>Ga0207642_10000001_pt1 | contig 714030 bp, 723 predicted proteins | sample KBSMisM22_FD_184309 | JGI IMG/M metagenome (GOLD analysis project Ga0207642, IMG submission 184309) | Miscanthus rhizosphere microbial communities from Kellogg Biological Station, Michigan, USA - KBS Miscanthus M2-2 (SPAdes) (version 2) | ecosystem: Host-associated > Plants > Roots >... | reverse complement strand
ACAACCCTGAAGTGATAGGTCGTGCCTTCTTTGAGGCTAGTCGGGGTCTGGCCGACGGCGACGTATTCGGTGCCAGAGCCGACGGATTCGGGCGAGACCGGGATTTTCGTGCCGTAGGAGGTCGTTTCGCCGTATTCGAACCAGTAGGTGGTGGCGAAGCCTAAGGGGTTGACTTTGCCGTTCAGGGTCGCCTGGGTGGCTTTGATCGCAGTGGCGGGTTCGGTTGTGGCGTCGGGCGGTTTAAGGGTTTTGAAGGTCCGATTTATGCCGAAAGATGTCCCAGCAGCACTTTCGGCTACAACCCTGTAGTTGTATTTGGTGTTTTCCGTGAGACCCGTGAATTCCTGTTCGACTAACACGTTGGCAAGTCCGGAGCCGATGGATTCTGGTTTAAGTGGCACTTTATTTCCATAAGACGTAGTCAAGCCGTATTCGAACCAGTATTCGGTTGTCAATGCTTGTGGATTCAGGGTGGCATGGATGATTGCCGACGTATCTTTGACGACTAACGGCAGTCCGGTAAAGGCCGACGGGCGCTCGCCCTTTACAGTCCACTTCTCGATGCGATTGTTGCCGGAGTCGGTCGCGAGAAGCTTCTGGGCCGTAGGCACCTCTACGCCGGTCGGTTTCATGAACTGAGCTGCACCGGACCCTTTTTTGCCGATCATGTCCTGATATTCGCCTTCGATGTCGAACTTCTGAAGACGATTGTTGCCGGAATCAACGATCCAAAGCCTTTCTTGAAAGTCGCAGGTAACCCCAATTGGGGCTTTGAACTGACCTTTGCTTTCGCCTGTTTCACCGAATTTGGAGACAAATTTGAGTGTGGACGGGCTGAACCTCTGCACACGATCATTGCCCGTATCCACGACCCAGAGGCGCGCTTTGCCGTCGCTCAAGACGCCTTCAGGTGACATCAGTTCGCCATCCCCCGAACCTTTTTTGCCGAATTCGTTGAGATATTTGCCTTCTTTGCTGAACTTCACGATGCGGTCGTTCCCGGTATCGGCAACCCACGGCCGTTCGCCCGAGTGTTCGATCGTTATTCCGGTCGGCGATTTGAGTTGGCCTTCTCCGGAGCCTTCTTCCCCCGCTTTCCTGATGAATTTACCTTCGAGATCGAACTCCTGAAGCCGGTCGTTACCCGAATCGACTACCCAGATGTGGTCCGTGGGATCGATCGCGATCCCCTTCGGTGCTTTGAATTCTCCGTTGCCGGTGCCTTCTTTGCCGAATTTCGAGACGTATTTGCCTTCCGCATTGAACTCCACGATTCGATTGTTCCCGGTATCGGACACCCAAACGTTGTCTTTGGAATCGACGGCGAGATCGAACGGTTCGGAGAGCGATCCGCTTTCCGACCCTTCTTCGGGGAATGAGAAGTTGTAGCCGGTGGTCGTGAATTCGGCGTCTTCGCCCAGCGCTTTTTCTTTTGCTTCGTTTTCGGCGACGACCCGGAAGTGGTAGGTCGTGCTTTCTTTGAGGCCAGTGACGAGGTTGCTGACGAGGACTCCGGAGGTTCCCGAGCCCACCGATTCGGGCGAGGCCGGGATTTTGGCTCCGTAGCTTTTGGTTTCCCCGTATTCGAACCAGTAGCTGGTGGCAGCGCCTAAGGGATTGACCGCGCCTTTGAGGGTCGCTTCTTCGTAGCTGACCGCGGTTGCGGCTTCGGTGGTGGCGTCGGGAGGCGACGCAAGGGCAAGCGACGGAGCAGCCATGAAGGCGCAAAGGGCAAGGACGGACCCCACTGTCGATCGGACGCGATACATCGCCTCAACCTCCCCGGGCGAACACTTAGCTGACGTGGATCGACCTAAACTATTTGATCAATTCACCTTTGCCACAGACAAAGCGCCGCGAAGGAAGCGCTCTCCGTCGGGTCCCGGCTCAGGAGCTGAGGTTGTAGACGCTGCTGTCGAAGACGGTGAGAACCGGATTGGCGGCGTAACCGATCGGGGGAAGGCCGAAGAGTTCCTCGATGCTGCGCAGCAGCGCGAAATGGTTGTAGTAGCTGCTTTCGTTGACGGTGCCAGCCGTGACGAAGGGTGAGATCAGCAGTAGCCCTACATGGCCGCCACCGCCGTTCGGTTTGACCGGCCCGCTGGCGGCCGGCGGCGTCGAAGGAGACGGCAGGTTGGGGTATTCGGGAGTGCCGCAGCAGGCGCTCGAGTCGGCGCTCGGTCCCTCCTGCGGTGCCTGGGCGGACGCGATGGCGATCAGGCCGCCCTGCTTGTAGGCGTCCGATTCCTGGATCTCGGGAACGACCTCTTCGAGGAATTGTTGTTCGTCGCCGGCTTCGGGGATGACGTAGGAGAAGTTCGGCGTGGTTTTCTCCGATTCGAGGTCGGTCGCCAGCTGCTCCAAGCCGACGTTGCGTTCGGCGCATTCGGGCGTGTCTGCAATCGAGTGGAAGAAGGCAAAAGGGTTGAGCGGGGGTTCGTGAGAGCAACCACCTCCCCCCTCGGCGTATGCCTTCCAGGTCTTTTTCGCTTCGGTCAACTGACCGGGCAGCGTCTTGGTCGTCGCCGGGTAGACGCAGCCCTCGCCTTCGACCTGTTCTTCGAGGCCGACGGTCGGCGAGGCGAGGTCGGCGTAAGCGGGACAGTCTTCGGAAGTTGCCAGCGTCGGCCCCTGGCCGCTTAGCAGGGCGATCTCGTTCGCCAGATCGCCCCCGGTAACGGCGTAGTAGTTCTCAAGCAGCTCGCCCTGTTCGCGCAGGGTCTGAGAGAGATAGGTGGCCTGCGCACCTTCGCCGTAGGTTTCCTCGAAGCCATGATCGCCGAGCACGACCAGGAACACATGCGTGACCGGCGGCAGCAGTTCGGTGGGGAATTTTTCCGGAGGTGGTTTGACGAGGTGGATCGGTTCTTCGGCGATCGATTCCGGCAGCCGCCCTGAAGCGACGGCTTCGGGCGGCAGCGGCGCTTCTTCGACTGCTTCCGGCGCTTCTTCGACTGCTTCCGGCGTCACTTCCGCAACGGCTTCTGGGCTGACTTCGACGATGATCGGCGCGACGGCGGCGCTCTGGGCGAGCGGCCCGGTCGCGGCGCCGATGATCACGCCGAAGGCGAGCAGGACCATCGTCGCGATCGCGGCGCTGCGCGGCTCCGGCATGTAGCGCTCGGCGAAACTCGCGTCCTCGAGCTCGTCCTCGGCGGCGGGATCCTCCGGCAGGTCCTCGGCGGCCTCCGGCGTGGGCTCCGCAGGCGGTGCCGGTGGTATCTCGGCACCCCCCTTTTCCCCAGAGAGCCAGCGGGCGAAGGTCGCCGGGATCGCACCTATCCGCGTCCCGCAGGAAAGGCAGTAGCGCTGGTCGCGCGACAGCTCGGTGCCGCAGCTCTTGCAGCTCGTGGCCTGCCCGCCGTGGCCGTCGTCACGCATGCCGGTCGACACCGATGCGATTGTCGAGTCCAGCCTCCGTCGAGTTGTGACCGGGATGTGAACTTCGTCCTCGGGACAGCAACGGAGCTCTTCACAACTTCGCAACACCAGGCGAAGTGGCAGCGAAGACCATGGCCTCAGTGAACCCGGCCGCGGAGCAATGCCCCAACTGCCAGGCCTACATCGCAGCCGACCAGCGCTACTGCCTTTCCTGCGGGACGCGCTGCGGCGAACCGCGGCTTCCGTTCATGGACGCTGTCACCTTCATGGACGCGATGAAGGCGTCTCCCCAGGGCGCCGTAGCCGCTGCTGGGCCGCCTAAGCAGCGGCGCATGTCACCAAACACGGCGCTCTTCGCGACGATCGGCGTGCTGCTGCTGGCGATGGGAGTCGGCGTCCTGATCGGCCGCTCCGGCAATCACGCGAGCAGCGCGCCAACGGCCGCGGCCCCCCAGGTGATCGAAGTCGGCGGTGGTGGAGGGGCCAAAGCAACAGCGTCTGAAGCGGGAGGCGAAACGATCGGCGGCTCATCCAAGAAAGTGTCGAAAAAAGCCCTCAAGAAGGAAGCCACCTCACAGAAGGACACCGAAGAAGTCCTGCATGCGAAAGTGCCGCTCGCGAAACCGGGCACCCAGCTCGGCGACAAGTGCAAGGAAGGCGTCGCCGGCTGCAAAGGCGGCGAATTCACCGGCGAATTCTTCGGCGAATGAGGCTCCCGATCCCCCGCCGCGGTAAGGCCGAGAGCAACGGCGCCGCTCCCGCCCCCCCACCGACGTCGCTGGAGGCGCACGGCCAGGGCCTGGTCGTAGATCTCGAACGGCGTCGCGACCAGCTCGTCGCCAAGGTCGCCGAGCTGCAGTGGGACCTCGGCGGGCTCGTCTACGAGATGGCGATCCGCAACCAGGTCGACGTCGAGCTGCTGGTCAGGCGTGCAGTCGCCCTGCAGGACGCCGACGCAGAACTGAGCGAGGTCGAACGGATCGTGCGCATGGAGCAGACCGGCACCGCCGGCTCATGCACCTCCTGCGGCGCCCCCCACAGCATGGGCGCGACCTTCTGCTGGCAGTGCGGCCAGCCGCTGCTCGCCCAGGTGCCGAGCGACGCGATCACCCGCCGCTAGACGGTGCCGTGAGTTAGCCACCCATACGGTGGGCTAAATCACGGCACGTCTGGAGGACGGCTAACCGAAGCGGCCGCTGACGTAGTCGCGCGTCCGCGGGTCGGCCGGGTGGCCGAAGATCTTCTCGGTGTGGTCGTGCTCGATCAGCGTCCCGACCGGCTCCCCGCCGGCGGCGTTGAGGCCGAAGAACGCGGTCTCGTCGGCGACCCGCGCCGCCTGCTGCATGTTGTGGGTGACGATCACGATCGTGAAGCGGCCTTTGAGGCTGTGCATCAGCTCCTCGATCGAGGCCGTCGCGATCGGGTCGAGCGCCGAGGCCGGCTCGTCGAGCAGCAGCACGTCGGGTTCGATCGCGATCGCCCGCGCGATGCAGAGCCGCTGCTGTTGGCCGCCGGAGAGGCCGAGCGCGCTGGCCTTGAGGCGGTCCTTGACCTCGTCCCAGAGCGCGGCGCCACGCAGCGCCTGCTCGACCCGCTCGTCGAGGCCATGACGCAGGCCGAGGTTGCGCGGCGCCCAGGCGACGTTGTCGTAGATCGACTTCGGGAAGGGGTTCGGTTTCTGGAAGACCATGCCGATCCGCCGGCGCACCTCGACCTCGTCGACATTGCCCGCGTAGAGGTCATGGCCGTGGTAGAGCACTTCCCCGTCGAGCTTGAAGCCGGAGACCGAGTCGTTCATCCGGTTGAGACTTCTGATGAAGGTCGACTTGCCGCAGCCCGACGGCCCGATCAGCGCCGTGATCCTGCTGCGTGGGATGCGCATGTTGACGCCCTGCAGCGCCCGCTTCGCACCGTAGTGGACCGAGACCTCGCGGACGTCGAAGACCGCTTCCACCGCCAGCTCGCGACGGCCGCTCGAGGGACCGGCCTCGGCCAGTGGCCCGGTCTGGATCCGCACCCGCGAGGGAGGCACGTGGGGAACGGCCTCGAACCCGGCCTGTCCGAATTGCTGCTCGACCGAGCTCACCCGGCCATCTTTCTGCGGCTGCGATTGAGCAGGATGCGCGCGAAGACGTTCGCGGCCATGATGAAGGCGAGCAGGACGAAGCCGGCCCCCCAAGCGCGGGCGAAGCCTTCCGGGTTCGCTTCTTCGGAGAGCCTGTAGATCGTCCCCGGCATGTTCGGTACCGCCTCGAACGGGTTGAGTGAGACGCTGATACCGGGATTGTTCGAGCTGATGAGAATCAGCGGCGCGGTCTCTCCGGCGGCGCGAGCGATGGCGAGGATCGACGCCGTCGCGATACCGCCCACCGCGCTCGGCAGGATCACGGTCAGGACCGAGCGCCAGCGGCTGACGCCGAGCGCGTCGGAGGCTTCGCGCATGCTGTCGGGGACGAGGCGCAGCACCTCCTCGGTGCCGCGGGCGACGATCGGCAGCATGATGATCGCCAGCGCCACCGACGCGGCAATGGCCGACTGGCTTTCCGTCGGTTCGACGATGAGGATGTAAATGAAGACGCCGACGATGATCGACGGGTAGCCGTTCATCACGTCGAGCGTCGTGCGAATCGGCGCCGCCAGCCGTCCGCTGCCGAACTCGACCAGGTAGAGGGCGACCAGCACCCCAAGTGGCACCGCGAACACGGCGGCCATCGCGACGATCTCCGCAGTGCCGACCAGGGCGGGGCCGATTCCGTTCGGCGCACCTTCGAGAAGGAAGTCGAGGCTGAGGGCACTGGCGCCGTGGATGAGGACGCTGTAGACGACGATGCCCAGCACGCCGACGGCGAGGGCCGCGGCGAGCGTGGCGCCGGACTCGGCGACGCGACTGACAGCCCGGCGCCGGCGCAGGTTGCCGGTCGGCGTCAGCGGCGCCGCCGGATCAAGCGCGGGCTGCTCGTTCATCGTGCCGCCGCCCTGCGGTAATCAAAGCGCCGCCCGATCCACTGCGCGCAGAGGTTGGAAGCGAGACCGATCACGAGCAGGATCGCGGCGCAATAGTAGAGCGAGGCCTTGTGCATTCCCGTGATCGCGCCGGGGAACTGGTTGGCGATCCTGGCCGCCAGCGTGTCGCCGGTTTCGAAGAGCGAGTGGTTCTTAATCGCTTCCCCTGCTCCGATCACCTGGGCGACGGCGATCGCCTCGCCCAGCGCCCTGCCTAGGCCGAGCAGAGAGGCCGCAATGACCCCGGAGGAGGTGGTCGGCAGGACGATGCCCCGCACGACCTCCCAGCGGGTCGCGCCGAGGGCGCTCGCCCCGTCCTGGACGTCGCGAGGCACGGCGAGGAAGAGGTCGCGCGAGATCGAGGCAACGATCGGAATGATCATGATCGTCAGGATCAGGCTGGCGGTGAAGATGCTCGCGCCCGTCGTCTGGGGCGGCCCGAAGAGGGGGATGAATCCGAGCGTGTCGTGGAGAAACGGCTCGACGTGCTTATGCACGAAGGGGGCGAGGAGGAGGATGCCCCAGAAGCCGAGGATGACGCTGGGTATCGCGGCCAGCATTTCGACCATCGGCGAGATCACACCCCTGACGCCCTTCGGGGCCAGCAGGCTGAGGTAGAGGCCGATCGCGATCGCGATCGGCGCCCCGATCAGCAGGGCGAAGAAGGAGCTGACCAGCGTGCCGTAGAGCAGCGTGCCGGCACCGAAGATGCCGAAGTTGGGCAGCCATTCGGTGCTGAAGAGGAAGCCGAGGCCGAACTTCGAGATCGCCGGGCTGGCGTGGTCGATTATCTGGTAAGCGCTGAGGACCAGGATGCCGACCGCGGTCACGGCGGCTGCTGCGCAGACGGTACGCAGCAGGCCGTCGCCGAAGCGGTCCAGCGAGCGGCGGCGATCCGCGGACCTGCCGCGGGAGGGTTGAACGCTGCCGGGCGCGGCGGGGCTGGCGGCGGTGCTCACGGCGCGCAGCGTAGAGGAGCGCAGTCTCGATTCATACCCCCGCTCCTCGATTTTCACAGAATTGAAACAAGTTACTGAGCTGTTAACAGCTCAGTAACAAATCCGTACTGTTGTTACAAAATTGAAACACCAAATCTTTCACAGAATTGACACAAAGACTCCCTTGCGCGAAGCGATCCTGCGGCTTGCCAGGGGGCGTTCCGCGGCCTGTGGGCACGAGGCGCCCGATGAATACAAGCCGAAAGGATTCCCTTGATTCGCAACAGGTTGTTCGGTTTCCTAACCGCGGCGCTGGCGATGGTGGCATGCATGGCCACCGTGGCTACCGCGACCGCCTCCGCCACGCTTACCGGCGCGGGCTCGTCCCTCGTCGCTCCGCTGATGTCCAACTGGATCAACGGCTTCGAAGCCCGTCATAACGGATCGGTCAAAGTCACCTACGCCTCGGTCGGCTCGGGCACCGGCATCGCCCAGATCACCGCCCGCACGGTCGACTTCGGCGCGTCCGACGCCCCGTTGACGCCCGAACAGGCTTCGAACTGCAACGGCTGCGTGCAGATCCCCTGGGGCCTGACCGCCACCGGGCTCGCTTTCAAAATCAAAGGCGTGAAGAAACTGCGCCTCTCGGGGAAAGTGATCGCCGGGATCTACTTCGGCAAGATCACCAAATGGAACGACCCCAAGATCAAGAAACTGAACCCGAAAACCCACCTGCCGGGCACGCCGATCACGCCGGTGTTCCGCAGCGACGGATCGGGTGACACCTACGCGTTCACCAACTATCTCTCCAAGGTCAGCAAAGCCTGGAAGAAAGAACGCGGCTTCGCCACCTCGGTCAGCTTCCCGGCCGGCGTCGGCGCCAAAGGCAACTCCGGCATCACGTCGGTCGTGGAAACGACGAACGGCGCGATCGGCTACATCTCGGCCTCGTACATCATCGCCGCCGGTCTTCGCGCTGTCGCGGTGCAGAACGAAGCCGGTAATTTCACGTTCCCGAACCTGAAGAACATCTCCGCCGCGGCGGCAATGGTGAAAAAGGTTCCGAGTAGCAACGAGCTGCACATCGTCAACCCGCCGAAGAAGTTCAAAACGGCGTACCCGATCTCGACGTTCACCTACTGCATCGCGCCCCACGACGCGGCGCAGAAGAGCCTGCTGTCCGAATTCATCAGCTACGCGCTGACGACAGGGCAGAAATACGGTGCGGCGCTCGACTTCGCGCCCCTGCCGAAAGTCGTCAAAAAAGCGGGCGCTCACGCGCTGGCCAGCCTCTAAGACGGTCTAGGACGCCGGGAGGCGTCAATTGCCCGCCCGGCTCGGGACTCCTACCGGGGTTCCGGGCCGGGCTTCTGCTTTCCCGGTTCTCTAGGCGAAGGCCTGAGCGGCACGCCGGCGCAGGTCGGCGTTGAGCATGCCGGTCACCGCGCTGGGCGTATCGCCGGCCGAGGGGACCGCGTCGCCAATCAGGCCGCCGGCGCGGAAGCCAAAGAGGGGGGCGTCGAAGCCGGCCTCGCGGATCTTGCGGACGAGCCTGACCGCGTCGACGGTCTCGGCACCGGGCCCGCAGAGGACGATCGCGGTCGGGTCGAGAGCGCGCAGCGCCCGCTCCAGCCGCTCGTCGCCGAGCTCGTCGGAGAGGACCAGGACGCGGAAGCCGGCGCGACGAAGGGTGAGGTCGAGGGCCTGGGCGTGGACCGCCTCGGCGTCGGAGCCCCGGCTCGAGTCGAGCAGCAGGATCCCCGCCGGCCGCGAGGCGGCCGAGGCAAGGCGGCGGGCGCCGTGCAGCCAGCCGGTTGCCCAGCGCGAGGCGAACTCGAGCTCGGCCTCGCGGTCGGGATCGGCGGCGAGCTTGTCGATCGCCGGCAAAAGCATCTCCTCCACGGTGCGCTCCAGCGGTCGCAGCGCGAGGCTCTCCTCGATCGCGCGGTCCGCCGCGTCCTCGTCGAAGCTCTCCAGCGCCGCGATCAGGTTGCCGTCGCTGGCCGGCGCCGCCTGGCGCTGCCGCGCCAGCTCGATCGCCGAAGAGATGTTCCCGGTCTGAGCCAGGGCGTCGCGCAGGGTCTGCAGCTCAACCAGCTCGTAGTTGCGGTGGTTGCCCACCGTGCGCTTCGGTTTCGGGAAGCCATAGCGGCGCTCCCAGCTGCGCAGCGTGTTGGGGCTGACCCCAAGCACTTCGGCGGCGGCGTTTGTTCTGATTCCGGCCATATTCGGAGAGCTCACAGCTCGCGCTATTCGACGAGCCGCAGGATTGTCCCACTGGAAGGCCGGGTTTACACAAGTTATGGACGGATTTACGGATTCTGTGATCGATCTTGCATGGCGGCGTACGGCCCGCGGGGAGAATCGCCTTCGATTCAGCTGTTTGGGCTCAGGCCGCTTCGTCTCTCAGGAGCTTCGACGAGTCGGAAGACTTGCCCGTCCGCCAACGTCGATCCTCCGGTGGGTGGCGCGACAGGACCCGCCGGTCGAATGCCTCAGCGGTCGGGCAGGGTGCCGACGCCGATGGGTTGGCTGACGGCGCGGGCGCGCCACATTGCCTCGTCGGCCTTGCGCAGCAGTCCCTCGGCCTCCCCGCCGTGCTCGGGGCAGGCGACGACGCCAGCCGTGATGCCGATCCGCAGCCCTCCCGCCTGCTCGAGCTCGTCCAGCACCCGCAGCAGTCGCTCGGCCATCTGCACGCCCTCGATCGTCGTCTGATTGGGGGCCAGTACGCAGAACGCGTCCTCCTCTAGGCGGAAGGTCTCGTCGACCAGGCGGACACTGTCGCGCAGTGCCGCGCCGACCACCGCGAGCGTCGTCTCCAGCCCTCCCTCGTCCCCACCGTCACGGGCGCCCGGCCCGTCGACGTCGAAGACGACGAGGCCGAACGGATGGCCATAGCGCTTGTTGGTCTCGATCAGTTGGTCGAGACGGCGACGCATGTGGCCGGGCTGGAAGAGGCTGGCGTGCTCTTCGACGATCGGGCTCGGCTGTTCGCAGACGGCGTCGACCGCCGTCGCCGCCACCGAGCCGAACTCCGCTGCCAGTCGCTGGGCCGCATCGGCGAACGGCTCGCTGCCGGCGCCCGCCATCTCGTCGCGAAGCTTGGCCAGCAGCGCGGCCTGCAGGGTGGAGACCTCGCGTGCGACCTTGCCCGCCGGCGAGGCCGCGGCGGAGCCGTTCCCTCCCTCGGTACCGGTCGTCCGCGTCGCCACGCGAAGACCTTGCCTGACGCCACGGACGCCAGGCTCGCAAAAGTTCGCTATTTGCGAACTGACAAACGTCTAGGAACTTCGTCCGAAAGGCGGTCGTAACGCATTTCCAATGCGATCCATTGGAAATGCGTTACGACCTGAAATTTGGCTGCTAGTCGAGGCTCTGGCGCCCGGCCAGGGCCTTGCCGAGGGTGACCTCGTCGGCGTGCTCGAGGTCGGCGCCGACCGGCAGGCCGCTGGCGAGGCGAGTGACGGCGACGCGCCCGCGCAACAGCTCGGCGATGTGCAGCGCGGTCGCCTCGCCGGTCGTCGTCGGGTTGGTGGCGAGGACCACCTCACGCGCCTCGCCGCTCTCGACCCGGCGCTGCAGCTCGACGATCTTCAGGTCCTCGGCGTCGACCCCGTCGATTGGCGAAAGAGCGCCGCCGAGCACGTGATAGAGGCCGCGGTACTCGTGGGTGCGCTCGATCGGGATCACGTCGGCGGGCTCCTCGACGACGCAGATCGTCGTCCGGTCGCGGCCGGAGTCCGAACAGATGCGGCAGCGCGGGCCCTCGGAGAGGTTGAAGCACTCCTCGCAAAGGCCGACCTTCTCCTTCACCTCGCCGATTGCGGCGGCCAGCGCCGCCGCCTCCTCGTCGGGCGCGCGCAGGATGTGGAAGGCGAGTCGCTGCGCCGTGCGCTGGCCGATCCCGGGCAGCCGCGAGAGCTCGGCGACGAGGCGAGCCAGCGGTGCCGGCCCCTCCGTGCTCACATTCCCGGCAGGCCGAGCCCGCCGGTGATCCCGCCCATCTTCGACTCGGCCAGCGCCTGCGCGGCGCGCAACGCCTCGTTGACCGCGGCCTGCACCATCTCCGCCAGCAGGTCGGCCTCCTCGGGGTCGATCGCCTCGGGGTCGATCGCGATCTCGCGCAGGGTCAGGTCGCCGCCCATCTTCACCTTGACCATCCCACCCCCGGCGCTCGCCTCGACGACCTCGTCTTTGAGCGCCTCCTGGGCCTGCAGCATCTCGCTCTGCATTTTCTGCGCCTGCTTCATCAGCGCATTCACGTCGAAGCCTCCCGGCATCCCGCCCCTGGCCACTAGCCGACCTCCTTCGCGTCGAATTCGCTCTTCAGCTTCTCCACGATCGCATCGTGATCGATCTCCGGCTCGGCCGGTGCCTCGGCCTCTGCCGCGGCCTCGCCGTCGAGCAGGACGTAGGAAGGTCGCAGCCTCTCCCCAAGCACAGCCTCCAACGCATCGGCCATCAGCTCGCGCTTGTCCGGCGCCTCGGCCTTCTTCTTGTTGAAGGTCGAGTCCGCCGGGAACCCGATCTTCAGCCCATCTTCATCCAGTCCCACCGGCCGCGCTCCCTCGAAGGTCGCGGCGAGAGCGGGACTGCTTTCCCGCAGCTTGTCCAGCACCGCGGGCCAGACCTGCTTCAGCTTGTCTAGATCGACTTCTCCCGCGGGTCCTGCCGCGTCGGCCTCCCCCACGGTGCTCGCCGCTGGACGCGGCTCCGCGCCGCGGGGGTCCCCCGCCGCCACGTCACCCGCGGGAGAATCGTCATCAGCTGACTCCGTCTCTGCCGCGGGTGGCGTCGTAGGGGGAACCGCCCCCGAGGACGCTTCAGCGACCGGAGGGGGCGGTGGGTCCCCTGCGGCGACAGGACCCGCGGCTGGAGACGTATTCGACCCTTGCTCGAGTCTCTCTATACGCCTCAGCAACCCCTCGGTGGATGGATCGAGGTCAGGGCGAGCTGCCTTCAAGAGCGCGATCTCGACGGCCATGCGCGCGTCGTCGCCCTCGCGGACGTTGGTCAGCGCATTGGCGAGTTCGTCGATCGTGCGGACAAGGGTCGCCGCTCCGATCAAGCTCGCCTGGGACGAAAGGCGGTTGGCGTCCGTAGCGGTGACGACGAAGGTATTGGGCACCTCGCCGACCGTCTGGGTGACCAGCAGATGGCGCAGGTGGGCGAGCAGGTCGCGGGCGAACTGGGCCGGGTCGCGCCCCGAGCGGGCCATCTTCTCGACGTCCAGCAGGACGGCGCGCGGGTCTTCGGCGATCACCGCGTCGACGGCCTCGAAGAGCAGCTCGGCGTCGGCCGCGCCGAACAACTCGAGCACCGCGTCGAGCTCGACCCGATCGCCACCGAAGGCCACCAACTGGTCGAGCGTGCCGAGCGCGTCGCGGAAGCTGCCGGAGGCGGAGCGGGCGATCATCGCCACGGCTGCGTCGTCGACCGTGATCTCCTCGGCGGCGGCAACCCGGGTCAGCACCTCCGAGATCTGCTCCAGCGAGGGCCGCTGGAAGTCGAAGCGCTGGCAGCGGTCGGCGATCGTCGCCATCACCTTGTGCGCCTCGGTGGTGGCGAGGACGAAGACCGTGTTCGGCGGCGGCTCCTCCAGCGTCTTGAGGAAGGCGTTCCAGGCCTCCTTGGTCAGCATGTGGGCCTCGTCGAGGATGTAGACCTTCCAGCGGCCGCCAGTCGGCGCGTAGGCGACGCGCTCGCGCAGGTCGCGGACGTCGTCGACCGAGCGGTTCGAGGCGGCGTCCATCTCGATCACGTCGATCGAGCTGCCGGCGGCGATCGTCAGGCACGATTCGCACTCGCCGCATGGCGTGACCGTCGGCCCGCCGCGCTCGCAGTTGAGCGAGCGGGCGAGGATCTTCGCCATCGACGTCTTGCCCGTGCCGCGCGAGCCGACGAAGAGGTAGGCGTGATGGACCTTGCCCTGCTCGACCGCGTTGCGCAGGGTGCGCACGACGTGCTGCTGGCCGACCACCTCGTCGAAGGAGCCGGGCCGGTGACGGCGGTAGAGAGAGATCGCGTCGGGCATCGGGGACTCGGGCCAGTGTATCTGCGCGTCTCGACCGCCCTCTATACCTTGCGCCGGTGCCATCGAGGGTCTCCAGCTGGCTGACGCCGGCCGCCTGGGTCGCCGCCGTCAGCGCCGCGCTGCTGCTGCTCTTCCCGGTCGGCTTCCCCAACTACGACACGATCTACGCCCTCGTCTGGGGACGGGAACTGGCGCACGGCACGAGTCCCGACTACGGAGCCGCGCTGCCCCCCACGCCGCACCCGCTGGCCGACCTGCTCGGCCTCGTGACGACGCCGCTGGGCGGGGGGGCGATCGACGTGACGATGGTTCTCGCCTACGTCTCGCTCGGCCTCGTCGGCTACCTCGTCTACCGGCTCGGGGCGCTCTGGTTCGACCGTCCGATCGGCGCCGTCGCCGCCCTCGTCGTCCTCACCCGCGCCCCCTACCTCTCCAACGGCCTGCGCGCCTACGTCGACCTCCCCTACATCGCCCTCTGCCTGGGGGCCCTGCTAGTAGAGACCAAGCGCCCGCGCGCTGGCTGGCCCGTGCTTCTCCTACTGGCGCTGGCCGGCCTCCTCCGCCCGGAGGCCTGGCTGTTCTCGCTCGCCTACCTCGCCTATCTGCTGCTCGCTCCCTCACAAGCTTCCGCCCCCCCAGATGGAACCGCCGACTCGTCCCGCCTGGACGCTGTCGAAGGAGAGAGCAGTGCCTCCCTCGAACGGGCGGATACTCAAAACGCCGGCCTAATTAGGCCGGCGTTTGTCCGGGCAAGGGAGGCACTGCTCTCTCCTCACGGCATTGCACTTGCAGGCCTAGCCCTATCGGCGCCGCTCCTTTGGGCCCTATTCGACTGGATCACAGCCGGCAGCCCGACGTACTCGTTCACCGGCACCCAGGAAACGGTCGAGGCGCTGAAGCGGCATACGGGGCCGGTCGACCTCGTGCTCTGGGGCCCGCGCGCACTCGGCGAAGTGATTCAGTGGCCGGGGATGGTCGGGGCGCTCGGTGGCCTCGTCCTTGGCTTCGCCTTCCTGCGCCGCCGTTCGGCACTCGGCATCTCCACCGTGGTCCTCGTCTTCGGCGCCTTCGCCCTGCTCGCCGTCGGCGGCCTGGCGATCATCGCCCGCTACACGATGCTCGGTGCCGCCCTGTTGGCGATCTTCGTCGCCCTCGCCCTGCTCGGCTGGCGCCTGCTGGAGGCCGCCCACCCCTGGCGCCGCCGCTGGCAGGCCTTCGCCGGCGTCGTCCTGTTGATGTTCGTCCTCTGGCTGCCCAACCAGTGGGACCTCGATTCGACCGTCCACCGCGACCTCTCCAACCAGGGCACGATCGAGCGCGACCTGAGCGCGCTGGTCGACGCCGGCGCCTTCGCCAAGCCGCTCTGCGGTCCGGTCGCCGTGCCCAACCACCGTGCGATCCCGCGCCTCGCCTTCGGGCTCGACGTGAAGCCGACCGAGATCGTCAGCGCCAGCGAGGAAGAAATCCCACGGCGCGGCTACTTCCTCGACCCCGCCAGCCCCTTCGTCATCCACAACTTCATCCTCGACCCCAACGATCCGACCCTCTTCTCCCTGTCAGTGCCGCACGGCTTCCGCGAAGTCGCCCGCAACGACTCCTGGGTCCTCTACCGCCGCTGCTGAGCAATCTCAGCCGGCGTGCTCGACCCGGTCGAGGGCGTCGTGGGTGGCGGCGGCGAGGCCCGGGTCGGCGAGCTCGATGCCGGATGGCAGCTCGACGTGAAGCTCGCTGGATGGATCGAGGCAGATGCGCAGCGAGCCGGCCGAGTGCGAATCGAGCACGTGGCCACCGCGCTCGCGCTCCTCGTCGACGAAGTGGAGGTGGTAGCCGCTGATCTCGATGCCCTCGGCGTAGTCGGGGAAGCGAAAGCCGACCATGGTGCCGGTCACGTCGCGAAGCTCGAAGACGCGCTGCTCGGCGACCACCTCTGTGAGCGGCCGGTAGGGCGGCTGCTGACGGGGGACCGAGCGAAGGCGAAGGTGCTCGAAGCGGCCCTCGATGCGAATCGCGCAGGAGGCGGCGCCGTCGGGAGTCAGGGCATCGACCTCGGCGAGCAGCTCCTCGTGCCCCAGCGTCCCCGGCAGCTCGGTCTCGACGGTCGGCGAGAAGCGGGTGACGACGGCGAAGGGCGTGCGCTCATCGGCAGCGATCTCCCCCACCCGGCCGTCGACGGCTGCCCGGTAGAAGCGCCCGTCGAGGGCGATCATCTCCCCGTCGAGGCCGTTGAGGGTCCGCAGTCCGAGGTCGCCGTGCTCGGCCAGCTCGGCGAAGCTCAGGTCGCCGTCGTAGGCGCCCCCCAGCAAGGCGCCGACGGTCGAGGCCTGGAACAACACGTGGGCCTCGCGCTCGGCGTGCAGTTCGGCCTCCCGCATCGTCTCCACGTGCAGAGACCTGATCCAGCGCTCGTCCAGCACGCCGCCAGTTTCGCAGGCGTGTCTGAGCTAACCCACCATATGAGGGGCATAAGCTCAGACACGTGGCGGCGATAGAGCTTCGCGGCGCGGTCAAGCGCTTCGGCCCGATCACGGCGGTGGACGGGCTCGACCTCGAGGTCCCGGAGGGGATCTGCCTCGGCCTGCTCGGGCCGAACGGGGCCGGCAAGTCGACGACGATGCGGCTGCTAACCGGGCAGGCGATCGCCGACGCGGGTGAGCTGCGCGCGCTCGGCCACGAGCTGCCCGAGGACGCCAAGGCGGCCCGCGCCGAGATGGGCGTCGTGCCGCAGCTCGACAACCTCGACGTCGACGTCACCGTCGAGGACAACCTGGCGATCTTCGCCCGCCTCTACCGGGTGCCGGACGTCGAGGCCGCGGTCGACCGCGGCCTCGACCTGGCCCGCCTGCGGGCGCGGCGGCGCGACGCGGTCGACCAGCTCTCCGGCGGGATGCGCCGCCGCCTGCTGCTGTCCCGCGGGCTCATCCACGATCCCAAGCTCGTGCTGCTCGACGAGCCGACGGTCGGCCTCGACCCGCAGATCCGCACCGAGCTCTGGTCGCTGATCGACGACCTGCGCAGCCGCGGCAAGACGATCCTGATGTCTACCCACTACATCGAGGAGGCCGAGCGCCTCGCCGACGAGGTGGCGGTGATGAACGAGGGCCGGGTGATCGCCCGCGCCACGCCGACCGAGCTGATCGCCGCCCACGCTGGCACACACACCGCCGAGGTCTACGGGCCGCCCGAACGTCTGACCGAAGTGAAGGCGATCGCCGAGGAGCAGGGGCTGGCCGTGCGTCCGGCCGGACCGGCGATCGCGATCGTCGGCGCCGAGCGTGCCGGCAACGGCGGCGTGCCCGAGGACGCCGTCGTCCGTGCCGCCTCGCTCGAGGACGTCTTCGTGCTGCTGACGGGAGCCGAGGCTGAATGAGCGAGGGGGCGAAGCTGCGGCGGCTCGAACCGGCGGCGATCTCCGGCGTGATGAGCCGCGAGGTTGCCAATTTCCGCACCTACTGGAAGGGAACGACCTTCTCCAGCATCCTCGAACCGCTCGTCTACCTGCTCGCCTTCGGCCTCGGCCTCAGCGCGACCCTGGTCGACGAAGTCGACGGCATCCCCTACATCCAGTTCGTCGGCACCGGCATGGTCGCCACCGCGGTGATCTTCTCCAGCGCCCTGCCGGCGATGTTCGGAACCTTCGTCAAGCACCGCTTCCAGAACACCTACGACGCGATCCTCGCCGCGCCCGTCGACGTCGAGGAGCTGGTCAGCGCCGAGATGCTCTGGATCGGGCTCCGCTCCGGCACCTACGGCTGCGTCCCGCTCCTGGTCACGATCGGCTTCGGACTCGACCCGGCCTGGGGCATGTTGCTGGTGCCGCTCTTCTGCTTCGTCACCGCGCTCGGCTTCGCCGGCTTCGGGGTGGCGATGGCGGCGACGGTCGCCAAGATCGACCAGTTCAACTACGTGACGGCGCTCTTCGTCACACCGCTCTTCCTCGTCGCCGGCACCTTCTTCCCGATCGAAGGGCTGCCGGAGGGGTTCCAGATCGCCGCCCAGCTCAACCCGCTGCACCAGCTGGTCGAACTGGTCCGCGGCGGCGCCTTCGGCTTCGAGGCGGTCGACCTCGCCCGATTCGCCTTCCTCGTCGGCTTCGCCCTGCTCACCTGGCGCGTGGCCGTGCGCCGCATGCACGCCCGCCTGATCGACTGACCGCATCCGCGCATCCGATATCGACCACATCCCAGTGGGGTCAATGTCGGATGCGATGAAATGGACCGTGCGCCCCGCCTTCGAAGCGAAGTCACCGGGCGTGGCTGTCGCGTTTGGCTCGAGCCGGGCTCGCCTGCGGCACCCGCGGCTTCCGCTTAAGGCTGCTTCCTTCCGGACCTGACCTGATTCACGTGCCCACGTCGCGCAGGACCCGACCGTCAACGCCGCCCGCGGCGCACTGACCCCGACGGCCAGCCCCTTGGAACGGGATTCGGCCCCGCTAGAGCGGATTGCGGGTTACAGGGCACCGCTGATTCCCCGCCTAGCACGGTCCGCCAGCGATCCTACCCTGCCTGCGTAGGATCGGTGCGCCTCCGATGGTCAATGTCGACACGCAATCCTTCTTCTTCATCGTCCTCATTGCCGCGATCGCCGCGACCACCGTCGCGATCGTGCCGAGGGGGATGGCCCCGCCGGTGGTGGTACTGGAGCTGATCCTCGGCATCCTGATCGGGCCGGAAGTCCTCGGCCTCGCCCACTCCTCGGACTTCATCGACTTCTTCTCGAACCTCGGACTGGGGATGCTCTTCTACTTCGCCGGCTACGAGATCGACTTCGAGCGGATCAAGGGAGCACCGCTGAAGCTGGGTGCGCTGGGGTGGGCGCTCTCGGTGGGTATCGCGTACGGGATCGGCGGAGCGCTCGCCGCGGCGGGAATCGTCGTCTCCTTCCTCTACACGGGGTCGGCTCTGGCAACGACGGCAATCGGCACCCTGATCCCGATCCTGCGCGACAGCGGTGGCCTGAAGACGCGCTTCGGCACCTACCTGCTGGCGGCGGGCGGGGCTGGTGAGTTCGGGCCGATCCTGCTCGTGACGCTCGTCCTCACCACCGCCAGCCCCCTGCACGAGGCGGCGATCCTGGTCGCCTTCGTCGTCCTGGCGATAGCCGTCGCGATCGCCTCGGTCCGCCTCGCCTGGCGCGGCTGGCCAGCGCTGGAAAAAACCTTCGAGGCAAGCAGCCAGCTGGCGGTGCGGATCACCGTCGTGCTCGTCTTCGGCCTCGTGCTGCTGGCCAGCCAGCTCGGCCTCGACGTCCTGCTCGGCGGCTTCGTCGCCGGGATGATCACGCGGGCGGCGCTCAAAGGCCACGAGCTGCAGGTGTTCGAGTCGAAGCTGACCGCGGTCGGCTTCGGCTTCTTCGTCCCCTTCTTCTTCGTCACCAGCGGCCTCGAGTTCGACCTCGCGGCGCTCGGCTCGGCCGAAGCACTGGCCAAGATGGCGCTCTTCTTCGTCCTCTTCCTCGTCGTTCGGGGAACGCCGGCGATGCTGCTCTACCGGCGGGTGCTGAGCGCCACCGAGCGCCGCGCGCTCGCCTTCTTCAGCGCCACCGAGCTGCCGCTCGTCGTAGCGATCACGACGATCGCGGTCGACGCGGGCAAGATGCGCGTCTCGACTTCGGCCGGCCTCGTCGGCGCCGCCATGCTCTCCACCCTCGTCTTCCCCTTCATCGGCATTGCCCTGCAGAAGCGCGCGATGGCCGAGCAGGGCGAGGAGCCGCCCCCGGGCGACGCCGCCCAGGCCCCCGCACCCGCCTGAGCCAGCCTCCTAGAATGGAGCCTCTCCCGGGCGCGTAGCTCAGTGGGAGAGCGCTCGCCTCACACGCGAGAGGTCGCTGGTTCGAACCCAGCCGCGCCCATTTTCCAGGGATCATCAGTCAGCTTGACAGCAAACGTCGACTCTGAGACAGTCCCGGTCGCATGAGAAAATCAGAGCGATCAATAATTATACGTATAAGTTCCCTGGCTCTCGCAGCTTTCCTTGGTCTTTTTGCAACTGTCACCACCAGTGCTAATGCAAGCTTTCTTACTTTCGATAATTTCTACACAGGCACGCTGATCACGGACCAATACAAGGGGGAAGGCGTACTATTCTCAGGCCAGTACGAAACGCCCGAAATCGCATGGGACGAATCCAATGGAACGAGTCCTGTGCTTCGCGGTGGATCTGACTTCTACGAGCCCATCTACGCCAAGTTCGTTGCGCCGGGGACGACCACTCCCGGAACCATCGACAGCTTCAGTGTAGACGTGGGGTACATCAACGACCTGTACTCCACTGAAGTGGTCGTACACACCACACACGGGGACAGCACCATTTATCTAGACGAATACGGCATAGATACGGTGTATTCCAGCGTTGGGGGAATTACGGGCTTCGACGTAGCGGCGAGCGAAGAGGGCGCCGGATTTGCTATTGACAACCTTTCCTTCACCCCGCCCGCCGCTTCCCCGAAATCCCGCTGCGCCAAGTATCTGGTGATCGACAGTCGGGGATCAGGCGAACCCCGTTACGAGATAAGCGCGCCGGGCAAGGAGTTCCTCAAGGCACTCAAGGGCAGATTGAAAGCGCTTGGAAACGCGGGGAGAGTACTGAAGCTAAGCAATCCCTATCCCGCCGTCGGCGTGTTCTCGCTGATCGATCCACGGAAGGGGCTCAACGGCCTCGGAGCGTTCCTCCACAAGGATCAAATCGGTGCATATCGGGATTCCGAGCGCGAAGGCGAGCGGGAACTGCGTGCCCTGGTCACCAACCAAATAGGCAGCTTTTGCGGTTCCTCCAAAATCATCCTGGTTGGCTACAGCCAAGGGGCAGAAGTCGCGGGAGACGTCTACCAAGGCCTGAGCCGCCTACAGCGAAAGCACATCGCGGCGGTCGTCCTGTTTGGCGATCCCAGGTACAACCACCGCGATCACAATGCAGACCAGGACAGGCGCACACTTGATGGTTCACTCGGAACCCGGCCGAAATTCCCGCACAACGGTGCGACGCGCCTGTTCTCCTATTGCCGGGTGAATGATCCGATCTGCCAATGGCGTCTACCACTCCACACCTTGATATGGCATCGAATGACCGAACATCACCAGTACTGGGCGGTTAGATCCTCGTCCGCCGAGGACGCTGGCCGTCGCATCGCCGACTTCCTTTCAAGGCGGAGGTAGACGAGCTACACCTGCTGCAGCACCGACAAAATGTTCCCTGCCGGGTCCTTGAACCAGGCGATGCTAGGGCCGGGGCCGCGGGCGATGCCCTTGTCGTCCTGGTCGAAGCCATCGTAGCGCTCCATCGTCAGGCCCTTGGCGGTCAGCTCGTCGACGGCGGCGTCGATGTCGTCGACCTCGAAGTTGAGGATCGTGTAGGTGGCAGGGGTGAAGTCGTACTTGCGGTAGACGAGCGTGTCGCGGCCGCCGGCCAGCTGGATCGACATCACGCCGAACTCCTCGCTGAGGTCGGTCGTGCCGAGGCCCAGGGTCTCGCCGTAGAAGCGCTTCGCCGCCTCGACGTCGTCGACGGCGAAGCCGTTGGTGGCTTTGGTGTTGGCGAACATCGTCGCTCCCTTCGGGTCGTTTCGCTGCCGCTACCCGGACAGCTCGGGGATATAGCGCCGCAGGTGCTCGTCGATCGTCTCACGCACCCATTGCTGGGTCGCGGGATCGGCCATCCGGTAGCGGCCGAGCAGCATCTTCTGGTCGTCCAGCGGCAGGCCGGCGATCTCCCAACTCACCGCCAGCCGCTCGAACAAGAGCTCTGCGCGTCGGCGCCAGGCATCGTCCTGGGTCGTCGCCGCGGTCGCCGGCCCCTCTTCCAGCTTCGCGATCGTCCCCCGGCTCAGCGTCTCGCGCAGGACCAGCTTGTTGCCCTCGGCGTCGAGGTACTCGACGGTCGGCGCCTTCTCTCGCGGGGCTCGCTTCCTGCGCTTCGCCATCGCCTCAATAATCGCCCGTCGGGCGACGCCGTGTTCGCTTGCGTTCCCCGGCCCGCCGCTTCTCTTCCAGGCGCCGCTCGCGCGAGGCCCGGGTCGGGCGCGTCGGGCGCCGCCGCCGCGGCTCGGCCAGGCCGGCGGCGATCTTCTCCGCCAGCCGCTCCAGCGCCAGCTCGCGGTTGCGCGCCTGGCCGCGGGCGTCCTGGGAGACAGCAGTAAGGACCGGCCCGGCCCGCGCCACCAAGCGATCCTTCTGATGTTCGTCTAGCGCCCGCGACGCCTCGACGTCGAAGACCGCTTCGACCCGCGAGGCGGTGACGTTCGCGTGCTGGCCGCCCGGTCCCGATGAGCGGCTCGCCCGCAGCTCGATCTCAGCCAGCGGGACCGAGACCCGCGCGTCGACTCTCAGCTCGTCGGCGATAGGGCGTCGACCTTCCCGGCCAGCTCGAAGTCGGCCGCGGTTAGACCCCCCTCGGAGTGGGTAGAGATCGTCACCGTGACCTTGTCCCAGGAGATCGCCAGGTCCGGATGGTGGCCCATCGCCTCGGCCGGCTCGACGAGGCTGTCGACGAAGCGCACCGAGCCGACGAAGTCGGCGCAGGAGAACGTCTTGGCAATCGCCTCGCCGGCGCGCTCCCAGCCGTCGAGCTCGGCAAGCCGCGCCCCGATCTCAGAATCGTCCAGAAGCGCCATACAGGGCTATGCTGCCACGGCGACTCCGAGGACGCAATGAGAGATTCCCGACCACTTCTCTGGCATCTTCCGGTCTCGCACTACAGCGAGAAGGTGCGCTGGGCGCTCGACCACAAGCGGATCCCGCATCGCCGCCGCGCCGCGATCGTCCCCGGCACCCACATGGTCGCGGCGGTGTGGCTGACTCGCGACCCCGGCTACTTCACCTTCCCGGTGCTGGAGATCGACGGCGAGACGATCGCGGATTCGTCGGCGATCATCGCCACCTTGGAGGAGCGCTTCCCCGAGCCGGCCCTCTACCCCGCCGATCCCGACGATTTGCGCCGGGCATTGGAGCTGGAGGACTTCTTCGATGAGGAACTCGGCCCCTACACCCGCCAGCTCGCCTTCCACGAGCTCGGCAACGATCCCGAACGCTTCGAGGCGATCGTCGCCCGCACCGTGCCGGAGCCGTTCAACCGCAACGCGGCCGGAGCCGCTGCCTTCGCTCGCACCTTCACGCGGCTGCGCTTCGGCGCCCGCAGCGAGGCCGCCGCGGAGGTGTCACGGAGCAAGATCCTCGCCGCCCTCGACCGGCTCGAAGACGAGCTTGGCTCGGCCGAGTACCTCGTCGGCGATTCGCTCTCGGTGGCCGACGTAACCGCGGCCGCGCTCTTCTACCCGCTCGTCCTTCCCGACGAGGGGCCGCTTCCTCCTGAAGAAGAGGCGCCACAGGGACTCGAGCGCTTCCGCGCCCCGCTGAAGGAGCGGCGCGGCTTCAAGTGGGTCGAGGAGACGTTCCGCCGTCACCGCAGGCGAGCGCGCAGGTCGGCGGCCACCGCCGTTCACGCCTAAATCCAGCCTGGCGCTCAGCCGATACCAAGTTTTGATGGCTGAGCCGAGTGGAGAGCACCTGCGGGCAATCATCCGAACGCAGTCCGAGATCGCCGCCAGCGACCTCGATCTCGACTCGATCATGCAACTGATCGCCTCGCGCGGCCAGGAGCTGACCAGCGCCTGTGCCGGAGTCATCGAGCTCGCCGACGGCGACGAGATGGTCTACAGGGTGACCACCGGCGAGGCGACCCCGTTCCTTGGAGTACGGCTGAAGAAGGAGGGCAGCCTCTCCGGCATGTGCGTAAGCGAGGGGAAGGTCTTACGCAGCGACGACACCGCGTCCGACCCGCGTGTCGACGCCGAGGCCTGCAGGCGGGTCAACGCCCGCTCGATGCTCTGCGTCCCGCTCGTGCACCGAGGCGAGACGGTGGGCGTGCTCAAGGTCTACTCGCCCAAGCCCCGCAACTTCGATGACGGCGACGTCGAGACGCTCGAGCTGCTCAGCGGAGCGATCGCCGCCCACATGTCGCACGCGAACCTCTTCGCCGCCGAGGTGCACGAGGGAAGGCACGACGCTCTCACCGGCCTGCTCAATCGCCGCGCCTACGAGGAACGCCTGCCGGTCGAGGTCGCCCGGGCCTGCCGGTTCGAGTGGCCGCTATCGCTCTGCCTGCTCGACCTCGACGGCTTCAAGGCGGTCAACGACACCCTCGGTCACCCCGCAGGCGACACGCTCCTGCAACGGGTCGCCGCCCTGATCGACGAGTCGAGGCTCACCGACGACGGCTTCCGCATCGGCGGCGACGAGTTCGCGATCCTGATGCCGAAGACCTGCCGCGAGGATGCCGCGCTGGCGGCCACGCGGCTCTGCCGCTCGATCGGCGAAATCGAAATCTCCGGCGGCGAGATCGGGGCCTCCTTCGGGCTTGCCGAAGGCCTCGAGGACCCTGCCGCCCTGCACGCCACCGCCGACTCGGAACTGCTCGCGGCCAAGGACGACCTGTACGGGCGCCCGGGGATAGAGCCTCCTAGGGCGTGAGGACGATCTTCAGCGCCTCGCGATTGTCGTAGAGCGCATAGGCCTCGGCGGCCTCGTCCAGCTTCATGTGGTGAGTGACGAGCGGCGAGGGGTCGAGCTTCCCCGCCTCGATCAGGGCCAGGACGCGGTCGACGTGGGCGATCACGTTGGCGAGGCCGAGGCGCAGGGTCAGGCCCTTGAGCCAGGCGAGTCCAAGCGGGACCTCGCCCTTGCCGGCGTAGGCGCCGATGCCGGAGACGGTGCCCGCGTCGCGGGCGAGGCTGACGGCCATCGCCAGCGGGCTCGGGTCGCCGACCGCGTCGACGACGACGTCGACGCCGCGGCCTTCGGTCGCCGCGCGCACCGCCTTCTTCGGCTCCTCCTCGGTGAGGTGGACCGGTGTGGCGCCGAAGTCGGCCGCCATCGCCAGCCGCTGCTCGACCGAGTCGATCGCGAAGACCTTGGTTGCGCCGCCGGCCAGCGCCGCCTGCACGGCGCAGAGGCCGACCGGGCCGAGGCCGAGCACGGCGACCGTGTCGCCGGGACGCATGCCGGCGTGGACGACCGAGTGGAATCCGGTCCCCATCACGTCGCCGGCGAAAAGCGCGACCTCGTCGCTCATCCCCTCCGGCACGCGGCGCAGGGTCAGGTTCGCCCGCGGCACCAGCAGCAGCTCGGCCTGCGCCCCCTGCAGGTCGCCGAGGTGGGAGCCATGGCCGAAGGTCTGACCATGCTCGCAGCGGTGGTAGTCGCCGCGCAGGCAGGCGACGCAGGTCGCGCAGGCGGTGTGGAAGCAACCGAGGACGCGATCGCCGACGGCGACCCGCTCGACGTCGTCCCCCACCTCAACCACCGTGCCGACGAACTCGTGGCCGATCGTGAACCCCTTCTCGACCGGAACCCGGCCGTGGAAGATGTGCAGGTCCGAGCCGCAGATGCCGCTCGCCTCGACCCGGACGAGCGCGTCGTCGGCCGCTCCCAGCTCGGGATCGGGCTTCTCCTCGACCCGGACCTCGCCGGGCGCCTGGAACGTGACCGCGCGCATCGCGCGGAACGCTAGCCGACTGTGACGCGGGGGACGCCGAAGCGGCCGGCGCCGGCAAGCGGATCGGCGACCTCTTCGACGCGCGCCTCGAGCGCCAGCTCCCTCTCGAAGTCGGCCGCCTCGCCGTGCTGGAAGGAGACGTCCTTGCCCTCGAGCAGCTCGATGAAGACCTCGACGAAGCGCGCGTCGAGCTGCTTGCCTGCCACCCGGCGCAGCTCCTGCATCGCCTCGTGGGCCGAGATCGGCGTGCGGTAGGAGTCGCGCGCCGTCATCACGTCATAGGTGTCGGCGACCGAGATGATCCGCGCCAATTCGGGGATCTCATCGCCGATCAGGCCGCGCGGGTAGCCCTTGCCGTCGATCCGCTCGTGGTGCGCGAGGATGATCTCGGCGACCGGGCCGTAACCGTCGAGCGAGGAGACCACGCGGGCGCCCTGCTGCGGATGACGCCTGATCAACATCCAATCCTCGTCCGTAAGCGGCACATTGGCCTTGAGAATCCGGTCGGGAAGGATGAACTTGCCGATGTCGTGCAAAAGAGCGGCTATGTGAACGAGCTCCTCTTCCTGGCGCGAGAGACCGGCTCGCTGGGCGATCGCACGCGAGTAGCGAGCGACCGCGGCCGAATGCCGCGCGGTCATCTGGTCCCGCAGGTCGAGGGTGCGCAGCATCGCGCTCAAGACCCCAACCTGGAAGCTGGCCAGCTGCTTGCTGCGCCGCTCCAGCTCCAGCGCCCGCTGCTGGGAGAGGAGCAGCTGTCCGAGCAGGTACTGGAAGGTGATCAGGACGACGCCGAAGAGGGCGATCGCCGAGATGCCGATCACGTGGTAGATGAAGGCGACGGCGACGGCGAGCATCGCGCTCGCGAACTCGGAGGGGAGGACCGGCGGCAGGACGCGCAGCTGGCTGGCGAAGCCGCTGCGCTCGACGTAGGCGCGATAGCCGGCGACGAGCACGAAGTTGATCGCCAGCGAAAACTGGAAGAGAGCGAAGACGAGCAGGTAGAAGTAGGCGTCGTCCTGGGTCAGCCCGGTCGCGTCGGTGACCGCCTTGAAGGCGATCCCCCCCGCCAGCGGGAAGAGCGCGTAGGTGAGCAGGTTGTTGAGCAGGTAATGAGCTTCGTCGTGCCAGCGCAGCCAACCGACGCCGATCGTCGCCAACCCGATCATCGCGGCCGGCGTGCCGCCGAGGAAGACCATCGCGACGACCAGGGCGAGGAAGCTGCCCGAGACCTTGACCTTCGATTCGGTCGAGACCGCGGTCAGGTCGCTGAAGACCGAGAAGGCGAGCAGGACGCCGAAGAGCGGCAGGTTCCAGTTGCATTCCGGCGCCCACCAGACGGCGACCGCGACCGTGGCGGCGAGCGCCAGGGCCATCGCGGCGATTGCGAAGCGGGTTGGGCGGTTATCAGCCATCGGCCTCTTTTGGGGATGCGGCGACCGGGTCACGGCCGTGGCTACAGATTCCTGGGCCGCCGGCCATTCCCTTCGCCGGGCACGCTCGGTCCCGCGACCGGTCGGGGTTGCTTCGTGCCAAGGTACTCCCAGTCGAACTGGCCGGCAAGCCAGGTGGACGCATTGCAAGACGGCATACGTCCCGCTTTGCAGCGAAAAACAACCCTCGACGCTCTCATGCGAGAAGGGTCGCGACGAACCGCTGCGAAGGTTTCAGCAACGAAAAAGGGCGCCCCCGACCAGGGACGCCCCTTAAGTTTGGGCGAGCAGAGAAACGCTCGCGAGAAAACTAGTTACGAAAGCCCATTTGCCTTGTCCCTTCGCTCGTTGAAACCCTCAGATTGCGCACTGCGATCTGAAACTCATCAATTGCCTGGCAACTTTGTAGCACAGGTTGCCCAAAAGTTGTGCATCTGCAGGAAATCTTGTGCATAAATGCAGTAGTTCATCCGGCCACGAATGCGTAGTTCATGCGTAGCTCACGCCTGATCGACCCCCTGAGAAGGCCGCAATTTCGGCGCCTGGCGACCAGCTATGCGGTCAATGAGCTCGGCGACTGGATGGGGATCGTGGCCCTCTCGGTGCTGGTCTTCGACCGCACCGGCAGCGCGATGGCGACCGCTGCGCTCTTCCTCGGCACCCGTTTCCTGCCGGCGCTGATCGCGCCGGTGTTGGTCGCCCGGGTCGAGCAACCGCCGCCGCGCTTCGCCCTGCCGGTCCTCTACTGCGGCGAGGCCGCGGCATTTGGCGCGCTCGCACTTTTGGCGGGAGGCGACTTCGCCCTCGGCCTGGTGGTCGTGCTGGCGGCGATCGACGGCACCCTGGCGCTCACCGCCCGCTCGCTGACTCGGGCGGTGGTCGCGGCGCTGCTTGAGCCGGCGGGCGAGCTGCGCTCGGGCAACGCGGTGCTGAACGTCGCCTTTACCGGCGGGGCCGCGATCGGCCCCGGCCTCGCCGGCCTCGCCGTCGGCGGCTTCGGCGTGCAGACCGCGCTATTGCTCGATGCCGTCTCCTTCTACGCGATCGCCTGGATCCTGCTCACCGCCGGCTCGCTGCCGCAGGCCGAGCCTGATCCGGGCCTGGTGCGCGAACGCGTGCAGGCCGGCATCGCCTACATCCGCGAGCGCACGACGCTGCGGCGCCTGCTCTTCGCCCAGGGCGCCGCCTTCGTCTTCTTCGCCGCAGTGATCCCGATCGAGGTGATCTACGCCAAGCAGACGCTCGACACGGGCGACACCGGCTACGGCCTGCTGCTCGGCAGCTGGGGCGTGGGCATGGTGATCGGCAGCCTGATCTTCGCCCGCCTGCGGCGGACCCCGCTGCCGCTGCTGCTCTTCTTCAGCACCGTCGCGGTCGGGTGTGGATACCTCGGTCTCGCGGCAGCCCCGGGCCTCGGACTCGCCTGCGCCGCCGCGATCGTCGGCGGCACCGGCAACGGCGTGCAGTGGGTGAGCACGGTCAGCGCCGTGCAGGAGCTGACCACTGCCGGCATGCAGGCGCGGGTGATGAGCGTGCTCGAGTCGATCGGCGCCGCGATGCCCGGGGTGGGCTACCTCCTCGGTGGGGCGATCGCCGCCGGGCTCAGCCCTCGGGCGACGTTTCTAGTCGCCGGCATCGGGGTACTGGGCATCGTCGCGCTGGCCGTGCCCGCACTGGGAAGGAAATGGCCACTGCGCAGGGAAAAGGCCGGGGTCGGAGCCCTTGACGCCGACGCAGAGATTATGGTGGAGCTGATTCCAGTGGGACGGAATCGCCCGCCTGCCCGGACTAATTCGGAGGTCGTGAGTTGAGAAAGCCTGGTCTCGTTCTGCTGGTCCTCGTTCTCGTCGCCGGCTCTGCCGTCGGCCTCGCCGCCTGCGGTGGCTCGGGCGACAAGGAAGGAGGCACGCTGACGGTCTCCTACGCATCGGTTGACTATCTGGATCCAGCCCTTTCCTATACACAGGAAGGCTGGACGGCGATGTACGACACGTACCTGCCGCTGCTCACCTACGCTCATGCAAACGGCGCCGCCGGCAGCAAGGTCGTCCCTGCCCTCGCCGAGAGCGTGCCCGAGATCGGCAACGGCGGCAAGACCTACACGCTGACGCTGCGCGAGGGCCTCAAGTACTCCGACGGCAAACCGGTCAAGGCCTCTGACTTCAAGAGCTCGATCGAGCGTCTCTTCAAGATCAACTCGCCCGGCTCGGGCTTCTACTCGACCATCGTCGGCGCCGAAGAGTTCGCCGAAGGCAAGAGCGACGGCATTTCCGGCATCAAGACCGACGACAAGACGGGCAAGATCACAATCGAGCTGACCGCGCCGCGTGGGACCTTCACCAACGAGCTCGGCATTCCCTTCGCGGCGGTCCTGCCCGCTGACACGCCGGCCAAAAACCTCAGTGCCGATCCGCCGCCCGCCACCGGCCCCTACATGATCACCAAGTCCGATCCGGGCCGGGGCTGGTCTTACGCGCGTAACCCGTACTGGGCGAACGACAACTCGCAGGTGAGCGAAGTGCCGGACGGGCACTTCGACAAGATCGAGGTCAAGATCGTCCACAACGACTCGACCCAGGTCAACGAAATCGAACGCGACAAGACGATGTGGATGCAGACCCTCGTCTCTTCCGACCAGCGCGAAAAAGTCGTCAACAAGTACGAAGGGACCCAGTTCCGGGTCGAGCACCCGATCAACATCTATTACTTCTGGATGAACACGAAAAGGGCGCCCTTCGACGACGTCAAGGTCCGTCAGGCGGTCAACTACGCGATCGACAGCGCGGCCCTGGAAAGGATCTACGCGGGCTCGCTCGCGGCGGCGCACCAGATCCTGCCGGAGGGCATGCCGGGGTACGAGCCGTTCAACCTCTATCCGCACGACATGGCCAAGGCCAAGGAACTGTTCGCGGAAGCGAACCCATCGGACCGCGACATAACGGTCTGGACCGACGACGAAAATCCCAACGACGAAGCCGGCGAGTACTACCAGGGCGTACTCAACGAACTCGGCTTCAATGCCAAGCTGAAGACGATCAGCGGCGAAAACTACGTCCCGGTGGTCGGCAACGAATCGACGCCTGATCTCGATACCGGCTGGGGAAACTGGTACGAGGACTATCCACATCCCTTCGACTTCTTCCAGCTGCCGCTGACCGACGAAGGCATCGCGCCCAGCGGCGGGGCGAACTTCGCCCGCATGGACGATCCGAAGCTGAACGCGAAGGTCGCCAAGCTCGGTGAAGAGCAGCTCGGGTCCGAACAGGAAGACGAATGGGCGACCCTCGACAAGGAATACATGGAACAGGCCCCCTGGGCCCCTTACGGCACCAACACGGTCTCGACGTTCGTCGACAGTGAAATCAACCTCGACAACGTCATCTTCAATCCGACGTTCGGACACGACCTGACCAGCTTCGAACTGAAGTAGCCGCCAGCCGCTTCAAGATACGGGGGTGGCCTCCGAGCCCAACGAGGAGGTCGCCCCCACGGCGGCCGGCGGTCCCTGGCTCATCGCCTGGCGTCGCCTGCGCCGCGACTGGGTCGCACTGTCCGCCCTCGGCCTCCTCGTCCTGATCGTCGCCTTTTGCCTGGCGGCGCCGCTCTGGGCGAACGAGGTCGCCCAAAGCGGGCCCAACGACACCCACACGCTGGAGAAGATCGAGGTAGGCGGCGAGGTGCGCGAAGTCGTCAGCCCAAGCGGCCATCCGATCGGGCCGCAGTGGCTCAAAGCCAACGGCAAGTTCTTCCTCGGCGCCGACGGCCGGCTCGGCCGCGACGAGATGGTGCGGCTGATGTACGGCGGACGGACCTCGCTGCTGATCGGCTTCGCCGCGGCGCTGATCATGACCATCCTGGGAACGGTCCTGGGACTTCTGGCGGGGTACTACCGGGGCTGGACGGACACGGCAATCGCGCGCACGATGGACGTGATCTGGGCCTTCCCGGTGACGCTGCTGGCGATCGCGCTCGGGCTCTCGCTGGCAATCGGCGGTTTGCAAATCGGGCCGCTCCACCTCTCGGGCGACTCGATATGGATCCCGATCCTCGTCATCGGTTTCGTCTTCATCCCGTACATGGTGCGACCGATTCGCGGAGAGATCCTCTCCCTGCGCGAGAAGGAGTTCGTCGAGGCGGCGGAAGCGCAGGGGGCTGGTCCGATGCGGGTGATGTTCGGCGAGCTGCTGCCCAACCTGGCTTCGACGATCATCGTCTTCTTCACGCTCAACGTGGCCAACGCGATGCTCCTGGAAGCGCTGCTCTCCTTCCTCGGTGTCGGCGTGCAGCCGCCGAACACCTCCTGGGGGACGATGATGAGCAGCGGCTTCGATCTGCTCACCAGCGCACCGCTGTTGACGCTTCTCCCCGGGACGATGATCCTGCTCACGGTGCTGGCGGTAAACGTCTTTGGCGACGGGCTGCGTGACGCTCTCGACCCGAGGTCGAAAGTGCGTCTCGAGGCGCACAGCGGTCTCAGCGCCGCCGAGACGCAAGAGGGAATCGCGCCCTGATGGGACGCTTCATCGTCAGGCGGCTGATCGGCATGGTCGCGGTGCTGTTTGCGGTCTCCGTGCTGACCTTCCTGATCTTCAACGTCATCCCCAGCTCCGACCCCGCGCAGCGCATGGCGGGCAAGGCGGCGACCCCGCGGCTGGTCGCCAGCATCAACGAAGAATGGGGCTTCGACGACCCCCTTCCCCAGCAGTACCTGACGATGATGAAGAAGGTCTTCAGCGGCGACCTGATCTCGTACTTCGGGCAGGAAGACGTCGACGAACGGATAGTCGAAGGGATCCCTGCGACGTTCTCGCTCTGCCTTGGCGCCGCCGTGATCTGGATGTTCTTCGGCATCCTCTTCGGCTACCTCTCCGCGATCAGGTCGGGGGGACTGCTCGATCGCGCTCTGACGATCGTCGCGGTCACCGGGATATCGATGCCGGTGCCCGTGCTCGCGGCGTTCTTCCTCACCTACCTGACTTACAAGACCGAAATCTTCCCCTCAGGGGGATTCGTCGAATTCGGCGAAAGCCCGCTCGAATGGGCCGAACACCTGATCCTGCCCTGGGTGACGCTGGCGATCCTCTACGTCGGCTTCTACAGCCGCGTGCTGCGCTCGAACATGCTCGACGCGATGGACGAGGACTACGTGCGCACGGCCCGCGCCAAGGGGCTGAGCGAGCACCGCGTGATGACCAGGCACGTGCTGCGCAACTCGCTCGTCCCGATCGTCACCCTCTTCGGGCTCGACGTCGGCGCCCTGCTCGGCGGCGCGATCGTGGTCGAAGGCATCTTCAGCCTCAACGGCATCGGGCAGTACGCGTTCGAAGCGCTGAAAAACCAGGACCTGCCACCGATCATGGCGATCGTCCTCTTCGGCGCCTTCTTCATCGTCCTCTTCAACACCCTGGTCGACATCGCATACGCCTTCCTCGACCCGCGCGTGAAGCTGGGGGAGTCGGCGCAATGACGTTCCGGTGCGCCTTTTATGGCCTATATCCACATAAAGCGCACCGGAAGGGCGGATCGTGAGCGCGCTGCTCTCCGTGCGCGACCTGCGCGTCGGCTTCGCCACCGAAGGCGGCCTGCTGCAGGCCGTCGACGGCGTCTCATTCGACCTCGCCGCCGGCGAGGTATTGGCGATCGTCGGCGAGTCGGGCTCGGGCAAGAGCGTCACCGCGCAGACGATCCTCGGCCTCACCCGCTCGCCGAACGCGCGGATCGAGGGATCGGCGCGCCTCGACGAGACCGACCTGCTCGCTGCCGACGACGAGACAATGCGGACGACCAGAGGCGACCGGGTGGCGATGGTCTTCCAGGACCCGATGACCTCGTTCAACCCCGTCTACCGGATCGGGGCCCAAATCGGCGAGGCGATCCGCGCCCACCGGCGCGACGTCTCGAGGAAGGAGGCGCGCGAGCGGGCGGTCGAGCTGCTCGACTCGGTCGGCATCTCCGACGCCGCGCGTCGCGTCGACTCCTACCCGCACGAGTTCTCAGGTGGGATGCGCCAGCGAGCGATGATCGCGATGGCGCTGGCGCTCGAGCCAGAGGTGCTTATCGCCGACGAGCCGACGACGGCGCTCGACGTCACCGTGCAGGCGCAGATCCTGCAGCTGATCGAGCAGCTCAACCGCGAGCGCGGCCTGGCGACGATCCTGATCACCCACGACCTCGGCGTCGTCGCCGAAACGGCCGATCGGGTGCTCGTCATGTACGCCGGGCGAGTGGTCGAGGAGGGGACGCTCGAGGAGATCTTCTACGACCCGCAGCACCCCTACACCTGGGGATTGCTCGGTTCGCTCACCCGGCTCGACCGTGAGCGTCCCGAGCGGCTGCCGCAGATCGGCGGCGCGCCGCCCTCGCTGCTCGACCTGCCCGCCGGCTGCTCGTTCCGGCCCCGCTGCTCGTACGCGTTCGATCGCTGCGGCGAGCTGCCCAGCCTCGACGCGCGCCTTCCCGACGCTCCCGGCCACCTCGACCGCTGCTGGCTCGACCTCGAGACGAAGCGCGAGCGCCGCCCAACATGACCGCCGAGCCACTTCTGAAGGTCACTGACCTCGTCAAGCACTTCCCGGTCAAGCGGGAACTGCTCTTCGACCGCGAGATCGACCAGGTGCGGGCCGTCGACGGGGTCAGCTTCGAGGTGCGGAAGGGCGAAACGCTCGGCCTGGTCGGTGAGTCGGGCTCCGGCAAGTCGACGCTGTGCCGGGCGGTTCTGCAGCTGACCGAGCCGACTTCGGGCTCGGTGCGCTTCGAGGGTCGCGAGATCGCCGGCCTCTCGCGGCGCGAGATGCGGCCGCTGCGGCGCGAGATGCAGATGATCTTTCAGGACCCCTATGCCTCGCTCAACCCGCGCAAGCGAATCGGCCAGATCGTCGGCGAGCCGCTGAGATTGCAGGGCGTGGCACGCGGGAGCGAGCTGCGCGGGCAGGTGCGCGAGCTGCTCGACCGGGTCGGCCTCTCCGCCGAGCACTACGACCGCTTCCCGCACGAATTCTCCGGCGGCCAGCGGCAACGGATCGGCATCGCGCGGGCTCTGGCTCTGCGCCCAAAGCTGATCTTCGCCGACGAGCCGGTCTCCGCCCTTGACGTCTCGATCCGCGCGCAGATCGTCAACCTGCTCGACGATCTGCAGGCCGAGTTCGGCCTCACCTACGTCTTCGTCGCCCACGACATCGGCGTTGTTCGTCATGTCTCCGACCGGATTGCCGTCATGCACGACGGCAAGATCGTCGAGGAGGGCCCCGCCGACCGCGTCTGCGAGCAGCCGCGCGACGCCTACACGAAGACCCTGCTGGCAGCAGTGCCGATCCCCGACCCACACGAGGCGCGGGCACGTCGGCAAACTGTCGGACCAGGGTGAACCTTCCGCTCGAACCGCCGATCAAGCCGCAGCTGGCACTGACTCGCAAACAGCTGCCCGTCGGCGAGGAATGGGCCTACGAGCAGAAGCTCGACGGCTTCCGCGCGATCGTCTTCGTCGACGGCGACGAGGCCTACGTGCAGTCGCGCGGCGGCAAAGCGCTGGCGCGCTACTTCCCGGAGCTGAGCTTCCCGCCGGGGCGCTACGTGCTCGACGGCGAGCTGGTCATCCGCGACGCCGAGGGCAACCTCGAGTTCGACGCCCTGCAGAGCCGCATCCACCCCGCCGAGTCGCGGATCAACCTGTTGGCGGCCGAGATCCCGGCTTCGCTCGTCGTCTTCGACCTGCTCGCGGAGGGCGACGAGTCGCTGCTCGAGGTGCCCTTCGGCGAGCGGCGCGAGCGGCTCAAACGACTGATGGGCGATACGAGCCTGGAGCTCAGCATCCTGAGCAGCGACACCACGCAGGGGGAGGAGTGGCTGCGCCGGACCGAGGGGACGATGGCCAAGCAGCTCGGCGCGCCCTACCTGCCGGGCAAGCGCAAAGGGATGGCCAAGGTGAAGCGCGAGCGGACGATCGACTGCGTGGTGATGGGCTGGCGGCCGGGCAAGGAGGAGGGGACGGTCGGATCGCTGATCCTCGGCCTCTACGACGGCGACGACCTGCGCCCCGTCGGCCACATCTCCGGTTTCACCGCGGAGACGAAACGCTCATTGCGGACGCTGCTGGAGCCGCTCGAGACCGGCGAGAGCGGCACCGCCGAGCCGAGCCGCTGGGCCGGCGGGCGCGACCTCGAGTGGGTCGCGCTGCGGCCCGAGCTCGTGATCGAGATCGGCTACGACCACGCCGCGGCGGGCCGTATCCGCCACGGCGGCAGGTTCCACCGGTTCAGGGACGACAAGGATCCACGCGAATGCGTCTTCTCTGACCTCGATGAAGGTTGAGGAGAGCGGGAGTCCCCTGATCTGACAATCGCCGAGCTAATTAGCTCGGCGATTTGAGTATCCGCCAGCCCAGGGGACTCCCGCTCTCCTCTCCGCGAGCTCAGAACAGCGAGTCCTGGGCAGGCGTGTCGTCGGCCGAGGAGGCGGAAGCCTCCTCAACTGACGGATACTCAAAGTCGCGGCCCCTCCGGCCGCGACTTGTCAGGGGAGGAGGCTTCCGCCTCCTCGGCCTTCCCCAGCCGCGAACTGTTCGGGTGAGCTCTTGTCTCTCGGCTGGCGGTAGGTAGGCCCGGCGGCCGGGATACAGCTCTTCGTAGCGGGCGAGTAGGTCCGGGCGTTTGGACTCGAGCCAGGCGAAGAAGACGTCCTTCACCTCGTCGCGGAGGTGGAGGGCGACGCCGCCGAGGAAGGAGGCGCCGGCCTCGCGGGCGCGGTCGACTATCGGCTGCACCTGGGCGGGATCGTCGTTGATGCCGGGCATCAGCGGCGCGATGAGGACGCCGGAGTCGATGCCGCGGCGGCGCAACTCGGCGACGGCGTCGAGGCGGGCCGAAGGGCTGGGGGTGTGCGGCTCGGTGGCGCGCCAGGCGTCCTCGTCCAGGGTCGGCACGGAGAGGTTGACCGAGACCGGCAGGCGCTCCGCCATCCGCTCGAAGATCTCGACGTCCCTCATCACCAGCGGCGACTTGGTCAGCACCGAGACCGGCGTGCCGGCCTGCTCGAGCGCCGCGAGGATCTCGGGCATCATCCGGTAGCGGCTCTCGACCCACTGGTAGGGATCGGTGTTGGTCCCCAACGCGACCAGCTCCCGCTTCCAGCTCGGCCGCGCCAGCTCCACCCGCAGCAGCTCCGGCACGTTGACCTTGACGACGATCTCGCGCTCGAAGTCCCGCCCCGCGTTCAGGTCGAGATAGGTGTGGGTTCGCCTGGCAAAGCAAAAAATGCAGGCATGAGTGCAGCCTCGATACGGATTGATCGTCCAGCCGAACCCGTAGCGCCCGCCGGGGACGCGGTTCAGCGCCGAGCGCGCCCGCACCTCGTGGAAGTTGATCCCCATCGCCTCCGGCGCGTCGAAGGTGCGCACCACCGATTCCTCGGCGAGGCCGAACAGCCTGCCCTCATCCTCGGCATCGACTCGTTGCTCATCCCAGCGCATGCGAACGTATGTTCGCATGCGTGCCTGCTAGCTCAGGGAAGCTCCCCGCGAATCACGTAGCGGAGGACGTCGACCACCTGCTCGGCGGTGCGGGCCGTCGCCTGCGCGGCGCGGTCGACCTCCTTCAGCGCGTGGTCCAGGTCGGTGTCGTGCAGGGTGACGATCGGCTTGCCGAGCGCGGCGGCGTAACCGGCGTCAAAGGCCGCGTTCCACTGGCGATATTTGTCGCCGAAGCGGACGACGACGACGTCAGCGGCGCGGATCAGCGTCTGAGTGCGGAGCGCGTTGACGCCGGCGCCCATGTGGTCGCGCCAGAACGGCGTCGACTCCTCGCCCAGCGTTCCCGTCCCCGCATCGTCGGAGGCGGCGTGGTCGGTGACCGGCGCCGAGAACTCGATTGGCAGCCCGGCCTCTCGCACCCCGCTCTCGATCCGCTCACGCCAGTCCGAATGAATCTCTCCCGAGAGGTAGACCGTCCACGTCCGCTCCGCCATCGGCCCATCCTAGCCCCCAACTTCGGGTCGAAACGCATTTCCAATGCATCGCATGGGATATGCGTTTCGACCCCTCCCAGCTCGATCGCGAGGGAGGGACGGGGACACCCTCGAACGGGCGGATACTCAAAGCGGCGAGCTAATCAGCGAGCCGCTTGTCCGGGCGAGGGTGTCCCCGTCCCTCCCGACCCCACGTCCTCGAAGTGCTTGCTCAGCATCGTCACCTGCCCCTGGTAGTTGGACCCCAGGTCTGCCCCGTATAGCCGCTCCGCCGGGGCGCTCGTCCTCTCCAGGGCGAGCTTGCAGACCGGCTGGCGGTGCTCGACCATGAAGGAGACGTCGCGGGCTCGCACCTCGAGCGCGGCGCGGCTGCCGTGCCGGTCGCCCGCCGGGTCGTAGCCGAAGCCTGGGTCGAAGAAGCCGGCGTAGTGGGTGCGCAGCTCGCCCGCGGTCGGGTCGTAGGCCATCATCTCGGCGGCGATCTGCGGCGGGATGCAGACGCCCTCGGCGGAGAGCAGCAGGTAGAAGATCTCGGGCTCGAGCACGATTCGCCCGCCGGCCTCGGGGAAGACGGGGTCCCAGTAGTCGGTCCAGCGGTAGGCGCGGATGCGGGAAAGGTCGATCGGCAGGCTGTTCTTCTTCGCCCGGTAGCCGACGATGCGATCGGCGGGACCGGAGAGGTCGACGCTGAGGAAGAGCCCGTCGCTGAGCGCCAGCTCGGACTCGCGCAGGGCATGCGAGTCGAGGTAGAGCAACGGGAACTCGCTCTGCAGCGCGCGGATCTCCTCGTCGCCCATGCGCACGTCGCCGCGCGCCAGGCGCAGCTGGTTGAGCGAGAGCCCGGTCTGCACCTGGATCGCGAAGGAGCGGGGCACGATCTCGAGATAGAGCCGGCCGCGATAGCCGGGGCGGATCTCGTCGAAACGGTGCTGGCGGTCGGTCAGCACGCGGGTGAAGACGTCGAGTCGGCCGGTCGAGCTCTTCGGGTTCGCCTTGCCGCGCACGTCGTCGGGCAGCGCCAGCTCCTCGAGCAGCGGCACGAGGTAGGGACGGTCGCGCTCGAGCACCGCTCCGTCGCGCAGGTCGACCCGCTGAAAGGCGAGGTCGCCGATCTTCTCTTCGACCGTCGAGTCGATGTCGGGCAGGAAGCTGCAGCGCAGCGCCCAGGCGAAGTCGCCCAGGCGCAGGTCGATGCTGGCCGGCTGAATCGCCTCGGGGCGAATCCGGTAGTCGCCGGAGCTGATCCATTCGGCGTCGATCGCCGCGCTCAGCGCCTGCGAGGGCAGCACGCCGTCGGCAACCCCCACGGAAGCTCTGTCCGCCGCTCCAGCCGCTGCTACTCCCGCATCGCTCATCGCTCCGAGATTATGCGCCGCGCCTCGGCCACGCCGAGGTACGGGGTGAGCACGAACTCCCCAATCTGCGGCAGGAATTCGGGCAGCCGCTCGAGTTCGCCGGCGAGCGCCCGGCGCGCGAGCAGCGAGGCGACGCCGCCGACCACGGCCTCGTCGGTCTCCGCCGGAGGCGGGGCGCCGTCGGGGGGCGCCGGCGCGCCCTCTCTCAGATACGGGACAAAGCTCTGCAGCGCGTCCTGGTAGCGGTCGTAGACGCCGCGGCCCGCACGCAGCCCCTCGACCAGCAGCAGCCGCGAGAGTCCGGGGTCGGCGGCGAGCAGGTCGAGCAGCGCTTCGAGCGCGTCGAGCACCCGCGCCTCCCACGCCCTGCGCTGCTCGCGAGCCTCACGCAGGCAATCGCGAACGCGCTCGACCGCGTCGTCGTAGGCGGCGTAGAAGCAGGCCTCCTTGCTCTCGAAGTGCTTGTAGAAATCGCTCTTGGAGACGGCCGCGCGTTTGCCGATCGCCGCCACGGTCGTCTTTTCGTAACCGCGCTCGTGAAGGCACTCGGCAAGCGCCGCGAGCAATCGCTCGCGCTGGTTCTCGGCGACGAACTGACGCGACAATCCATGACGGCCGCGGGGAAGTCGTTCCACTCCCGCGGCAGTCTGCCAGTTGCGCCCGCGTCGTGCTCTATTTGGCCGCGGCCATACCGCGATACGGGCCGAGCACGAAGCGTTCGAGCTCGTCGAGCAACTCCCCCACCCGTTCGGCTTCGTGGCGGCGAAGTTTCTGGTGGACGATCCAGGCGACGCCTCCGACCAGCGTCTCCTCGATCGTCTCCGGCAGCTGCTCGTAATGGGGAGCCGTGGCCTTCGTCATCGCGACGAAACGCTGCAACGCGTCCTCGTAGCGGCGGGTTGCCGCCGGCGTCGCCGACATCGCCTCGACCATGCACATTCGCGCCGTCGCCGGCTCCTCGGCCACGTAGTCGAGGAAGGCGGAGAGGCCCGCCTGCAGGCGCTCTTCCCAGCCATCGCCCGCCCCCTCGCAGGCTGCTTCGACGCGGCCCGTGACGTCTTCGACGGCACCGTCGAAAGCGGCGAGGAAAACGTCTTCCTTGCCCTCGAAGTTGTCGTATAGCGTCTTGCGGGCGACGCCCGCGCGCTTGACGATGTCGCCGATTTTGGTCGCCTCGTAGCCATACTCGGCGGTCAAATCGGCGATCGCGTCCATGATCCGGCGGCGCTTGTGGAAGGCGACGAACTCGGCCGGTAGGCGAGGCCGGGGCGACGTCGGCGGGGGTTGAGCTCGCGCCGTTTGCGCACGCGGGGACACCCGCCGAGCATACCCTCGGCGAGAGAAAAGGCTTGCCTCGGCCCCGGCTGAGTGGTACCGTGCTCAGACCGTTTGTGTTTCTAAGAAAAACGGTTTGGTTCTTTATGCCTCCCCCGCGCAGGATCCAGCTCAGCCAAGACATGCTCATCGCTGCGTTCGGGGACAGCTGGCCCGCCGAGGACGTCAGCGCCGCGGCCGAGCTGCTCGCGGGCGGTGAAGGGCGCTTCCCGTCGGGCATCCGCTCCCTGCCCTCGGACCTGGTCCGGGCGGTGCAGCACGAGCGCCTGCTGGCGGCGACGATGCGCGCATCGGCAGAGCTCGGCTACGAGGACTTCAGCGTCCAGGACGTGCTCGACCGGGCCGGAATCTCGCGACCGACTTTCTACGAACACTTCGAGAACAAGGAAGACGGCTTCCTGGCGGCCTTCGACGCCGCCGCACTGCGGCTGTCGGCACGGCTGGAACGGGCGGCCGAGGTCGATTCCGAGAACTGGCGCGAGCGGTTGCGGCTGTCCCTGGAAGAGCTGCTGCGCTTCGTCCGAGAAGAGCCAGATGCGGCGATGACCTTGGTCGTCGACTCCCGCGCCGCCACCCCCGCCGCCCTGCAGCGGCGCGACGAGTTGCTCGAGCGGCTCGCGGACTGCCTCGACGCGGAAGTACGAGCAGGCGTCTCCGAAGCTCCGGCGCCTTCGGCGATCTCAGCCGCGGGAATCGTCGGCGGCATCGAGTCGCTGCTCTACTCGCGCCTCTACCGCGGAGAAGGAGACGACCTCGACTCCCTGCTCCCCTCGCTGATGTACTTCGCCGTGCTGCCCTACGAAGGACACGAGGCGGCCAGCGAAGAGATGAACGCCGCGGCCACCGTCGGCTAGGAGGGCCTCAGCGGCGCACCGTGCAGATGCCTTCGATGGGGACCGGGATCTCGAGCCCGCTCTCGAATTCGAAGCTCATCCGGGCCAGGGTGAAGACCGCCTTGGTAAAACCCGGCAGTGCCGGGCAGCCGGCGCTCAGGTAGCCCCGCGTCCTGCCGCGGAAGGAGAAGCGGCGGTGCAGGTTCATCGTCAGCCCGGTGACGTACCCCCATTCGCCGGTCACTTCCGGGAACGTCGTTTCGAGGACCGTCCCGTAGGTGCCGGAGCGATGGCCGATCCGGAACGACAGCACGTAGGAGGTCGGCACCGGCTTCCGCCCGTAGATGTGCGCGAAGATCGCAGGCCGGCCGTGGTCCATGCCGTTGAAGGCGAGCACCTTGCCGCTGGACGGGAAAGGCGACTGCTCGGGAAAGCGCACGTCCGCCGAGAAGCTGCCTTCCCCGACCAGGGCCCGGCCGCAGGCGTCGAGCGCTTCGCGGTTCGTCGAGGGCCTGATGCTGCGCAGGCGGCAGCGCGGCAGTCCGCGCGTGTCGAGGTGTCCGTTGCGGTTGATCTCGATCGTCAGCTTCGTCAGTTTGGGCGGTTCGGCGTTGGCCGAAGAGATTTTCCCTCCCAGGCTGACCCCGATCGGGACTCTGCCATGCCGCGGCAGGACGTTGGGCCGGAGTTTCCCCGTCACCGAGACCCTGACGCCTTCCTTTTCTTCCCAGACGCCGAACCCGGGGGGGGCGAAGACGGCGCCAGCGAGCAGCGCCGCGCACACGGCCGTCATCGAGATCGCTGACTTGGTCATCCTCATGGCTCTCCCTGGCTGCTCCATCAACACACGGCGGCCGGGCATGGCGCGGTACGCGCCGATCCGCCGATCGCGCAACAATAACGTCGCTATTGGGCTCGAGAGCCGTGTGGGGAACGCTGCGCCACCCAATCGGCCCACTTCTTGGCCTCTGCCGGACCCACGTAGGGCAGGAGCACGAACTCGACCAGCTCGGGCACCGTCGCCTGCAGGTCACCCGGCGTCTCGTGGCGCATGCCGTCGGCAACCGTGGTCACAATCCCCTCCACCAATGCGTGCTCGGTGGTCCGCGGTCGCCGCTCGTCAGCAGGGGCCTCGGCACGCAGCAGCTCGGCGAAGTGCTCGATCGTCCTCACGTAGCGCCGGCCGCCGTCGGGCCTGCGCAGCAGCGCATCGACCGCCAGCAGGCGGACGCTGTCGGGCTCGCGGGCGGCGAATTCGATCGAGGCCGCGACCGCCGCCGCGATTTTCGCCGGCCAGAGCTCCTGCTCCCGGCAGGCTTCGAGAACCACCACCTGGAGCCGGGCGACGGCAGCGGAGACGCAGATGGAAAGCCATCCGAGGACTGCGGGCTCTCGTCCATGCCTCGGCTCCCCCGCCTCCGACCGTCCAGTCCGCTGCCTTTAAACGCCTCCGTACAAGAACTGACCTCGACCATATACGACTAGGTTTGCTAGGTCAAGCGAGGCTTCAGCTTCGCTTTCGCCGCTGTTTCGGCGATCGCTTCGCCGCGCTCGGCTTGCGGCGAGCGGCGAAACGCAGCGTGCGATCGCCGGCTTTCTCCACCGCCTCCGCCATCGCGATCTGGAAGACAGCAAGCAGCGCGTCGGAGGCCAGCGGCCGCATCCGGTCGAGCGCTTCGCGGACCTTGGGCCAGTCCTCGTCGGGGCGCCCGGCGCGATCGAACGGCTGCCAGATCTCCTTGACGAAGAGGTCGACGAAGGCGCGGGCCACGCCATCGGCATGGCGGCGCAGCTTTTCCGCCGTGGCCAGCGCCCCGTCGGGGCCGACTCCGAGCTCGGCGAGCGCCTCCGCGGCGCGCTCGAGGCGCGGGCTGATCACCTCGATGCGGCCATCCGGCAGGGCCCGGAGGATGCCGAGCTTCTCGGCGCGGCGCAGCAGCTCGGGATCGGGGGCGCCGTCGCCGTTGTCCCAGACGCTGGCCAGCTCGGCGGCTTCGACAATCTCCGGCGCCTCGTCCTCGAAGGGCGCCCGCAGGGCGCGGGTGAAGTCGAAGATCTCCGTGGCGGCGCCCTCGCCGCTTTCGAGCACGCGCCGGATCGCCTCCAGGTTGAGTCCATCGGCCTGCATCTCCCGCGTCAGTGAGATGCGGGCGACGTGCTCGTCGTTGTAGTAGCCGGTGCGGCCGCGCACGACCGGCGGCGGCAGCAGGCCGCGGGTCTGGTGGGCGCGGATGTTGCGCACCGTCATCCCGGTCCGCTCGGCCAGCTCGCGGATCGTCATCTCGCCGTTGGCGGACTTGCCGGGCTTGCTCACCCTCTCATCGTAAGCGGCAGGCGCTGGCCGTTCATCTTCTCGGCGGCGTCCGAACAGAGGAATGCGATCGCCGCGGCGATCTGCTCGGCGGGCGTGAAGGTGGGGAATGCCTCGCCGGGGCTCTCCTCGCGCATGGCGGGCGTGAGGATCGCGTCGACGACGATGATGTTGGCCGTCGCGCTCGTTCCTTCGAAGCCGTCGGCGAAGGCCAGCGTCCAGGCCTCGGCGGCGGCCTTGGCGGCCGCGTAGGCGGCGTTGGTGTTGGACGGCGCTTGCGCCTGCTTGGCCGAGACGAGGACGAAGCGGCCGCGGTCGCTCGCCAGCAGCGCGTCGTGGAAGGCGCGTGTCGTGTGCTGCACGGTGCGGATCAGCAGGTCGTGCAGCAGGGCCCAGTCCTCGAGCGGTGCCTCGTGCAGCGGCTGGCCGCCGCGCCAGCCGCCGACCAGGTGCAGGAGGGCGTCGACGCGGCCGAAGCGCTCTTCGATCGCGGCGCACCAGGCGCGGGTCGCGTCCTCGTCGAGCAGGTCGACGCCGCGGGCGTCCCAACGCTCATCGGGCAAGCCGAGCTCGGCACCCACCTCCTCGGCACGCTGCGCCGAGACGTCGGCGCCGGCGATGCTCGCACCGGCCTCCGCGAGCCCCTTCGCCACGACAGGCCCGAGCCCACCGGCGACGCCGGCGATCGCGACTACGCGGCCCTCGAGGTCGCTCATAGTGGGGGAGGCAGGATTCGAACCTGCGTAGGCAGAGCCAACTGGTTTACAGCCAGTCCCCTTTAACCACTCGGGCACTCCCCCGGGGAGGCTCGGGCGATTCTAGACGTTGCCGGGCTTAACCCCGAGCCGCTCCGCCATCCGCTCGTTGAAGGCTGTCAGGGCGGACATCGGGCGCATGAAGACGGTGAGCACGGCGACGCGTCCCTCCTCGTCGAGCTCGAGGAAGTCGATCCCCTCCAGCTCGCGGTCGCCGACCCGCGCCTTGAAGCGCAGCGCCACGGTGTTGCCCTCGTGCAGCTCGTCGACGTAGGTGAGATCCTCGAGCGTGGCGGCGACGTGGGTGAGCACCTGGGTGACGACGTCGCGGCCCTCGAAGCCGCGGAAGAGGACCGGGCTGTGCAGCTCGACGTCCTCGCGCAGCGTCCCGGTCAACAGCTCGAGGTCCTTGGCCTCGGCGGCGCGGCGAAAGGGATGCGGCTCGGGCATCGCGGTGTACCTTACGCGTCGTGCCCAACGACCACACGATCGCCCGCTTCTCCCACTCGCTGGGAGCGCGCGGGCTGCGCTGGGCCGGCAAGCTCAACGTGCCGCTCTACCGGCTCAGCGGCGGGCGGATCGGCGGCAAGGTCGGCCGCGCGCCGGTCCTGCTGCTGACGACGACGGGACGCAAGTCGGGCCAGCAGCGCACCGCGCCGGTCGTCTACCTCGCCGACGGCGAGAACGCCGTCGTGATCAACACCAATGCCGGCAACGCCAAGGTGCCGGCCTGGTCGCTCAACCTGAAGGCGAACCCGCAGGCGGAAGTCGAGCGTGGGCGACGGCGCTACCGCGTGCGAGCCCGGATTGCCGAGGGGGACGAGCGGGCCGAGCTGTGGCGCCGCCACAACGAGCAGTACGCCGGCTTCGACGACTACCAGCAGCAGCTGGCGCGCGAGGCATCGGTGATCGTGCTCGAGCCGCGCTGAGGGAGGGCGGACGGCTCAGCCGGCGTCGCGCAGCATCTGCGCCTCGGGCAGGCCGCGCAGCTTCTTCAGCGTGTTGGTCTCGATCTGGCGGATGCGCTCGCGGGTGACCCCGAAGGTGCGGCCCACCTCCTCGAGCGTCAGCGGCTCGGCCCCCGAGAGGCCGTAGCGCAGCTCGATCACCTGGCGCTCGCGCTCGGGCAGGGCGTCGAGCGCCTTGCGCACGCCTTCGCGCTGCAGGCGCTCGCTCGCTTCCTCGAACGGCTCGGCCACTTCTTCGTCGGCGACGAAGTCGCCCAGCTCCGATTCGTCCTCGTCGCCGACCGGCTTCTCCAGCGAAACCGGCAGCTGCGAGACGCGCAGGATGTCGCGCACTTCGTCCAGTGGCCAGCGCAGCTCGGCGGCGATCTCGGGCGGCTCCGGCTCGCGGCCGAGGGACTGGACGAGCTGGCGCTCGACGTGGGCGACGCGGTTCAGCTTCTCGACCATGTGGACGGGGATGCGGATCGTCCGCGCCTTGTCGGCGATTGCCCGCGTCACCGCCTGGCGGATCCACCAGGTCGCGTAGGTGGAGAACTTGTAGCCGCGTCGGTAGTCGAACTTCTCGACGGCGCGGATCAGGCCCAGCGAGCCCTCCTGGATCAGGTCAAGGAAGCTGAGTCCACGACCCAAATAGCCTTTCGCGATCGAGACGACGAGGCGCAGGTTGGCCTCGACCATCTGGCGCTTGGCAAGCATGTCGCCGCGCTCGATCCGCTTCGCCAGCTCCACCTCCTCGGCGGCGGTGAGCAGATCGACCTGGCCGATCGAGCGCAGGTAGAGGCGCAGCGAGTCGAGGCTCGGCTCGACCGTCAGGTCGAGCTCCGCCTTGCGCTCCTGTCCGTTGGCCGCTTCGGCGCGGGCTTCCTTGTAGGCGTCGACGCCCTCCTCGGCGAGGACTTCCACTCCCTGCTCGAGCAGGTGGGCGTGCAGGCCCGAGATCTGCTCCTTGGTCACGTCCACCTCAGCAAGGGTGGTCGCGATCTGCTCGAAGGTGAGGTAGCCGCGCTCGCGTCCCAGCGCGATCAGCCCGCGCAGCTCTTCTGGCTCCGCGAACGGTCGTTCCTCCGAATCCCGATCCAGCCCCTGGGGGACCGTCTCCAACGGTTCGATCTCACTGCCTCCGGTGCAACCCTCTCCCCTTGACCGGGGGGCCGGCCCCTTAGCTCCGACCGGGGCGAAGTATAGGCAGATGATTCAGATCGGATCTGGCCGGGCGGGGGTCGGCCGGCGGCGCCGGTCGCTTACGCTTCATAAGCCGTGGCCAGCTCGACGACGTCGACAGCACCGCAGAGCGCCCCCGACGTGCAGGCGTCGGTGCCGGCTACCCAGGTGAGCCTCTCGCGGGTCGGCGTGACCGGCGTCGAGAAGGTGATTCGGGTCAAGGCCGACGGCGCCGAGAACCTCTACCATGCCGACTTCGAGTGCTTCGTCGACCTCGAGCCGCGCCAGGCGGGCGTGCACATGTCCCGCTTCGAGGAGATCGTCGGCGAGGCGATCGACGAGGTGGTGCTCGGCGAGGCGTTCCGCGCCGAGGTCCTGGCGGCGCACATCGCGGAGCACGTGCGCGAGCGCCAGCGGGGGCGGCGGGCTGAGGTCTCGGTCGACGCGCACTACCCGCAGACGGTGAGCACGCCGGCGACGGGCCACTCGACGCAGGAGATCTACCGGCTCTTCGGCACCGCGGTCGCCTCCGAGCGCGGCACGCGGACACTGACGGGAGTGCAGGCACAGGGAATGACCGCCTGCCCGTGCGCGCAGGAGATGGTCGCCGAGCTGGGGCGCGAGCGGCTGGCCGAGGCCGGCTTCGACGCCGAGCAGATCGCGCGGGCGATCGAGGCGGTGCCGGTGGCAACCCACAACCAGCGCGGCATCGGCACTCTCTACATCGGCTGTCCGGAGGGTGGCGAGACCTGGGTAGACGCGCCGGAGCTGCTGCGGCTGGTCGAGGCCTCGATGAGCTCTGAGATCTACGAGCTGATGAAGCGGCCCGACGAGCTGGCCGTCGTCGCCAAAGCCCACGAACAGCCGCGCTTCGTCGAGGACTGCGTGCGTGAGATGGTGCGCGCAGTCGTCGAGGGCTACCCCGAGCTGCCAGGCGAGGCCTTCGTCATGGCCCGCCAGGAGAACCTGGAGACGATCCACCGCCACAACGTCGTTGCCGAGCGCTACGGCACCCTCCGCGAGCTGCGCGAGGAGCTCGCCTCCGGCGAGCACCAGGCGCACCACACGACGATGCGCGAATGGCTCGAGTCTCCCCGCGCCTAACCCGGTCGTAACGCATATCCCATGCGATGCATGGGATATGCGTTACGACCGCAAAGAAGTGCTTGGTGACTGCCACTCTCCCAGCGCTTGGCGCACGAGTCCCATGAATGGCTCCGGGTCGGATTCCAGAATCCCGTGCGTCACGCGCAGGACCCGGTAACCGGCGATCGTCAACTTGATCGTGGACTCATGGTCCCGCTCGAAGGCCGGACGGTCGCCGTGGTAGCTGTAGCTGTCGGTTTCGACGACGAGGCGGGCTGCGGGCCAGTGGAAGTCGACCAGCTTGCCCGCGACGAGAACGTTCACGTGTGGAAGCGGCAAGCCGGCTTTGCGGCACAGCGCTAGGAAGTCGACCTCTGTCGGAGAGCGAGTCTCGACAGCACGGGGGTCTACCTGTCGGGCTACGCGCCGGACTCGTCCCGCACCCCTCCAACCGCCCGGACGATCGAGGACCTCGTGCAGAGTGGGCCAGCTCAGGTTGCCGCTCCGATCTGCCTCGACCAACATGTGCTCCAACTGGCGTTCGTTCAAGCGCCCAGCCATATCGCGCACGGTCCTCTCTATTGAGGTCACCGGTATGCAGGCGTGTGTCGTGACGTCCTCGGAAGGCAGCACACGCGTCTGGTGCAGCCAGACGCCGTGCGGTTTGCGGTGACCTGACGTGCGCGTCACCTCGATCCACCCGCGCGAGCCCCGGATCCCCCACAGCGCCGCGGCACTGGCGTGCGAGAGGACGGCGGTGGGCCCGCTTGCCAGGACCGCAGCCATCGCCTCGCCCCGGACGCCGATGCGTTCGTGTCCAAGCGCAAACACGCCGTAATGCAACGTAAGGAGATGCCCGCTTCTAACTCGATCCTCGATCAGCCCAATGCCGATTCCCTGTGCAATCAACTGGCGTCGAGCCACGACGCCGTGCTGGCGCTCAGCCAACGCACGGATTGCGATGGTCGCTTCATCTGTGGTCGAAACGCATATCCCATGCGATGCATTGGAAATGCGTTTCGACCGGGGGTTGGACCGGGGGGTTTCGGTTGGGAGCGCCGACATGCGGCGACCCTGGCAGCTGCCGGCGCGCGTGTGGTGCGCAGAGTGCCAGGAAACGCGCGCGGCAGTGTGACGCCTGCGCGCCGTCACGGCATGCGCAGGTGATCAACGGCCGTTGAGCCATCAGGCTCGTGCAGGTGATCAACGCCGGTCAGCCGTCAGGGTTTGCGTGCGGCGAGGTGGCGCGAGCGCGAACGGCGCTCTTCCTCGAGACGGCGGCGCAGGCCGAAGAAGTAGTCGGCGCCGCTGATCAGGGTGGCGGCGACGGCGAGGTAGACGAGGGCGTCGACCCAGGCGGGGGCCGGGTTGGCCGCGATCAGGGCGAAGACCGCGGCGATCTGCAGGACGGTCTTCGCCTTGCCGAGCCAGCTGGCGGCGATCACAACGCCGCGCTCGGCGGCGATCACGCGCATCACCGTGACGGCGAACTCGCGGGCGATGATCACCATCGCGACCCAGGCTTCGAGCCGGTCGAGCGAGACAAGCGAGACGAGCGCGGCGACGATAAGCAGCTTGTCCGCGATCGGGTCCATCAGCTTGCCGAAGGTGGTGATCGAGCCGCGCGAGCGGGCGAAGTAGCCGTCGAGGCCGTCGGTGACCGCAGCGAGGGCGAAGACCGCCGCCGCCAGCGCGTCGCCGTTGGGCGTCTCGCCGAGCAGGGCAACGACTACCACCGGCACCGCGAGGATGCGCAGCAGGGTGAGCGCGTTGGGAAGGTTGAGCGGGAACATGGCCCGCTCAGTCGCTCTCCTTCGCGGCCGCGGCGTCGCGGGCGGCGAAGAACTGCTCGCCCTCGATGCTGATGTGCGGCACGAAGCGCTCCATCCAGCGCGGCAGCCACCAGGCGCGCTTGCCGAGCAGGACCATGATCGCCGGCACCAGCAGGCAGCGAACCAGGGTCGAGTCGATCGCGATCGCCACCGCCAACCCGACGCCGAACTCCTTCACCACCGGGTTGCCGTTGAGGACGAAGCTGGTGAAGACGCAGACCATGATCGCCGCCGCCGAGGTGATCACGCGGCCGGTGTTGGCGAGCCCCTCGATCACCGCCCGCTTCTCGTCTTCGTCCTCGCGGTAGTGCTCGCGCATCTGCGTCAGCAGGAAGACCTCGTAGTCCATCGAGAGGCCGAAGAGGATCGCGAACATCAGCAGCGGCACGAAGCTGACGATCGGAATCGGGTGGTCGAGGCCGATCAGCGAGGAGCCCCAGCCGAGCTGGAAGACGGCGGTGACGACGCCATAGGCGGCGGCGACCGAGAGCAGGTTCATCGCCGCCGCCTTGACCGGCACGAGCAGCGAGCGGAAAGCGAGCAGCAGGACGACGAAGCTGAGGGCGACGACGATCGCGATCATCAGCGGCAGCTTGTCGCTGATCTGAGTCGCCAGGTCGATGTAGCCGGCCGTCTGCCCGCCGACGTAGGCGGCGGTATCGGTGCCGTGCAGCGCCTGCGGGATCGTCGTATCGCGCAGGCTTTCAACCAGGCTCACCGTGCCGTCCGCCCAGGGCGCGGATTTGGAGACGACCGTGAAGACGGCGACGGTGCCCGCTTCGTCGACGGTCGGCGGCGAGACCCCGGCGACGTCGGGCGCCCCGTCCACCGAGTCGGCAAGCCCGGGCAGCACTTGCTTGCCTTCCGCGGCGCTTTCGAATTCGGCGGCGATCAGCAGCGGCCCGTTGACGCCGGGGCCGAAGCCCTGGGTGAGGCTGTCGTAGGCCTGGCGCGCCGTGGTCGACTTGGGCAGGGCGCTGATGTCGTTCTGGCCGAGTTCGAGCTGCAGAATCGGAATCGCGAGGACGAGGAGGACGGCCATCGCGGCGATCGCCGAGCGCCAGGGCCGGGCGGCGACCCCGCGCGCCCAGCGCCGCCAGCCGTGCGGCTCAGCGTCATCGCCGCCGGCCTTGCTGAACGGCACGCGCAGCGAGTAGATCCGCGGCCCGAGCGCCCCCAGCATCGCCGGCAGCAGGGTGGCCGCGGCGCAGACCGCGATGACCACGGCGATCGCCGCGGTGAAGCCGAGGGTGCTGACCAGCGGGATGCCGGCGAAGGCGAGCGAGCAGAGCGCGATCACCACGGTGAAGCCGGCGAAGACGACGGCGCCGCCCGCGGTCGCGGTGGCGCGCGCGATCGACTCCCTCATCTCCATCCCGTCGGCGAGCTGCAGCTTGTGGCGGGTGACGATGAAGAGCGCGTAGTCGATGCCGACGCCGAGCCCGATCATCGTCGCCAGCGTCGAGGCGACGCTCGGCACCTGCACGACGTGCTCGAGCAGGCGGATGATCGAGAGCGAGCAGGCGAGGCCGATGATCGCCGAGGAGATCGGCAGCACCATCGCCGTCGCGGTGCCAAAAGCAAAGAGGAGGATGACGATCGCCGCCGCGATGCCGATCGCGTCGCTCGCCCCGGTGTCGGGCTTGGAGAGCTGTTGGCCGACGTAGCCGCCGACGGAGACGCGCAGGCCCGCCGCTTCGGCCGGCTCGCCGGCATCGAGCACCGCCAGCGCCTGCGCTTCGGTCAGTTCGCCGGGCCCGACGTTGAGGATGACCGGGACGTAGGCAACCGAGCGATCAGGGCTCAGATACGCGGCCCCCTTGCGACTCAACGGGTCGACCGCGGAATTGACCTCGCCCAGCGCTTCCAATCGCTTCGCCGATTCGCCGATCGCGGCCGTGTACTTCGCAGAGGTGAGGGCGGCGCCCCCCCTGGCCTGGAAGACCAGCGGGTTGCTGCCATAGGCCTGTTCGGGCAGGCTCTCTTCGAGCAGTTCGGTCGCCGCGGTAGAGTCGGTGCCGGGCAGCGTCAGGTTGTCGTTGGTCTTGCTCTCGCCGGACTGGCCGACGAGGACGAGGCCGACGGCGAGCACGATCCACACCACGATCACCGGCCAGTGATGGCGCGAGCAGAAGCGGCCGATGGCGTAGAGCGGCGCGGTCACCGTTGCATCATCTCCCTTCTCCCGGCGGCGGTTCCTCACCGCTTTCGAAGGGGGCCGGGACGAGGGCCGCCGCGGGCGCGCCGAGCGCCTGGCGCAGGAGGACGAGGTGCTGCGCGTGGTTGGCGGCGAGCCCGGTGGCGAGGGCGCGCGGCGCGTATGTCTCCAGCACCGGGGCAGCGGAGAGAACTTCGTCAAGCGCCGCGTTCTCAGCTTCGTAGACGAAGACGATCGCTTCCTCGCGGCTCTTTGGGAGTTCCTCTTCGGGTTCCTCTGCTTCGCCTTCCGTTTCGGCGCCGAGGCCACGCAGCACCTTGGTCAGCGCGTCGACGTGGGCCTGGCCCTGGCCGCGCAGGCGCAGGAGAAGCGCGCGGTCGGCACCGCGGAGGACCTGCAGGCTCGGCTCGTAGGCCTGCAGCAGGGTGAGTTCCCCGGAGAGCAGGGAGTTGGAGAGTTCGGCGTCGGTGGCCTTTTCGCTTTCCTCGCTCGCGCCGGAGCCGCTTGAGCCGCAACCGACGAGGACGGCCGCGCAGAGGACGGCAAGACAAGCGACGGCGCGGCCTACGCCGCGCCGTCGCTCACCAATGCCACATTCCAGACGCTCCGTGCCCATGACGGGCGCGAAGACTATGTCGTCTCGGCTGTGGCTATCGGGGTCGCTAGGCCTTTCGAGAAGTCTTCCTCTTCTTGGCGCCCTTGGCCTGGGCTTTCTTCGCCTCAGGCGAGAGGCCTTCGTAATTCATGAACACAGCACTTGCCGGAATGCCTTCCTCGCCCGACTTCGCCAGGCGCTTGGCGCTCGCGGCGTGGATCTTGATGACCTTGGCCAGCGCGTCGTTGACGAGCTCGACCGATTCCTCCCAGCCTTGCTGGTCGACGACGCCAGGGGTCCAGCTGATGTGGCGATCGTCACGCACATCGAACGTTCCCCCATCTAGAGCACTGAAGACATCGTCCAGAATGAGCCGCATCGCGGATGCACTTACTCCTGGCTTGACCGAATCGGGAAGGGCTCGCCAATCGCGATCAGTCAGGTAAGCCCGCGCCGTCGCACGGTAGTAGTGCTCGACAGCACCGCGGCGCGGCTCGGTCTTGACCATCTCGATGCAGTCGAAGTCCTTGAGCACTTTGACGTGGTAGCTGACCTGGCTCAGGCCCTCGTCGAGCTCCTTCGAGAGTTCGTTCGGGCTGGCCATCCGCTCGTTGAGGATGCCGAGGATTTCGACCCGGAGAGGGTGGGCAAGGGCCTTGACCAGTTTCTGGTCGACGCCGGTGCTCTTGCTCTTCTTCGCTGCCTTGCTCTTCGTCGTTGCGGCCAAAGGGATTCCTCCAATGCGTTTGCGGCTCCTGTAGCACTCCATCGTATTAGACCCAAAGGGATTTTGGCAAACAAAGACGAGGCTTTGCCAGGGAAACTTCCGAATGCTGGAACTTTTTCCAGCATTGGACCGGTCTAAAGCGTCGAACTGAAGAAGGTCGCGGCCCCCGCCGCAAGAGCTGACAATTGCGAAGGGGGTGAGCGGGGTGAAGGTTGTCCAAACGGACTGCGTCGTGCCGCTGCTTTCAACAACGAAGGTGCGCTAAAGGGAGGGGGGGTCCGATCCGATGGCCGCGATCGGGCCCCTTTCTTTCGCCCTGCCCCGGCTCCTGATTGAGTTCAACCCGATGGGCTCGCGCCAGGAAGCGAAAACCGGGAAGGCGAGCTTCGATGCGCTCGCCGCCGAGATTCACGCCTGCCGCCGTTGCCCGCGGCTGGTCGAGTGGCGCGAGGCGCAGGCGGCCGAGCCGCCGCGGCGCTACCGCGGCGAGGACTACTGGGCGCGGCCGCTGGACGGCTTCGGCGACCCGGGCGCGCGGCTGGCGATCGTCGGCCTCGCCCCCGCCGCCCACGGCGCCAACCGGACCGGCCGCATGTTCACCGGGGACCGCTCCGGCGAGTGGCTGTACGCCGCCCTGCACCGGGCCGGCTACGCCAACCGCCCCGAGTCGAGCCGGCGCGGCGACGGGCTGCGCCTGCACGATGCCTACGTCACCGCGGTCGTCCGCTGCGCGCCGCCGGCCAACAAGCCGTCGCCGCCGGAGCGCGACAACTGCCTCCCGTATCTGGAGCGGGAGCTGGGGCTACTGGGGCGCTGCAACACGATCGTCGCCCTCGGCGCCTTCGCCTGGGAGGGTTCGCTGCGCGCGATCGCCGCCCTCGGCGGTGCCAAGCTGGCGCGGCCGAAGCCGAAGTTCGGCCACGGGGCCGAGGCGGTCGTCGGGCGCTGGACGCTGCTCGGCTGCTACCACCCGAGCCAGCAGAACACCTTCACCGGCCGCTTGACCGAAGCGATGCTGGACGCCGTCTTCGCCAGGGCCGGCGCCGCTGCTGGCGGCTAGCGGAAGCCGAGCGGGCGCCCCGCTCGGCTTCGTAACCGAGGATCGCAACTGTCACCGGGGTTCCCTGTCCGTCACTCTCGCGGAGGCGCGTGGCGCTCTCCCGCTGCGCTGCGCGCACACGCGACAGCGCCTCGTCGAGGATGGCAAAGATCTCGTTGCGGCCCTGGGCGTCGACAAGACCCGGCGTCAGGCTCACGTGCTCCGGGCTGCCGCTTCCCAACCGGCCGTCCAGCAGGGCACCGGTGACGTCGTTGCAGAGCCTGCGTAGTAAATCGGCCCAGACATCGGCCCTGAGCGTCGCCGGCACCCGTTGCCAGGCCTCGTCGTCGAAGGACAGGGTCGAGGTTGCGCGGAAGATGCGCTCGTGGACGCCGCGAACGGGGCGAGTGCCGACGCACTCGATGCAGCCCAGCTGCTCGAGCACCTGGACGTGCTTGTAGAAGGCGCTGACGTCGAGTTCCAGTTCGTCGCCGATTTCGGTCGGGCTCGCCTGCCGCTCGTTGAGCACGGCGAGGATGTGCTCGCGCACCGGGTGGCCGATGGCATGGACCAGGCGGCGGTCCATGAATCCCTTCAACCGGTCCCTGCGAACTTCCTTGATGCTCGTGTGCCTGGTCGGCATGGTGCTCCCCCTCCGTGCGAGTGGCGGTCAGCGGCGGTCACTCTCTATAACGGCGAAATCGTGCAAATGTCAGGCCTCAGTTCCTAAAGAATGTTCAATGGTTGAAACGAATTTGAGCATTTACTAGGTCTTAAGCGGTATAGCCAAAAGGAGGCCTAGCCGATGGAACGACCGCGAATCAAGCGCACAACCCAGAGGTTGATCGCGCCAAACGGCGACCTGTACCTGCTCCGCCCCAGCGCCGGGGCCGACGTCCACATCGAGGATCCCGACCCGGAGGGGATGGCCGTCCTCGACTCCTTCGACGGCACGCGGACGAAAGCGGAGCTGATCGAGGAGTTCGGCGAAGACGAGGTTTGCGACCTGCTCGCCCAGCTCGAGGAGCTGAGCGTGATCGAGGACGCCGGCGACGACGACCTGATCGCCGAGGACGTCTACGCGCGCTTCGATCGCCAGCTGCGCTACTTCAGCGACATCTCCACGGGACCGACGCCCTCGCAGTGCCAGGGCCGGCTCGAAGAAGCGAAAATCGCTGTCCTCGGGGTCGGTGGGCTGGGCGGCTGGTCGGCGCTCAACCTGGCCTGCTGCGGGGTTGGAGAGATGATGCTGATCGACTTCGACCGGGTCGAGCGCAGCAACCTCAACCGCCAGGTCCTCTACACCGAGGACGACATCGGCCGGCACAAGGTGGTCGCCGCAGCCGAGCGGCTGGAGGCCTTCAACTCGTCGATGCGGGTCGAAGCGAAGGTGCAGAAGCTCGACAGCGAAGAGGCGGTGATCGAGGCGATCAAGGGCTACGACGTGGTGATCGACGCCTGCGATTGGCCGGCGCACGACATCGAGCATTGGATCAACTCCGCCTGCTTCAAGGTCGGCGTCGCCTTCGTCGCGATGAGCCACTTCCCGCCGATCGCGCGGGTCGGGCCGTTCTACGTGCCCGGGGTGACCGGCTGTTTCGAGTGCCAGGAGGCGGGCTACCGGCGCAGCTACCCGCTCTTCGACGTGGCGATGGAGCAGCAGCGGGGCCGCGAATCGCCGGCGGCGACGCTGGGGCCGGCCTGCGGGCTGATCGGCGGCCAGATCGGCCTCGACATCCTCCACTACCTGACCGGCCTCGCGCAGCCTTCGACCCTCGGCACGGGCCACATCTACGACCTGCGCACGATGTCGCTGGAACGCGAGCCGGTGGTGCCGGAGCCCGACTGCCCCGTCTGCGGCCACCTGAACCACGCGCCGCTCGAGTCCATCCATCAGCGGAGCACTCCGCACTAGAGCGCCGGACGCGCACTGGATAGGCTGGCGCGGCCGATGGGTCGTGCCAGCCGCTCAAACAGACCGACCGGGGCGGCGGCGCTCGCCCTGGGGCTCTTCGCGGTTGCCCTGCTCGTCGCGGGCTGCGGGTCCTCGGGGAGCGGGACGGGGGACGAGTCGCCGACCGCACCCGCCACCGGGCCCGCGGGGGCACCGCCCGGCGCGGCCGCGCGAAGCTGCACGGCGGGCGTGCGAGGCATCGGGGAGCTGCGTGCGACCGGCGTCTCCTGCGCGACGGCGGCCCAGCTCGCCGCCGGCTGGGCGGCGAGCCCCGGCTGCGCCCCGGGCGACGCAACCGCCCGAACCTCCTGCGACATCGGCCGCTACCGCTGCCTCGGCCTCCACGCCGAACGCGGCATCGCCGTCAGCTGCGCTCGCGCCGGCCACTCGGTTTCCTTCATTGCCAACCGCTCCTACAATTGACGGGCCCGCCGACGTAGCTCAGCTGGTAGAGCACTTCACTCGTAATGAAGGGGTCCCCGGTTCAAGTCCGGGCGTCGGCTCTCCGCTAAAGTCTTTTTGCGCAGGGGCCCGTGGGAGGCCGGGACGGTCGCTGTTCCCACGAGCTTAGGAGAGATATGAGGCAACGACTCGCAGTCCCGGCTTTGGCGGTGGCTCTCTGTTTCTGCGCGGCGGCAGCGCCGGCGATGGCGGCCCCCGGCGGCAGCGCCCAGGCGGCCAAGAAGAAGGGCAAGGGGAAGAAGCAGGCCAAGAACAAGGTCTTCCTCGTCTGCAAGCACGGCTGCAAGTTCCGCACGATCCAGCGCGGCGTCGACGCGGCCGGCTCGTTCAGGGACAAGCCGAAGAACCGCAAGACGAAGGCGATCGTGAAGGTGAAGCCCGGCAAGTACGTTGAGGGCGTCGTCCTCAACGGCGGCCTAAAGCGTAAGGAATTCAACGGGCTGAAGATCGTCGGGCTGAAGAAAAACCCGCGCAAGCAGATCCTCGAGGGCAAGAACGCCAAGGGGGAGCTGGGACCGGCCCAGAACGGGATCGAGGCGGTCGATGTGAACGGCGTCGTGATCCGCAACCTGTGGGCGCGCAACTTCGAATCGAACGGCTTCTTCATCCACGCCGCAACGCAGGCCCATCAGGAATGCAACGGCTACAAGATGGAAAACCTGCTCGCCTCCGGCAACCGCTCCTACGGCCTCTTCGCCAAGGGCTGCCTGGGCGGCAAGATGCTGCACTCGAGCGGCTGGCGCCAGGGTGACTCTGCCTTCTACGTCGGCGAAACGCCGTGCGACACCACCAGCTGGACCAACCACGGCTCCGCGCCGAAACCCTGCCAGGCGAAGCCCAAGTGGACGGTGCTGCGTGACGACGACAGCTTCGAAAACGTGCTCGGCTACTCGGGGACCAACTCGAAGTACGTGAAGATCGTCGAATCGAACTTCTACAACAACGGCGCCGGGGTCGTGCCCAATACGCTCGACAGCGAGGGCTACGAGCCGAACGGCTGGAACTACTTTGAACACAACAACGTGTTCTGGAACAACTACAACTACTTCCTCGCCGGGTCGTCGTTCAAAACGATCTCGGCGGGACTCGGCGAATTGTCTGGCCTGACGATCAACTATCCAACCGGATCCGGATTCCTCCTCTACGGCGGCGCCAACAACGTCGTCCGCCAGAACAACGTGTTCGGGAACTTCAAGTGGGGGATCGCCTCCTTCTCCGGCCCGGGCGAAGCCTTCGTCGCCAACGAAGGTAACGACGCCAAGAACATCAACAACCAGATCCTCGAAAACTCGATGGGCCGCGCGGGGGCCGACCCCAACGGGGAATACGACTTCCTCAACGACGCCACCGGAGGCGGCAACTGCTGGGCCGGCAACAGCGCTGGGGCCAGCTTCGCGCCGGGCACCGGCGCCGTGCCGCTGGAGAAAATCTATCCGCCGTGTCCGCAGGCGCAGGTGCTGGCCGACTCGGTGCCGAGCCTCAACCTGGCGGCTGGGATCCAGGTCATCCTCACCGAAACGAGCAACCCCTCGACGATCCTCGGCTACGCCGGCCAGAGTCCGGCGCAGAACCAGCAGTGCTCGTGGGTGCGGCCCCTGCCGGCACACCCGGCGTTCGAGGACTTCACGCCGGTCGAGGTCGCAGCGCAGCCGGGGGAACTGACGTGTCCGTGAGGGGGCGGGAGACCAAGCTGGCGGCTGCCTACCTCGTCGTCGCCTGTCTGGCCGGCGCGGCGCCCGCCGGCGCGGGCCAGTCGCCGAAGCCGAAGGTCGTCACCGTCGCCGACTTCTATTTCGGTCCCAACGCGGTGAAGATCAAAAAGGGCGGCAAGGTCAAGTGGGTCTGGGCCTCGACCAACGTCGAACCGCACGACGTCCACCTGAAGTCGGGCCCGAAGGGCCTGAAGAAAAAAGGCACATACTCGACCAAGACGACGGCGGTGACCAACGCCAAGTTCACGCACGCCTTCCCTACGCCCGGCACCTACAAATTCATCTGCACGATCCACCCGACGAAGATGAAGATGACGGTGACGGTGAAGAAGTAGGCCGCCGGTGAGCTTCGGCCCGACCGACCGCCGCAGCTTCCTCGGCCTGGCCGGGGCGACGTTCTTCTGCACGCTCGCCGGCCAGCGGGTCGATGCCGGCCGTGGACAGATCGACGTCGCGCAGCTGTCGAACGGAGTCGACGTGCCGCCGCGGGTGGCGGCCACGAACGGCAGCGGAGCTGCCAGCGAGGCGGTGGCCGCCGCGGTCGCCGGCGGCGCCAAGGTGCGCGAGTACTGGATCGCCGCCGAGCAGCGGGGCTGGAACATCGTCCCCAGTCACCGTGACCAGATGATGGCCGCGCCGGTCAAGGGCCGCTCGACCTTCCAGGCTTACGGCTACCGTCCCTATTCGGCCGACTTCGGGACGCCGCTGGGGCCGGCGACGGTGCCGGGGCCGCTGATCGAAGCCGAAGTCGGCGACACAATCCTCGTCCACTTCCGCAACAAGCTGACGGCGCCGGTGACCGTCCACCCCCACGGCGTCTTCTACTCCAACGAAATGGACGGCGCCTACAAGGGCAAGTGGACCGACCCGGGCGGCTTCGTCCAGCGCAACCGCAGCTTCACCTACCTGTGGGAATGCCGCGAAGGGACGGAAGGGACCTGGCTCTATCACGACCACGGGCCGATGGACCCGCTGCCGGTCTTCCGCGGGTTGTTCGGGCCGCTGGTCGTGCGCCAGGCGGGGGAACCGCGGCCCGACCGCGAGTTCTTCCTCGCCTTCCACACCTGGGACCCCTCGACCACCGGGCTGCGCAACATCTACTACTGCATCAACGGGCGCGCCTACGCCGGCAACACGCCGACCCTGGAAGCGAAGGTGGGCGAGCGGGTCCGCTTCCACGTCTACGGCGTCGACAACTTCTTCCATACCTTCCACCTGCACGGCCACCGCTGGGCCGAACCGGACGGGACGATCGTCGACAACAGGGGCTTCGGCCCGGCCGACTCGTTCAGCTTCGAGATCGTCGAGGACAACCCGGGGCGCTGGTTCTACCACTGTCACGTCTTCCAACACCTGCACCAGGGGATGAACGGTTGGTACGTCGTCTCCTGATCGTCGCCCTGCTAACAGCGCTGGCGGTGGCGCCCGCCGCGCACGCGACCAACACGCGGGTCTCGATCTCCAACTTCGCCTGGTCGAAGCCGCGGGTCGAAATCGACCTCGACGAGAAGGTGATCTGGGACTGGATCGGCCCCGATCTCGCCCACTCGGTGACGGGGACCTCGGCCAACGCCCTGGCCTGGGACTCCGACCCGGGGACGGACGCCCCCAGCCACCAGCTCGGCGACTCCTTCACGCTGCAGTTCTCGCAGCCAGGGACGTACGCGTTCCAGTGCAAACTGCACGCCTCGGTGCGCGGCGAGGTGATCGTCTCCAACGTGCCCGGCGACCCCAACTCGGACCCCGGGCCGCAGGCCCCGCTACAGCTCGACGTGAAGAAGCCCACCCTGGGCGCGGTGAGCCTGAGGAGCCGCGAGATCCACGGGCGCGACGGGACCACGACGACCGCCCAGATCAGCGAGCGCGGCACGCTCGAGGCCGAATACTTCCGGCTGCGTCCCAAGGGCGGCCGCAGGTTCAACGGCTACTCGACCTGGGATGCGTTCATCGGCATCAACCGCTTCGCCCTCGGCGCCCACGGCAAGCACTTCAAGGCGCGGCCCGGCCGCTACCTGGTCGTCCTGCGCGCGACCGACCAGTCGGCAAACGTCTCCAAACCGGTCCGCAAGCGTCTCACGATCGTTGAAGCCTTTTAGGCGCAATGCGCATAAAAGGCTTCAATCCCTCGTTGAGAAACCTACTGCCGCGGCGTGGGATCAGCGAGCGTGTCGGCGATCGCGACGGCGAGGAGGACCGCGCTGGCAACGGCGACCGCGAGGACGAGGCTGAAGGCCGCGCTGGCGAGGGCGAGCAGGAGGAGGGCGGCGCAGCCGAGCGCGCGGGAGCGCTGGACCGCGCCGATCGCCTGCCAGATCGAGCCCAGCTGGGCGAGGAGAAACAGTGCCGGGCCGCCGAAAATCAAGACCGCTGCGGTCGCGCCGACCGGGTCGGAGGGGTGAATGAGCGCCAGCTCGTCGCCGACCGCGATGCCGATGACGCCGACGACCATGGCGATCAGCGCGTAGTTGCCCACCGCGACGATGCGCGCGGCGTCCCCGGCCTCCAGCGCCGCATCCGCGCCGAGCTGCTCGGCTCGGTGAAAGTGGCACCACCAGAGCGAGACGGTGCCGACGAAGGCAGCGACGAGCGCGGCCAGCGTTTCGAACACAATCGGGACGCCTGCGAAGGTGTTGCCGATCGTCAGCACGGTCTCGCCGAGCGCGATCAAGAAGAAGAGCCGGAAGCGCTCGAGCAGATGCTCGACGTAGATCTGGCTGTCGGTGCTGAAGGGGCTGCGGCGGCCGGGAAGCGGGTGGCCGGCGATCACGCCGCCGTAGGTGACGGCAACCGCGAGGGCCCAGATCGCGAGGCGGGCGTCCCCGTCGACGAAGATCCCGGCGATCCAGATCGCCGCCGCCCCCGCCTCCCAGGCGAGCGCGTTGGCAAAGTGATCGTGGAGCCGGTGGTCGCGAAACGCGGCCACGGCGAAGATCGTGCGACCGAGCTGGATCGCCAGGTAGCCGACCACGAAAAGCGCCGCCCGGTCCCCGATCCAGGACCATGGTGGGTTGTAGTCGAAGGCGCCGACGATCGAGGTGGACATCAGCAGGCTGGCGAACATCAGCCCGAGCAACATCAGCTGCACCTTGCGCCGCTCGACGTCGAGCCAGTTCGAGGTCCACACGGTCATGAACCAGGCGTACATCGCGGCCAGGGTCAGGACCAGGGTCTGGGCGATGCCGCGCCCGCCGAGGTGCAGGATCAGGTTGGCGGAGAGCGCGCTGATCGCGTAGACGTAAACGAGGTCGAAGAGGAGCTCCAGCGGCGTCACCGCCCGCGCGACTTCGCGGGGACGGACAACCGAGCTCAGCGACATGTCGCGAACGCCGTCAGCCGCCGTTACCCTCGAACTTGTAGCCGACGCCGCGCACGGTGACGACGAGTTCGGGGTGCTGAGGGTCGCGCTCGACCTTTTGGCGGAGATTGGAGATGTGGACGTCGCAGGCGCGCTCGTCGCCGTCGAACTCGGTCTGCCAGAGCTCCTCCATGATCTGGCGGCGGGCGAAGACCTCGCCGGGGCGGCTGACCAGCAGGCGCAGGAGCTGGAACTCCGAGCGGGTGAGGTTGATCGGTACGTCGCGGACCAGGGCGACGTGGCGGACGAGGTCGATCGCGACCGGGCCGGCCTCGATCCGCACCGCCTGATTGAGCGGGCCGCGGTCGAGTTCGCGGCGGCGCAGCTGGGCGCGCACGCGGCCGAGCAGCTCGCGCACGGAGAAGGGCTTGGTGACGTAGTCGTCCGCCCCGACCTCGAGACCGACGACCTTGTCGACCTCGGCGTCCTTGGCGGTGAGGACGATGATCGGCACGGCGCTGCGCGAGCGCACCTCGCGGCAGATGTCGAGGCCGCTTGGTCCCGGCATCATGATGTCGAGGATCAGCAGGTCGTAGTGGACGGTGTCGCCGGCGACTTTTTCGGCCGCCTCGTTGCCGTCGCGGGCGACGTCGACGTCGAAGCCGTCTTGGGCGAGGGCGTAGCCGACCGACTCGCGGACCGAGGGCTCGTCGTCGGCGACCAGTATCCGTCCGCTGCTCATCAGGCCACCGGCGTCGGGCTGGGCTGGACAACGGGGAGGCGAACCCAGAAAGTGCTGCCCTCGCCCTGGACGGAGGAGGCACCGATCTCGCCGCCCATCACGTCAACCATGCGGCGCGCGATCGCCAGGCCGAGGCCGAAGCCTTCCTGCTTGCGGGTCTCGCTGCGGCGGTAGAAGCGTTCGAAGACGCGCTCGATCTCGTCCGCGGGGATGCCCGTTCCTGTGTCGATTACCTCCAAGATCACGTCGGTGTCGCCGTCGCGGCGGCCGCGAACGGTAACGGTGCCCGGCGGCGGCGTGTTCTTGAAGGCGTTGGTGAGCAGGCCGATCAGCACCTGGCGCAACAGGGTCGGGTCCCCTTGCGCAGCCAGGTCGGGCTCGCACTCGACGACCAGCTCGATGTGTTTCGGCTGCTCGACGGCGGCGGCGACGTCGCGGATCGCCACCTGCACGTCGACCACCTCGGTCTCCCCCGCGCCGACAGACTCGACCCGGGCCAGCGTTAGCAGCGACTGCGTCAGGCGGTTCATCCGCTCGGCGTCGTCGCCGAGGCGGCTGAGGAAGTGGTCACGCGCCTGCGGGTCGTCTTTGGCGCCGCTCTGCAGGACCTCAATCGCGCCGGAGATCCCGGCCAGCGGGTTGCGCAACTCGTGCGCGGCGTTGGAGACGAAGTCGGCTTCGGCGAACTCGCGGCGCATCTCTTCCGTGCGGTCGCGGACGACCGCCAGCACCGCCCGCTCGCCGGGCAGCGAACGAGCCTGCATCGCGTAGGCGCGGTCGCCGATCCGCAGCGCCGGGTGGGCGGCGAAGCCGACGTCGGCGGCGCGGCGCAGCTGTGGCAGCATCGCCTCGGGCGGCTTGCCGCCGTCGAGCAGCTCGACCGCGGCGCTGTTGGAGAAGCGCACCGGTCCGTCGTCGTCGACGACCATTACGGCGTCGGTGAGGCCGTCGAAGATCGCCTCGAGCTTGTTGCGGTCGGCGGTGAGGACGCCGAAGCTCTCCTTCAGCGAGGCGCGCATCGAGTCGAGCGCCCGCGCCAGGTCGCCGATCTCGTCGGGCCCGGAGACTTTCAGCGGCACGTCGAAGGAGCCGGAGGCCATCTCGCCCGCAGCCTGGGCGAGGCGGACGATGCGATGGGCGATAGCGGCGGCGATCAGGAAGCCGGCGAGGACGCCGATCGCGACGGAGACGACGAGCGCGCGCCGGTTGTCGCCGAAGAGGTAGACGGCGAATGCGGTGATCAGCGAGACGGCGGCGAAGGCGCCGGCCAGCCACAGTCGCATGCCGATTCTTCTCATGAGGAGTTACTAACACAAACGCGCCCGACCTTCATGGGAGAATCGCCAGGTGCGCACGCTGGTCTTCATTCCGGCCTGGAACGAGGAGGACTCGGTCGCGGCGGTGATCGCCGGGGTGCGCGGCGCGATTCCCGATGCCGACGTCCTCGTGATCGACGACGGCTCGGGGGACGCGACAGCCGAGCGGGCGCGTGAGGCGGGTGCGCTGGTCGCCTCCCTGCCCTTCAACCAGGGGCTCGGCGCCGCCCTGCAGACCGGCTACCTCTACGCGCTGCGCGAGGGCTACGAGTGCTGCGCGCACCTCGACGCCGACGGGCAGCACCCCCCAGCCGAGGTCGCCAGGCTGCTGGACGTCGTATGGGGGGACCGCGCCGATTTGGTGATCGGCTCGCGCTACCGCGACCCCGACAAGGCACACAGGGACGACTACAAGCCGACGATCTCACGGCGGATCGGGATCGGCGTCTTCCGCTTCTTCCTGACGCTGGCGACGCGCCAGCGCTTCACCGACACGACGAGCGGCATGCGGGCCGCGAACCAGCGCGTGATCAAGCTCTTCAGCGAGCGTTACTCGCCCGACTTCGCCGAGATCGAGTCGCTGCAGCTGGCGGTGCGGGAAGGGTTGCGTGTCGAGGAGGTGCCGGTGCGAATGCTCGAGCGGGCCGGCGGGTCGTCGTTCCTGACACCCCTGCGCTCGGCCTTCTTCATCTTCAAGGGGATGATCGTGCTGCTCGTCGGCCAGTTCAGGCCCACGCACGCGGAGGCGGAGCGATGAGCGCGCTGGTGCTGGCGGCGGTGAGCGACAGTCCCAAGGTCCACCTCACCGCGCAGACGCGGATCATCGCCGCGGTCCTAGCGCTCGCCTTCATGGCGCTAGTGCTGGAGCTGATCCGGCGCGACAGGCTGCAGGAGCGCTTCAGCGTCGTCTGGTTCGTCGCCGGCCTCGGCATGTTGGTCGGGGCCGCCTTTCCCGGGTTGCTGACGTTCGTCGCCGACGCGATGGGCGTGCGCGACACCAACGTCGCGCTCTTCTCAATCGTGCTGCTCTTCCTGCTCGGCCTGGCGCTCAACTTCAGCGTGACGATGTCGCGCCAGGCAGCTCAGATAACTCGCCTGGCGCAGGAACGGGCGTTGGAGAAAGTGCGCGGGCAGACAGGCTCAGGACAGAACGGCAGCGAGGCGGAACGAGAGCGCCTCGAGAGCTAGCTCCTCGGAGACGTTGAGGTCGAGGCGGCGGCGGGTGTCCTCGACCAGCTCGACCGCGCGGCGGGGACGGGACGGGTCGAGGTCGGCGGCATCCCGTCGCAGCTCGTCGAGCCGATCGCGGTTGAAGACCGCCTCCTCGGCTCCGGTCGCGGTGGCCGCAAGATCCCGGTACCAGCTCCCGGTCAGCTCCAGACCGAGATCGAGCACCTCGGTCCGCCGCCGTCGCCCGGCCCGTTTCGCTTCGTCGGCGATGTCCTTGGCGCTGCGCTTGACGCCCGCCTCGGCTTCGTCCTCGAGCGCCTTGCGCGTCGCCTCTTCGGCCTCCTCGCCCACAGACTCGGCGGCTTTGAGCAGTTGCTTCCAGTCGAGGGCGCCGGCGCGCAACCGGCGACCTGCATCTGTGAGCAGAAAACGCGCCTGGTCCACGTCGCCGGCCGAGAGGCGGGCGGCCGCGGCGACCTCGTCCGCGGGCCCGTCGAGCTGGGATTCGACGGCGTCAGGCGGCAGCGGGGCGAAGTCGATCGGCTGGCAGCGGGAGGCGGCCGTCTCGAGGAGCTGGGCGGGTTCGGAGCTGAGCAGGATCAGGTGGACGAAGTCCGGCGGCTCCTCCAGCGTCTTCAACAGCGCGTTCTGGCTCTCGTCGCGCATCTGCTCCGCGGCCTCGATCACGAAGACCCGCTTCTCCCCCTCGAAGGGCCGGTAGGAAGCCGCTCGGATCACCTTTTCACGCACCTCCTCGACCATGTGCTGGGCGCCGCGGGGCGCCAGCCAGACGAGGTCGGGATGGGGCGAGGGATCGAGCATCGCCCGGCGCCGCGCGTCATCGGGGTCGGCGGCGCCGGTGGCGAGGATCTCGGCGGCGAACGCCCGCGCGATATCGCGCTTTCCGGCCCCGCGTGGACCACGGAAGAAGTAGGCATGAGACGGACCTGCTTTCAGCGCGGCGCTCAGCGTCACCCGCGCCCGCGGCTGGTGCTCAGTTGCTCGTTGAAGACTTGTCTGCGTCATGCGCCGAAAATCCTTCAATCAATCTCGGAGATCCGGACACGCACCGCCTCCATCACCCGCTCGTGGACCTCCTCGACCGTGCCGGCGCCGTCGACGACGGCGACGCGGTCGGAGGCGATCTGGGCGATCTCCTCGTAGGCCTCGGCGACCGCCCGCTGCAGCTCCAGCCCCTCGGACTCGAAGCGATCGTCGCCGTCGGCGCGGCCGAGGCCGACCTCGGGGTCGACCCGCAACAGCACGGTCAGGTCGGGCCAGAGGCCCTCGGTGGCGGCGTCGGTCAGTGAGATCGTCTCGCCGACGCCGAGCCCGCGCGCGGCCCCCTGGTAGGCGACGCTGGAATCGGCGAAGCGGTCGGAGACGACGTCGCGGCCGGCCTCCAGGGCCGGGCGGATCGCCCGCGCGGTCAGGTCCGCCCGCGCGGCGAGGAAGAGCAGCAGCTCGGCGAGCGGGTCGAGCTCGACGCCCGGATCGGCGAGCAGCTCGCGGATCCGCTCCGCAGCCTCGGTCCCGCCCGGCTCACGGATCAGCAGCGTCTCGGGGCCGAGCGCCTCGGCCAGCAGCTTCGCCTGGGTCGACTTGCCGGAGCCGTCGATGCCCTCAAGCGAAACGAACACGTCTTATTTGGCGGCGGCCTTGGCGCGCTTGCGACCGCGCGTGGCAGTGTCGGCTTTGCTCGTCGCGGCAGCCGGCGCCTTGTCCTCGTCGCCCTCGGGCAGCGGCTTCTCGGCCATCGCTTCCTTGGCCGCTTTCGCAGCTTCGCGTTCGGCGCGTTTCCTCTTCATCTCCTGCATCGACTCGCAATCGTCGTTGAGGCAGAGGTTCCAGGGGCGGCCGCGGAAGGGCTGGACTTTCAGCCGCGGCGTCTCGCCGCAGATCGAGCAGCGTTCCTCGAGCTTGAAGACGTCGCCGCGCTGCGGCAGGGGGAAGGTCTGGTCGCAGGAGTCGGGATCGTCGAGGACCCAGCCGCTGCAACCGACGAAGCGCTTGCCCGACTTCTTGGCGCGGATCACGCGCAGCATGTGGGGCGAGCCGTCCTCCTTCTTGCGGCCCGCTTCTTCGCAGACCTTGCAGGGACCGAGGATGCGGTCCTGGTCCATGCCGGCCCAGACGACTTTGGCGAGGTCTTCGCGGCTCTCGTCGATCTCACTCCAGGTGCCGTGCAGCAGTTCGCGGCTGTCGCCGACGACCTTGTCCTTGGTCATCTCGCCGGCGGCGATCTGGTCCATCTCGGCCTCGAGCTGGGCGGTCATCTCCGGCGTCGCCATCCGCGGCACGTATTTCTTGAACGCCTCGTACATCGCGATCCCGGTCTCCGAGGGGATCGGCGGGTTGCTGTAGACGTAGCCGCGGTCGAAGAGCTTCTTGATGATGTCGGCGCGGGTCGCCTTGGTGCCGAGGCCGCGCTCCTCCATCATCTCGACCAGCTTCGCCTGCGAGATCCGCGAGGGCGGCTGCGTCTCCTTGTCGACGATCCACGGCTCGCCCTCCAGCTCCAGCGCCTGGCCCTCCTGCAGGGCTGGGATCTCCTCGTCGGAGGAACGGGCGTAGGTGTAGATGCCGGCGTAGCCGGGGTCGACGACGACCGAGCCGCGCACGAAGTAGGTCTGCGAGCCGGCCTCGATGTCGGCGCGGGTCGACTCGGTGATCATCGGCGGGCTGAAGGTGGCGAGGAAGCGGCGCACGACCAGTTCGTAGACGCGCTTCTTGGGGCCGTCCAGCGCGCCCGGGTGGATCGCCTGCGTCGGGTAGATCGGCGGGTGGTCGGTGGTCTCTTTTTTGCCGCGGGTCGGCTGCAGCTCGCCCTCGAGCAGGCCAGAGGCGGCCGAGAACTCCTCGATCCGCACCAGCGAGGTGACCAGCTCGCGCAGCGGCAGCGAGACCGGGTAGACGGTGTTGTCGGTGCGCGGGTAGGAGATGAAGCCGTCCATGTAGAGGTCCTCGGCGATCCGCATCGCGCTGGCCGGAGTGATGCCGAGGCGGCTGGAGGCGTCGGTGGTGAAGGCGGTCGTGTTGTAGGGGGTCGGCGGCTTGCGCGTGTTCTTGCGCGCGGTAACCGACTTGACCGTGCCCGGGCTCGTCGTGCCGGCGAGCGCCGCGTCGGCCTCGGCCTTCTCCCAGAACTTGTCGGTCTCGTGCTGGGTCTCGAAGCTGCCGTCGGGATGCTGGAACTTGGCGAACAGTTCCCAGAAGGGCTTGGCGACGTGGGCGCGGCGCTCCATCTCGCGCTCGACGATCAGGCCCAGGGTCGGGCTCTGCACGCGACCGACGGAGAGGAAGTTGGAGCCGAAGCGGCGCGTCGCGAGCGAGACGGCGCGGGTAAGCGTCGCGCCCCAGAGCAGGTCGATGTCCTGGCGGGCGGCGCCGGCGTTGGCCAGCGGGTAGGAGAGCTCGTCGAGCTCCGAGAAGGCGCGCTCGATCTCCTCTTTGGTCAGCGCCGAGTAGCGCGCGCGCTTGATCTGCAGGGTGCCGGCCTTGGTTTCCTCGCGGGTGCCCAGCTCGGGATTGGCGTCGAGCATCTCCTCCAGGGCCTCGAGGCCGATCAGCTCGCCCTCGCGGTCGAAGTCGGTGGCGATCACCAGCTCGTCGGCCTCTTTGGCGACCTTGCGGATCGCCTTGACGACGTTCTTGTCGGTCGGCTCCTTGATCAGCTCGGCGTCGATCAGGTCGTGCAGGTCGGTCTTCTGCCAGTTCGAGTAGCCCTCGGGGAAGGCCGGGCCGAGCACGTGGCCCTTGAGGCCGATCGTGCGCTGGACCTCGCCGGCCTCGTCGGTCCACGTGTAGTAGGGGACTTTGAAGGTTTTGTCCGCCTTCGCCTCTCCCTTGCTGAGGAAGGTGGCGATCTTCTCGGCGCTGTTGTTCTTCTCGGTGACGATCAGTCGCATCGGGCGGCGAGGGTAGCAGGGGCACTCAGCGGCCCATGTAGGATCGCCCGCTGAATGAGGGCTTTGGTCACCGGCGGCGCCGGCTTCATCGGCTCGAACCTGGTCGACGCGCTGCTCGCGCGCGGCAACGAGGTGACGGTCGTCGACGACCTCTCGACGGGACGGCGCGAGAACCTCGAGTCGGGGTTGGCGGCGGGCGCGGCGCTGGTCGAGACCGACATCCGCGACCGCGAGGCGCTAGAGGGAATCGCCGGCGAGCGACGGCCCGAGGTCGTCTTCCACCTCGCCGCCCAGATCGACGTGCGCAAGTCGATCGCCGACCCCGCCTTCGACGCCTCGATCAACGTCGGCGGCACCGCCAACGTGCTCGAGGCGGCGCGGGCAGCGGGCGCCCGGCGCCTCGTCTTCAGCTCGACCGGCGGCGCGATCTACGGCGAGGGCGAGGCACAGGAGCTGCCGCTGGCCGAGGACGCGCCGCTGGCGCCGGAGGCCCCCTACGGCCAGAGCAAGTACGCCGGTGAGGGCTACCTCTCGCTCTACGAACGGCTCTACGGCCTCTCCAGCGTGCCGCTGCGACTGGGCAACGTCTACGGGCCGCGCCAGGACCCGCTCGGCGAGGCGGGTGTGGTCGCGATCTTCTGCGGGCGCCTGCGCGAGGGCAAGCGGCCGACCGTCTTCGGCGACGGCAGGCAGACCCGTGACTACATATATGTGGGGGACGTGGTGGCGGCGATGCTGGCGGCGGCCGAGTCGACGGCCACCGGGCCCTTCAACGTCGGCACCGGCGTCGAGACCGACGTGCTCGAGCTGGTCCGGGCGTTGGGCGAGCTGGGCGGCGCCGAGGACTTCGAGCCCGAGTTCGCCCCTCCCCGCACCGGCGAGGTGCAGCGGATCTCGATCGACCCGGCGCGCGCCAAGCGCGAGCTGGGCTGGGAGGCGAAGACCGGCCTCGACGAGGGCCTGCGCCTCACCCTCGCCTCTGTCTAACCCCACATCACTAACCTCCATCACATGCCCGCCCAGGCCTATGCCGGTAAGGAGTGCGTCTGCCAGCTGCGCAAGGGAATCTGCGACCAGTCCTGCGTGCGCGACATGCTCGAGACGCCCTTCTACATCGCCTGCCTGAAGCTGAAGGGGCGGCGCTGCCTGGTGGTCGGCGGCGGCGACATAGGCCTGGAGAAGGTCGAGGGGCTGCTCGCCTGCGACGCCGACGTGACGCTGATCGCGCCGGTCGCTCACCCGGAGCTGGAGAGCCTCGCGGCCGAGGACTCGATCGCCTGGGAGAAGCGGGCCTACGCGGGTGCGGCCGACCTTGAGGGGACCTTCATGGCGATCGCCGCGACCGACGACAGCGATGTCAACATCGGCGTCTTCGACGACGCCGAGAAGCGCGCGATGCTGGTCAACGTCGTCGACGTGCCGCCGCTCTGCAACTTCATCCTGCCGGCGATCGTGCGCAGCGGGCCGCTGGCGATCGCGATCTCGACCGCCGGCGCCTCGCCCGCACTTGCGAAGCGGATGAAGCGCGAGATCGCCGAGCTCTTCGGCGAGGAGTACGCGCGCCTGGCGGTGATCCTCAACGACGCCCGCGGCTGGGCGAAGGGGACGCTGCCGACCTACCAGGACCGCAAGGAGTTCTTCGAGGGCATCGTCAACGGCGAGCCCGACCCGGTCGAGCTGATCAAGGACGGCCGCGAGGTCGAGCTGCTGGCCCTGATCGAGAGGACAAAGGAGCGGGCGGCGGCGTTGGCCTAGGAGCCGAGCGAGCAGGCCGCGGCACGTACCCGCTCTAGGCTCTCGCGCATCGTCTCGGCTTCCTCGATCGTGAGCTTGGTCGAGAACGAGGTACGCAGCTCGGCGACGGCGACCGGCCGCATCTCCTCCAGCAGCTCGCGGCCCGCCGGCAGCAGCGTCGCATAACTGACGCGGCGGTCCGTTTCGCAGAAGGTCCGCTCCAGCAGGCCGGCCTTGATCAGCCGGTCTACGAGCTTCGTGAGGCCACCGCGGGTGATGACCAGCGCCTCGGCGAGGTCCCCCATCTTCATCCGCTCCTGAGGTGCGTCGGCAAGCGTCGCCAGGACTTCGAACCAGGGAAGCGGCGGGAAGTCGGCCGCGGCGAGCGCCTCCTGGACACGACCGGCGACGGCGGCGTGCGCCTGCACAAGCGCGATCCAGGCTTCCTTGTGGGGGTCCCGCTTCGCGTCCCGCACGCCGTCGCGCTCGATCGTCCCTGCCGCCTTCTCGCTCATCGCGTTTTATTCTCGCAGATGGTCTTTGCCGAATCAATAGTTGTTTTAGAAATTATTTCTGCTACGATAATTTCTATAGCAAGTATTGATTTGGTAACCAGCTACATGGGAGGGACACCTGAGATGGCAACCACAGAGACGATCAAGCAAAGCATCCCGGCTGGCACCTACACGGTCGACCCGGTTCATTCCACCGTTGCTTTCTCCCTCAAGCACGCGGGCGTCTCCACTTTCCGTGGCGACTTCGAGTCCTACGAGGCTCATCTGAACGGCGGCCAGAACCCGAGCCTCGAGGGTACGGTCGACGTCAACAGCATCCGCGTCGCCGACGAGCAGCTGAAGGGCCACCTGCTCTCTCCCGAGTTCTTCGACGCCGGTGAGCACGCTCGGCTCCGGTTCGACTCGAGCGAGCTCCGGATCACAGAGGACGGCGCGGTCGAGCTTCGAGGCACCCTCTCGATCGGGGGACAGAGCCGGGAGGTGACAGCAAGCGGGCGGACCGCACAGGTCGACAGCTACCTCGATGGGCGCCCGCACATCGGCCTCTCGCTCGCGACCGTGATCGACCGGCGCGACTTCGGCCTCAACTGGCAAGCGGAGCTGCCGAGCGGCGGTGACGCGCTCGACTGGGCAGTCGAGATCTCGGTCGAGCTGCAGTTCGTTCCGGAGGGGGAGTAGCGATGCGGGTGCTCGGAATCTCCGGCAGCTTGCGCCGCGACTCATTCAACAGCACCCTGCTGCGAGCGGCCGCCGAGCGGCTGCCCGGCGGGGCCGAGCTGGTCGAGTACGAGGGCCTGGCCGACGTCGCGCCCTACGACGAGGACGTCGAACTGGAGGCGACCCCGGCAGTGGTCGAGGAGCTGCGCCAGGCGGTTCGCGATGCCGACGCCGTCCTGATCGCGACCCCCGAGTACAACCACTCGATCCCGGGACAGCTCAAGAACGCCCTCGACTGGGTCTCCCGCCCGGCCGGCAAGAGCGCGCTCAACGGCAAGCCCGCCGCGGTGATCGGCGCCTCGACCGGGATGTTCGGCGCGGTCTGGGCGCAGGCCGAGCTGCGCAAGGTGCTCGGCGCCATGGGCGGGCGCGTGGTCGAGACTGAGCTGCCGGTCGGCCACGCCAAGGACCTGCTGCGCGACGACCGCCTCGAACTCTCTCCGCAGCAATCCGAGCAGCTGGAGGAGATCCTCGCCGAGCTGATCTCGCAGGCAGAGATCGAGTCCGAGCTGGTCGCAGCCTGACCGTTTCCGGTGCGCTTTATGCGGTCATAGACCGCATAAAGCGCACCGGAAGGCTTCCCTTAAGAGGCGGGCAAGGCGAAGAAGGCGATAGCCGCGAAGTGGGCGGCGGCGGCGAGGATGACGAAGAGGTGGAAGACCTCGTGGTAGCCGAAGACACGCGGGCTCGGGTTCGGCCGCTGGGTCGCGTAGACGACGGCCCCGGCCGTGTAGAGGAGCCCGCCGGCGGCGATCAGGAGGGTTCCGGCGACGCCCATCTCGCCCCAGAGCTCGGGAAAAGCGACGGCGGCGACCCAACCCAGCGAGATGTATATGAGCGCCGCGACCCACTTCGGGTGGTCGATCCAGACCATCTCGACGACGGCGCCGACGATCGCGCCGATCCAGACCACAACGAGGATCGCGTCGGCGAGCGGACCTTCCAGGACGAGCAAGGCGAAGGGCGTGTAGGTGCCGGCGATGAGGAAGAAGATCATCGAGTGATCGAGGCGGCGCATCCACTTTCGGACTTCCGGCCGCTTCCAGTCGACCCGGTGGTAAAGGGCGCTGGTACCGAGCAGCGCCGAGAGGCTGACGGCGTAGATCGCGACCGCGAGCGTCGCCTTCGGAGTCTTCGCGGCAACGATCAGAGCGGCGTCGAGGAAGAGGGAGGCGACGAAGGCCCACTGGTGTGAGACGCCGCGCAGCTTCGGCTTTACGGCAGCGATCGCCTCACCTGCAACTTCCTTTGCAGATTCCGCCTTGCCGGCTGCCCGCGCCCGCACCATCGCCTTGCCACCATAGAGGAGATACACACGAATTCTGCGGCTTTTGCGGAGTCGGCTGACACAAAGTCCGTCCGACGGGTTGAAGATCCTCGGCAGCTCACCCTAAAAGCCGTCCCGAGAGGAGAAGTTCGATGTCCAAGACCGCCACCAGCACCCCCCAGTCCGGTCTGCAGGGCCTCTCGATAGAGCGCCGTTTTTCGACCGCCGGAACCCATCCCTTCGACGAGGTCGAGTGGGAGACGCGCGACGCGGTGATCGGCGATCCGGCCAGCCCGGCCTTCGAGCAGCGCGGGGTCGAGTTCCCGAAGAGCTGGTCGCAGAACGCGACCAACATCGTCGCCCAGAAGTACTTCCGCGGGCAGCTCGGCAGCGAGCAGCGCGAGTCCTCGGTGAAACAGATGGTCGGCCGCGTGGCGGGGACGATCTCCGACTGGGGGCGCGAGGGCGGCTACTTCGCCTCCGACGAGAACGCCGACGCCTTCGAGGCCGAGCTGACCTCGATCCTGCTCAACCAGAAGGCGGCCTTCAACTCGCCGGTCTGGTTCAACGTCGGCTTCGAGGAGCGGCCGCAGTGCTCGGCCTGCTTCATCCTCAGCGTCGAGGACAACATGGACTCGATCCTCGAGTGGAACACCAAGGAGGGCAAGATCTTCCGCGGCGGTTCCGGCTCGGGGATCAACCTCTCCAACATCCGCGGCTCGATGGAGCCGCTGGCCAAGGGCGGCACGGCGAGCGGCCCGGTCAGCTTCATGCGCGGCGCCGACTCCTGGGCCGGGACGATCAAGTCCGGTGGCAAGACTCGGCGTGCGGCGAAGATGGTCGTCCTCGACGTCGACCACCCCGACATCGTCGACTTCGTCTGGTGCAAGGCGAAGGAGGAGGAGAAGGCGCAGGCGCTGGCCGAAGCGGGCTTCGACATGCGGCTCGACAGCGACTCCTTCCACTCGATCCAGTACCAGAATGCGAACAACTCGGTGCGGGTCACCGACGAGTTCATGGAGGCGGTCGAGGAGGGCGGTGAGTGGAAGCTGATCGCCCGTACGACCAACGAGCCGGTCGAGCACATCGACGCCCGCGAGCTGATGAACCAGATCGCCGACGCGGCCTGGCGCTGCGCCGACCCCGGCGTCCAGTACGACACGACGATCAACCGTTGGCACACCTGCCCCGAGTCGGGGCGGATCAACGCCTCCAACCCGTGCAGCGAGTACATGCACGTCGACGACTCGGCCTGCAACCTGGCCTCGCTCAACCTGATGAAGTTCCGCCGCGAGGACGGCAGCTTCGACGTCGAGGACTTCGAACATGCGGTCGACGTCGTCTTCCTCGCCCAGGAGATCGTCGTCGGCTTCTCCAGCTACCCGACCGAGGGGATCACCGAGAACGCCAACAAGTTCCGCCAGCTCGGGCTCGGCTACGCCAACCTCGGCGCCCTGCTGATGTCCGACGGGCTGCCCTACGACTCCGATCAGGGCCGCAACGTCGCCGCCGCGATCACGGCGCTGATGACCGGCCGCGCCTACCGCCAGTCGGCGCTGATCGCCGCCGGGGCGACCGGGCCCTACGAGGAGTACGACAAGAACCGCGAGCCGCACAACGGCGTCATGCGGATGCACCGCGACGCCGCCTACGACGTCGACCCGACCGGGATCAAGGGCGACCTGCTGGAGGCGGCGCAAGCCGCCTGGGACGAGGCGGTCGAGCTCGGCGAAGAGCATGGCTACCGCAATGCGCAGGCGACGGTGCTGGCACCGACCGGGACGATCAGCTTCCTGATGGACTGCGACACGACCGGGATCGAGCCCGACTTCTCGCTGGTCAAGTTCAAGGAGCTGGTCGGCGGCGGGCAGATGACGATCGTCAACAAGTCGGTGCCGCTGGCGCTTCGCACGCTCGGCTACGCCGAGCCCCAGGTCGAGCAGATCGACGCCTACGTCGCCGAGAACGGCACGATCCTCGGCGCCCCCGACCTCAAGGACGAGCACCTGCCTGTCTTCGACGTCGCGGTCGGCGAGCGGGCGATCTCGCACACCGGCCACATCGACATGATGGCGGCGACGCAACCCTTCATCTCCGGCGCGATCTCGAAGACGGTCAACCTGCCGCAGACGGCGACGGTCGAGGACATCGCCGACGCCTACACGCGCGGCTGGAAGGGCGGCCTCAAGGCGCTGGCGATCTACCGCGACGGCTCGAAGACGGCGCAGGCACTGCGCACCGACGCGCAGGAAGAAAAGGAGGCCGAGGCTCCGGCCCCGATCCGCAAGCGGATGCCGCAGGAGCGCGAATCGATCACCCACAAGTTCTCGATCGCCGGCCACGAGGGCTACATCACCGCCGGCAAGTACGAGGACGGCTCGGTCGGCGAGATCTTCCTCACCGACATCGGCAAGGAGGGTTCGACGATGCGCGGGCTGCTCAACGCCTTCGCGACGGCGATCTCGCTCGGCCTGCAGTACGGCGTGCCGCTCGAGGACTTCGTGCGCAAGTTCAGCTACATGCGCTTCGAGCCGGAGGGGATCACGCAGAACCCGGAGATCCCCTTCGCCAAATCGCTGCCCGACTACATCATGCGCTGGGTGGCGAGCCGCTTCATCGAGGACACCGACACGCTCGAGGACCTCGGCATCCTCACCCAGGAGGTGCGGGCGAAGAAGAACGCCGAGACGAGCCAGCTCGGGCTCGGCATCGCCACTGACACCGCGGGTCCGGCCAACGGCGGCAACGGCCACGCCAAGGCCGGCAATGGGAACGGCGGCACCGGTCCGAAGGCGGGGGGCGGCCAGCCCGCTTCGTCGGCCTTCACCGAAACCCCGCCGGTCGTCCCGGCCAAGATGTCGGGGCTCGACCTCGGCCCCGCCTGCGAGCAGTGCGGCGGCATGATGCAGCGCACAGGCAGCTGCTACACGTGCAGCAGCTGCGGCAACAACACCGGCTGCGGCTGAGCCGGCCCGGATGATGGGCGGCCGAGAGATCCGGAAGGCAACGCTAGGGCGGATCGCGGTCGCCGTGCTCTGTCTCGGTGCCGCAATCCTGATCATCGCGATCCTCAGGCACTCGGACTCAAACGAAGACGTCAACAGCAAGGTCTTCGCCGCGGCCATCCTCTTCGTCTTCTTCAGCCTCTCGTCCATTCCCGGCTTCCGCCTGATCGAGCGCCAGCCCCAGCTGACCGCCTTCGGCGGCCTGACGATCGGCCTCTCGGTTGCCGCCTATTTCGTCGGGCTCGAGTCCTTCCTCTCCAACGGCCCGTTTGTGTTTGCGACGGGGCACGTTGCCGTGTGGAAGCTTGCACTCGTCGCCGTGGCTGCCAGCCAAGCCTCGATGCTGCTCTCGTTCAAGCGTGACGACGACAGCCGGTTGGTCGATATGGCGGTACTCGGATCGATGATCGCGCTCGCGCTGCTTGCCGTTCTGACGATCGTCGAGATCTCCGAGCCCGGTACGGATATCGGGCGCAGAACTTGGGCGGCCGTCTCCGTTTTCTATCTACTCGGCGCCCTGCTGCCACCGTGCCTGCGCTTGGCTGAGGCCGAAAACCCCTAGCCGAGGACGACTTCCGCGTTACGGCGGGGCGTCTCGGTGATCGCGCGGCGGAAGATACGCTCGGACTTGGGGCGGGCCGGGCGAATTTCGTGGCGCCTGACCAACTCGCGCAGGACGACGGCCATCTCGAACTGTGCGAAGGAGGCGCCGAGGCAACGGCGGACGCCGCCGCCGAAGGGGATCCAGGTGTAGGTGCCGGGCGGGTTGTCGAGGAAGCGCTCGGGGCGGAAGCGCTCGGGCTCGGGGTAGATCTCGGGGTTGCGGTGGACGAGGTAGACGCAGGGTGCGACCGTGGCGCCCGCGGGCAGCTCGCGGCCGCCGATCTCGACCGGCTCGGTGAGCTTGCGCAGGACCAGGGCGATGACCGGGCGCAGGCGCAGCGTCTCCTGGATCGTCGCGGTCAGGTACGCGTCATCGCCGCCTTCGACCTCGCTGCGCAGCCGCTCGAGCTTCTCGGGATGGCGGACCAGGCGCTCCACTGCCCAGGCGAGCGAAGTCGCCGTCGTCTCGTGGCCGGCGACGAGCAGGGTGAGCAGCTCGTCGCGCATCTCCTCGTCGCTCATCGGCGAGCCGTCCTCGTGGCGGGCGCCGACCAGCATCGAGAGGATGTCGTCGCGCTGCTCCAGGTCGCCGGCCCGGCGGCGCTCGGCGATCTCGCGGTAGATCAGCGCGTCGACCCGGTCGATGCGGCGGCGGAAGGGCCCGAAGCTCCTGACCCGCTCCGGCCCGACGAAGACGAGTGGCAACAGCATGCGCGGGTTGGTCGTCAGGTCGAGGAAGTCGCGCAGCGCGTCCCGCAGGTCGGCGAGCTTGGCGGTCTCGTCCTCCCCCACCCCGAAGACCGTGCGCAGGATGATCTCCAGGGTCACGGCCTGCATTCGGGGCCGCAGCGCGTAGGGGGTCCCCGTCGGCCAGCTCGCGATCTCGCTCGCAGCAATCTCGCCCATCGTCTCTGCGTAGCCCTGCATCCGCTCGCCGTGGAACGGCGGCAGCAGCAAGCGGCGCTGGCTCATGTGGCGCTCCTCATCGAGGACGAGGAGCGAGTTGCGCCCGAGGACCGGGGCGAGGATTTCGTTGCCCTCGCCGGCGTGGAAGACCTTGGGGTCGCCGGTGAAGACCTGCTTGATCGCCTCCGGATCGGCCAGGATCACCCAAGTCCCTTCATAGGCGATGCGGATCGAGAACATGTCGCCGTAGCGGTCCTGGCAGGAGTAGAGCACTCGCCTCGCCTGCCGCGACCAGAGCGCGGTCTGGATCGCCTTGGGGAAGGGCATGCCGGGTGGCAGCCCTCGCTCGGGAGTCCGGATCGCCGGCCCCGAAGCGGTTGTGGTCGCTGCCTCCATTGCGCTCTATCGAGGCTAGTACCTGAAGAGGACCCGCGCGTGAGATGCGTCACCCGCGGATCGCATAGCCTGCCTGACTCCGTGGCGCCGCCCCAGCCACCCTCCCACGTCCAGCACTGGATCGCGCGCACCGCGTGCGGGCTGCGCCCCCGCCTGCAGCGACGGTTGCTCGGGGCGCCGCCGCGACTCGACGGGCAGGAGCTGGCGCCCGACATCCAGATGCTGCTGCGGCTGGCGACACTTGAGGGGGAGTTCTCCCTGGTCGAGGGACGCAGCGTCGAGCAGGCGCGGGCTGAGAATCGGGCCGGCGTGCCGGTGGTGAACGGCCCGGCGCGGTCGATGGCACGGGTCGAAGCGGTGAGCATCCCGGGCCCGGCCGGCGCCCGGATAGGCGCCCGCCTCTACGTGGCACTGGACTCCCCCAAGCCGCCGCAGCCGCTGCTCGTCTATTACCACGGGGGAGGCTGGGTGATCGGCGACCTCGACACCCACGACGGGGTCTGTCGCTTCCTCGCCGAGCACGGCGACTGCCGGGTGCTCTCGATCGACTACAGGCTCGCCCCCGAGCACCCTTTCCCGGCACCGGTGGAAGACGCCGTCGCCGCTTTCGAGTGGACGGCCGAGCATGCCGGCGACCTCGGGGTCGACCCGGAGCGGATCGCGGTCGGCGGTGACAGCGCCGGCGGCAACCTCTCGGCGGCGGTCTGCCTGCTGGCACGTGATGGGGGTGGCCCACGGCCGGCCATGCAGTTGCTGCTCTACCCGCCGACCGACGCAACCGGTGGGCAGCAGTCGCGCGAGATGTTCGCCGAAGGGTTCCTGCTCACCCGCGACGACATGGAGTGGTTCGAGGCCCACTACCTGCCGGACGGATGCGACCACGAGGACCCACGCGTCTCGATGATGCGGGCCAAGGACGTCTCCGGCCTCCCCCCGGCCTACGTCGCGACCGCCGGCTTCGACCCACTGCGCGACGAGGGCGAGACCTACGCCCGCCGCATGCGCGAGGCGGGGGTCAAGGTGGCGCTGCAGCGCCACCCCGGACTGATTCACGGCTTCGCCAACCTGACGGCGATCTGCCCCAACGCCCGCACCGCGATGCTGGAAGCGGCCGGCGCCCTGCGCATGGGCCTCGCCTGAGCAATCGCCGCCGCCCCCACCAACACGGGCGGTCGTAACGCATTTCCAATGCATTGCATTGGAAATGCGTTACGACCGAATAAAGGAGTACCCCTGGGGGGTATGAAAGACTGTGCGGGTGGCAACGGCTGACGACGGGGCAACGCGCGGCTACACCGCCGACAAGGACGCGGTGCTGAAGCGCCTGCGGCGGATCGAGGGGCAAGTGCGGGGCGTCGCCGGAATGGTCGAGGACGACCGCTACTGCATCGACGTCGTCACCCAGGTGACAGCAATCCAGGCGGCGCTCGACAAGGTCGCGCTGGAGCTGCTCTCCGACCATGCGGCGCATTGTGTCGCCGGCGCCGAGCGCGGCGAGCAGCAGGGCGAGCTGACCGAGGAGCTGATGGACGCCGTCAAGCGGCTGCTGCGCCGCGGCTAGCTCACTCGTATTGCAGGGACTGGAGCACGTCGAGGCGCGAGGCACGGCGGGCCGGCGGGATCGCCGCGATCACGCCGGCGAATGCCGCCAGGATCAGCAGTGCGGCCAGGGAGACGATTGGATACGACACGGTGAAGCCTTCGTCCTTGAGTGGCTGCGCGATCAGCGCCGCGAAGATAACGCCGAGGACCATGCCGAGGATCGCGCCGATCAGCGCCGTTATAACCGCCTCGTAGCGGATCATCGTCCGCACCTGACTTCGCGACATGCCGATCGCGCGAACCATTCCCAGCTCACGGGTTCGTTCGTGAATCGAGAGCGCCAGCGTGTTGGCGATGCCGAAGAGCGAGACGATGACGGCAAGCGCGAGCAGCACGTTGAAGAAGCGCACCAGCTGGTCGATCTGGTCTTCGCGGGTTTCCTTCAATTCCTGCTGATTGAGGACTTCCGCTGTGGGAAACGCCCGTTCGGCCCCACGGGTCAGCAGCGCCTGCAGGGTCGCCGGATCGGCACCCGGATCGGCGAGGACGAAGTCGATCAGGTCCTGCGTCTGGTCGAAGTAGCGAGCCAGGGCGGCCTGGGTGATCATCACGCTGCCGAAGATGTCGAGTTTCGAGTCGAAGGCGCCGACGACTTCGAACTGCGGTCGTGCGCCCGTCTGGCTGAGCATTCGGAAACGGTCGCCGACGGAGAGGTTGTGGGAGGAGGCGAACGAGTCCGAGACGACCGCCTGGTCGCCGCTCAGCCGGCGCAGGGCCTGCGGGCCGCCCAGCTTCCATTCGACGTCGACGGCATCGCCGACGTTCGGCGTGGCCGCGGTGATTCGCGTGTTGCCGGCGGCGCCGGGCAGCTTCCCTTCGGTCGCGCGCACGGTGGCAACCGATTCGACGCCGGGAACAGCGCGCGCGGCGCGCGCGGCGCCGGCGGGAATTGGAGAGAAGCCGTCGCTGTTCTGGATCACCAGGCCACCCTCGAAGTTTTCGTCGATGACCTGGGCGACCGAGCTCTTCAGGCCGGCCGAGAACACCGTCACGAACGTGACCAACGCCAGGCCGATCATCAAAGCGGCGGCGGTGACCGCTGTGCGGCTCGGGTTGCGTTGTGCGTTCTCGCGGGCGAGGCGGCCGATCAGGCGGCGCAGCCGTTCCAGCGGCCAGCCGGCGACGGTCGCCAGCGGCGGTACGAGATGGGGGCTGAAGAACGAGACGCCGAGGAAGATCCCCACCGCCCCGGCCCCCATCAGCCCCGCCCTGGTCCCGGCGCTGCCGCTCCCGAAGAGGCCCAGCAGGAGCATCGCCAGGCCAGCCAGGCCGAGCAGCGCAGAGAGCCCGGCGAAGAGAGCCCGGCGCCGACGCCCCGGTGGGGCGGAGACGGCGTGCAGGGCGGCGATCGGCGGCACCCGGGTGGAGCGAAGCGCCGGGACGAGCGAGGAGACGAGGGTGACAACCGTGCCGACGAGCAGGCAGACGACGATCGTGCGCGTCTCCATCACGAGGCTCGTCGTAGGCAGGTCCAAGCCGATCGCCTTGAAGAGCGCGTTCAGCAGCTTCGCCATCAGGAATCCGCCGCCGATTCCGAGCATGGCGCCGAGCAGCCCGATCGCAACGGCCTCGGTCATGACCGAGCTGAGGATCTGGCGCCGGGAGGCTCCGAGCGTGCGCAGAAGTCCGAACTCGGAGACTCGCTGGGTGACTGTGATCGAGAAGGTGTTGAAGATCAGGAAGGCGCCGACGAAGACTGCGATGAAACCGAAGACGAGCAGGACGGTGGTGAGGAAGCCGAGATTGTCGCGGATCTCTTCGGAGCCGCGGTCGGCGTTTTCCTTGGCCGTCTCGACCCTGACGTTTGCGGGCATCTCGCCCTCGATGCGTCGTTTCAGCAGGTCCGGTGAGACACCGTCCTCGGCCGCGACCGAGATCTGGTCGAAGTGGCCGGCCTTATGCGTGAGGCGCTGCGCGACGGGCAGGGTCACCTGCGCGATGCTGGCACCGCCGAAGGAGGCGTCGCCAAGGCGGGTGAGTCCGACCAGGCGGAACTGGCGAACGCGGCCCTGGCCGACGATCTCGATCGTTTCGCCGAGTGAGAGCCCCGACCCGCTCGCCGCTGCTTCGTCGATCGAAGCTTCGGTCGGACCGCGCGGCTGGTGCCCGTCGACGTAGGTGAGCGACTCGAGCCCGTCGGGCAGCGTCGAGGAGATGAACTTCGGCGCGAATTTGTTGCCGATCTTCTCCCCTTCGGAATCGAAGAAGCCGCCCGGGGTGAAGATCGCGCCGGCGGCAAGCCTGACGCCCGGCGTCTTGCGCACCGCCGGCAACAGCGAGGCATCCACCGTCGGGATTTCCCCATTTTCCTGTTCGACCGGGTTCTTCGCCGTAACGACGACGCTGGTGCCTTTCAGCGAGTCGCTGAAGATTTCGTCGAAGGCGGCGAAGATCGTGTCGGTGAGGACGTAAGAGCCGGCGACGAAGGCGACGCCGATGACGACGGCGAGCGTGGTGCCGAGAGCGCGGACGCGGCGCCCCCAAAGGCTCTTGAGGGCGAGCCTAGCCAACCTGCTTCAGCAGCTCGATCACGTCGTCGGCCGAGCCGGGAACGTCGTCGTGGACGATGCGCCCGTCGCGGAGGGTGATCAAGCGGTCGGCGTGCGCGGCTGCCGCGGGGTCGTGGGTGACCATGATCACCGTCTGGCCGAACTCGTCGACGGCGCCTCGCAGCAGCTCCAGCACCTCACCGCTCGCTTTCGAGTCGAGGTTGCCGGTCGGCTCGTCGGCGAAGACGACGGATGGTTTGGAGACGAGCGCGCGGGCGACGGCGACGCGCTGCTGCTGCCCGCCGGAAAGCTCCGACGGCCGGTGGCCGCGCCTGTCCTCGAGTCCGACTGTGCGGACCAGCCGGTCGACCCACTCGGCGTCGGGTTTGCGCCCGGCGATCGAGAGCGGCAGCACGAGGTTCTCCTCGGCGGTCAGAACCGGCAGCAGGTTGAAGAACTGGAAGACGAAGCCGAGCTTCTCGCGGCGCAGCTTGGTCAGCTCGCCGTCGTCGAGCGCCGTGATCTCCTCGCCGTCGAGCACGACCGTCCCTGCAGTGGGCTTGTCGAGGCCGGCGAGGATGTGCATCAGGGTCGACTTGCCAGAGCCCGACGGACCCATGATCGCGGTGAAGCGGGCACGCTCGAAGCCGGTGCTGACGTCGACCAGAGCGTCGACCGCGGCGGCGCCTTCGCCGAAGCGGCGGGAGACGCCGGTGGCGATCACGACCTCTTGGTCACCCGATCCCGGCGGGGCTTCCACTTAACTTTTCCCGAACATGGGTTGCGACTGTCCGCGAACCATTCCCCGGGAAAAGTACAAGACGTTCCAGCCCCGCCGGGATCGGGTGAATAGCCTGCATCGCCAGATGGCGCTCGCGGACAGCTTTGATGGGTTTTTGATCGACCTCGACGGGGTCGTCTGGATCGGGCGCGAGCCGGTCCCGGGCGCGGTCGAGGCACTGCGGGCACTGAACGAGGAGGGCAAGGAGCTCGTCTTCGTAACCAACAACTCCGTAAGGCACCCTCACGAGTACGCGGCGCGACTGCGCGATCTGGGAATCTCAATACCCGACGCGCGCGTCGTCACGGCAGGGGCATCGACGGCCCAGCTCGCGGTCGAACGCACTGGTGCAGGCCGCACGGCATTCGTGATCGGCGCTCCTGGATTCAAGGAGCTGGTGGCAATTGCGGGATTGAGGCTCACGACGGGAGAGGAGGCAATGGAAGCCGACGCGGTGGTCGTCTCCGGTCACCGAGAGTTCGACTACGCCGAGCTGCTCACGGCAACGCGAGCTCTCCAGCACGAAGCGGCCCTGTTCGCGACGAGCCGCGATCCCACCCTGCCGATGCCCGGTGGAGCATGGCCTGGGACCGGGGCGACGCTGGCTGCGATCGAGACCGCCTCGGGCAAAACCGCCGAGATCGGCGGCAAGCCCGAACCGCACCTCTTCGAGCAGGCGCGGGCGCTGATCCCCGACGCCGAGCGGGTGGCGATGGTCGGCGACCGGATCGCCTCGGACATAGTCGGCGCCCAGCGTGCCGGGCTCGCCGGGATCCTCGTCCTCGGCGGGGCCTGCACGCGCGAGGACGCGGCGGCGGCGGAGCCTCGGCCCGATTACGTCCTCGACGACCTGGGGAGCCTGCTCGAGTGAGCGCGGCCGAGGACCAGCTCCCATCGGTGCCCCGCCCCGGCGTCGCCTTCGCCGGAGTCTTCACCGTCACCTTCCTCGGTCTCGTCGCCATCGGGGCTGTCCTCCCGGTCCTGCCGCGGTACGTGCACGGTCCGCTCGACGCCGGCAACGTCGCGGTCGGGGTCGTGATCGGCTCCTACGCGATCACCGGGCTGCTGCTGCGTCCCTTCGCCGGCCGGCTCGCCGACCATCGTGGGCGCAAGCCCACCGTCCTGCTCGGCTCGATCCTGGTCGCCCTCGGCGGCTTCATGTACCTACTACCGCTCGGTGTCGCCGGCCTAATCGGCGCGCGCCTCGTGCTCGGCGCCGGCGAGGGCGCCGTTTTCACCGCCAGCTCCGCCTGGGTCGTCGACCTGGCACCGCCGGGACGGCGGGGGCGGATCATCGGCCTCTACGGCCTTTCGGTCTGGGCGGGACTGAGCATCGGGCCGCTGATCGGCCAGGTGCTCCTCAACGACTGCGGCTACACGTGGGTCTGGCTGTTCGCCGGCGGCGCACCCCTGCTTGGCGCGCTGGTCGCGGCGCGCCTGCCCGACCCGTTCCACGCTACGCCCCACCCGGAGGAAGCCGATCGCCGCCTGATCGTGCGAGAGGCGGTGCGGCCCGGAGTCGCCCTCGCCCTCGCCGCAATCGGCTACGCGACGATCGCCGCCTTCGTCGTCCTCCACCTCGATGCGCGCGGGATCGGCCACGGGGCGACGGTCTTCGGCGCCTTCGCGACGATGGTCGTCCTCACCCGCCTGATCGGCGGCGACCTGCCGGACAGGGTCGGCCCGACCCGGGTGGCGACGGTCGCGGCGGTCGTCGAGGCTGGCGGTCTGGCGACGATCGCCTTCGCAGCGAGCCTTCCGGTGGCGCTGGCCGGAGCCCTGGCGATGGGCGCCGCGTTCTCGCTCCTCTACCCGTCGCTCTCGCTGGTCGTCGTCGGCAGCGTCCCCGACACGCGCAGGGGGGCGGCGCTCGGCACCTTCACCGCATTCTTCGACGCCGGCATCGGCTTCGGGGCGCCAATCGCGGGCGCCGCCGCAGCCCTGAGCAGCTATGAGGGCGCGTTCCTGATGGCGGCGGCGATCGCCCTCGTCTCGGCGGCGGCGATTGCATTCGCGGTCGCGCCGCGCGCCCGCCCGGCTTTCGCCACCCAATGAGAGTCAGCGGCGGGCGATGACGAGCGACTGAGCGGCGCGGCCGATTCGGCCGCGCTCGTCCCAGAGCACGGACTCGGCGGTGCCGATGCCGGTCGACCGCGGGCGGGTGACGGCATCGACGCAGACCCACTCCCCCTCGGGCATGCGCTCGAAGTGGACGGTGAGGTCGACGTTGATGAAGACGTACTCGCGGTAGTCGAGGACGGCGCTGATCCCGTTGCCGACGTCAGCGGCGATCAGCGCGCGCTGCAGTGGCGTCGGCTCCTCGCCGGCGACGAGCGGCTCGCGCATCCGCATCCAGACCGTCGCCGGTCCCGGCTCGAGGAAGCTGCCGGCCACCGCTTTCCACTCCATCGCCGACTGGTAGCCGACGTCGTGGCCGGTGGGAAAGAACTCGGGCACCCAGCCTTCGTCCGGCCCCTGCGGGGCGGGCGATTCGTCGACGGCCTCCGCGGGGAGGTCGAGCTCGCTCCTGCGCAGAAGCCAGGCGGTCGCCCGCATCAGCTCGCCCCCCTCGCCCGAGAGCGAGGCCTCGACCAGCTGCACCTTCTTACCCGGCCGCAGCACCCGCGAGGTCAGACGCACCTCGCCGATCGGCACGGGGCGCAGGATCTCGAAGACGATCCGCCCCACCTGGAACTCGCCGGAGTCGACGAGCCGCTCGACCTCGCGCCCCAGCAGCGCCGAGGGCGGCCCGGCGTGCTGCGATCCCGGGTCCCAAGGGCCTCTGGTCAGCTCTGTCGCGACGAAGAGATCGTCCTTGGCTTCATAGAAGGCGTCAAGCACGCGCAGATCCTAGGCGCGGCCCGCGTCTTCAACATTCGCGGCCGCCGAACTCCTCGGTCCAGACGTGGGAGGCGCGAACTCCTTCCAGCGTCCCCAGGCGCAGCCCAAGCCCGGTGTCCTGGTAGGAGCCGAGGATGTTTTCCCGGTGGCCGGGGGAGCGCATCCACATCCTGAAGATCGCGCGAGGCGTCGCGTGGCGGCCGCTTCCCCAAGCGAGGTTCTCTCCCTCGAGGCAGCCCTGGTAGCCGAAGCGGCTCATCCAATAGGTAAAGGGGCGGCCGCAGGCTTCGTGACTGAATTCGTCGCAACGCAGCACGTCGCGAGACTTGTGCGCGGCGGCCCGATCGAGCGATGCGAGCCTCTGCAGCGGGGCGAGACCGCGAGAGCGGCGAGAGCGATTGACGAGACAGAGCATGGCCCGCTCCTGGGACGCGGCGGGCGCTGCGGCGTTTCCCTGTCCTGGACACCCCGGGTGGGATGCCCGTACGGCGGCGCCTGCCGCGGCCGGAGGCGCCACAGCCGGAAGAGCGGCGGCCAGGGCGAGGAGGGCGATCGCGGTTTTGCGCGTCACGAGCATGTAATACCCAGCGCGTACTCTGTTTTCACGGAGAGAAAGGAGCGAGATGACGACCAAGATCGAGAAGACCGACGCGGAGTGGCGCGAGCAGCTGACGCCCGAGCAGTACGAGGTGACGCGCAAGGCCGGCACCGAGCGCGCCTTCACCGGCCCCTACTGGGACGAGAAAGCAGAGGGCATGTACCACTGCGTCTGCTGTGGGACGGAGCTGTTCTCTTCGGGCACGAAGTTCGACTCCGGCACCGGTTGGCCCAGCTTCACCGAGCCGGCCAACCTCGAGCACGTCGAGCTGCGGCCCGACAACAGCCTCTTCATGCGCCGCACGGAGGTCATCTGCAAGCACTGCGACGCCCACCTCGGCCACGTCTTCGACGACGGCCCGGCCGAGCGCGGCGGGCAGCGCTACTGCATCAACGGCTGCGCGCTGGAGCTGCGGCCAGCCGCCGAGGGCGACTCCGACGGCTAGGCCTTGCCGCCCGCGCCGAGGTAGCTGAACTTCACGGCCAGCGCCACCGCCTCGGTGCGGGTGTCGACCTCGAGCTTGGCGATCGCGTTGCGCACGTGGGTGTGCACGGTCGCCGGGCTGAGCTGCAGGCGCTCGGCGATCTCTTTCACCCGCAGGCCCTCGGCGAGCAGCTCGAGGATCTGGCGCTCGCGGGGCGAGAGGGTGAGCAGCTTCTCGACCTCGGAAGGCTTGCCGCCGGCGAAGTCGCCGCCGAGGAAGGTGCCGCCGCCGGTCACCGCTTTCACGGCGCGGGCGATGTCCTCGGCCGGAGCCGACTTGAGCACGTAGCCGGATGCGCCGGCGCGCAGCGCCAGGGCCAGCAGGTCGGGTTGGGCGTGGGCGGTGAAGATGATCACCTTGGTGCGGGGCCGCACCTTGAGCACCTCCTTGGTTGCCTCGATGCCGTCCCGCTTGGGCAGCTCGACGTCGATGATCACGACGTCGGGTTCGAGGTCCTTGACGACGTCGACGACGTCGCGGCCGTTGCTCGCCTCGCCGACGATCTCGACCGTGCTCGAGTTCGCCATCCGCGCCTTGATCGCCTCGCGGACGATCTCGTGGTCGTCGCAGAGGACTACCCGCTTCGCATCCCGTACCGAAGTGCTCACGGGCCGATCCTCTCAGGCGCCCCGTACGAATGCAAAATAGTGGGTAGCGTGAATCCGCCGTCTCGCTCCTGGCGATTCTCGATCAGCGCGATCATCGTTCTCCCCACAGCCACTGCGGTGCCGTTGAGTGTGTGCACCGCCTGTGGTGATTCGCCGTCAGCGGCCCGATACCTACAACTGAGGCGCCGTGCCTGGTAATCGGTCGTGTTCGAGCAGGAGGTCAGCTCGCGGTAGCGGCCCTGACTCGGGATCCAGGCCTCGCAGTCGTACTTCTTCGCGGCGGGCGCGCCGAGGTCGCCGGCGGCGACCTTGACGACCCGATAGGGGATCTCCAGCTCCGCGAGGATGCGCTCCTCGATCGCCAGCAGCCGCTCGTGCTCGTCGGCCGACTGCGAAGGCTCGACGAACGAGAACATCTCGACCTTGTCGAACTGGTGGACGCGGAAGATGCCGCGCGTGTCGCGGCCGGCGGCGCCGGCCTCGCGGCGGAAGCAGGTCGAGAAGCCGGCGTAGCGGATCGGCAGCTGCTCGGCGTTGAGTATCTCATCGGCGTGGAGGCTGGCGAGAGAGACCTCCGAGGTGCCGACGAGGAAGAGGTCGTCCTTGGGGATCTCGTAGATCTGGTCACGGTCGCCGGGCAGGAAGCCAGTGCCGTAGAGAGCCTCTTCACGGACCAGCACCGGGGGGACGACGGGCTCGTGGCCCTCGCCGCGAACGAGGTCGAGGGCGAAGCGGACCAGCGCCAGCTCGAGCAGCACGAGGTCGCCCTTGACGTAGGCGAAGCGCGAGCCGGAGAGCCTCGCCCCCGCCTCCATGTCGATCAGTCCCAGCTCGGTGCCGATCTCGAGGTGGTCGCGCGGCTCGAAGTCGAAGCTCGGCAGCTCTCCCTCCTCGCGCAGGACGACGGCGTCCTCCTCGGTCATTCCGTCGGGGGCGTCGGGATCGGGCAGGTTGGGCAGGGCGCGACCGACCCGGTCGAGATCGGCCTCGACCTTCTCCAGCTCGACCTTGCCCGCCTCGATCTTCTCCTTCAGGCCCTGGACGGCCTGCATCTCCTCCGCGGCGTCCTCGCCGCGCTGCTTGGCCTCGCCGATCTGCTTGGAGAGGGTCTTGCGCTCGGCCTGCGCCCCCTCGATCTCGGGCAGCAGCTGGCGCCGGCGGGCGTCGAGGGCGAGCAGCTCGTCGACCTGCTCGGCAGCGCCGCGGCGCGCCAGCGCCGCCTTGACCCGCTCGGGGTCGGAGCGGATCAGCTTCAGATCGAGCATGGCCCCGAGCGGTTAGGGCGCCGGCTGGGCGCCGGGACGGGGCGATTCTTCGGCTTCGTCGCCGGCGTACTTGGCGACGAAGCGGGCGACGGCTTCGGCTTCCTTGCCGACGACAATGTTCTGGGGCATGATCGCGCCCGAGAAGCCGCCGTTCTGGATCGCGAAGAGAGCGTCTTCATAGCTCTCGGTTCGCTGATCGAGGTTGGGACCCTGCGTGCGCTGACCACGATTGCCGGTGCCCTGCGTGCCGGCGGCGCTCAGCGTGTGACAGCCGGAGCAATGGGTGGCGAAGAGGACGGCCCCGGCGTGGTCGGGGCTGCCTTCGGACACCGAGACCCCTTCCTTGCCGAAGCCGCAGGCGGCAAGGCCGAGGGCCGCGAGCACGGCCATGGCTGTGATCAGTGCTGGGCGCACGCGGCGGCATCATATTGTCCCGTCCAGCCATGAGTCCGCCCGACCCCGACCGTTTCCGCGCCGCGATGGCGATGCTGCCCACCGGGGTCACCGTCGTCAGCGCCGGCGGACCCGAGGGCCCGGCGGGGGCGACGGCCAACGCGGTCTGCTCGCTATCGATCGAGCCGATGCTGATGCTCGCATGCCTCGACCGCGGCTCGCGCACCCTGCTCGCCGTCCAGGCCGCCAACCACTTCGGCGTCAGCGTCCTGCACGCGGGCCAGGAGGAGCTCGCCCGCAGCTTCGCCACCAAGGCGCCCGTCGCCGAGAAGTGGCAGGGGGTCGCCTGGAGCGAGCGCGACGGCATCCCGACGATCGACGACGCCTTGATCTGGATCGCCTGCGAGCTGCGCGACGTGGTCGCCGCCGGCGACCACGTGATCGTCACCGGCGAAGTGCGCGCCCTCGCCGTCGGCGAGGGCGACCCGCTCGTCTTCCACGGCGGCGAGTACCGGCCGCTGGACTCCTGAGCAAGACCCCCAACTCGTGAGAGGAGAACCCGAACCGCTACATGGATGTTTGTAACAAAAATGCTACGTTCCTATACGTCACTGCTCCTGTTCTGGACCAGATGAAAGATGTCTCTCAACAAGATCTAGCTTCAGGCCGCTACGAGCTGGTGAAAAGAGTTGGAGCAGGCGCCATGGCGGAAGTATGGCGAGCCATCGACCACGGGAAAAGGCCGTTCTCCCCCGACCGGCAGGTCGCCTTGAAGATCCTCAAGCCCGAGGTTGCCGAAGACCCGAGCGCGGTCACTCGATTCGACCGCGAGGGCAGAGAAATGATCAAGTTTGATCATCCCAACATCGCCAAGGTCTTCGACCGTAAGCAAGACGGCGACGTTCACTTCCTTGTCATGGAGCTCATAGAGGGACGTTCCGTAGCCAAGCTGCTAAAGGACCGTGGCCGCCCCCTACCACCCGATGACGCGGTCGCAATCATCTCGCAGGTCTGTCAGGCGCTTGAATACGCCCACGACAACGGAGTTATTCACCGCGACATCAAGCCCCTCAACGTGATGATCGAGGGTGACTTCGAAGAGGGGGTGACACCCACCGTCAAGGTAACGGACTTCGGGATCGCCCTGGCAAAGCAGGCAACTCGTCTGACCCAGACCAACGGCGTCGTCGGCACCCCCGCTTACATGCCCGCGGAGGTTGCCAGGGGAGGTGGGGCCACCGAGAGCTCCGATGTCTACGCCTGCGGCGCGATGCTCTACGAGCTGCTCACGGGAAGCGTTCCCTTCGGCGGCCAAACGCTCGCCCACCTCCTGGCGGAACAGGAAGCAGGGCCACCTCCGTCTCCCGACGCTCGCAACCCAAGTGTGCCGAAAGAGCTCAGCGACGCGATACTCGTCGCAATCGCGCTTGACCCCACGTGGCGTTTCGAAAACGCCGGCACGATGCGCGGAGCGATCGAAGCCGCACTCACTGGTGCAAGCCTCAGCGACTTCCTCCCAACACGGTTGATCGAGCACAAAAGCTCCGCGACTCCGAGAACTCTCTACAGGGCGAAGCCCCCCCGCAAGAGGACGCCTTCTGTCTACGCGCCGCAAAACCCCTGGGCGGCGCTCCTCACGTACATCGTCGTCCTCAGCGTCCTGGTAGTGCTTCTCGAGATCGCACTTCGGCTCACGTCGGCCATCGCAGCAACGCCGACCTGGGCTCTGGCACTCGCGGTAGTCGTCGGTGTCACCGCATTTGCGCTCCGCCGTAGTCCTCTGTTCAGCGCCGACGATCAGCGCCGGGACGCCGCGCGGGCCCGGTTGCGGCACTCGACAAGAGTGCGCTTTCGCGGCCTGCTCGTAATCGGCCTTGGAGTCCTTTGGGCCGTCCTTGGCTATTACCTCGCCACCGCCGTCAAGATGAGGATCGACCAACAGCCCGGGCCTTCGCACCTATATCTGGAAATCGGCGCCGCTGCAGTGTGGTTGGCCGCCCTTGCCCCGCTCTTTCGCTTCGCCCGTTCGCAGCGGACAGTCGGGCGCACGGCCGGTGGTGGCGTCCTTCTCGCCTTTTTCTGGGTGATAGGCGCACTGGCGCTCACAGAAGCCCCAGGTGCCCTTGGCCCTTTTTGGGCGAGGCCACCGATGGCGCGCCAGGTAAGAGCCGAGGCGAAGCAGTGGATCGTCACCTTGCGCCACCCCGATTCGCGTCTCAGCCGCTCCGAGGTGGGGACGCTGAGACGACAGCTGGCGCACAGCCGCAACGCGGTGCTCAGGGCGCTCCGACACGCTGACGGAAAGGCGCAACGGAGGCAATTCAAGCGGAGGGCCCGACGGTGGATGCGCTCCATGCGACGCGGTAGGCGCGTCTGGGCGCAGCCCAGGTGTCAGACCGAAGCGGCCCAACTTGTGATTGGCCGGCACGGGGTGCTGGCGATCTGTCCCTAGGGGTAGCCTCCGACCGCGATGGAGACGATCGCGGCACCACGGACGCGTTGGACCTTCGCCCAGTGGGCGATCGTGGTCGTCGCGGCGCTGCAAATCGTCTGGGCGACGGCGGGACTGATCGCCGAGCCGAACTTCCAGTTCGGCGAGGACGCGCCGACGCAGGTGGTTCTCGGGGTCGACTTCAACGGCGTCCATGCGCTTTCCGGCTACCTGCTCTTCGGACCGGCCTTCTTCTTCGCCCTGCGCCCGCGCTGGGCGGTGATCTACGCGGTGGCCGCCGCCGTGGCGCTGATCTCGACCGGGATCTGGGCCGCCTTCTCAACCAGCCCGGCCGGCATCTTCGCCTTCCCCGACAACACCGCCGACGCGATCCTCCACATCGCCACCGGCACGGTCTTCGCCGTCATCGCCACGATCCAGCTCGGCTTGGACCGTGTCGTTACGCGCGATTGAAGCCTTATACGCGCATCGCGCATAAAAGGCTTCAACGAAGCTAGAAGGCGCCGCTGGTCCCCGCGGCGCGCAGGGCGAGGAAGAGGATCACGCCGCAGCTGACGGCCATGATCCCCATCTCGCGGCGGACGATCGCCATCGCGAGGGACTGCTGGTCGGCTTCCGGGAGGGCTTCGAGGTCGACGTCGCCGAGCTCGCGCTCGGCGGCCCCGGTGCGGGCCGCCTCGGCGATCAGCGAGACGACGAGGGGGAGGGTGCCGTAGAGGTAGTGCAGGTCGTCGTCGGGCTTGTGGCCGGTGAAGACGAGCAGGCCCCCCAACATGGCCTGCAGGAAGACCGAGGCCTGGGCCGCGCGCAGCAGGTACCAGAAGGGAATCGAGGGCCTGTCGCGGTACCAGGCGGTGCCGCCGACGGCGAAGGCGACGAGGTTCAGCACTATCACAGCGCAGCCTACGACGAGGTGGACGGCAACCACGGGGCATTTCCTCCAAGAGGGTCGGGATTCGGCTTGTTGATGCGGAAAATCACTATGTAGCAATGTGTTACAAGGTGGGTATATAACTCGCCGTGCAGTGCTGAAGAGCTACCTGCCCATTCTCGTCTTCGCCTTCCTCGGCATCGTCGTCGGCGGCGCCTTCGCAATGCTCAACCACGTCGTCGGGCCAAAGCGCCCGAAGCGCCCGACGGCAGCGAGCCGGCGCCAGCTCGAGCCCTACGAGTCGGGCATCCCGGTCGAGTCCTCCCACGGGCTGCGCTTCGGCGTCAGCTTCTACCTCGTCGCGATGCTCTTCATCCTCTTCGACATAGAGGTCGTCTTCCTCTATCCGATCGGCGTCATCCTCAAGGGCGCCGACAGCGTCTTCGTGCTCGGTGAGCTGGTTACCTTCGTCGCCCTGCTGCTCGTCGCCTTCGTCTACGTCTGGCGCAAGGGAGCGCTGAATTGGAGGTAGAACGCATGAGGAGCCGGCAAGTTCGCGCTCGCGCGATGCTGCGCGGCGACCTCGAGGGCGAGGAGCTGGAGCGCTACGTCGAGGAGAAGGTCGTGATGACCAACTTCGAGAAGATGCTCGGCTGGGCGCGCTCGAACTCGATCTTCCCGCTCACCTTCGGCCTCGCCTGCTGCGCGATCGAGGCGCCGATCTCGATCGTCACCGCCCGCTACGACCTCGCCCGCTTCGGCGCCGAGGCATTGCGCGCGTCGCCGCGGCAGGCCGACATGATCATCCTCTCGGGCCGCGTCTCGATCAAGATGGCGCCGGTCGTCCGTCGCCTCTACGACCAGATGCTGGAGCCGAAGTGGGCGATCTCGATGGGCGCCTGCTCCTCCAGCGGCGGCATGTTCGCCAACTACGCCGTCGTCCAGGGCGCCGACAAGTTCATGCCGATCGACCTTCACATCCCGGGCTGCCCGCCACGACCGGAGGCGGTGCTCTACGGCTTCACCAAGCTGCAGCGCAAGATCCAGGGCAACCCCGACCAGGGCTGGCGCACGCGCTACGACGCGCACGGCACCGAGGAGTGGGCGCGGGGCGGCCCGCGCAGCGAACCGAGCGCGGACGCGGCGGCGGCCTACGAGAGCGCCAGGGAGCTGATCGGTGCCTGACGCCCCCGGACTCGAGCTGATCCGGGGGGAGATCGAGGCCGCGCACCCCGGCGCCGTGGTCGACACCGGCTTCGCCCAGGAGCGGGCGGTGCTCTCGATCGACCCCGCGCACGTCCTCGCCGTGCTCGGTTGGCTGCGCGAGGCGCCGGGCCAGGGCTACCGCTTCCTCTCGAGCCTTCATGTCGCCGACTACCTGCCGGCCGAGCCGCGCTTCGCCGTTCATTACGAGCTCCTGAACAGAGGTCGAGTGGAGCGCATACGCGTAAAGGCTCTTTTGGAAGACGGGTCCCCTGCGGCGACAGGACCCGCGGGCCAGCGACTTCCGGAAATCGACTCCTGCGTCTCGCTCTTCCCCACCGCCGAGTTCCAAGAGCGCGAAGCCTTCGACTTCTTCGGGATCGTCTTCAAGGGGCATCCGGACCTGACCCGGATCCTGCTGCCCGAGGATTACGTCGGCTGGCCGCAGCGGCGCGACTTCCCCGTCGGCGGCGAGCCCGTGACCTTCACCTACAACGAGCGGCAATATGGCTGAGCTGGTCGAGGATCGCGCCACCGAGGTGATGACGGTCAACATCGGGCCGCACCACCCGGCGACGCACGGGGTGCTGCGGCTCGTCGTCGACCTCGAGGGCGAGGTCGTCCGCGACCTCAAGCCGGTGATCGGATACGTCCACACCGGGATCGAAAAGTCCTGCGAGGAGAAAAGCTATTGGAAGGTCATCCCGTTTGTGGAGCGGATGGACTACGTCTCCTACTTCTTCCAGATGGAGGCCTTCTGCGGCGCGGTCGAGCGGCTGATCGAGCTGGAGATCCCGCCGCGCGCCAAGTACCTGCGGACGATCTTCCTCGAGCTCAACCGCATCCACTCCCACCTCGTCTGGCTGGGGACGACGGCGCTCGACCTCGGTGCGATCTCGATGCTCTGGTACTGCTTCCGCGAGCGCGACCGCATCCTCGACCTCTTCGAGATGGCGGCCGGCCAGCGCATGCACACGCGCTACTTCCAGGTCGGCGGCGTGATCGAGGACATCCCGCTCGGCTTCGAGCAGAAGCTGCGCGAGTTCGTCCGCGACATGCCGGTGCGGGTCGGCCAGTACCAGGCGCTGCTCGACCGCAACGAGGTCTTCCTCTCCCGAACCAAGAACACCGGCGTCGTCTCGCGCGAGCGGCTGTTGGAGCTGGGCGTGACCGGGCCGCTGCTGCGCGCCGCCGGCGAGCCCTGGGACCTACGCAAGGCCTTCGACTACCTCGCCTACCCGGAGTTCGACTTCAAGGTCCCGGTCGGGACGGTCGGCGACAACTACGACCGCTACCGGGTGCGGGTGGCGGAGATGGTCGAGTCGACGCGGATCGTCGAGCAGGCCTTGGACGGGCTGCCCGAAGGTCCCTTCATCGCCGACGACCGCAAGTACGTGCTGCCGCCGCGCTCGGAGCTCTCGACCTCGATGGAGTCGCTGATCCACCACTTCAAGCTCGTCACCGAGGGCTACCGGGTCGGGCCGGGCGAGATCTACTACGCGATCGAGAGCCCCCGCGGCGAGCTCGGCTGCTTCGTCCTCGCCGACGGCTCGGCGAAGCCGGCGCGGGTGCATTTCAGGGACCCGTCGTTCGTTAATCTGCAGGCGTTCAGGGACATGTCGGTGGGCAGCTACATCGCCGACATGATTTGTTCGTTGGGGATGCTGGATCCGATTCTCGGGGGGGTGGATCGGTGAGCCCCGTCGACGGCATCGGCATCGACAATCCCGACCTGCCCGTAGATCGCGCGGTCACCGAGGGGCGCGTGCCGGACCGTGCGTCCGAGCAGGTTCCCGAGCTGCACGAGGTCGACTGCCCGGACGAGCTGCGAGAGCGGATCGAGGAGCTGATGTCGCGCTACCCGGACCGCAAATCGGCCTCGATCCCGGCGCTCTGGGCGGTGCAGCGGCTTTATGGCTGGTGCACGCCGGAGGGAATCCGCCAGGCCGCGGCGGTGATGCGGGTTACGCCCGCTTACTTGGAGTCGGTGGCCAGCTTCTACGACCTGCTCCACACCGAGCAGGTCGGCATCCACAAGGTCGCCGTCTGCACCAACATCAGCTGCTGGATGCGCGGCGGCGACGAGCTGCTCGACGCCTTCCGCGAGGCTGCCGGAGAGGACCCGGACTTCTTCGTCACCGGCTTCGAGTGCCTCGGCGCCTGCGACATCGCGCCGATGGCCTCGATCGACGAGCGCTACTTCGGGCCGCTGGAGGCGGCCGAGGCGCAGACGGCCGTGGACCAGCTGCGCGGCGGCACCGAGGTCCTGCCCGAGAAGGCCTTGGAGAAGCGGCCGCTGCCGGGGGGCCCCGATGCCTGAGACCCGCCTGCTGCTGAAGAACGCCGAAGACCCGCAGCTGCGCACGCTCGCCGGCTACAAGTCCCACGGCGGCTACGCCTCGCTGGAGAAGGCCTACAAGCAGATGGAGGCCGGCGAGCTGCTCAAGGAGCTCGAAGACTCGGGCCTGCGCGGCCGCGGCGGCGCCGGTTTCGCGATGGGCAAGAAGGCCTCCTTCCTGCCGCGCGGCGAGATGGACAAGTACCTCTGCTGCAACGCCGACGAGTCCGAGCCCGGGGCCTTCAAGGACCGCGAGCTGATGCAGCGCAACCCGCACCAGCTGATCGAGGGGATCGCGATCGCCGCCCTCGCCGCCGGCGCCGGCCACGCCTTCATCTTCATCCGCGGCGAGTACGACTCGCAGGCCGACGTCCTCGACGCCGCGGTCGCCGAAGCCTACGAGGCCGGTTACCTGGGCAAGGACATCCTCGGCAGCCGCTGCGACCTCGAACTGGTCGTCCACCGCGGCGCCGGCGCCTACATCTGCGGCGAGGAGACGGCGCTGCTCGACGCACTCGAGGGCAAGCGCGGCAACCCGCGCCTCAAGCCGCCTTTCCCCGCCGTGCAGGGCCTCTACGGGGGCCCGACCCTGATCAACAACGTCGAGACGCTCTCCAACGTGCCGCACATCGTCGCCCACGGCGCCAAGTGGTTCCGCGGCTTCGGTACCGAGCAGTCGCCGGGGACCAAGGTGGTCTCGATCTCCGGCTGCGTGCGGCGTCCGGGCAACTACGAGGTCGAACTGGGGATCCCGACCCGCGAGCTGATCATGGACATGGCCGGCGGCCCGGCTGAAGGCCGTGAAGTGAAGGCTTTCTATCCCGGTGGCTCCTCCTCCCCGGTGCTCACCGCCGAGGAGGGTCTCGACCTCCCCTACAGCTTCGAGGCGATGGCCGAGGCGGGCTCGATGCTCGGCTCCGGTTCGATCATCGTCGCCGACGACTCGGTTTCGATCCCGCACATGGCGCTGCGCACGGCGCGCTTCTACCACCACGAGTCCTGCGGCAAGTGCACACCCTGCCGCGAGGGGACCAACTGGACGGTGAAGATGCTGGAACGGGTGGTGCGCGGCGAGGCGACGCCGATGGACCTCGACATCGTCGCCTCGGTGCAGGAGAACATCATCGGCCACTGCCTCTGCGTGCTCGGCGACTCGATGGCGATGCCGGTCGGCGCGATGGTGCGGAAGTTCAGGGACGAGTTTGAGGCCGTTATCGCCGAGGCGGCCCAAACCGAGGCGGTGCCCGCATGAGCTTCCGGTGCGCCTTTTACGGCCTATACCCACATAAAGCGCACCGGAAGGTTCTCCCGTGAGCGGGAAGGAGATAACCCTCATCATCGACGGTCGCGAGGTGAGCGCGACCGAGGGCGAGATGCTGCACGACGCGGCCAAGCGGGGCGACGTCGAGATCCCGGTCTTCTGCTACGAGCCGAAGCTCGGCGAGCCGGTCGGCGCCTGCCGCATGTGCCTGGTCGAGATCGAGGGGATCCCGAAGCTGCAGACCTCCTGCTCGACGCCGGTGCGCGACGGCATGGTCGTCCACACCCGCACCGACCAGGTCAAGCATGCCCAGAGCGCCGTGGTCGAGTTCCTGCTCGTCAACCACCCGCTCGACTGCCCGGTCTGCGACAAGGGGGGCGAGTGCCCGCTGCAGGACATCTCGATGGGCTGGGGCCCGGGCAAGAGCCGGATGACCGACGACAAGCGCCACTTCGAGAAGCCGATCGAGCTCTCGCCGCTGGTCGCGATCGACCGCGAGCGCTGCATCCTCTGCTACCGCTGCGTGCGCTTCAGCCAGGAGGTGGCCGAGGACGAGCAGCTGCAGCTGCTCGAGCGCGGCGACCGCACCTTCGTCGGCACCTTCGACGACCGGCCCTACGTCGCCCCCTTCCACGGCAACATCACCGACCTCTGCCCGGTCGGCGCGCTGACCAGCTACACCTACCGCTTCCGCGCCCGGCCCTGGGACATCGAGCAGGGCGGCTCGGTCTGCACGCTCTGCCCGAGCCAGTGCAACGTCAGCTTCACCGTCCGCGACGAGCAGGTGAAGCGGGTCGTCGCCCGCGACAACCCGGAGGTCGACGACGGCTGGCTCTGCGACCGCGGCCGCTACGGCTTCGAGATGTTCGACGCGCCCGAGCGGGTGCGCGGGCCACGCCTGCGCGGTGGCGTGGAGGTGAGTTGGGGGGAGGCGATCGCCAAAGCGGCAGCCGCACTGAAAGCCGGTAGCACCAAGACCGCCGCGATCGTCGGCGACGCCTCCAACGAGGAGGGCTACCTGGTCCAGCGCATCGTGCGCGAGGCACTCGGCTCGCCGCATGTCGACTCGCGCCCCTCGCGGGGAGCGAGCCGCGATGCGCTGGTGCGACTCGCCGCGCCGGAGATCTCGGCCAAGGTGCGCGACATCGACGCGGCAGACGCGATCCTCGTCGTCGGCACCGACCCGCTGCACTCAAGTCCGATCCTCGACCTGCGCATCCGCAAGGCGATCCGCCGCAACGGTGCCAAGCTCGTCGTCGCGACGGAGGGGCCGACGGCCCTCGACGGCGGCGCCTCGGCCGTCGCGCGCTACACACCCGGTGAAGCTGGCGCTTTCCTCACCGAGCTGGCAAGCGACCTGCGCAGCGAGGATGGCTCGGAGGTCGCCTCGACTCTGAAGGCGGCCGATTCAGTCGTCGTCATCTGGGGTGATCGGATCTGCCGCGAGGGCGACGGGGCAGTTGACGCCCTCCTTGACCTCGCCTCAGCGCTCGACCTCTCCGGCAAGGAGGACTCCGGGTTGCTGGAGATCCCTGAGACGACCAACGCCCGCGGCCTGCGTGAGGCCGGCTGCCTACCTGATGCGGGTCCAGGACTCACCGCAACAGCAGCAGGTAAGGACACGGAGTCGATCAGGTCCGCGTTGGAGTCGGGAGAGCTGAAGACGCTGTTGCTATTCGGCGTCGACCCGCTGCGCGACTTCCCCGACACAGAGGCCTGGAAGAACGCCCTCGCCAAAGCCGACAACGTGATCGCCTTCTCGACCTTCGAGACCGCGACGACAGCTATGGCCGACATCGTCTTGCCGCAGGAGACGCACGCCGAGAAAGACGGCACCGTCACGCACCCTGACGGCCGCTTGCAACGCGTCCGGCCTACCGCCTCCCGTCCCGGCGACATCCGCCCGAACTGGGGCGTCCTCGCAGAGCTCTCCCTCGCCCTCGGCCACGACACCGGCGTGTCATCTCAACCCTCGGCCTTCGCCGCCCTCACGGCAGCTGTCCCCTTCTACGCGGGCATCACCGATTCGGACATCGGGGGCCGCGGAATCCGCTGGCAGGAAACGGAAGCTGCCGCGGCTGTGCCGGGGCCCGGGGAGGGGGACGTCGGTGCTCCTTCCGAACGTTTTGCGCGGGAGGAGGACCCCCCTAGCGGCGACAGCAGTCCAACTCAACAACGACGAGTTGCGAGTGAGGAGGGAGTGCCGACGGCGCCCCTCCGTCTCGGCACCTACCGCGATCTCTGGGTCGGTCCCATTACAGAGCTGAACCCGCCGCTGCGCTTCTTGCAGCCGCAGCAGCGTGTGGAGCTGTCGGTGCCCGATGCCGAGCGGCTCGGGCTCAAGCCCGGCGACGCGGTGCGCGTGTCCCAAAACGGGACGAGCTTGAGCGCTCGGGTGGCAATCAAGGAACGCGTGCCCGAGGGGACCTGCTTCATGCTGGAGGGCACCGCCGAGGTCAACGCGAATTCGTTGCTGAACGGGTCGCCAGTCTCCGTCCGGATCGAGAAGGATGCCGCCCGCTGATGCTGCCGCTGGCCGACACCCAGTTCGTCGAAGCGACCTGGATCATGGTCGTCAAGAGCCTCGTCATCTTCGCCGTGATCTTCGGGATCTTGCCGCTGATGACGGTGCTGGAGCGGAAGCTGATCGGCCGCTTCCAGCACCGCTACGGCCCAAACCGGGTGGGCCCGTTCGGACTGCTGCAGCCGCTTGCCGACGTCGGCAAGCTGATCTCCAAGGAGTCGTTCCGGCCGGCGAACGCGATCCCGACCCTGTTCATCCTCGGGCCCCTGCTGCCGGTGCTCTCAGGAGTCCTGGCACTGGCGATCATCCCCTGGGGCAACGTGCAGGACGGCGTCGGCCTCTACGGGATCGACGTACCTATCGGCATCCTCTACTTCTTTGCCGTCGGCTCGATCGCCTTCTACGGGCTGCTGCTCGGCGGCTGGTCCTCGGGCTCGAAGTACAGCCTGCTCGGCGCGATGCGCGGCGCGGCGCAGCTGATCTCCTACGAGGTGGCGATGGGCCTGGCCCTGCTCGGCGTGATCATGATGGGAGGCTCGCTCTCGCTGGTCGACATCGTCGAAGCGCAGGGCAACCTCTGGTTCGTCGTGCCGCAGTTCGTCGGCTTCCTGATCTTCATGCTCGCCGGCTTCGCCGAGACCAACCGCACGCCCTTCGACATGCCCGAGGCCGATGCCGAACTCGTGCAGGGCTTCATGACCGAGTACGGCGGCATGCGCTTCGGCAGCTTCCTGCTGGTCGAATACATGGAGATCCTGGTCGTCTGCGGCGTTGCCGCGGCGATGTTCCTCGGCGGCTGGATGGGCCCCGGCCCGGCCTGGCTCGACCCGATCTGGATGCTGGCCAAGATGCTCGGCCTCGTCCTCGTCTTCATCTGGGTGCGGGCGACACTGCCGCGCCTGCGCTACGACCAGCTGATGAGCCTCGGCTGGAAGGTGCTGCTGCCGCTGGCCACCCTCAACGTCCTCGTCACGGCCGTCCTGGTGGTGGTCACGTGACCGAGTTTCCGTACCTGAAGGACCAGGACGTGGTCGAGGTGCAGAGGGGGCCGGAGCCGGGGGGAGTCGGCGGCGCCTACCGCGCCTTCGGCGAGACGCTGCGCGGGTTGAAGACGACGATGGCGCGACTGATCGAGGGACCGCTGACGATCGAGTACCCCGAGGAGAAGACGCCCGTCTACCCGCGCTTCCGCGGCCGCCACAAGCTGCACAAGTTCGAGGACACGGGCCTCGAGAAGTGCGTCGGCTGCTCGCTCTGCGCCGCCGCCTGCCCTGCCGACTGCATCCGCGTCGTCGCCGCCGAGAACATCCCCGGCGAGCGCGTCTCGGCCGGCGAGCGCTACGCCGCCGTCTATGAGATCAACCTCTCGCGCTGCATCTTCTGCGGCTACTGCGAGATCGCCTGCCCCTTCGACGCGATCACGATGGGCCACGACTACGAGATGGCCGATTACGACCGCGACGACCTGATCTTCACCAAGGAGATGCTGCTCGCGGAGCCGATCGAGCGGACGCCGCTGCGGAGCGAGGGCGAATGAGCGCCCCAATTGCCACGGTGATCGCCGGGTGTTCGAATCCGTGGCGATTGGGGCGCGAACAAATTTGTTCTGCGCGCCCCGCGCTACTCCGGGTCGGGCCGGACCAGCACCGTATCGGCGACGGCGATGATCTCGTCCGCCGGCAGGTCAGCGCGGTTGGCGTGTTCCCTGATCGCCTCCGGGCTCGTCGCCTGGTAGATGCAGACGGTGCCGACCGATCCGCCGCCCTCGTCGAGGACGTAACTGCGAATCCAGCGGATGTCGTCCGACATCTCCTCGTCCCCCACCTGGCGGGAGCGCATCGCGGCCTCTTCCAACTCGGGCGCCGACTTCCAGCCGCTGCGCCGCAGGATCACGTAGGTCTGCATGGTGCCTCTCTTTCGCTAGTGGGGTTCTCGTCCATCCAAGCACCGGGCCGACCCGCCGTCAACGAGCGGAGTGGCCGCCGCTGATGGAAGCCGTCCTCTTCTTCGCCGCCGCGCTCGGCGCCCTCGCTGGCGCAATCGGGGTCGTCGCCCTGCGCAACCCCTTCTACGGCGTGCTGGCGCTGATCGTTCACCTCTTCTCGCTCGCCGTGCTCTTCCTGCTGCTCGAGTCGGCCTTCGTCGCCGCCGCCCAGGTCGTCGTCTACGCCGGCGCCGTGATGGTCCTCTACGCCTTCGTCGTCGCCTACGTCGGCGGCGAAACCGAACCGGCCTTCGACCCGATCCCGGGCCAGCGCTTCCTCGCTCCGCTGCTCGGTGCCGCCCTCTTCGTCGAGCTCTCGATCGCCGTCCTCGGCTCCTCTCTGGTAGCGCTGGGAACGGAAGGTCCCGATGTCAAGGCTGGATTTGGTGATCCCGTCGGAATCGGAAAGCTCCTCCTAGAACGATTCCTGCTGCCCTTCGAGGCCTCGTCCATCCTGCTGCTACTCGCCGCGGTCGGCGCGGTGGTCCTGGCCGGCAAGCGAGGCGAGGCATGAACGTCGAGTGGTACGTGGTGCTGTCCTCGCTGCTCTTCGCAATCGGAGCGATGGGGATCCTCGTGAGGCGGAGTCCCATAGTCATCCTCCTCTGCCTGGAGCTGATGCTGAACGCGGGGAATCTCGCGCTTGTCGCCTTCAGCAGGATGGTCGGCAACCAGCAGGGGCAGGTCTTCGCGATCGTGGTGATGGTCGTTGCGGCCTGTGAGGTGGTAGTTGGGCTGGGCCTGATCGTGGCGCTGTTTCGCCGCAAGCTGCCCCTCGACGTGGATGCACTGAGGGAGCTCAGGGGATGAGCGCCACATCCTGGGCCTGGCTGGTCCTGCTCCTCCCCCTGCTCGGCTCGATCTCGATCGCGCTCGGCTTCCGCGCGATCCCGGCCCGCGCCGCCGGCGTCGTCGGCACCGCCTCGATCGGTCTCGCCTTCGTCTGCGGCGTTGCGATGCTGGTCAACCTGCTCGGCCAGGACCCCGAGGCCCGCCACCACGCCTCCTCGCTCTGGGACTACGCCAGCATCGCCGGCCTCGACATCAAGCTCGGCATCTACGTCGACCAGCTCTCGACCTTCATGGTCCTCGTCGTCACCGGCGTCTCCACTCTGATCCACCTCTACTCGTTCGGCTACATGCGCTCCGACGAGGGCTACCACCGCTTCTTCAGCTACCTCAACTTCTTCGTCTTCTCGATGCTGCTGCTCGTCCTCGCCGGCAACTTCGTGCTGCTGATCGTCGGCTGGGCATTCGTCGGCTTCGCCTCCTACGCGCTGATCAGCTTCTGGTATCGGCGCGCGACCGCGACCAGGGCCGGGATGAAGGCCTTCGTGATCAACGTCGTCGGCGACATCGGCCTCGTCCTCGCCGCCTTCCTGATCTTCCGCGAACTGGGGACCTTCGACTACGGCGCCGTCTTCGCCAAGGCGCCCGAAGTGTTCAGCACCAACGAGTGGACGGTGACCGCGATCTGCCTGCTGCTGCTGGTCGGCGCCTTCGCCAAGTCGGCGCAGCTGCCGCTCCACACCTGGCTACCCGACGCGATGGAGGGCCCGACGCCGGTCTCCTCGCTGATCCACGCGGCGACGATGGTGACGGCCGGCGTCTACCTGATCGCCCGTACCCACGTGCTCTTCGTGCTCGCTCCGACGGCGGCCGACATCGCCGCCTTCACCGGCCTGGCGACGCTGCTCGTCGCCGGCACAATTGCGATCGCGCAGACCGACCTGAAGCGGGCGATCGCCTACTCGACGATGAGCCAGATCGGCTACATGGTGATGGGCGTCTCGATCGGCGCCTACGCCCAGGGCCTCTTCCACCTGATGACGCACGCCTTCTTCAAGGCGCTGCTCTTCATGGCGGCCGGCTCGATCATCTCGGCGATGGCGAACCGCCAGGACATCGACCGGATGAGCGGCTTCTGGAAGGCAATGCGCTTCACCTCGGTCCTCTTCCTGATCGGCAGCCTGGCGCTGGCGGCCTTCCCGCTCACCTCGGGCTTCTTCTCCAAGGACTCGATCCTCGCCTTCGCCGAGGCGCGCGGCGGGATGTACGAGTGGATGGCAATCGGCGGCTACGTCGGTGCCTTCCTCACCGCGATCTACACCTTCCGGCTGGTCTTCCGGGTGCTGCCCGGCGACCCCTGCCCCGAGGCCGCGCACCTGATCGAGAGCGGCGAGCTGTACCACGGGCCGCCGATCAACCCGGCGACCGAAGAAGAGGAGGACACCGAGGTCGGCTTCCCGGGCGCCCACCACCACATCGCCGAGCAGTCGAAGCCGATGGCGGTGGCGATGGCCGTGCTCGGCTTCGGCGCGCTGTTCGCCGGCCTCGTCCAGGTCCCCGGCGTAACCGACGTGCTCTTCAAGTTCCTCGACCCGGCCTTCGCCAACTCGCCGCTCAGCGAGGTCCACCCGAGCGTCGGCGCCGAGTGGCGCGGGCTGGCAATCGGCGGCCTGATCTCGATCCTCGGCATCGCCACCGCCTGGCTGCTCTGGGTGCGCCAGCCGGAGCTGCCGGCACTCTTCCGCGAGCGGCTGCGCCCGGTCTACCTGCTCTGTCTGAACAAGTGGTACTTCGACGAGGCGATCGACTTCCTCGTCGTCCGCCCGGCGCTGGCGATCGGCCGCTTCGCCAACCGGACCTTCGAGCGCCTCGTCGTCGACGGGCTCGTGATCGGCACCGAGGACGTGGTCGGCGGCGGCGGTCGCCTCGTCCGCATCGTGCAGAGCGGCTACGTGCGCGGCTACGCGCTGCTGCTGATCGTCGGCTTCGCCGGCCTCGCCCTCTACTTCCTCCTCTCTTCCTCATGATCAACTCGCTGCTCTGGACACCGCTCGCCTTTGGCCTCGTCGGCCTCTTCCTGCCGCGCCGCTGGACCGGCTGGTGGGCGACGCTGGGCGCCGCGGTCACGCTGGCGATCGCGATCGCCCTGCTCGCCGGCTTCGACTCGGGTGCGACCGGGCTGCAGGACACGGTCGACGTCAGCTGGATCCCCGGCCTCGGCGTCGATTACAGCCTCGGGCTCGACGGCCTCAACGTCTTCCTCGTCCTGCTCACCGCGGTGCTGTGGACGGCGGGCACCGCCTTCGCCGCCTTCCGCGAGCAGGAGCGGCCCCACCTCTTCTTCCTGATGATGCTGCTCGGCGAGACCGCGACCCTGGGCGCCTTCGTCGCCCAGGACCTGCTCCTCTTCGTCCTCTTCTTCGACCTGATGCTGGTCCCGTTCTACTTCCTCTTCGGCGCCTGGGGGAGCGATCGCGAGGACGGGCCGACCGCCTCGGCGGCGACGCTGAAGATGATCGTCTACACGCTGATCGGCTCGCTGCTGATGCTGGTTGGGGCGATCGCGACGGCGATCATCGCCGCCGACGGCGGCCAGGTCACCTTCTCGATCGCCGAACTGGCCAAGCACCCGATCGGCGAGGGCAGCCAGCGCTGGATCTTCTGGTTCTTCGCCGCCGCCTTCCTGGTCAAGATGCCAGCCTTCCTCCTGCACGGCTGGATGCCGGACGCCTACCGGGCGGCGCCGCTGCCGGTGCTCGCGGTCTTTTCCGGCGTGCTGGCCAAGGTCGGCGCCTACGGCTTCCTGCGCGTGGTGCTGCCGGTCTTCCCCGACGCGGCGGTCGAATTCCAGGAGGCGATCCTGGTCATCGCGCTGGCCTCGATCCTCTACGGCTCGGTGATGGCCTTCACCCAGACCAATGTGCGGCTCGTCGCCGGCTACTCCTCGGTGGCGCAGCTCGGCTTCATAACCGCCGGCATCTTCGCCCTCAGCTCCGACGCGGCCAACGGCGCGGTGCTGCAGATGGTCAACCACGGCCTCGTCGTCGCGCCGCTCTTCGTCATCGTCGCGGTCCTCGCCGAGCGCAGCGGGACCGAGGACCTAACCAAGATGGGCGGAATGGCGACGCGGGCGCCGGTGCTCGCGGCGCTCTTCCTGATCGTCACCCTGGCGACGCTGGCGATGCCCGGGTCGGCCAACTTCGTCGGTGAGTTCTACATCCTCAACGGGCTCTTCGACTCGAAGATCGTCTTCGCGATCGTCGCGATCAGCGGCGTCGCGATGGCCGCCTACTATGCCCTGCGCCTCTACCAGAGGACGATGCACAACCGGGTGGCCAGCGGGGTCGCGTCGCGCGAGATCAGCTGGCGCGACGGGGTCGTGCTGGCACCGCTGGTGCTCTGCATCCTGGGGTTGGCGCTGTACCCGCAGCTGATCCTGAAGCGGACCGATATCTCGGCATCCGAGTCGGTGGCTGCGACCTGCGCGAACGACACCAAGGAGGTCGCGTACACACATGACGGCACCGGCGGCGAACCCGCTACCGCCGCTGTCCTGTCTTACCCCGAATGCATCTCGCCTTCGACCGCGAAGCTCATCGCCTCTGAAGTCGCCCAGATCGTCACTCCCAAAATGGTGCTGAGCCGATGAACTTCAACGCGCCGCACATCGACTACGCAGCGCTGTCGCCGGTGCTGGCGCTGACCGTCGGCCTCTGCGTCGTCCTGCTGACGGCGGTCTTCAAGCCGCTGCGACGGACCGCTCCGTTGTTGAGCTTGTTGACCCTGGGAGCGGCCGCAGGGCTCCTGGTGTGGCAATGGAACGCGCCGACCGAGCTGATCTCCGGCGCCCTGCGACTCGACGACCTGGCGATCTCGATCTCGCTGATCGCGATCCTCACCGCCGCCTTCGCCGTCCTCTTCTCGCTTGGCGAGCCGGCTACCGAGGAAGCCGGCTCTGGGGAGTACCACGCGCTGCTGCTCGGCTCGGTGCTGGGCATGGTGCTGCTGGCGCAGGCGACCAACCTGGTCACCTTCTTCGTCGCGATCGAGACGCTCTCGATCCCGCTCTACATCCTCTGCGCCGCCAACCTGCGCCGCGAGCGCTCGCTCGAGTCGGGGCTGAAGTACCTGATCGTCGGCTCGCTCGGCTCGGCGACGCTGCTTTACGGGATGGCCCTGCTCTACGGCGGCTCGGGCTCGACCGACTTCGCCGGGATCGCCCACGGGATCGGGCAGAAGGGCGTGCTCGGCGACCCGCTGGTGCTCGTCGGCATCGGCATGACCGCCGTCGGCCTCGCCTTCAAGACCTCGGTCGCCCCCTTCCACCAGTGGACGCCCGACGTCTACGAGGGGGCGCCGACGCCGATCACCAGCTTCATGGCGGTGGCAACGAAGGCGGCGGCCTTCGCCGTCTTCGTCCGCTTCTTCGACGTGGCGCTGGCGGCACAGGCGAACGAGTGGCAGCCGGCGCTGGCGGTCCTCGCCGCGATCTCGATCGTCGTCGGCAACGTCGGCGCCCTCGGCCAGGACTCGCTGAAGCGGTTGCTCGGCTACTCCGGCATCGCCCAGGCCGGCTACGTCCTCGGCGGCCTCGTCGTCGCCAGCGAGGCCGGCGTCAACGCGCTCGTCTTCTACCTGGCCGGCTACGCCTTCATGAACCTCGCTGCCTTCTCCGTCGTCGTCGCTCGCGAGCGCGAGACGCACTACGGCGACGACATCGCCGGCGTCCGCGGCCTCGGCACTGAGCGCCCGCTGCTCGCCTGGCCGCTGACGATCTCGATGCTCGGCCTCGCCGGCCTGCCGGCGACGGTCGGCTTTATCGGCAAGCTCTACCTGATCGAGGCCCTGGTCGAAGGCGACTACACCTGGCTCGCCGTCTTCATCGCCGTCGGCACGATGATCTCCCTCGCCTATTACCTGCGGGTCGTCGCCACGATGTGGATGCAGCCCGACGCCGAAGCCGTCCCGGCGATCGCCGGCGCCGCGCCGGAGGCCGACCCGATCGACCCCAACGCCGGCCGCCGCTGGTACCTCGTCGCTCCGGCCCTCCTCGCTGCTGCCGCGACGATCTTCTTCGGGATCATCCCCCAGCCGCTGGTCGAGTTCGCCCAGCACGCCGGCGCAGCGCTGTTCTGAGCCCTACGAGTACAACGCCTCGATCTCGGCTTCGTACTTGCGCTCGATCGGGCGGCGCTTGAGCTTCATCGTCGGGGTCAGCTCGTCGCCACCCGGGAGCCACTCGCCGGAGATGACCTCGTAGCGCTTGATCTGCTCGACGCGGGAGAGGCGGGCGTTCGCGGCCTCGACCGCCTGGGCGATCTCCTCGACAATCTCCGGGTCCTCGCCGGAGGCGCCGCGGGCGGCAAGGGTTTCGAGGTCGAGGACGATCAGCGCCACGTTGTACGGGCGGCCGTCTCCGATCGCGACAGCCTGTGCTATCAGCGTCGAGGCCGCCTTCAGCTTCGCCTCGATGTTGGCCGGCGACATGTTCTTGCCGGCCGCGTTGATGATCAGCTCCTTCTTGCGATCGACGATCTGCAAGTAGCCGGCCTCGTCGAATTCGCCGATGTCGCCGCTGTGCAGCCAGCCCTCGTCGTCCAGGGCTTCGGCGGTCTTCTCGGGCATGTTGCGGTAGCCCTTCATCACCTGCGGCCCTCGGATCAACACCTCGCCGTCGTCGGCGAGTTTCAGCTCGGTGCCGGGAATCGGCGGCCCGACAGTGCCGACGCGAATGCGACCTGGCGGGTTGAGCGTGGCGATCGCGCTCGTCTCCGACATCCCCCACGTCTCGCAGATCTCGATCCCGAGCGCAAGGAAGAACTCGAGCACCTCGGGCGGCGTCGGAGCGGCGCCGACGACGAACGATTCGACCTCGCCGAGGCCGAGCATGTCGCGGACCTTGGAGAAGACCTGCTCGTCGGCCTTGTCCCATTCGGCCTGCAGGTCGTCGGGGATACCGCCATCCATGTAGGCGGCGACACGGCGACGGCCGACCTCCATCGCCTCTTCGACCCTTGCCCTTTTCTCATGGTCCTGCTCGGCGGCCATCCCCGTCTCCAGGGCCCCCTTCAACTTCTCCCAGATACGCGGCACGCCGCCCCAGACGGTCGGCTTGACCTCGATCGAGTAGGCGACCATCTCGCGCGGATTGGGGCAGCAGTGGACGCAGGTGCCGAAGACCATCTGCCCGTAGAGCGCCGCCCAGCGGTCGGCGATGTGGGCGCTGGGCAGGAAGGAGATGCTGCGCCCGCCCGCCTCGACGACGCGGATCTGGTCGCAGGCGCGCCAGACGCTGACCATGTTGTCGTGGGTTAGCTGCACTCCCTTCGGCGGCCCGGTCGTCCCCGAGGTGTAGATCAGACAGAGCACGTCGTCGGGCTGGACGGCGCGCCAGGCGCCCTCGAAGTCGAACTCGGGATCGCCCATCGCCTCCAGCCCCTCGATCGAGATCGTCCCCCCCGGCGCTTCACCGTCGATGACGACGACGTGCTCGAGGCTCTTGACCCGCTCGCGGACGGCGAGAACCGTGTCGAGGAAGGCCTGCTCGGTGACGAGGACCCGGTTGCCGGCGTCGGCGACCACGTACTCGACCTGCTCGGGCGAGGAGGTGTTGTAGACCGAGAAGCAGGTGGAGCCGAGATGCATCGCGGCAGCGTCGGTGAGGTGCAGCGCCGGCCGGTTGACGAGCATGAAGCCGACCGTGTCGCCGCGCTTCACCCCGAGTGCCGCGAGCCCGGCGGCGCGCCTGCGCACGGTCGCCGCGTAATCGGCCCAGCTCGCCTCGTAGTCGGTGTCCTTGAGTCGCAGCGCCGGCGTGTCCGCCCACTCGGCCGCCGTGATCTGGAACGCCTCGCACATCGTCGAGGCCGACAACGCTTTCGGCTGGTCACCCATGCGCTGACCATATCGCCGCGTGGATGCCTCGGAGGGTGCCCCGTGAAAGGGTCCCGCGATCGGGGTCCTGCTGACAACAGTCGCCATCGTGGTCGCCGTCGGGGTCGGGGTCGGATCCGAGCGGCGCTGGCCGGCCGGGGCGGCGCGGGCGGCGCGGCGCTCGCTGACGCTGCTGCTCTACGTGCTGCTGCCGCCGGTGATCTTCTTCAACATCGCCGCCAGCTCGGTCGACGTCAGCCACGGGATCGGCCTGGCGCTCGGCATCGTCGCCTCCTCGCTCGGGGCGCTGCTGGCCTGGTGGGTGGCGAGCCGGGTACTGAAGCTAGCCCGCTTCCAGGTCGGAGCGGTGGTCTGCACCGTGCTCAGCGTCAACACGGGCTACCTCGGTTACCCGCTGACGGTGGCGCTGCTCGGCGGCGACCAACTCTCGACCGCGGTGCTCTACGACGTCCTCGTCACCGGACCTTGCCTGCTGCTCGGCGCCTTCGCCGTCGGCGCCGCCTTCGGCACCAAGGCCGGCGAAGGCCCTCGCGAGCGGGTGCGCGCCTTCTTCACCCGCAACCCGCCCCTCTACGCGGCAATCGCCGGCCTGCTCGCCCCGAGCGCCCTGGCCCCAGCCGCCCTCGTCGACGTATCTCAAGCCCTGATCGTCGCGATCCTGCCGATCGGCTTCTTCGCCGTCGGCGCCACCCTCGCCGAGAACGCCGAGCACGGCGAGCTGCCGATGCCGCCGCCGATGACCCGCCCGGTGGCGCTGACTATCGTCACCCGCCTCGCCGTCGTTCCAGGCCTGCTGATGCTGCTGGCGGCGCCGCTGATCGAGCTCCCGGCCGCCTACCGCCTGCTCTCGGCGATGCCGTCGGGACTCAACTCGCTCGTGATCGCCCATGCCTATGGTCTCGACATGGAGATCACCGCCGAGGCCGTCACCTGGACGACAGCGATCGTCGTCGGCGCCTCCCTGATCGCGGCGCTGGCGTTCTGATGCTGCATCACGTCGGCATCGAGGTGAGGCCGGATGAGATCGAGCGCTCGGTCGAGTTCTGGGAGGCCCTTGGCTTCGAGCAGGTGGAGTCGCCGCCGACGCTGTCCGAGTTCACCTGGCTGGAGCGAGACGGCACGCAGGTCCACCTGATGCCGACCGAGGAGCCGACCGTGCCGGCTCGCGGGCACACGGCGGTCGTCGTCGCCGACTTCGACCGCGCCGTGGCCGACCTGGGCGAGCGCGGCTTCGAGGTGGAACGCCGCCGCGAACACTGGGGCGCACCCCGTGCCCGCGCAGTCGCGCCCGGAGGACACCGGGTCGAGCTGATGGCGGCGGCGCCTTAGGCGTCGGGCTTGCGTCCCAGGCTGTCGAGCAGGGGGATGGCGCCTATATCGAGCTTCCTCGCCGTGGCGATCACTACTGAATCCGATGTCGCTATCTCGTCCTCCGGTTCCGCCATGGCAAGCAGCAAGCAGTCGACGAGGGAGAGCGCGGAATGCTTACGGTGGTAATGGGCTGCGTGCAGCTCTCCAGCACGCCAGGCGATTCGCTGATCGATCGGCAAGACGGGCAGCACCTCGTCGATCAGCGCTCCTAGGCGCTCGGACAAAGCGGACAGATCAACACCATAAGTGCGAATCATCAGATCGACCACCTCACCGAGGCATGGAGCGGGTATCGCGCAGTTGCCCTGCCGCAGCAGAACCGCTACTTCCGCATCGGCGGGCTGACTGCGCAACAGGCTGACCAGCGCGTTTGCGTCAAACAAGGTCAATCGGGATCCGTGCCCCACTTCCGCTCTTCGGCGATGCGCTCGTCTTCCCGGAACTGGCGAACCGCCTCCTCGAGCGAGGGGCCGGGATAGTCCTTGAAAGCGCCGCGCGCGGCCTCGATCGGGTCCTCGGGGGCGGGACGGAGGATTAGGTGGTCGCCACGATCGTCCGCGACGACGACCTTGGTCTTCCAGCGATTGCGCACCGCCGCCGGAACCGAGACTTGGCCGCCGGCCGATATCCGAAGTCTTTTCATGATCATGAGAATAGACCATGGAATCACCGGGTAGGCCCGATAGTCATGCCGTCGACGTAGGTGCGACCCGCTTCGAGGCGACAGGCGTATTCGCCCACAGGGCTCGCGTAGAGCAGGCCGATGCAGGCGCCAAGCGCCCGCTGGCCGTAGGCGTTGGGATGCAGCGATTCGCGCGGCGATCCCTCGCCGAACTCGAGCCGCCGCACCCACTCGGCGCTCTCGGGCGACGGTCCCTCCGGCCCGACCGAGCGCGAGCGACTGTCGCAGAGCTGATGGCCGTCGAGGGCGTGGCGAACGTCGAGGTACTCGGCGCCGACCGAAGAGGCGGCTCGCCCGATAGCCGCGTCGATCGAGGCGGTAGCGACAGCGGCCGCCCAGTCCGCGTCGGCGTCCCAGAACGGACAGCCGCCGCGGTCGAGACGGCTCCACCCCGACTCCGGATAGCGGATCCATCTCCCCGCGGGGAGCGGCGAGGCGTAGCCCATCGTCACCAGCCGGTAGTCGGTGCGGAGGTAGCCCGCGCCCGCCATCGCCCGCCTGACGCCGGCGAGCGCCCGGCGCACGCCCCGTTCGGTCGCCGGCAGCGCCGAGGCGAAGGCAGCCTGGGCGCTTGGCGCGCAGAGGACGGGGTCGTACTCGGAGCTGCGGACCCAGTCGAGCGCGCAACCCGCGACGAGGCGACCGAAGCCGGCGTCGTTGGCACCGACCGTGACGACGACCATGCGCACGTCCGTCTGCGCGGCGAGGCTGGACAGCGCGTCGGCCTGGGGCGGCACGCCGAAGTGCGGCCGTCCGCCCAACGCGGTCGGAACGACGTTCTTCGCCCGCGCGCCCGAGCAGGCGAGATTGACGCGGCGATCGACGGCGGCGGGTGCGCTCTCGATCGGCGCCACGTCGGAGCGATGGCAGCGATCGCCCTCAGAAGCGCCGTAGATGCGCTCAGGCTCGTACGCGCAACGGTCCCAGCCGTCGCAGTCGACGGCCGCGCGGTCGGTCCCCGACCGGGTCCCGAACGAGTCGGAGCCGTTGCCCATCCAGCGCCCGCCCTCGCCGGAGATGAAGCTGTCTCCCAGCGAAACGATCGCGGTCGGTCCATAGCCGGGACCTGCCAAGGCCTCCCCACCACCGCTCGCGAGTCCGATCGCCGCCACAACCGCCATCAGCACCGCCTTCCTGCCCATCAGATCCCCCTCCTCCGCTCGACACCTGCACCGATTCCCGGCGAGCAAAGCGCCGGGCCGGGCCGAGGTCAAGGAACCGTGCGAACTTCTGACGATGCGCGCCGATTCGTTGCACTGAGGCGGTCTTCGGTGACAGATCGAGGCCCGCCGGGCCGGCCACTACGATGCGCCGGTGCGCTACCCGGTAGAGGAATTCACCGCCGAGGAGCGGGCCCTGCTCGCCCCTCACTTCACCAACCTGGACCGGCCGGTGTTCGCCCTCGTCAACCTTCCGGAGACCGTCAAGGGTGCACTTTTTGCCCGCTATTCGCGGTATTCGGGGACCGTGCGGCGGCTCTACCTGGAGGAGTTCGCGGCCGACGCGGAGGAGGGCACGCGGCCCTTCGACGGCGCCGAGGGCGAGCGGGCGGCGGGACTCTACGAGCGCGTCTTCGTCGGCTACGGCGACGACTCGATCGCCCAGGTCGGCGGCGCCCACGTCGCCTGCGAGTGGGTCTCGAACATCCTCACCAAGCTGCTGCAGCGCGGCCGCCTCGCCGCATACCTCGAGCAGTCGACCCGCTACATCCCCTACGACAAGCCGCTGCCCGAGGATGCCGGGGGCGGCTACCGCTACTACCGCGGCGACGAGCTCGGTCCCGAGTTCGACGCTGCGATGGATGAGATCTTCGCGATCTACTCGCGTGCGCTGGGCAAGGTCGAGGAGTGGGCGGCCGAGCGTTGGCCGCGCGGCGACAGCGAACCGGAGGGTCCGTGGCGACGCTCGATCCGGGCCAAGGCGCTCGACCTGCTGCGCGGCCTGCTGCCCGCCGCGACCCTGAGCCACGTCGGCATCTACGCCTCCGGCCAAGCCTACGAGCAGCTCCTCCTGCGCCTGATGGCCTCGCCGCTGCCGGAGGCGCGCGAGTACGGCGGGATGATCCTGCGCGAGCTGAAGCAGGTGATGCCGAGCTTCGTCTCCCGGGTCGAGCGGCCGGAGCGGGGCGGCGAGTGGATCTCCTACCTCGAGCGGCGGCGCGAAGGCACCGAGGAGTGGGTCGCGCGACTCGGACTGGGCCGGCGCGGTGCCGGCGAGGACGCGCCGTCGGTCGAGCTCGTCCACGTCGACGGCAGCGAAGAGGACCTGCTCGCCGCCTGCCTCTTCGAGTCGGCGTCGGTCCCGGAGACCGAGATCCTCGCCCGCCTCGACGTGCTCGACCCCGCCGAGCGGGCCGAGCTGCTCGCGGCGACGGCTGGCGAGCGCGGCAACCGCCGCCACCGGCCCGGCCGCGGCTTCGAGGCGCTGCGCTACCGCTTCGAGATCGTCTCCGACTACGGCGCCTTCCGCGACCTGCAACGGCATCGCATGCTGACCTGCCAGTGGCAGCGGCTCGGGCCGGACCTCGGCGCCGGCGTGCCCGAGGAGGTGCGCGAAGCGGGGCTCGGCGAGGAGTTCGAGCGGGCCCTGGAGGTGTCGCGGCTCGAGTACGAGCGACTGGTGGCGGCCGGGCTGCCGGAACAGGCGCCCTACGCGCTCAGCCTCGCCTACCGGATCCGCTACACGCTGGACCTGAACGCGCGCGAGGCAATGCACCTGATCGAGCTGCGCTCAGGCCGCGAGGGCCATCCCACCTACCGGGCGGTCGCGCAGGCTATGCACGAGCGGATCGCAGCGATCCATCCGGGGGTGGCGAGCACGATGAGCTTTGTGGACACCTCTCAGGAGGCGCGGCTCGAGCGGATCCTCAGCGAGATCCGGACGCATCGGAAGCGGGATCAAGCGGGGCAATCCCAGTAGGGGTGCCGCTTAACTTTTTTGTCAGCGGCTAGAGCCGTCCGAGAGCGAAGGCCGCAAAAAAGTACAAGACGCTCTACCCCTACTGGGATTGCCCCTTGTCGGAAGCTTTCTCTTCCTCCTCGGCTGAGGGTGGGACGTCGCCGTCGGCTGGAGGTGGGCCAAGCTCGGCGGCGGCTTTTTCTCCCGGGGAGGGCCAGGGGATGGCTTCTGCGGCGGCCCAGGCGGGAGGGCGGCCGTTGGGCACCCAGCCGGCGATCAGCAAACCGAGGTAGGCGAACCAGATCAGGGCGATCGGGAGCAGTCCGAGCAGGACGGCGACTCCGAGTGCGATTCCCAGGGATCCCCAGAAGCGGGTCAACAGCCCCGTGCGCAGTGCGTGCAGGGAGCAGTAGACGAGGGCGAAGGCGAGGGCCAAGCCCCCGACCAGTTCGATGACTTTGGCCGGAGCGCGCAGGGAGGCGTCGTCGATCGCGTGCGTCGCGCTGTCGTCTTCGCGCTTTTCCGCGGCGCAGTCGGAGACCGCGTTCGCGCCCTTGCCGAAATCTCCCTGGAAGCCCTTTGCGTCGTCCTTGCGTTCGGAGCGGCATTCGTTCGAGGCTTCCTTGACGGTGAGGGTCGCGTGCGACTTGCCGGCCGTGAAGTCGGAGGCGGCTTCCTTCGCCGCCGCGCCGGTGAGCAGGGCCCCGGCGGCCAGCGCCAGCGGCGCCACCACGACCAGGGGGAGGAACTGCGAGCGCATCCGCTCGCTGCGCAGCAACGCCGCGCGGAACAGGTAGACGAGCGGTGCGGCGAGCAGGGCGAAGCTGACGGCCTGCAGGACGCTGGCGAGCGTGACGCTGCCGCCGTGCCGGTCGATTTCGAGCAGGCTCTCCGCTTCCCCTCCGCCGCTGAACGAATTGGCGATGACGGCGGCGGCGATCAGGAAGGCGACCGCCGCAAAGGTCGCGACCGCGGTGCGCAGCGACCAACGCGCCTCCCAGGCGAGCTCCCTGCCTCGGTCGCTCATGCCTCAGCCACGCTCGCGGAAGTAGAACTGCGGCAGGGCCCCTTCGATCACCTCGGCGGTCATCTTCTGGGCCACCTCGAGGTTGCCGGTGCGGACGGCGATGTCGTCAAGGGTGACGATGCCCGCGAGCCTACCCGCATCGACGACGGGAAGCCGCCGTACGCGATGCTGGACCATCAACGCCGCCGCCTCCTCCAGCTCCATCGCGGGCTCGCCGCAGATCAGGGGCCGGGAGGCGTGGTCGCCGACCGCCGACTCCGGATCCACCCCCTCGGAGAAGACGCGCAGGGCGAGGTCGCGATCGGTGACCATCGCCAGCGGCGCAGCGGCGGAATCGACGATCACGACCGAGCCGACGCGGTGCTCGCGCATCTGCCGGGCGACCGAAATCGAGCTCGCCTCCGGGGCGGCGGTGACGACGCCGGGGGTCATGATCTCGCGCAGTTGCACTGGGCGTACGCTACCGACCGTGAGCACAGCGCGAGCGAGGATCCCGGTCGTGCCGCTGGAGGCGGGAGCCGGGCCTGACAACCCGCCCTGCCCGGCCTGCGGAGAGCCGCTGTTCGGCTGGATCGACGAGCGCCCGGGGCTGCGCGGGCCGGTGCGGCGCTGCGAGAGCTGCGGGCTTGGGGTCCTCGGCGATGCAGGCGGCGCGGCCGACGCGCTGGCCGAGCTCGACCGTTCGCACCGGGAGGAAGGGACGGCCCGGATCGACAACCGCGGGGCGATCTCGGCCTCGCTCGGCAACGCGGGCTGGGCCGGCCTCGAACCGGGCGCCCGTTACCTCTTCACCGTCGAGGCGGTGCGCAGGCTCGTCGCCAATCGCGACCAGGTCGTCGCCACCACACGCTGGTCGCCCGGCCGCGGCATTGCGCTGATGTGGCAAACGATCCTCAACGGGCTCACCTTCGGCCGCAACGTCGCCCTCGGCGCCCTCGGCCGCACCACTGCCGTACCAGCAGGCCGCCGCTGGCAACGCCGTCTCGACGCCGCGATCACCATCCTCGCCACCCTCCCGGCCCTCTTCATCGCCGTCCCTCTAGAGCTGGCGGCAGCGGCCACGAGGCGTGGCTCGGCCTTGGCCTTGCGCTTCGAGCTCCTCTAAAGGCGGGGCGGGGTGTCCTCCGAACTGGCGGATACTCAAAGTGCCGAGCTAATTAGCGAGGCACTTGTCAGGGCGGAGGACACCCCGCCCCACCGCCTTTAAGACAACCCTTCGCGAGCCTCTCTGACCAGAGTCACAGCCTCGGGGAAGAGCACGCGGATCGCATCCCGAACCTGCATCGACTGCTCGCCAGGGTCGCCGGACAGCTCGAGGCGGCCGATCGAGGCGACGGTCATCTCGACCGCGAGCCTGATCGCGTTGTCGGCCCAGGCGACGCGCTGCGAGGACTGCATCTGCTCGGAGAGCTCCTCCATGCGGGCGCGGAACTCGTCGGGGTCGCCGAAGAGGTTGAAGGGGCTGCCCTCCATAGGGCACATGAAAGCAGACCGAGAGTTGGGCGCAAGACGTGCCGATATGCGCACCACGCGCGCGCCGGCGGCTCCTAGCTTGGACTCGTGCCGGAGAGGAAGGATTCGCAAAGGGGATCGGCGAGCGTCGAGCAGGCCGGGCTCGTCGCGCTCGTCGCGCTGCTGCTCGTCGCGGCGATCGCGGCGATCGCCGCCGGGGGCAAGGTCGACGCGGGGCGGACGCTGGCGGGAGCGCTGGGCAGGCGCATCGCCTGCGCCCCGCGCCTTCCGGACGCCTGCCGCCACCATCCGCTCGTGCCGGCCTATGGCTGGCCGCTGGCCCGGCTGGTCCGGGCGCTGGCGCCACCGCCCGCGACGAGAAGCGGACCGAGCGGGCTGCCCCTGGCTCCCGTCGATTTCCGCTACTGCCGCAGCGAAAGCTGCGCCGTCGCCGCGAGCCCGCGCCTGACGGCATCGGGACGCCGCCCGACGGCCTTCACCGAGGTCGTCGACCGGCGCCGCTCGCTCGGCTGGGTCGAAATCGCCTACTGGCTCTACCGGCCCGGCTTGGGGTGGTCGCGGGTGACTCGCCGGGTGACGCAGGCGGATGTCGATGCAGCCTCAGGGACGCAGGTCCTGCTCAAGGACGATCCTGCCCTCGTCCCCCTGGAGACCCTGCCGGGTCGTGATCAATACGAGTTCCCTCAGGATGAGGAGCCGCCCTGGCGCTGGAAGATCGAGAGCCACTACCCGGGCTGGTCGAGCTGAGCCCCTTCCAGGGTCGGCCTGCGTATTCATGAAAGCACGGCACCGTGCCGATGGAAGCTCCCGATGAACTTCGATGAAACCAAGCTCAGGAACCGTCTTATCACTGGGAAAACCGCACCGGGAAGTCAAGAGGCGCGTGAGCAATACAAGCAAATCCGCCTGCTGTTGGTCGGGCAATGGGTGGGTGCAGCGATCATCGCCGGGTTCGCTGTCTATCTCTCGCTTTCCTGGGTCATTTTCGCTCTGCTTGCGGTCGCCTGCATCTTCGGCATTCCGAGCCAGCGAAAGTTCCTCGTGCGTCTGCGGGGAAACGCCTACCCCAACGGGTCACCGGGCGAATAAGCACTAGCGGGCTCTTCGCCAGCCCTCCCACCTCCTTACTAAGTGGCTTTATCTACCGGTCCTCGGCTGGGAACGGATCGTCCGCCGGGCCGACCGGACACAGATCGAGGCCGCCTCCCGCGTACCCGTCCTGCTCCGCGACGACCCGGCCCTCGTCCCGCTGGAGACGCTGCCGGGCCGCAACCACTACGAGTTCCCGGCCGACGAACGACCGCCGTGGCAGTGGCACGTCCACGCCCTCTATCCCGGCTGGTCGAGCTGATTCTCAATTGACGCATCTTGATTGCAAAGATCTTGATGCTATGATGCGTCATATGCGGACGACGGTTACCCTCGATCCCGATGTCGCCGCCAAGCTGAAGGAGGAGACCCGCAAGCGAGGGATCTCCTTCAAGGAGGCGCTCAATTCCAGCGTTCGTCGCGGCATCGAGCGTGGAGAAGCCAAGCCACGGCCTTACCGCCTTCCCCCTCCCCAGCGGCTGGAAGCCCGGCCTGGCGTCAATCTCGACAAGGCCCTGCAGCTGGCCGGTGAGCTTGAAGACGCCGAGACGATGCGCAAGCTCCGGCTTGGCAAGTGAAGCTGCCCGACGTCAACCTGCTGATCTACGCGGTTGACAAGTCCTCTCGCCACCATGCCCGGGCCAAGCCCTGGCTCGAGCAGACACTTTCGGGGACCGAGGAGGTGGGCTTCGCTTGGATGGTGCTGCTTGGGTTTGTCCGGATCTCAACCAACCCAGTCGCCTTCGGCAATGCCCTTGCCCCCGCTCGGGCCTTCGAGTTCATCGATAGCTGGCTCAAGGCGGCTGGGGCAACCATCGTCCACCCGGGCGAGCAGCACGCCGGCCACATGCGCGAACTGCTCATGCCGCTCGGAACCGCCGGAAACCTGACCAACGACGCCCACCTCGCCGCGCTTGCGATCGAACACGGCGCCGAGCTCTGCTCCAGCGACAACGACTTCTCGCGCTTTGAGGGGCTGCGCTGGACCGACCCGCTGGCGCGCTGACGACTACCGGCCCGCCGTCGAGGGGCTCGGCTGAGCGGCCTCCAGCTCGGCCTCATCGCGCGCTTGTTTGATCAACCCTCTCCAGTCCGTCGTGCGGAAGACGAGCAGGATGGCGGCGAAGCCGAGCAGGACCGACCAGGCCGCCATCGCGATCTGCGTCCCGACCGAGAAGGAGAGAACGGCCGAGCGCGAGGGCCCGTTAAGCGTCGCCACCAGCAGCGCCTGCTGGGCGCCGGCGCCGCCTGGGGTGAAGGGGATGATCGTGGCGATCGCCTGCACGCTCATCACCAGCATCACGTTGGCGACCGAGCCGCCGATGTTGAACGCCTCGAGGAAGAACCAGAAGGCGGCGAAGCGGCAGAGCCAGCCGATCCCCTGCCAGGCCCAGACCTCGCGCAGGTAGCGGCGCGGCTGAGTGAGGATGGCGAGGCCCTGTTTTACCCGGTCCCAGAAGCGCCGCACGTGATGGGCCAGGTAGTAGACGCCGATCGCGGTCGCCAGCAGCAGCAAGCCGAGGACGATCAGCAGCGTGCGCGGGTGGTTGGCCCAGAAGGAGATCTCGAAGGCCGGCAGGTGGGGCAGCTGCGGCGGTTTCGGCAGCAGGCCTTGGCTCATCGCGAAGAGCAGGACGAGGATGCCGACGGTCATGTCGAAGACCGACTGGACGAGGAAGGACGAGGTGACGGCGGGGTAGGAGGAGTGCGGGATCTGGCGCTTGACGAGGAAGACCTTGGTGACGTCGCCGGCGCGGGCGGGGACGATCGCGTTGATGCCGGCGCCGGCCAGGTAGGCGGCGGCGAGCCGTAGGAAGGAGATCGGCGTGCCGGGATATGCCGCGCGCAGGACGTTGCGCCAGGCCCAGGCGCGCGAGAGCTGCATCCCCGCCAGGAAGGCGAGCGCGAACGCGAACGGGGTCCAGCGTATGTCGGAGAGGTGCTCGAAGAACGCCGTCGCGGCGTTGAAGAAAGAGTTGAAGCTCGATGCGAGATCGGCGAGGGGCATCACGGCTACACTAGCCCGCTCGTGTCAGAGACCGAGACGCAGATCGCGGCCGCCAGCTCCCTGTCCGACCCCGCCGACGAGGCGATGTGCGCGCGCGCCCGCGAGCGCTACACGGCCGACCGCAAGAGCCGCTTCCGCCGTCGCCGCAAGTACCACGCAGAGCTGCCCAACCTGATCATCGTCGGCGGCCTCAAGTGCGGCACGACGAGCATCCACCACTACCTCGGCCTGCATCCCCAGATCCAGATGTCGAAGCCGAAGGAGCTCAACTTCTTCGTCGAGGAGCTGAACTGGGACCTCGGCCTCGACTGGTACGCGAGCCGCTTCGACAGCCGCCTCGAGGTGCGCGGCGAGTCCTCTCCCCACTACACGAACCTGCCCCGCTACCGCGGCGTGCCGGAGCGGATCAAGGCGCACTGTCCCGATGCGCGCCTGATCTACATGGTGCGCGACCCGATCAAGCGCATCCTCTCGCACTGGGTGCACGCGACCGGCGCCGGCTACGAGACCGGCGACATGGTCGAGGTCCTCTCCCGTCCCGACACCTCATATATGAACCGCTCCAAGTACTGGATGCAGTTGCAGCCCTACCTCGACCACTTCGACCGCGAGCAGATCGAGATCATCACCCAGGAGGAGCTGCAGAGCGAACGCGAGGAGACGATGCGCAGGGCCTTCGCCTTCGCCGGCGTCGACAAGAGCTTCGTCTCCGAGCAGTTCGACCGCGAGTGGGAGAAGTCGAGCGCCAAGCAGGGCGACAAATACCAGCTGATGGAGAAGCTGATCAAACTTCCCGGCTTCCGCTCCTTCGATCGCAACTTCGACCGGCTGCCGGAGTCGATGCGCTGGATCGTCGAGAAGGTCGTCCACGACCCTGAGAAGCCGGCCGCGCCGAAGCCGAAGCTGCCCGACGATCTCTTCGAGACGATCCGCGGCCGTTTCGGCGAGGACGTCACCGCGCTGCAGCAGTTTTCCGGCCGGGAGTTCGCGGGCTGGCATGATTATGCGTGAGCATGGGACCGGGAGGAAGACGGACGAGGCGCAAGCCTCAGCCCCGTCGCCGTAGGGCCACCGCGCTGGCGGTGGCCCTGGTGGCGCTGACAGCGGCGCTGGCGACAGGAGCCGGCAGCGCCTGCGCGGCGACTGCCTACCTGCGCCCAAACGAAGACCTCTCGTCCACCGGCTCGTGGACCGCGGTCGGAGCGCCGACCGCGTGGGGGGCGCTGGACGACAGCGTCACCCAGGCGCAGACGCCCTCCGGCGCCGACTACATCGCGTCCAGCGGCGCCTCGGGCTACGCGACCGTCGGCCTGAAAACAATGTCGCTGGCGGGGGCGACCGGGGTCCAGATGACCGCCTGGGTCTACAAGGCGACCACAGGCGAAGCGACCTTCGATGTGCTCAAGTCGGACAACGGCACGCGGGTCGGCAGGACCATCGCCACGGCGTCGGGCTGGACCCCCGTGCCGCTCGCGGAACCCCTCAGGCAACCCGAACTCGACACCGCGGTGCTGAGGATCCGCTCGGCGCTGTCCCAGCCCCAGCAGGTGCTGGCCGCGTTCCTCGCCGTCACCTACACGCCGGCGACGGCATCGGTCTACTGGGGCGCCCGCATGGACGGCGAAGTCTACGGCGGAGGGGGCGATGCGCCCTGGAGCAGTACGACCTGGAACACTTTCGAGTCCCACGCGGGCAGGACGGCCTCGCTGGTCCACTTCGGCCAGCCGGCGCCGTGGGACCAGGCCTTCTCCTCCCAGCCGCTGGAACTGACCAGGGCACGAGGGGCGATTCCCCTGATGGACATGGGGAGCGACGGAGCGACCCTCGCCGAAATCGCCGGCGGGGCGAAGGACTCCGATCTCACGGCCTGGGCGAAAGCGGCCCGCAGCTACGGCAAGCCCTTCTTCCTGCGCTGGGACTGGGAGATGAACGGCACCTGGTTCAAGTGGGGCGAAGAAGCCGCGGCCAGCCCGTCGCAGTTCAAAAGCGCCTGGCGCCACTTCCACGACGTCGTGGAAGTGCAGGGGGCGACGAACGTCACCTGGGTGTGGTGCCCCAACTCGAAGTTCAAAGGGGCCACGTCGCTCTCCTCGCTCTACCCCGGCGCGGAATACGTCGACTGGACCTGCGTGGACGGCTACAACCACGGCAAGAACCCGATCAAGCTCTCGCGCTGGCTCGGGTTCTCCACCGTGTTCGCGTCGACCTACGCCACGCTGCTCAACCTGGCGCCGGAAAAGCCAGTGATGATCGGCGAGGTGGCCTCGACGGAGATCGGCGGCTCGAAGGCGAAGTGGATAGCCGACGGCTTCGCGACCCGCCTGCCGGTCAAATTCCCCCGGATCAAGGCGGTGAGCTGGTTCAACTGGAACATCCCCGTCGGGGAAAGCCGCTGGGACTGGCCGATCGAGTCCTCCGAATCCGCCCAGGCAGCCTTCTCGAACGTGATCTCCTCCCCCTACTTCGCCGGCAACACCTTCGGCAGCCTGCCCAGCCTGACGCGGATCCAGCCGCTGCCTTAGCTTGCGACAGCTGGCCCCCGATCCCGGCAAGACGACGGTCGAGCGACAGCTCGACGCCTACCGGCCGTGGGAGGAACCGCGCGACGGCCGTCCCTTCGTCGCGGCGAACTTCGCCGTCACGCTCGACGGGAGGGCGACGATCGGGGGCACGTCGGGGGCGATCGGCTCCGACACCGACACCGCGATGCTGGTCGGGCTGCGCACGAGATTCGACGCGGTGATGATCGGGGCAGGGACGATGCGGGCGGAGCGCTATGGCGACATGGTCCCGCGACAGGAGGTGCGCGACGCTCGCGAGGCGCTCGGCCTTCCCTCCGTGCCACTGATGGTCCTCGTCAGCGGCCGCCTCGACCTGCCCTGGGACGCACAGCTCTTCGCCGACGGCGGCGGCCGGGTCCTGATCTTCACCTCCTCGGAAACCGAGCCGCCGGAGACGACGGCCGACGTTCAGGTCGTCCGCTACGAGGACAACGTCGACCTCGGCGCTGCCCTGCGTCAGCTGCGCGACGAGCACGGCGTCCGCGCTCTGCTCTGTGAGGGCGGCCCGCGCCTGCACGGCCAGCTCTGGGCAGCGGGCCTCGTCGACGAGCTCTTCCTCACCATGGCCCCGCGCCTGACTGGCGGGGAGGGGCCGCGCATCGTCGAGGGGCGGGCCCTGCCGAAGATCGCCGAGCTGGAGCTCGTCTGGCTGCTGGAGGAGAGCGGCGAGCTCTTCTCCCGCTACCGACGCGGCTGAGCCCACCGTTCACGATCTGTCCACAGGGGATTCACGATCTGCCCGGGGTGGCTATTCCCAATTTGCAGACCTTCTATTCCCAATTTGTCGGACTGCTACTCCCAATCTGTCAGCCGATGACCGGAGAGCCTCTGAGGCTCTGAGGCGCACCACACACGATCCCACTGGCAGCGCTCTGGGAGGCCGAGCTCCTTCAGGGTCGCTAGCGTTCCCGCCACCCAGCCCCGAGGAGAGGACCCAGTCGATGGACTTCACGCCGAGCCCCCAGGTCGAGACGCTGCGCGAGCGCATCCTCGACTTCATGGACGAGCACATCTACCCGCAGGAGCGGGAGATCATGGAAGCGCTCGACGCCGAGGTCGCGCCGGGCGTCCCTTACCCGAAGATCCTGGTCGAGATCCGCGAGCGGGCCCGGAGCGAGGGGCTGTGGAACCTCTTCATGCCCGACGAGCGCTACGGCCCCGGCCTGTCCAACTGGGAATACGGGCTGCTCTGCGAGGAGATGGGGCGCAGCCCGGCGGCGGCGCCGATGGCCTTCAACTGCTCGGCGCCGGACACGGGCAACATGGAGATCCTCGCGGAGCACGGCTCCGACGAGCAGAAGGAGCGCTGGCTTGAGCCACTTCTGGAGGGCCGCATCCGCTCCTGTTTCTCGATGACCGAGCCCGAGGTGTCGGGCTCGGACCCGACGCTGCTGCAGGCGCGCGCCGTGCGCGACGGCGACGACTGGGTGATCGACGGGCACAAGTGGTTCACCTCGGGGGCGATGGGGGCCGAGCTGGCGATCGCGATGGTCGTCACCGACCCCGACGCCAACCCCTACGCGCGCGCTTCGATGATCTGCGTGCCGACCGACAACCCCGGCTTCAACCTGGTGCGGCCGATACCGGTTATGGGCCACTCGGCCGGCCCCGGCCACTGCGAGATCCGCTACGAAGAATGCCGCGTGCCGGCGAGCAACCTGCTCGGCGGCCAGGGGATGGGCTTCGTCGTCGCCCAGGACCGGCTCGGGCCGGGGCGCATCCACCACTGCATGCGGGCGATCGGCACGGCGGAGCGGGCGCTGGAGATGATGTGCCGCCGCGCCAGCGAGCGCGAAGCCTTCGGCGGGCCACTCGGCGACAAGCAGTTCGTCCAGGAGGCGATCGCCGCCTCGCGGATGGAGATCGACCAGGCCCGCCTGCTGACGATGTACGCGGCGTGGAAGATGGACACCGAGGGCAAGCGCGCCGCCCGCCAGGCGATCTCGGCGATCAAGATCGTCGCCGCCAACATCGTCATGGACGTGCTCGACCGCGCGATCCAGGTCCACGGCTCGCTCGGCATGACCGACGACACCCCCCTCGCCGCCCTCTGGCGCTTCAGCCGCATGCTTCGCCTCGCCGACGGCCCCGACGAGGTCCACAAGATGGTCCTCGCCCGCCGCGAGCTCAACCGCTGGGCCAAGCGCGCCGAGGCCGAGGCCGCCGGCGAACTAGACCCGAAGCACGCGCGGCGCGCGATCTGAGCATGTATGCACATGCTGCCTGCTAAGGTATGCGCATGCTCAATCGACGGCTTCAGGTGCTCGTCGACGACGAGCGTTACGAGCTGCTGACGCGGGAATCGAAGCGAATCGGCGCACCCATGGGTGAGCTGGTCCGCCGTGCGATCGACCACGAGTTCCCACGGCTGGCGGGTCGTACCGAGCGGGAACGCGCCGGGCGAGAACTGCTGGCGATGGCCCCTCCACCCAGCCCCGGGAAAGAGCCCGACTGGGGGGAGCAAAAGAGGGAAATTCGGGATGCGCCGATGGAGAAGTGGCCCGACGCGTGAGGCGCTTCCTCTACGACACCTCAGTGTTCGTCTATGCGCTCGGGGGCGAACATCCCTACCGGGAGCCCTGCCGCGACATCGTCCACAGAGCGGCCATCGGCGAGTTGCAGGGAGAGGCGAGCGCAGACCTGCTCCAAGAGTTCGCGCACCAGCGGCTGCGACGAACCGGCGACCGCACCGCGGCCGCCAGGACGGCTCGGAACATAGCCAAGCTGGTTTGGTGGCATCCGCTCGAGCCCGACGACGTCCAGCGAGGAATAGACCTTTTCGAAAGGCACCCACAGCTCGACGCTCGTGACGCGGTTTTCGCGGCCCTAGCTATCAACCGGGGGATTGATGCGATCCTCGCCACCGACCGGGCCTATGACGAAGTCGACGGCCTGGAGCGAATCGACCCGGCTGACGAGCGAGGGATTTCGACGCTGGCCAGCCGCTGACGCCTGGGTAGATTCGGAAGATTTATTATCTGATCTGATAATATTAGGTCGTGCCTGAAATCGAGGGGCGCGACCCCCAGTTCGTCGCGTTGATGGAGTCGGCGGCGCACCTGCAGCGGCTCGTCCCCGATGCGGTGATGGTGGGCGGCGCGGCGGCAATCCTCTATGCCGACCACCGCGAATCGCGCGATCACGACCACGTCGTGGCCGACCTGGCCGATTGTTTCGAGATGGTCCTCGAAGCGGTCGAGGAGGACGAAGGCTGGGCGACGAACCGGGTGACGCCGGGAAAGGTGATCCTCGGCAATCTCGACGGCATCGAAGCCGGCGTGCGTCAGATGATCCGCAAGACGCCACTCGAGGTCGCCACGGTCTCGGTTCCATCCGGCGGCGAGGTGACGGTTCCGACGATCGAGGAGGCGTTGCGGATCAAGGCCTTCTTGGTCGTGCGCCGCAACCAGACCCGTGACTACCTCGATCTCGCCGCTCTTGCGGATCGCCTTGGCGTGGAGAAAGCGTCCAGTGTGCTGGTGGGAATCGACGAGTACTACGCCGATCAAGCCGGCGAAGGGGATGGCATCGCCTCGCAGCTGGTTCGCCAACTTTCCGATCCCAAGCCCGCCGATGCTTCGGTGATCGACCAGCTCGACTCGTACCGTCGTCTTCGCAAGAGATGGAGCGAGTGGGATGAAGTGACCGGCGTGCTCGGCGGCGTCGCCGCGGGAATGGTGAGTGGATGACGGCCTTGGCGTTCCGCAACGTCGACGTTTCGCCTGACGACCCGGTTGTCGAATGGCCGCTGGAGGCGATCCAGACCGCGCTCGAGCGCGGTGGGCTTACGCAGTGGCGGCGGCTGGCGAGCGCGATTAGCGCAAAACCCTGGGGACCGGTCGCGAGAGGAGTCGAAGAGGTTCTGTCCTACAGTCGGCCCTACGGCGTCGCGCTCGCAATGGAACGCGCGATCTCGTTCGCGCGCAAAGAGGCGGAGGCCGAAGAGCGAAGGTCGGTCGCGGCCGAGATCGATGAGCTCATCCGCGAGTCAGGACTCTCGCGTGCCGAGTTCGCCTCCTTGATCGGCACTTCTGCCTCTCGACTATCTACCTATGCAACCGGCAAAGTAACGCCGTCGGCGGCGCTGATGGTGAGGATGCGTCGCGTCGCTAGTGCATGTTAAGCGAAGGGAAGAGCCGACCAATGCCTGGCTCCTCCAGTCAACCGATGCAAGAGGCCGGACATTATGTCCGGCCTCTTGCAAAAGCAGTGCCTAGATGTCGTCTAGCTGACGTATGCCAAGCCAGAGACCAGGCAGTCGCTCTGCTGGGGGGTGGTCAGGAACACGCCACCTTCGCTAGTGTCGACCTTGTGGTAGATCACCACGACGTTCACACCGTCCGGACGGGTGTACTGAGCCGTGTACATCTCGGTCGGACCTTCGGAGTGACCTAGGTCGAGGTCGAACGTTTCACCGACGTTGAAGTCAATGTTGCCATCGTTGTCGGTGTCTTGCCCAGTAACCACATCAATGACCGAATGTGAGACGGAGGTGGTCCCCTCCAGTTCGATGTCGCCGCCACCCCCAGGGCAGGTCGCCTGAATGGACAGGCCCCCGAGGTTGAGGATCGTCTGCTGAGGCGCACCTTCGTTGGCCGTGAAGAAGACATTGACGATCTGGTCGGTCTTGGTGGATTTTGGAACGGTGCCAAGCGTGCTGGCGTCGATGTCGCTACCGGTCAACGAATTGTTCTTCACCTTGGCACCGGTAACGGCGTTCTTCTTGATCTTGGCGGTCGTCACCGCGTTGTTCTTCAGCTGCTTGGTGCCGACGCTGTTCTTGCTGAGCTTGGTGGCGGCGAATGCGGCGCCGCCACCGAGGACGAGGAAGACAGCGATCGATGACATCACGTTCGCGTACGTGAGTCGCTTACGGATACTGGTCAAGGGACTCTCCTTGGTCGAATTTGCGCAAACGCGGGTCCCTTCGAGATTCTCCCCTCAACTCCTGCGGAACGCTGTGTTTGAGAGCAAGCTTCGACTTGCCGATGTCCCGCATGCAAAAAGGGCCGGGCAATCTGCCCGGCCCTTTTCGTCAATCCGTGCTCAGCTGTTCGAGATCAACCCTCGATCAAGTGCCCGAAGAAGATGCAGTCCGATGAGTTTTCGAACGCGTCATAGTCATAGGCGAGCGTCCCGCTGACCACCTTTCCGTCAGTCGTGGTCAGGTCGATCGACGAGACGCCGTAGCTGGCGTCTCCGCCCGCAGACAGGTGATCGACTTCGATGCCGCCGTTTTCCCCGGGTTTGTTACCTGCCCAGTCACGGGTGGTCACATCGGTGCCGGTCATCGGAATACCGCCGGCAAAGAGATCGGTGCCAGGCCCGGTCGGCGGAATGATTTCCAAATCCGCGTCGTTCACGCCACAGGTCGCGGAGAGCGTGAACCCGGCGATGGTCGCGATCGGGACATTGGACTGGCCTTCGGTGAGAACGCCCCGAATCTTGTGGACCGTCTGGCCATTGGCGGTGTTGGCGTTGCCGGCGTTGGTGGCACTGGGGACTTCGCCCAGCGTCGACTCCTTCACCTTGGCGCCGGTCACCGCGTCCTTCTTGATCTTGGCGGTGGTGACTGAGTTTGCCTTCAGTTGCTTGGTCCCGACGCTGTTCTTGGCCAGCTTGCCGGCAGCGAAAGCAGCACCACCGCCGAGAACGAGGAAGACGGCGATCGAGGCCATCACGTTCGCGTAGGTCAAGTGCTTGCGTAGTCTCTTCACAGGGATCTCCTTGGTCTTGGACGAGCCTAGGCACCGGCCTGCGAAGCCGACCCCGGCTTTGCTGGGGCCAACCCTTTCAGGTTTCCGAAACCAATGTCAAGCGGTGCGGACGACCTGCTCAGCCGTTCTGCCGCTCGGCTTCCTCGGCCGCATCCGCGAGGCGCTCGACGAGGCGGGCGAACTCTTCTATCCCGGGGTCGACCTTGCCGTACTGGCCGGCGGCATAGCGCGCGTAGACGCCCTCGAGGATGATCGCCAGCTTCCAGTAGCCGAGGGCTATGAAGAAGTCGAGCTGGGAGAGGTCGCGGCCGGAGCGCGCGGCGTAGCGGGCCTTCAGCTCGTCGCGGCCGGGAAAGCCCGGGGCCAGGGTCGCCGGCTGGCCGAGGGCGACCAACTCGTCGCCGGGCTCGGGCCAGTAGACCATCAGTAGGCCCACGTCGGCGAGCGGGTCGCCGAGGGTGCAGAGCTCCCAGTCGACGACCGCGGCGACCTCGCCGCCCCGCGTCAGGATCATGTTGTCGAGGCGGTAGTCGCCGTGCACGATCGTCGCCGGGCCCTGCTCGGGGATGCGAGCGGAGAGCCGCTCGTGAACCGCGTCGACCGCGGGCAGCTCGCGCGTCTTCGACTTCTCCCACTGGCCGTGCCAGCGGTGCAGCTGGCGGGCAACGTAGTCCTCCTTGCGGCCGAGGTCGCCGAGGCCGGCCGCGTCGGGGTCGACGGCGTGGATCGCGACGAGCGTGTCGACCACGCGCTCGCCGATCGCGCGCCGGTCATTCTCGTCGGGGAAGGCCGAGGCCTCGGCCAGCCCGCGCAGGATCGGCCCCTCGACGAACTCCATCACGTAGAAGGGCGCTTCGTTGACGCTCTCGTCCTCACAGAGGCCGACGACCGGCGCAACGGGCACCGGAGTCGAAGCCAGGGCGGAGACGACCTTGTGCTCGCGCCCCATGTCGTGGGCGGAGCCGAGGCGCTTGCCGAGCGGCGGCCGGCGCAGCGCCCAGCGACCGGCGGCGGAGTCGCGCACGCCGTAGGTCAGGTTCGAATGGCCACCCGAGATCCGCTCGAAGGCAAGCGGTAGCTGCACGCCGGGCACCTGCTCGGCGAACCAGCCTTCGATGCCCTCGCGGTCGATGCCCTGCGGCGCCTCGACTATGCCGTCGGCGGTGCCTGTAGCCTCGTCGCTCATCGCCGCCAGAGCATATTCCCGACGCCGCCTTCGCCTCAGCCCATCGCTCGCCAACCGGTTGACGATCGGCTTCGCGATCGCCTTCGCCGTCCTCACCGGCCTGGCCGTGATCGGCGTCGCCCGCTTCCTGCAGCAACGCCAGGACTTCGAGGACGCGACCGCCCGCTCCTACCAGATCGAGATCGCCGCTCGCAATCGCCTCGCCGAAGGAGAGCGCGTGCGCCCGGCCAAGGCGACGATCGAGGCGCAGGTCGTCAAGCGCAAGCAGCTGCGCGACGAAATTGACGCCCAGACGCGCGACACCTCCCTGCTCGTCGGCGCCGGGCTGATCGCCGGACTGACCGGAGCCGCCCTCCTCTTCAGCGGCCTGATCTCCTCGATGCGCCGTCCGCTGGAGGAGCTGGTCCAGGCATCGGGGCGCCTCGCCGGGGGCGATCTCGACGCGCGGGTGAAGGTTGGCGGGCTCTCGGAGACCGCGACCCTGGGCAAGGCGTTCAACGAGATGGCCGCCGAGCTGCAGCGCCGCGCCGGCGAACGCGACGAACTGGAAACGATGAAGGACGAGTTCGTCCTCACCGCCTCGCACGAGCTGCGCAGCCCGCTCACCTCGGTGCAGGGTTTCGCCGAGCTGCTGATGCTGGAGCGCGACAAGCTGGCGCCGAAGCAGGCCGAGACGGTCGAGATCATCCTCGACAACACCCGCCACCTCGTGCGCCTGCTCAACGACCTGCTCGACCTGGCCCGCAGCGACGCCGGGCGTTTGACGATCAAGCGCACCCCGACCGAGACCCGCCCCCTGGTAGAAGACGCCGCCCGCACGATGCGCAGCCAGACGGAGAGCAAGAAACAGAGCCTGCGCGTCGCGATCGAACCCGAGCTGCCGCCGATCGACGTCGACCGCGACCGCATCCGCCAGGTGCTCGTCAACCTGCTGACCAACGCGCACGAGTATTGCCCGGAAGGTGCGGAGATCTCGCTGAAGGCGGAGCGCGTCGGTGCCGAAGTGCAACTGGTCGTCAGCGACGACGGGCCGGGAATGGCAGCCGATCAGTTGGAGCACATCTTCGAGCGCTTCACCCGTGGCGACGCGGGGCTGACCCAGCACGTCGGCGGTACCGGGCTCGGCCTGGCTATCTCGAAGTCCTTGGTCGAGCTGCACGACGGCACGATCGAGGCCAGCTCCGTCTCGGGCCATGGCTCCACCTTCCGCGTGCGGCTGCCCGGAATGGACGGTGCCACATGAGCGTCCGCGTCCTGATCGCCGATGACTCGGAGACGATCCTGCTGCTGCTGCGCACGCGGCTGGAGATGGAGGGCTACGAGGTGCTGACGGCCGCCGACGGCGTCGAGGCGATCGAACAGGTGCGCGGCGCCGACCCGCCGCCCGACATCCTCCTGCTCGACGCGATGATGCCGCGCAAGTCCGGGATCGACGCACTGCGCGAGCTGCGCGCGGCGGGAGTCGAAACCCCGGTCCTGATCGTCAGCGCCCACCAGGACGAGATGGACTCCGGCGCGGCGAGCGATGCCGAGGTCAGCGGCTACCTGACCAAGCCGATCGACTTCGACCGCCTCTTCGCCACCATCGCAGAATTGACTGGGCGTTAGCGGGGCGGGTCCCCCTGTCCTACGCAACCTGCGCGGTCTAGTTCCGCGCGATCTCGAGCCGGATCTCGCGGCCCTGCAGCTTCGTCCCGTTGAGGTACTCGACGGTGCGCTCGGCGACGTCGGGGGCGACGTGGACGAAGGAGAAGCGGTGCAGGACGTGGACGTCGTGGATCGCCTCCTCGGGCAGAACTGCGCCCTCGCGCAGGGCCCAGCGCAGGTCCTCCTCGGAGATGCCGCTGCGCTCGCCGCGGTTGACGAAGAGCTTGACGGACTTCGACGCTGCGCCGTCGCCGTCGCGCTTCGGCTCGGGCTTGCGCTCGTCGCGCTCGCGGCGGCGCGGCCGCGGCGCGTGCTCGAGCCGCTCCTCGGGGGTTTCCCACTCGCCGATCGTCGTCTTCACGTCGCGCTCGATGCGACCGATCTCGTCGCGTTCGGCGGGGGTGACGAGGGTGATCGCGCGACCCGTGCGACCGACCCGCCCGGTGCGGCCGATGCGGTGCACGTAGACCTCCGAGGAGCCCGGCACGTCGTAGTTGATCACGTGGGTGACGTGCTCGATGTCGAGCCCGCGCGCGGCGATGTCGGTGGCGACCAGCAGCCGCACCCGGTGATCCTTGAAGGAGATCATCACGCCGTCGCGCGAGCCCTGGCTCATGTCACCGTGCAGCGCCTTCACGTCGAGGCCTTTGTCCTTCAGGGTCTTCTCCAGGCGCGAGGCGCCGATCTTCGTGCGGCAGAAGATGATCGCCTGCTCGGGTTCCTCGGCGCGCAGCAGCTCGACCAGGCGCGAGGCCTTCTCCCGCGCCGGCACCTCGAGGTAGGCCTGGGCGATCGCGTCGACGGTCAGCTTCTTCGGCGTGATCCGGATCGTCGTCGGGTCATACATGTAGCTCTCGGCGAGCCGCTGGATCGGCGGCGGCATCGTCGCCGAGAAGAGCGCCGTCTGGCGCCCGCTCGGGCACATCCGCAGGATCTTCTCGACGTCCTCGATGAAGCCGAGGTCGAGCATCTCGTCAGCCTCGTCGAGGACGATGTAACGAGCCGCGGTGAGGACGAGTGAGCGCCGGCTCATCAGGTCCATCATCCGGCCGACGGTGGCGACGACGACGTGCGCTCCGGCGCGCAGCTGCGCCTGCTGCGATTTGATCGGCGCGCCGCCGAAGACGGCGACGATCTCGACGTCGAGGTGCTCGGCATAGGAGCGCAGCGCCTGCGTCACCTGGATGCAGAGCTCTCGGGTCGGAGTGAGGACGACCGCCTGCACCTCGTCGTTGGCCGGATCGACGTACTGCAGCAGCGGCAGGCCGAAGGCGGCGGTCTTGCCGGTGCCGGTCTGCGCCTGGCCGATCACGTCGTGGCCGGCGAGCAGCTCCGGGATCGCCTGGTCCTGGATCGGCGTCGGCTCGTCGAAGCCGAGCTCGTCGAGAGCTTGCTGCACCTGCGGCGAGAGGCCGAGCTCTTTGAAGGCAGTCACTGGGACGGGTCCAGGAGGAGCTTGCCGCTGGTGCGGCGGCCGATCAGGTCTTCGTGGGCGCGGGCAGCTTCCGAGAGCGGGTAGACGCCGCCGACCGTGGCCTCGAGCTCGCCGGCCGCGACCGCGGAGAGCAGCTCGCCGATCATCGGCGCGACCAGCTCCCTGCGCATCAGAAGGTGGGCGAGCCAGAAGCCGACGACGCTCTTTGAGCCGCGCAGCAGCGCCCCTGTCGAGACCTCGCGCTGTTCGCGCGAGGCGATGCCGAAGACGACGATGCGGCCGAGCGGCGCGAGGATGCCCAGCTCTTCGTCGAAGGCCTCGCCGCCGCTCATGTGGAGGACGGCGTCGACGCGGGCGCCGCCGTTGGCCTCGCGGATCGCGGCGCCGAGCTCCTCGGAGCGCGAGTCGACGGTCGCGTCGGCGCCGAGCCGCTCGACCAGCGCCCGCTTCTCCTCGCTGGAAGCGAGGCCGATCACCTTCGCGCCAGCGCGCTTGCCGAGCTGCACGGCGAGGCTGCCGGTGCCGCCCGCGGCGGCCTCGACGACGAGCGTCTCGCCCGGCTCGATCCGCGCGCAGCGCTGGACCAGCGCCATCGCGGTCAGGCCCTGCAGGAGAAGTGCCGCGGCACGGTCGTCGTCGACCTCGTCGGGGATCGGTACGAGCAGCGCCTCGTGGACGGCGACCTTCGCGGCGTAGCCGCCGCTGCCGAGCAGGGCGGCGACGCGCCGCCCGTCGGGTGTGCGGCCGCTGACCTCGGCGCCGGGGATCAGAGGCAGGGTCTGCTCGGCGAGGTAGTCGTTGCGCGTCGCGTGGGTGTCGGCGAAGTTGATGCCGCTGCGCGCGACCTCTACGAGCACCTCTCCCTCGCCGGGCACCGGGTCGTCCACGTCGACCAGCTGAAGCTTCTCCGGCCCGCCGAACTCGGTTATCTGAACCGCCTTCACGGCGGGGAACCATAGTCGGCGCCGGGAGAGAGGGAGTCGGGTGTGCCTCCCCGCTGTTGCGCCGCCGAGGCACACCCGACTCCCTATACCCTCCCGCCCATGTCGCTCACGGTGGTTGGATCGATCGCGTTCGACGCGGTGAAGACGCCCTTCGGCGAGCGCAAGCGCATGCTCGGCGGCGCCGCCGTCCACTTCTCGCTGGCGGCGAGCTTCTTCACCGAGGTGCGTCCCGTCGGCCCGGTCGGCGAGGACTTTGGCGAGGCCGAGTTCGCGGTGCTGGAGGGACGCGGCGTGCGCACCGAGGACATCGAGCGCGTACCCGGCGGCAAGTCGTTCTTCTGGCGCGGTCGCTACGAGTACGACCTCAACGTCGCCCACACGGAAGACACCCAGCTCGGCGTCTTCGGCGAGTTCGAGCCGAAGCTCTCCGCCGCGGCGGAGGCCGCCGACATCCTCTTCCTCGCCAACATCCAGCCCGACCTGCAGCGCCAGGTCCGCGCCCAGTGCGGCTCGGCGCGCTTCTCGGCGCTCGACTCGATGAACCTCTGGATCGATACCGCCAAGGAGTCGCTGCTGGCGGCGATCGCCGAGGTCGACTGCGTGATCGTCAACGACGCCGAGGTGCGCCAGCTGACCGGCGAGTCGAACCTTGCCCGCGCCGCCCGCGCCGTGATGGCACACGGTCCGCGCGCCGTCGTCGCCAAGCAGGGCGAGTACGGCGCCGCCCTCTTCACCGAGGACAGTTTCTTCGCCCTGCCCGGCTACCCGCTGGAGGACGTGCGCGACCCGACCGGCGCCGGCGACAGCTTCGCCGGCGGCTTCCTCGGCTATCTCGACAGCCATGAGGGGGAGCTCGACGAGGGCTCGCTGCGACGGGCGATGGGCTACGGCACGGTGCTCGCCTCGTTCAACGTCGAAGACTTCGGCACCGAGCGGGTCGCGGGACTGAGCCGCGAGGAGATCGACGCGCGCTTCGCCGAACTGCACGCGATGACGCGTTTCGAGCCGCTGCCGGCGGCGGCCGAGTAGCGCTGCCCCGCGCGACAAGAGCGCTCTCAACTCGCAATCCCGTAACACGGCCGGCCGCACCGAACTGCGAGAATCGATACTCCAGTCAAGCGCAAGACGAGGAGGGGCGATGGCCACAGAGCAGCAGATCCGAGACGCGGCCGCCGACGGGGCCGCGGGCACCGAGACCCTCACGGTCACCGACAACCGCACGGGACAGACCTACGAGTTGCCGATCAGCGACGGCACCTTGCGAGCGATGGACCTGCGCCAGATCAAAGTCGATCCCGACGAATTCGGGATGATGGCCTACGACCCGGCCTTCACCAACACCGCCGCCTGCCGCTCGACGATCACCTTCATCGACGGCGAGGCCGGGATCCTCGAACACCGTGGCTACTCGATCGAGCAACTCTGCGAGCGCTCGACCTTCCTCGAGGTCGCCTACCTGCTGATCTTCGGCGAGTTGCCGACCGGGCCGCAGCTCGACCGCTGGACCTACGACATCACCCACCACACCTTCGTCCACGAGGATCTCAAGCACTTCTTCGAGGGCTTCCGCTACGACGCGCACCCGATGGGGATGCTGCTCTCGGGGGTCGGAGCGCTCTCCACCTTCTATCCCGCCGCGAAGGAAATCGACGACCCCGAAGAGCGCTACATGGCGGCGGTGCGGCTGATTGCCAAGGTGCCGACGCTGGCCGCCTTCTCCTACCGGCACAACATGGGGCTGCCTTACGTCTACCCCGAAAACGACCTCAACTTCGCCGAGAACTTCCTCTCGATGATGTTCAAGAAGACCGAACAGAAGCACGTGCCGAAGGAGAGCCTTTCGAAGGCGCTCGACGTGCTCTTCATCCTCCACGCCGACCACGAACAGAACTGTTCGACCAGCGCCGTGCGCGGCGTCGGCTCCTCCGACGTCGACCCCTACTCGGCGGTGGCGGCGGGTGTGGCGGCGCTCTACGGGCCGCTGCACGGCGGCGCCAACGAGGCGGTGCTGCGAATGTTGCGCGCTATCGAGTCGGTCGAGAACGTCCCTGCCTTCCTCGAGAAGGTGAAGGCGCGCGAGGCGAAGCTGATGGGCTTCGGACATCGCGTCTACAAGAACTACGACCCGCGGGCGCGGATCATCCAGCAGTACATGGAGCCGGTCTTCGAGGCGACCGAGTACAACCCGCTGGTCGAGATCGCGCGCGAGCTGGAGAAGCGGGCGCTCGACGACGAGTACTTCACCTCACGCAAGCTCTACCCCAACGTCGACTTCTACTCGGGGATCATCTACGAGGCGCTGGAGATCCCGACCGAGATGTTCACCGTGATCTTCGCCATTCCCCGCACGGCGGGCTGGGTCGCGCAGTGGATGGAGATGCTCGACGACTCCGAGCAGAAGATCGCCCGCCCGCGCCAGGTCTACACCGGCGAGCGCGGGCGCGAGTACGTGCCGGTTGCCGAGCGCGATGGGCCGGAAAAGATCGTCGGGCCGCCGGCGAAGCGGCCGAAGCGGCCGCGGCGCGGCGCCTGAGTAAGCCGTCTTTCGGGTTGGCGGAGGGTGGCGTGAGCAGGGTGCCCCTCGTCCCGACAAGTGCCGAGCTAATTAGCTCGGCACTTTGAGTATCCGCCGGTTCGAGGGGCACCCTGCCCACGCCACCGCGCGAAACGCTGGATCGCGAGACGGCTTACTCTGGCGCCAATGGCCGCGTGGAAGCTGACGGTCCGGCACGGCTCCGATGTCGAGCATGTGAGCTTCGTGGACCTGGAGGAGGCTGTGGCGGCGATGCGGGAGCGGGCGTTGGCGATTCGAGCGGAGGGGCCGATGGAGCCCGTTTCGACTCTCAGGGATTTCTCGCCAGACGATCTGGTGCGGGCGCGGCTGCAACTGAGCGGAAAGGGGTGGCTGCGCAAGCCGACGGCGGGGATCGACGTGCGCGGGGACGGCACGTTCATGCCCTACCGAGGCACCATGAGGCGGGAAGAGCTCGACCCAAGCGGCGACAAAACGCCCTTCGAGACGGTTCGCAAGACTCTGGAATAGCGACCATTGGCGACTTATGCGTCTATATGACGAATAAGTCGCCAGACCGAGAGATGAGCGAAGCGAAAACCGAGATCCCCAAGGGCAGCTACGCTGCCGGGCGACGCGTGAAGCTGCCAGCCGGCGCCGAAGCGCCCTATACCGTCTTCGTCAACGGCATCGAGCAGCGCGAGGGCACCGACTACCGCGTCAGCGCCGGCGAGATCGTCTTCACCCGCGACATCGTCAAGGAGGAAGTCGGCAAGGGCCGCTGGCTGGCGATGTACCTCGGCCTCTTCGGGACGTACCGCAAGAACGAGACGGTTGACCTGCAGTTCACCCGCGATGGCAAGGTGACACTGCTCTCCGACCTGCCGGTCTCTACCTGAACACGTAGAGCAGCAGGAACGCGACGATCACGAAGGTAGCTCCGGCGGCGAGCATGCCGCGGTCTTTGGAGACCATGGCGGCGATCGAGCGGTCTTCGGCGCGGTCGTAGATCAGGTAGAGGTAGCGGAAGATCCCGTAGACGACGGGCGGGATCGTCCACATCATCTTGTTGCCGATGATCGGCGAGTTGACCGCGTAGATCGAGTAGCTGATCACAGTGCCGGTGGTGACCATGGCGACCATCTGGTCGAGGAAGGGCAGCGAGTAGTGCTCGAGCACGGGCCTGCTGCTCGTTCCCTCGTGCAGCTCGGAGACGGCCTCCTGGCGGCGCTTGGTGAAGCCGAGGAAGAGGGCGATCATGCCGGTGCAGAGCAGCAGCCATTCGGAGGCGTGGGCGTCGACGGCGACGGCGCCGGCGGCGACGCGGAGAATGAAGAGGCCGGCCAGGGTCATCACGTCGACGATCACGATCTGCTTCAGCCCGAGGCTGTAGGCGACCTGGGCGATGCCATAGCCGACGACCATCAGGCCGACTTCCCAGTTGACGGAGCCGAAGGCAAGGGCTATGGCGACGATGGCCAACACCGGCGCGATCGTCTTCGCCGCGGCCTCGGAGAGCTCCCCGGCCGGCAGCGGCCGGAAGCGCTTCTTCGGGTGCTTGCGATCGAGCTCGATGTCGATCAGGTCGTTGAGGTAGTAGCCGGCGCTGGAGATCAAGCAAAAGGAGACGAAGGTGAGCGTCGCCTCCAGCACCTCGTGCGGCTGGTCGAACTTGCCGGAGAAGAGCAGGCCGGCGAAGACGAAGACGTTCTTGATCCACTCCTGCGGCCGTCCGGTCTTGATCGCCGCACGCAGCGGCGAGCGGCGGGGCACGACCGGCTCGTCCATCGGCACATCCTCGCGCCCGGCGGGGACGGGGACCGTCGGCTGTTCGGAGGTGATCGTTTCCACTTGTCGCGGCAGGGTAGCGCTGCTAGGGGTCGAGCAAGACGCCCGGATTGAGCATCCGGGCTGGGTCGAGCTCGGCCTTGGCAGCGCGCAGGGCAGCGGCAAAGGGAGCGGGGCGCTGGCGGTCGTACCAGGGCCGATGGTCGCGGCCCACCGCGTGGTGGTGGGTGATCGTGCCGCCGCCTTCGATCACGGCCTCCGCGGCCGCCGCCTTGATCTCGTCCCACTGCTCGACCTCGCCGCCGCGGATCGCCGGAGCGAGCACCGTGAAGTAGGGCGCCGGTCCGTCGGGGTAGACGTGGGTGAAGCGGCAGCTGACGCGAGGGGCGCCCGGCCCTTCGGCGGGCGCGTCGCAGACCTCGGCGACCTTCGTGCGAACGGCCTCCATCACGTCGGCGTGGAACTCCTCGAAGCGGTCCCAGGTGATCGCCGTCTCGAAAGTCTCGGAAAGGACGCCGCAGGCGACAAAGGTGTCACGGAGATATGGCGCCATGAGGAACGCGCCGCGCCATGCGCCAACCGCGTCCGCACCCTCCCCGCCAACGGGCCGATTCGTACGCTCGGGGCGTGTTTTTAGTCCCGTCGGCGGGGAGGTTGGGGCACCGCCGTGGGACTGGGCGATGTCGAGGGCGAGACGCATCGGCTCGTCCACGGGCAGGTGGGCCGACTCGAAGCCGAGCACGAGCAGGTGCTTCTCGCCTGTGCCTGCGCCGGTCGTGCCCGCCTCGAGCGCATCGAGCAGGCGGCAGTTGGACGGGTTGAGGCCCGACTGGGCGATCTCGCGCACGGCGCGCACGGCGGCGAAGAAGTCGTCGAACTCGACCCCGCAGGAGGACTTGAACTCGGGCCGCGAGCGTACCCGCACCCAGGCCTCGGCGATCGCGCCGAGGATTCCCTCGGAGCCGATCAGCATCCGGTCGGGCGAGGGCCCGGCACCCGAACCGGGCAGGCGCCGCGACTCCCAGGTCCCCCGCGGCGTGATCGCACGCACCGACTCGACCAGGTCGTCGATGTGCGTGTAGAGCGTCGCGAAGTGCCCGCCTGCCCGGGTCGCGATCCAGCCGCCGAGGGTCGAGTACTCGAAGGACTGGGGGAAGTGGCGCAGCGTCAACCCGCGCTCGCGCAGCTGCTCCTCCAACCGCGGTCCCGTCGCCCCCGCCTGGATCCGCGCCGCCAGCGACTCGGCGTCGACTTCCAGCACCCGATCCAACCGCCTCAAATCCATCGACACGACGGGCCTGTCCCCCAGCCGCGCCTCGACCCCGCCGACCACGCTCGTCCCCCCGCCGAACGGCACCACGGCCGCCCCCTCGGCCTCGCACCACTCGAGCACCACCTCGATCTCGGACTCGTCTCTGGGAAACGCCACCAGATCGGGCGGGTTCTCGAATTCTCCCCGGAACCCCCGCACCACGTCCCGATACGCCTTCCCAAGCGCATGAGAAGTGCGCTCGTAATGGTCGTCAGTAAAGAGGTCGCCAAACGCCTCCGGAACCTTCAGTCTCGGTTTGCGCAACTCGACGTCCTCAAGAGCCGCAGCTGCTTCGGGCTCCTCTCCAAACCCAAACCGCTCCCTTATCCCCGCCGCAGCCGCCTCAAGCTCCTCTTTAGAAGGCGCCTGATCCTCATACCCCCACCCCCAGTGCTTGAGCCTCCGCTCGGTCATAAAGAGCTAGTTCAGCGGGAGCGCGTCTCTGGCGGGTGGCGCGGCGGCGGGGGTCCCCCGCAGCGGAGGGCGCCGTGGAACGGCGTCCGAGCATGTGGGGGAGGGCCGTCGCGACAGGACCCGCCAGCCGACCCCTACCAATGCACCCCTTTCATGAGATGAGCGAACGCCACAGCCTCGGTGGACGGCGCCCGATCAGGCGCCTCGTCGCCCTTGCCCTTGGCCGCCTGACTCTCCGGAAACAACCGGTAAGCCTGGTTGAGAATCCGGTCTGAAGCCTTCGGCGCCACCGCGTAGAGCAGCTCGCCGAAGGTGCCGAGGCGGGTCGCCACCTTCTTCGGCTGGTCGATCATCGCCCCGGCGATCAGCTCGGCCGCCTCCTCCGGCGAGATCGCCGGGAAGACGTCGTACATCCGCGTCGGCGCGATCATCGGCGTCCGCACCAGCGGCATGTGGATCGTCGTGATGTGCACCCCGTCGTCGACCACCTCCGAGGCGATCACGCGGCCGAAGGCGTCGAGCGCCGCCTTCGAGGCGACGTAGGCGGAGAAGCGCGGCGGGTTGGTCTGGGTGCCGATCGAGCTGACGTTGATGACGTGGCCCGACTTGTGCGCCCGCATCGTGGGCAGCAGGGCCAGGATCAGGCGCACGGCGCCGAAGTAGTTGACCTGCATCGTCCGCTCGTAGTCGTGGAAGCGATCGTAGGAGAGCCCGACGCCGCGGCGGATCGAGCGGCCGGCGTTGTTGACGAGGACGTCGACCTGGCCGTGGTAGGCGAGCACCTCGTCGGCCATCCGTTCGATGTCCTCGATGTCGGACATGTCGCAGCGGTGGATGTGGGCGATGCCGCCCGCCGACTCGATCTCGTGCTTGGTCTCCTCCAGCTTCTCGACCGAACGGGCGACGAGCAGCACCGTCGCCCCGGCGTCGGCGACCTTGACCGCGGCCGCCTTGCCGATCCCGGAGGAGGCCCCCGTGATCAAAACGACCTTGCCCCGCACCGCGGCGCTCAGCGTGCGGTCCTTGAACAGGTCGGGGTCGAGGTTGCGCTCCCAGTAGTCCCAAACGCGGTCGGCGTAGGACTCGAGCGGCGGCACCGAGATTCCCGAGCCCTCGAGAACCTCCTGCATCCTGGCCGAGTCGAAGTGGGTCGGATAGCTGACGTAGTTGAGGACACCGGCCGGGATCCCGAGCTCGCCGAGCCCCGCTTTCATTAGGCGCTTGGCCGGAGGGAAGAAGCGCAGGCCGGTGCGGACGAGGGAAGTGGCCGGCTCGGTCACGCCGGAGTCGAGCCGGACGACCGCCTGCGGCGCGTCGGCGGCGCGGGCGAAGAGGTTGATCACCTCGCCGGCGCTCTTCGGCGAAGGGTCGGTGAGGTGGAAGGCCTGGCCGTCGAGCCCGGGCTCGTGGGCGATGTAGTCGATCGCGTCGGCGACGAAGTCGACCGGCACGATGTTGATCTCTCCGCCTTCGACGCCAAGCGCCGGCAGCCAGCCCGGCAGCAGTTTGCGCGCCCGCTGCAGCAGCTTGAAGAAGTAGTAGGGGCCGTCGATCTTGTCGATCTCCCCCGTGCGAGAGTCGCCGACGACGACCCCCGGCCGATATACGCGCCAGGGGCGCCGGCACTCCTCGCGCACGACCCGCTCGGACTCGTGCTTGGTGCGGAAGTAGGGATGCGTGTCGAGCCGTTCGGCCTCGTCGAACATGTCCTCTGTCCAGACGCCCCGGTAGAGGCCGGCGGCGGCGATCGAGCTGACCTGGTGGAAGCAGCCGGCCTCGATCGCCCCGGCCAGTTCGACCGCGTGCCGGGTACCCTCGACGTTGGCGATCTCCTGTGCTTCCGCGCCCGCCGTCATGTCGTAGATCGCCGCCAGGTGGAAGAAGTGGTCGACATCGCCGCGCAGCGTCAACAGGTCCTCCTCGGAGACGCCGAGGCCGGGCAGGGCCAGGTCGCCGGAGATCGGCACGACCCGCGCCCCGTTCGGCCCGAGCGACGTGCGCAGCTCCTCGAGGCGCCCGCGCGAACCGGCCCGCACCAGCGCGTAGACGGTTCCCTCGCGCTGCAGCAGGCGTTGCACGAGGTTGTGACCGATGAAGCCGGTGGCTCCCGTGACGAAGTAGTTCATGGACGTTTCCTCGGTTCCTGGCTCATCGCTGTTTCATACACTCAATCCAAGGATGGCGCAAACCACGACCCTGCAGATCCAGATGCCCGAGATGGGCGAGTCGGTGACCGAGGGGATCGTGCTCGAGTGGCACGTCGCCGAGGGCGACTTCGTCAAGGAAGGGGACACGGTCGTTGAGGTGTCGACGGACAAGGTCGATGCCGAGGTGCCGGCTCCGGCCGACGGGACGATCACCAAGCTGCTCGTTGCCGTCGACGATGAGGTGCCCGTTGGAGCGCCGTTGGCGGAGATGGAACCCGGTGAGGGACAGGCGGATCTGCCCGCGGGTCCTGCCGCAGCAGGGTCGGGCGAATCGACTGCGGGTCCTGCCGCGACCTCGGGGGGACCTGCGGGCGGGGGCTCCGCCTCCGTTCTCGGCCCCCCCGAGTCCGCGTCACCCGCAGAAGATGCGGTTGAGAGCGCTTCCGGGACCAACGGGGACGGCGAGGTCCGGGCGACTCCCGTTGCGCGGAGGGTTGCTGAGGAGATCGGCGTCGACCTTCGCTCGGTAAGCGGGAGTGGGCGTGGGGCGAAGGTGACCAAGGAGGACGTGGTTGCGGCTGCCAACGGGGAGGTTCAAGCGGCCGCGCCTCTCGCTGCGAAGGGCGAGGAGAAGGCGCTGCGGGGGCCGGGGGCGATGCTGGCCCAGGCGATGGACGAGTCGAGGGAGGTGCCGACGGCGACCTCGTTCCGCACAATCGCGGTCGACACGCTCGACGCCAAGCGCAAGGCCCTGAACGCGCAGCTCAACGAGCGGGGGATGAAGGTCTCCTTCACCCACCTCGTTGCCTGGGCGATCGTGCAGGCGGCCATGCGCCACCCGGTGATGACGCGGGTGTTCGAGCGCCGCGAGGGCAAGCCGTTCGCGATCGAAGGCGGCCCGGTCAACCTCGGCATTGCCGTCGACGTCGAGCGCAAGGACGGCTCGCACAGCCTGATGGTGCCGGCGATCAAGGGCGCCGAGGGGCTCGACTTCGCCGCCTTCCACGGCTGCTACGAGGAACTGATCAACAAGACCCGCGAGAACAAGCTCACCGCCGACGACTTCCAGGGCACCAACGTCTCGCTGACCAACCCGGGCGGGATCGGCACCGTCGCCTCCGTGCCGCGGCTGATGAGCGGGCAGAGCGCGATCGTCGCCACTGGGTCGATCGCCTACCCGCCCGAGTGGTCGCACGCCTCTCCCGATCGCCTGCGCCAGCTCGGCGTCTCGAAGGTGATGACGATGACCTCGACCTACGACCACCGGGTGATCCAGGGGGCGGAGTCGGGGGCCTTCCTGCGCGACATCGAGCAGCTCCTGCAGGGCGGGCACGACTTCTACGAGTCGGTCGCCGTCGACCTCGGCCTCGACCCCGGCCCGATCTCCGCCGCCCACCCGGCGGCGGCCTCGGCGCCGCCGCTCGGCGCCGCCGCTCCGACCAGCGCCGAGGCGGGCGTGACGACGACGCAGCCCGACGAGGAGCTGCTGCAGGCGGTGCAGGCTGCGACCTCGCTGCTCAAGGGCTACCGCACCCACGGCCACCTCGCGGCCCGCCTCGATCCGCTCGGCCGCAAACCTAAGGGGGACCCCTCCCTGCAGCCGGAGAACCTCAACCTGACGCCCGAGCTGATGTCGCGCATCCCCGCCTCGATCCTCCGCATCGGCGTCCCCGGCGAGACCCTGCTCGAGACCCTGCCGCGGATGCGCGAGGTCTACTGCGGCACGATCGCCTACCAATTCGAGCACCTCTCCTCGCACCAGCAGCGCACCTGGCTGCGCGAGATGGTCGAGACCGGCGCCCATCGTCAGTCGCTCGAGGAGGACGAGAAGCGCCGCCTGCTGCTGCGCCTGATCGACGTCTTCCAGTTCGAGCGCTTCATCGAGAAGGCATACCTGGGCCAGAAGATCTTCACGATCGAGGGGCTCGACGCGGTCGTGCCGATGCTCGACGAGCTCGTCACCCTCGCCCACCGCAGTGGTGCCGAGGAGGTCGTCTTCGGCATGGCTCACCGCGGTCGGCTCAGCGTTCTCGCCCACAACCTCGGCCGCTCGGTCGAGTCGATCCTCGCCGAGTTCGAGGGGTCCAAGCAGATCGACGCCGTCAAGGCCGTCGCCGCGATCCCGCACGGCGGAACCGGCGACGTCAAGTATCACTACGGCCACCAGGGGATCTACGAGACCAGCGAGGGCGAGAAGATCGCCGTCCGCCTCTACCCCAACCCGAGCCATCTCGAGTTCGTCAACCCGGTAGTCGAGGGGGCAACCCGCTTCATCCAGTCCGACTTCGAGGGCGCCGAGATCGAGCACGAACCGCGACGTGCGGTGCCGGTCCTGCTGCATGGCGACGCGTCCTTCCCAGGCCAGGGCGTGGTCGCCGAGACCCTCAACCTGCGGGCCCTGAAGGGCTACACGACCGGCGGCACGATCCACATCATCCAGAACAACCAGGTGGGCTTCACCACCGACCCCGAGGAGGCGCGCTCGACGCCCTACGCCGCAGACATGGCGAAGGGCTTCAACGTGCCGATCGTCCACGTCAACGCCGACGACGTCGAGGCCTGCTCGGCCGCGATCCGCCTGGCGATGGCCTACCGCGAGCGCTGGGGACAGGACATCGTCATCGACGTGATCGGCTACCGCCGCTACGGACACAACGAGACCGACGAGCCCGCTTACACCCAACCGCAGGTGGCGGCCAAGATCAAGGCGCACCCACCCGTCTCCGAGCTCTACGCGGAGAAGCTGGTCGAGGAGGAAGTGATGAGCCGCGAGGACGTCGAGGCCGCGGCCAGTACGCGGCACGACGAGATGTCGGCGGCGCTCAAGGACCTGCGTCACAAGATGGAGTTGGGCGACTACGAGGACCCGACGGTGACGACTGGCAGCACCGGTGAGCTCGACAGAACCGCCAGCCCTTCGGTGCAGACGGCGGTGTCGATCGAGAAGCTGCGCGAGCTGAACCAGGCACTGATCGAGGTGCCGGAGAGCTTCACGATCCACCGCAAGCTGCGCAAACCGCTGTCGAAGCGGATCGAGGCACTGGAGGACGGCGGAATCGAATTCGGCCACGCCGAGGCGCTCGCCTTCGCCTCACTGCTAAGCGAAGGGGTGCACATCCGGCTCACCGGGCAGGACACCGAGCGCGGCACCTTCTCCCAGCGCCACCTCGTCCTGCACGACGAGAAGACCGGCCTGCGCTACTGCCCGATGCAGAACCTAGAGGAAGCGAGCGCGCCCTTCGAGCTCTACAACAGCCCGCTCTCGGAGATGGCCTGCCTCGGCTTCGAGTACGGCTACTCGGCCGCGACCCCCAACGCATTGGTGCTCTGGGAGGCACAGTACGGCGACTTCGCCAACGCGGGCCAGGTGATCATCGACAGTTTCATCGTCTCCGGCCAGGCCAAGTGGGGCCAGACCAGCCGCCTGACGCTGCTGCTGCCGCACGGCTACGAGGGCTCGGGGCCCGAGCACTCGAGTGCCCGCATCGAGCGCTTCCTGGCGCTCGGCGCCGAGGGCAACATCCGCATCGCCAACCCGACCACGGCCGCGCAGTACTTCCACCTGCTGCGCCGCCAGGCGCTGATCAAGAAGCCGCGGCCACTGATCGTCTTTACTCCGAAGGGACTGCTGCGGCGAGGCAGCGCGGCGGCGACCGCAGAGCAGCTGACCGGCCAGCACTTCCACTTCATCCTCGACGACCCGCGCGCGGGCGAGCGGCGCGAGAAGGTCGACCGCCTCGTCCTCTGCACGGGCAAGGTCTACTTCGACCTCGACGCCAGCGAGCGTCGCGAGAGCGCCGAGAACGTCGCGATCGCCCGGGTCGAGCTGCTCTTCCCCTTCGCCAAGGACCAGCTCACCGAGCTGATCGCCTCCTACCCGAACCTGAAGGAAGTGACCTGGGTGCAGGAGGAGCCGCGCAACATGGGCTGCTGGAAGGTGATGTCCCGCCGCCTGCCCGACATCCTCCCCGAGGGAGTCGAACTCGGATTCGTCGGGCGGCCGATACGGGCAAGCCCCGGCGAGGGCTACTCGGGGGCGCACGCGCGCGAGCAGGAGCGCATCGTGCTGACCGCGCTCACCCCAGGCGCCTAGCGCGACATCGTCGCGGTCGCCGACGTATAGACCGTGCCGGCGGCGGTAGCCGCGGTGAGGGTGGAGGCTCCGCCTTTGCTCGGGGGGGTGAAGGTGAACTGAGTTGTAGATTCCGCCGGGCCGCTGCTGGCTATGGTCAGGCTGCCGCCGGTGAGCGTTCCAGCGGTCGTGGTGACCGAGACGGTGTGCCCGCTTCCCAGAGCACCAACCGTGTTGCCGGAACTGTCGGTGACGCTCACGTTCGCTTTGAAGGTGCCGGAGGAGGTGAGTTCGGCGCCGGTGCAGGTGAACAGGCAGGGTGAGCTGAGCGTGCCTTTGCTTACTTTTGCGTTCGTCCAGGCGAGCCTTGCGGCCTGGCCCGGGACGACCGTGACCGCCAGTCCCGAGCCGTTGGAGATCGAGCCGTCTGTGACGGTGAGCGAGGTAGAGCCCGCTTTGACCAGGGTGGCGGTGCCGTTTTTGCCGCCCGAGGCAGTGGCGACACCGCCGGCGAAGCTGATCGGGGTGGCAGTGCCAAAGTTGACGGCGCTGCCTGAGGAGTCGCTGACGGTGGCGTGGGCTCCCGAGGGGCTGTCGGCGACCGGACCGAAGGTGAGGTTGTGGGAGCCGGTGTAGGAGGTCGAGGTGTTGCCGTAGGCGTCCTTTGCCGTGATCGTCAGGCTGTCGGTTTCGCCGGCTTTGGGGGTGGTGGTCTGGGCTTCGAGGGTGAGGCTGGCGGCAGCGGCTGGACTGACCGTGACCGCCAGTCCCGAGCCGTTGGAGATCGAGCCGTCTGTGACGGTGATCGAGGTGGATCCGGCCTTGACCAGGGTCATGACGCCGTTTTTGCCGCCCGAGACAGTGGCGATGCCTTCGCTGAAGGCGATCTGCGTGGGAGTGCCGAAGCCATTCGTGCCCCCGGCGAAGTTCGTCACCGTGGCGTGGGCTCCCGAGGGGCTGTCGGCGACCGGACCGAAGGTGAGGTTGTGGGAGCCGGTGTAGGAGGTCGAGGTGTTGCCGTAGGCGTCCTTTGCCGTGATCGTCAGGCTGTCGGTTTCGCCGGCTTTGGGGGTGGTGGTCTGGGCTTCGAGGGTGAGGCTGGCGGCAGCGGCTGGACTGACCGTGACCGCCAGTCCCGAGCCGTTGGAGATCGAGCCGTCTGTGACGGTGATCGAGGTGGATCCGGCCTTGACCAGGGTCATGACGCCGTTTTTGCCGCCCGAGACAGTGGCGATGCCTTCGCTGAAGGCGATCTGCGTGGGAGTGCCGAAGCCATTCGTGCCCCCGGCGAAGTTCGTCACCGTGGCGTGGGCTCCCGAGGGGCTGTCGGCGACCGGACCGAAGGTGAGGTTGTGGGAGCCGGTGTAGGAGGTCGAGGTGTTGCCGTAGGCGTCCTTTGCCGTGATCGTCAGGTTGTCGGCTTCGCCGGCGGTGGGGGTTGTGCTGACCGCGACCAGGGAGAGGCTCGTGGCCGGCCCGGAGATGACCCAGCCGGTGTTGCCTCCTGCATCGAAGCTTTCGCTGGCGACGATCGGCACACCGAGATTGGTGCTGTCGCCCACCGAGAGGAAGCCGACTTCGACTTCTCCTTCGGGGGCGATCCGCCACGCTTTGCCGACAACCGACGAGGCCAGTTTCAGCGGTTTGCCATAGCTGGTCCCCAACATCGTCAGCTTGTCGCCGACCGTCGTCGTGCTGCCGGCCGCAAAGGTGAGTGTCGCCGGCCCGCCGGCCACCTTGGTCAGCCTGTGGAACGTCGTGCTGCCCGATAGCTGCTGGCTGGTGCCGCCGAGGACGACGGTGCCGCCGTTGGGAACGAAGCTCCCGCCGTTGGCGAAGTTACCGGCGATCGAGGCAACACCGCTCGGGGCGGTGAACGAGCCGCCTTTGCCGATCGTCAGGTCACCACCCAGGGCGAATGGGGCATAGGAACCGAATTCAGCGCTCGTGTCGACCATCAGGTTCTCGGCATTGAGGCCTGAGAAACCCGACAGGTACCCGTCTTCTGCAAGGGTCAGCGTCCCCCCAGTCGCCAGCGTTCCGGAACCGGAGAGAGAGCCGTTCAGCACGATCGAGCCCCCCGCGCTCGCACTCGGGTTGTTGCCAAGCGGGAGGTGACAGGAGCTGCTGACCGTCTTCGTCCCCGCCGTGTGCGCGAAGACGACCCGGTTGAACGTGGCGGGGCCGCAAACGATGGAGGCGCTAGCGGTTCCGTCGAAGACCGTGGTGCTTCCAGAGGGATTGAAAGAGGCGCTGGCGCTGACCGCAAACCGTTCGGCGTAGGAGACCGAGCCCGTCGGCGGGGCCTCGAACGTCGATTCCGGGTTGAGGACGAACTGGCCTTTGAACGATGCGCCCGCAGGGACCGTCACGGTGCCGCCCGTCTGGATGTAGCTGTTGGTCACTTCGAACCGGTTGTAGGAGCCGAAATCCGCGGCTACTCCGTTGGCAAAGAGGCTGTCCGTCCCGACGAATCCACCGAAGCCGGAGAGACTCGCCGTGCCGTTGAGAATGAAGCGCTGCAACGCTGTGAGAGTCCCACTGCCCGAGAGGCCACCGTTGAGAGTCACCGAGCCTTCTCCCTCGCCAAGCGTTGGGTCGCTGCCGAGAGGCAGCGAGCAGTCGGCACCAACGTTCTTGCGGCCGGCAGTGTGAACGAACCGGACCAGGTGGAACGACTGGCCCGCGCAGTAGAGCTTGCCGGCGGCGGTGCCGCCGAAGAGGACGGTGCCTCCGTTCGCGTCGAACGTCGCGCCCGGTTTGATCGTGAAGTTCGACGCGAACGAGGCGGTGGTGGCGGGTGCCGTGAAGCTTGCGCCGGAGCTCAGGAGGAAGTTCTTGGCGACCGAGAAGGCCGTATAGGCATCGAAGTCGTCGGACCCCGCGACCGAGAGCGAGTTGGCGACAAGACCCGAAAAGCCGCTGAGGCTCCCTCCTGCACCCAGCGTAAGCGTGCCTGACGTTGTCAGTGTCCCGCTGCCGGCAAGCGTCCCACTGAGCTTGATAGAGCCTCCGGCCACAGCGGACGGATTGCTGCCCAGCGGCAGAACGCAGCCGGCACCGACCGCCTTGGTCCCCGTGGCATTCGCAAAGACGACGTGGTTGAAGACGACTCCCGCGCAGCTCAGAGAGGCCCCAGCCCCACCGAGCTCGATTGTGCCCCCGTTGGCGTCAAAGTGCGCAGTCGCTGAGACTTTCAGCGAGCCGTCGGCCTCGGTCACACCCGAGCTGGCGACGAAAGAGCCGCCCGAGACTGAAAGTGCCTTCAGCGTCAGCGGTTCCCCGCCCGCCCTGAACGTGCCGCCCTGCTGTGAAAAGGCCTTCGTCACCGTCAGCGGACGAGCCAGATTCAGCGCCCCGGAGAACCTCGCGTTCAATCTGACGGTGGCGACACGCCCGCCAAAGCCGGCGTCGACGGTGGAGGTTCCGCCGCTCGAGTCGAACACAACGGCGTCTTCGATCCCGGGCGGGGTATCTTCGCTCCAGTTGGCGGCGCAGCTCCAGTCGGTGTCGGGTCCGCAGCCGCCGTCCCAGGTCGCCGTCGCAGCGACCGCGCGGCCCGGCGCGAGTGAAGCCAGAAGTGCCAGGACAAAGAAGGCCATGCGGCGGCCGGCTCCGACGATGGTCCCGGGCTTGCTCGCCGCGATCTCTCGCTCGTTAGGCACAGCAATACTCTTCGACAATCGCGGCGTGTTTCTACACGCCTGAAGGGTGACCTGCTCAAGTTTGGACGCGGCGGTGTCCTCTATTTTTCCTGTCTGCCGAACTGGCGTACGGAGCTGCCGTATCGTGGTGGGATGAGCACCCTGCCGAGACCGACTCCCGGCCCGACCTTCCGTTGGGTGAAGTGGCTCTCCTGGGTCGAGCTGGGGATCTTCGGGCTGCTGATCCTGTTCTGGATCGCACCCGGATTCGAAACGGAGACGATGGTCTTCGGCTGGGCCCACGGGCTCGGCTTCGTCGTCCTCTGCATCGTCATCTGGGTCGCCTGCGGCAAGCGCGAGGCTCCCTACACCCTGCTCGCGGCAACACTGACGCCGGTCGGCCCTGTCGGCAGCGTGATCGGGATCGAGCTGATCGAACGCCGCGGATGGGGTGTTGCGGATTCCCCGCAAAAGAGATGCGGAATTGCCGCAGAACCGCTCAGACGACCTTGACCCCATAGCCTCAGCGGTGTATAGGTAACCGTTGACTGTTCCTCTGAGCAGTCCCGTTCAGGGGGATGGCCGCGTCGGCATCCCTCCCTGGCTACCGACGCGCTGGTGTGTGGTGAGGGTCGCGCGGACCCCCCTGCCTCCCGCGGCCCTCCCCCACCGCTCCGCGGTGGGCCTAACCCCTCAGGTTGCGAAGAACCGTCTGCAGAATGCCGCCGTTGCGGAAGTAGGCGATCTCGTTCGGGGTGTCGAGGCGAACCGTCGCCTCGAACTCGACCCGATCGCCGCCATCCCGCCGAGCGAGAACCGCGACCGTCCGCGTCTCGCCGCCTTCGAGATCGCCGACGTCGAAGGTCTCGTCTCCCTTCAACCCGAGCGACTCGACGCTCTCCCCCTCCGGGAACTGCAGGGGAAGCACGCCCATGCCGATCAGGTTGGAGCGGTGGATGCGCTCGAAGCTCTCGGCGATCACCGCCCGCACCCCGAGCAGCTTCGTCCCCTTCGCCGCCCAGTCGCGCGAGGAGCCCGAGCCGTACTCCTTGCCGGCCAGGACGACCAGCGGCACGCCTTCGTCGGCGTAGGCCATCGCGGCCTCATAGATCGCCACTTCGGCCTCCCCCCCCGGGAAGCGCCGGGTGAAACCGCCCGCGCGATCGACCAGCAGGTTGCGCAGGCGGATGTTGGCGAAGGTGCCGCGGATCATCACCTCGTGGTTGCCGCGGCGGGAACCGTAGGAGTTGAAGTCACGGGGCTCGACGCCCTGTTCGACCAGCCACTTCCCAGCCGGACTGTCCCTCTTGATCGCGCCCGCCGGCGAGATGTGGTCGGTGGTGATCGAGTCGCCGAGCAAGGCGAGGACGCGGGCGCCCTCGATCGGCTCCACCCCGGGTGCCTCTGCCGGCATCCCCTCGAAGAAGGAGGGGCGGCGCACGTAAGTCGAGTCGGGCCAGTCGTAGCGGTCGCCCTCCGGCACCTCGACCGCGCGCCAGCTCTCGTCGCCGGTGAGCACCTCGCCGTAGTTGCGGGTGAACATCTCGGAGGCGATCGAGCGGCCGACTAGCTCCTTGACCTCGGCCGCGTCGGGCCAGATGTCGCGCAGGAAAACGGGCTCGCCGTCGGAGCCCTCGCCGAGTGGCTCGCTCGTCAGGTCGAGGTCCATGCGTCCAGCCAGCGCGTAGGCGACCACCAGCGGCGGACTGGCCAGGTAATTCGCCTTCACGTCCTGGTTGATCCGGCCCTCGAAGTTGCGGTTTCCGGAGAGGACGGCGCAAACGGCGAGGTCCTTCTCGGCGATCGCCGCCGAGATCTCCGCTTCCAACGGGCCGGAGTTGCCGATGCAGGTCGTGCAGCCGTAGCCGACGAGGTTGAACTGCAGCTCGTCCAGGTACTTCGTCAGCCCTGCCTTATCCAGATAGTCGGTGACGACAGTCGAGCCGGGCGCCAGCGAGGTCTTCACCCAGGGCTTGCGCGCGAGCCCCCTCTCGACCGCGTTCCGCGCCAGCAACCCGGCGCCGATCATCACGCTCGGGTTCGAGGTGTTGGTGCAGCTCGTGATCGCGGCGATCACGACGCGGCCGTGGTCGAGCTCGAAGCTGGTGCCGTCCGCCAGGGTCACCTCGATCGCGTCTTCGCTGCCCTTGCCGATCGTCGCCACCGGGCCGCCGCTCAGCGCCGGACGGGGCTTTCCGCGCTCGTCGTCGTGGTCCTCGGCCGGCGGATCGGAGGCGGGGAAGGACTCGTCGTTCGCCTCGTCGACGCCGTTGCCGAGCTGGGCACCGGCCTCGGGGTCGAACTCCTCCATCGCCCCGAGGAAGGCCTCCTTGGCGTCGGCCAGCGGCACGCGGTCCTGCGGTCGCTTCGGACCGGCGATGCTGGGCACGACGTCGCCGAGGTCGAGCTCGAGCGTGTCGGAGAAGACCGGGTCCGGGCTGCTGCCGTCATCGAACATGCCCTGCTCGCGGGCATAGGCATCGACCAGCTCGAGCGTCTCGGTCGGCCGCCCAGTCAGCTCCAGGTAGCGCAGGGTCTCGGCATCGACCGGGAAAATCGCGCAGGTCGAGCCGAACTCCGGCGACATGTTGCCGATCGTCGCCCGGTCGGCGAGGCCCAGCGTCGCCAGTCCCGGGCCGAAGAACTCGACGAACTTGGCGACGACGCCGCGCTCGCGCAGCATCTCGGTGACGGTGAGGACGAGGTCGGTTGCGGTCGCCCCCTCGGGCAACTCGCCACCGAGCTTGAAGCCGACCACCTGCGGCAGCAGCATCGAGACCGGCTGGCCGAGCATCGCCGCCTCGGCCTCGATCCCCCCCACGCCCCAGCCGAGCACGCCGAGCCCGTTGACCATCGTCGTGTGCGAGTCGGTGCCGACCAGCGTGTCGGGATAGGCCTGCAGGACGCCGTCGTTCTCGCGGCTGTAGACGACCTGGGCGATGTGCTCGAGGTTGACCTGGTGGCAGATCCCGGTTGCGGGCGGGACGACGCTGAAGTTGTCGAAGGCCTCGCGGCCCCACTTGAGGAACGAGTAGCGCTCGCGGTTGCGCTCGAACTCGCGCTCGGCGTTGACGCTGAAGGCGCGCTCGTTGCCGAAGGCGTCGACCTGGACCGAGTGGTCGATCACCAGGTCGACGTCGACCAGCGGGTTGATCGCCTCCGGGTCGCCGCCGATCTCCGCCATCGCGTCCCGCATCGCCGCCAGGTCGACGACCGCGGGCACCCCGGTGAAGTCCTGCATCAGCACCCGGGCGGGCTGGAACGGAATCTCGACGCTCGGCTCTGCCGCCGGGTCCCAACTCGCAATAGCTTCGATCGTCTCGCGGGTCGCCGCAACCCCATCCTCCAGTCGGAGAACGTTCTCCAACAGCACCTTTATGGAGTACGGGAGCTCGCCAACGTCAAACTGCTCGGCAAGCGCATCGAGCCTGTAGATCTCGTAAGAGCGACCTCCTACCTCGAGGACAGACCGTGCGCCGAATGAGTCAGGAGAGCTCACAGCTCCATCCTAGGCAACCGATGGCGAGGGGCGGTCGGAGTGCCCCTCGAACGGGCGGATACTCAAAATGCCGGCCTAATTAGGCCGGCATTTGTCCGGGCGAGGGCACTCCGACCGCCCCCTCGATCAACGCTTCTCTGTCTGCCCTTTGGCGACCGCCGCGGCGGCCTTCTGACCGGCATCGCCGCTGGCGACCTTGACGGAAATCCCCGGGCTGGCCAAAGCGAAATGGGCGAGCAGGCGCTGCTGGACGGGCGCTACTGAGATCTCGACCTTGTTGCGCTCAATTGCCTTCACAACCGCATCGGCGACCTGCTTGGGCGAGCTTGTGCCGAGGCCCGGAATGGGGTCGGCGCCCGAGTCCGCGTACATCCCCGCTTCCCTGATCGTGCCAGGAGAAACGATCGAGACGCCGACGCCAAGCGGATCGAGGTCCGCCCGCAGGCCGAGGGCGAAGCCGCGCAGGCCGAACTTGGTCGCGTTGTAGACGGAGCTGAGCGGCGTCGCCGACTTGCCCGAGAGCGAGGAGATAAAAACCATGTGTCCCTCGCCGCGCTCGACCATCTGCGGCTCCAGGCCGCGGGCGAGCAGCATCGGCGCCTCGAGGTTCACGCGCAGGGCGCGAAGCAGGTTCTGCGTGCTGAATTCGGGCAGGCGGCCGGTCCCGGGCAGGCCGGCGTTGGCGACGAGGACATCGACATCGCCCGCCTCGGCGGCGAGCTTCTCTGCCGCCCATTGCTCGGCGAGGTCGCATGGAAGCGTGCGGTGGCCCTCGCCGGGCAGCTCGACGGCGAGCTTCTCCAAGTCCTCGGGCTTGCGACTGCTGAGGACAAGGCTCGCTCCCCGCGCCGCCAGCGCCTTGGCTATCGCCCGCCCAAGGCCGCCCGTGGCGCCCGTCAGCAGCGCCGTCTTGCCCGCAAGTTCCATCGCAGCGCGCAAGCTAGCAGCCTCGGCGTCGAAGGGATAAATCCCTTCCCATGTGCGAAAGATCGCAAAATGTTTGTTTTCCATGAGCAAACGGCCGGTCGATCGTCTACACTGCCGCCGTTCGAAATAACCGAAACGCCGAATCCCGCCCGCCTCAGGCGTCGCGGGAGCGGGGGAACCACGTTTTCGGGGCTAACTCGCCCGACCTGGGCGGGGGCGCAGGCTCCTTTCGCGCCAGCCCGACAGCTAACCCCGTAGGCCGACGAAGGAGATCGGTTTGCGCCAGAACAAGCAGAAGCTCAAACTAGGCATAGCCGCACTCGGAACCATGGCCGCTTTGGCCTTCTCTCCGGGCACGGCAGCCGCAGAATGCGGTGGAGGGGGCGTATCGGCCGCCGAAACCGACATCTGCACGCCGACGGCAAAAGCCAGGCTGCTGAAGAGCGGCCAGCTGATCCCGCCGAAATCGGCGCCGGCGCGGGTCAAGGCAGTGATCGCCGCCGCCAACAAGATCCGCACCAAGCCCTACGTCTGGGGCGGCGGTCACGCCCGCTGGTGGGATCGCGGCTACGACTGCTCCGGCTCCGTCAGCTTCGCGCTGCACGGCGGCAAATTCCTCGAAAGCCCGTTGCCTTCCGGCCCGATGGAGAAATGGGGCCTGGCCGGCAAAGGCCGTTGGATCACCGTCTACGCCAACGCCGGACATGCCTACGCGGTGATCGCCGGCGTCCGCTGGGACACCTCGGGCGACACCTCCGGCACAGGACCCCGCTGGCACGCGGACCTGCGCAGCAACGCGGGCTACGTCGCCAGGCACCCCGCCGGCTTCTGAGCGGCGAAAGGGCCGTACTCCACCCCGGCCAACCGGCCGGGGTGAGACTGTCCTTGCTTTCCTCGACCGCTCGGATAACGTTTTCGTGTAGCTGCTACACCCGACATCCGCCTCAGTGAGCTCTCCAAGCGCTATGGGGACGTAGTCGCGGTTGCAGGCATCGACCTCGAGATCGAGGCGGGCGAGTTCTTCACGATGCTCGGGCCCTCGGGGTCCGGCAAGACGACGACGCTGCGGATGATCGCCGGCTTCGAGGACCCGACCGGGGGCAGGATCGAGTTGGCCGGCGAGGACGTGAGCAGGGTGCCGCCCTACGACAGGGCGGTCAACACCGTCTTCCAGGACTACGCGCTCTTCCCCCACATGACGGTCGGCGAGAACGTCGCCTACGGCTTGCGGATCGCGAAAGTAGCCAAGGCCGAGCGTGCAAAGCGCCGCGACGAGGCGCTGGAGATGGTCCGTCTGCCGGGCTACGGCGAGCGCAAGCCAGGCGAGCTGTCGGGCGGGCAGCGCCAGCGCGTCGCGCTGGCGCGGGCGATCGTCAACCGGCCCAGGGTGCTGCTCCTCGACGAGCCGCTGGGCGCGCTCGACCTGAAGCTGCGCGAGCAGATGCAGGTCGAGCTGAAGGCGATCCAGGGCGAGGTCGGCATCACCTTCGTCTACGTCACCCACGACCAGGACGAGGCGCTGACGATGAGCGACAGGATCGCCGTCTTCAACGAAGGGCGAATCGAGCAGATGAGCTCGCCGGTCGAGCTCTACGAGCACCCGACCACCGAGTTCGTCGCCGGCTTCGTCGGCGTCTCCAACCTGCTCGAGCGGGACGGCACCCGCTTCACGATCCGCCCCGAGAAGATCCAGCTGGTCGACCCGGCGGCGGCGCCGAACGGATTGCAAACCGAGCGCGGGCGGATCGCCGAGGTCGCCTACGCCGGCATGGTGACCCGCTACACGGTCGCGCTGGAGGCCGGCGGAGAGCTTCAGGTAATACGGCAGAACGTAGACGGGACGTCGCTCGACGAGTGGCGTGCCGAGCAGGGTAGGGAGGTCGTTGTCGGGTGGCGGCCGGAGCACACGGTCGCCGTCCGCAGCAGTTCGTCCACTACAGAGGAGGAATCATCGTGAGAACGCACGCAAACCCCGCGCGGACAGCGTGGCTTGTAATCGGAGGGCTGCTGGCGGTGATGCTCCTGCTCGCCGGCTGCGGCTCCAGCAACAGCGACTCCAACGGAGAAGAACTGCAGAAGGTAGGAAAGGGGGAGGGCGCGCTCAGCCTGATCTCCTGGGCGGGTTACGTCGAACCCGAATGGACCAAGCCGTTCGAACAGAAGACCGGCTGCAAGGTCAACGACAAGGTCGCGGGCACGTCCGACGAAATGGTGCAGTTGATGCGGACCGGCGAATACGACGGGGTCTCCGCCTCGGGCAACGCCACCGCCCGGCTGGTCGAAGGCAACGACGTCGACCCGGTCAACGTCAGCCTCGTCCCGAACTACAAGACCGTCTTCTCCGATCTCAAGAACCAGCCCTACAACACTTTCGACGGCAAGCCCTACGGAATACCCCATGGCCGCGGAGCGAACCTGCTGATGTGGAACAGCGACTCGGTGAAGCCCGAACCGAAGTCCTGGAACGTCACGCTCGACTCTGAAGTTGCCTCCAAATACAAGAGCAAGATCAGCCAGTACGACGATCCGATGTCGATCGCAGAAGCGGCGGTCTACCTGAAAGCGCACAATCCCGACCTCGGGATCGAAGATCCCTACGAGCTGAACGAAGAACAGTTCGAAGCGGCGGTGCAGCTGATGAAAGAACAGCGGCCACTGGTGGGCGAATACTGGTCGGAAGCCGAAAAGCAGATCTCATCCTTCGCCAGCGGCGACATTCAGGTCGGCACGACCTGGCAGTACCAGTACTTCCTGCTCAAGGAAGAAGGTAAGCCAGTGGCGGCCAGCCCGGCGAGCCAGGGCTTCCTGCCCGAAGAGGGCGCGACGGGATGGTCCGACACCTGGATGATCAGCTCCGAAGCGGCGCATCCCAATTGCATGTACATGTGGATGAACTGGATCATCGAACCGAAGGCGAACGCCCAGGTGGCGGAATACTTCGGCGAGGCGCCGGCCCAGGAACTGGCTTGCGAAAAAACCGCAAACCCGAACTTCTGCGCTGAATACCACGCGGAAGAACCCAATTTCTGGAAGCGCGTCTACTACTGGAAGACCCCGCTCACCGACTGCGGCAACGGGTCCGAAGACTGCAAGGACTACAACGACTGGGTCCAGGCCTGGACCTCGATTAAGGGTTGAGCCGCCGACTCGCCAAGCTGTTCCACGGGCGCCCCCGCCTTCAGGCGGGGGCGCTCCTGGCGGGCCCTGCCGGCTGGCTGGTCGTCGGCTACCTCGGCTCGCTGGCCCTCCTCCTCGTCGCCTCGCTGTGGTCGGTCAACGCCGTCAGCGGCGAGCTCGAGAAAAGCCTCAGCTTCGAAAACTTCAAAATTCTCTTCGACGAACCGGTCTACCGCGACATCATCGGTCGCACGGTCCTGATCGCGGCGCTGGTGACGATCACGGATGCGGTCCTCGCCTTCCCAATCGCCTTCTACATGGCCAAGGTCGCGAGTCGCCGGACCAAGGCGATCCTCGTCGTCGCCGTGCTGATCCCACTCTGGTCGAGCTACCTGGTCAAGGTCCTCTCCTGGCGCAACATGATTGGCGGCGGCGGGCTGATCGATTGGGTTCTGGAACCTCTCGGCCTCAACGGGCCCGGCTACGGCAATGCCGCAGTCTGGCTGGTGATGAGCTATCTCTGGCTGCCGTACATGATCCTGCCGATCTTCGCCGGGCTGGAGCGCATCCCCAACTCGCTGATCAGCGCCTCCGAGGATCTCGGCGCCAAACCCTTCACCACCTTCCGCCGGGTGATCCTGCCGCTCTCCTTCCCCGCCGTTGTCGCCGGCTCGATCTTCACCTTCGCCCTCACCCTCGGTGACTACATCACACCCAAGCTGGTCTCCAACAACCAGTTCATCGGCAACGTCGTCTTCAACAACATCTCCAACAACCTTCCCTTCGCTGCGGCCCTGGCGCTGGTACCGATCGTGGTGATGGTCGGCTACCTGCTCGTCGCGCGAAAGCTGGGGGCCTTCGAGCACGTATAGGAGAACGGTGAGGCTCTCAAGACGATCCACGATCCTGCTCCGCGTCGCCGTCGGCGCGGGGCTCGCATTCTTCTACATCCCACTGATCGTCCTCGGGATCTACGCCTTCAACTCGAGCAGGATCCTCGAATGGCCGCCGCCCGGCTTCACCTTCGAGTGGTTCCCGAAGGCGATTGAAAGCACGGCACGCGACGCCTTCTGGACCTCGATCAAGGTCGGGCTCGCCGCCACCGCGATCGCCCTGGTGCTGGGGACGCTCGCGTCGCTGGCCGTCGCCCGGCACCGCTTCTTCGGCCGCGAGACGATCTCCTTTCTCGTCATCCTGCCGATCGCCCTGCCGGGGATCGTGACCGGAGTGGCGCTCAACAACACCTTCACTCAGGTGTTCGGCATCGATCTCTCGCTGTTCACCGTGATCGTCGCCCACGCCACCTTCTGCATAGTCGTCGTCTACAACAACTCGATCGCGCGCCTGCGCAGGATGTCCTCCTCCTTCGAGGAGGCCTCAGCCGACCTCGGCGCCAACACCTGGCAGACTTTTCGCTACGTCACGCTCCCCAACATGCGCTCGGCGCTCGGCGCCGGTGGCCTGCTCGCCTTCGGCCTCTCCTTCGACGAGATCATCGTCACCACGTTCACGATCGGGGCCGGAGAAGAAACTCTCCCCTACTGGATCTTCAGCAATCTCTTCCGCGCCCAGGAGCGGCCGATCGTCAACGCCGTCGCCGTCCTGGTCGTGCTGATCTCGATCATCCCGGTCTACCTCGCCCACCGCCTCACCCGCGAGGAGGACGGCGCCACAGTCGCCCGTGGCGGCCGCGGCCGAATCGAGGGCGGCGGCGTCGAGACCGAGGCGACCGCCGTTCCCTGAACTCAACTGGCGGCGCCGGCCTGCCGATGAGGAAATGGTGCGACCCATGCGCGCAAACCTCCTCGCTGCGGTCGCCGCCGTCCTGCCGCTGGTGGCGATCTGCGCCGTCTCGGTGGCGCACGCGGAGCCCGGCAGCGCCACCGCGCGTGCGTCGGTGGTCGGCGGCAAGGAAGCCACCCAGGGCGCCTACCCCTGGATGGCATTCGTCGTCGCCTCCGAAGGAGGAGAACTCTTCACCTGCACCGGGACCGTCATCGCTCCCAAGGTCGTCCTCACCGCCGCCCACTGCACGCTGAACGAGGAAACGGGCGCCATCCGAAGCGCGGCCGCCTACAGTGTCGTGACCGGAGCCGTCAACTGGACCTCGCCCGAACGGACGGTGTCGACGGTCGCACGGCTGATCCCCTACCCGAAGTTCGCCGCCAAAACGTCGCGCAACCAGTTCGGCGATGCCGCCCTGCTCGCCCTGACGGCACCGGTAGCCGCCCCGCCGATACCCCTAGCCAAGAGCCCCCGCTTCGTGCGCCTGGGCACCCGAGCGCGGATCGCGGGATGGGGGATGACGAACATCGAACAGAGTGTTCCCACTGAATCGCTGATGTGGACGAAAACGGTCGTCGACGGCTCGCGCTGCGAAGGACTTTGGGGGCGGGTCTGCGTCGTCGATTTCCCGAAGTTCGCCTCGGGAGCCTGCTTCGGGGACTCGGGCGGCCCGCTCTTCGCCCACGATCCCAAACGCGGCTGGATCGAGTTCGGCATCACGGAGGGGGGCTTCGACGGCTGCACGACCCGCCGCCCCCAGATCTACACGCGCACGGACCCGCTGGCGAAATGGATCGCCGGCCGGGTCGCGAAGGTCGAAGCCGGCTGACCTTCCGCTAGAGCGGGATGTTGCCGTGCTTGCGCTTCGGCTGGGCGACGCGCTTGGACTGCAGCATGCGCAGCGCCCGGATCAGCTTCGGCCGCGTTTGGCGCGGCTCGATCACGTCGTCGATGTAGCCGCGCTCGGCCGCCGAGTAGGGATTGGCGAAGTGCGCCTTGTAGTCGTCGATCAGCTTCTGGCGGCGCTCGTCCGGCGTCGGCGAGGAGGAGATGTCCTTGCGGTAGATGATGTTGACCGCGCCCTCCGGCCCCATCACCGCGACCTCGGCGGTCGGCCAGGCGACGTTGTAGTCGGCCAGCATGTGCTTCGAGTTCATCACGTCGTAGGCGCCGCCGTAGGCCTTGCGGGTGACGACGGTGAGCTTCGGCACCGTCGCCTCGGTGAAGGCGTAGAGCAGCTTGGCGCCGTGGCGGATGATCCCGTTCCACTCCTGGTCGGTGCCGGGCAGGAAGCCGGGCACGTCGGTGAAGGTGAGCAGCGGCACGTTGTAGGCGTCGCAGGTGCGGACGAAGCGCGCTGCCTTCTCGGAGGCCTCAATGTCGAGCACGCCGGCGAGGAAGGCGGGCTGGTTGCCGACGATGCCGATCGGGAAGCCGTCGAGCCGCGAGAAGCCGCAGACGATGTTCTTGGCGAAGTGCTCGTGCACCTCGAAGAACTCGCCGTCGTCGACGACGCGTGAGATCACCTCGCGCATGTCGTAGGGCTTGGAGGGGTCGTCGGGAACGAGCGTGTCGAGGTCCTCGTCTTCGCGCTCGGGGTCGTCCTCGGGCGCGAAGCGGGGCGGCGCCTCGAGGTTGTTCGAGGGCAGGAAGCCCATCAGGTAGCGGACGTCCTCCAGGCAACTCTCCTCGTCCTCGGAGGCGAAGTGGGCGACGCCGGACTTCGAGTTGTGGCTCATCGCCCCGCCGAGCTCCTCGAACTCGACTTCCTCGCCGGTCACCGTCTTGATCACTTCCGGACCGGTGATGAACATGTGCGAGGTCTCCTTGACCATGAAGATGAAGTCGGTCATCGCCGGCGAGTAGACGGCGCCGCCGGCACAGGGGCCCATGATCAGGCTGATCTGCGGGATCACGCCCGAGCACTGCACGTTGCGGACGAAGACGTCGCCGTAGGCGCCGAGCGAGACGACGCCCTCCTGGATGCGGGCGCCGCCGGAGTCGTTGATGCCGATCACCGGCGCCCCGACCTGGGCTGCGAGATCCATCACCTTGCACATCTTCTCCGCCATCACCTCGCCGAGGCTGCCGCCGAAGACGGTGAAGTCCTGCGAGAAGACGAAGACCGTGCGGCCGTCGATCGTGCCGTGGCCGGTGACGACGGCGTCGCCCCAGGGCCGTTTCTTCTGCATCTCGAAGTCGTAGGTGCGGTGACGGACGAAGGTGTCCAGCTCCTCGAAGGAGCCCGGGTCGAGCAGCTTCTCGACCCGCTCGCGGGCGGTCATCTTGCCCTTCGCGTGCTGCTTCTCGACCGCCTCCTCGGAGGCCGAGTGGATCGCTTCCTCGCGCAGCTCGCGCAGGTAGGCGAGCTTCTCCTCGTGGGTGATCGGGTTCTTCTCTCGCATCGGGCGGGGAGTCTATTTCGGCCGCTCGTGCCGTGTCCCGAGACGACGAGGGCCCGCCGAAGCGGGCCCTCGTGAACTCGGGAAAGCCTTGGACCTAGAGTTCGGCGCAGACCGCGAAGGCGGTGAGCGACCATTTTTTGGCGCCAGGTTCGTCTGGGAGCTCGCGTGCGAAGGCGCTCCAGCCGGTGCGTGCACCGTCGCCGGCGACGAAGGGGTTCGAACCGGTCACCGCGACCTCTTCGAGTTCGCCGTTGACGCGCGCTCCGCCGCCGATCGCCTCCTTGCCAGGAGGGCAGAGGGCGGTGACAGTCTTCACTCCTTCGCTGTCGAGGCCGCTTTCAGCATTGGCATAGGCGACGTTCTTCGCGAGCTGGCCGAGGAAATTGGGAGCCAGCTTGCTGCTGCTCACCGCGCCCGCCTTGATCTTTGCTTCGGTGACGACGCCGCCGCCGAGCTGCTTGGAGCGCACCGCGCCGTCAGCGAGCTGTTCGGTGCCGACGTTCCCCGCCGCGATCTTGGTCGATATCACCGAGCGGTTGCGCAGCTTCGGCGTCGTCACGGCGCCGTTGTGCAGCTTGGGGGTCGTCACGGCGCCGTTGGCGAGGTTCTTAGCTTTCACCTTCATCGCCGTATTTGCTGCGTAGGCAGCGCCTCCCAGGGCCATGAAGAGCGCGATGCACGACACGACGTTGGCGAAGGTCAGATGCTTCCTCAGCTGCTTCAACTCGCTCATCTCCTTTGAGTTCGGGTTAGGCGAACGGCTGCTTCCGCGGCTCGGCGAGGCCGTCGAGAATCCGCTCGAGGTCCATCTCCAGGAGCCCGGACTCCTTGGCGGCGCGCAACTCCACGCGCGTGCCGAAGCCCTTCTCGGCCATCGAGACCTCCACCCCTTCCACATCCGCCACCAACGCGGCGAGCTCGGGCTCGGACTTCATCAGCGTCCGCGAGACCTCGATCATTCCGCCCGCTTCCACCATCGCGTCCCCATTCCTCCCCTCAAATCAGGCTGAAAGAGACCCTTCAAGGGGGAGAACTAACGCCCATCCGACATTGACCCACTTCAGGTGTGGTCAATGTCGGATGGGCGCGACTACAAGCGAAGTAGGCAGGCCTGGGTGCTGGCGGGACGGCAGCACGGGATAGTCGCGCGGCGGCAGTTGCTGGCGCTTGGGTTCAATGCGCGCGAAATCGAGCACCGGGTAGCGCGTGGTCGGCTACATCTGGTCATGCGAGGCGTCTATGCGGTGGGTTGGCCCCAGCTGACGCCGAAGAGGCGCTGGATGGCGGCTGTTCTCGCTTGCGGGGAGGGGGCGCTGCTGAGCCACCGCAGCGCCGCGGCCCTTTGGGAGATCGGCACGGAGAAGCGTGGTGTCATCGATGTCAGCGTGACCCGCCGTGTCGAACTGAAGCGGCGGGGCCTGCGCGTCCGCGGTCGGCCATCACTCATGGCCGAAGGGGTCGCAACGTATGAAGGCATCCCGGTCACGACCCCAGTACAGACGCTCGTCGATCTTTCTTTGGAACTTGCTCCAACCATCCTGGAGCGAGCGGTCAACGAGGCTGACAAGCGCGATCTAGTCGATCCAGAGACGCTGCGCGCGGAACTCGACCGCTACACCGGCGAGCCAGGCGTCAAGGCGCTGCGTGCCCTGCTCGACAAGCGCACCTTCCGGCTATCCGACTCGGATCTAGAGATTCTCTTCCGCCCGATCGCCGCAGCGGCTGGACTCCCCCCTCCGCTCACGAAGCAGATGGTCAACGGCTTCGAGGTCGACTTCTTCTTCCCAGCCCTAGGGCTCGTTGTCGAGACCGACGGCCTCCGCTATCACCGCACGCCCTCGACCCAGGCCCGCGACGCGCAACGCGACCGCGCCCACGCCCTCGCCGGAATGACCCCCCTACGCTTCACCCACCACGAGATCAAGTACGAGAGTGCCCGAGTCCGCTCCGAGCTCCACAGAATCGCCGCCACCCTTACGCGCCCATCCGATATTGACCCACTTCAGGTGTGGTCAATATCGGATGGGCGCGTCTAGGACTGCACAAAAGGCCTAGAAAAAAGCGCCCCCTCGGTATTCGCCGAAAACGTCCCGCATCGCGCCGCAGACCTCGCCGATCGAGGCGTCGGCGGCGAGCGCGGCGCGGATCGGGTGCAGCAGGTTGCCCTCGCCGCGGGCGACGTCGCGCAGGGACGCGAGCTTCTCGTCGACTGCCGCCTGGTCCCGTGACTCCTTGAAGGCCTTCAGCCGCGCCAGCTGGCGCTCCTCGGCCTCGGGGTCGACGCGGAGGATGTCGACGTCGTCGACCTGGTCGGTGACGTACTTGTTGACGCCGACGACGATGTCCTGGCCCGACTTGTAGCGCTCGTGGTAGGAGAGCGCCGACTCCTCGATCTCGCGCTGCATGAACTCGAGCGCCTCGACCGAGCCACCGAGCTCTTCGACCTTCTCCATCAGCTCCCAGGCGCGCGCTTCGACCTCGTCGGTCAGCGACTCGACGAAGTAGGAGCCGGCGAAGGGGTCGACCGTGTCGGCGGCGCCCGACTCGTGGGCGATCACCTGCTGGGTGCGCAGCGCGATCCGCGCCGAGCGCTCGGTCGGCAGCGCCAGCGCCTCGTCGAAGCCGTTCGTGTGCAGGCTCTGGGTGCCGCCGCAGACGGCGGCGAAGCCCTGCAGGGCGACGCGGATGATGTTGACCTCGGGCTGCTGCGCCTGCAGCGTCACGCCGCCGGTCTGGGTGTGGAAGCGGATCTTCATCGAGCTCGGGTCCTGCGCCCCGAAGCGCTCGCCGACGATCTTCGCCCACATCCGCCGCACGGCGCGGAACTTGGCGATCTCCTGGAAGACGTTGTTGTGGCCGTTGAAGAAGAAGGCGAGGCGGGGGGCGAACTCGTCGATCGCCAGACCGCGCTCGAGCGCCGCCTCGACGTAGGCGATCGCGTTGGAGAGCGTGAACGCCACCTCCTGCACGGCCGAGCAGCCCTTCTCGCGGATGTGGTAGCCGGAGATCGAGATCGTGTTCCACTTCGGCACGTTCTCGCGGCAGTACTCGAAGATGTCGGTCGTCAGCCGCATCGTCGGCTCGGGCGGGTAGATGTAGTTGCCGCGCGCCATGTACTCCTTGAGCACGTCGTTCTGGACCGTGCCGCGCAGCTTCTCGGAGGGCACGCTCTGCTCCTCGCCGACCAGCTCGTAGAGCAGCAGCAGGATCGCCGCCGGGGCGTTGATCGTCATCGAGGTCGAGACGCCGTCGAGCGGGATCTGGTCGAAGCAGATCCGCATGTCCTCGATCGTGTCGATCGGCACGCCGGTGCGGCCGACCTCACCCTTGCAGAGCGGATCGTCGGAGTCGCGGCCGAGCTGGGTCGGCAGGTCGAATGCCATCGAGAGGCCGGTCGAGCCGTGCTCGATCAGGTAGCGGTAGCGCTCGTTGGTGTCCTCCGGAGTGGCGAAACCGGCGTACTGGCGCATTGTCCAGAGCCGGTCGCGGTACATCCCCTCATGGATGCCGCGCGTGAAGGGCGGCTCGCCCGGCTCGCCGAGCCGCTCCTCAAGCCCAGGCGCGACGTCGCTCTCGTCGTAGAGCCGCTCGATCTCGATCCCCGAGTCGGTAAAGACGCGCTCGTCGTCGGGGCCGACTATGGGGGCGATGCTGCGGTGGGTCTCTTCGGTGGCCATGGGCGACAGGATATGCCCGCACAGTCCCGGGCGCCGACCGGAACATTGCGGCTATATACGGTTTGTGAATACGTGACGCCGGGAATACTCTTGGCTGCAAATCGACATGCCGTAAGTCGCCAATCGGGACAGCAGGGGCGGCAGCAAACGGAGGATCGAATGAAAGACGTGACCCAGCCAGTTAGGCACCAGGGGACGATGCTGTCAGCCGTAGCGACGGTCGCTGCACTGGCTGCGTTGCTCGTCCTGGCGCCGTTTGCCTCGGCCGCCAGCGACCCGCTCGCCAGCGGCACGACCACGATCACCCTCAACAAGAACTTGTTCAAGAAGCTGAAGAAGAGCGGCACCAAGGTGATCAAGGTGAGCCCCGGGACGGTCAAAGCCCGCAGGGTGACCCTGCCGGTCAGCGGCGGTTCGCTCGACCCGACCAACGGCCAGGGCCTCATCGAACACAGCGGCGGCATCAAGTTCAAGCACGGCAAGAAGAGCGCCGTGGTCAAGCTGCTCGAACTCGATACCTCAACCAAGTCGCTGAAGGCCAAGGTCGCCGGCAAGAGCATGAAGCTCGCCTCGGTGAGCGGCCTCAGCTCCGCTCGCAACGGCTTCGGCGCCAACGTCACGATCGGCTCGACGAAGCTGACGGGCAAGGCGGCCAAGCAGCTCAACAAGAAGCTCGGCTTCACCGGCAAGCAGGCCAAGAAGGCTCCGTTCAAGGGTGGCAAGGGCCTCGGTTCGGGGCTCTCGGAAACGCAGCCGAAGACGGTGACCGTTCTGCCTGGTGGCAACGCGACGCTGGCCACTAGCCTGGCGACCGACATCAAGCTCGCCAAAGTAGGCATCAAAATCGAAACGGTCGCACCGGCGACCGAACCGGTACCGATTCCCCCGCCGTCCTACGCTTTCCCGATCAGCGGCGGCACGATCGCCCCGAACGCCGAAGGCGGCGTCCTGCAGACGACGGGCGGCCTGAGGCTGGTCCAGCAATTCGCGCCAAGCGTCGAAACGAAGATGACGTTGAACGCGATCTGGGTCGACCTGGGGGCGAAGACCGCCACGGTCGAAGTGACGGTCGAATCGGAAGGCATCGACCCGAAACTGAACCTCGGGCCGCTGGGGCGCAGCTCGATCGCCAACATCAGCCTCACCGGCGCGACGATCAAATCCGATCCGTCGGCGCACACGGTGAGCGTCGAAAACGCCACCGCGACCCTGCAGGCCGTGACGGCGGAAACGCTGAACTCGGTGTTCGTCGGACCGTTCGAAGCGATCACCAAAACGAAAGCGGAACCCTTCGTAGAAGGCGACCCGCTGGGGACGTTCTCCTTCACGGCGCAGACGCAGTAGCGCCGCGCAAAACGCGAGAAAGGAGGGCGGCCGGCTGGCCGCCCTCCTGCGTTGACGAGGAGATCACGACCTTTGGTTGAAATTGCCAGTCCCGTTCTGTAGCTTCGCTCGACGGGAAGCAGCCAAGATGGTGCAGGGCAATAACGACATTCCACGGCTCCTACCGCCGTTCTGGCCGGTCGACGACCAGCACGGGGTCGGCCACGTGTGCCTCGAGGGTCAGCCCGCCTCCAACCCCGAGCAGTCGACAGCGATCCTGGTCAAGCTGGCAGCGCTGAGCGAAGCGCTGCGCGGCATGCAGACCGCCGACGGCGCCTTCGTTTCCGAGCAGACTGCCTCTGCCCTGCGAGGCGAGATGTCCGAGCTGCTGCTCGAGCTGGCCGAGGCGGTCGACGAGGAGAGCGCCGAGCTGATCCGCATGCGCGCCAAGGCCCTCTCGGGCGGCGCCGACCACCGCGAAACCGTGATCGAGGTCGCCCGCAAGAACGCCCAACCGTCGCTGGAGATCGTCTGCGGGCCGCTCTGCACCTGGCGGATGAAGACGCGCGCCGGCCTGCACTCCTTCCTCGCGGCGGCGCGCGACGAGGAGAACCAGAAGCTGCTCGACGCCCTCGACGACTCACTCGAGGGAGCACTCGACGCCCTGCGCGAGGGCATCGGCTCGAACGGCCTGCACGTGCCCTTCAAGCTGCCGATGAACGTCACCGACCTGCTGATCTCCGCAGGCGAGGCGGCGGGCCATCCCAAGCACTTCGCCTACTTCATGCCCGAGGACGAAGGGGTCGACGGGCTGGCACTGGAGGAGCAGCGCACCCTCTATATGCGCAACGTTCACATCGCCCGCTACCAGGTGATCACGATCCCGCTCGCCGAAGTGCTGCTCGACGGTCCGATGGCGCCGACCGAGACCCCGGTCGAGGACACGCTGATGCCGTGGATCCGCGGGCACGACCACGGCCACAACACGATCGTCCCCGAGACCGACTACGACAGCTGGATGAAGACGCTCGGGATCGAGCCGTTCATGGCGCTGCAGGAGGCGATCGCCGACGTCTACGGCTTCCTGATGACGATCTCCGAGCCCTGGCTCGAGATCTCCGGCGTCAGCCGCCTCGACATGTGCGCGACGCACATCGCCGAGATGCTGCATTACCTGCGCCGCGGGCCCGAGTTCTACGGCGATCCGGGAGCGGCCTACGTCGAACTCAGCTTCCTCGCCGAGAACGGCTACGTCGAGATCGACGGCAGCGGCAAGATCTCCTGGGACGAGGACGGCTTCTGCAGGGGCATGACGGCCCTCGCCGCCGCGCTCACCGAGTCGACGGTGGCTGCTCCAGACGAGCGCGGCTCCGAAGAGCTGCTCGCCCGTTACGGCTGGCCGGCCGAGACGGCAGCGATGCGGACCTGGAACAGGATGCGAGACGAGCTGGCAGGCGTGCCGACCTCGATCGCCTTCTACCGCCCGACGGACGGTGGCACGGCAGCAAGCGCCACCCACGCCGAGCAGGCCATCGCCTCCTAGCCCGTCTGGGGATGCCTCAGTCTGAAGCGCCGACCAGGCGCTCCACGCCGGAGCGCTCGATCGTCGTCTGCAAGCCGTCGCGCAGCTCGATCTCCGGCTCCCAGCCGAGCAGGTCGCGGGCGCGACCGATGTCGGGGCGGCGCTGCTGCGGGTCGTCGGTGGGGAGCGGCTCGTAGACGATCTCCGAGCGCGAGTCGGTCACCTCGATCACCGTCTTCGCCAGCTCGAGCAGGGTGAACTCGTTCGGGTTGCCGATGTTGACCGGCGAGTGCACGTCGGACTCGGCGAGGGCGACGATCCCGCGGATCAGGTCGTCGACGTAGCAGAAGCTGCGCGTCTGCTCGCCGGCGCCGAAGACGGTCAGCGGGCGATCCTGCAGCGCCTGGCGCAGGAAGGTCGGGATCGCGCGGCCGTCGTGAGCGCGCATGCGGGGGCCGTAGGTGTTGAAGATGCGGACGATCGCCGTGTCGACGCCCTGCTGGCGGTGGTAGGCCATCGTCAGCGCCTCGGCGTAGCGCTTGGCCTCGTCGTAGACGCCGCGCGGCCCGATCGGATTGACGTGGCCCCAGTAGTCCTCCGCCTGCGGGTGCACCTGCGGGTCGCCGTAGACCTCGCTGGTCGAGGCGAGCAGGAAGCGGGCGCGCTTGAACTTGGCGACCCCGAGCATGTGGTGGGTGCCGTGCGAGCCGACCTTGAGCGTGTGCAGCGGCAGCCGCAGGTAGTCGATCGGGCTGGCCGGCGAAGCCAGGTGGTAGACGAAGTCGACGTCCTCGGGAATATCGACCTGCTCGGTGATGTCGATGTTGCGGAACTCGAAGTTCGGGTCGCGGATGTGCTCGACGTTCTGCAGCGAGCCGGTCTCGAGATTGTCGACGCAGATCACCCGGTGACCCTGCTCGAGCAGGCGGTCGCAGAGGTGCGAGCCGAGGAAGCCGGCGCCGCCGGTAACCACGCAGGTACTCACGACAAAGCCTCGCGCTTTGCTCGCTGCACGAAGAACCAGAGATGCACGTTTGCTCGCTCCGCGCTCATCGGGCTGATGCTATCGGCCGCTAGGCGAAGGACCGCCTGCGCGCAATCCATGCAATTTGCGAACTAAGCGGCCGACCACCCGTCCAAGAGGGGGGAGAGACAAGACTGGCGCGCCGATTGGCAGGACATGTTTGGGAGGGGATCGTGAACCGGTTGGGAGATACCGAGCCGCGGCAGCTCGAAGACGCTCGCAAGCGCGCAGCGGTCGAGCTGATCGCCCGTTACGAGTCCGCGCTGCGCAAGACGGCGCAGCGCTACTCGCTCGACGCCGGCGACGCCGAGGACGCCTACCAGCGCGCCCTGGAGATCGTCCTGACCAAAGCGCCGACCACCGACCCCAGCGAGCTGATCCGCTGGACCCAGACCGTGACGAAGCACGAGGCTCTTGCCGTGCGCCGCAGTCGCGAGCGGCTGCTTGGCCCACGCCGGCCGGAGTGGCTGGAGGGGCCCGCGGTCGACCCGCTGGCCTCGCTGCCCTCGCGGGTCGAGGGGCCGGACGAGCAGGTCGAGCGACGCGAGGACGTCGCCCGCAGCCGCGAAGCCCTGCGGCGCCTGAAGCCGGCGGAGCTGCGCGCTCTCGGCCTGCTCGCCGAGGGCTATTCCTACGCTGAGATCGGGCGCCTGACCGGCTACAGCCAGACGAAAGTGAACCGCGTGCTCGCCGAGGGACGGAGTCGTTTCCGCGACTTCGTCTCCCGCAGCGAGGACGGCCGCCGCTGCCGCGAGCTGCGTCCCCTGCTTTCGACGTTTTGCGATGGCGAAGCCTCGGCGACGGATGCCGAGATCGTTCGCGAGCACCTGCGCGCCTGCGCCTCCTGCCGCGGCACGATGCGCGCCTACCGGGCGGCGCCAAGGCTGGCCGGCGCCTTGGTGCCGGTGCTCCTCCCCTCCCGTTCGCTGCTGGGACGCGTCCACGACCTGCTGACGAGGGTCGGCTCACAGGCCTCCGGGGCGACGAAGGTGGTCATGGCGTGCGCGGCAGGCACGGCCGGCTGCGTCGCGATCGGCGTCCTGCCCGTGCCGTTCGCCCACGAGACACCCAGCGCCAGACCGACGGTCGAGCGACCGCTGGCAGCGCCCAGCAGGAACGTCGCGATCGAACCAAAGCCGGAGCAAGCGCGACGAGAGCACCCAAAGCACCGAGCTTCTCCCGAGCCCCCGAGCCCGGCCATCGAAAGCGAAGCGCCCGAACCGGTCGAATACGAACCGCCCCCCGTCGAATCCGCCCCCGAACCGGAAAGCTCGGATGGCTCCGCCGCCGGGGAGTTCGGTCCGTGAAATTTCGCCTTCTTTCAGTCGCCGGGATGGTGGCCGCGGCCCTCCTGCCTTCTTCGGCTGAGGCGGCGACGTTCCAGCCGATCGGGCTGAGCGTCGACGGAGGCGAGGAAAGCTGGCACGCGGAATCGAGCTTCGCCCTGCGCTGGAGCAACCCGCCCGGCGTCGCGGCGGTCCACTACCGGCTGCTCGATCCAAGCGGCGACGCCTCTCTGCAGGAAGCGAGGATCGGCTGGCCGGCGACGTCGATCGATCATCTGGCAGTTCCCAACGCCGTCGGCGCCTACACCGCAGAGGTCTGGCTCGAGGACGACACGGGCAACGAAGGTCCAGCGGCGTCGGTGAGATTGCGCTTCGACGACACGCCGCCCGGCGCGGTCGCACCGCTGGACCTGGGAGCGTGGATCGGCCGCGACGACTTTCCCCTGCAACTTCGCCTCAGCCATCCGGCCGAGCCGCTGCCGCTCTCCGGGATCCGGGGCTATGCGGTCTCGATCGACCGCGACCCCGACGGGGCGCCATGCGAAGCGCTAATCGGCTGTTCGGAGGCCGAGACGGACCTGCAGGGCGGAATCGAGACCGACACGTCGGAACTGGCCGACCTGCCCGAGGGGGTCGGCTATGTCCATGCGGTCGCCGTCTCCGGTTCCTGGGTCCGTTCGGCATCGGTGGGAAGCGCCACCCTGCGAGTCGACGAGACCTACCCGACGACGGAGCTCGCCGGCGTCCCGCACGGCTGGTCGCGAGCGCCGGTGAAACTCGTCGCCACGGCGACCGACGGGGGCTCGGGGATGTCCCAAGAAGACGGCGGCCCGATGCCGTTCACGGCGATTCGGGTCGACGGCGGCGTGCCCCTCGTCTCGCCCGGCGAGCGGGCCTCGACGACCGTGATCGGCTCGGGAGCGCACAGCGTTGCCTTCTATGCGCGGGATGCGGCGGGCAACCTCGACGACGGCAGCCTCTCCGGCGGGCTGCAGAACCCGGAACCCCGCACGGAGACCGTCCGCATCGACCGCGACCCGCCGTCCCTGGCGTTCGCCAACGCTCAGAACCCGGACGAGCCGGAGCGAATCGAGGCGCGGGTCAGCGACGCTCTTTCGGGAATCGACCCGGCAAGGGGCGAGATCTCGGTGCGTGCCGTGGGATCGGGCTCTTCGTTCGAACCCCTGCCCACCCAGCTCGCCGGTTCGGCGATGAGCGCGCATTGGGACTCGGAGTCCTACCCATCCGGCGAGTACGAATTCCGCGCCAGCGTGCTCGACAGGGCGGGAAACCGGGCGTCGACCACGGCGCGGGCCAACGGCAGCACCATGCGGCTGAGCAATCCGCTCAAGGTGATCTCGCACCTGACAGCGGGCCTCTCGTCACCCGCCCGCGCCGTGTCATGTCGGCGCTCGGTCGGCTTCAGCGGCAGGCTGCTGGTTGGACGCGGAGCGCCGTTGGCCGGCGAGACGGTCCGCGTTGTCGAGCGCTTCGCGCCCGGGTCGCAGCGGCGCGAACACTCGATCGCAGTCCGTACGGGAGACGACGGGAATTTTGGAATTCATCTGCGACCCGGGCCGAGCCGTACAGTCCGGGCGGTCTTCTCCTCGACAGCTACCGAGCAGGGCAGCGAGAGCCGCAGCTCATACCTGGCGATGCGTCCCTGCGTCTCGCTGCGGGTTTCCTCGGCGACGGCCCGCGTCGGTGGACGGCCCGTCGTCTTCAGCGGCAGGGTCCGGGCAGCGGGCGTCGCCGCTGTCAGCGGTCCCGTCCAGCTCCAGTTCCGCCTCCCAGGCCTGAGCTGGAGCGAGTTTCGTACCGTGCAGGCCGACGAGCACGGCCACTTCCGCTTTGCCTACCGCTTCGCCGACGACGACAGCCGCGGCGTGCGCTTTCGATTCAGGGCCTTCGTCGCGCCGCGAGCCGGCTGGCCGTTCGTGCCAGCCGGCTCGCGGCCGGTCGAAGTGCTAGGTACCTAAGGTGCTTTAGACGGGGAGAAGCTCGCGGGCCTTGCGTACGCGCTGCTCGATCTCGTCGCGGTTGCGTTTCAAGGTCGTCTCCACCGTGCGCTGGCGCTTGCGCGCCTCGCGCTCGAAGCGGGCGCGGGTTTTGCGCGCCTCGGTGGTCGCCCGACGACGGGCCGTGGTGCCCCGCCGTTCGGTCCTTTTGACCCGGCGGCGAAGCTCGCTGCGGTAGGACTTGAGCTGTTTTTCGGCGCCGGTCCGGTCGGTGAACGGCTCGACCAGCTCGGTGACCCGGTCGGCCACCGCGAGAACGGCTCCGACCGGAAGGTCGACGGCGGTCTCGGCGACGGTGCGAGCCTGGTTCTTCTCGGCCGCCGGGGCTTTCGCTTTCGCTTGCGCGCCGTTGGCGCTCTTGCTCTGCGTTGGCATGGAGATTAATTCCCTTTCGGAGTGATTGCCTGCCTGGAGGTTCGCCAGTGTAGCGAACATATGTTCTTGGCGAACGTGTGTTCTAAACCGGTTCGGCCGCCTGGTTACTCGGCGGTCCGCGCAATTGCGAGCCCCTGCTCGCCGACAGCGGCGGCGATCGGGTAACGAGCCTCGAGCCCGAGGCTCGCCTGCTCGAGCGCGAGATCGCCGAAGGCGACCCGGCCGCCCGCCTCACGGACGATCAGCTGAGCGGCGGCAGCGTCGACCGACCGGCAGGGACGCAGGCTGAGCATCGCATCGAGCCGGCCGGCGCCGACATAGGCGGCCGTGATCGCGATCGAGCCGACGACGCGCAGGCGGTAGACCTTCCCGGCGAGCGAGCCGAGCGCCTCCAGCGCCCGTTCGGGCTCGGCGGCCTCGAGCCCGAGCAGCTCGAGCTTCTCCCGGTCCTCCCCGACCTCGATCGGCGCGCCGTCGAGCGTCGCGCCATCGCCGCGGCGGGCGACGAACTCCTCGCCGGCGCCGAAGTCGTAGACGTAGCCGAACTCGACGTCGGCCATCGAGGCACCGGAGGCGACGGCGATGCTGAGGCTGTAAGCGGGCAGCGTGCGCCTCGCGTTGAGCGAGCCGTCGATCGGGTCGACGACCACCCGCGCCGGGCCGCCCTCGCCGAAACGCACCTCTCCACGCTCCTCGGAGATGGCGACGAACGAGGCGCCTTCGCCGGCCAGCGCCTCCAGCTCGGCGAAGACGGCGTCCTCGCAGCGCCTGTCGATGACCAGCGTTCGATCGCCGCCCTCGCCGACTCCCTCGTAGACGGTGCGCGCCTCGATGCCCGCGACTTCCTCGAAGATCGCCCGCTGGGCGACGACGATGCGCCGGCAGATTCCCGTCCAATCCGCGGAAAGAACATCCATATGCGCGATGCTATGCGCAGATGGCTGAGCAGAGCACGCGGGCGGAATTGGTGTCGGCTCAGGAGCGCGTCGTCAGACATGGGGATGGACCGCTGCTCCTCGTCGGAGCCCCCGGAACGGGCAAGACCGAGGCGCTCGCCCGCCGCTTCGCCTTCCTGATCGGGAGCGGCACCGAGCCGGACCGCGTTCTCGTCTTCGCCTCCCACAGGGCCACCGCACGGAACCTGCGCGCTCGCGTCGAGGAGCTGCTCGGCGGCAGTAACACCGAGCTCTGGATTGGAACCTGGGACGAAATCGGCGAGCGACTGCTGCGCGACTACGCGATCGCCGCGGGGCTCGACCCGTTCTTCGACGTGCTCGGCCCGGCCGAGCGGCTCGCGATCCTGCTCGACCGGATCGACGACCTGCCGCTACGAAATCACGACATCCGCGGCAACCCGGCGGGCCTCCTGGCCCGCCTGCTCGAACAGGTCGACGAGCTCAAGTCCGGCTCCGACCCGCCCGACCCCGACCTCGCCGAGTTCTGCGCCGCCCACGACCGCATCCTCGCCGAGTCCGGCAACCTCGACCGCGGCGACGTCTTCCTCCTGCTCGGCAAGCTCCTATGCGAGCAACCTGAGGTTCGCACTGACCTCGCAGCCCGCTTCATACACACCATGGTCGACGAGCTCGAGGACATCACCGCGGCTCAGCGCACGATCCTGCGAGAGCTGAGTGCGACCAACCCGAATCACCTCTATGCGGAAAGCCTTTCGACCGCGGGTTCTATCGCGGAAGGGGCGCTGATTCTGGAGACCGTGTTCCGAGACCCGAGCGTGCGCCGATGGTGCTGCACGAACGAGAGGGCACAGGCGCAGGCGATAGCGAGGGAGGCGGAGCATTTGATCGCGGAGGGAGCGGCAGCCGAAGAGATCTGCGTGCTCGTGGAGGATGCGACCGCGGACGGCGGCGCGGTGGCCGCGGCGATGGAGGAGCGCGGCATCCCCTTCCACATGGCGGGCCCAGCTGCCCTCTTCCAGCGTCCCGAGGTGCGCGACGCGATCGCCTGGCTGCGGGCCCTGGCCGACCCGGAAGACTCGGCGGCGGTGGCGAGGGCGCTGACGCGGCCGCCAATCGAGCTGCGCTCGGCGGATCTGGCGCGGCTGACGACGATCGCCCGGCGTCGCAAGGTCGACATGGTCTCGGCCTGCGAGGCTGCACTGGAGAGCCCGCAGATTCCACCCGAGGGGCGCGAGCGCATCCAGGCCTTCCTCAAGCTCTACGGAGAAGCCTCGACGGCGATGGAGGAACGCCGCGCCGACGTCTTCGTCAGGCGGCTCGTCGAGCGGGTCGGCCTGCGCCGCCAGCGCCTCTTCGCCGCCGAGCCCGAGGTCGCCGAGCGGCTGCTCGGCCTCTCGCAGCTGGCCGAACTGGCGGCTGTCTGGGCGCGGCGCGAGCCCCATGGCGCGACGCGGGACTTCGCCCGCTACCTGAACGCGGTCGCCGAGGCGGGCGTCGAGCCCTCCGGCGGCGAGGAGCCGCCCTCTCCGGGCGCCGTCCAGGGGCTGGCGCGGGGGACCGCGAAGGGGACCGAGTTCGCCCACGTCTTCGCCCTGGGCGTCGGCCCCGAGGACGTCGGCGCGCGCGCAACCCTGACCCTCTCGCGACTCGCCGCCGAGGGCGGAGCCGCCCGCGACGACGAGGAGGAGCACGAGGAGGAGCTGTTCGGGCCCGCCGAGGGACTGCACGCGACCTATCGCAAGCTGCGCGAGGAGGTCCTCGAAGCGTCATGGAGAGCGGGCCGGGAGCTTTCCGAGCCGCGCCTCGACACCGTCGTCGACCTCAACCGGGCGATCGCCCGCCACCTCGAGCTGCTGAAGCTCGCCGCGCTGGCCCAGCGACCTGGGAAAGAGGCCACTGCCGAGGCGATCGAGGCGGTCAACGGCCTTTTGCGGCAGGTGGCGACGCCGGAGCAGCAGGCGGAGCTGGACGCCTCCTCGCTGGACGCCTACCTGCTCGAGTCGGAGCGCGAGCAAGACGGCAGACGCAACCTGATCGCCGCCCGCCACGAACCCTCGCTGGAGAAATTCCTGCCCCGGCGCGGCGACGGCTCGCTCAGCCTCTCGGCCTCCGACCTCGACCTCTACCTGACCTGCCCGCTGAAGTACAAGTTCGCCCGCGTCTTCGGCATCCCGCAGGAGCCGACGATCAACCAGCGCTTCGGCATCCTCGTCCACAACGTCCTCGAGCGCTTCCACAAAGAGGACGGTGAGGGTGGCCTCGAGCGCCTGATGGAGCTCTTCCAGGGCGGCTGGCGCCGGGCCGGCTTCGGCAGCAGCGACGACGAGCTGCAGTTCCGCGACCGCGCGCGGGAGGCGATGCGCCTCTACTGGGAACGCGAGCAGCAGAGCGAGGGGGAACCGCTCTGGCTGGAGCGCAAGTTCGACATTCGGATCGGCCCCCACCATGTGCGCGGTCGCGTCGACCGCGTCGACCGCCTGCCCGACGGCAGCCACGAGCTGATCGACTACAAGACCGGCGAGCGCAAGAGCGGAGCGGAGCTGGAGAACGACCTGCAGCTCGCGCTCTACCGGCTCGCGGCGCGCGAAGCCTGGGACCTCGAGGTCGGCGCCGGCAGCTACTACTACGTGCTCGACGCCGAGAAGGTCGCCGCGCCGGTCAGGCCCGACGACGCCGAGCGGGTGGAGCGGACCGTGCTCGAAGTCGGGGAGGGCGTCACCAGCCAGGATTTCGAGCCGCGGCCCTCGCCGGCCACCTGCGGCTGGTGCGACTACAGGCTCGTCTGCCCCGCGGCGGAGAGCTGACGCAGCGCTACTGATTCCCCTGCTGGCGCAGGAACTGCTGGAAGTCGCGGGCGATCGAGTCGGCCGACGGCAGGTCCTCCGAATCCTCCAGCTGGTCCTTCTGTTCGGACTCGATGCGGTCGACCAGCTCCTCGATCTCGGGGTTGGCGGCGATCGCCCTGTCGATCTGCTCCTCGAAGCTGGTCGCCTCCGCCTCCAGCTCACCGGCCTCGACGGCGATCCCGGTCAGGCCCTCGAGGCGGCGCAGCAGGGCGAGGGCGGCCTTCGGGTTCGGCACGGCGGCGACGTAGTGGGGAACGGCGGCCCAGAGCGAAGCCGAGGTCATCCCGACCCGGCGGCAGCAGTCGTGCACGACGCCGACTATTCCGGTCGGGCCCTCATAGGTGGAGCGCTGCAGGTCTAGCTCCTCGACCAGCTCCTCGTCGGAGGCGAGGCCGGTGATCGGAACCGGAAGCGTGTGCGAAACCTCGGCTATGAGAGCCCCCATCGTCACCACCATCTCGACGCCGAGCGCGTCGGCGGCGGTCGCGATCGTCTCGGAGAAGGTACGCCAGCGCAGGTTGGGCTCGGTGCCGTCGAGCAGGATCAGGTCGCGGTCGGCATTGGGAACGCGAGCGGCGTAGAGGTCGTTCTGCGGCCAGTCGATGCGGCGGGCCTGGCCCTCGGTGAGGACGATCGTCGGGCGGGTCGACTGGAAGTCGAAGTAGTCCTCGGGGTCGAGGTGGGCGACCTGCTCCGCATCGAAGGCCTCGGCGACAGTGCCGAGGGCGGTCGAGGCGGCGTCGGCGGCGTCGTTCCAGCCGCGGAAGGAGCAGACGAGGATCGGCCGGCGTAGCTGCGGAACTTCGACATCCCAGGTCAGTGAATCCACGACCCTGAGACTACAGGCGGGGCTTTGGCTACTTCGGCGGCAAGGCCGCTCAGGCGGGGTTCGACAGCGCCCTGCGAACGAGGCCGAAGGCGACGAAGAGGACCAGGACCGCGAAGGAGAGTTCGAGCGTCCGCTGCGAGACGGCGTTCGAGGCGGCGACGCCGATCAGCACGCCGAGCGGCGAGAGGACGCCGATGACGAGGGCGTCGCGAAGGCGGACGTTGCCGTAGGAGCGCTGGCGGATCGTGCCGACGAGGGCGACGATGACGATCATCAGCAGCGAGGTCGACTCGCCCTCGACCTGGCTCAGCCCGAGGAAGACCGTCAGGGCGGGGACGAAGAGGACGCCGCCGCCGACGCCGACAAGCCCGCCGGCGAGACCGCCGGCGAAGGCGATCAGGATGGCGAGGACCTCGTTCAACACAAAACCTCACGCTTCGCTCGCGGCGCGAAGAACCAGATATACACGCTTGCTCGCTCCGCGTTCACGGGATTATGAGCTCGATCGCGATCGCGACGAGCAGGGCCGCGAAGAGCAGCGAGACGGCGCGCTGCGGGATGCGCTGCTGGATCGCCGTCCCGGCGACGACGCCCGCGACCGCCGGGATCGAGAGCCAGAGGCCGGTGAGGACGTGGACGTTGCCGTAGATGCCCCCCTGGGCGATGGTGCCAAGCAGTCCGATGAGGACGATCGCGGCGAGGCTGGTGCCGGTCGCGAGACGCTCGCCGTAGCCGAACCAGAAGATCAGCAGGGGAACGATCACCGTGCCGCCGCCGACCCCGAAGAGGCCGCTAAAGACGCCGGCCAGGGTGCCGATCGCGGCGAGCTTCAACATGCGGTGAGCGGGAGGAGCCGGGCTGACGGCCATCGTGCCGCGATACTAGATGCAGTGTCTCGTGAATCTGGGACAGGGGACACCGCACGGCGCTCTGCCCTGGCGGTCCTGCGAACCGACCCGGCGCGGACGGCGATTCTCACCGACGTCGACGGCACCCTGGCCCCGATCGTCGAGCGCCCGGAGCAGGCGGCGGTGTCGGCGAAGGCGAGGGAACTGCTCGAAGCCCTCGGCGAGCGCTACGCCCTGGTCGGCTGCATCTCGGGCCGCCGTGCAGCCGAGGCGCGTCGGCTGGTCGGGGTCGAAGACATCGCCTATGCCGGCAACCACGGCTTCGAGCTGCTGCTGCCGGGCGAGGACGAGCCGCGGCTGGACCCAGCCGTGGCTGGTCGCGAGCGGGAGGCGGCGAACTTCCTCGTTGGCCTCGACCGCGACAGCCTGGAGGCGCTGGGCTTGCGCCAAGAGGACAAGGGCCCAATCCAGGCGCTGCACTGGCGCGGCGCCGCGGACGAGCGGGCCGCCGAGGCCCACGCCCACGAGATCGCCGCGACGGCCGGACGAGCCGGGCTCGAACCGCGCTGGGGACGCAAGGTGCTGGAGCTGCGACCTGTCGGCGGCGGCGGCAAGGACGCCGCCGTGGGCGCACTGCTCGCCGAGGAGGACATCGCGGTGGCGGCCTACGCGGGCGACGACCGCACCGACCTCGACGCCTGCCGGCGCCTGCGCGAGCTGTGCGACGAAGGGCGCCTGCGAGCAGCGATCTGCGTGGGCGTCCTTTCGGCCGAGGCCCCGCCGGAGCTGGCCGAGGAGGCCAATCTCGTCGTCGACGGGCCCGACGGCTGGCTCGAGCTGCTCGAAGAGCTGGTGGCCTAGCGATGCCCTACTCGGACCTGCTTCGAGTCACCGTGCTGCTCACCGGCGGCGAGGCGACTGCGCTGGCGGCGGTAACAGCGATCGCGGCCAACCGCAACGGCGACACGACGACCCTGGTCGTCGCCGCTGTGTGGTGGATCGTCGCCCTCGCCGTCGGCCTCTACCTCGGGCGTCCCAGCCGCGCCGGCAATGCCCTCCGCGACGCGCTCGCCCGGGCGCGGACCGCGACCTCCCTCCCCAGCGAGACCCCGACCCGCATCGCGCTCGGCCGCCTCTGGCCGATCGGCGTCACGGCGATCGGCGCCGGTGTCCTCGGTCTCTTCTTCCCTGGCGTCGCTGCGATCGCCGCCGGCTACGCCCTCCTCGTCTCGCTCGCCTGGCACTCGCGCGAGGCCGCCGTCGAAGCGATCGAGCGGCGCGATGGCGTCCGCTTTTACGTCGTCCCGAACTCGGCCTTGCGCCCGATCCAGCTGGTGAGGACGCCGGGGCTGCGCAGCGAGAAGATCACAAGTCACGACGCCCTGGGCGGTTAGGGTCGGCGGACCAGCCGAACCTGCTCGTGGAAGGAAAAACGTGCTTCGTCGAATCTGCGTCCTGTTGCTTTCGGTGCTCGCCCTGCTCATGCTTGCCCTCCCGCCGGCGACGGCCTCGGCTCTCGATCGCACGATCGCGGTCCAGGGCGAAGCGACCCGGAAAGTTCCCAACGACGCCGCCGGCCTGGGCTTCTCCGTCACCAAGACGCGGGGATCGAAAGGCGCCGCGCTGCATGTTGTCGCGATCCGGCTGCGAGCGGTGATCGCGGCGGTCAAGGCGATCCCAGGGGTCGGCGCAGGGGACGTCACGACCGGTTCGATCTCGGTGCGCAGAAGGCTGACGCGGGACGGGAAGACGCGCTGGCGCGCGTCGGAGGGGATCGGCGTCGTCCTGCACCAGCCCACGCGTGCGGGAGAAATGGTCGCCGCCGCGATCCGGGCGGGGGCCACCGGCACTCGAGGGCCGCGGTTCTTCCTCAGCGATCGCGAAAGCGCTTTCAACGGAGCGCTGCTCGCGGCTTTCGACCAGGCCAAGGCCAAGGCCACCGCGCTGGCTGCTCAGGCCGGCGGCGTTCTCGGCCCGACGATTTCGATCGAAGAGCCCCGCGAAGAAGTGGTCGAAGCGGTGCCCGTGAGCGCTGCGGTCGGTGCGCCGCGCGCGAGGCCCGCGCCCCCGACGAAGCCCGGCACCTCAACGGTCAACGCGACCGTGCGTGTCGTCTTCGCCTTGGAATAAGAGCCGCGCCAGCTAACCCTAGAGCGTCAGCAGCCGCTTGAAGTCCCGCCAGCCCCGTGTGTTGGCAATGTCGTCGGCGGTCAGCCAGGCGCGGCGGGCGGTGGCGACCGCGTAGGCCATGTTGTCGAGGGTGTCGACGCCGTGGGCATCGGTGTTGAGGACGATGGTGACGCCCGCCTCGTGGGCGAGGCGGGCGTGATGCTCGGAGAGGTCGCGGCGATTCGGGTTGCCGTTGATCTCGAGCATCGTGCCGCTGCGGGCGGCCGCCTCGGCGACCGCCTCGACGTCGATCCCGTAGGGCTCGCGGCGGCCGATCAGGCGTCCCGTCAGGTGGCCGATGCAATCGACGTGCGGGTTCTCGATCGCCGCCAGCACCCGCTCGGTCATCGCCCTCTCGGAGATCGCGAAGGAGGTGTGGACGCTGGCGACGACCCAGTCGAGCGCTTCGAGCAGGTCCTCCGGATAGTCGAGTTCGCCGTCGAGGCCGATGTTGACCTCGGAACCGGCGAGCAGGCGGAAGCCGCGCTTGCCCTCGTTCCAGGCCGCGATCTCGTCGATCCGCTGCCATAGGCGCTCGGCGGTGACGTGGTCGCCGAAGCCGTGGCTGGCCGAATGGTCGGTGATCGCCATGTAGGCGTAGCCGCGGGAGCGGCCGGCCGCGGCCATCTCCTCCAGCGTGTTGCGCCCGTCGGAGAGCATCGTGTGGGAGTGCAGGTCGCCGCGGATGTCGGCGAGCGAGACAAGCTCCGGCAGCGTGCCCTCGCGAGCCGCCTTCAGCTCGCCGCGCCCCTCGCGCAGCTCGGGCTCGACGTAGGCGTAGCCGAGCCGCTCGTAGACAGCCTCCTCGCTCGCGCAGAGCTCGACCTCGCCGCTCTCCGTATCGGTGATGCCGTGCTCGGAGACCGAGAGGTCGCGGGCGACCGCGTCCTCGCGCAGCTGCACGTTGTGGGCCTGGGAGCCGGTGAAGTGCTGCAGCAGGTTGCCGAAGGCCTCCGGGGCGACGATGCGCAGGTCAACGGAGACGCCGTTTTGGGTCTGGGCCCTGACGCCGTTGGGGCCGGGTTTGCCGGCGGCGGCGATCAACGGGCTGGCGACGAGCGCTTCGGCCAGGGTGGTCGGCTCCTGCGCCGTTGCGATCAGGTCGATGTCCTTGCAGGTCTCGGCCCAGCGGCGAACCGACCCCGCCACCTCGACCTGCTCCGCCGCCGGATGCGCGCGCAGCATCGCGGCCAGCTCCTCGGCGATCGGCCGCGCCATCGAGAGCAGCACGCGGCCCATCCCGCCGCCCGCCTCGCCGAGCTTCGCCAGGTTGGCGAGCACGTTCTCCTCGACTTTCGGGCCCAGGCCCTTGATAGTGCGGATCCGCTGTCCCTGGGCCGCCTGCCTCAGGTCGTCGAGGGTGGCGACGCCGAGCTCCTCGAAGAGCCGCCGGGCGGTCTTCGCTCCCACTCCGGGCACCCGCGTCACCTCGATCAGGCTCGGCGGGAACTTCTCCTTCAGCCTCGCCGCCGCCGGGATCTCACCGGTAGCGAGCAGGGCGTCGATCTTTTCCGCCAGGGTCTTGCCCACCCCCGGCAGCTCGGTTGCCCGACCGGCGACGGCCAGCTCGGAGACCGAGACCGGGCTTTCGCGGATCGCCTTCGCCGCGGTTCCGTAAGCGAGGACGCGGTATTTGTTCGCCCCGTCGAGCTCGTAGAGGACGCCCAGCTCCTCGAGGGCGGCGGCGATCTCGGCATTCGTCACGCCGAATAGCATCGCGCAGATGGCGGCGAGCGAAAGCGAGCGAGGACCGGCCTGGATCGTCCTCCCCACCTACGAAGAGGCGGCCAACATCGAGCGCGTCGTCGCCGAGGCGCGGGCGAAGCTGCCCGAATCGGCCCAGGTGCTGATCGTCGACGACAACTCTCCCGACGGGACCGGTGAGATCGCCGAGCGGCTCGCGGGCGAAGATGACGCGGTGCACGTGCTGCACCGGCCGCTCAAGGAAGGGCTCGGCCCCGCCTATATCGCCGGCTTCAAGCAGGCGCTGGCCAACGGCGCGGGACTGATCGTCGAGATGGACGCCGATTTCTCTCACGAGCCGGCATATCTGCCGCGCCTGCTGGAGGCGGCGGAGCGGGCCGACCTCGTGCTCGGTTCGCGCTACGTCGCCGGTGGCGGAGTCGCGGACTGGGGGGCGCTGCGCCAGACGATCAGCCGTGGCGGCAGCGCCTACTCACGCCTCGTCCTCGGCCTCGACGTGCGCGACCTGACAGGCGGCTTCAAGTGCTTTCGCCGCGAGGTGCTGGAAGCGATCGACCTCGACGCGGTTCGCTCGCGGGGCTATGCCTTCCAGGTCGAGATGACCTACCGGGCGATCGAGCTCGGCTTCCGCGTCGCCGAGGTGCCGATCGTCTTCCGCGACCGCCAGGACGGAAAGTCGAAGATGAGCCGCTCGATCGTGTGGGAGGCGATCTGGCGGGTACCCCTTCTACGCTTGGGCCGTTGAGATCCCGCCGAAGGCAATCGCCAGACCGAAGGGCCTCGCTATACTTTTTGAAGTATTGAGCGGCAAAACTCGATCCACAGGAGACCGATCCCAGTGACAGGCAAGCTCCACGACGTGACAGACGACACCTTCAAGTCCGAGGTGCTTGAGGCCGAGGGCCCCGTGCTCGTCGACTTCTGGGCCCCCTGGTGCGGCCCCTGCCGCGTCGTCCACCCGGTGCTCGAGGAGATGGACGCTGAGCGTGAGGACCTGAAAATCGTCAGCATCAACGTCGACGAGAACCAGCAGACCGCGGCCCAGTACGAGGTCCTCTCGATCCCCACCCTGATCCTCTTCAAAGACGGGGCGATCGCCAAGAAGGTCGTCGGCGCGATGCCCAAGCGTCGCCTCGAGGCCGAGCTGGAGCCGGCGCTCGCCTAGGGCGCGGAGGCGAGCGCGCAGATGCCCTTCGTCCACGTCCACTGGTTCGAGGGCCGTTCCGACGAGCAGAAGGCGGAGATCGCTAAGCGGATCGAAACGGCCCTCGTCGAGGTCGCCGGCGCCGCCCCCGAGCACTGCTGGGTGAAGTTCTCGGACTCGAAGAAGACCGACTTCATCATCGGCGAGCCGGAGGGGTAAGCGCCGGGGCTTCACCCGGACCCAGCCGGAACGTTGCCGGCGAGCGCTATCGGCGCTGCGACATCCGAGCCATTTAGGGCAATCGCGCTCGACACCGGTGCCGGACCGGTCAATTCCATCAACCCCAGTCCGAGCCAGGGACTGAGGGTGCGGGCGAAGGTCGCCGTCAGGTGAAAGCGGTCCCGGTAGACGAGCGCGTTGCCGATCACCGCCCGGCATAGGCCGCGAGGACAGACCTCGGGCGTCAGGTCCAAGACGGTGACCTGCGGCGCCGCGGCCGCGGCGCGGATGTCGAATTCGCGATTGCGGCGACGAACCCGCTCGAAGGCGCAGGCCCGCAGGTGGTTGGGGTGTTCGGAGACGCAGCTCGGGACGTCGCGCGGCGATGCGGGCATGTCGGGGATCAACACGGTCGAGAGTCCCGCCTCGTGGATCCGCGTCAACGTCTCCACGTAGCCGGCTTCGAGCGCGGCAGCGTTTGCCGCGTCGTGGAGTGCCTCACCGCTGCGGCCGTATGCCGTGTAGCCGGTGCTGCCGCCGATCACGACGGTCGTCCCCCTCGGACTGAGCGCGATCCGGCGCAGGGAGCGCTGCCGCCAAGCATCGCACTGCGAGTACCTGCGACTGGAGAGTGGGTTCTGGATGGTCACCGCTCCCGGGGTGCATTCGCGCTTGGTTAGAACCACGAGCCGCCAGTGGTATTCCTCCGCCAGGAACTCGAGCGGCGGGAAGTACTGCATGGCGTGTGAGTCGCCGAAGAGGACCACGGTGTGTTCGCCGGAGGGATCGCCGTAGACGCAGCCGCCCGAGCGGGTGCCCTCGATGCCCACCAGGCAGCCGTCGGCGACGACCGGTCCGCGGTTGGCCGCAGCATCGAGTGGGCTCGGGCGCAGCGCGACAGCAACTTCCTGCGGAGCCGACTTCGTGAGGAGGACCCGCGCCCCAATCGTCTGAGACGGCGGTGCGGTGTCGAACGTCGGCTGCGCCACACTCACCGCCAACCCCGCGGCAATCGCCAGCGCCGTGCAGCCGAGCCCAAGCGCGAGCGAGCGGCTGGGAAGCCTGGCCAGGGAGCGCGCCCGACGGACCGGGTCCTCGACCAGGTGGTGGCTGATCACCGCCGGCACGAGCGAGGCGAGGACGACAGCAAGGCCCGCAACGGGCGAGAGAGGCCCGAGGAGCGCCGCGGCAAAGACCAGGGCCGGCCAGTGCCACAGATACCAGGCATATGAGATACGGCCGACGTAGCGGACCGGCGCTCGCGAGAGCAACCAAGGAGGCGATCCGGCCGGTGGCCGGTCGAGGGAAAGGCCGGCGAACAGCAGCCCAGCCGTCCCCAGCGTCGGGACCAACGCGGCAAGGCCGGGGAACGGGGTGAGCGCGTCGAAGGCGAGAGTCGCATAGAGAATCGCGCCGAGTCCAGCCCAGCCGATCGCGAGTGCCGCGAGCCGGGGGATCGCCACGGCACCGAGCAGAGCCAATGCCGCCCCGATGCCGAGCTCCCAGGCGCGGCCGACAGCAGAAAAGTAGGCGGAGACCGGCTGTGCCTCGGTCAGCCCGACGCCAAGCAGCAGGGATGTCACGCAGGCGATCGCGAGGGTGAGGCCGAGCGCCGGCCGCGGAGAGCGTCCGCGGCGGCGCGGGAGCCAGCTCGCGGCCAGCAGCAGGGCAGGCCAGACGAGGTAGAACTGCTCCTCTATCGCCAGCGACCAGAGGTGCAGGACCGGGCTCGGTTCCTGGCCTTGGGCGAAGTAGTCGACCGACCTCGCCGCGAAATGCCAGTTCGCCGTGTAGAGGGCCGAACTGACGATGTCGCCGGAGACTTCGATCGCGCGGACGGGCGAGAAGACGACGATCGAGAGGGCGCCCACGGTTCCCAGCAGCAGCGCGGACTGGGGCAGCAGCCGCCTGGCGCGCCTCGCGTAGAAGCCGCGCAGCGAAATCGTCCCGCTCCGCTCAACCTCGCCGAGCAGCAGGCGGGTGATCAGGAAGCCCGAGATGACAAAGAAGACGTCAACGCCGACGTAGCCGCCGGCAAAGGTCGCGACGCCGGCATGGCAGAGAACCACCGCGACGATCGCGAGCGCCCGCAGGCCCTCGACGTCCGGGCGAAAGCCTCCACCTCCCGCCACTTGCCGATCCGCGTTCGTTGCGGTCATCGGTCCAGGATCGCGACGATCCGTGGCCGCTATCGGGACAACTTTGGCTCGGTCACCAAACCTATTCGCGGAAAAAGGGTCGGGACACCCCTCCCCGGAGACCGTTGCGCAGCAGATCGTGGTCCAGGGTTCAAACGTGGACACAGAGCCTCCGGGTGAGGGGTGTCCCGACCCTTCTCCGACAACAGGTAGCCCAGACGCTCTGCTCGCGGGAGCTGTGCACTTCGAAGCTGGCAAAGGCTCATGTTGAGGCGCGCAGTGCCCCTCCCCAGGAGGCTCTGTGTCCACCCTAGAAGCTCGTTGCACGACTCAGCTGCGCGACGGTCTCCGGGGGAGGGGCACTGCGCGCCTCACCTCAAACGGTTGATTCTCAGGCGCGGGCGAGTGAGATGCGGAGGTCGCGGCCGTCGATGCGGACGGGGGCGCCGTCGGCGTCGTAGGCGACGGAGGTGGCGAGCACCTCGCCGGCGATGTAGGGCTCGTGGGCCTGGGCGGCGGCGAGCAGCTCCTCGTCGCCGCCCAGGGCGAGCGCGATGCGATCGGAGATGTCGAGGCCGGCGGCCTTGCGGGCGTTCTGGACGGCGTGGACGATCTCGCGGGCGAGGCCCTCACGGCGCAGCTCGTCGTCGAGCTCGAGCTGCAGGGCGACGGCATGGCCGGCCTCGGCTTCGACCTCGTAGCCGTCCAGAGGCTGCAGCGAGAGCGTCACCTCGTCGGCGTCGAGCGTGTGCTCGTCGCCGTCGACATTGATGCCGATCTCATCGCCGTTGCCCATCACCTCGGCGACGTGGCTTGGATCGAGCGCCTCGACCGCGGCGGCAACCTGCGGCATGCGCTTGCCGAAGCGCGGGCCGAGCGCCCGGTAGTTGGGCTTGACCGCGTAGCTGACCAGGTCGGCCTCCTCGGAGACGAAGTCGAGCTCCTTGACGTTGAGCTCGGCGGTGACGAGGTCGGCGCGGGCCGAGATCGCCTCGCGCTCGGCGTCGTTGGCGACGATCACGGCGCGGCGCAACGGCTGGCGAACCTTGACCTTGGCCTGAGCGCGAGCGGCGCGGCCGAGCTCGACGGTGAGGCGTACGGCGTCCATCGCCGCCTCGAGATTCGGGTCGGCGAGGGCCGGGTCGAGTTCCGGGAAGTCGCGCAGGTGAACCGAGTCGGCCTGCTCGCCGAGCGCCTCCTCCTCGCCGCCGGCGAGGTTGGCGTGGATCTCGTCGGCGAGGAAAGGGGTGAAGGGGGCAAGCAGGGCGGCGACCTCGAGCAGGCAGTGGCGGAGGGTCGCGAACGCAGCCCTGTCGCCCTCCCAGAAGCGTCGCCGCGAGAGCCGCACGTACCAGTTGGAGAGCTCCTCGACGTACTCGGCGATCGCGCGGCCGGCCGCGGTGCAGTCGAAGGCGTCCATCCGCTCGCGGACGGTGGAGATCGTGGACTGGAGCTTGGACAAGGCCCACCGGTCGAGATCCTCGGTGGGCGCGATCTCACCTCCGAAGTCAGCGGGCTCGAGGTTCTCGGCGTTCGCGTAGAGCACCCAGAACGAGTACGTGTTCCAGAGCGTGAGCAGGAACTGGCGCACCGATTCGCCGACCGTGTCGACCGAGAAGCGGTAGCCCGACCAGGGCTGCTGCGCGGTCAGGTAGTACCAGCGGAAGGCGTCGGCGCCGTGGGCTGAGATCACGTCCCAGGGCTCGACCACGTTGCCCTTGCTCTTCGACATCTTCTGCCCCTCCGGGTCGAGGATGAGGCCGAGGCAGACGCAGTTGCGGTAGCTGGACTCATCGAAGAGCAGCGTCGACTCGGCCAGCAGCGTGTAGAACCAGCCGCGGGTCTGGTCGATCGCCTCGCAGATGAAGTCGGCCGGGAAGCGCTCCGCGAACAGCTCCTCGTTCTCGAACGGGTAGTGGAACTGCGCGAAGGGCATCGCGCCGCTGTCGTACCAGGTGTCGATCACCGACTCGACCCGGCGCATCTCGTCACCGCAGCGTTCGCAGTCGAGCGTCACCTCGTCGACGTAGGGGCGGTGCAGGTCCTCCGGCACCTCGCCGCGGGCGCGCTCGCGCAGCTCGGCGACCGAGCCGGCGCAGAAGCGCCCGTCGCAATCCTCACCCGTGCACTCCCAGATCGGCAATGGCGTCCCCCAGAAGCGGTCGCGCGAGAGCGCCCAGTCGACGTTGCTCTCCAGCCACTTGCCGAAGCGGCCGTGCTTGATGTGCTCGGGGTGCCAACCGATCGTCTCGTTGTTGGCCAGCAGCCGGTCCTTGGCCTCGGAGGTCTTCACGTACCAGCTCGACTTGGCGTAGTAGAGAAGCGGCGTGCCGCAACGCCAGCAGTGCGGATAGGCGTGCTCGTAGACCTCCTCGCGATAGAGCAGGCCGCGGCGCCCGAGGTCGCGGATCAGCCGCTCTGTCACCTCGGGGTCCTTGACGAACTCGCCCTCGAAGCCGCTGACGCGGCGGTCGAAGCGGCCGTCGAGCCCGACCGGGTTGTAGAGGGTGCCGGCGACTGTCGGATCGAAGATGCCGTTCTCGGCGGCGACCTTGAAGTCGTCCTCGCCGAAGGCGGGGGCGATGTGGACGAGGCCGGTGCCGTCCTCGGTGGTGACAAAGTCGCCAGCGACAATCTTGAAGGCGTTCGCCGGAGCCTCCTCGAGCTCGAAGACCGGGCCCGCGTACTTGCGGCCGACGAGCTCTGCGCCGGCCAAGCGCTCGAGCACCTCCGCCTCCTCGCCGAGGACCTTCTCGACCAGGGCCTCGGCGACGACGAGCGTCTCCCCCTCGACCCGCGCTTTGACATAGGAGACGTCCGGCGCGACGGCGACGGCGACGTTGCCGGGCAGCGTCCAGGGAGTCGTCGTCCAGACCAGCAGAAATTCCGCCGCCTCCTCTGCTCCCGCGGGGGCCAAGGAATCAGAAATGGATTGGCCCCCGCTCCCGCGTCCGGGGGCGGCGGGGGGCAACAAGGGAAACTTGACGTAGATCGAGGGGTCTTTCACGTCCTCGTAGCCGAGCGCGACCTCATGCGAGGAGAGCGCCGTGCCGCAGCGCGGGCAGTAGGGGACGACCTTGTGGCCCTCGTAGAGGCGATCCTCGTCCCAGAGCTTGCGCAGCGACCACCAGACCGACTCGATGTAGTCGTCCTCGAGCGTGACGTAGGGGTCGTCGAGGTCGATCCAGAAGCCGATCCGCTCGGTCAGCCGGTTCCACTCCTCGACGTATTCGAAGACCGACTCGCGGCAGCGGGCGTTGAACCTGTCGATCCCGTAGTCCTCGATCTCTTGCTTGGAGGAGATGCCGAGCTGCTTCTCGACCTCGAGCTCGACCGGCAGGCCGTGACAGTCCCAGCCGGCCTTGCGCGGCACCCGGTAGCCGCACATTGCCTTGTAGCGGGGATAGACGTCCTTGAAGACGCGGGAGAGGACGTGGTGTGAGCCGGGGCGGCCGTTGGCGGTCGGCGGCCCCTCGTAGAAGCTCCAGATCTCGGCGCCCTCACGCTGGATGAGCGAGCGGTGGAAGACGTCGCCCTCGCGCCAGCGCTCGAGCACCCGCTCCTCGAGCTCGGGGAAGCTTTCTTTTGGGTTCACGGGTTTGAAGCCAGACATGAGGTTCGCGTGATTCTAGGAGCGGGTACGCTGCTCGCCGCATGCCCCTCTACAACCTCAACGGAAAGATCGCCCTGGTCACCGGCGCGGCGCGGGGCATCGGCTACGAGACGGCACGCCAGTTGCACCAGCGCGGCGCCTCGGTCGCGGTCGTCGACCTCAACCCCGATCAGGCCCGCGAAGCGGCGGAGCGGATCGGCGAGCGGGCGATCGGGATCGCGGCCGACGTCACCGACCACGCCGCGATGATGCAAGCGGTGAGCGAGACCGTCGAGCGCTTCGGCGGCCTCGACGTCCTCGTCGCCAACGCCGGCATCGCCCCGGGAACGGTGGCGACGACGAGGGGGATTTCGCTCGAGGAATGGGAGCGCGTCTTCGAGGTCGACGTGCTCGGCGTCTGGCGTACGGTACGGGCGGCGCTGCCGCAGATCGTCGAGCGGCGCGGGCACATCGTCGTCACCTCCTCGGTCTACGCCTTCATGAACGGCGTCTTCAACAGCTCCTATGCGTCTGCGAAGGCCGGGGTCGAGTCGATGGGGCGTTCCCTGCGAACCGAGCTGACGCCGTTGGGGGCAAGCGCCAGCGTCGCCTACTTCGGCTTCGTCGACACAAAAATGGTCCAGGATGCGTTCGAGCTGCCGGGCTCGGGCCACCTGCAGAAAAACGCCCCCGCCTGGCTGCTGAAGCGAATCAAGCCCGAAGAGGCGGGTGCTGCCGTCGTGCGCGGCATCGAGGAGCGCTCGCCGCGGATCTTCGCACCGAAGTGGTGGCGCTACGTCTCCGCCCTGCGCGGCCTGATCAACCCGCTGCTCGACCGCCGCTTCGAGCGCGACGCGAAGATGACTGCCTCGATCCGAGAGATCGAGGCCACGGCCGACGAGCAGGGCGTTGCCGCGGTCGCAGCCGCTACGCCTTCCGGACCTCCGCCGGCGTGACTTTGCCGGATTTGGTCGCCGTGTACGCGTAGGCCTCCTTCATCCGGCTCTGACCGGAGTTCGTGTAGACGAGCAGGCGCTTGCCGTCTGTGCGCACCCGAACGAGCCCGTACGCCGTGCGGCTGAAGGCGAAGAAGTCCTTCTCGTCGGCCTTCGGCGCCTTCCCTTCGACGCCTTTTTCCGCATCGGGAACGACCCAGCCGACCTTCTTGAAGAAGGCGACCAGCTCGGTGACGAAGATCACCGAGGAGGCGCCCCGGCCGTTGCGGCCGAGCGCGCTCATCAGCGTGGCGCGGGGGTGGATGTACTCCTTGCGGGCGCTCTCGTCACCCGAGGAGACGACCGAGACCAGCGGTTCAACCGCCTTCAGGAACGAATCCGAGAACTCGGCCGAGCCGTGGTGTGGCACCTTGAGCACCCCGGCGCCGAGATCGAGCCGACCGGCTTTGTGCTCTTTAGTCAGCGTCTGCTCAGACTGGGTGTTGAGGTCGCCGGCGAAGAGCATGCGCCAGTTGCCGAAGCCGAGGCGGAGAACGACGGACTGCCCGTTGATCGTGTGCGCGGCGTCCAGGCCGGTGAACGCCGAGTCCGGGATCTCCTCTGTCGCGTCGACCGCGAGACCCTCGGGCTCCTTGCCGAGGAAGCGCAGCCCGGCCTCGCCGCCGAGGGCGACGGGGATCGGGCCCAGCACCTCGACCTTGATTTGCTCGTCGTCGAGGAAGTCGAAGGCTTGTTCGTCACCCTTGACGAGGCTGCGGAACTCGATCGGGCCGCTCTCCTGCCAGGCCTTCAGCGCCTTCTTCCAGCGGCGGAAGTAGGTGTTCATCTCGCTGTCCGCGACCGTGGTGAGGTCGGTCTCGAGCCCGGTGATGATCGTCTCTTTGCCGACCGTCTTCGTCGCCCCGAACGCCTCCTGGTCGGGGACGCTGGACGGGCGCTTGACCAGGCCGTTGTGGTAGACGCGGCTGGGGTGGGCGTACAGCCGCTTGAGCGGGTTCGAATTGGTCTCGGACTCCTGGATCTCGGCCAGCCCGGCGAAGTGGTCGGCGTCGCCGTGAGAGACGATCATCGCGTCGATCTCCTTCCGCTGCGCGTCGCTGCTGCCTCGGTACCGCGCCGCCAGGTAGCGGGCGAAGAGCTGGTTATCGCCGCCGTCGAGCGTGATCGTCTTCCCGCCAGGCGTCTCGATCAGCGCCCCGTCGCCCTGCTGGACGTCGACGAAGTCGACCTTGAGCACCTTCACCTCGTCGGCGGGCAGCGCCACTTCCTGCGCGTCTTTGCCGGAGCCAAAGCGGCGCTTGACGTAACCGAACCCCTTTTTCGCGACGATCGAGCCGTTTGCCTGGGTCGCGTACCCGAGCACCTCGACTTTGAGCCGTTTTGAATCCTGGTCGAGGACCGTGACCGGGTCCCCCCAGGCCAGCATCGTCCGGAACTTGCCGTCCTCACCCGTCAGCGCCGCCAGATCAACGGCAATGGCTCTCTGCTCAGGCATCTCGCCTCCGTCCTCGAGTGAATGCTGAAGATCAGCACGAGTATATGGAGAATTCCCGAGCGCTTGGCCTCCTGGGGTTCTACCGCGTCAGGCGCTCGAGCAGGCAGACGACCGATTCGTAGGGCTCGCCGGTCGCGCGGGTCATCCCGATCTCGCAGGTGCGGTTGCTGGAGACGTGGGCGTCGAAGCTGCGCCCGGCGAGCTCTTCGGCTTGGGGCCGGGTTGCGGCAGCGGTCAGCTCCGGATGCGAGATGCCGCGGTCGCCGGCGAAGCCGCAGCAGGTCGCCGAGGGGGCGACGTAGACATCTTCGGCAAGGGCGGCGGTGAGGGAGCGAAGGCGCGGCGCAAGGCCCATGTGACGGGTGGCGCAGGTCGGGTGGGCGGTGGCGGCCGCGACCTTGCGGCCGACCTCGAGGCGCGGCAACAGGCGATCGTTCGCCCAGGCCACCGAGTCGAGGATCTCCAGTGCCGCGAACCGCTCGACGTTCTCCTCGTAGAGGACACCGTCGCCGGGTTCGACGACCGCCTGCGTGCAGGAGGCGGCGTCAATCACGACCGGCAGCTCGCCCTCCCCGCTCCAGCGCCAAAGGCTCTCGACCATCGCGTTCGCCTTCTGCGCGTGTGCCTCCGAGTAACCCTTCGAGCCGAAGGGCAGCCCGCAGCAGCTGCCGGCGACGTCGGCGGGGATCCAGACCGGCAGGCCTGCGCGAGCCGAGACCTCGACCAGCGCCTCGACCGGCGAGCCGCCGAATATGCGGTTGGTGCAGGAGGGGACGTAAACGGCGGCGGCGCCCTCGCGCTCGGTCACCGGCAACCGCGCCGAAGCCGGACTCGGCAGCCCCTTGCCGCGCTTCGTCCGCCGCGCCAGCGGGCCGCCGAGCCGCAGGCCGGCGCGGGCGGCGCGCTCGACCGTGTGCCAGCGTTTTGCCGCCGCCAAGGCCGCTCGCTCGGCGCGCGGCGAGTGCGCCTCCTTCCTCAGTTCCTTGACCAGGGCGCCGGTGTCGATCCCGACCGGGCAGGCCAACTGGCAGGAGCCGTCGGCGGCGCAGGTCTCCAGCGAGTCGTACTCCTGCTCCTCGAGTAGGGCGCGGCGCAGTGGGGAACCCTCGGGCTGGCGGGCGATCTCGCGCCGCAGGACGATGCGCTGGCGCGGCGTCGTCGTCAGGTTGCGGCTCGGGCAGACCGGCTCGCAGAAGCCGCACTCGACACAAGTTGCTGCCTCCTGCTCGATCGGCGGCGTCGTCTTCAGGTTGCGCAGGTGGACGGCGGGATCGCGGTTGAGGACCACGCCGGGAGCTAGTACCCCGTCGGGGTCGGCCAGCCGCTTCACCCGCCACATCAGCTCGGTCGCCTCCTCGCCCCACTCGCGCTCGACGTAGGGGGCCATGTTGATCCCGGTGCCGTGCTCGGCCTTGAGCGAGCCGTCGTACTTGCCGACGATCAGCTCGACCAGCTCGGCCATGAACGCCTCGTATCGCTCCAGGTCCTCCTGCTTGGCGAAGTCCGGAGTCAGCATGAAGTGCAGGTTCCCGGCCGAGGCGTGGCCGGCGACACCCGGCAGGAAGGCGTGATCGGCGAGCAGCGCCTGCAGGTCGCGAGCTCCCTCGGCGATCTGCTCGGGCGGCACGCAGACGTCCTCGACGATCAGCGCCGTCCCCGGCAGGCGCAGCCGGCCGATCAGCCCGTGCAGGCCCTCGCGCACGCGCCAGGCCAGCTCGATCTCCTCGGCGTCGCGGGTGAAGTCGAGCGGGCGGATGACCTCATGCCCGGCGAGGATCTCCCCTGCCCGCTCGACGTAGGCGTCGAGAGCGGCGTCGTCCTCCCCACCGAACTCGACCAGCAGCACCGCCGACTCGGGCGGCAGCTCCTTCCACTCCTCCGGCGCGCCGACCATGTTCCAGGCGGCGGTGATCAGCGCCGGGGCAACCATCAGCTCGACCGCGGTGGCGCCGGAATCGACGAAATCGCGGACCGGCGCGATCGCCTCGTCGATGCCTGGGAAGTGGATCCAGGCCGTCGTCGTGCGAGCCGGAACCGGGACGGTCTCGAAAACCGCCTCGGCGACGAAGGCGAGCGTGCCCTCCGAGCCGACGACGAGGCGGCGGAAGATCTCCAGCGGCTCGTCGGCGTCGAGGAAGGCGCAGAGGCGGTAGCCGGTCGTGTTCTTGATCGCGAACTTGCGGCGGATGCGGGCGCTGAGCTCGGCGTCGGCGCGGATCTCGTCGCGGATCGCGGCGAGCCCGGCGGCCAGCTCGGGCTCCTCGGCAGCGAAGCGCTCGCCGGCGCCGGGTTCCGCGGTGTCGATCGTCGTCCCCGAAGGCAGCACGAGCGTCATCGAGCGCAGCGTCGAGTAGGAATCACGGGTGACGCCGCAGCGCATCCCACCCGAGTTGTTGGCGATCACGCCGCCAACGCAGGCGATGTCGGTGCTGGCCGGGTCGGGGCCGAGCTTGCGCCCGTGGGGCGCCAGTATGCGGTTGGCGTGGCCGAGCACCGTGCCCGGCTTGACCCGGACGCGCCCCGCCCCATCCTCCACCACGACCCCGCCGAAGTGGCGGCGCACGTCGACGAGGATGCCGTCGCCCTGCCCCTGGCCGTTGAGGCTGGTGCCGCCGGCTCGGAAGGTGACCGGGACGCCGTTGCGGCGCCCGTAGTCGAGCACCTTGGCGACGTCCCCGGGGTCGCGCGCCATCACCACCGCCTGCGGGAAGAGGCGGTAGGGGCTGGCGTCGGAGGCGTAGCGGACGATGTCGCCGGCGCGGGCGAGGACGCGATCGGCGCCAAGCAGGCGTTCGAGATCGCCGCGCAGCGGTTGGGCCGCTCCCCTGGCCAGCGAATCGGGGGCGCGGTCCGGCGAGGCCATCAGAACAGCGACATGCCCGGCGCGACCGGGACTTCGACCAGCTCCGGCTGCGAGGAGGCGAGCGCCTGCTCAAGCGCGCCGCGGACCTCATCGCGGTCGCCCGCTCGGCGGACGTTGACGCCGTATCCCTCGGCGACGGCGGCGACGTCGAGCGCCGGCAGGTCGAGGCCGGGCGCGCCGCTCACCTGCTCGACGTCGGCGAACCACTTGAGGATCGCGTACTCCTCGTTGCGCATGACGAGGAAGGTAACCGGGACCTTGTAGGCGACGGCGCTCCAGAAGGCGGTGATCGCGTACTGCGCCGAACCCTCGCCGAGCACGCAGACGACGGGACGGTCGGGTTGCGCGAGCTGTACGCCGACCGAGGCGGCGAGGCCGAAGCCGAGGCCGCCGCCGGCACTGAAGTAGTAGCCGCCCGGGCGCGAGAGGCGCAGCTGATTGCGCAGGGCGAGCGTGCTGGCCGGCGACTCGAGCACGACGATGCCGTCCTCGGGGAAGACCTCGCCCAACGCCGTGTGCACGGTCGAGGAGTCGAGCGGGTCGGTGGGCGGGATTTCCTGTGGGCCCTGATTGGGCTCGGGAGCGGGCCGCGAGGACTCCGGCAGATCGGCGAGCAGCGCTTCCAGCGTCAGCTTCACGTCGGCGACCAGCGCGTCGCCCATCGGCGCCCGCGCCGCCTCGTCGGGGTCGCTGGTGATCGCGACCAGTTTCGCGCCCTCCGGCAGCAGAGGGCCGGGGATATGCGGGTAGTAGGGGAAGACCGAGCTGCCGACGACGAGGATCAGGTCGTGGCCCTCGAGGGTCTGCCCGATCGGGCCAATTGCCGGCGGCAACACGCCGCGGAAGTTGTGGTGGTTCTCGGGAAAGCCAAGCCGACCTCCACCGGTCGCCGGTGTCGCCCAGACCGGCAGGCGCTGGCGCTCGGCCAGGGCGACGGCATCGTCCCAGGCGCCGGAGGCGTCGATGTCGGGGCCGGCGACCATCACCGGGTTGGTGGCGCTGTCGAGCCGGTCGGCGAGCACGCGAACGGCGGCGGGATCCGCCGCCGCGCGCCCGTCGACGCGGCGGGCGATCGCCTCCCGCGCGTCGGCCTCGTCGACCTCGGCGTACCAGTCGTCCATCGGGATCGAGACGAAGACGGGGCCCCGCGGCGGCAGCGAGGCAAGGTGGGCACCGTGGGCGAGTGCCAGCGGCACGTCCTCGGGCCGGGCCGGCTCGTAGGACCACTTGACCAGCGGGTGGGGCATGCGGATCGCGTCGCGGTTGGTCAGGTTCGCCTGCAGGGTGATCTGAGCTCGCGCCTGCTGCCCAGCCGTGACCAGCACCGGCGAGTGGTTGGCCTGGGCGTTGAAGATCGCCCCCATCGCGTTGCCGACCCCCGGCGCGGTGTGCAGGTTGGCGACCGCCGTCTGCCCGGAGGCCTGAGCGAAGCCATCGGCCATCCCGACCACGACGGCCTCCTGCAGGCCGAGCACGTAGCGGAAGTCAGCGGGGAAGTCGGCGAGCATCGGCAGCTCGGTCGAGCCTGGGTTGCCGAACATCGTCGTCATACCGAGCTCGCGGAAGAGGTCGAAGCTGGCCTCGCGGACGCTGGTCATACCGAGCGAAACCCTATATGTGGACTGCCGTTCTCAAGCACTCCCCTAAGTCGGTCGATAGCTGCAATCGTGGAACTTGCCGCGCTCTCACGCAGGACCTTTCTCCTCGTAGGCACAGTTCTTTCGATATGCGGGATATGGCCCGCATCGGCGACCGCCGGGCCCGCGACGACGCGCATCGTCTACATCCAGGGCAAGATCGTGCCGATCCCGGCGTCGGTCCCTCACGAAGAAGGGGACATGGTCGACAAGCGGATCGTCCCCGACCTGGTCTGGATCGCGCAGCACTTCCCGATATTCGTGACCGACGGCTACTCGGGCCCGCTGCCGAACGGCGAACACGTCGGCTGTCACGGCTGCCACGTCAAACACTCGGACCACTACAACGGCCTCGCCGTCGACGTCGTTCCGGTCAACGGCGACGGCAAATGCGACGTGACCTGGCGCGGCATCACCCGGCTCGCAAAATGGGCCGAGCCGCAGCAGAATCGTCCCCTGGCGCCCTTCCGCTGGGTCGGCTACGAAGGGGACGCCGGCCACGGCTGTGGCAACCACCTGCACCTCTCCTGGGAACATGCCGCCGCGCCCCAGTTCCAGCTCGCCGAATGGGTTGAGGTCTTCCCGGTGGGCGCGAAAGGCACACCCGGCAAGACCCGCCACAAGAAGCGCAAACCCGCCGCAAAGCCACCCGCCGGCCCTCCGGGCGGCGTCTCGACCTTCCAGTCCGGCGGCGTCTCGGCCAACGGCGACTGATCCCAACGGATTAGGTCTTCCGGGGGTCCCTCCTCAGGCCGCTTCGCGGGAGTTCCTGAGAAGGGACCCCCGGAAGCCCATGGCGCTTCTAGGATCTGCGACCGATGCGTGTCCGGATCGCCATTTTGCTCTCAGCTTGTGTGCTTCTAGCCGGTTGCGGAGCAACGAGCGATTCGACGCCGGTTGCCTGCCTGAACGGGGCGGATGCCTACCTCGCGGCGTTGAAGAAAGCGCCCGGAGAGGTGAAGCTCAGGGGTGAGGCGGCGATCTCGGATTGCCTGACCGAGAACCAGTCCGGCGGGGACTTGGCAAACGTAGGGATCGCGATGGTCGACGCGGCGACGCGGCTCAACGCCGAAGCGCGCGCCGAGCCCGGCGGCGCGGCCAACCTGCGGCTCGGCTACCTGCTCGGCGCAGTTGAGCGTGGCGCCGAGGGGACGAGCGGCATCCACGCCGACCTGATCCGCCGTCTCACCGCGGCCGCCCGCTACAGCCCGCGGGGGCGGCCGCTGTCGGCGACCTTCCTCGAGACCTACCGGGAAGGCTTCGACGCCGGCGGGGCCCACGGCTGAATACCCTGGTGCGGCAAACTCAGACGGAGGACACAGTTGACTGAGCAGTTGTGGGGCGGTGAGACGACGAAGGCGGTAGAGAACTTTCCGGTTTCGGGCGAGCGGGTACCCGTCCCGGTCGTGCGCTGGCTGGGGCGGCTGAAGTCCGCGGCGGCCGAGGTCAACGGCGAGCTGGGGCAGCTCGACCCGGCGCTCGCCGAGCGGATCGCCGACGCCGGCAAGGCGGTCGCCGAGGGCGAGCACGACGACCAGTTCCCGATCGACGTCTTCCAGACCGGCTCGGGCACCTCCTCGAACATGAACGCCAACGAGGTGCTGGCCAATCTCGCCGGCGACGGCGCCCATCCCAACGACCACGTCAACATGGGGCAGTCCTCCAACGACGTCTTCCCCTCCGCCGTCCACCTGGCGGCGCTCGACGAGGTCACGCGCGACCTGCTGCCCGCGATGGGCGGCCTGCAATCGGCGCTCGAGGCGAAGGCCGGGCAGTTCGCCGACGTGGTCAAGGCCGGGCGGACCCACCTGATGGACGCGGTGCCGGTCACCCTCGGCCAGGAGTTCGGCGGCTACGCCGCGCAGGTTCGTCTCGGCGTACAGCGGGTGGAGGCGACGCTGCGCCGCGTCGGCCAGATCCCGCTCGGCGGCACCGCGACCGGCACCGGCCTGAATACCCACCATGAATTCGCCGCCAAGGTGCGGGAGAGGCTCGCCGCCGATAGCGGCCTGGAGATCTCAGCGCCGCTCGACCCCTTCGAGGCGCAGGGCAACCGCGACGCCCTGGTCGAGCTCTCGGGCGCGCTCAAGGTCTACGCGGTCTCGCTCAACAAGATCGCCAACGACCTGGCACTGATGGGCTCCGGCCCGCGCGCCGGCCTCGCCGAGCTGCGCCTGCCAGAGCTGCAGAAGGGCTCCTCGATCATGCCCGGCAAGGTCAACCCGGTGATTCCCGAGGTCGTGATCCAGGTCGCCGCGCAGGTGATCGGCAACGACGCGGCGATCACCGTCGCCGGCAGCCAGGGACAGTTCGAGCTAAACGTGCGCGTGCCGCTGATCGCCCGCAACCTGCTCGACTCGGTCAAGCTGCTCGCCTCCGCCTCGCGCCTACTCGACGAGAAGTGCGTCGCGGGGGTCGAGGCCAACGAGGAGATGACCGAGCGCCACGCCGAGGCCACCCTGGCCACGGCCACCGCTCTCAACCCGCACATCGGCTACGACCGCGCCGCCGACATCGTCAAGGCCGCGGCCGAGTCTGGTCGCTCGCTGCGCGAGGTCGCCCTCGAGCAGGGGGTCGAGCCTGCGGTGCTCGAGGAGGCGCTCGACCACCGGCGGATGGCGCGCCCGCACGAGTAGCGGAGCGTACTCGAGGCTGGGCGGGCGATCGTCGCCTCTACTTGGCCGTCATCTTCAGCTTGCCGGAGAAGATCTTCCTTGCGGCGGTACCCCCGGTGGGGGCGAAGGTGACTTTCAGCCTGAAGGGCAGCTTGTGCTCTCTCTTCAGTCGCTTCTTTCCCGCCTCGGTCGGCTTCAGCTTCAGGCTCACGGTTCCCGGACCGGTCGCCGTGACAGTCGCTTTCCGAATGCGCCTGCGCTTCTTCTCCACATCGACCGCGGCCAGCGTGCCGCTCCAGGGCACGTCGACCTTCAGGGTCGCCGTCCCCTTCTTCGGGTTCAACCTCAGCTTGCCGAAGCTGAACTCGTTCCGCGGGATGCTCTGGATCGTGACCTCGTCGACGCCGGCATTGAGGTAGCCGAGGCTGTCCACCTCGGCGAGCCGAAGGCGCACGACCTGTCCGGAGAACGGGGTCAGGTCGACGGTGCGGATCAGCGGCACGGTGAAGTTGACGGCACCGTTTTGAGTCCGGAATACGGTGGCGAGGATGTCGGCCGGGTTGACCGAGTCGATCGCTGCGCTCGGCTTCATCACGTCGATCCGATACTGCTGATTTCCACCTCCTTCCGAGGACAGCGTGTCGGGCGTCGGAACGGTGATCTCCGCCGCGGAGTTGTAGTACGTGATCAGCGAAAGGCTGTGGGTCATGCCCGGCTCGAGAGGGATGTCCTGGTAGAGGATTCGCGTGCCGTAGAAACCGACCTCGTCCGTGATCGCGGCGAAGTTGCCCTGTGGTGGCGGCGGGATGATTCGCGGTACTTCTTCGCCGCTTTTCCATTCTCTGCTCACCGGCGCATTGAGTCCCGAATACGCGAACCAACCGCCCGATCCGCCCGATGCCGGGATCCCAACTTTCGTCCAGCCCGCCAGCGTGCCCGTCTCGAAATCGCCATTGACCATCGTCGCGGCGGCCGTTGGCTGGGCGAGCAGGAGGAGGACTCCGACGATTGTCGCCGATCGGGTCACCAATCTCGTCGCGTACCGATTCAAAGCCGACCGCACAGTACTCGGCATTTCAGCCCTGCAGCGTGACGAAGCGCTCCTCGGTCAGCTCGTAGACGGCGAAGGCGGGTCCCTCGCGCGTGTTGCCCGAGTCCTTGACGCCGCCGTAGGGCATCTGATCGGCGCGGAAGGTCGGCACCTCGTTGATCAGGACGCCGCCGAACTCGAGCGTGCCAGCGGCCTCGAGGCCGCGGCCAACGTCGCGGGTGAAGACGCCCGCCTGCAGGCCGAACTTCGAGTCGTTCGCCATCCGCAGCGCCTCGCCGAAGTCCGCGTAGCGGTCGATCGTCGCCACCGGGCCGAAGATCTCCTCGCACCAGACATTCGCCTCGTGCGACGGCGAGCCGAGCAGGGTCGGCGCCAGGCAACGCCCCTCGTCGACGAGCTCGCCGCCGCTGAGCAGCTCCGCGCCTCCCTCTACCGCCTCGTCGATCCACTGCTTGACCCGGTCGCGATCGCCGGACGAGATCAGCGGGCCGACGTCGGTCTCGGGGTCGAGCGGATCGCCGACCCGCAGAGCCTCGGCGTTGGCGACGAAGCGCTCGGTGAAAGCGTCGGCGACGTCCTCGTGGACGAGGACGCGCTGAATCGAGATGCAGCTCTGCCCGGCGTGCGAGAAGGCGTGCAGCTGCGCCTTGTCCGCCGCCGTCTCCCAGTCGCCGTCGGAGTGGACGATCAGCGGCGCGTTGGAGCCGAGCTCGAGGTTCACCTTCTTGTGGGGAACGCGGCTGCGGATGCCCCAGCCGACTCCGGCCGAGCCGGTGAAGGTGAGGGCGCGGGTCAGCTCGTGCTCGACGATCGCGTTGCCGACCTCGGCGCCGGGCCCGGGGACGACGCTGAGCCATCCCTGCGGCAGTCCGGCCGCGACCAGGATCTCTGCCAGCTTCAGTGCCGAGATCGGCGTCTGCCCGGCCGGCTTCAGCACGATCGAGTTGCCGGCGGCGATCGCCGGTCCGAGCTTGTGGGCGACTAGGTTGAGCGGGAAGTTGAAGGGGCTGATCGCGCCGACGACCCCATAGGGGACGCGCAACATCACGCCGAGCTTGCCACCCCCGGCGGGGGAGGCCTCCATCGGCACGGTGCCGCCGGTCAGCTTGCGCGCCTCGGTGGCGGAGAAGGTCAGCGTGTCGACGCAGCGGCTCGCCTCGACCCGTGCCGTCTTCAGCGGCTTGCCGGCCTCGGCGGCGATCGTCAGCGCGAGATCCTCGACTCGGTCGTGCACCAGCTCTGCGGCTCGGTCGAGCACGGCGGCGCGCTCGTGCTGGGGGAAGTCCGCGGAGAGGAAGGCCTCGTGGGCGGCGCGCACCGCGCGGTCGACGAGCGCCGCATCGCCTTCGGCAACCCGCCCGACGACGGTGCCGTCATAGGGGCTGTGCACCTCGCCCCAATCGCCGGTCTCCTGCCACTCGCCGGCGGCGAGGAGTTTGTGGTCGGTCGCTTGCACGATCTGGGTCGCCATGTGTGGTCTCTTTCAGACTAGAGCAGGCCGCGACTCTCCCAGCTAGAACCTGTTGCTCGAACCATGCGGATTCGACTGCTGACGCTGCTCCTCTTCCTCTGCCTGGCCGCCCCCGCGCAGGCGAGCGTCTCCTGGCTGGTCAAGGGCCATGGCTTCGGCCACGGCGTCGGCGTCAGCCAGTACGGGGCCTACGGCTACGCCAAGCACGGCAAGGGCTACCGCTTCATCCTCGCCCACTACTACACGGGGACCACGATCGGGACGCTGCAGGGGCCGCGGGTGGTGCGCGTGCTGCTCGAAATCGCGCCGGGCGACGTCGGCTTCAGCGGCGCGACCAGCGCCTGCGGCAAGGTCCTCGACCCGCACCGCAGCTACGAGGCGCACCGCAACGGCTCGCGGGTGAAGCTGCGCAGCTCGGGCGGCAAACCGCTGGCCGACTGCGGGCGCAAGCTGCGGGCCGCCGGCAACGGCCGGATCGCGATCTCCGGCCTCGACGCCTACCGCGGGGCGCTGGAGGTCGTGCCCACCGAAAGCGACCCCGGCTCGCTCAATGTCGTCAACGCACTCGCCCTCGAGCAGTACGTGAAAGGGGTGATCCCGAACGAGTCGCCGCCCTCCTGGCCCCAGGCCGAGCTGCGCACCCAGGCCGTCGAGTCGCGCTCCTTCGCACTCACAGGCGGGGTCGGCGGCAACGGCTTCGACCTCTACAGCGACACCCGCAGCCAGGTCTACGGCGGTCTCTCGACCGAGACGTCATCGACCAACGCAGCCGAGGCGGCGACGCGCGGTCAGGTCGTCCTCTACCACGGCAAAGTCGCCGAGACCTTCTTCTCGGCCTGCTCGGGCGGACAGACCGAGAGCGTGCAGAACGTCTTCTTTGGGCCGGCCGTCCCCTACCTGGTCAGCGTCCCCGACCCCTACGACTACTACTGCCCCCTGCACAACTGGACGCTGCGCTTCTCCGGTCCCGAAATCAGCTCCCGGCTGGGCGCCTACCTCGACGGGCGGCTGAAGAAAGTCGTCGTCACCAAGCGCGGCGTCTCGCCCAGGATCGTCACGGCAAAGCTCTACGGGACGAGTGGCGTGACCAAGGTGAGCGGCGAACAGCTGGAGGCCGCGCTAGGCACCTACAGCACCTGGATGACCTTCGTCAAGCAGGTCACCCACTAGCGAGAGCGGCGCTCGATTCACCCGTCCGGATAGGGCTGGATCGGGACTCCGTGGTCGGTCTCGCGCAGGCCGAACTCGTAGGCGGCGCCGGCGGCGAGGGTGAGCTGCTCCGGCTGGCGGCCGGCGCGTTCGACCGTCAGCTCGAGGTCGGAGACCGAGCAGTTGAGCGTGTTGTGCTCGGGGCCCTTGGGGTCGGCGTAGATCCAGCCGACGAAGTCCTTCTGCGGAGCCGAGACGCGACCGCGGACGACGAGGTCCTTGCCCGGCAGGACGAACCCGCACTCAGTCGGCCGCGGCTCGACGGAGGCGGCGCGGATCTTGCCGAAGCCGCCGAGCCGGTGAACCTCGCCGTCGAGGACGAGGTTGCCCGACGGCAGCCAGGGAGTCGTGCGGCGGCCGATAGCGACCCGGGCGGCGCCGGCGTCGAAGTAGGTGTCGGGGCGCCCCTCGAAGCCGGTCCCCTCGAGCCAGACCCAGCGTGCGGCGTGCTCACTGCCCCAGTTGTGGCCGATCATGCCCGGCCAACTGGCGATGTCGATCGTCGTGCCGTCGATCTCGAGGCGACCGTCGAAGCGGGCATCCGGGAAGGGAGCGACGAACTTGGTCCTCGGCACCGGTGCCTCGTAGAGCCAGTCGGCCGGCAGGTACTTACAGGGCTCGGCGTCGCCGGAGAAGGTCAGCTCCCAGGAGGCCGAGAGCGCGTCCGTGGCGAGCGAGCCGCTGGCGCTGCCGGGTCCGATCTCGGCCTTGGCGACGCGGATCCATAAGCCGACGGGAGTCGACAATTCGGCGGCCGGCACCGTGACCTTGGTCGCGCGCGGCTCGTCGGCGTCGCGGTCGAAGAGGACGAACCAGATCGAGGCGTTGGGCTCGGCGCCGGGACGCTTGTGGACCGTGTGGCGGATCCAGATCCCCTGGCCGCCGCCGGGGCGGCAGGCCTTCACGTAGAAGCTCTCGTAGTGGCCCGCCTTGGCGGCCACTTTCGGGAACCGCGCCCCCTGGTCCATGGAGCAACCCTAAAGCGCCGGGGGGGAAGCGGCCTAGACCTTGATCGTGATCACGTCGCCATCCTGGACGACGTAGTCGCGCCCCTCGATCCGCAACAGCCCCTTGTCGCGTGCCGCCGCGTAGCCGCCGCACTCGACCAGCTCGCGCCAGCCGATCGCTTCGGCCTTGACGAAGGCGTCTTGGATCTCGGTATGGATCGTGCCCGCCGCCTCCCAGGCGGTGGCGCCGCGCGACAGCGGCCGGGCGACGGCCTCCTTGCCCTCGCCCGCGGTGAAGAAGACGATCAGGTCAAGCAGCTCGTAGGCGGCGCGCACGAGCCGATCGAGGCCGGAGCCCTCGACCCCGTAGGACTCGCGCATCTCCTCGGCTTCCTCGGGGTCGAGCTCGGCAAGCTCGCCCTCGATCCGAGCGCTAACGGCGACCACTCCGGCGCCGATCTCCCCGGCGTGGGCAAGCACGGTGGCCGGCGGCTCGGCGTCGCCCTCGTCGACGTTGGCGACATAGAGGATCGGCTTCGAGGTCAGCGCCTGCAGGTTGCGGGGGCCGTGCGCGGCGGCCTCGGGGACCGGCACCGAGCGGGCCGGCTTGCCCTCGGCGAGGGCGGCGACCACCTGCTCGAGCCAGTCGCGCTCGGCGACCGCCTCGGCGTCGCCTGACTTCGCCCCCTTGCGCACCCGATCGAGCCGCCGCTCGGCCTGCTCGTAGTCTGCGAGCACGAGCTCGGTCTCGATCGTCTCGATGTCGGCGAGCGGGTCGACGCGGCCGTCGGGATGCGGCACGCCCGAGTCGCCATGGCAGCGGACGACGTGGCAAATCGCGTCGGTCTCGCGGATCGAGGCGAGGAACTGGTTGCCGAGTCCCTCCCCCTCCGAGGCGCCCTTGACCAGGCCGGCGATGTCGTGGAAGGCGATCGTCGCCGGTTCCAGCTTCGAGCTGCCGACGGTCTCGCCGACCCGCTCGAGCCGCTCGTCCGGGACCTGGGCGATCGCCACGTTGGGCTCGATCGTCGTGAACGGGTAATCGCCGGTCTGCGCCCCGCCGCTGGTCAGCGCGTTGAAGAGGGTCGACTTGCCCGCGTTGGGCAGGCCGACGATCCCGACCTTCATAAAACGCCGCCTCCTCTGCTCTCACTCGCGCCAGAAGAAACAGATATGGACTGGCGCTCGCTTCCGCGTCCGGGGGCGGCTTGGCCGTTTCTCATATCGAAAGAGGTACTAGTAGGCCGAGCGCGACCCCGAGCAGGGCGCCGGCGAGGACGTCGGAGGGGTAGTGCATGCCGAGGTAGGGACGGCCGAGGGCCAGGGCGAAGGCGAGCAGGAAGGCAAGGGCGCCGAGCGGGTCGACCCGCGTCATCGCCGTCGCCACCGCGAACGACGAGGTCGCATGGGCCGAGGGAAAGCTCAACGAGCTGGGAGCGCCACCGAGCGGCGGCAGCCCCTCCAAGACCGGCCGCGGCCGCCGCACGATCAACTTGACCACGTAGTTGAGCGCGATGGCGATCGGCGCCAGCAGCGCGCAGATGAACCACGCTTCGCCATTCGAATCCGTTAGGACGAGAACAAGGAGACAGAGCACGACCCAGATCGCCCCGTTGTTCCCGGCCTTGCCGAGAGCCTTCATCAGCTTCTCCAAGCCAGGAGTATGGCCGCGAGTTCTCATAGCCCGCAGGAGCTGTAGATCGAGACCGTGCATCGGCGGGCCGCAGGATAGGTCTCTCGGGCGGGTGACGTCGGAGTGGGGTGGTGTCGCGCAGCGCGGAGTCTGCGAAGGGAAGGGTCTGATCCTGAAACCCGACTCCATCACTCTGCCCTGAGCAGAGCGCAGCGCAAGCGAAGCCACCCACTCCGACGACAGGACCCGCCCGCCACCAACCTCAGTCAATATCCGTCCCGCCAATGCCCTCAGTCCCCGGCTACACCCACACCCCCGGCCACCACTGCGGCTCCACAGCGTTGCGCAACCTGCTCGCCTTTCACGGCGTCGCCGACCTCAGCGAGGAGATGGCGTTCGGCCTCGGAGCCGGCGCCTGCTTCTACTACGTGGCCTTCGACCAGGCCTCGCCGACGCGCTGGTTCAACGGCCGCACGGCGCGGCTCGAGGAGACCTTCGCCGAGCTGACCGGGGCGGCGCTCGAGCTGCGCATCTTCGAGCCCGGCGACGGCGACGCCTGGGAGGCCGCCCGGGCAAAGGTCGACGCCGGCCAGCCCGTCCTCCTGCTCACCGACCTCTACTACCTCGACCACTACGGCAGCTCGGCCCATTTCCCCGGCCACGCCGTGGTGCTCGCCGGTTACGACGACGAGTTCGTCCACCTATCCGACACCGCCTTCGAGGAGCTGCAGACGACGACGCGGCTGGAGGACCTCGACAAGGCGCGTCACAGCCAGCATCCCGCCTATCCCCTCGCCGGGCACATGTTCACCGCCGGGGGGGAGATCGACGGCGAGCGCCTGCGCGAGGCGATCCCGGCGGCAATTGAGCGCGCCGCGACGGCGATGGTCGAACCCGAGTACCGCGAGTACTCCGGCCTCGGCGCGGTCGAGCGCTTGGCGGAAGAGGCGGGCAGCTGGCCCGAGGCGACCGAGGACTGGAAATGGTGCGCCCGCTTCGGCTACCAGGTGATCGAGCGCCGCGGCACCGGTGGCGGCGCCTTCCGCCTCATGTACTCGCGCTTCCTCGCGGAGGCGGGACGGCCCGAGGCGCCGCTCGCCGCCGAGGCGGCGGCGCGCTGGACCGCGCTGGCGGAGGACTTCCGCGCGGCGAGCGAGCAAGACGATCCCGATCCGGCGCTCTGGCAAGAGATCGACTCGGCTGCGAAGAAGGTCGCCGAGGCCGAGAAGGAGCTCTGGAGCTCCCTGGCCTGACCCGTTTGCCGGGGGACCGGCGGGGGTAGACAGGCCACATGACGATTGCAGCAGCGATCTTTCTCATTGCCGTCGGAGCGATCCTTCGCTACGCGACCAACCTGCACGTAGAGGGTGTCAGCATCGACACCGTCGGCCTGATCCTGATGATCGCCGGAGTCGCCGGCCTCGTCCTTTCCTTCTTCCGGGAGGCGATCTGGTCCGACCGGGCGCGGCGTCGCGAAGCGACCTACCCCGAAGAACGGCGCGAAGTACCGCCCCGCGAAGGTCCGCCGAGGTACTAGGTCGGGAGCACCAACCGGGCGAAGTACCCGAACCAATTACCAGAGTGACCTTCCCACGCCAGGCCTCCATCGGAGGCCTGGCGTTCGAGCGAGGACCGCGTCGTGAAGTGCGGGTCGCCAAAGAGCTCGCCGACGACGAGGCGGCCGTCGGGCTTGAGCACGCGGCGGATCTCGCGCAGCGCGGCCCCCTGGTCGGGGATCTCGCCGAGCACCGCGGTGAGGACGACTGCGTCGATCGAGTCGTCGTCGAAGGGCAGCGCGGTGGCGTCGCCCTGGGTCGGGACGACGTTGGCGAGGCCGCGCTCGGCGGCGCGGCGGCCGGTGTGGTCGAGGAACTCCTGCTGCAGGTCGAAGATCTCTACCGTGCCCTCCGGGCCCACCCACTCGGCCATGTCGAGCGTGTAGTAGCCGGTGCCGGGGCCGATCTCAAGGATGCGCTCGCCGGGCTCAGGCCGCAGCACCGAGCACAGGCGCTCGCGGGTGATGATCGGGTGCGGCGCCTCGACCCAGAAGCGCTGCCCGTAGGGACAGGCGGAGGGGTTCTTGCGCCACCAGAGCGCGGCACCCAGAACCGCGGTGGCGGAGATTCCAAGAGCCGTTCGGAGGCGCACCCGAACGAGGGCTTAGAAGCCCACCCGATGGTCGCCCGAGTCGATCCTCAGGAAGGCGACCTTGCCGATGTAGAGGGCGAGCACGCCGTCCTCCGTCCTAACGTCGTGCCAGCCGCCCTTCTCGACCTGCTTGCGCAATGCCTTCAGCTCGTCCTCGGTGAGACGGACGGAGACGACCTGGCCACCCTCGAAGCCGATCTCGACCTTCTGCGCGTCTGCCATCAGTGCCCTCCTTCGGCTGGTTCCACGATCTCGGTCAGCACGGCGCCCGTCGCGCGCGGGTGCAGGAAGGCGACGCGACTGCCGCGAATCCCCGTCCGCGCATCGGTGTCGATCAGCTCGATGCCGGCGGCGGCAAGGCGTTGCAGCTCGGCGTCGATGTCTTCGACCGCATAGGCAACGTGGTGCAGGCCGGGCCCCTTGCGTTCGAGGTACTTGCCGACCGGCGTCTCGGGGCCGAGCGGCGCCAGCAGCTCGACGTGGCCGTCGCCGACGTCGAGCAGGACCGCCTCGACCCCCTGCGACTCGACCGTCTCGCGGTGCACCAGCTCCATCTCGAAGCTCTTCTCGTAGAGGGCGATGCCAGCGTCGAGGTCCTCGACCGCGACGCCAACGTGGTCTATCCGTCCGAACACGCGCGGCAGTCTACGCGCCGTTCTCGGCGCGGAGGATCTCGGCCAGCGCGGCAACCCCGACCTGCAGCTGGTCGGAGGTCGGCTCCTTGGTCGCGATCAGCCGCTGGATCTCGCGGCCAGGGGTGTGGAACGCCTCGGCCAGCGGGTCGCCATGGTGGCGATCGCTCCAGGCGAACATCTCGACCGCGAGCGAGGCGCCGCCGAGGCCGACGGCGGCGCGCGCGATCGGACCCGGACGGTCGACCAGCCGCTCGAGCAGCACCGTGCCGCCTGCCGAGAGCAGCATCATCGGCGCGATCAGGTTCGAACCGCAGCGGTCGTGCTCCTTGGGGACGCCGGTCGGATCGTCGATTCCCTGCTCGTAAGCGGCGATCGCCTTGTGCTCGACCCCGTGGTAGGCGGCAAGATCGCGGTCGAGCAGGGCGACCGTGGCGGGAAGGGCGCCGATCGCCTGCACGATGCCCTCGCGCAGGGCCGAGCTGCCGAAGCGCCGGCGCAGCGCCGCCGTCCCCAGCAGCGCCACCGCGATCGCGGCGAGGACGCGGCGGTCCTCGAAGGGCAGTCGCGCCGCCGGCATCCGGCGGCGCACCATCGGCAGAACCGCGAGCGCCTCGGCCAGCTTCAGAGGGCCGCGCAGGCCGGGAGCCCGCGCCGCCAGTCCGGGCGCAAGTTTCGGCTTCGGCTCCGAGGCAACCTGAACGGCACCGTCGGGACCGCGCACCGCGGCCGCCCAGTAGGTCGGCCCGTGGATCAGCAAGCCGTTGCGCAGCGCCATGCCGCCGAGCCGGAGTCGCTGCTTCTCGGGAGCGGTCACACACTCACCTTACTCATCCGAGAGAGTCCTCCAACGCGGTGACGGCGCCCCCCGAGGCGCAGTCACCGTTCCCCCTGATTGGCCCCTTTTGGGTCCCGACCGGAGGCCCCCAGTCCAGGCCTCCGGTCGGTGTGTCGGCTCTCCCTGGCTCTAGCTTGGAAAGCCAACCTATAAACACCGGGTCGGTGTCCGAGTTGCGGCCACTCAGGCTCCGTGAAGCTTTTTTCTCAGCGCCGCCAGCCGGCGGCCGAGCTCGCCCTCGAAGCCGCGGTCGGTCGGCTCGTAGAAGCGCCGACCCCGCACCTCCTCCGGCAGCAGCGGCTGGTCACTGACGCCGCCGGGCTCGTCGTGGGCGTAGTGATAGTCCTCGCCGCGGCCGAGCTTCTTCGCCCCCGGGTAGTGGGCATCGCGAAGGTAGTCGGGCGGTGTCTTGGCGCCGTTGCGGCGAACCTCGCCGCGGGCCGCGCCGAGCGCTTTGTAGGAGGCGTTCGACTTCGGCGCCAGGGCGAGGTAGACGGCGGCTTGGGCGAGGTTGAGCGCGCACTCGGGCAGGCCGACGCGGTCGACGGCCCTCGCTGCTGCATCGGCGACGAGCAGCGCCTGCGGGTCCGCGTTGCCGACGTCCTCGGAGGCGAGGATGACCATGCGGCGGGCGATGAAGCGCGGGTCCTCGCCGCCCTCGAGCATCACCGCCAGGTAGTAGAGCGAGGCGTCGACGTCGGAGCCGCGCGTCGCCTTGATCCAGGCCGAGACGAAGTCGTAGTGACGGTCGCCTTCGCGGTCGTAGTCGAGCGCCTTGCGCTGCATCGCGTCCTCGATCGCGGCGACGTCGATCGCTTCCGACTTTGACCCACCTCCACTGTGGTCAAAGTCGGAAGCGCGCTCCACCGCGCGCTCCAAGGCGGAGAGAGCGACCCGGGCATCGCCGCCGCTGCGCTCGGCGAGCATCGTCAGAGCAGCGTCCTCGACCGGAGGCGGCTCTGCAAGACCGCGCTCGGAGTCGGACAGCGCTCGCCGCAACAGCTCCTCCACCTGCCCCGGCTCGAGCGGGTGCAGCTCGTAGATCTGGCAGCGCGAGAGCAGCGCCGAGTTGACCTCGAAGTAGGGGTTCTCGGTGGTGGCGCCGATCAGCGTCAGCAGCCCCTCCTCGACCGCCGGCAGCAGCGCATCCTGCTGGGACTTGTTGAAGCGGTGGATCTCGTCGAGGAAGAGAATCGTGGCGCGGCCGTTGCCGGTGCGACGCTCGCGCGCCCGCTCGATCACCGCGCGGATCTCGGCTTTGCCGGCGTTGACCGCCGACTCCTCCTCGAAGGCGCCGTCGGCCCCCGCCGCGGCGATCCGCGCCAGCGTCGTCTTCCCCGACCCCGGCGGCCCGTAGAGGATCGCGCTGTGGGGCTTCCCGCTCTCGATCGCCGTACGGAGAGCGGAGCCCTCGCCGAGCACGTGCTCCTGCCCGGCTAGCTCATCCAAGCTCCTCGGTCGCATCCGTACCGCCAAAGGGGCGTCGGCTGAAATCGACGGCTCCGAAGCAGGTCCGTTGCCGGTGTCGAACAGCTGGTCTGCCATGCACTCAGTATGGAGGGGCTGTCGGGGGCATCTCGGCGGTGCAACAGCCGGGAGGCACCGGCGAGATGCCCCCGACACCCCACTTACACTGCGGAGCGTGGACGCGACTCAGTTGGTACCGAAACCGGGGTCGGTTACGTGGCGTTATGCCGGCGATGTCCGGCTGCTGGCGACGGGGGCGTACGCGATCCTGCTCCAAGTCGCTCACCCGACGGTTGGTGCGGGAGTGAGCGAGCATTCGAACTTCAAGGCCGATCCCTGGGGCCGACTGTTCAGGACACTCGACTACACGTACGCGATGACCTACGGGGGGCCCGAGCTCGCCGCGGCTACGGGCAGGGGCATCCGCGAGATGCACAAGCGGATCAAGGGCGTGAAGCCCGACGGGGAGCGCTACCACGCGCTCGAGCCGGAGGCGTACGCCTGGGTGCACGCGACGCTCGCGCACTCGATCGTCCGCGGCCACGAGCTGCTCGGTAGGCCGATGGCCCGAAACGACGTCGAGCGCTTCTATGCCGAATGGCGCCTCAGCGGCGAGCTGATCGGGGTGCGGGAGCGGGACCTGCCGGCAAGTTGGAGGGAGTTCGGCGCCTACTTCGAAGCGATGGTGACTGAGCGGCTGGAACGCACCGCCGCCGTGGCAGAAGTGCTGGATGCACTCGCCGATCCAACGCGGCCAGACCTCAGATTCCTCTCTCCCGCAACCTGGCGCGTCGCGCGCATACCAGCGGTTCGCCAGATCGACCTCGTCACGGCTGGCCTCCTTGGACGCGAGCTGCGAGTCCGACTCGGTGTCCCCTGGAGCCGCGCCAAGGAGCGCGAGCTGCAGCTCGTCGCGGGTGCCTCCCGCGCCGTCACCCCGCTGCTGCCGAGAGCGCTGCGCAACGTCGGGCCGGCCTATCTGCGTTGGCGAAATTTGGAGGAGTCGCGCGAAGCGGCCTAGAATCGCGGGCATGGCCACAACAGCAGGAGCGCCCCCCGCCCAGTCCACCCTCGAGAGCTTCAACCCCGCCACCGGCGAGCTCGTCGGCTCGGTCGCGACGATCACGCCCGACCAGGTCCAGGAAGTGGTCGACGACGTCGCCCGCATCCAGCCCGCCTGGGCGGAGCTCTCGCTCGCCGCCCGCGGCCGCTATCTGAAGCGCGCCGCCGACGCGCTGCTCGACGAGATCGACGAGATCGCCGAGCTGCTCGTGCAGGAGCAGGGGAAGCCGCGCGCCGAGGCCTACACGATGGAGCTGCTGCCGACGGTCGACGCGTTGCACTGGTGCGCCAAGGCCGGCCCGAAGATCCTTGCCGACGAGAAGGTGCGGATGAGCCAGGCCTTCCTGATGAGCAAGAAAGGTCGCTTCTCGTATGAGCCGATCGGGGTGGTCGGCGTGATCGCGCCCTGGAACTACCCCTGGTCGATCCCCTTCGGCGAGGTCGCGATCGCGCTGATGGCCGGCAACGGCGTCGTGCTGAAGCCGGCCAGCCTGACGCCGCTGCTGGGCGAGGCGATCCGCCGCGTCTTCGAGAAGGGCGGCCTGCCCGAGGGGCTGATCCGCGTCGTCCACGGCGGCGGCGCCGTCGGCGACGCGCTGGCGCGCTCCAGCGTTGGCAAGGTCTTCTTCACCGGCTCGGTCGAGGTCGGCCGCAAGGTCGGCGCCGTCTGCGCCGAGGGCCTCAAGGGCTCGGTGCTCGAGCTCGGCGGCAAGGACCCGATGATCGTCTGCGCCGACGCCGACCTCGACAACGCGATCTCTGGCGCGGTCTGGGGCGGCTTCGCCAACGCCGGCCAGACCTGCTCGGGAATCGAGCGCGTCTACGTGATGCGCGAGGTCGCCGACCGCTTCGTCGAGGGCGTCGCCCGCGAAGCCGAGAAGCTGACGCTCGGCGACCCGCTGCAGTGGGAGACCGAGATCGGCCCGATGACGGCCGACACTCAATACGAGATCGTCGTCGACCTGATCGAGGACGCGGTCGCCTCCGGCGCGACCAAGCTCTGCGGCGGCCCGGTCGACGTTCCCGGCCTCTCCGGCAGGTTCGTCGCGCCGACGGTGCTCACCGGCGTCACCCACGAGATGCGGATCATGCGCGAGGAGATCTTCGGTCCTGTCCTACCGATCGTCGTCGTCGACTCCGAGCAGGAGGCGATCGACCTCGCCAACGACTCCGAGTTCGGCCTCGGCGCCTCGGTCTGGACCAAGGACCGCCAGAAGGGCGCGCGGATCGCCCGTCGCATCCAGTCGGGCATGGTCTGGGTCAACGATCACTCCTTCAGCCACGGCGCCTGCCAGTGCTCCTGGGGCGGCGTCAAGGACTCCGGCATCGGCCGCTCGCACTCGAAGTTCGGCTTCTACGAGTGCGTCAACATCAAGATGAACGCCTGGGAGCCGGGCATCACCCGCGACTTCTGGTGGCACCCCTACGACCAGACGATGGGCGAAGCGGTGCGCGCCTCGGCCAAGCTCCTCTACGGCAAGGGCGCCGTCCGCACCAAGGCGCTGCGCGAAGGCGCCGGGCCGCTGCTGAAGGTGGGCCGCCGCACGCTGCGCAAGCGGCGCGGTTGAAAGGTGGTGCCCGGCAGGGGTTCCACTTAACTTTTTCGAGGAGCGCCGACCGGCTGACGCCCGAAGGAAAGCCGCGAAAAAGTACAAGACGTTCCACCCCTACCGGGCACCACCTTTACGACGCGACCAGCTCCTCTATCTCGAAGACGGCACCAGCAGCATCTAGCTCTCTGATGCGGTCGTAGTCGGCTTTCAGCCGGCCGCGGTTCGGGTCGACCAGATAGATGATTCCCGGGCAGGAGAAGAGGTCGATCGTGCGTTTGAGCTGGTCGCCGGGGCCGAGCATCGAGATCGTGCCGGCGAAGGAGGGCAGCGCCTCGATCTCGCGCAGGCCGGCGTCGCCGACGATCTTCCCTTCGTGCTGGGAGATCAGCATCACGCAGTAGGCGCCGGCGGCCAGCTCGTAGGGGCGCTGGGCGCGGCGCCCCACCGAGTGCGGGTCGAGGTAGGCCTCGGCGGTCAGTGTCTGGTGGCTGGGGGTACAGCGGTCGACGATCTCGTCGGGCACCGAGCCGTGCATACGCGCTCCCGACTCGACCAGCACCGGACCGGCCTCGGTCAGCATCACCTCGGTGTGCGCCGGGCCGTAGCGGATGCCGAGCGCGTCGAGCACCGATTCGACGTAGGGGACGACCTGGTCCTGCTGCTCGCCGTGGCGGGGCAGCAGCTCCTCGTAGTCGTAGATGAAGTTGGCGCCGCGGCGCAGCTTGTTGTCGCGCCAGACCTCGGAGACGTGGTGGACGCCGTCCCAGCTGATCGAGTTGACGAAGAGCTGGGTCCCCTGCAGCAGCTCCTGGACGAGCAGTTGCTCGTTGGCACCGTGCAGGGCGTTGGGCCGGCCGAGCTGGGCGGCGAAAGCGCTGCTGATCGCGGCCGCGTCGGCGCAGATGCTGACCCCGTCGGTACCGGCGCTGTCGAGCGGTTTGACGACGACCGGCGCGCCAGCGTGCCCCTCGGCCCAGGCGACCGCCTCCCCAGCATCCGCAGTCTTCAGCGCTTCCGCGGTGCGCAGGCCAGCCGCGCGCAGCGCCTCGTTCATCGCGTTCTTGTCGCGTCGCGCGGCGCTCTGAGCGCTGCCGTTCGAGGGCAGGTCCAGCTGCTCGCTGAGCGCGTCGGCGAGTGGCACCCCGGGCTCGGCGCCAACGACGACGAAGGCCGGGTCGTGAGCGGCGACCCGCTTCGCCGTCGCCTCCAGGTCGCCTTCGTGGACGACGTTCTCGACGAAGTCGCCGGCCCGAAAGCCGCGCAGGTAGAAGTCCGGCAGCGTCGGGCTGCTCTGCACGTGGACTACGGGCAGGCCGGCGGCGGCAAAGCGCGGCGCCAAACGGGCCCCGGTCGAGTAGGCGTCGACGACGATCGCCGCGCCGTGAACGGTCATGCCGTAGCGACGAGGACGAGACGGTCCTCGGGGCGCTTCGGCCCGCCGGCGAAGTTGCCGTAACGCTGGACGTCGCGGAAGCCCGCCGCTTCCGCCATCTGCTGCAGGTCGTCGGCCTCGTACATGCGGATGCGCGAATCGACCACGTCGTCGCCGTGGACGTAGTGCACGTGCAGCATCCCGGTGGTGAAGTTGACGTCGAGCGTTTCCTTTACCCCGTTCGTCTCCCGCTCGACCACGCCCTCGTCGGTTTTCAGCCGGAAGCGCGAGCGCTCGAGGTCCGAGAGCTCCATCGCCATCTTGCCGCTGGGACGCAGCGCGTCGTGGTAGGCACGCAACATCGCTTCGTCCTCGGCGACCGTCGCCCCGAAGCCGAAGCTGGAAGAGAGACTGACGAGACCGTCGAAGCCGCGCAGCTCCGGCGGCAGCGGCTGCATCAGGTCGGCGACGACGTAGGTCGGGCCGGGGTACTCGCGCTGTGCTTCGGCGATCGCGATCTTCGAGATGTCGACGCCGACGGCGTCGATGCCGTTGGCGGCGAGCGCAGCGACGAAACGACCGAGACCGCAGCCGGCGTCGAGCACGCGGTCGCCCGGCTGCAGGCCGAGCAGCTCGATCGCCAGCGGCGCCTCCTCCTCGTTCCCGTCGTAACGGCCAAGCTGATCGGCGACGCGCATGTAGGCGGGCCCGTAGGTGTCGACCTCGTTGAGGAGGGGTGCATGATCGGTCATGAACTCAAAAGCGTACCGACGGCGCGCGGGTCGGTCGCGCCGGTCAGAATCCCCGCGGTGGAGCCGGGTCAGAGCACAGACGAACCGGCGCTGAGCCTCGCCGGGCTGCGCCGCGATTTCGGCGAACGGACGGCGCTCGCGGACGTGGACGTGGAGCTGGCGAGCGGCCAAACGCTGCTCGTCCTCGGTCCTAATGGAGCCGGCAAGACCACCCTGCTGCGCATCCTCGCCACCCTGCTGCGGCCGAGTGGCGGCGAGGTGCGGGCGCTCGGGTGCACATTGCCGGGCGAGACCTGGAAGCTGCGCGGGCGAATCGGCTTCCTCGGCCACGAACCGTTGCTCTATCGCGATCTCAGCGGGCGCGAGAACCTGCACTTCCACGCCCGTCTTCACGGGTTGGACCGCCAAACGGCGGAGGCGCGGATCGAGGACCTCCTCGCCGCCGTCGGGATGGATCGCCGTGCCGACGAGCGGGTCGCCGAGCTCTCCGCCGGGATGCGCCAGCGCCTCGCGATCTGCCGCTGCGTCCTGCACGAGCCGGAGCTGCTGCTGCTCGACGAGCCCGACTCCAACCTCGACGCCGAAGGGCGCGGGCGGGCGGGCGGGCTGATTGGCCCGGCGGCGGAACGCACTCGCGTGATCGTCAGCCACGGCCCCGAGCGCTTCGAAGCCGAGGCCGACCGGGTGCTGCGCCTCGAGGCCGGCGGCAAGCCGGTGATCGCATGACCCCCTCCCGAACCGCTTTTGCCGCGATCCTCGCCAAGGACCTGCGCGGCGAGCTGCGCTCGCTGCAGTCGCTGCCGGCGATGGCGCTCTTCGCCGTCACCACCTTCGTCATCTTCCGCTTCGGCCTCGACCGCACCAGCCTCTCCGGCAGCCTCGCCTCCGGCGTGCTCTGGGCGACGCTGCTCTTCGCCGCCCTGCTCGGCGTCAACCGCCTCTTCGTCGCCGAGCGCGAGGAGGGCGGCTTCGACGCGATCCGCCTCGCGCCGATCGACCGCAGCGCGCTCTTCGCCGCCAAGGCGGCGGCACTGTTCGCCTACCTGCTGGCGCTGGAGCTGGTCGTCGTTCCCGTCTTCGCGATCTTCTTCCTCGACTCGGCCGCGGCGCTCGGGCCCCTCGTCGCCGTCCTCGTCCTCGCCGACCTCGGCCTGGCGACAACCGGCACGTTGATCTCCTCGATGGCCGTCCACTCGCGGGCCCGCGACCTGCTCGGCCCGCTCGTCCTGCTGCCCCTGGTCGTGCCGCTGATGATCGCTGCGACGGGCGCCAGCGAGCCGCTGCTCGCCGTGGGCGGTCCCGGTTACCACCGCTTCGGAAGCTGGCTTGCGGTCCTCTGCCTATACGATTTGGTCTTCCTCCTGGTCGGCTACGCCGTCTTCGACTTCCTCCTGGAGGACTGAGCGCGCCGCGCTCCGACCCCCCGCCACGCACATGTACGGCAAAGGACTCAGACAGCTCTCGATCGCGACCGTCGTCGCCCTCGCCGCGAGCCTCTCGCTGGTCTTCTTCTACGCGCCGCTCGACGCCGACCAGGGCTTCATCCAGAAGATCTTCTACCTGCACGTGCCGCTGGCAATCACCGCGCTGGTCGGCTTCGTCGTCGGCGGCGTCTTCGCGATCCTGCACCTGCGCAGCGGCGATCGTCGCTGGGACGCGTGGTCGTACGTCTCGATCCACATGTCGGTGATCTTCGGCGTCGCCGTGTTGGTCACCGGCTCGATCTGGGCCAAGGCGTCCTGGGGGCACTGGTGGGTCTGGGACGAGCCAACGCTGGTCAGCTTCCTGATCGTCTTCCTGATGTACGCGACCTACTACCCCTTCCGCTACGCGATCGAGGACCCCGAGCGGCAGGGCCGCTACGCCTCGGTCTTCGCGATAACCGCGGGCGCCTTCGTACCGCTCAACTTCATCGCGGTGAGGATGGCGCAGAGCCTCGTCCACCCGCGGGTCTTCGCGACGACAAACGGCGGCCTGCCGGGCTCGATGATGTTCACCTTCCTCGTTTGCCTGGCCGCGACCGGCCTGCTCTGGATAACGCTGGTGAAGCTGGAGTTGACGGCGAAGAGCGCCTCGGGACAGCTGAAGCGACTGCGAAGGGCGCTGGACGCGCCGGCGCCGAGCGGCGGTTCACGAATCGCCCCGGAGGTGAGCTAGGTGACCGCCGCCCTGCTCGCTAGCGCGCCCGCCCTGCCGCTCGACGAGGCGGGCAAGTACGTCGCCGGCGCCTACCTTGTCTTCATGGTCCTGCTCGTTATCTACGTCGCGATCATGGCGGCGAAACTGCAGCGGATGGAGAGAGACCTGAGAGACCTGGCTGGAATTGCCGAATCGCGTTCCAATGGTCACAGCGTCGCCCCCGGACGCGGGAGCGAGGGCCAGTCCATCTCTGTTTCTTCTGGCCCGAGCGAGAGCAGAGGAGGCGACGCCTGATATGAGCGAGCTTCTGGCATTGGGCGTATCCCATAAGACAGCCCCTCTGGATCTCCGCGAGCGGCTCTCTCTGACCGAGGGAAGGGCCGTCGGCGCTCTGCGCGAGCTGACCGAGGCGGCGGGCATCCACGAGGCAGCGGCGATCTCGACCTGCAACCGCACCGAGCTCTACCTCGTCGTCTCCGACCCGGTCGAGGCCGAGTCGACCGCCCTCGGCGTGCTCACCCGCCAGGCCGAGATCCGCCCGACCGAGCTGCTCGGCCACCTCTACTCGCTGCGCTCGGGTGAGGCGGCCCGCCACCTCTTCCGGGTCACCGCCGGACTCGACTCGATGATCCTCGGCGAGGCCGAGATCCAGGGACAGGTCAAGCGCGCCTACGAGCTGGCGCTGGTCGAGGGCGGCACCGGGCCGATCCTCAACCGGCTCTTCCGCGGCGCCCTCGCCGCTGGCGGCCGCGCCCGCGAGGAGACCGGGATCAGCGAGAAGAACGTCTCGATCCCCTCCGTCGCCGTCGAGCTGGCGCGGCGCACGCTCGGCGACCTCGGCGACCGGCGCGTGCTCGTGATCGGCGCCGGCGAGACCGCCGAGCTGGTCGCCCGCGCCCTGGTCCGGCGCGGCGTCTCCACCGTCTTCGTCGCCAACCGCCACTACGACCGCGCGATCGGCCTCGCTGAGCGTTTCGAGGGCAGCGCCGTGCGCTTCGAGGAGCTGCCAGAACAGCTGGAGCAGGCTGACATCGTCGTCTCAGCGACCAACTCGCCCCATCACATCGTCGAGCGCGACGAGCTCGAGCACGTGATGGCCTCGCGGGGGGGACGACCGCTGTTGCTCGTCGACATCGCCGTGCCGCGCGACGTCGAGCCGGCCTGTCGCGAGATCGCCGGCGTCAGCCTGCATGACATCGACGACGTACAGCAGATCGTCGAACGCAACGCCAGCGGCCGCGAGGCCGAGGCGCGGCGGGCCGAGCGCCTGCTCGACGCCGAGCAGGACCGCTTCGAGCGCTGGCTTGCCTCGCTTGAGGTGGTACCGACGATCTCGGCGCTGCGCGAGCGCGCCGACGACGTGGTCGATCGGGTCCTCGCCGAGAACGAGGGGCGCTGGGAGAGCCTCGGCGAGGCGGACCGGGAACGGTTGCGCACGATGGCGAAGGCGATCGCCTCCCGCCTGCTGCACGACCCGACCCTGCGGCTAAAGCGAACTGCCGGCAGCGACGAGGCCTACGCCTACGTCAGCGTCCTGCGAGAGCTCTTCGGCCTCGACGTCGAGACGGAGCCCGAGGCCGAGGAGACGTCCAACGTGACCGAGCTGCGCCGGCGCAAATCCACTTGACCCTGCGACTCGCGACTCGCGGCTCAGCGCTCGCGCTGGCACAGGCCGGTCAGGTCGCCGAGATGCTGGGCGGCGCCGAGCTGGTCGAGGTTTCCTCCGATGGCGAAGCCGGCGACAAGTCGCGCTTCGTCCGCGGGGTCGAGCGGGCGCTGCTCGACGGCGAAGCCGACGTCGGCGTCCACTCGGCCAAGGACCTGCCGGGGGAGCTGACCAAGGGACTGACCTTGGCAGCGGTGCCTCCGCGCGAGGACCCGCGGGACGCCTGGGTCGGCCCCGGAACCTCGCTCAAGGATGTACCAGAAGGGGCGAGAGTCGGCACGGCGAGCCTGCGTCGCCGTGCCCAGTTGCTCGCCGCCCGTCCCGACCTCGAGGTGCGCGAGCTGCACGGCAACGTCGACACCCGCCTGCGCAAGCTCGCCGACGGAGAGACCGACGCGATCGTGCTCGCGGTCGCGGGGTTGCGGCGACTGGGACGGTCCGGGGAGATCGCTTTCCCGATCCCGAGCGAGTCGATGACCCCAGCGGCCGGCCAGGGCTCGCTGGTCCTGCAGGTGCGCGATGGCGAGGCGGCGGCCCTGGACGCAATCGAGGGTCTCGTCGACGCTGCGGCGCTGCGCGAGCTGACCGCGGAGCGCGCTGTCGTCACCCTGCTCCAAGCCACCTGCAACAGCCCGCTCGGCGTCCACGCCACAGTCGACCTGGAGAGCGGTCGGATGCGCATCGACGCCTTCGTCGGCCTGCCCGACGGCAGCGAGTGGATCCGCGACCGCGTCGAGGGCGACTCGGGCGAGCCGACGCTGCTCGGCGCGGAACTTGCCAAGCGCCTGCTGGACATCGGCGCCCGCGACATCCTCGACCGAGCCGAGGAGCTCGCCACATGACCGTTCCGGTGCGCTTTATGCCACCCATGACCACAAAAGGCGCACCGGAATGAGTGCGCGGGCGGGAGTCGTCTACCTGGTCGGCGCCGGTCCCGGCGATCCCGGGCTGATGACAGCGCGCTCGCTGGAGCTGATCGCTTCGGCCGACGCGATCTTCTACGACCGCCTGATCCCCCACGGCGCACTCGACGGCGCCCACGAGGACGCCGAGCTCGTCTACGTCGGCAAGGCGCCCGGCCACCCGTCTGTCGCCCAGGAGGAGATCGACGAGCGGCTGGTCGAGGCGGCGCGGGCGGGAAAGAGCGTCGTGCGATTGAAGGGGGGCGACCCGTTCGTCTTCGGGAGGGGCGGCGAGGAGGGCGAAGCGCTGCGCGCCGCGGGGATCGAGTTCGAGGTGGTGCCCGGTGTGACCGCCGGAGTCGCCGCCACCGCCTATGCCGGGATCCCCGTCACCCACCGTGACGAGGCCTCAGCCGTCGCCTTCGTCACCGGCCACGAGGACCCCGAGAAGGGGGAGAGCGCGATCGACTGGCAGGCGCTGGCGCGCTTCCCCGGCACGCTCGTCTTCTACATGGGCGTCAGGCAGCTGGCCGCCAATGCGGCAGCGCTGATCGAGGCTGGACGGAACGCCGACGAGCCCGCCGCAGCCATCGAGCGCGGCACGATGGAGGGTCAGCGCACCGTCGTCGCCACGCTCGCCACGCTCCCCGAGGCGGTCGAGCGCGAGGGCATCGTCGCGCCGGCGCTGATCGTCGTCGGCGCGGTCGTACAGCGACGCGAGTCGCTGGCCTGGCTCGAGCGCAGGCCGCTGCACGGTCGTCGCATCGTCGTCACCCGTGCCCGTGCCCAGGCGAGCGGCCTGGCCGCGGCGCTGCGCGGGCACGGCGCCGAGGTGGTCGAGCTGCCGGCGATCCGGATCAAGCCGCGGATCGACAGCGAAGAGGTCCGCGCGGCGATCGGCTCGATTGGCGACTACGCGCTCGTCTGCCTGACCAGCCCCAACGGTGTGCAGTTGCTCTTCGAAGCGTTGAGCGCAGCGAAGCTGGACGCCCGGGCGCTCGCCGGGGCAACGGTCGCCGCGATCGGTCCCGGCACGGCGCGGGTGCTTGCCCAGCACGGCGTCCTCGCCGACGTCGTCCCGGAACGTTTCGTCGCCGAGGCGCTGGCCGAGGCGCTGGCCGGCATCGACGTCTCCGGCAAGCGCGTCCTCGTCGCCCGCGCCGCCGAGGCGCGCAACGTGCTCCCCGACGCGCTGGGCGAGCGCGGCGCCGAGGTCGACGTCGTCACCCTCTACGAGACCGTGCGCGAGGAGCTCGGCGAGGCCGCGGTCGAGGCCGCTCAGGGCGCCGACTACGTCACCTTCACCTCCTCCTCGACCGTGCGCAACCTGACCGAGGCGCTCGGCGAGCGCTTCCCCCGCGACGCCCGCGTCGTCTCAATTGGCCCGGTCACCAGTGAAGGAGCCCGCGCCGCCGGCCTCGAGGTCCACGTCGAAGCCGAACGCCACGATGTCGAGGGTCTGATCGCAGCCCTGCTCTCCGACGTGCGATGAGCTTCGGTTGGCCGCACCGTCACTTCCGGGTCACCGACTCGACCAACGAACGGGCTCGAGAGCTGGTCGAGGCGGGCGCGCCGGGCGGCACGGTCGTCACTGCCCGCGAACAGACCGAGGGCCGCGGGCGCCGGGGCAGGGTCTGGACCGCGCCGGAAGGCAAGGCGCTGCTCTACTCGGCGATCCTGCGGCCGCTCGACGAGCGTCACCTGCTGTTGCCGCTCTCGGTCCCGCTCGCGGTCTGCGCCGCGGCTGAGCAGCTACGCCCCGGCGCCGAGTGCCAGGTCAAGTGGCCGAACGACGTCTGGCTCGACAGCCGCAAGCTGGCCGGCATCCTCATAGAGGCGAAGCCCCAGGAGAGCTGGGCAGTAATCGGGGTCGGTCTCAACCTCTCCATCGCTCCGGATGAGTTCCCCCCCGACCTGCGTCATCCCGCGGTTTCGCTTTTCAGCTCCCACGGGGAGGTTCGGGGGAGGGGGTCCGACGGACGCTCCCCGCTGTTGTCCGTCGGACCCCCTCCCCCGAACCCCTTCCCCGCAGCCGCTCCGGCAGGACTCCCCCCGACTCCCTCGATCGTCGCGGAGGCGCTAAATCGCCAGCTCAACCGCTGGGTCGAGGCAAGCGACGAAGAGGTCCTCGTGGAGTGGCGCCGCCGCGACGGCCTGCGCGGCCGCGAGATCTCCTGGGACGAGGGGAAAAGCTCAGGCGTCGCCGACGGCATCGACGACCGCGGGAACCTCGTCGTCGCCCTCGCCGGTGGCGGCCGCGCCGTCCTCGGCTCCGGCGAGGTCCAGATCCGCCTCTGAGTCGGATTTGACCTTGCCGTTCCCGGCCCGCCGCGCCTCGCCGTCCTTCTTCGCCGGCCGCTTCTTGTTCGGGCGCTTGCGCCGCTTGCCCTTGGGGAAGTTGCGCAGCATCTCGCGCGCGATCGCCGAGGGCTTGCGGGCCATGCGCATGCGGGCGCCGCGCAGCACCTCTTCGCCCTCCGGAGTGTGCGAGACCGAGGCTGCCAGCAGCGCGACGGCAAGGCGTCGATCCTGTTTGCGGGCGGCGTGGACGAGGCGCCGGGCGTTGCGCCCGTGGGCGCGGCCCGATGAGTTGACCAGCAGGCCGAGCAGGCGCTTCGTCTCCGGCCAGCGCTGCACCGCGTACTCTTCGTGCAGCTCGGGCGTGTAGGTGGCGAGCCGCCAGACCCACGCCTGCGCCTGGTCGCGACGGCCGATCCGCTTGTCGACCAGTGCCTGCAGCAGCGTCCGCGTTCCCGCCCGCTTGTCGTCGCGGCTCCAGGTGCCGACGATTTCGATCGCGTCGTCGAAGGCCTCGGCGTCGCCGAGATCGGCGATCTCGCTCAGCGCCTTCAGCTTCAGCTGCGAGCTCCGGTTGCGCTGCACGCAGGTGAGCAGGAAACGGCGCTTCAGCTCCTGCGAGCCCGAACCCTGCAGGATCGCCCGCGCCCGCCGCCAGCCCTGCGGGTTGACCCGAGCTCCGGCCAACGCCGCCCAAGCGTGTTGCTCGGGGTAGTCGAGGTTCTCGACCGCGATCCGCCAGAGCTCGCGTTCGAGCACCTGGGTGCGCCGCTCCTCCTTGTCGGAGACCGGGACGATCCGCCGCTCGACGCGGATCCTCCGACCCCGCGCCCGCCGCACCGGCCCGATCACGATCGCGCCGCCGCGGTAGACGTCGCGGTCGAGCAGGCTGTGCAGGGTGACGATCGCCTCGTCGTGGGTCGTCGCCGGGTGGACGAAGTCGATCACCAGGCCGGCCTCCTTGCCCGGCGCGCGCCGGGTGACGCGGCCGACCCGCTGCTGGTAGATGCGGCGCGAGGCGGTCGGCGCCAGGTGCATGCAGAGAGTCGCCCGCGGCGAGTTCCAACCCTCGGCGAGCAGCATCGCGTTGCAGAGCACGTCGACCTCGCCGCGCTCGAAGGCGGCGAGGATCTCGGCCAGTTCGCGCTTCGGCGTCTCGCCGGAGACCGCGCGCGCCTCGACGCCGGCGTTATGCAGCGCCCGCGCCACGTTCTTCGCGTGCTGCACGCCGGCGGTGTAGAGGACGCCGGCCATACCGTCGAAGCGCGTCTTGTAGAGGTCGGCGATCGCCACGTTGAAGGGCTCCTGGTCGAGCAGCGCGGCCAGCTCCTCCTGGTCGAAGTCCTGGTCGACCTCGCCTTTGCGCAGTGGCACTTTGGCGATCGTCCTCACCCCCGGGCCGGGCGGGATGCGCATGCAGCGCAGCGGCGAGATCACGCCGCGCCGCGCCGCCTGGATCAGGTCGAAGCGCGAGGTCTGGGTCGGGAAGAGGTCGGCGACGTGGCGGGCGATCAACGCCCCCGTCGCGGTCATGCCGATGAAGACGGGGCCGGTCCAGGAACGAATGCAGGCGCTGGTTTTCTCGCCCAGCGCGGTGTGCGCCTCGTCGCAGATCACGATCGAGTAGGCGTCGGAGATTTTCTTGTAGTTACGCACGAACCACTGATAGGTCTCGACCGTGACCGGGCCGTCGGGGTCGTCGCGACCGTCGAGCAGCGGCGGGCGCAGCCGCTCCTTGTAGCCGCGCTCGGAGATCTCGCCGATGAACTGGTCGACGAGGTTGCGCCGGTGGGTGAGGATGAGGACGCCACCGGTGCGCGAGGCGTCAATGAAACCGACCGCTGCCACCGTCTTGCCGGCTCCGGTCGCGTGCTCGAACCAGAAGCGCCGCGCGGCGCCGGGGTCGTCGGGCGCCTCCTCGATCGTCTCCTCGTCCTCCTCGGCCGGCACCTCCCAGTCCTGCGGCTCCTCGTCCGGCGCGAGCACCTCGTCGTCGACGGGGGCCTCCCCGTCCGGCGAGACCTCGCCGAGGAGGGCGCCGTTGGTCGCCGCCGTCTGCTGCTCCGCCATCAGCTCGGTCAGCGTTCCCGAGAGAGCGTCGACCTGATGCGGGTTCAGCTCTGCGCCGTCGCGCAGCTTCGGCGGCTCCTCGGCGAGCAGCCGCTCCAGCCCGAGCAGCAGCGAGAAGTCCTGGCGCCACTGGATCGACGGGTTCTCCGCCCCTTCGTCCAGCTCCTTCAGCGCCAGGTCGAGGGCGCGGCGCCGGGCGGTGCCGGGGGCGAGCGCCTCGGGGCCCTCCCCGTCGAGCAGGAAGGGCTCGCGGACGAACGCAGCCGCCCGATCGATATCGGCGCTGGATGGCACTGCCGCCGGCGCGGCAACTTCGCTGGTCTTGGCCATGAAGGCTTTCGGGTTCCGTCCCCAACCGCGACGGGGGTCGTGGGCGAGGGCACTCGGACAAGGATGCCGGGGGCTCGCTTCGTCCCTCGGCGCTCTCTAGCGGTTCGCACCCTTATGCAAACCGAACGTACGTATTGTAATCAAGGAATTGGTCAGAGAGGGACGAAAGCTGGTGGTCGGCCTGTTCCTTGCCCTCGTCCTCGCGAGCGGCTGCGGCGCGGCGACGGAAGGTGACTATGGCGGGCCGCATCCCAACTACGCGCGGGCGCTGGCTGGCTCACCGCCGCCGCTCGCGGCGCTCCATCGCCAGGCCAACCAACTGCTCGACGGCGGTGCCGACGCCTATGAAGCGCGGATCGCTTCGCTACGGGGCTACCCAATCGTCGTCAACGTCTGGGCGTCTTGGTGCGGACCCTGCCGCTTCGAGTTTCCGACGCTGCAGAAGCTCTCGGCCGTCTACGGCAAGCGGGTCGCCTTCCTCGGCGTCGACAAACAGGACTCAAACGACGCCGCCAAGACCTTCCTCGGCGAGGAGCCGGTGCCCTACCCCAGCTACTCCGACCCGAACCAGGACATCGGCCGGGCGATCGGCGCCACCGGTGGCGTCCCCGACACAGCCTTCTACGATCGCAGCGGCGATCTCGTCTACCTGAAGCAGGGGCCCTACACCGACCACGCCGAACTGCGTGCCGACGTGCGCCGCTACGCCCTCGGCGAAGGCGGATAATCGGGATATGGACGCTGCCCTCGTCATCGCCCTCGTCGGCATCGCCCTTCTGGTCGGCGAGCTGCTGCTCTCTACGGGTGGCGTCCTCGCCGCGATCGGCGCCCTCGGACTGGTCGCCGCCGGGATCGTCGCGCTCGAGTCCGACAGCAGCGCCGCCGACGTCGTCGGCCCGGCGCTGATCGCGCTCGGCGTCCTCTCGATCGTCGCCTTCTACTTCGTCACCCGCAAGGTGCTCGAGGCGCATCGCGGCGAGCCGGTCCGCACTGGCAGCGAGGAGCTGATCGGCGAGACCGCCGAGGCGCGCAGCAACATCGATCCCGAGGGCCAGGTCTGGACCGCCGGAACGGTGTGGGGGGCGCGCCTCGCCAACGGCGCCGGCGAGGTCCGGCTTGGGGATAGAGTCGTCGTCGATGCGGTCGACGGGCTGACCCTGGTGGTCCGTCCCGAGGCGCCCCCCACCGAGGAAGGAGCAAGCTGATGGCAGTAGCGCTTGGAGTCCTGGTCATCGTCGCCTTCTTCGCCGCGATCGTCATCGGTGCGTCGGTGAGGGTGCTGCGCGAGTACGAGCGCGGGGTGATCTTCCGCCTCGGCCGGCTGATCGCGCAGAAGGGGCCGGGGCTGATCCTGCTGATCCCGATGGTCGACCGCATGGTCAAGGTCGACCTGCGCACGGTGACGCTGAACATCCCGCCGCAGGAGGTGATCACCCGCGACAACGTTCCCGCCGGGGTGAACGCCGTCGCCTACTTCCGCGTCGTCGACGCCCGCCTGGCCGTGGTCGAGGTCGAGAACTACCTGCTCGCCACCTCGCAGATCTCGCAGACGGCGCTGCGCTCGGTGCTCGGCAAGGCCGAGTTCGACCAGCTGCTCTCCGAGCGCGAGCGGCTCAACGAGGAGCTGCAGAAGATCATCGACGAGTCGACCGAGCCCTGGGGCGTGAAGGTGACCGCGGTCGAGATCAAGGACGTCGAGATCCCCGAGCAGATGCAGCGCGCGATCGCCCGCCAGGCCGAGGCCGAGCGCGAGCGGCGGGCGAAGATCATCAACTCCGAGGGCGAGTACCAGGCGGCGCAGAAGCTCACCGACGCGGCCGACATCATCAGCACCAACCCGGCCTCGCTGCAACTGCGATATCTGCAGACCCTGCTGGAAATCGGCAGCAACCAGAACACGACCGTGGTCTTCCCGCTGCCGATGGACGTGCTCGAGCCGTTCGTCAAGGCGACGAAACGCGAGTGAGCGACCCGATCGGTACGGTGATCTCCGGGTGTGCGGGTCCGGGCCGATCGGGGCGCGAACAAAAGGCTCTTCTGTGAGCGCCCCCGAGCTGCGCATCGACCAGCTCTCCGGGCTGCCGACGATCCTGGCGCCGGGACGGGCAGAGCGGCCCGAGGGGTTCGTGACGAGGGCGAGCGAGCCGAGGGGGCCCAACGGTTGCCCCTTCTGCGAGGGACGCGAGGAGCGCACGCCGCCGGAGGTCTACGCAACGCGACCGGGCGGCGAGAAAGCCGACGCGGGTGGCTGGACGACGCGGGTGGTGCCGAACCTCTACCCGGCGCTCGCCGAGGAGGCGGGCGAGGCCCCTGGCGGCGATCCGACGGCCCCCACCAAGGGCGACGCCGGAGCATTCGCCACCGCGGGCGATCCGCTGCTCGAGTCGCGGCGGGCCGGAGACCCCAACCTCTTCGTCGCCAAGCCGGCGACCGGCGCCCACGAGGTGGTCGTCAACGCTCCCGAGCACGCGACCTCGATGGCTGAGCTGAGCGAGGGACAGTTCGCGGCGGCGGCGGCAACCTGGCGGGAGCGGATGCGAGCCCATGCCGATGCCTCATACGTGCAGCTGATCGTCAACGAGGGCGGTGGGGCGGGCGCGTCGCTCGAGCACACCCACGCCCAGCTCTACGCACTCGACTTCGTCCCGGCGGCGGTGGCGCGCGAGCGCGAGCGCGCCGGTGCCTACGCCGAACGCACGCAGGGAGGCTCGCTTCTCGGCGACGTCCTGGTCGAGGAGGTGCGGCGGCAGGAGCGGCTGGTCGCGATCGACGACGAGGCGGCGCTGATCTGCCCCTGGGCCTCGCGCTCGCCCTTCGAGCTGCGGGTGATCCCACGCGCCGCGACGGCGAGCTTCGCCGAGGACTCGGCCGGCGAGGCGATGATCCACACCGCCCTACGCCTGCTAGCCGAACGCTTCGGCGGCTCCCCCGAGCTCAACCTCTGGGTCCGTACTGCGCCCCGCGGCAGCGAGCACTTCCACTGGCACGTCGACATCGCCCCCCGGCTCAGCATCAAGGCCGCCTTCGAGTTCGCGACCGGCGTGGACATCAATACCTACCCGCCGGAGCGCGCCGCGGCGGACCTGAAAGAGCTCTGATGCCACCGAATCCGCGCCCGATCCCCCGCTTCATCGCCGACTCGACCCAGGAGGGGATCCCCCACGGGCGCTTTGCCGAGCGTCTGACGGAGTCGTTCAAGGAAGCATGCGAGGCGATCGAGGACCTCCCCGAGGGAGTCGAGATGCCGGGCGAGCTGTCCTGGTTCCCCGAGCGGGCTTGGGGCGGCCGAGTGTGGGTTCCCTGCACTTCCAGGGCCGAGTCACCCAACGGCCAGGTCGAGCTCTTCGGCTACGTCTCCTACGTGCAGCCCGAGAACGGCGAGCCGAGCGAGCTCGGCGCCAAAGCCGACTTCACCGACGTTCTCGTCGAGGACAACCCCGACTGGAAGATCGACCTCAACGACGAGGTGATCGGCCGTTGGCGAGGAGAGAACGGGCGGGCGGGCGCGGTCACCCTCGTCTGGGGCCGCCCCCTCGTTCCCGGTGCCGTTGCCGCCGGCGCCGAGCTCGATCTCGAGACCGTCGACCAGGAACTGATCTCAGACGGCCGCTTCACCCTCCTGGCCCTCGACGCCCTCGAGGGCTACGGCGACGACGTCTACCTCCAGGTCAAGCTCTGGAACCGCCGCGCCCAAGAGGTGGCCTCGGAGAGCCTCTACGAGTAAGTCGGCCCCGCCGAGGAAGGGACTCAGTCTTTCTCAGCCGCCACCTTGACAGCCTCCTCGCTGCCGAGGTAGGGGGTGAGCGTGAACTCGACCAGGTCGGGAAGCAGTTCTTCCAGCTGCTCGGCCTTGCCGGCGATGATGCGGCGGGAGATCAGCGAGACCATGCCACCGACCAGAGCCTCCTCGGTGGTCGGGGAAAGGCGGGCGAGCACCTCTGGCGAGCGGCCCTCGCGGCCGCCCTGGAAGTAGGGGACGAAGCTCTGGATCGCGGAGTCGTAGCGCTCGACCACGACCGGGCCGGCGACGAGTGCCTCGACCATGCAGAGGCGAGCCAGCTGCGGCTCGGCGGCGAGGAAGGCGAGCATCGCGGCGATCCCCGAGCGCACTGCGTGGGGCCAGTCCTCGGCCTCTTCGAAACCGGCGCTGACCCGTTCGCGCAGCTCGGCCATCACCGTGTCGTAGGCGGCGACGAAGCACTCGTCCTTGCTCGAGAAGTGCTCGTAGAAGGTGCGACGGGAGACCGCGGCGTGGCTGGTTATGTGTGCGATCGTCGTGCCCGCGTAGCCGTTTTCGGCGACCGCCTCGGCGAGGCCGGCGATCAGCCGCTCGCGCTGGTTGTGGGTGACGAACTCGCGCGGTAGGCCGTGCCGTCCGGGCGGTAGGCGTGCCAGCTCGGGCGGGTATCCCTCGGCGCTCTCGTTCCCGTTGCCACGATTACGGGTACTGCGTTTGGCCACATGGCGACGATACCGCGATGGCGTCTCAAAACCGCGTGTAAGCTCAGCTAGACCCGCATCGATTCCCAAATAAGGCATGACGGCGGCGGCCATCAGCTGGGGAACGAGCTTCGGCAGGTCCTTGACACAGCCGCGGACCACCCGAGAGTAGATCTGCCCGTAGGCGGCGCCGGCGAGTGCCTCTGCAGTGGTGTGCGGCACCGACTCCGGGTCCTCCATCTCGTTGCGCCCGGCGTCGATCAGCGAGGCGACAACGCGCATCGTCATGTCGCGACGGGCGCGGGCGGCGTCGCCGACGGCGAGGACCTCGATCGCGAAACTGCCGCGGGTGGGCTCGCGGCAAAGCCCGGAAACGATCTCGCAGATCACCGCCCGCAGGCGATCGGGCCAACTCTCTGCGCTGTTGTAAGCCTCCAGCATCCCGCGCATGCAGCTTTCGTTCTGCTCCTGCCAGGCAGCTAGGAAGCAGTCGTGCTTGCTGCGGAAATGACGGTCGAAGGCGGCGCGCTCGAGACCGGCGTGCGCGAGGACCGTCCCGACGGCCGTCTCGGAGTAACCGCGCTCGGCGACCACCTCTACCAGTGAGGCGAGGATGGCTTGGCGCTCCTGCCCGCTGGAGCGCTCGCGAGTCTCGGTGTCCAGCACTAGGGCATGAGCCCCCCACCCCGCCTTGGCCTAGCCCCCGGCCGGCGACGCGGAGAATTCAGCCGCAACCCGCTTAGCGGCCTCGGCGCCGAGGTACGGTGTGAGCGAGAACTCGACCAGCTGGTCGAGGAGGTCGCGGATCTGCTCGACCTGCCCCATGATGATCCGCTGGTAGAGGATCCAGAAGATCCCGCCGACGATCGTCTCCTCCAGCGTGTCGGGGAGGACCTCGCCGTTCGGTGCAGCCTCGCGGCCGAGTCGGAAGAGCGGTACGAAGGCCTGGATCGAGCGCTCGTAGCGCTCGACCGCCGCCGGGCCAGCCGAGAGAGCCTCGACTATGCATGTGCGGGCGAGTGCAGGCTCGTTGGCCACGTACTCGAGGAAGGCGGCGAGGCCCGCGCCCACTCGCTGGGGCCAGGCGTCGACCCTGCTGGCGGCGTCGACGACCCGCGCCTTGGCCTCCTTCACGGCGTAGTCGCAGGCGGCGAGAAAGCAGTCTTCCTTGGAGGAGAAGTTCTCGTAGAAAGTGTTGCGGGCGATGCCGGCCCTGCGGACGATGTCGGCGACGGTGGCGGCGCGGTAGCCCTTCTCGACGGTCTCGGCGGCGAGCGCCGCGATGATCCGCGCCCGCTGGTGCTGGGCGATGAACTCGCGAGAGAGGGCGTGCTTTCCCGGCTGCGCTCGCGTCGCCTGGGGAGTGCGATCGGCCACTGTCGAGCCAGCGTACTTGGGCAGATTTCCGATTCCAATCTGGACGACGGAACCAGATACCGTTACAGTACCTAGGTCCAGACAACCCGTTCCCTTACTAAGGAAAAGAAAGGACCGGATGGGAAAGCAGGCCGCAACCGAGATGCCGGCAGCGGCTGACCAGAGCGGCGCCGCGGGGCAGGGCTCCCGGCTCGTTCACGGACGCGAACTCGTGACTTCATCCAAGCGCGAAAGGATCCTGGCGGGGATGCTCGAGGCGGTCGGATCGAGCGGCTACGACGGCGCGTCCGTGCGCACCGTGCTCGATCTGACAGGTCTCTACCGGCAGGCGTTCTACGACAACTTCCCCGACAAGGACGCCTGCTACCTGGAGGCGTTCGACTACGGCGTCGAGCGATTCGAAGCCATGGTCGTCGAGGCGGCGGCCGGCCAGTCGACCTGGCAGGGCAAACTCCGCGCCGGCCTGGCGGCGCTGCTGGGCGCGCTCGACAGCGACCCGGACGTCGGCAGAGCGCTGATCGTCGAGGTCCATGCCGCCGGGCAAGAGGCGCTGGAGAGGCGGGCCGAAGTGATGAAACGAATCGCCGAGTTCATCGACTCGGCGCGGGAGTTCTCCAGCGAAGACGACTCGCCGCCGCCGATCGCTCCGGAGGGCATCGTCGCCGGCATCCACGCGATCGTCCACGCCCGGCTTGCCACCGGCGCGAGCGACGGCTTCCGCGAGCTGCTGCCAGAGTTCATGTACTTCGCCGTGCTGCCCTACTTCGGCGCCGAGCTGGCCGAAGCGGAAATGCAGTCGGCCCGGGCCTGAAGTCATCCGGCAACACCAACGCTGCCAACCGGAACGGGCCGTTCTCGGAACGTTGGACAGCACGCGGTCGCTCCCCTACATTGGAAACGTGGATTCGTCCTCGACTTCGAATCCCGAGCGGCTGCCCAGCGGCCGCCACGGCCTTCCCCGAGCCTATGTCGTTCGCTCGCAGCGCGAGCGAATGCTGGAGGCGATGGTCCGCGCCGCAGCGGCGAAAGGCTACGAGGCGACGACCGTCACCGACGTGATCGAGGTGGCCGGCGTCTCGCGGGCCACCTTCTACGAGATGTTCGAGGACAAGTCGGCCTGCTTCCTCGAGGCCTACGACGCGGTCATCGACGTGCTCGTCGCCCACGTCACCAGCGCCTTCGAATCGGCGGCCGGCGAGCCCTGGCCGGAGCGGATTGCCGCCGGGCTCGGCGCCCTGGTCGAGCTGCTCGCCGCCGAGGCCGACATCGCGCGAATGGCGATGGTCGAGGTGACGACCGCGGGCGACGAGGCGCGGGGGCGCTACCGGGCGGCGCTAGCGCGCTTCACCCCGTTCCTCGAGGAAGGCCGCGACTACTCCCGCCAGAGCGGTGAGTTGCCGCCCGATACGGCGCGCTTCGCGATCGGCGGTGCGACCTCGATGATCTTCGACGAGATCCGCGCCGGCCGCGGACCGGAGCTGCCGCGCATCCTTCCCGACCTCGTCTTCGCAGTGCTGATGCCTTACCTCGGTCCCGAAGAAGCAGAGAACGAAATGCGGCGGGTCACGCAGCACGAGTAGGGATAACAAGCACGAGGGAGGGGCTCCACTTAACTTTTTCGAGGTGCGGGAATTGCTGGCGCCCGCAGGGTGGCCGCGAAAAAGTACAAGACGTTTCGCCCCTCCCTCGTGCTTGTTTCAGACGCCCTCGCCGTGACGGCCAGCTCCGGAGGCAAAGCGCTTGGCTCCCTCGACTGCGACGTGGAGGGTCTCGCGGCCGAGGCGATGCTCGAGCGCGATCCCCTCGTCCAGGGGCAGGCCGAAGCCTTCGATCGCGGCGCGGCGGTCGGCGAGCATCGTCTCCTGGGGGAAGGAGGCGATTCGCTCGGCCAGTTCGAGCGCGTGCTCTACGTGCCTGCCCGGTTCGACCACCTCGTTGACGAGGCCGATCCGATGCGCCTCCTCGGCGCCGACCGGGCGGCCGGTGAGGATCAGCTCGAGCGCCCGCCCCATGCCGACGATGCGCGGGAGCCGCTGCGTGCCGCCGTCTACCAGGGGCACACCCCAGCGGCGCTCGAAGAGGCCGAAGGTCGAGTCCGGCGTGGCGAGGCGCAGGTCGCACCAGAGGGCCAGCTCGACGCCTCCAGCCAGGCACCAGCCGTCGACGGCGGCGATCGCCGGCTTGGCCGGCGTCAGCCGGGTCGGGCCCATCGGCCCATGCGGATGGTCGACTTCGAGGTCCATCGCCTTCAGGTCGGCCCCGGCGCAAAAGGCAACGCCACCGGCACCGGTGAGCACGAGCACCCTCGCCCCCTCGTCGGCCTCGAAGTCGGCGAGAGCCGTGCGGAATCCCTCCGCGGCAGCGGCGTCGATCGCGTTGCGCCGTTCGGGCCGGTCGATCGTCAACAGGGCCGCGGCGCCGATCCGTTCGTAGCGCATCTCCTCGCTCACAGCGAAGGAGAGTACGGGAGCGGCTGGGCTAGTTGCCGGAGGAGAACACGGGGATCCAGCAACGCCGACTCCCAGATGCGCCCCGGTCGCTGACCCGGATGGCAGGCTCTCTAGGTCGGCGCCCAAACTACGCCTCGGCACGGACATACAAACGGCGGCGCCGTGCAGCGCACGAAAAAGCGACCAGGGGCGGCGCTCGGTTGCCTGCCGTGCGTAGCCTTCGCACGCGAAGCTTCTCCGCGCCACCTTCGAGACCGCTGCCACTCGGCTTCAGCGGAGCCGGTCTCTCCCAGTCGCAGATCGAACTTAGCGCGCCCCGATGGGAAGCGCTAGGGGGGAGACGAATACGTTCCCGCAAAGTCCGGGAATTAAGCCCCGCCGCCGCCGCTCCCGCGCGGTCGCATCAAATGCACCCGAAGACCTTGCGACCGCGCTCCCGCGTCCGGGGGCGGCTAGTCTCACCTCGTGCGGATAGACGACATCATCGCCACCAAAGGACCGACCTTCTCGGTCGAGTTCTTCCCACCGAAGACCGAGGAGGCAACGGCGGCCCTCTTCGACACGGCGCGCTCGCTGCGCGAGCTGCAGCCCGACTTCGTCTCCGTCACCTACGGCGCTGGCGGCTCGACCCGCGAGGGGACCGTGGAGATCACCCGCGCGATGAAGGATGAGCTCGGGCTGGAGACGATGGCGCACCTGAGCTGCGTCGGCGAGACGACCGAGGGCCTGGCGGAGACGCTCGACCGGATCGGCGAGGCGGGGATCGAAAACGTCTTCGCGCTGCGCGGCGACCCGCCGCGGGGCCAGGAGGACTTCGTCCAGCCGGAGGGGGGACTGGGCAGCGCCGCGGAGCTTGCCGCCTTCATCGGCGAGGGTTGGGACTTCACCGTCGGCGGCGCCTGCTTCCCGGAGGTGCACCCCGAGGCGCCCGACCTGGAAACGGACCTCGCCTATCTGAAGACCAAGGTCGAAGCGGGGGCGTCCTTCCTGATCACCCAGCTCTTCTTCGACAACGCGGTCTACTTCGACTTCGTCGCCGCGGCGCGAGCCGTGGGCATAGACGTGCCGATCGTCGCCGGTGTCATTCCCGTCGCCAGCTTCGCCCAGACGAAGCGCATCTGCGACCTCTGCGACGCGACGATCCCCGCGCCGCTGGAGGCGGCTTTCGGGGCCGCCGAAGGCGACGAGCGCGCCGAGTTCGAGCTCGGAGTCGCCTATGCGGCGCAGCAGTGCGCGGAGCTGCTGATCGGGGGGGCGCCGGGCATCCACTTCTACGCCCTCAACCGAGCGCCGGCCACCCGCGCGGTGCTCGGCGCCCTGCGCGCGGCGCAGCCCTGGGAGCGCCCACTGCGCGACGTGGGAGACCTGAGCAAGTCTCTCTGACTAAAATCCCGCGACGGGATGGCAAATCGTAGGGAGGAAGAGCGAGAGCGCCTGCGCGAAGCGCGACAGGAACGCGAGCGCAACCAGGCGGGATCCGAGCGGCGCAGGCTGATGGTCGGCTACGGCGTTGCCGGCGTAATCGGCCTGGCCGTCATCGTCGGGATCATCGTCGCCGTGGTCTCGGCCAGCAACAAGAACGACAGCGGGAGCGCCCACATCAACCAGGGCACGGGCTCGACCAACGGCTACCAGCCCGACGAACGTGAAGGCACGAAGCCGCCGGCGCCGAAGGTGACCGACCTGAAAGAGGCGGCCAAGAAGGCCGACTGCGACCTGCGCCTCGACCTCCCCAACGAGGGTCACACCCACATCCCGCCAACGGCGCCGACGCCCAACTACGGGACTAACCCGCCGACCTCCGGCAACCACGTCGACCCGCCTTACCAGGAGGCCGACGGTGCCTATCGCGAAATGCCGAAGGAAATCTTCATCGTCCACTCGCTCGAGCACGGGCGGATGGAGATCCAATACTCGCCCGACCTGTCCGAAAGCGAGCAGCTGGAACTGGTGGGGCTCTATGACTCGATGTACGGGGCAACACTGCTCTTCCCGAACGAAAACATGTCCTACGCGGTCGCGGTGACCACCTGGCGCAACCTGATCGGCTGCAACGAATACAAGGGTGCTGCCACGCTGGACGCGATCCGCGCCTTCGGCAAGGCCAAGTGGGGACACGGGCGCGAGCCGGTCAACGGCTTCCCCTTCACCGGCCCAACGCCGGCAGAACCGACGATCAACTAGCTCTGTAGGCGGGGAAGAAGCCGGCCGCACGTCCGGCGCTGAGGCGGTCGTAAGCGGCCCGGTCGCAGACGATCTCGGACACGAGCCACGCCTGCTCGCGGTTGGCGAAGCCCCGCTTGAACTCCTCGAGGCGATCGCCGCGGGCGAGGCCACCGCCGAGATTGAGCGACAGGCCCAGCTCACCCGCCAGGCCGACGAGCTCGGCGACGACGTTCTTCATCGGCGAGTCGCGAAGGTGCGCGTCGGCGCTGCCGCTCAGGTAGTAGTGGAGGAAGCCGTCGCTGCGGGCCGCGATCGAGGCGGCGGAGACGCTTCCGTCCGGTGCGTCGGCGAGCGCCAGCCAGGTTCGGTCGGACTCGAGGATGCGATCGAAGTAGGCGGCGCCGAAGAAGTAGCGCTGCGCCGCCGCGGTACGACGCATCGTCTGCTCGTAGGCGGCGAGGAAGGCGGCGCGGTCGGCGGGCGTCGTCTCCGGGCCGGGGACGATCCGCACCCCGTAGCCGAGGCGGAGGTTCTTGTTGATCCGGTTGCGGTCGCTGCCTCGGGTCTTCGGTGGCAGGGAGGGGTCGGCAACCTGGACGACATTGCGCTCGGCGGCGCCGTCGAGCGGCACGCGGTCGAGGCGGTGGCGGATGAAGATCGAGACCAGTCCGGTTGCCGAGAAGTCGATCGCCGCCGGGTCGATCCGCGCATCCGAGGTTGACCACACTGGGGGGGGGTCAACCTCGGATGGGGCGACAAGGCCCGGGTAGCCGTAGGGGGAGATCGCGTCGAGCTCGGCGCCGTCGCCGATCGGGCGAACGATCAGCGGCGCGAGCTGCTCGGCCTCGCCGATCGCGATCCGCAGCGTATGGGTGACCCCTTCGGCGTCGAGGAAGGGGCGGGATCGGAAGAACTCCTCGCTCTCGGCGGCTGCGCCTGCATCCGCGATCAGCTCCGCTGTCGCCGCCGCTTCGGTCACGCCAGGAGGTCGGCCGCGGCGGCGCGGAACTCGTCTGGCAGGACGCCCCAGACCTCGCAGTCGTCGGCTGGGGCCCCCTCGCGGCGCAGGTGAGCCCGCAGCGTTCCCTCGTGCTTCCAACCGAGCCCGGCGACCGTCTTCTTGGCGACCTCGTTGCGAGCGGGGATGCGGCCGTAGACGCGATGGGCTCCGAACTCGTCGAAGGCCTTGGCGATCGTCAGCGCCTCGGCCCGGCGGCCGACGCCCTTGCCGCGCACGTCGTCGCCGATCAGCGCTCCCAGCTCCGGCGCGGTCTGGCGGAAGAGGCCGTAGAGCGCCGTGAAGCCGACCGGCTCCCCATAGCCCTCGACGACAATCGCGAACTTGCGGTCCTCGCCGGAATCGTCCATCGCCCGGCGCACCCAAGCCTCGGCCTCCTCGAGCGAGAAGGAGTCGCGCTGCTCCATCAGCGACGCCGTCGCCGCCGGGTTGTTGAACCAGCGGTGTACCGCCGGGGCGTCGGCCGGCTGGAAGCGGCGCAGGGAGACCTCCGGTCGGTCGCTCACGCCGAAAACCCTAGTCCCCCCTCCCGGGTGAAACGTTTTTTCCACCCTATGGATGGAAAATGCGTTGCACCTGGGTCAGTCCGGGGCGAGGCCGTGGCCGGTGACGAGCAGCCACGCGGTCTTGGCCAGGATGCGGGCGTCGAGGCGGCCGCTGCGATGGTCGACGTACCAGACGTCGAGCTCAATCCGTTCCTCCCAGGGGATGCCGGCGCGGCCCTGCACCTGCGCCCAACCGGTGATTCCGGGGCGGACCTCGTGGCGGCGACGCTGGTGCGGCGAGTAGTCCTTCACCTGGGCCGGGATCGTCGGCCGTGGGCCGACGATCGCCATTTCGCCGCGCAGCACGTTGAGCAGGTTGGGGATCTCGTCGAGCGAGGTGCGGCGCAGCACCCGGCCGGCGCGGGTGACCCGCGGATCGTCGCGCGTCACGACCGTGCCCACTCCGACGGGATCGGAGCCCTCAACCATCGTCCGCAGCTTCAGCATCTCGAACTCCTCGCCGTGAAGTCCGACGCGGCGCTGGCAGTAGACGACCGGACCCCTGCTTCCCAGCTTGATCGCGATCGCCGCGATCAGCAGTAGCGGCGAGAGGACGGCCAGGGCTACCGTGGCGACCGCGATGTCGAGGACACGTGGCATGGCTAGCGGGTGCCGGGCGCCTTCTCCCAAGCCGCCGGGGGGCCGTGGCGCAGGCGATCCCAAAGCCCGGCGGCGATCGAGAGTGTGGTCAACGCGTAGTAGCGGGCGATCGACAACGGTCGCCAACCGAACTGGCCGCCGAGGATCGCGGCGGCGATCAGCAGCAGCTGGATCCCGTAGGTGACGACGTAGACGGTGCCCTGACCAAGCAGCAGCAGGTTGCTGACGAAGGCGAGCAGGTGGAGGAAGGGGGTGAGGTAACGCAGCAGTCGGTGGGAGACCAGCTCGAAGGCGTAGAGGGCCGAGTAGCCGCGTGGCGAGACCATCCGCTCGCCGACGACTATGTCCCAGAGCCCGACCATCATCCGCCGCTTGCGGGCGAACTCGCCGGCGATCGTCGGCGCCATCTTCTCCTCCGCCCGGGCCCAGGGGACGTAGAGCGATCGCAACCGGCGCTTGGCCAGGGCGAAGGGAAAGGAGAGATCGTGGCTGCCGGCGGGGCCGAGGGGGATGTAGGCAACGGCGCGAACCGCGTAGATCGCGCCGTTGCCGGCGGTTATGCCGGCGAGTCCGGACTCCATCTCTCGCACGGCCATCTCGTAGCGCCAGTAGGCGCCCTCCTGGTTCTCCCCCTCGGAGTCGACGAAGCGCACCTGCCCGCAGGCGTAGCCGACCTCGGGGTCGGCGAAGGGCTCGACCAGGCGACGGAGGGCATCCTCGTCCCAGGCGCAGTTGGCGTCGGAGAAGGCGAGGATCTCACCCGAGGCCTGTTCGACGGCGGCGTTCTGGGCCGAGACCTTGCCCGCCCGCGGCAGGTCGAGGACGAGGTCGGCGCCTGCCGAGCGGGCGCGCTCGACGGTCGCGTCGGATGAGCCGTCGGAGGCGACGATCAGCTCGAGGCGGTCGCGCGGGTAGCCGAGGGCGAGGGCGTTGGCGACCTTCGCCTCGATCACGTCCTCCTCGTCGTAAGCGGCAACTATCAGCGAGACGCGCGGCAACTCGTCCCAGACTCCCGGTTTCAGGCTCGGACGGCGTCGCAGCCCGACGAGCAGGCGCAGGACCAGCGGGTAGCCGAGATGCGTGTAGACGATCAGTCCGGCGCTGAGCCAGAAGAGGACGGCCAGGGCGGTCATCCGCGTGACTCCATCAGCTCGCGGTAGAGGGCGAGTGTCTGGGAGGCGACCTCGTCCCACGAGTAGGGGCCGGACGCCGCGGCCCGCGCCGCGGCACTCAGCTCCGTCCGAGCGTCCGGGTCCGCGACCAGCTCGGAGAGCGCAGCGGCGAGGGCCGACGGATCCTCGGGCGGGACGAGCTTCGCCGCTCCCTGCAGGGCGACCTCCGGGAAACCGCCGACGGCGCTGAGGACGAGCGGCTTGCCGAAAGCCAGCCCCGTGTAGAGCACGCCCGAGTGCTCGGCATCGCGGTAGGGAAGGACGACGACGTCGGCGCGGCGGAAGATCGACGGCATCTCGGCGTCCTCGACGAAGCGGGCGACGAAGCGGACCCGGCCGGAAGCAGCAGCGGCGAGCCGACGCAGCGGCTCGAGATCCATGCGCGGGCTGCCGACGATCCAGAGCTCGGCTCCCTCCACCTCCTGGAAAGCGCGCAGCAGTGTGTCCAGCCCCTTATAGGAGCGGAGCAGGCCGAAGAAGAGGATCACCGGCCCCTCGGCCCCCTCGAGCTCAAGAGGGAGGGGCTTCTCGTCAGGCAGTCGGGTGAGGTAGTCGAGGGCGCCGTGGGGGATGACGTGGAGGCGGGAAGGATCGACCCCTGCCTCGTTGCGCAGCCTTCTTGCCCCGTGCTCAGAGTGGGCGACGACGGCGTCCATCTGCCCGAAGAGCCTCCGCACCCGGGCCGCCTGGCGGCGGCCCGGGTGCGGAGGCAGCACGTAATGCGCCGTCATCACCCTGGGCCGATTGCCTGGAAGCAGGTGGGCGTCCAGCGCCGGCATCGTCAGCCACTGGTAGTGGACCACGTCGGCATCGACCGTTCCGCGCAGTCGCCGCATGTCGGAAAGGTGCTCGGCGGCCTTGAATGCGCGGCGGCCGGGGGCGCTCAGACCGCGGGCCGAGCTGCGGCGATAGAAGCACTCGCGCACCCGGTACCCGCTCGCCTCCGGAGCGGCCCCGTAGAGGAAGCGACTGGTCAGCAGCTCGACCTCGGCACCGCCGCGAGCCAGGGCAGCGGCCAGCGCGTGGTCGTAGGGGGGCGTGAACGCCGAGGGGTCGACCAGTTGCACCTTCATGACGGGCGATTATGGTCACCGCCGTGGCGCCCACTCTCTCCTACTGCGTCGTGAACACGAACGGCCGCGAGTACCTGCTCGCCTGCCTCGACGCGATCGAGCGCACTCACCCGGCCGGAGTCGAGCGAGAGATCCTCGTTCTCGACAACGCCTCAGAGGACGGTTCGGCCGAGGCGGTGCGAGCTCGGAGTGGCGACATCCGCCTGGTCGCGCTAGAGCGGCGGGCGGGCAAGGCAGAGAACGACTCGACGCTGATGCGCGAAGCCGGGGGTGAGTTCTGCCTGCTGTTGAACGAGGACTCCGAGCTGCGCCCGGGCGCCAGCGCGGCGCTGCTTGCGGCGCTCGAGGCGGACACGCGAGCGGGCGCCGCAGGCGCCCAACTGCTCGACTCGAACGGGGAGCCCGTGCCCTGCGCTTGGCGCTTCCCGGGCGTCGGTACGGCGCTGGCCGGTGCTCTCTTCCTGCACCGGGCGCTCACCGTGCAGAGCGGGGGATCGGCGACGAGGCGCGTCGACTGGGCCCAGTCGAGCGCGCTGCTGGTCCGTCGCGAGGCGGCCGTCTCAATCAGCTACATGGACCCCGACTTCTTCGTCTACTACGACGAGGGCGACTTCGCCAAGCGCCTCGCTGACGCGGGCTGGCACAGCCTCTTCGTGCCTGAGGCCGAGGTCGTCCACCACGACCAGCTCTCCACCGATCTGGCCAAGGGCCTGCCCCGGATCGTCGAATTCCACCGCAACCGCGACCACTACATGCACAAGCACCACGGTCGCATCGCGGCCCTGGCAGTTCGCCTGCTCACCGCCTGGTCATATGCCGTCCGCGCCACAGCCGCCCTCGTCCTCCCTGGCCATCCCGCCCCCATCTACTGGGCCCACGCCCGCCAGGCTCTGCTGCCACATCGAGGCAAAGGCCTTAAAGAGCTCGCGAGATATAGCGGATGATCCCGGTAGGGGTGGAACGTCTTGTACTTTTTCGCGAGCGCTCGTTCGAGGCGCCAGCGATCACCGATCCACGAAAAAGTTAAGTGGAACCCCTACCGGGATCATCCGCTACAGCCGCGCGTCCTCGTCCATGAGCTCTGCCTCGTATGCCTCTGGGAACCGTCCGTCCACTGCGGCGGCGGCGGGACGCAGCACCCGAAGCTGGGTCACAAGCTCTCCGGGATGGCGCAGGCCCGCAAGCCAGCGGCGCTCGCCTGAGGTGAAGAAGCCGCTGACGAGGAGGGCGAGGGGATAGAGCAGCCAGAGGACCGTGCGGCCCAAGAAGCCAGCCGCGCCGGAAGTCGGCAGCAGGAGCTCGCCGGCCACGATCAGGGCCGTCGCAGCGATGAGAACGCGGGCGAGGCGCGCCCATTCGTATGGGACCGGGAAGAGGCGCTGCGTGAACCCGTACATCAGCGCCAGCACGACCAGATAGGAGGCGACGAGAGCGATGCCGGCGCCGACGATGCCGAACGGCGGCACCAGCAACAGGTTGAGCACGATATTGGCGGCGAGGGCGGCACCCGTCGCCGGGAAGTTGAACTCGGTACGGCCGGTCCTGCCGAGGATCACGACGAGGACCATGTAGAGCGCGTAGAGGGTGACGCCGGTGGCGAGAAGGCCGATTGGTTCGAAGGCGCCGAAGAACTCGGGGGCGGCGAAGGCGCGGACGATCCAGCGCGAGAGCAGCCACATGCCGATGACGACGAAGGTGCAGCCTGCCGTGAACCAGGTGACCACGGCTGCGTAGACACGGCGCGCCTCGCCGTCGTCGCGGATCGAGTAGGCGAGGGGCGGCCAGGCGAGCTGGAAGCCGCGGACGAGGACGTTGACCCCCTGGGCGAACTTGACCGCCAGCGCGTAGAGGCCGGCCTCGGCGAGTCCGAGCGAGCGGGCGATGATGACCCGGTCGACGAAGTTGAGCGCGTAGAGCGAGAGCTCGGCGGGCATCGTCGGCAGGCCGAAGCGCAGCAGGCGACGCAGCAGAGCGCGATCGACGCGCAGCGAGAGGCGGCGGCGGTGCACCCAAATAAGCCCGAGGACGAAGGCGGCGCCGCTGGCGTAGCTGCCAAGCAGGAGGCCCCGCGCGCCCTCGCCGGCGCCGACGACGAGGACGACGGTCAACCCGATCGCCGCCACCACGCTGAGCATCGTCGTCACGAAGTAGGCCCGCGCCCGCTCCTCGAGACGAAAGAGGGTGAGCAGGTACTCGAACATCGTCAGCACCCAGAGGCCGCCGATCGAGATCCGCGCCAGGTCGGCTGCCGATTCGTCGAGCAGGGCTTCGGAGATCGGCTGCGCGAACGGCAGCGCGGCGAGCGCCGCCGCTGTGGCCAGCCAGAACAGGGTCGCGAAGGAGGTGCCGACCACCGTGCCGGGACTCTCGTCGTCCTTGTAGTAGAAGCGCAGCAATGCCTCGATCAGGCCAAGGCGGACGACGATGCTGGCCGAGACGACGGCGGCGAACATCACCTCGGCGGTGCCGTAGTCGGCCGTCGTCAGGTACCGCGTGTAGAGCGGCAACAGGGCGACCGCGATCAGCTTCGAGAAGACGCTCGCCGCCGTGTAGGCGGCGCCGGTTGTCGCTAGGCGACGGAGGTATCCGGACACGCCTTGAACCTAGTTCGATCGGCGGTCGCAAGCGAAACGCCCACAGCCAGTAGCACCCACGTGATCGGGTCCTCGAAGAATCCCGCGTAGGCCATCGTGTGGACCAGCAATGCGACAAAGGTCGCAAAAACAGCAGCGCGCGCTACGGAATAGCGCGCGGGTCCTGTCGCCGCAGGGGACCCACCACCCCCTCCGGTCGCTAAAGCGTCCTCGGGGGTGGTCCCCCCTACGACGCCACCCGCGCGAGATGCCATGGTCCACAGCGCCGTTACCACCAGGGCCACATAAAGCACGAGCCCCACCAAACCCTGCTCTGCTGCCACCGTTATTGGCTCCGTGTGGGAAACGGAGACAGGAGCTTTTCGAGTCCTGACGTGCTGGCGGTAGGCCTTGGGGAAGGAGCCCGAGCCGTAGCCGTAGACGGGGCGCTGGGCGAAGAGGTGGATTCCGCCTGAGACGAGGTTGGCGCGGCCGGAGGTGTCGATATTGATGCGGTCGAAGCTGAAACTGCCGGCGACGGTCATGATCAGAGCGACCAAGACCACCGACCCGGCGGCGGCGATAGCAGTCCACTTCACGCTCCACCTCAATGCGGCGAGAATGGTGAGTCCGGCCAGGAGCGCCGCGAAGCTGGATTGTGAGAAGGTCGGGAACAGCCCAAACCAGACCACTGCGACGAGTGCCGTGAGCAACCCGAACGTGCGCCGCTCCCGGGCCCACAGCAGAGCGCTCATCGCCACGACCGCTACGAGTGCCAGGTACCTGCCATAGACGTTCGGGTCCCAAAACACCGAGTTCACCCTGAAGTAGGTGTGGAATTCGTTCGACCTGATCACCTGGTCGTTCCAGAACAAGCTCCGGTTCACCCACTCAACAGATCCCACGATTACGAAGGCAACCGCCTCCAGCCCGATAACCCACACGACGAGAGTCAGGAGCTTCCGGTCCCAGCTCACGTCCCTCAATAGCCCGTACACGAGGCTGAACGGCACGAAGAAAAAGCACACGTCCTGCAGCCCCTTTGAGAAGTCCTCGGAATACAGAGCCTGAATGGCGTACAGGGCGACGACCGCAGCGAGAATGCGTGGGACCCAGGCGGTTGGGCCGGCGGGTCCTGTCACCGCAGGGGACCCACCACCCCCTCCGGTCGCTGAAGCGTCCTCAGGGGTGGTCCCCCCTGCGGCGCCACCCCCCGGCAGTAGCGCTGGTGTTGCGCGCCATTCCCGCGCGGCGGTTGCCAGTACTCCGCCCGCGATCACGAGATACAGCGGCACAAGGAGGTTCGCTGTATCCCCCCCTGCATGCAGCGGGATTCGGAATGGCAACGCCGCGATGATCGCCAGGGGCAGGAGCAGCGGCCAGCGCCTAAAGAGGAACGCGAGGGAGACCGAAGCAACGAGCGCGAGGGCGCCCAGCGCGATCAAGCGCGACGGGTGGTCGCGCAGGTCGGCGATCTGGTGCGAGTGCCACTGGTCGCCGAGGATCAGGGCCGGGAAGAGGACGAGCGCGGCAAGCATCGCGCCAGCGCGGAGGCGCCCCGCGGGCAGGAGAATTGTTCCCGCTGCTCCCGCTGCCGCGACGAGCACGCCAACGCTGGCGAGGAAGTTGCTCAACCGCCACTCCCAGAGTTGACGGCTATCCCACAGCTACCTGGCGTTTGCCGCGGTGCCTTATGCAGCCGGATCGTCCCCGGCGGTACCAGCACGCGGTCCTGGTCGAGCAGCTTGACCCGCAGCTTGTAGCGCCCGGGTGGGGCGATGCCGTCGTTGCGTTCGCGGCCACCCCAGTAGAAAGTGAAGAAGTGGTACCGCTTCAGGAAGCGGTCGCGGGCGAGCGTGATCACCAGCTTGCCGCCTGGCTTCACCACCTGCACGGTTGCGTGGTCGGACTGGGTGACACGGAAGCGGATCCGCTCGAGGTCGTAGTGGCAGTCCTGATTAGGGGTGAAGGCGCGCCTGACCGGTGGGGTCACGCCCGGTCGCGCCGGGTAGCGCGGAGCGACCATAGTCACCCGGTCGACGACGAGCGGGTCGCGCTTGACGCGTTGCGACCAGGCGAAGGCAGCGAGTGTTGCGAGGACCAGGAGGGCGAAGATCAGGGCGGGCCAGCGGCGGAGCGCCGCCTCACCCGGTCGCGGCATTGTCCTCGCCGACGACCACCACGACCGGCGCGCCGCCCGACGCCGAGGCGATGTCGGACGTCATCAATCGCACCTTCGAGATGCCGAGGGCGGTGGCCACTCGCTGGGCCTCCCGGGCGTGGCCGCGTTCGAACATGACGACGCTTTCGAGGAAGCTGGTACTGCTGTTGCCGACTTCGTCGAGCTGAAAGCCCTTGTGCTCGACTTCGTCCCCGAAGGAGCCGGCGAGCCCGGGAACGGCGGTGCCGTTGAGGACGGTGACTTCGATTTCGGTGGACTTGAGCTCGCCGGACTTGGCCTGACCGCTCCCCTTGCCGTCGGCGTTGTCAGAGCCCTGCGTGATCAGGTAGGCCGCGCCGGCGGCCACGACGAGGACCACTACGAAGACGAGGGCCAGCCAGCGGGGTTCGGCCAGCCGCGCGCCGAAGCCGCTCAGCCCCTGCCGGATCCGTTCCCCACGCGTGAGTTCAGGCAGTCCCGCCTCACGGCGGCGGCGGCGCTGCTCGCGCTGCTCGACCGCCTCCTGCTCGGCCGTGCGCGCCTCCTCCAGCTCCCGCAGCTCCTCGGCACGCTTCGCGGCCACTTCCGAGGTCGACTCCTTGCGCTCCGCGTCCCGCTCCGGCGCCGAGCCCGCCCACTCGCGCAGGCGGCGGATGTCCCGCGCCTGCGAGAACGCCAGCATGGCGAGGAGGGCCAGCCCGACGAACGCAGCCAGGCCAGCGAAGGCGCCGATTTCCTTGATCAACTCCACGGGTGCAGCAGGATATTGGGCGACGCGGTTCCGACGAGGGTTTCGGTGTCTGAGGCCGAGTCAGAGAGTGACGGCCGAACTCCCGGGTAGCAGCGCTACCCGGGAGGAGGACGGTGCTCGGTGACGACGGGATCAGGCGTCGAAACCCCGTCGGAGATCATCTCGACCACCCGCTGCGCGAGGTTGGCCTCGTCACCGGCCATCACCATGTGCTCGAGCGCGTTCAGCGTCTTCTCCACCCAGTCGGGGTCGAGCGGCGCGTCGCGCACCGCCCGCCTGATCCGCTTTGCCGCAGTCGGCTGTTCGCGCTCGCCTGTGCTGAACAGCTCCTCGTGCAGCTTCTCCCCCGGCCGCGGCTTGGTGAACTCGATCGCGACATCGGCTTCCGGTTCGTAGCCGGCCAGCTTGATCATGTTGCGCGCCAAATCGATGATCCGCACCGGTTCGCCCATGTCGAGGACGAAGACCTCGCCCTTGCCGGCGCCGATGTCGCCGGCACGGATCACGAGCTGGACGGCCTCGGGAATCGTCATGAAGTAGCGGGTCATCTCCGGATGGGTCACGGTCACGGGACCGCCGCGCTCGATCTGGCTGCGGAAGATCGGCACGACGCTGCCCGACGAGTTGAGCACGTTGCCGAAGCGAACGCTGGCGAAACGCGTGCCCGGGTGTTTGCGGCCGGCCGACTCGACGATCCACTCGGCCATCGCCTTCGAGGCGCCCATCACCGTTTTCGGGTTGACCGCCTTGTCGGTCGAGATCAGGACGAAGCGCTCGACGTCGGAAGCGGCCGCGGTCTCAGCCGTGATCCGGGTGGCGATCGCGTTGTTGCGCACCGCCTCCAGCGGGTTGGCCTCCATCAGCGGCACGTGCTTGTAGGCGGCGGCGTGGAAGACGACGCTGGGCTTGAAGCGCTGCATCGTCTCCAGCATCCGACTCGGCTCCTTGCAGTCGGCAAGCACTGACTCGACGCTGGTGAAGTGGCGCTCCTCGACCATCTCGCGGTCGATCTGGAAGAGGTTGTCCTCGGCGTGGTCGACCATCACCAGGAGGCGCGGGGCGACACGGGCGATCTGGCGGCAGAGCTCGGAACCGATCGAGCCGCCGGCGCCGGTGACGAGGACGATCTGGTCTCGCAAGTAGGCGCCGACGCGGTCGAGCTCGACGACGATCGGGTCGCGGCCGAGCACGTCCTCGACCTGGACGTCGCGCAGCTGCTTGTTGAGCTGGACGCCGCCGCGCAGGATCTCGAAGACGGTCGGCAGGGTGCGCACGCGGATCTCGCGCTCGCGGCAGGCGGCGACGACCTTGGCGCGCAGCGTCCCCGGTGCCGACGGGATCGCGATCACGACCTCGTCGGGCTGCGTCTCGTCGAGGATCGCGTCGATGCGCTCGGTCGAGCCCAACACCTTCAACCCGAGCATCCGCATGCCGCGCTTGCGCGGGTCGTCGTCGACGAAGCCGATCGCGCTCGAGCCGAGCGCCGGGTTGAGCTGCAGCTCACGGACCACCATCTGGCCGCCGGAGCCGGCGCCGACGACCAGCACCCTTTGCTTCGGCGCGCGGGCGGTTCGGCTCGGCCGCTCGACGATCAGCCGCACGGCGAGGCGGGCACCGGCGACCAGCATCAGCGTCAGGAGGAAGTCCATCACCGCCACCGAGCGCGGCAGGTTGTGGGCGAACGGCCGCAGGACGGTGTAGCCGACGACGAGGATCGCGCTGGCGAGGGCGACGGCGCGGACGATCAGCAGGAAGTCGCGGCCGCTGACGTAGCGCCACCACTTCTGGTAGAGCCCGGAGGCGTAGAAGACGACCAGCTTGACCGCGACGACAATGCCCACCGACTGCGCGAAGAGGACCGCGTAGCGGTGCGGAAGGTCGCTCTGATCCAGGAAGCGCAGGCGGAACGCCAGGTAGAAGGCAATCGCGACCAGGACGGCGTCGGCGCAGACCTGAAGGACCCGGTTGCGGTAGACGGGATGGTTCAACCGGCGCATCGAGTGACACGATTCTAGACGGCCCGAGGCTCTAGGATGCCGAATTTCCCGATGCTGCACCCATTCCTCTACGCCGACCTCACCGGCCCGATCGTCGACTTCTGCGTCAACACGATCGAAAGCACCGGCCTCGCCGGGATCTTCCTGCTGATGCTCGCCGGCAGTGCCTGCATCCCGATCCCCAGCGAGGCGGTGATGCTGTTTGCCGGCTTCAGCGTCTCCAACGGCGACCAAACCCTGGTCGGGGTGGCCCTCGCCGGCCTCGCCGGCAACATGGTCGGCTCCTGGCTGACCTACGCGGTCGGCTACTACGGGCGTATCGACCTGCTGGAGAAGAACCGCTTGATCCACATCAGCCCCTCGCGCCTCGCCTGGGTCGACGGCTGGTTCAAGCGACACGGCGACGCGACGGTCTTCTTCGCCCGCATGCTGCCGCTCGTGCGCGCCTTCATCTCGTTGCCGGCCGGCGTCGCCGAGATGCCCTTCTGGCGCTTCACCTGGCTGACCGCACTCGGCTCGCTGCCCTGGGTGCTCGGCTTCGCGATCGCCGGCCAAGCCGTCGGCGACAACTGGGAAAGCCTGCGCGACCACCTGCAGGTGTTCGACTACCTCGTCGTCGCCGCGATCGTCGGGGTGGTCGTCTACGCGATCGTCAAGCGGCGCCGCGGCAAGCCGGCGACGGCGTGATCGGGGCCCGGCGCGCCCTCGCGCTCGGCCTCGTCCAGGGGCCGGCGGAGCTGCTGCCGGTCTCCAGCTCGGCCCACATCGTCCTCGTCCCCTGGCTCGCGGGCTGGGACTGGGAGGCGGTCGACCCCGAGGTCCGCAAGAGCTTCGAGGTGGCGCTGCATGCGGGAGGCGCCGCCGCGTTGCTGGTCGGGCAGCGGCGGCTGATCGCGGAAGAGTTGCGCGCTTTCGACCTGCGCGGCGCGGTCGTCCTCCTGCTTTCCTTCCTGCCCCCGGCACTCGTCGGCTACAGGCTCGAGCGAGCGATCGAGAGTCGGCTCGGTGGGCCGCGGGCGACCGCCTACGGCCTCCTTGCGGGCGCGGCGGCGATGGTGCTCGCCGACCGCCGGCCGCAGTTGCGCGGCCGCGGCGAGGCCGGTGCGGCGGATGGCCTGGTGCTCGGGCTCGCCCAGGCAACCGCGCTGGCGCCGGGCGTGTCGCGCAACGGCATCACCCTGGCCGCGGCCCGTTGGCGGCGCTTCTCGCGCGACCAGGCCAACCTCCTCTCGCGCACCATCGCCCTGCCGGTGATCGTCGGGGCGAGCCTGCTCAAGGGCGCCCGCCTCGCCCGCCGCGGCGTCGATCTCGAGCTGCGCCGCTCGATGGCGATCGGCGTCGCAGCGTCGTTCGTCTCCACCCTCGCCTCCCAGCGCCTGATCAAGCTCGTCGAGCGCGACCGGGCGTTGTGGCCGTATGCGGCGTACCGTGCGGTTTTGGCCGCGAGCGTGCTGGGCAAGCTGAACCGGCAAGGGAAGTAAATCCAAATATCTTTTGAACTTGGATACAATTCCAAGCTCTTGGACAGATTTGGACAGATTTGGACATCGCCGTGCATGTAGAGGCGCCGCCCCCTACGAACGGTCTATTTGGCTTGGGAGCTGCCGCGAGCCAAAGGATGCTGCGAGCCCTGAACGCCGCGCCGGACCCGAGGTCGAGCGCTAGATACCTCCACTGGGACAAGCTGAAGCGCCTGCCCCCCCCACCCGAACTCGAAGCTGAAGAGTGGTGGTGGCGGATCAAGGTCCTCGAGCGCGGACCGAGCATGCGACAGCTGCCGCTGGACGCCAAAGGGGGAGAGCCTTTCAAGTACAGCCTCCCCGACCTTCTCCTGCGAAGCCTCCATCATGTGGACCAGCGTTGCGGCGGCGAGGTCGCGATGGACGAGGTGGTGACCACCGACCGTCAGGCCCGCAACCGCTATCTGGTCAATTCGCTGATGGAGGAGGCGATCCGCTCCAGTCAGCTCGAGGGGGCGACGACCTCGCGTCAGGTGGCCAAGGAGCTCCTGCGGAGCGGTCGCGAGCCGAAGGATCGCAGCGAGCGGATGATCGTCAACAACTTCAGGGCGCTGCAGTTCATGCGCGAGGGAATGGGCGACACCCTCACTCCCTCGTCGGTGCTCGAGCTGCACCGCATCGTCACCGATGGCACGCTCGACAGCCCGGAGGCCGCCGGCAGGCTGCAGCAACCGGACGAAGAGCGCGTGGCTGTCTACGATCGCGACGACGGGCGAATGATCCATACGCCGCCGCCCGCCGAGGAGCTGCCGGACAGGCTGCAGCGTCTATGCGACTTCGCCAACGAGGGCGACGACAGCGAGCAGTTCGTGCATCCGGTGATCCGCGCGATCCTGCTGCACTTCTGCCTGGCGTACGACCATCCGTTTGAGGACGGCAATGGCCGGACCGCCCGGATCCTGTTCTTCTGGTCGATGCGCGAACAGGGTTACTGGCTGGTCGAGTACCTGCCGATCTCGAAGCTCCTCAGAGAGGCGCCCACTCAGTACGAACGCGCCTTCCTGGAGACCGAGACCGACGAAGGCGACACCACATACTTCCTGATCCACCAGCTGCAGGTGATCGAGCGGGCGATCGCCGAGCTGCACGACTACCTGGGCCGGAAGATGGGAGAGATCAAGGAAGTCGAGGATCTGATTCACGACGGCGACGGCTTCAACCACCGGCAGCTAGCGCTGTTGTCGGATGCACTGAGGCACCCTGGCCGCAGCTATTCCTTCAACGGGCACGCGGAAACGCACCGGGTCACCCACGAGACGGCGCGGGCCGACCTGTCGCGGCTCGCCGAGCGCGGTCTGCTGGCGCGGCGCAAGATCGGGCGGGAGTATGTATTCGAGTCTCCGGCCGATCTGGCAAACCGACTGAAGGGATAGACCGATGATCACCAAGACCGACTTCGTAGGGGTCCCGTCGCGCGACGCGGAGCGCTCGCGCCGCTTCTACGTCGAGACGCTGGGGTTGCGAGCGGACGAGCGCGCCGAATTCGAGTTCTGGGCTGGCGACACCTGCTTCGGCATCTGGGAGCCGGAGAAGATCGGGATGGAGTTCGCGCCGCAGAAAAACGCGCACCCGGCGCTGCACGTCGACGACGTCGCCGCTGCGAGGGCTGAGCTGGAAGCCAAGGGGGTCGAGTTCTTCGGCGAGATCCTGGACACCGGCGTCTGCCACATGGCCCTCTTCACCGACCCGGACGGCAACGACCTGATGCTGCACAACCGCTACGCGCCGCAGCGCAGTTGAGCGCCGGGCGCGGCTGAAAGAATCGGCTTATGAGCGCGGAGCAAGCGAAGCGCGAGGAATTGTCTCCATGAGCGATTCCTACGCCAAGGCCGGGGTCGACCAGAGCGCGGCCGACTCGGCCGTCGCCGGCCTCGTCAAGGCGCTGGCGGCGATCGAGCTCGGGCGTCCCTCGCGCCAGGTGCCGTTGCCCGGCCACTACGCCAGCGTGATCCGCCTCGACGAGCGCACGGGGATCGCGCTCTCCACCGACGGGGTCGGCACCAAGCTGGTCGTCGCCGAGCGGCTCGGCCGCTTCGACACGATCGGGGTCGACTGCGTGGCAATGAACGTCAACGACGTGATCTGCATCGGGGCCGAGCCGCTGGCGATGCTCGACTACATCGCGATCGAGCGCGCTGACCCTCGGATTTGTGAGGAAGTCGGCGTCGGGCTGGCGCGCGGTGCGGAACTTGCCGGGGTCGAGATCCCCGGCGGCGAGCTCGCCCAGCTCGGCGAGCTGGTGCGCGGGGTCGACGTCTCAGGAGCCTGCTTCGGCACGGTCGCCATCGATGCGATCGTCGACGGCTCGGCGGTCGCACCGGGTGACGTCGTGATCGGCCTGCCCTCGTCGGGCCTGCACTCGAACGGCTACACGCTCGCCCGCTCCGCGCTCGACGGGATTCCCCTCGATGGAGACCCGGAAGGGCGCCTCGGTCGCCCGCTGGGGGAGGAGCTGCTCGAGCCGACCGAGATCTACGTCAAGCCCGTGCTCGAGCTGCTGCGCTCCGAGGTCGAGGTGCGCGGCCTTGCCCACATCACCTCGGGCGGCCTCGACAACCTGCTGCGGCTCGCCGCTGAGGTCGGCTACGGGATCGACGCGGCGCTTCCCGTCCCCCCGATATTCACCCTGATCCAGGAGCGCTCGGGGACCTCCGACGAGGAGATGCACGAGGTCTTCAACATGGGTTGTGGCTTCTGCTGCATCGTCGGCGCCGCGGACGAAGAGGCGGCGCTCGGTCTCCTCCGCCGCCATTACCCTGAGGCGCAGCGAATCGGCTCGGCGACCGATGGGCCGCGCGAGATTCGCCGCCACTGAATGGACGCGCGCCCAAGCAGCTCGATGATCGGAACCGTGCTCTCCGGTCGCTACCGGCTGGAGGCGAAGCTCGGCAGCGGCGGGATGTCGACCGTCTACCTGGCGCGGGACCAGACGCTCGACCGCCAGGTGGCGGTCAAGGTGATGCACCGCGAGATGTCCGAGCAGGCCGACCAGCTCGAACGCTTCCGCCAGGAGGCCCGCGCCGTCGCCAAGCTCTCCCACCCCAACGTCGTCTCGGTGATCGACGCCGGCGAGGACGGCGGCCACCCCTACATCGTCTTCGAGTACGTCGAGGGCGAAACGCTGAAGCAGCGGATCGCCCGCGAGGGGGCGCTCGATCCGCAGGAGGCGGTCGCCTACGCGATCGAGATCGCCCGCGGGCTCGCCATCGCCCACGGGCGCAACATGGTCCACCGCGACATCAAGCCGCAGAACGTCCTGATCGACGCCGAGGGACGAGCGAAGCTGACCGACTTCGGCATCTCCCGTCAGCTCGAGCAGGACGGGATGACGGCGACGGGGAGGGTGCTCGGCACGACCGACTACGTCGCCCCCGAGCAGGCGATGGGGCACGGCGCCGACCCGCGCTCCGACATCTACTCGCTCGGCGTCGTCCTCTACGAGATGCTCGTCGGCCAGGTTCCGTTCACCGCCGACAGCCAGGTCGGCGTGGCGATGAAGCACGTCAACGAGGAGCTGCCCGACGTGCAACGGCGGCGGCCTGAGATCTCCGCCGCGGTGGCGCTGACGGTCGAGCGGTCGACGGCCAAGGACCCGAACCAGCGCTACCAGACGATCGCCGAGATGATCGACGACCTCTCGACCGCGCTCGAGGTCGAGGCGGCGCGAGCAGGGTCGACCACGGGAGAGGCGACCAGCGTGCTCGACGCGCTGCCGCCGCCGAAGCGCAAGCTCTCGGGGCGGCGGCGGTGGAGCTGGGCCGCGGTCGTCGGCGTGCTGCTGGTTCTCGCGGCAGCGCTGGCGGTCGTCGAGCTGATCGCCAGCGGCAAGCTCGGCGGGGGCGGTGCCGAGAAGGGCAAGGGGGCGCCCGTGACGATCGAATCGGCGACCGACTACGACCCGCAGGGCGACGGCGAAGAGATCGGCAGCAAGGTGAGCCTCGCCGTCGACGGCAATCCGACCGGAACCGCCTGGGAAACCGAGCACTACGACTCCGACACCTTCGCCGGCACGAAGACAGGTCCGGACCCCGGGGTCGGCATCTACGTCTCGGCTACCTCGCCCACGCGGCCGTCGACGATGATCGTCCGCACCTCGACGCCGGGCTGGGACGCCGAGGTCTTCGCCGCGTCCTCGGGGCCCCCCGAAGACCTGGCCGGCTGGGGCGAACTCGTCGGTTCGGTCGTCAACGCCTCCTCAAAGAGCGAGATAAACCTGGCCGTCGCCACGCCCTCGCGCTACTTTCTCCTCTGGTTCAACAAGGCTTCCGAAGCGCGCGACCAGCCGGGTCGCTACCAGGTCGAGATCAGCGACATCCAGCTATTGCGATGACGGGCCCACCAAGCTCGCACCAGGAGAAGGAGAACAGATGAACGCGAACAAGGAGCTCTGGGAGAAGGGCGACTTCACCCGCATCGCCGAGAGCATGCGCGAGAGCGGCGAGGCGCTCGTCAGGGAACTGGGCATCGCGGAGGGAATGCAGGTGCTGGATCTCGGCCCGGTTTCCACACATTCAGATAGTGTGTAAAAGCGAACTGCTTTCGTCCTGCTGGAGCTTCCGCAAGCTCTTCGGACGTGTAAACCCAAATGGCCGTTAGATACTCCCAGCATTCGTTCATCGGCGTTGAAGAAGAAGGCGCAGACGCGTAGAGCGTTTCCTTGCTTGTTCTTGTTCTATATGTCGCTCTTCAGCGGCACGTTCATTGTGCCACTGAGCGACTGCGCCAGGGTGCGGTCCGCCAGGGTAAATTTCTGTCGCTGGGTTCCAGGAAGGCGGACCAGTGTAGTAGGGACCATCCACAGCGAGGTAGCCTATCGGGGTCATCGACCATGTGCACATAGTCGATGACCCGACGTGGTGAACCGTTGAGGTCGAGGTGGAATAGGACCCCGGATCGCCTTGTCGCGATCCGGGGTTAGCCCTAGGCCTCGAAGCGAGCCGCCACCTCGTACTTATCGACGCCGACGCGCTGGCCCATGCCGCCGCCGGGCGGGTCCATCGAGCTCAGAGTCGCGTCGCCTTCGGCGTAGTCGGCCTCGTTCTCGAAGAACGTGAGCGCCATCGCGTTGCCGTTGGCGTCGTGCAGCAGCATGAACTCGGTCGCCGGCACCCCCGGAGGCGGTCCGCCCGCCTCGTCGGCCTGTTGGCGAATTTCCGCGGCCGTCTTCTTCACGTCCTCGGGGTTGCCGCCCTCCCATCTGACGATCCTTGCGAGCATCTCGCCCTCCTTCGGTTCGGTTGTCGGAATTCGAGCCTACACCCCGGTCGAGGGGGTCATCGCTGTGGTCAGCCGCCGTTGCCGATCAAGACGATCGTGCCGATTAGGATGAACACGCTGAGAACGACAATTGCCGCCGTGAGCCAGACGAGGCGCTGCTCCGTTTTGCGCTCGTGAAAGGTCGACGTCGCTCGGTACAGCGTCTTCATCTTGTCCTGCAGCGTCTTGTAATCCCTGGCAATTCCAAGCCGATCGCGCAGTCGACGGTAAAATTCACGATATGGGTCGCGCGTGATGTCGAGGTCGTATATCTCGCCGAGGTCACCGGCGATCTCCCGGTCGACTTCAGCGATCTTCGTGGGGTCACCAAGGCCCTCCAGCTGTTCGAGTCGCCGGTCGATTTCGCGCATCGTTCCGATTGCAGCCGCAGCTCCTAGCGTCATGTAAGCGACGCTACCAGCCTGCGTCAGAGCGGATTCTCGTACTCCATACTGTGCACCGTCACGGCTGGCAACGACGAGGCAGCGCTTCGTCGGAATCACCCCCACTGCGTAAGCGTCGCCGTCGACGAAGGGGCGGTCGAGTCGATACCTGCGCCCTCCCGAGTCGTACCTGCCCGGCATGCGCATGGGTCGAGCGAGCCTAGCCATAAGCGGCAGGAGGCTGCCAGGAAACGGGTTTTCCCTCGCCGATTTCCCGATTTCCTCGGTCTCGAGCCACCGGTCGACAGCAACCACTGCCGACACCCTGGCACTGCCCAAGGTCATGACGACGTCGTTTCCGATGCGGTGCGTGATGGTCTGGTTGGTCTCGCCAGCCTTGCCTTGGGCGATGCTCAAGTCAACCCCGAACGCGATTCTCTCTACGGCCTGCCGCAGGGTGAGTTGGGAGACGGCGTCGATCCGCTCGTCCCCCGATGCATAGGGCTGGCGGCGCATTGCGTACAGGTCGAACCTGGCAAGTTTTGAGAGATAGCAAAGAATCTGGTCTTCCGTGATAGCGAAACGAGGGATCGCATCGTGTTTAGGCGCGGCGGCAAATCCCCATCCCGCGTTCACCATTGCGCTTATCTCGCACGCAGTCATGCGGCGTAATTTGAACCTCCCCCCACTGGCCACGATGGGGATCAAAAAGAATGTGAGCGAGTACGTTTTGCGTAAGCGCCTTCGGTTGCGATCGCGTCCGCCACGAATAAAGGAGACCATGGGTTGGAGAAACCAGCCATCTGCGCCGGTTACGTGACCCCCTGTCGATTCGCAAGGCCTCAAGGTGGCATGCGGGAGCATCACGTTCACGAACCGATTTGCGAGCGGGAAGCCGAACAGCCGCGAGCGTTGGTGGGCCATCAGCTCGAGCAGGGTCTGCGAAATCGGCTCTCGCAGCTCGGGGCGGACCTCCCGGCTGACGATGAAGTCGTTCAGAGACGCGCATCGTCCATCATCAAATCTGTCCGAAAATACGAGCTGCGGCTCCTCGTAATCGTCGCCGGTCGGTGGACAACCGCCGCAGGCCCAAGCGAACGCCTCGGGGAGTAATACGTCCTCACCGGGCCTGAAATAGGTCGCCTGCAACGACTCCTGCGTCGTCAGACCATGGAAGCCCAACGGACTGTGCTCGAAGGAGTCGCTGTCTCGATTTATTTCATCGCCAAGAGGTCTCACTGCAAACGTGGACCCGTCACAGCCCGCAAGGGAGAAACGCTCCGATATGCGCTCTAAGTTGGCCAAGCCGTGAAACGGCTTCCGCTCCTCGGCCAGGGGGAGTCCGAAGGAGTGCATGATCAAACCGTGGAACTGCCGCTCACCGCATGTGCACACGGGCGAGCAGCATTTGCAACGTGCTCGGCCCAGCCGCCGCACTTATTCTCCGCGGCCGGGAGAAGGAATCGGGAGGCCGATCAACAGTCCCCCCAATGCGGTTGCAATGGAGTAGAGAGCGAGTGAATTTTGGTGAGTGCGGCCGAATATGAGCGCCGCAATACAGAGACACACTATGACCAGACCGCCGACGGTCGCAGCCCATGGCCAGCGGGCAACGTCGCACCCGGAATTGCTTGAATCCGCCGGCTTCAACCGCGGGGAAAACGGGATCAGCACCCCGACGAGGATGCCTACGAGGGCTGAGGCGACGATCCACATGCCACCCGGCGCGCTTTTTTCTTCGGTCGCTATCCAGCAGATGCCGACCATTACGACGGCGAGGGAAAGGCCCAGACTGGCAATGGCTATTCCGTAGGCGGTTCTGTCGCGTGGATCTCCACTCACGAGCTGTTCACCCTCCTCCTGCACCTCTGTAGTTACGCAGGAAAACTTTTATAGTGCAGCGCTCGGCGGCAAAGTGTGCTGACTGCTACAAGCGCTGGTGGCAGCGTTCAGAATTCGTACGAGCGCGAGCGCTGGTGGCGCTCGATCGCAAGTTGCACCAAGCGGTCGCAGAGGCTCGGGTAGTCGATCCCCGAGGCCTCCCAGAGCCTGGCGTAGACGCTGGTCTCGGTGAAGCCGGGCATAGTGTTGATCTCGTTGACGAGGACAGCGCCGTCGCCGGCGACGAAGAAGTCGCAGCGGGCGAGGCCGGCGCAGCCGCCGAGCACGAAGGCGCGGGTCGCCAGCTCGCGGACCCGGGCGGTCTCCCCCTCGCCGATCGGCGCCGGGACGACGAGGTCCATGCCGCCGGCGCTGTACTTGGTCTCGTAGTCGTACCAGTCGCCGTGGGCGACGACTTCGCCGGGCAGCGACACCTCCACGTCCTCGTTGCCGAGCAGCGAGCACTCGACCTCGCGGCCCTGGGCGTGCGCCTCGACGATCACCCGCGGGTCGTGACGGCGCGCCCGTTCAACCGCCTGCTCGAGTTCGCCGAGGTCGTCGACCCGGCTGATCCCGACGCTGGAGCCGAGCCGCGACGGCTTCACCCACAGCGGCAGTCCCATCCCCTCGCATCGCTCGCGCCAGGCCTGCTCCCCGGCGGCGACGAAGTCGACCTGGGGGATCCCCGCCTCGGCGAAGAGGCGCTTCAGAGTCAGCTTGTCCATGCAGACCGCCGAGGCGAGCACGTCGGAGCCGACGTAGGGCAGGTCGAGCCATTCGAGCAGACCCTGGACGCTGCCGTCCTCGCCGAATGGACCGTGCAGGGCAGGAAAGGCGGCGTCGGCGCCCAGCAGCCCCGCGCCGGGCGTCAGCTGAACCGGCCCTCCACCGACACTCCAGGAACCGTCGGCGGCGATCGTCAGCCGCAGCGCTTCGTGGCCCGCGTCCTCCAGCCCCCTGGCCACCGCCTCTCCGGAGCGCAGCGAGACCTCGCGCTCGGAGGAGCGTCCACCGGCGAGCACCGCGACCCTCATCGCGGCGGCGTCTCGCTCATTCTTCTTCTTCCGTTTCGGTCGAGCCGGTCGAGCGCTTGCCGACCACCAGCGTCACGGTGCTGCCCGGCGCGACCTTCGACCCTGGCGGGGGGAACTGGTCGATCACCCTGCCGACCTGCGAGGGGACTTCGGTTTGCTGTTCCTGCACGCTCGGCTTCAGGCCGGCGGCGCGCACGGCTTCCACCGCTTCCGCGCGCTGCTTGCCGATCTCGTTCGGCACCGTCGCCTTTTCTTCGCCCTTGGAGACGACGATCGAGACCGACGAGCCGGCGGGCAGCTGTGAGCCGGCACTGGGCGCCTGGCGAATCACCTGCCCCGCGGGCGAGGAGCTCTCCCGTTCTTCGACGCTGGGCACGAAGCCGCGGCTGCGGATTTGCTGCACGGCGACCGAGCGCTGGGTGCCGACCAGGACCGGCACCGTCGCCAGCCTCGGGCCGCTGGAGACGAAGAGGACGACGTCGGTGCCGCGCGTCGCCGTTTCCCCGCCGGAAGGTTCGGTGTGGATCACCAGCCCTTCCTTGATCTTTTCCGAGGACTGCGGTTCGACCCGTGCTTTGAAGCCGGCTTCTTCGAGCTTCTTTTCCGCCGCGGCGGTGCTCAGGCCGGCCGTCGAGGGCACGGTGCCGCTGCCCGGGCCGGAGCTGACCGTCAGCGTCACCTTCGGCTTCGAGCAGAAGAAGGTGAGGAAGGAGCAGTCGAGAGAGGCCTCGTCGGCCGGAGGTGAGGCTGCCGGGTCCTGCTCGAGCACCGTGCTCGCCGGCGCTTCCCGTTCGACCCGCTTGATTTCCCCGATGCCGAAGCCGTGTTCGTGGAGGATCGTGATCGCCGTGCTTTCCGGGCTGCCGGTCACGTTCGGCACGCCGGTCGTCGTGTCCCGCGTCAGCGCGAAGCCGAGCAGCAGGCCGATCAGGATCGCGGCGATGACGAGCAGCCACCAGCGTTTCCGTTTCTCCTCCTCTTCGGCCTCCTCCTCTTCGGCCTCCTCCGCCGGCGTCGCGACCGGCGGCGGCAAGGGCGCGAAGGCCGCCGTGCCCTGGCCGGCGCCGGGCTCCTTCAGGGCCGCATCGAGCGCAGCGATGAAGGCATCGGCGTTCTGGAAGCGGCGCCCGGGCTCCTTCTCCAGCGCCCGCATCACCGCCGCGTCGAGGGCGGGAGAGACCTGCGGGTTGATCGAGCTCGGTCGCTGCGGCGGCTGCGAGACCTGCTTCATCGCCACGGCGACTGCCGAGTCGCCCTCGAACGGGACCTGACCCGTGAGCGCCTCGTAGAGCGTCACGCCGATCGAGTAGAGGTCGGAGACCGCGGTGACCTCGAGGCCCTGGGCCTGCTCGGGGGAGAGGTAGTGCGGCGTCCCCATCACCGAGCCCGCCTGGGTGATCTCCGAGACGCCCGCGTGGGCGATGCCGAAGTCCGTGACCGTCGCCTTGCCCTCGCCGTCGACGATCGCGTTCTGCGGCTTCAGGTCGCGGTGGACGATGCCGTGGCGGTGGGCGAAGCGCGCCCCCTCCAACACCTGGCGGATCAGACGAACGGCCTCCTCGGGGGCGAGGCCCTTGTCGATCAGCTGCTTGAGGGTCGGCCCCTCCAGGTACTGCATTGCGATGTAGGGGGTACCGTCCGCTTCCCCGCGGTCGAAGACGGCGACGACGTTGGGGTGCTGCAGGCCCGCCGCGGCCTCCGCCTCGCGCTGGAAGCGGGCGACGAACTCCCCGTCCTGGACGAACTGCGGGTGGAGGATCTTGAGCGCCACCTGGCGCTGCAGGTGCGTGTCGTCGGCGAGCCAGACGACCGCCATGCCGCCGGACCCAATCCGGCGCAGGACGCGGTAGCGCCCGTCGAGCATCGCCCCCTCTTTGATCTCAGCCGCCATTGAGGATGGTTTCTGCCACATCGCGGAAGATCGGTGCAGCGACGTCGTTGCCGAACTGGGTCGTGCACTCGACCGTGGCGACGATCGCGATCTTCGGTTCGTCGGCGGGTGCGAAGCCCATGAACCAGGCCTGGTTCTCTTCCGTGCCGCCGCCGCAGGACTCGTTGTAGGGGGTTTCCGCGGTCCCGGTCTTGCCCGCGACGGGGACGCCTTCGATCGCCGCGTTGGTGCCGGTGCCTTCGCTGACAACGCCTTCCATCGCCGTCGTCAGCTCGGCCGCCGTCTCCTCGCTGACCGGCTGGCTGTACTGGGAGGGGTCCATGCGCTCGACCACCCGCCCGTCGGGGTCGACGACGCGGCTCCAGATCTGCGGCTTCATCAGCCTGCCGCCGTTGGCGACCGCGGCGGCGACCATCGCCATCTGCAGCGGCGTCACCGCCAGCCGCTCCTGGCCGATCGCGACGCGCGCCAGGTCGACCGGGTCGTTGCGATTCAGGAGGTGACTTTCTGAGTAGACACCGCTCTCATACACCTGGTCGTCGGGTAGATCAATCGGCGGCGTCGAGTTGAAGCCGAACTTTTCCATCGTTTCGAAGAGCTGGTCCTGCCCGACCTTCTGGCCCAGTTGGCCGAACCAGGTGTTGACCGAGTTGGTCAGGGCATAGTCGAGGGTGATCGGCGGGTAGCTGGTGTTGAAGTCGTTCTCCAGCGGCGTCCCTTCGACTTCCAGCGGCGAGGGCGCCGAGAAGGCGGTTTCCGGCGTGATCGTGCCGCTTTCCAGTCCCGCCGCCGCGGTGACGACCTTGAAGGTCGAGCCGGGCGGGTACTGACCCTGCGTCGCGCGGTTGAGCAGCGGCGATTCCGGTTCGTTTTCGTTCAGTTCGGTCAGGTCGTAGGGGATGCGGTTGGGGTCGTAGGGGGGGTTCGACGCCATCGCCCGCACCCTGCCGGTGCTCGGTTCGATCGCGACCACGGCGCCGAAGCCGACTTCACGCAGGTCTTCGAGGGCGACCGCCTGCGCCGCCGGGTCGAGGTTCGTCACCACATCGTCGCCTTCCTGCTTGCGACCGCGCAGCTCATCGAGGATCGAGTCGAATTCGGATTCTTCGCCGACCAGCTCGTCGTTGTGGAACTGCTCGAACTCGCTGTCGCCCTCTTCGACGAAGCTGTAGCCGATCGGGTGGGCGAAGAGCGAGCCTTCTGGATAGCGCCGCACGTAGCGCAGGCTGGCGCCATGGCCCTTCGGCACCGAGCGGGCGATCACCGTGCCGTCGGCGGCGACGATTCGGCCGCGGCGGATCTGCTGCTGCTCCAGCAGCGGCCGCTTGTTGGCGTCCTTTTCCTTCAGCGCCTTGGCGTCGAAGACGGCCCAGTAGGACGTGAAGCCGACCAGCACCGCGAAGAGGGCGACGACCAGGCCGAAGAGCTTGACGATCTGGCGGTTCACAGAGACTCCGCCTCCCGTCGAGCGCGGTCGGAGACGAGGAGAAGGAGCGCGAGGAGGACGAAGTTGGCGACGACCGAGCTGCCGCCATAGCTGATGAAGGGCAACGTCACCCCGGTCAGCGGGATCACCCTGGTGACGCCGCCGATGATCACGAACGCCTGGATCGCGAAGACCGCGGTCAGGCCCGTGGCCAGGAGCTTCGAGAAGCCGTCAGCGGCGAGCAGGGCGATCTTGAAACCGCGGGCGGCGATCAGCAGATAGACGAGGATCACCGCGCAGGCGCCGAAGAGGCCGAGCTCGTTGACGATCAGCGCGTAGATCGTGTCGGTCTGCGCCGCCGGCAACAGCGCGTCGTGCGTGCCGGGCACGAAGATCAGCGCCTGCGCGAATCCCTTGCCGAAGAGGCCGCCGTCGGCCTGGGCGAAGATCGACTGCAGGATCTGGTACCCGCTCTTCTGCGGGTGGGCATAGGGGTTGAGCCAGACGTCGACCCGCTCGTGGACGTGGGGCACGGTCGCGGCGAAGAACCAGGCGCCGAGCAGGAACATCGCCATCCCGATGACGACGAACGAGAGGCGCCCGGTCGCCACGTAGAGCAGCGCCAGGAAGGCGGCGAAGAACATCAGCGAGCTGCCCAGGTCGCGGATGAAGACGAGCATGAACATCGACGCCCCCCAGACGACCAGCATCGGGCCGAAGTGCTTCAGCGGTGGCAGCGTCACCCCGAGCACACGGCGGGCGCCGACGATCAGCACCTCGCGATGCTCGCGCAGGTAGCTGGCGAGGAAGACGACCAGGCAGATCTTCGAGAACTCGGCCGGCTGGAAGGCGAGCGGGCCGATCTTCACCCCGAGGTAGGCGCCGTTGACCTGCTGGCCGATACCCGGCAGACGCGGGGCCAGCAACAGCAGCAGGCCGACGACGGCGATCGTGTAGCGGTAACGCTCGAGCACGTCGTAGTCGCGCAGGAAGTGGATCGTGAGGACGAAGAGGACGAGGCCGAGGACGAACCAGTTGGCCTGGTCGCGGGCCAGGGTGGGGTCGATCCGGTAGACCATCACCAGGCCGAAGGCCGTCAGCAGCGCGACGAGCGGGAAGAGGTAGGGGTCGGCCCTGGGCAGGCGGATGCGCAGGTAGATGTGCGTCGCCATGCAGGCGGCGAGGAAGTAGGCGCCGTAGAGCAGGCTGAGGTTGTCGAGCCGCGCGTTCTCCTGGGCGAAGACGGCGGTGAACCCCGCGGTGAGCAACAGCGCCACCGGGACGAGCGCCGTCAGCTCCCTGTTCCTGGCGCTCACTGCGCCCCTTGCGATTTTTCGATTTCTTCGATCAGCGAGACGGCGTCACCGTGCGAGCGCAGGTCGTGGCCGGTGACGGCGTCGCGGCGTCGCGAAGGCAGCCCCCCGGTCTGGATCGGGCTGGCGTAGCGCTCGTCGTAGAGCTGGATGCCGAAGGGCAGTTCGTAGGGCAGGCCCCGGTAGAGCGCCACCCTGCCGGCCGCATCGGTGCCGAGGAACCAGACCTGGCGGTTGCCGTACCAGGCGCCGAAGGCGAGGGCCGCGAGAACGGCGAGGGCCGCAAGCACCTTGAGCGCCCGCCGCAGGCCGCGGCGCGGCGGCTTCGCCGCCAGCTGCTCGCGCCTCTCGGCCGCTGCCGCTGCCGCTGCCCGGCGTCGCACCTCGGCCGCGGTCAGCCCGGCCTCCTCGGCCGCGGAGCCGACCAGCGTCGGGCTCTCTGGCTGGCGCTGCGGCGCTGCGGCGTCCTCCAGCTGGAAGGCGAGGACCGTGATGTTGTCGCGGCCGCCCGCGCGGTTCGCCTCGTCGACCAGGGCGCGCGTCGCCGCTTGCAGAGAGGAGGCGTCGGCGAGCAACTTGCGGATCTGGTCCTCGCCGAGCATCGTGTTGAGGCCGTCGGAGCAAATCAGGAAGACGTCTCCGGGCGCGGCGGCGACGGTGTGGACGTCCGGTTCGACCTCGGGCTCGGGACCGAGGGCACGGGTGATGATCGAGCGCTGCGGATGGTCCTCGGCCTGAGCGTCGGTCAGCTGGCCCTTGCGCCGCATCTCCTCGACCAGCGAGTGGTCGCGGGTGAGCTGCTCGAGCCGGCCGTCGCGCAGGCGGTAGGCGCGGCTGTCGCCGACGTGGCCGATCGCCACCTCTTCGCGCTCGGCGTTGACGATCGCCGCCGTCAGCGTCGTTCCCATGCCTGCCCGCGAAGGGTCGGCGCGGGCGAGCTCGTGGATGCGGCGGTTGGCGGCTTCGATCGTCTGCCGCAGGACCTGCTCGGGCGGGCCTCCGGTGAGGTCGACGTCGAAGGCGTCGGCGGCCGCTTTCGACGCCACCTCGCCGGCCTGCGCTCCGCCCATCCCATCGGCGACGACGAAGATCGGGGCGCGGACGAAGAACGAGTCCTCGTTGGCGTTGCGCTGCCGGCCCGTGTCGGTGCGAAAGGCCTGTTCGTCGATCCTCAGCATCGCTCTAGTAGCCACCCCTGGTCTCGCGCATGCTTCGCGGCGGAAGAATCAGATATGCACCGCCGCTACGCATGCGCGGCCCCGCTCTCGTAGCGGAACTCCGTGTCCCCGATCCGCACGACGTCGCCGTCGATCAGCTCCGCCTCTCCGTGCAGGGTGGCGTCGTTGAGCAGGGTCCCGTTCGTCGATTTCATGTCCTCGATGTAGGTGTGACCATCGCGGCTGAAGATCCTCGCGTGCACGCCGGAGGCGTAGCGGTCGTTGATCCTCACGTCTGCCTCCGCCGAGCGGCCGATCGAGAGGCCGCCGATCAGGTCGAAGCGCTCCCCCGCGGCGATCCCTCCGCCCCGTTCGGCGACTAGCCATGCGTCCGTCGCCGCGGACGGCGGGGAGAATCCGGGCGCGCGGTGGAAACCGGTCGCATCGGGGGCGGGTGAGACAGTGCGCCGCAGGTCCTTGAGCGCGCTGCGCGCGATCCAGAGCAGGAAGAGGTAGAGGACGGCGAGGAAGCCGAACTTGAGGGCTACGGAGATCGGGGCGTAGTCCACTAGGCCGTCACTGCTCGATGTCGAACACGAAGGTCGTCGTCCCGAGGGTGACCTGGTCGCCGGGGCTGAGCCGGGTCGAGGAGACGCGCCGTCCGTTCACCTTGACCCCGTTGGTCGAGCCGAGGTCGGCGATCGTCCAGTCCCCCGTTGGCGAGCGGCGCAGTTCGGCGTGCCGCCGCGAGACGTTGGGGTCGCCGAGCACGCACTCGGCGTTCTTCGAGCGACCGATCGTCGCCTGCGGTCCGTCGAGCACATAGCGACGGTCGTTGAGGCCGACGACGGCACGGGTGGCGACTACGGCGGCTTCGGGGGCGGGCGCGGCAGCCTTGGGACGCTCGCGCACCGCCGAGTAGACCATCGTGTGGCCCTCCTCACCCTGGCTGGGGCTCTCGCCCTCGCGCGCCGGTGGCTTGACCAGGCGGGTCTGGATGCCGAACTCGCCGAGGCGCAGGCGCTCGTCAGTCTTGAACTCGACCGCCGGACGGGTCAGCAGGTCGTAGTTGCGCCGTCGCGCGTGCTCGAGCAGGTAGCCGGAGAGCTCCTGCTCGAGCGAACGCTCGTATCCCTCCAGCTTCGTCCGGTCGCGGGTCGAGAGGTAGACGGCGTACTCGTTGGGCACGTAGACCCGGGCGACGCCGGCGGTCTTGTGGGCATCCATTTCCTTGGAGAGCTTGCGGGCCAGCTCGACCGGCTGCACCTCGGAGCTGAAGGCGCGGCTGAAGACCCCCTCGACGAGGCCTTCGATCCGACTCTCGAGGTTGCGTAGAACGCTGATCGTTGGCTCCTTTCGAGCTGCGCGCTCGGATCTCCGCGAGGAAGGCTCGAATCCTAGATGGTGCGACCCCGGACTCTCAGGGGAGCAGGGCGCCGTGGCCCGCTGCCAGCCAGGCGCCGAGCACGGCGGCTGCGGCGATCGCCCCGAAGCGCAGCGGCAGGGCGCGGTGGCCATGGGCAGCTCGGTCGGCGAGCAGCTCGAGCGAGTCCTCGATCGTCTCCCCCAGTTCTTCCAACGAAGGTCTCCGGGCGGGGCGGGTCTGCAGGCAGGCGTCGACGGTCTCGCAGAGCTCGCGCGGCAGGTCGGGACGGAGCCGGCGCAGGGGGCGGAGCCGAGCACCGATCGCGCGCGCCGTCGCTGCGGGCGTTGCTCGGCGGGCAGGGTTCTCGCCCCCCCAGCACTCGTAGAGCATCAGCGCCAACGAGTAGACGTCTGCCTCGGGACCGGCGGTGTGGCCCTCGGCCTGCTCGGGCGCCATGTAGGCGAGCGTGCCGACCACGTCGCCAGGGGCAGTCAGCGCCGCTGCGTCGGTCAGCCGCGCGACGCCGAAATCCATCAGCTTCGCTCGCGGCTCGCCCTCCTCGGTGACCAGCACGTTCTGCGGCTTGATGTCACGGTGGACTACGGCGCGGGAGTGGGCGTGGGCGAGCGCCTCGCAGAGATCGGCGCCGATCTCGCCGATCTCTCGGTCGCTGAGCGCGTTCTCGCGGTTCAGGTCGGCCAGCGTCGACCCCTCGACGAGCTCAGTGACGAGTAGGGCGTTGCCGTCCTCCTCGCCCATCTCGTAGAGCGTCACGATGCCTGGGTGGTTGAGCCTGGCGGCGGCCTGCGCCTCGCGCAGGACCCGACCCGAGCCGCGCGTGCCGGTCGCCTCGATCGCCTTCACCGCGACCGAGCGCTCGAGACGTCCGTCCCAGGCCTCGTAGACCGTGCCGAAGCCGCCGCTGCCGATGCGGCGCTCGATCAGGAAGCGGTTGAGGACCAGCGAGCCGACCACGGCGTTATCCCACTTCGCCGCGAATCCGCTTCCTCCTGCGACATACTCCTCGCTACTTGGAGGCTTCCCCCGCATCCCGGTCGGGACGGCGGCCACGGCCGCGACGCCCTCAACGCCAGCAGATCCTGCTGCGGCGAGGCTTGGCGCTGGGCGGTGGCCTGTTGCTGATCGTCCTCATCGTCCTAGGAGTGAAGGGCTGCTTGGACGCACGGGCGCGACGGGCGCTGAGCGACTACTCCCGCAACGTGACGCAGATCGCCGCCGAGACCGAACAGACCAGCAAGTCGTTCTTCGGCAAGCTCTCCGACCCGGGCAGCCTCTCGGTGACCGAGTTCGTCGACCAGGTGGAAGCCGACCGCAGCGCGATGGACAACTACACCGATCGCGTCGACGGACTCGACACCCCCGGCGACATGAACGACGCTCAGAACGCGCTCGAACTCGTCTACCAGTTGCGCAGAAGCGCGATGGACGAAATCGCCGCGAAGATGAGCACCGCGCTGGGCGACGTCGGCTCAGAGAAAGCGAGCGCGGCGATCGCCAAGGAAATGCAGACCCTCTTCGGCAGCGACGTCCTCTATGCCGAAATCGTGATGCCGGAGATCGACGAAGTGCTGGAAGACAACGGAATCGACGGCAGCGAAGCTCCGCAGAGCGTTTTCGTCCCCGAAGGGACCAAATGGCTCGACGAAGCGACGGTGATCGCCGCGCTGGGCTCGGTCAGCGGCGCCACGGGAGCGGCGACGCCCGGGGTCCACGGGCTCGGCCTGCTCAGCACCAGCATCGGCGAAACCGAACTGGTCGCCGAATCGACGACCGGGGTCGTGGTCGAAGGAACGCCGGAAGTCGAAGTGCAGGTGCAGAACCTGGGCGAATCGACCGAGAACGGGATCGCCGTCTCCGTCACCGTCGACGGCGGCGATGCCGTGCAGGGCACGATCGACAGCATCGGCGCCGGCGAAACCGCGAGCGTCCTGATCCCCTTGACGCCCGCGCCGAAAGGCGAAGCGACGCTCGAAGTCGACGTCGCGACGGTGCCCGGCGAGCTGGTCTCCGAAAACAACAAAGCCACCTACACGGTCAGCTTCGAATAGCGGGCGGGCGGGGATGCGGATCGCCTACTTGGGGCCTGCCGGGACCTTCACCGAAGACGCCCTGCGCGAGGTGGGAGTCGACGCTGAGCAAGCCGACCTGCGGCCCGCGACCACTATCCACGAGGCGATCCGCGCCGTCGATCGCGGTGAGGCGGACCGCGCCTTCGTCCCCTTCGAGAACTCGATCGAGGGCTCGGTGCGGGCCACCCTCGACGCTCTCGCCTTCGAGGCCGAGCGGGTGACGATCGTCGGCGAGCACGATTTCACCGTGCGGGCGATGCTGCTGACGCGCGAGTCCTTGCCGCTCGAGCGGATCTCCGCCGTCCTCTCACACCCTCAGCCGCTGGCGCAGTGCGCCCGCTTCCTGCGCGAGAACCTGCCTGGCGCCGAGCTGCGCAGCGTCAGCAGCACCAGCGAGGCTGCGCGCCTGGTTGGCGAATCCGAAGAGCCCTGGGCCGCGATCGGCGCTCGCGCCGCTGCCGAGCTCTACGGCTGCACGATCCTGCGCGAGGGAGTCGAGGACGAGCCCAACAACGTCACCCGCTTCGTCTGGATCGCCCCTTCCGACAGCGAACCCGAAGGGGATGGGAACTGGAAGACGTCGCTCGTCTTCGCCGAGCTCGGCGAAGACCACCCGGGCGCCCTCGTCGAGGCCCTGCGGGAGTTCTCCTCCCGCGACGTCAACCTCACCCGCATCGAGTCCCGCCCCCTGCGCTCCGAACTCGGTCGCTACATGTTCTTCTGCGACCTCGAGGGATCGGAGACCGATCCAGCCGTCTCGGAGGCCATAGATGCGTTGCGCACGAAGGCCGAATCCGTCCGCATCTTGGGGAGCTACCCGGTCGCGTAGGACGATCAAGGCCATCCCTCGCCCTGACAAGTGCCTCGCTAATTAGCTCGGCACTTTGAGTATCCGCCAGTCCGAGGGATGGCCCTTGATCGTCCTGCGTAGAATCTCGGAGCAATATGGCGCGCGTGCTGGTCCTGAATGCGACCTATGAGCCGATCAACGTCTGTACGTTGAGGAGAGCTGCTGTGCTCCTGTTGAAGGAAAAGGCCGAGCTGCTGGAGCGCCGCGAGGGTGCGATCCATTCCGAGCGCATGACGATGGACCGGCCCGACGTGATCCGCCTGGTCAACTACGTGCGCATCCCACGCGAAGCGCACAGGCGCAAGATCACCCGCCGCGCGGTTCTCGCCCGCGACTCCTGGACCTGTCAGTACTGCGGCTCGCGCAAGTCGAGCCTCACCGTCGACCACGTAATCCCCCGCAGCCGCGGGGGAAAGTCCGTCTGGGAGAACATCGTCGCCGCCTGCGCATCCTGCAACCGCCGCAAGGGCAACCGCCTGCCGCGCGAGATCCAGATGCACCCCAAGAAGACCCCCAAGGCGCCGGGCCCGACCGTCTTCATCCAGGTCGCCACCCCCCGCATCCCCCCGGCCTGGGAGCAGTACCTGCCCGCGGCGGCATAGGCGCCTCCGTCAGGCGCCAGGTGCGACTGTGCGCAGGCCCGCTAGTCGAGCGGCGGCGGCCTGACGTTCGTCGTAGGTGACAAAAGCCTCGACTGGGCTGAGGTAGAGCGCGGTTGTGACATGGATGGCGTCCAAGGTCCGCAGAAACGGCTCGGCGAGCGCCCCTGCACCCAAGAGCACGTCGTGATCGATGGGTCTCAAAGAGATGCCGTCGAGGAGCTCGTTCGCGCGCTCCCGAAGCTCCTCGAGCGGGAGCTCGGATTCCATCGCAACCGTACGACGCAAGGCCCTGGGTACCTCAGCCAACGCCAACTCGCTGCTTACGAGATCCGTGCCAGCGAGGTATGCGCTGAGCGAGGCGGACTCAGCCTCGTCGCACGCGAGCTTGACAAGTGCGGAGGAATCCGCGTAGAAGACGGGCACGTTCTCAGCGGTAGCCGCGGACTTCTTCGAGTGCCCGGCTCAGAGCATGTGGGTCGCCGCCCGTTTTCAAGGGCTCTGGCAGGGGGCCCGGGCGGCGCGGTGGCAAAACCTTTCCTTCCGCAATCAACCGATCGAGATCGGACCCGGTGCTCGGCGGCGGGCCCAACTCGGCCACGGGTCGGTTCCGATCGGTGACCACCAAACGCTCCCCTTTGGCCACGCGTCGCAGGTAGACGCTCAGGTTCTGCCTCAGCTCCGCAATCCCCACTGTGCTCTCGTTCATGTACATCAAAGTAGCACCTCGCCATCGCGTTGAATCCCGCTTGTCTAAGAACTGACGCCCCGAATCTCGCCCCCACAGCTCGCAAGCCAAGTTCCGGCCGGCGCTCTGGTCATTCGAGCTGACTCAGCTGCGGACGAGAGCTGACGAGCTAGCAGGCACGCTGTGTAGAGGGATTGGGTGTCCCTCGGACTGGCGGATACTCAAAACGGCGAGCTGACTAGCGAGCCGTTTGTCAGGACGAGGGACACCCAATCCCTCTACACCTCGGCCAACTCCTCCTGCCCGTTGCTCTCCTCGGCATCGGAGTCATCGTCGATCACCAGCGCGACCGCCGAGACGCAGTCGTCGTCCTTCATGTTCATGACTCTGACCCCCTGCGTCGCCCGGCCCATCTGCGAGATGCCGCCGGCCTGGGTGCGCTGGACCATGCCGTTCTGCGAAATGAAGAGCAGGTCCTGGTGCTCGCGGACGATCAGGGCGCCGGCCAGGCCGCCCTTCTTCGCCGTCAGCTTCGCCGTCAGCACGCCCTTCGTGCCACGGCCCTTGACCGGGTACTCGGCGACCGAGGTGCGCTTGCCGTAGCCGTTGTCGGTGACGACGAAGAGCTCGGAGTCGTCGCGGGCGATGTCCATCGCCAGCACGCGGTTCGGCTTGCCGTCGACCTTGGCCGAGACGTTCATCCCTTTGACGCCGCTCGTATCCCGGCCCATCGGCCGCACTTTGTCCTCGGAGAAGCGCGACGCGTGGCCCGACTTGGAGACGAGCAGGATGTCGTCCTCGCCCGAGGTGAGTCGCACCTGCACCAGCTCGTCGCCATCGCGGATCTTGATCGCGATGATCCCGTCGGCACGGATCGGCGTGTTGTAGGCCTTGAATTCGGTCTTCTTGACTAGGCCGTCGGCGGTGGCGAAGACGAGGTACTTGTTCTCGCTGAAGTCACGGGTCGGGATCACCGCGGTCACCTTCTCGCCGTCGCGCAACGGCAACACGTTGACGAGGGCGCGACCTTTCGAAGTCCTCGACCCCTCCGGCAACTCGTAGACCTTGAGCCGGTAGACCTTGCCACGGTTAGTGAAGAAGAGCAGGAAGTCGTGGGTCGAGCAGATGTGGAGATGCTCGATGTAGTCGTCCTCCTTCAGGTCCATCCCCATCACCCCGCGGCCGCCGCGCCTTTGCTGCCGGTAGGTGGCCAGCGGCAGCCGCTTGGCGTAGCCGGAGTGGGTGATCGAGATCACCATCTGCTGGTCGGCGATCATGTCCTCGATGTTCATGTCGCCCTCGAAGTGGGTGAGCTCAGTGCGCCGCTCGTCGCCATAGCGCTTGTCGACTTCGTCCAGCTCCTCGACGATCACGGCGTCGATCCGGGCCGGGTCGCCGAGGACCCCGCGCAGCTCGGCGATCCGCTTGAGCAGCTCTTCGTGCTCCTCGCGGACCTTGTCGGACTCGAGCGCGGTGAGGCGCGCCAGGCGCATGTCGAGGATCGCCTGCGCCTGTTCCGGTGATAGCTCGAAGCGCTCGATCAGCCCCGCCTTCGCCGCATCCGTGTCGGCCGAGGCGCGGATCAGCTCGATCACCGCGTCGAGGTTGTCGAGTGCGATCAGCAGTCCCTCGAGGATGTGAGCGCGTGCCTCCGCCTGGCGCAGCTCGTGCTGGGTACGGCGGATGACGACCTCGCGCTGGTGGCCGACGTAGTGCTCGACCAGCTCCTTGAGGCTGAGCGTGCGCGGCACACCGTCGACCAGGGCGACCATGTTGATGCCGAAGGTGCTCTGCATCGGCGTGCGCTTGTAGAGCTGGTTGAGCACGACCTCGGGCGGGTCGCCGCCGCGCTTGGTCTCGATCACGAGGCGCATGCCCGACTTGTCGGACTCGTCCCGCAGGTCGGAGATGCCGGTGATCTTTTTGTCGCGAACGAGGTCGGCGATCTTCGTGATCAGGCCGCCGTCACCGCCCTTCTTGACCTGGAAGGGAAGCTCGGTGACGACGATCGCGTCGCGGCCGCCTTTCAGCGGCTCGACGTGGGCACGGGCCCGAACCCGCACGGAGGCGCGGCCGGAGGCGTAGGCGTCGCGGATCCCTTCGGCACTCATCAGGCCGCCGCCGGGGAAGTCGGGTCCTTTGACGTGCTCCATCAGCCCGGCGAGGTCGATGTCCGGGTTGGCGATGTAGGCCTTGACCGCGCCGATCGACTCGCTCAAGTTGTGGGGCGGAATGTTCGTCGCCATCCCGACCGCGATGCCGGCAGCGCCGTTGACCAGCAGGTTCGGAAAGCGGGCCGGCAGTACCAGGGGCTCACGCTGAGACTCGTCGTAGTTCGGCCCCCACTCGACCGTGTCGGCTTCGATGTCGCGCAGCAGCTCTGTCGAAAGCCGGGCAAGGCGCGCCTCGGTGTACCTCATCGCCGCCGGCGGGTCGTCGTCGATCGAGCCGAAGTTGCCCTGGCCGTCGACGAGCATGTAGCGCAACGAGAAGTCCTGAGCCATGCGGGCTAGCGTGTCGTAGATCGCCGAGTCGCCGTGCGGGTGGTACTTACCCATCACCTCGCCGACGATGAAGGCGGACTTGCGGTATGGCCGGTTGGGCTGCAGGGCGAGGTCGTGCATCGCGTAGAGAACGCGACGGTGAACCGGCTTCAAGCCGTCACGCACATCGGGCAGCGCTCGCCCGACAATCACACTCATCGCGTAGTCGAGGTAGGACGAGCGCATCTCACTCGTCAGCTCGCGCTCCTCGATCCGCCCTCCGGTGAGTGCTTCGGCGCCCTCCATCTAGATCACCACCCGCGCGTCAAATATCAAGGAACCTGACCTCCTTGGCGTGGCGTTCAATGAACGCCTTGCGCGGCTCCACCTTGTCGCCCATCAGGTCGGTGAAGATCTTCTCCGCCAGCGCCGCGTCGTCGATGCGGACCCGCTCCAGTGTGCGGCTGGCCGGGTCCATGGTGGTCTCGCGCAGCTGATCGGGGTTCATCTCTCCGAGCCCCTTGAAGCGGTTCATCGTCACGCCCAGGCGAGCGAGCTCCATCACCATCCGCCGCAACTCGGCGAACGACTCCGCGGCGCGCTCTTTCTCACCGAGGGTGACCCGAAAAGGCGGCTTACCGACCTGCTTGATCAGCTCTCCGTGCGACTCGACCAGCCGCCGATAATCGTGCGACTCGAACAGCGCCGCCGAAAGCTCATAGGTGCGGGCCAGGCCGTCGCGACGATGGACGGCGCGGACGACGATCTCGTCGCCGGCATCGGTGACGATCTCGGTGTCGAAGGGCTCGAGCTCGCCCGCCTGGCCGTTGAGGACATCCTTTACCGCGGCCAGCGAGGCAACGCCGCGGTCGAGCACTTCCGACTCGCCCAGGAAACGCACTAGCTCGTGTCCGAAATCGGCCTGCAGCGAGTCGGCCCAGCCCTCGTGCTCCTTGAGGCGACGGTTGAAACGCTGCCAGCGGGTGGCGGTCAGCCTGTGGGAGGTGCTCTCCGCGTCGGCCACCTCCATCTGCTCGAGCTTGTCGCGCAGGAGCAGCTCCTCGAGCTCGGACTCTTTCTCCACGTACGTCTCCTGTTTGCCGCTTTTCAGCTTGTAGAGCGGCGGCTTGGCGATGTAGACGTAGCCCGCCTCGATCAGCTCCGGCATCTCCCGGTAGAGGAAGGTGAGGACGAGCGTGCGGATATGAGCGCCGTCCACGTCGGCGTCGGTCATCAGCACGACCTTGTGGTAGCGCGCCTCTTCGATGTCGAACTCCTCGCGCACACCGGTCCCGACCGCGGTGATCAGCGCCTGGATCTCCTGGTTGGAGAGGACCTTGTCGATGCGGGCCTTCTCGACGTTGATGATCTTGCCGCGCAGTGGCAGCACCGCCTGCGTGTTGCGATCGCGGCCCTGCTTCGCCGAGCCGCCGGCGGAATCACCCTCGACGATGAAGAGCTCGGCCAGCGCTGGGTCGCGCACCGTGCAGTCGGCGAGCTTGCCCGGCAGTGTCGAGTTCTCCAGGGCCGACTTGCGGCGGGTCAGGTCGCGCGCCTTACGTGCGGCCTGGCGGGCACGGGCGGCGTCGACAGCCTTGCCGACGATCCGTTTCGCCTCGCTCGGGTTCTCCTCGAAGAACTCACCGAGCTTGCGGTTGACGGTCTCCTTGACCAGCCCCTCGATCGGTGGGTTGCCGAGCTTGGTCTTGGTCTGGCCCTCGAACTGGGGGTCGGCGAGCTTGACCGAGATCACCGCGGTCAGCCCCTCGCGCACGTCGTCGCCAGTGAGGTTTTCGTCTTTCTCTTTGAGCAGACCCTTGCTGCGGGCGTAGGCGTTGAGCGTCCGCGTCAGGGCGGAGCGGAATCCCGATAGGTGCGAGCCGCCCTCGTGGGTGTTGATGTTGTTGGCGAAGCTGAAGACCGACTCCTGGTAGGAGGAATTCCACTGCATCGCGACTTCGACCTGGCCATCGTCGGTCTCGCCCTCGAAGAACACCGTCTTGCGATGCAGTGCGTCCTTGTTCTCGTTGAGATGGGCGACGAAGTCGACGATCCCGCCTTCGTAGTGGAAGGTGTCGCTCTGACCCGCGCCACGCTCGTCGATCAGCTCGATTCGCAGCCCTTTGGTTAGGAAGGCCGTCTCGCGCAGGCGCTCCGCCAGGGTCGCGTAGTCGAACTCGAGCTCGTCGAAGATCTCGTCGTCTGGGAGGAAGGTGATCGAGGTCCCAGTTGCGTCGGTCGCGGTGCCGTCGGCGAGTGCTACCTGCGGTTGCCCCCGTTCGTACTCCTGGGTCCAGATCGCGCCGTCGCGGCTGATCTCCAGATGGAGGCGCTCGGAAAGCGCGTTGACCACCGAGACGCCGACGCCGTGCAGGCCGCCCGAAACCTTGTAACCACCGCCGTCGCCGAACTTGCCACCGGCGTGGAGGGTGGTCAGCACCACCTCCGCGGCCGGCCGTTTCTCTTTCTTCAGTTCGTCGACCGGGATGCCGCGGCCGTCGTCGGTGACCGTGCAGCTGTTGTCCGGGTGCAGGACGACGCGGACTTCGTCGCAGTGGCCCGCCAACGCCTCGTCGACGGAGTTGTCGACCACCTCGTAGACGAGGTGGTGAAGACCGCGCGGCCCGGTCGAGCCGATGTACATGCCGGGGCGCTTGCGCACCGCCTCCAGGCCCTCGAGGACCGTGATGTCCTTCGCGCCATAGGAGCTCGCTCCACCCTTTTTCTTCGCGGCAGTCTTGGTCTTCTCAGGCAATTAGTTCCTTCCCCGTTCTCATAGAAAACCCCGACCGTCTGAGCATTGCCACGCCCGGTCGGGGCAGAAACGCAAGTTGACATAAGGATACCAGCTCGGCCTCTGCGGCGAGTCCAGGATTAGAAACAAAAAGCCTGCAAATGCCATAAATTTGAGACGACTTTCACTCGGCTTCCACACGGAACCGCAGACTCCGCGGAGCCTGCTCCCCGAGACGATCGGAGAGGCGCTGCAGGAGCTGCTCCTGCATCAGATCCAACTCCTGCGCCCAGACGGAATCCCGGCACCCGATCGTCACCTCGCCACCACGTTCGGAGACCGGACTGGCAACTGCGGCGATCTGCTCTCCCACGGTGTCCTCCCAAGCCGCCTGCAGGGCCGCCAACGGTGTCTTCGGCGCGGCCTGACGCAGGGCGACGCGCAGGGCGCTCGCCGCCGGGCGAGGGGAGCGTCGCCTGCTCATGCCGCCGCTGCCTCGTCAGTGGAGAGGGGAAGCGTGAGCGCTCCCTCCAGAGCCGCAGGTGGGAGCGAGTTCTCGTCGGCCGCCGTGATCAGCGCCTGGCCATCGCCGCCGAGGCGCTCGACGAGGCGCTTGCGACGCTCCGGGTCGAGCTCGCTCATCACGTCGTCGAGCAGGAGGAGGGGCGCCACGCGTCGGGCCGCCAGCAGGGCCTCGCGCTCGGCGAAGATCAACGCCAGCAGGGCCGCTCGTTGCTGGCCCTGCGAGCCGTAACGACGTAGGGACCGACCGCCTGCCTCGATCTTCAGCTCGTCCAGGTGGGGTCCCCAAGAGCTGCGACCGAGACGCGCGTCGGCCTCGCGTCGCTCGGCCAGGCCCGCCCGGATCTCCTCCGCGGAGCCCGCGGCCCGCGGCGCGTACTCGAGGCTACCGCCGCCGCTGAGGCCGAGCTCGCTCGCAGCCTCGGCGAACGGCGCGATCAGCTCGGCGACCGCCGCCGCTCGGGAGGCGACCAGCGCCGCGGCAGCCTCGGCGAACGTCTCGTCCCATGGGTCGAGATCGACGGCGCGGCGGTCGCCGGCTGCTACGCGGGCGACAAGGGCATTGCGCTGAGCGAGCGCCTGCCCGAAACGTCGCCGCAGTTCCGCTCGCGCCGGCCAGCGGGCGGCGACAAAGAGGTCGAGGTGAGCGCGTCGTTCGGACGGGGGGCCCTTGACCAGAACGAGCCGGTCGGGAGCGAAGACCGCGACCGGCGGTCGGTTGCGCTGCAGGGTCGCGGGATCGGCGGCACCGCCGTCGAGCAGGTGGCGGCGCCCGTCGCTACGACTGACCGACGCAAGCAGGTGGCGCTCGATTCCGTCCTCGTCGCGTAGGACGACCTCGGCCCGCGCGAACGAGCCGCCGAACGGAATCATGTCCCGGCGGTCGGCCGTACGGAAGGAGCGGCCCGTGAGGGCGAAGTAGAGCGCCTCGACGAGGTTGGTCTTGCCGACGCCATTGGGCCCGACGAGGCTGGTGATTCCCGGATTCAGCTCGAGGCGAGTCTCGATCAGACTCCGCAGTGGCCTCGCTTCGACGGCGGTGACGAGCACCGTGCCTGCGCCCTCAGACGTTGAGGCGGATGGGCATCACCAGGTAGCGGAAGTCTTCGCTGTCCACCGGTTGCAGCAGGCCGGGTCGCAGTGGTGAGATCAGCCGCAGGAGCACCTCGTCGCCCTCGACGCTTTCGATGCCCTCGCGCAGGAAGTCCGGGTTGAAGCCGATCTCCAGCGGCTCCCCCTCGAACGCGGCGGGCATCGTCTCCTCGGCGTCGCCCACGTCCGGGGTCGAGGCGGCGACGGTGAGCTCGCCGGGCGAGAACGAGAGGCGCAGTGGCGCGTTGCGCTGGGCGAGCTGACTGACCCGTCGCGTGACCTCGATCAGCTCCGGGCGGGGCAGGCGCACGTCGTGCTCGTAGGACTCCGGCAGGAGCTGTCGAAAGTTGGGGAACTGACCCTCGATCAACCTCGTGCTGAGGATGGTCTCCCCTGCCTTGAAAACCGCCTGGTTGCGCTGCAACGCAACCGAGACCTCCTCGACCCCGTCCGCGGAGACGATGCGGCCAAGCTCGCGCAGCGCACGTGCTGGGATGTTGGCCTCCAGCTCTCCGCCTATCGGCTGCTCGAGCTCCGTCCGCTTGACGGCGAGGCGGTAGGAATCCGTCGCGACCATCGTCATCTCCGAGCCGCTGGCGTTGACCAGCACCCCGGTCAGCACCGGGCGCATGTCGTCGCGTGAGGCGGCGCCGGCGACGAGCTCGACCGTCGAGGCCAACGCCGCTGCCGGGATCTTCAGCAGTTCGCCTTCGTCGCCGGGGAATTGGGGGAAGTCCTCGCTGGGCAGAGTGCGGAGGTGGAAGCTGGAGCTGCCGCAGCGGATCTCGACGTCTCGCTCGCTCTCGCGCAGTTCGAGTTCGACTGTCGGGTCGCCGAGCGAGCGAGCGAGCTCGGCGAAGAGCCGCCCCGGGAGCAGCACCGTGCCGGCGCCATCCGTCTCCGCTTGCAGGCCTGTCTTCAACCCCATCTCGAGATCGGTCGCCGAGAGGCTGATCGCGCCGTTCTCGACCTCGACCAGGATCCCCGACAGGGATTGTGTCGCGGCTCTGGTCGAAACAGCTCGGGAGACGACTGAGAGCTTGGCGACGAGCTCTTCGCGTTTGGTCTTCAGCTTCAAGGAAGTTGCCTTACTGGTTGGATTTGTATCTGTCGAAAGCGCGGAAATGACGGGTCCTGCCGCTTGGCAGGCTGTTTGGACCTGTGGAGGAATCTGTGGACGCGCCGTGGATTCTTGCAGTGAGCTCGGCCATTAGGAGGTGGGTGTGGATGTGCTGTGGATTGCCGAGCGCAGGCTCTCGACTCGCGCCGCGAGTCCCTCGTCCTCTTTGCAGCGAGCTTCGGCCCGGCGAATCGAGTTGAGCACGGTCGAGTGATCGCGACCGCCGTAGACACGACCGATTTGAGGCAGCGAGAGGTCGGTCAGCTCCCGGGTCAGGTAGATCGCGACCTGCCGAGCGCGGACCGGGGTGGCTGCCCGTGTCGTGCCGACCAACTCCGCGCAGGAGATGCCGAAGGCCTCGGACACGCGCTGCTGGATCTCTTCGACCGTGGTCGGACCGGAGGCCCGCGACCCGCGTGGTAGGACGGAGTCGAGCAGCTCCGCTGTCAACGGCTTGGCAGTCAGCGAGGCATGCGCGACGAGCCTGGTCAGAGCGCCGTGCAACTGCCGAACGTTGACGTCGATACGCCGCGCCAGTTCGGTCAGGACCTCGCCCTCCGCTTCGAGCCCAGCCTCGCGAACCAATCGCCGTAGAACGGTGAGGCGGGTTGCGAGGTTGGGAGGCTCGACGGCAACCGTCAACCCCCACTCGAAGCGGTCGCGGAGGCGGGACTCGAGAGTCGAAAGCTCGCTGGGGATGCGGTCGGCGGAGAGGACGAGCTGGCTGCCGCCTTCGTAGAGCGCATTGAAGGTGTGGAAGAACTCGTCCTCGGTGTGGCGCTTCCCCTCGAGGAACTGAACGTCGTCGACGAGCAGCACGTCGAGGTCTCGGTAGCGTTGCTTGAACTCCTCGGCCCCTTCGCTGCGCAGCGCGCGCACGAACTCGCCGGTGAAGCGCTCTGCGGTCGTGTAGCGGATGCAGAGCTCCGGCGCCGAAGCCCTCAGGTAGTTGGCGATCGCGACGAGCAGGTGCGTCTTTCCCAGCCCCGGCGGTCCGTGCAGGAACAGCGGGTTGTAAGCCTCGGAGGGTGCCTCGGCCACGGCCAGGGCAGCGGCGTGGGCGACGCGGTTTCCCTCGCCAATGACGAAACGGTCAAAGGTGTAGTTGACGTTGAGACTTGGCTCGTGGCTGCCATCCGAGCTCGCCCTCGCCGGCGCCTCGGTCGCGAAGTCGACCTTGGTCCACTCTCCGCCCGCGCTGGCCAGGGCCTGTCGGATCAGGCCCGCGTAGCGGCGCTCGGTCCAGCTGCGAATCGAGTCCGGGGCGGAGAGATAGAGCGTCTCGCCGTCTGTGCCGACGACGGACAGCGGGTCGAGCCAGAGTTCGAACGTGGTCTCTGGGACCGATGCTTCAAGTTGAGCCCGGACCGTCCGCCAGAAGGCGTCGAGGTCGGATTTCGTCGGCTCGTCGGGCACCGTTCGGCGACCATAGCGACGGCCGAATCAAGCGAGATCGCCCGGGTCGCAAATCCCGAAGAAAGCTTCGCCCCGCCGCCGCTCTGCGTCGGCACGCGATCCGTATACTGCGACGGCCGATGAAGCGGACCTACCAGCCGAAGAAGCGGAAGCGGGCGAAGACGCACGGATTTCGGGCGCGAATGAGTACGCGCGGCGGCCGGGCGATCCTCAGGCGCCGCCGCCGAAAAGGCCGCAAGCGCCTCACTCCCTAAATGGCGTCGGGACGGCGCCGGCTCTCGCGCAGCGGCGAGTTCGACCGTGTATATCGCGACGGCACTTCACATGCGACTCGCTATCTCGTTCTCTACAGCTTTCCCCGCCGGGAAGAGGGCGGTGACGAGGTGAGGCTGGGCGTCTCGGTCAGCCGCAAGGTCGGCGGCGCCGTCGACCGAAACCGGGTCAAGCGCGTGTTGCGCGAGTCTTTCTGGGAGCTCTCCGACCTTCTACCGGCGCAGCACGACTTCGTCGTCGTTGCTCGCCCCGAGATCGGCGACCTAATCGAGCGGGAGGGCTCTGCTGCCGTTCGCGCCAGCCTCGAGGAGGCCCTGACTTCGGGAGCAAAGAAGGGACGTTCCACGTGAAACGGTTTCTGCTTGCCCTGATCGCCGCCTACCGCCGCTGGCTCTCGCCTGCGCTGCCGCGCCGCTGCCGCTACGAGCCCACCTGTTCGGCATACGCGGCGACCTCGATCCGCCGCTACGGAGTCCTGCGGGGCACGCTGCTGGCGGGCTGGCGCCTGCTCCGCTGCAATCCGTTCAGCCATGGTGGCTTCGATCCGGTTCCCGAGCGCTTCACGCTGCGAGTCGGGCCGGTGGATCCCGCTGTGTATCACCGCGAGGCCCACCCATGATCGTCAGCGCCAACATCCTGCAGCCGCTGATCGATGTCGTCAACGCGCTGCTGGAATTCTTCCACGACAACGCGGGCCTTAGCTGGGGCGCCTCGATCATCGCCCTGACGATCGTCACCCGCGCTGTGCTCCTGCCCCTGACCTACCGTCAGCTGAAGGGCATGCGCGCACTGCAGGCGCTGCAGCCCCAGATCAAAGAGATCCAGGCGAAATTCAAAAACGACAGGCAGCGCATGCAGCAGGAAATGATGCGCTTCTACCAGGAGAACAAAGTCAACCCCCTGGCCTCCTGCATACCGCTGCTCGCCCAGCTGCCGGTCTTCTTCACCCTCTTCTACGTTCTCCGCAACGAGCTGCCGGCCGACATCGGCTGCGAGGCGGGGCACTGCGGTGCCGAAGCGTCCTTCCTCTTCATCAACGACCTGACTGCAAAGGCGACCGGCACGGAATTGATCGTCCTGCTCGTCCTCTACGTCGGCACGCAGTTGATCTCGGGCATGGTCATGGCGCTCACCGCCGACAAAAGCCAGCGCATGATGATGTTCGTCCTGCCGCTCGTCTTCATCCCCTTCGTGATCAACTTCCCGGCCGGCCTCGTCCTCTACTGGATCACGACGAACACCTGGACGATCGGCCAGCAGTACGTGATCCAGCGCATCGTCCCGCCTCCGCATGTGGCGACGCCAGAGGGGGCGGCCGCGATCAAGGCGCCTCCCCCGCCGCCGAAAAAGAAGAAGCGGCGGTAGTCGAAGGGACGGTGGGGAGGGGTCCGGTTGGATCCCATGCGCCGCCAAAGGCGGCGCAATCTAGAGCGGCTTCGCCGCCCAGGAACACTTTGCAGAGCCGCTTGACGCGAGGATCCCCCGGACCCCTCCCCACCGTCCCTTCGGACGCCTTCAGCTCTACCGACCCAGTTCAACACGAGCTTTCGTGCCTGGAGAGCTGTCGCGACGAGCCACGTCGGCGCTGGGCTAGGCGCTGTCCCGCCGAGAAGCTCTTGTTGTTCGGGCTGCTAGTGCCGCTTCGGTGGGCAGAGAGGATGCCCCTCGAACTGGCGGATACTCAAAGTGCCGAGCTATCAGCGAGGCACTTGTCAGGGCGGAGGACACCCCCACACCTCAACCCCATCCACACGAATAGACTGAGCCGCAATGGGTGAGATCGCAGATTGGCCGCAGGAGCCGACCGAGCGGGTGCGCGAGCTGGTCGAGGGCGTACTCGACGAGCTCGACCTCGACGGCGACGTGGAGATCGTCGAGGAAGACGAGCGGATCGTCGCCTCCGTCGACGGCGACGACGACTACGGCTTGCTGATCGGCAAGCGCGGCCAGACGATTGACGCCCTTCAGCTGCTCGCCTACCAGGCCGCCTTCCGGGGTTTGCGCGACCGCAAGCGGGTGATCGTCGACGCCGCCGGCTACCGCGGGCGCCGCCGCGACACGCTCGCGGCCCGCGCCGACCAGGCTGCCGAGCGCGCCCTGAGCGGCAACCGCTCGATCGAGATGGATCCGATGAGCGCCCAGGAGCGCCGGGTCGTGCACGAGCACCTTAAGGACAGGGCGGGCGTCGAGACCTACAGCGAAGGCGATGAGCCGCACCGCTGCGTCGTGGTCGCCCCACTCGTCTCGGAGTGACGGAGCGACGCTCCCTGAGTCCGGCGCAGCGGGCGACGCTCGCACAGGTTCTTGAGCTTTTGAGGGAGGAGCGGGCGTCGGTCAGTTCTGTCACCGATCCCGAGCGGGCTTGGCGGGTCCATGTCCTGGATAGCCTCACCGGGGTCGAGGTCGAGTCGCTGAGCCGCGCTTCTAAGATCGCTGATATTGGCTCTGGCGCTGGGTTTCCGGGGCTGGTGCTGGCAGTTGCGCTGCCCGACTCGCAGGTCGACCTGATCGAGTCGGTCGGCCGTAAGTGCGAGTTCATCAAGCACGCGATCGACGCTGCGGGGATCGGCAACGCCCGCGTCGTCAACGAGCGCTCCGAGGCCCTGGCGGCGGGCGAGGCCCGAGGGACCTACGACGCGGTCACCGCACGAGCCGTGGGCCGACTCTCGACCCTTGCCGAGCTCGCCTCGCCGCTCCTCCGCGAGAACGGCGTCCTCGTCGCCTGGAAGGGCCGCCGAGACAACGAGGAGGAGGCGCAGCTGGCGAACGCCTCCGAGCAGCTCGCGATGCGACCCGAGGAGATCCTCGCCGTAGGTCCCTACGCCGGCAGCGAGCACCGCCACCTGCACGTCGTGCGTAAGGCTGGCCAAACCCCCCCTGGATTGCCGCGTCGAGCGGGAATGGCCAAGAAGCGCCCGCGCGGGTAGCACTAGTCTGCGGCCGGATGGGCGTCGTCTACGCGATCGCGAATCAGAAGGGCGGAGTCGGCAAGACGACGACCGCAGTCAACGTCGCCGCCTGCGCCGCCGCCGCGGGTGCCCAGACCCTCCTCGTCGATCTCGACCCGCAGTGCAACGCGACTGTCGCCCTCGGCGGTGAACGCGACATGCACCCCTCTTCCTATGACTGCCTCGTCGGCGAGGTCTCGGTCGCCGAAGCGGCGCGGCCGGCCGGACCCGACAACCTCTGGCTCGTCCCCGCCAACCGGGACCTGGCCGGCGCCGCGGTCGAGCTGCCGCGGATCGAGGGTTCGGAGACGCGCCTGCGCGACCGCCTCGGCCCCGTACGCGAGCGCTTCGCCTACACGCTGCTCGACTGCCCACCCTCGCTGGGCCCGGTCAGCGTCAACGCGCTGACCGCGGCCGACCGTGTGGTCGTGCCCGTTCAGGCCGAGTACCTGGCTCTGGAGGGCCTCGTCCAGTTCCTCGACACGCTGGCGACGATCAGGCGCGAGCTCAACCCGCGCTTGGAGGTGTCGGGGCTGTTGGTCACTATGCACGACGAGCGCACCCGCCTGGCGCAGGACGTCGAGCGGGAACTGCGCCAGCACTTTCCAGAAATGGTTTTCGACACGGTCATCCCGCGCAGCATCAGGGTCGCCGAGGCGCCCAGTCATGGGCTGCCGGTGACCGAGCACTCGCCCACTTCGCGCGGCTCACTGGCCTATCGCGCCCTCGCCGAGGAGCTCGCCACCCGTGGCTAGTGCAACCAAGCGCGGACTGGGCAGCGGCCTCTCGGCGATCCTTCCGCAGGTTGCCCCGCAGGCCGCCGGCGAGCTGCACGAGCTTCCGGTCGAGACGATCAAGCCGAACCCGAACCAGCCGCGAACCAAGATCGATCCAGAGTCGCTGACGGCCCTTGCCGCCTCAATCGAGGCGAACGGCATCGTCCAACCACTGCTCGTCAGGCCGATGCCCGACGGCAGCTACGAGCTGATCGCCGGCGAGCGGCGCTGGCGAGCCGCCCAGGCCGCCGGTCTGGCCAAGGTGCCGGCGGTCGTTCGCGACCGCGAGTTGGCCGAGCGTCTGCAGGTAGCGCTGATCGAGAACATGGTCCGCGAGGACCTCAACCCGGTCGACGAGGCGCGCGCCTGCGCCGCCCTGGTCGACGAGCTCGGCCTCTCCAAGGAGGAGCTGGCCCGACGCGTCGGTCGCAGCCGTCCCGCCGTCTCCAACCTGATCCGCCTGCTCGACCTCCCTGACGAGGCGCTCGTCCTGCTCGAGTCCGGCGAGCTCAGCGAGGGTCACGGCAAGGCGCTCCTGCTGGCCGAGGGCAACGACGTCCGCAGGCGCCTCGCCCGCGCCGCGGCCAAGGCCGGTTGGTCGGTGCGCGAGACCGAGAACCGAGCCAAGCTGGCTAGCCAGCCAAGAAAAGGGGGACCCGCTGAGGCCGTTCTCGGGCCCGAGGAAGAGGCAGCTTTTCGCGCCGCCGCCGACGAGCTCGAGGGTGCCCTCGGCCACGAGGTGACGGTGAAGCCGAAGCGCGGCCACGTCTCGGTCGAGATCCGCCTCGACGACCTCGACGAGGCCCGTGCTCTGGCCCGCAGCGTCCGCGCGCAGCGGCGCTGACAGGCGGCTCGCAGGCACGTATCCCCCCGCTATCATCGGCGAGGCTCCGGGCGATTAGCTCAGTTGGTTAGAGCGCGTCTCTGATAAGGACGAGGTCCCTGGTTCGAATCCAGGATCGCCCACTCGTGCAGCAGATGCAGATCTACGGAGTCAGTTTCGACATGGTCGGCAAGCAGCCGATCGTCTTGCTGAAGACCGTTGACGGCAACAAGTTCCTGCCGATCTGGATCGGCCACCCGGAGGCGGCGGCGATCCTGATGAAGCTGCAGGGCGCGACGACGCCGAGGCCGATGACGCACGACCTGCTCTCCGACCTGCTCGACCAGCTCGACGCCAAATGCGAGCGGGTCTCGGTGACAGAACTGCGAGACAACACGTTCTACGCCTCGATCACGGTCTCGATCAACGGCTCCGAGCTGGAGATCGACTCGCGCCCGTCCGACGCCCTCGCCCTCGCCGTTCGCGTCTCGGCGCCGATCTACGCTGACGAGGAGGTGATCGAGGAGTCGGCGATCGAGTTCGAGCATGACGTCGAGGACACCGAGGAGGTGGTCGACAAATTCAAAGAGTTCCTCGACGAGGTCACCCCGGACGACTTCGCCCAGGGCGGCGATACCTAGCCGGCGGTCGGCGCCAGCGCCAGGTCGACGATTCGCTCGACAAGCTGCTCGAAGGAGATCCCCGCCGCCTCGGCGGCCTGGGGGAGGAGGCTGGTGTCGGTCAGGCCCGGGATCGCGTTCACCTCGAGCACCTGCGGCCCGTCCTCGGCGAGGATCAGGTCGATCCGGGAGAAGCCCGAGCAGCCGAGCGTCTCGTATGCGGCGAGCGCCGCCTCGGTGACCGCGGCGGTCTCCGAATCGTCCAGCTGCGCCGGGCAGACGAATGAGGTGCGACCGATTTCGTAGCGCGCCTCGAAGTCGTAGTCGCCGCCTTGCGGAATCGCCTCGACCACGGGCAGAGGTTCGTCGCCCAGCACGCTGACCGCCAGCTCGCGCCCGTCGACGAAGCGCTCCAATAGGACCCTGTCGTCATAGCTGAATGCCGAGACCAGCGCCGCCGGCACGTCCTCCTGCTTCTCGGCGAACTTGACGCCCAGGGCAGAGCCGCCGCGACTGGGCTTGATCACGAGCGGGAATCCGAGCCGCTCCTCGAGGTCGGCGAGCGCGTCGGCGGCGCCCAACTCGCGAAAGGCCGTCTCGTTGAAGGCGAACCAGTCCGGCGTCGGGATGCCCGCCGCCCGCAGGTCGTACTTGCTCAACGACTTGTCGATGCAGCGCACGCAGGCGGCGACACTCGGTCCGGTGAAGGGGATGCCGAGGATTTCGAGCAGCTCCTGCGCGGTGCCGTCCTCGCCGCCGAGGCCGTGCATGGCGACAAAGGCGACGTCGGGGCGCTCCGCTGCGAGCTGCTTGACGAGTTTGCCGTCGGCCTCGAGCGGCATCACCTCGTGGCCGAGCCGCTCCAACGCGTCCTCGACCCGCGCTCCCGAGCGCAGCGAGACGCTCCGCTCCAGCGAGCGACCGCCTTTCAGCACCGCGACCTTCATTCGCCCTCCACCCGCCTAAAGGGGAGTACATCTCCGCCATCCGTCTCCGACCCCGCCGCCCCCGGCCGCGGGACATCGGTTGCCGCCTCCTCCGCTTCGCGTCTGGGGGCGGCAGAGGAGGAGGCGGGACTTGTTATGGCTCCGTACAGCTCCACTTGCTCGCCGATCGTCTTGCCGATGCGGCGAATTCCCTCGTGGATCTCGTCCTCGTCCCCGGCCGTGAAGTTGAGCCGCATCGAGCTGCGCCCGCGCTCGTCGACGTAGGCCGACTGGCCCGGGACGAAGGCGACGTCCCTGCGCAGGGCCTTCGCCAGCAGGTCGCCGGTGTCGATGTAGTCGGGCAGCGTCGCCCAGATGAAGAGGCCGCCATCGGGCTCGGTCCAGGTTGCCTGTGGCGGGAAGTGGCGACCGAGCGCCTCGATCATCGCGTCGCGCCGGTTGCGGTAGATGCGACTGACGCTCTCCACGTAGTCGCTCCACCGTCCGCTGCGGAAGTACTCCCGCACGAAGAACTGGGTGAGGGTCGAGGTGCAGAGGTCGGCGGCTTGCTTGCCGAGCACGACCTTCTCCATCACCGGCGGTGGCGCCACGGCCCAGCCCAGGCGGATGCCGGGCGAGAGGATCTTCGAGAAGGTGCCGACGTAGATCACGAAGTCGCCGCCGTCGAGTTGGTAGAGCGGCGGCAGCGACTCGCCGTCGTAGCGCAGCAGGCCGTAGGGGTTGTCCTCGATCACCAGTAGCTCGCGCGAGCGCGCCAACTCGACCAGCCGCCGCCGCCGCTCCAGCGACATCGTCACCCCCGCCGGATTCTGGAAGGTCGGCACCGAGTAGACGAACTTGGGCCGCCGCCCTTCGCCGTCGAGCCGGCCGAGAATGGCTTCCAGCTCTTCGATCCGCATCCCGTCCGCGTCGCATTCGATCTGAATCGTGTCGGCCTGGTAGCTGCAGAAGACGGGGATCGCGCCCGGATAGGTCGGTGCCTCGCAGATCACCGCGTCGCCGGGATCGACCAGTGTCTTGCAGAGCAGATCGATCGCTTGCTGCCCGCCGGTGGTGACGATCACGTCCTCGGGGTCGGGCAGCATCCCCTCGGCCCCCATCACCTCGACGATGCAGTCGACGGTCTCGCGGAAGCCCTCGGTCGGCCCGTACTGCAGCGCCTCGGCAGCGGACTCCTGCGCGATCCGGGTCATCTGCGCCGCAAAGGTCTGAGGCGGGAAGGTCGAGGTGTCGGGCAGCCCGCCGGCGAGCGAGATCACGTCGGGCCGCGCCGTCACCGCCATCAGGTCGCGCATCGCCGAGGAGCGCATCATTCGCGTGCGCTCGGCGAAGAGCCCCGCGTAGCGCTCGAGGTCGCTGCGGCTGGCGTGAGCGCGACGCCGGTGTGGCGGATCGGCCATCCGCGTAGTGTGGCGGATCGGCACGGGACCGCCGGGGAAGCTAGGTTTTCCGCGTGGGATCTTTCTCGGGCATCTGCTTCGAGCTCGGCATCGGCATCGCAATCGGGATGCTCGCCGGAACAACCGGGACACATGGCTCGGCGCGGGGCAGGATGACCCTGCTCGCCGCTGCGATCGCGGCGCTGCTCGGCGCTCTGCTCGCCGGCACGGCTGACGTCAACGTCCTCGCCGGGGCGATCTTCTGCCTGGCTGGAGCCGTGTTCGCCTGCATCGTCGTCAGCGACGTGGTCGGCGGTGCCGGTCGTCGTGAGGGAAGCGGCGCGGGGGCGCTTGGCTTCCTCGTCTCGATCGTCGCCCTGCTCGTCGTTGCGATCGCGATCGTCGTTGCGCCGGCCACGTTGCTCGTCGTCGCTGCCCTCGCCTGGCTCGCCATATCTCGCCGCCGCCGCGCCCAGCGCAAGCATGCGGGGTTGCGGGTACTGCGCTAGCGGTGCCCGCGAAGAAGCTCGTCCTCACCTACGTCGACTCGCTGCGCACCGACATGCTGCTGCGGGCCATCGCCACCGGCCGCGCGCCCAACCTGGCGGACCTGGTCGACCGCGGGGTTCTGATCGAGGACTGCGTCTCCAGCTTCCCCTCCGTGACGCCGGTCGCCTGCGCCGAGATCGCGACCGGCACCGCAGCGGACCAGCACTGGATCAGCGGCATGGACTGGTACCACCGGCTCGAGCAGCGCTACGTCGAGTACGGCTCCTCGCTAGAGGCAAGCCGCGCCTTCGGCGTCTTTCGCTCGCTCTACGACCTCGTCTACAACATGAACCTGGCGCACCTCAACCCGGGCGTCGAGACCCTCTTCGAGAGCCTCGACGACGCCGGCGTGCGGACCGCCTGCACGCCGTTCCTGATCTACCGCGGTCGCCACCGTCACGAGGTCTCGCTCGACGGCCTGTTGCGTCGCGCCGTCGATGCATCTCGCCTCAAGTTCCACCACCACACCTGGGGTCCCCGCGAGCTCTTCTACGGCGACCTCTACTCGAGCCGCGAGCTGCCCTGCAAATCGACCTCGATCCCGGGTGGCCGCGACGGCTACTCCGCCTGCTGTGCGGCTGAGCTGACGAGGGCCGACGGCTTCGACTTCCTCCTCTTCTCCCTGCCCGACAACGATGCTTTCTCCCACCGTCACGGACCGCAGGAGACGGTCGAGTCGATCGCCAGGGTCGACGCCCACGTCGCCAAGCTCCTCGACGCCGGCGGCGGCATCGACCGCTTCCTCGAAGAGCACGCGTTGATCCTGCTCGCCGATCACGCCCAGACGCCCGTGCAACGCGGCCTGCCGCTCGCCGAGATCCTCGCCCGCGAGTGGTCTGTCCTGCAGCCGTCGGAGTCCGATCCGGGACAGGCGCAACTGGCGGTCAGCCCGACCGCCCGCGCGGCCCACGTCTATCTGCTGCCCGGTGGGGGAGGGCGCCCCGACTCCGAGACGGTGCGAGCGACCCTGGTGGCGATCGAAGGAGTCGACCTCGTTTGCCGCCTCGACGGAACGACGGTGACGATCGAACGCCGCGACGAGTCCCTGCGCTTCCACCCCACCTCCCCAGGGTCGCAACGCATATCCAATGCATCGCATGGGAAACGCGTTGCGACCGTCGTGGACGTGCGCGGTTGTGGCTGGGAGGTGGAGGGAGAGTTGGGTGTCCTCGACGCGCAGGTTGAGGGCGGGGTGCTGCGCAGCGACGCCTACCCGGACGCTCTCGCCCGTGTCTGGTCGACGCTCAACGCGCCTCACGCCGGCGACTTCGTCCTCTCCCTCGCCCCCGGCTACGAGGCCGTCGACTGGGGAGGCGTCTCTCACGCCGGCGGCGGCAGCCACGGCTCCCTCCACGCCGGCGACTCGCTCGGTCCGCTTCTCTTCGTCGGCTGCGGTCCCGACGACGCCGCCGAGCGAGAGCAATGGGCTCTCCGCGACGTCGCCCCGATCGTGCTCAAGCACTTCGGGGTGACGTGAAAGGCATTGGCCCGCGGGTCCTGTCAGGGGACAGGGGGGCCTGCGGGCGAGGTGTACGTCCTCGACCCCCCTGTCCCCTGCCACCCACGGGAGTCACGGCTCTCTTCCTCTTCATCTCGATGTTCCTTCCGACCGCGGCGAGCGCCCAGGTTGGAGCTGTAGAAGCAACCCGGATCGCGAGTAGCGACGCCAACGTCGTCGAGGAGCGGCGCGAGAACGGTCGGCTGACCCACAGCGTCGCCGAGGTCGACAGCTACTGGGAGGTCGCCTGGTTCGCCGACGACGACGAGGTGGCGCTGACGCTCGTCGACCCGACCACGGGTCAGGTGCGCGAGTCGTGGACCGGCTACCAGGTCGCCTGGAAGATGGCCCGCGGCTATTCCGGTGCGTTCGGCCACAAGCTCAACGCGCCGTATGTGTTCCTGCCTCTCTGCGCGATCTTCCTCCTCGGGCTGGTCGACTGGAGGCGCCTGCGCCGGATGGCGAACCTCGACCTTCTCTTCCTGCTTGGCTTCGGCGTCTCGCACTACTTCTTCAACCGGGCGCAGATCGGCGTCTCGGTGCCGCTGCAGTACGTGCCGCTCGTCTATCTCTTCGGCCGCGCTCTTTGGATTGGGACGAAGGGACGCGTCAGCGGCCTCCACCCGGTCTGGCCGGCGTCCTGGCTGCTGCTCGCCGCTCTCTTCCTGATGGGTGTCCGGGTCGGGCTCGACATGGCCGACTCCGGCGTGATCGACGTCGGTTACGCGAGCGAGGTCGGTGCCTCCCGCATCGCCCACGGCGAACCGATCTACGCCAACTTCCCCGAAGACGTCTCGCAGGGGGATACCTATGGTCCCGTCGCCTACATCGCCTACGTGCCCTTCGAGCGGATCTGGCCCTGGTCGGGAACTTGGAACGACCTGCCCGCCGCCCACGGTGCCGCCGTCTTCTTCGATCTCGCGACCTTCGCCCTGCTCCTTCTCCTCGGCCGCCGCATCCGCCCTGGTCCCGCGGGCAACAAGCTCGCCGCGACCCTCGCCTTCGGCTGGGCCGCTTACCCCTACACAGCCTTCGTCCTGCTCTCGAACTCCAACGACACGCTGGTGGCGATGCTGCTCGTAGCCACGCTGCTTCTCCTTGCCCGACCGATTGCACGAGGAGCTATGGCAGCCTTGGCGACGCTGGCCAAGTTCGCTCCGGCCATCCTCGTCCCGATGCTCTGGACCTACGCTCCTCCCGCGGGTGGCGTCGCAGGGGGGACCACCCCTGAGGACGCTTTAGCGACCGGAAGGGGTGGTGGGTCCCCTGCGGCGACAGGACCCGCGGGAGTCACGTTCGCAGTTGCATTCGTGCTGACCGCAGTGGCGGTGATGGTGTGGCCGGCGATTGATCCAGGGCTGCACACGTTCTGGGATCGGACCATTGACTACCAGGCAGGGAGGGACTCGCCGTTCAGCGTTTGGGGTCAGCTCTCAGCTCTCGAACCGCTGCGGGTAGCGATTCTCATCGGGGTCGGAGTGCTCTCCGTGCTCCTGGCCTTTCGTCCTAAGCGAAAGAGCCTCGTACAGGTGGCCGCGTTTGGAGCGGCGCTGCTCATAGGCGTTCAGCTCACCATGCACCACTGGTTTTACCTGTACATCGTGTGGTTTTACCCACTGCTTCTGGTGGCCCTGGCGACGGTACGGGGAGAGCAGGTCGAACAGACCGGTCAGACATCTGGCTAGCAATGGCGCCTGAGGGGTACAAGGGGTCGGCGCGGCGGCCGACCTGAGGTGCGATGGGTATGCCTGGTCTCAAGCGATTCCGACGCCGCGCTGCGGCGTCGGCAGGCATGTTCCTGGCGACGGTCGCGGTCATGGCACTGCTCGGTCCTGCCGCGGCCGTCGCCGGCTCCTACGACTTCCTCGCCAAGTGGGGGAGCCAGGGCAGCGAACCGGGTCAGTTCGAATCGCCAGGCGGTATCACGATCGACTCACATGGCTACGCCTACGTCGCCGACAGCTTCAACAACCGCATTCAGGTCTTCGATTCCTGCCACGCTTGGTCGGCGACCCTGGGCACCGCCGGCTTCGCCCCGGGCCAGCTCAGCGCTCCGCTGGGCACGGCCTTCGGCCCCAACGGCGACCTCTACGTGGCCAACGCCAACAACAACCGCGTCGACGTGTTCGATGCCTCTGGCGCTTATCTCTTCGGCTGGGGCGGCTTCGGGACCGCAGTCGGCAAATTCAAGGCTCCCGTAGCCGTTACCACCGGGCCGGCGGGGGATGTCTACGTCGCGGATCTCGACAACAACCGCATTCAGGAGTTCGACGCGAGCGGCAACTTCGAGCGCAGCTGGGGGCGGTTCGGGTCGGGCAACGGCCAGTTCAACTCACCCTTCGACGTCGAGACGGACTCGCAGGGCTATGTCTACGTCGCCGACTCTCACAACAACCGCATTCAGGTCTTCGATGCCGCTGGCGGTTTCGTCCGCAAATGGGGCACCACGGGCTCCGAAGACGGCCAGTTCCGCTCGCCCCGGGGCCTCGCGGTGAGTGGAACAGGCGACGTCTACGTCGCCGACAGCTCCAACGACCGCATTCAGGTCTTCGATCCCTCTGGGAACTTCCTCGCCAAATGGGGCACCACGGGCTCCGAAGACGGTCAGTTCACCTTCCCTCAAGGGGTCGCCGTCGACCCGACCGGCGACGTTTACGTGAGCGAGGACTACCCCAACGACCGCATTCAGGTCTTCGGCGAACCCGCCGCGGCTCCAACCGTCTCCGACCTGCTCGAAGCGCTCGGATCCCTGAGTCTTCCCCCGGGGATCCGCAACAGCCTCGAAGCGAAGCTCCGCGCCGCGCGGACCAGCTTCGAACGAGGCCAGGCCGGCGTCGCGGCTCACCAGCTCGCCGCCTTCATCGCCGAGGTGCAAGCGCTGGCGGGCAAGAAGCTCACCCCGTCTGCCGCCGCCGACCTGGTCGCCGAGGCCGAGGCGGTCAGCAGCGGCTCGCCCGGCCCGGCCTGCCCCGCCTGAGTCAGGCCGGCACCGACACCATCACCTGCTCGATCGAGTCGGCGAGCCCCCGATCGTTCACCGTTACCACTGCGCCCATCACCCAAACGTCATCCTCGGCCGTCTCGAACTTGACCGGCATCTGGGTGATCATCTGCTCGAGGATCAACTCGGGCTTGACTCCGAGCACGCTCGTCCGCGAACCCGTCATCCCGACGTCGGAGATAAAAGCGGTCCCTTGCGGCAGCACGCGCCCGTCCGCCGTCGGCACGTGGGTATGGGTTCCGAAGACTGCGGCGACTCGCCCGTCGAGGTGCCAGCCCATCGCCACCTTCTCGCTCGTCACTTCGGCGTGGAAGTCGACGATCGAGAAGTCGCACTCGATTTTCTCGAGGATGACGTCGACCTCGATGAACGGCGAGCGCGCGACCTTCAGGCCGACGGCACCGCTGAGGTTGATCACACCGACCCGCCACCCACCCACCTCGATCACGGTGTAGCCGCGGCCCGGGTTGGCATGGGGGTAGTTCGCCGGCCGCACCACCCGGTGGTCACGGTCGAGGTAGCCATAGACCTCGCGGTGCCGGTAGACGTGGTTGCCGGTCGTGATCGCGTCGGCCCCCGCGTCGAAGAGCGCCCCCGCGGTCTTCTCGGTGATCCCCATTCCGCCGGCTGAGTTCTCGCCGTTGACGACGACCATGTCCGGCGCGAAGCGGTCGTGCAGCTCGGGCATCGCCGCGGCCAGCCCACGCCGCCCAGGTCCCCCGACCACGTCGCCGATGAAGAGCACCTTCATGCGCTGACCCTATCTGCGATATTGGCGCGCGGTGCAAACGTGAGCGAGGGAAGCGACATGGTGGAGCGCGCCATGCGCTACCCGTACGCGGTGCCGGCGCGAGCCTTCGCGCAGCTCCGCCACGAGACGCTCAGCCCCGACGACGTCGACGTAGACCTCGCCGACCGCACCCCGCTGCTCGCCTACGGCTCCAACGGCTCCCCCGAAGTCCTCGGTCGCAAGCTTGCTCTCAGCGCCGACCCGGTCCTCGTCGAGCCGGCCTGGTTGCACGACTTCGACGTCGTCTACTCGGCCCACATCTCGCCCTACGGCGCCGTGCCCGCCACCCTGCAGCGCAGCCCCGGAACCGCGGTGCGGGTGGCCGTCCTCCACCTCACCCCCGAGCAGCTCACCCTGCTCTCGGCGACCGAGCCCAACTACGAGCCAAGCACTCTGGAGGACGTCCATTGCGAGCTGGCCGACGGCACGGTTCGCTCCGAGCTCTCCGCCTATCTCAGCCGCCACGGCTGCCTGCTCGTCGACGGGTCCGAGGTCGCGCTGATCGCCGTTCCCGCCCGCGACCGCCGCTTCGCCGAGATCGGCGAGCCGCAGGTGCTCGAGCACGTCCGCGCCACCCTCGCCCCGGAGGAGAGCATGGATTCCTTCGTGCTGGCCAACGTCGCCGACCCGGCTCTGGCGCAGGAGCGCTCCGCCCGCCTAGACCGACGCGAAGCGACGTAGCGCTAGCCGGGCGAGCAGGCCGTAGGCGATCGTCAGCAGCGCCAGGTGCAGGAGCGCCGGAGCGATGCTCGGGCCGCTCGGGTCGAGCGCACCCTCGATCGCCTGCAGCGCCGGCTTGAAGGGGAAGAGCGCGGCTACGACGCGGATCGCGTCGTAGAGCCCAGGTCCCACAGCTCCCGAGGGAACCAGGGAGAGGAAGGCGATCGGCAGGATCGCCATGAAGGCGAGCAGGGTGACCGCGCGGACCTCGCGCGCTCCCGCTCCGAGCGCCGCCCCCGCCGCGCCGAAGCCGACGCCGCCGAAGACGATCGCCAGCAGCCAGAGGCCGGCGCGCCCCCAGTGCAGGGGCACGAAGGGCGCCAAGCCGGCCAGCATCAGCAGCGTTACGAGGAGACCGACGATGACGCCGAGCGCGACCTTCTCCGTCAGCAGTCCCGTGCGCGAGACGAGGCCTCGGGCGAGTCGCGGGTAGGCGTTCTCCTCGCGCTCGAGCGCCAGCGCGCCGGCGACAAGCAGCAGCGTGACGAAGGCGAGGGCGAAGGTCGTCGCGACGGCGACGGCGAAGACTTCGAGTGGGGGGGTCGAGGCGTCGATCACCTGCTTGTCGACCGCGACCGGTTGTGCCAGCCGGTTGAGCAGCGGCACCGCGGTGCCGAGGTTGTCGCGGGCCAGGCCGGTGAACCGGACAACCCGGTTCAGCTCCGGTCTCTGCCCGGTAGGCACCAGCGGCCGCAGTTCGTCGAGGATCTGGGACGAGCGCTGCAGGCCGAGGATGCGGATCGTCTGGCCGAGCACGCTGAAGCTGCCGCCGTCGAGGACCAGGCCGAGGAATTTCCCTCCTTCTACGGAGATTCGGCGGGCGATCGCCAGGTTCGCCTGGGTCAGCAGCGCATCGATCCGGTCGTTGACCAGCCGCGCCTTCACCGGGTCCTCTTCGTTGACGATCACCTCGACCTTGGGTGTCCTCGGCAACGGGGTCGAGAGCGAGTTGATCCGATCGACCAGGTCGGCGGGCAGGATCAGGGCGGCGAGCACGTCGCCCGAGCGCACCTCGTCTTCGGCTTCCGCGCGGCTCTTCACGTGCACGCACTCGACCCGTTCGCAGATCCGGTCGTTGATTCCGACGTGCGGCAGTTGCGTCGTCCCGACCGTGACCGCGGTGTCTGTTGGCACTTCGTTGAGGAAGGCGACGCGCGGCTTCTCCGGCGAGCGCGAGATCGCGAAACCGAGCAGGACCGCGATCAGCAGCGGCCAAACGACGAGCAGCGTCGTCTGCAGCGGCGATCGGCGCAGGATCTGCAGGTCCTTGAGCAGCAGCCAGCGCATCAGTGGCCCCGGTGGTGGAGAAAAGCGACGAAGGCGGTCTCGAAGTCGCTCTCGGCGGCCTCCGCGGCCTCGCGTCGCACCGCGTCGCGCAGCTCGTCGGCCGATCCGTCGAAGAGCGGCTCGCCGTCGGCCAGGACCAGCAGCCGCCTGCCGTAGCGCTCCGCCTCCTGGATGTCGTGGGTGGAGAAGATCACCGTCGTCCCGCGCTCCTCGGCAAGCGCCGAGACGAACTTCCAGAGCCTCGCCCGCTGCCGGGGGTCGAGCCCGACGCTGGGCTCGTCGAGGAGCAGGACCGAGGGTTGGGCGAGCAATCCGATCGCGATGTTGATCCGCTGCTGGTTTCCCCCCGAGAGCCGCGCGACGACCTCGCCCCTCCGCTCCGAGAGAGACGTCAGCTCCAGCATCTCCTCCACGGCGCCGCGCGGATCGCCGCTCTTCTCCAGCCTGGCGAACAGCAACAGGTTCTCTTCGACCGTCAGCCGCCTGTAGAGCGCCGCCTGTTGCGGCACCCAGCCGACCTCTTCTTGCGGCACGCTCACGTCACCGTCGTCCGGCTTCACAATCCCCGCCAAAATCGACAGCAACGTCGTCTTGCCCGCTCCGTTGGGACCGATGACAGCTACGAGCTCCCCCGGGGAGGTGGCTAGGTCGACGCCCTTCAAGGCCTCTCTCCCGCCGTACCTCTTCACCAGCCCCCGTGCCTGCATGGCGGGAAACGGTACTGGCCGGATAGGGGAGGCAGCTGGCGCTGCCTCCCCCTAAACTCGCACCAATGCCCTTCCCTGCCACGCGCATGCGACGGATGCGCCGCACCGAGGCTCTGCGCGGACTCGTCAAAGAGACGGAGCTGTCGCCCAGCCACCTGATCCAGCCGCTCTTCGTGGTCGCTGGCGAGGGCGTCCGCGACGAGGTCGAGTCGATGCCCGGCGTCGAACGCTTCTCGATCTCCGAGCTGGTAGCCGAGTGCGCCGAGATCGCCACCGCCGGCGTCAAAGCGGTGCTGCTCTTCGGCATCCCAACGGCGAAGGACGAGAGCGGCTCCGGCGCCTACGACGACGAGGGCGTCGTGCAGATGGCGGTGCGGGCGCTGAAGGAGGCCCACCCCGACCTGACCGTGATCACCGACGTATGCCTCTGCGAGTACACCTCGCACGGCCACTGCGGCTTCGTCCGCGACGGCGAGGTCGACAACGACATCACGGTCGAGCTGCTCGCCAAAACCGCGATCTCGCACGCCGAGGCCGGCGCCGACGCGGTCGCTCCCAGCGACATGATGGACGGCCGCATCGGCTCGATCCGCCACCAGCTCGACGAGGAGGGCCACCCGGGCGTGCCGATAATCGCCTACAGCGCCAAGTACGCCTCCGCCTTCTACGGGCCCTTCCGCGAGGCGGCCGAGTCGGCGCCCGAGTTCGGCGACCGCCGCGGCTACCAGATGGACCCGGCCAACGCCGCCGAGGCACTGCGCGAGGTCGAACTCGACGTCGAAGAGGGCGCCGACATGGTGATGGTCAAGCCCGCCCTCCCGTACCTCGACGTGATCCGCCGCGTCAGGGAGTCGACCGCCGTGCCGCTCGTCGCCTACCAGGTCTCGGGCGAGTACTCGATGCTGAAGGCGGCTGCCGCCAACGGCTGGATCGACGAGCGCGCCGCGACGCTCGAGGCGCTGACCTCGATCCGCCGTGCCGGCGCCGACGCGATCGTCACCTACTACGCCAAGGAGGCGGCAAGTTGGCTTCAGTGAAGGTCCCGCAGTCGAAGGCCCGCTCGCGCAAGGGCGGCGCCGCGATCCCGCTCGACGAGACCGACAAGCGGCTGATGAACCTGCTGCAGTCGAGCTTCCCGCTCGACGCCGAACCCTTCGCCCTCGTCGCCGCAGAGGCCGAGCTGGAGCTCGACGACGTCCTCGCCCGCACCCGGCGCCTGCTCGCCGAGCGGATCATCCGCGAGATCACGCCGATCTTCGACACCCGCGCGCTCGGCTACGAGTCGATGCTGGTCGCGGCCAAGGTCGACGGTGAGCACCCGCAGCGCGCCGCCCAGATCGTCAACTCCCATCCCGGCGTCTCGCACAACTACCTGCGCACCCACGACTTCAACCTCTGGTTCACGATCGCCACGCCGCCCGACTCCGAGCTCGGCCTCGCCGGCACGCTCGACGTGCTGATGCGCGAGACCGACGCCGAGTCGATGCGCCAGCTGCCGACCCTGACCCTGTTCAAGATCAACATGAACCTGGAGATGGAGAAGGGCACCGACGCGCTCGCCGCGGCGATCGAGGCCGCACCGCCGCGCGAGCTCGAGGCGCAGCCCTACGACGATCGCGACGTCGCCGTGATCCGCGCCCTGCAGGGACCGATGTCGCCGGTCGAGCGACCCTACGACGAGGCCGCCGCCGAGCTGGGGATGAGCACCGAGGAGCTGCTCGAGCATCTGCGCGGGATGGTCGACCGCAAGCTGCTGCGCCGGGTCGCCGCGATCCTCTTCCATCGCCGCGCCGGCTTCTCCGCCAACGGCATGGGCGTTTGGAAGGTGCCCGAGGCCGAGATCCTGGAGACCGGCCGGCGCATGGCCTCCTTCCGCGGCATCTCCCACTGCTACCAGCGCCCCACCTACGAGGACTGGCCCTACAGCGTCTTCACCATGGCCCACGGCCGCTCAAAGGAGGAGTGCGACGCGATCCTCGACTCGATCGCCGAGGAGTGCGGCATGGGCCCCGACGACCGCGCCACCCTCTACTCCTCGACCGAGTACAAGAAGATCCGCCTCCACTACTTCACCGACGACTACGCCCGGTGGGAAGCTGAACACGCGTAGCGCCGAGCTGTACGACCGCGCCCTGCGCGCCCTGCCCGGTGGCGTCAACTCGCCGGTGCGGGCGATGCGCCAGATCGGCCGCGAGCCCGTCTTCGTTGAGCGCGCCGAGGGCTGCGAGCTGATCGACGTCGACGGCAACCGCTACGTCGACTGGATCGGCTCATGGGGGCCGCTGATCCTCGGCCACTCCCACCCGGCGGTGCTCGCCGCGGTGGAGGAGTCCGCCGCCCGCGGCACCAGCTTCGGCGCTGCTACCGAGGCCGAGGTCGAGCTGGCCGAGGAGGTCGCCGCCCGGGTGCCCTCGGTGGAGATGGTGCGAATGACCAGCTCCGGCACCGAGGCGGCGATGAGCGCCGTGCGCTTGGCGCGTGCCGTCACCGACCGCGAGGTCGTCGTCAAGTTCGCCGGTGCCTACCACGGCCATTCCGACGGACTGCTCGCCGACGCCGGCTCCGGCGTGGCGACGCTCGCAATCCCGGCGACGCCGGGGGTCACCGCGGTCCAGACCGCCGGCACGGTCGTCGTCCCCTGGAACGACCGCGAAGCGGTCGAGCGGGCGCTCGCCGACCACCCCGTCGCCGCCCTGATCGCCGAGCCGATCGCCGCCAACATGGGCGTGGTGCCTCCAGCCGAGGGGTTCCTCGAGTTCCTGCGTGCGGCTACCCGCACCGCCGGCGCCCTGCTCCTCTTCGACGAGGTGATCACCGGCTTCCGCGTCGCCCGCGGCGGCGCCCAGGAGCTCTACGGCGTCGAACCGGACCTGACCGTGCTCGGCAAGGTGATCGGCGGCGGCCTGCCCGCCGCCGCCTACGCCGGCCCGCGCGAGCTGATGGAACGCATCGCCCCGGCCGGCGACGTCTACCAGGCCGGCACGCTCTCGGGCAACCCGCTGGCGACCGCCGCGGGCCTGGCCACGCTCCGCCAGCTCGACGCCGGCGCCTACACCCGCCTTGGCGAGCTGACCGCCCGCCTCGTCGAGGGATTCGCCCGCCTCGCCGATGACCGCTCGCTGCAGGTCGCCAGCGCGCCGGGCCTCGTCACCCTCTTCTTCAGCGCAGAGCCGGTGACCGACTTCGCCACCGCTTCGGCCTGCGACCTCGACGCCCACGCCCGCTTCTGCCGCGCCCTGCTCGAGCGCGGCATCTACCCGCCCCCGTCCCAGTTCGAGGCCTGGTTCGTCTCCCTCGCCCACGACGAGGCCGCGATCGACCGCACCCTCGAAGCCGCATCTGACTCCCTCGCCGAGGCCCTCTCATGATTGGTCGAAACGCAAATCCAATGCATGTCATTGGATTTGCGTTTCGACCGGGGGTTTTTGGGAATGGTTGAGCCGGCCGACGCGCTGCGGGTTCTCGCTGCGCTCCTGCGCGAGGGCGAGACGCCGATCTCGGCCCATGTCGTGGAGCCGGGGGAGGAACCGGACCTCGGCCTGCTTGCCGCGGCCGGTCCCCGCGCCGCGGCAGCCCCCGCCGAGTACGCGCTCGTCGTCGAGGCCGTCCGTGAGGGATATCTCCTCCACTACGGGGAGCCGCGCCTGCTTTCGGGACAGGACGAAGACCTGGCCCTGCTCGCCGGCGACTACCTCTACGCGTTCGGGATCGAGCGCCTCGCCGCGCTTGGCGACGCCGAGGCCGTCGCGATCCTCGCCGAACTGATCGCCCGCTGTGCGCAGCTCCACGCCGAAGGGCGCGCGGGCGAGGTGCCGACCCTCTGGCGGGCTGCCGCGACCGCCGTCGGCGGCGGGGCGCATGGCGACACCTCCTCGGCGCGAGTCAATAGACTTCCCACTTCCTGAGGTTGAGCTGTTGAGCGACGGAGCGGACAAGACAAACGGGGCCGAGGCAAGCGCCCGGCCTGAGCGCGAGAAGCCCCAGCCTCCCGGCTACTTCGAGGGCGAGTCGATGACGCGCCGTCACGCCTTCACGGTTGCGGTTCAGGGCATCGGCGGTCTCGCCGGAGCGGCGATCGTGCTGCCCGCCGTCGGCTTCGCCGTCGCCCCGATCTTCCACCGCGGCAAGGAGCGCTGGGAGGTCGTCGGCCCGACCAGCGACTTCGTCGAGGACACCTACCGCCAGGTCGTCTTCACCGAAACCGAGTCGATCGGCGACGCCGGCAAGACGACCGCCTACGTCCGCCGCAGCTCCAAGCAGCTCGGCGAAGAGCCGGGCCAGTTCGTCGCCGTCTCCAATCGCTGTGCCCACCTCGGCTGCCCGGTGCGCTTCGTCGAGGCCGCCGGCAACTTCATCTGCCCCTGCCACGGAGGCGTCTACGACTTCCAGGGCAAGCGCATCGGCGGCCCGCCGGTACGCCCGCTCGACCACTTCCAGACCCGCGTCCGCAACGGCCACGTCGAGCTCGGCCCGCGCTACAGCGTCACCTCGCAGCTCGAGCCGGTTCGCGCCCGCGACCCCGGCGAGTTCACCGGCGGCATCTGGGAATACCTCTACCCGCCGCGTCCGTCCACCTTCCCCCCGCCGAGCAGCTGAGGCCTAGCCGATGAAGCTCGACTCGCTGATCCCCGCGCCGCTCCGCAAACCGGCCAAGCCGGGCCAGGGCAACGGCGCCAAGGGCCCCGCGCCCGCCGACCTGAAGACGTCCCCGCCCGAGCGGCCCTCGGACGCGAAGAAACTCACCGGCCGCGCCGTCGAAGCGCCGGTCGACGTCCTCGCCTGGGTCGACCAGCGCACCGCCGCCTCCGGCTTTCTCACCGGGATGCTCTACCGCAAGGTGCCAAAGGGGACCAACTGGTTCTACACGCTCGGCTCGGCGACGATGATTGCCTTCATCTCGCAGGCGATCACCGGCGTCTTCCTGGCGATGTTCTACACGCCCTCGACCACTCAGGCCTACGCCTCGATTGCCCACATCAACAACGACGTCTTCCTCGGCCAGCTCGTCCACGGCATGCACAAGTGGGGCTCGAGCCTGATGGTGATCCTGATCTTCCTCCACATGGGCCGTACCTTCTTCTTCGGCGCCTATAAGTACCCGCGCGAGCTCAACTGGGTGATCGGCGTCGTGCTGCTGATCCTGACGATGACGATGGCCTTCACCGGCTACCTGCTGCCCTTCGACCAGCGTTCCTTCTGGGCCTCGGTCGTCGGCATCAACATCAACGGCACCGGCCCCGTGCTCGGCCCCTATCTGAGCGATTTCCTGCGCGCCGGGCCGGAGCTGGGGGCGACGACGCTCTCGCGCTTCTACGCAATCCACATGCTGCTGCTTCCCGGCGCGATCATCGCTCTGATCGGCGCCCACCTCTACCTCGTCGTCAAGCTCGGCACGACCGCGCCGCCCTGGATGAAAGCCGAGAAGCCGAAGGTCGCCGCGCCAGTCTCCCGGCTCGACGCCGGCACCGAGGGCAACGGAGCGGCCCCCGCATCATGAAGCCGGCCGACAAGCAGGCATATCTCGAGGAGTACGAGCTGCTGAAGAAGAAGGGCAAGCCCTTCTTCCCCTACGCGGTGCTCAAGGACTCGGTGATGATGCTGATCGTCGTCGGCGTGATCATCCTGATGGCGGTCCTGCTCGGGGCCGAGCAGGGCCCGAAGGCCGACCCGACGTCGACCACCTACGTACCGCGACCCGAGTGGTACTTCTTCTTCCTCTTCGAGCTCCTGCGGGTGATCAAGCCCCCTGAGCTGGTCCCAATCGCGACGATCGGCATCCCGACGGTCTGCATGGTGCTGCTGCTCCTGCTGCCCTTCTACGACCGGGGCCCGGAGCGCAACCCGATCCGCCGTCCGATCGCCACTACGGCCGGTTGCCTGACGATCGTCGCCATGGCCTACCTCACCTACCTCGGCGCCACCGGCGGCTCGCCGACCGAGATCGATATGAAAGTCGCGCCGCAGTACGAGGCCGGCAAGGAGGTCGTCGCCGGCGCCGGCTGTCTCGCCTGCCACAAGATCGGCGAGAACGGTGGCACCATCGGCCCAGAACTCACCCACATCGCCGCGCGGGTGCCGCGCGCCGCGATCGTCCGCTCAGTGGAAATCGGACCCGACATCATGCCCTCGTACCGCGACCTGCCGCCGAAGAAGCTCAACGAGCTCGCCGATTTCCTCTCCTCGCTCGATTAACACGGCGCTAGCCTGAGGCTCTGATGGCCGGTACCACCAAGCCGTCTCGTGACTCGGCCCAGTTCGCCGGGCAGGTGAACCGCATGTTCGACCGGGTGGCGAGCCGCTATGACGCGCTCAACTCGCTGATGACCGCCGGCCTCCACCATGGCTGGAGGGGGAGAGCAGCCGATCGCGCCGAGCTCTCCCCGGGGGACACCGCTCTCGATGTCTGCTGCGGGACGGGAGACCTGAGCCTTGAGCTCGCCCGCAGGGTGGCGCCGGGGGGAAGTGTGGTCGGCTGCGACTTCTCCGAGCCGATGCTTGACATCGCCCGCGAGAAGGCGAGCGCGCAGAGCGCCGCGGGGGTTCGCTTCGAGTGGGCCGACGCGCTCAGCCTGCCCTACGACGCCGGTCGCTTCGACGCGCTCACGGTCGGCTTCGGCGTTCGCAACCTCGCTGACCTCGACCGCGGCCTGCGCGAGATGGGGCGCGTCCTCCGCCCAGGCGGCCGGCTCGTCGTGCTCGAGATCACCCAACCGTCGCGACCGCCGCTCTCGACCTTCTTCTCGCTCTGGTTCGACCGCATCGTGCCCCTGCTCGGCGCTTTTTCCGAGGAGTCCGAGGCTTACTCCTACCTGCCCGAGTCGGTGCGCAGCTTCCCCGCCCCGCCCCGTCTCGCCGAGATGATGGACGCCGCCGGATTCGAGCGGATTCGCTGGACGATCCTCGCCGGCGGGATCATCGCCATCCACAGCGGCGCCCGCCGATGAGCCGCCCCTCCGCGGTGCCGCCGCCGGTCACGGCGGTCCTCGACGCTTCCAGCCGCTGGCTGCCGCTCAGCCTCGGCAAGGTCGAGGATCTCCTGCGCGAGCAGGTCGGCGCCCACGGCGAGACCCTCGGCGCCGACGCGGAGGCGACCCTCGCCGCGGGCGGCAAGCGCCTGCGGCCGCTGCTCGTCCTGCTCTGCGCCGGCGACGGCGCGGGGGAGGGGGCGGTGCGTGCGGCGACCGCGGTCGAGCTCGTCCACATGGCAACCCTGGTCCACGACGACGTCCTCGACGACGCGCCGCTGCGTCGCGGCTTGCCCACCGTCGCCGCCAGCTCGGGACGCGACCGGGCCGTCGCCGTCGGCGACCTGCTTTTCTCGCGCGCCTTCGCCCTCCTCGACGAGCATGGGGACGACCGCGCGGTCTCGCTGCTCGCGGCGTCCTCCGTGGCGCTCGCCGAGGGCGAGCTGGCCCAGCGGCGTGACGCTTTCGACGGCGGCATCTCCGAGCAGCGCTATTTGGATCGCTGCCGCCTGAAGACCGCGAAGCTCTTCGAGTGCGCCTGCCTGATGGGCCGGGACGTGGAGGCGCTCGGCGAGTTCGGTGCCGAAATCGGCTTGGCCTTCCAGTTGCTCGACGACGTCCTCGACGTCTCCGGCCCGGCCGAGCGAACCGGCAAGGCGCGCGGCACCGACCTGCTCGACGGCACCGTCACCCTGCCGCTGATCCTCGCCCGTGAGGAGGACCCCTCGATCGCAGACGCCGACCTGCGGACCCTGGACCCCCCGGCGGCTGCCGCCCTCTGCGACCGGATCGCCGCCACCGGCGCGCTCGAGCAGGTCCGCTCGCGCGCCTTCGCGATGGTCAGCGCGGCCAAGCAGCGACTCGCCTCCTCGTCCTTCGACCCGGAGCAGCGGCGCCTGCTCGATCTCGTCGCCGACGGCGTCGTCCAGCGCTATAGCTGACGTCAGCGGAAGTCGTCGGCGCTGATCAGGTCGGCGTCGAGCGCCGCCGTGAAGGTCTCGGCGACGAACCGCATGTTCTCCTGCTCGATCTCCTTCAGCTCTCCCGAGAGCGCCTGAGTGCCGAGGTCGAGCTCCTCATCGTAAGCGTCGATCTCGGCTTCGCCGTGCACCGCGTCAGATTCCCATTCGCACTCCGGGCAGCGCCGCCACAGCCGCCAGTGCCCCCGGTCCTCGGCCTGCTCCCAACAGGTGGGCTGAACCAAGCGCGAGTCGCAGCGCGGGCAGACGTGTAGCCCGACGGTTGGCTTGGCTTGGCTGGCACTCGCGTTTCGCATGTCCCTAATCTCGAACCCATCAAACGGTGTTTCAATCCGCACTTTTCCGCGGATCTCGCGGAAAAACCCAAGTTTCGGGTATGTCAGATACCCATTTCGCCGCGTTCCGACCCGGACCTGCGACCGAGTACCATTGGCCGATGCCGAACGTAGGTCCCCTCGAGCTGGCGATCGTCCTGATCATTGCCCTGATCGTCTTCGGGCCCAAACGCCTTCCGGAGCTCGGCCGCTCGCTCGGAAAAGGAATCCGCGAGTTTCGCGGCTCGATCAGCGGCGAGAGCCACGAGCCGGAGAAAACCGAGGCAATTGAGCCGCCGAAGCCGCCCGCCGAGAAGGGTGCCGAGGGCGAGAGCGTCGTCCACGACCGCGGCTGAGGCGACGGGATGGCCCGCCTGAGGCCCGTCTCGCACGAGGACCGGCTGACCCTCGTCGAGCACTTGGACGAGTTGCGCACCAGGATCGTTGCTTGTCTGGTCGCTTTCGGCGTCGCCCTCGCGCTCTGCTTCTGGCAGAACCACCTGCTGCTCGAAATAGCCTCTGGCCCGCTGCCCTCCTCGCACGACAAGCTGGTTACGTTCGGCGTCGCCGAGCCCTTCACGATTACCCTTACCGTTGCCGTCTACGGGGCGCTGATCCTCTCGTTGCCGGTGTTGATCTACCAGCTCTACGCGTACGTCCTGCCGGCTTTCAGCCAGAGCGAGCGCCGCGTCGTCACCCCGATCCTGGTCCTCGCCCCATTGCTCTTCCTCGCCGGAGTTGCCTTCGCCTACTTCGTCGTCATGCCGCCGGCGGTCAAGTTCCTGCTCGACTTCAACAACAGCCAGTTCAACGTCCAAGTTCGTGCCCGCGACTACTACAGCTTCTTCTCCACCACGATGCTGGCCGGTGGCATCGTCTTCGAGCTGCCGCTGGCAATCGTCGCGGTTACGCGGCTCGGCATCGTCAGCGTCGAGCAGCTCTCCGCCAACCGCCGCTACGCCTACCTGCTGATAGCGATCGTCGTCGCCGCGCTTCCCGGCGTCGACCCGATCTCGATGCTGATCGAGATGGTTCCACTCCTAGTTCTCTTCGAGTTGAGTATCTTGATCGCTCGCGCTTTCGGCTCGCCGAAGGCGACGGGAGGAATGGCGAGGCCCTCAACCCAGGAGAGGTAACCGATGGCGCAAGGCGGCGAGAGGCGGATGCTCTTCGACATCCGGGGACGACGTAGGCACGTCGTCCGGGCCGTCTACGCGATCCTCGCTCTGCTGATGGGCGCCAGCCTCTTCCTCGTCGTCGGCCCCTTCAACGTCGCCAACCTGATCAACAACGGCAGCACCACCAGCCCGGCGGAAGTCCTGCAGGAACAGGTGGACCGGCAGGAAGCCAAGCTGCGTCGCGAACCGGAGAACGAAGCGGTGATGGCTGCACTGGTTCGCAGTCACCTGGGGGCGGCAAACGCCCTCAGCGAAAAAGACCCGGCCACGGGGGCGACCATCCTCACTCGCGAAGGTCACCTCGAACTCGAAGCCGCGTCGAGGACGTGGAACCGCTACCTGGAACAGACGGACTCCCCCAACCCGACCGTCGCGGCGCTGATGGCCGGCGGCTACGCCGGCCTCGCGGAAACGTCGTCCGGCAACGAAGAAACCAAGAAATTCATCGATAAGGCGGCCGAAACCCAGAACCTGGCCGCCGAAGGTCAGCCGACGGTGAACTCGCTCACCACCCTGGCCCTCTACCAGTACTTCGCGGGCGACTTCGCCGCCGGCGACCGGGCTTCCAGGGAAGCGGCCGAAGCCGCCCCGAAGGTGGAACGCAAGGAAGTCAAAAAACAGACTGCCGAATTCCGCAAGCGCGGCAAAGAATTCGCGAAACAGAGCAAGGAATTCGCTAAGACCGAAAAGGAACAGGGCAAGGAAAGCCTCAAAAATCCCCTCGGCGAATTCGGCAGCAGCGTCGGCGGCGGCTTCGGGGAATAGACAGCAATCGCTATGGGCCGTGCTGGGCTCGAACCAGCGACCTTGAGATTAAGAGTCTCCTGCTCTACCAACTGAGCTAACGGCCCGGGGGAGGGCGAAGTATAGGAAGGTCGACTTCTCCGGCGGATCTAGCGACGCCGAGTGGCACAGCCCTTGTCGATGCTGCCGTCGACCACGGTGTCGTAGGGCTCCGCGGCGAAGGTGAAGCGGCCATGGGTGCTGAGGATGCGGTCGCTGCAGCGAGCCGAGATGTAGCTGCGCGGCTTGCCGGCGAAGCGCCAGCGGCGGCCGATGTCGACGTCGACGTGAGTGATCGCGCCCCGTCCGGCGGCGATCGCCGGCAGTTCGATGGTGGCGCGGTAGCGGTAGTTGCCGCGCTGCTTTTTGATCGGAATCGTGACGTCGAAGACCTCGGTGAACGGTTCCGAGATGCGAGCTTGCAGGATCACGGTCGGGTGTCCGTTTTCGCGCGGCCCGTTGAACAGCGTCAGCAGCGACCCGACCTTCGTCGGCGGCTGCCCTTCACGTTCGAGCAGCGCCTCCAGGTGTCCCCGGCCGACGATCGCCGGCCCGCAGATCGCGCGGGCTTCTTCGGGGGTTGCCGCGCGCAGCAGCTCCGGATCGCAGCTCGGCAGCCCCCGCACCGACAGCCTTCCGTCGCGGTCGAAGTCGACCACGACCTGCTGCAACGGCTCGGGAACGCCGCCGTCGACGGCGCGGATGTCGAAGTGCCCCTTGAAGTCGATCGGCGCGAAGGTCCGCCGCGGTAGTGTGCGCGGCGTGAAGCCGCCGTCGACACTGAACATCAAGTTTCCGGTTCTCAGTAATTCGTCGCCGAGGGCACTGCTCGCGAGCAGTGCGCATGCGACCAACGCCCCTATTCCCAAAAGCCGCCTCATCCCCCTCCTAACAGGCTAGCGGGGCGTTTGGTTCGTCGAACCCAATCGTTTCTTAACAGAGTTTTCGACTGCCAATGCACCTCTCCGCCCGCCTGACCGCCAAACTAAGCATGTGCCTGTGAGGAGGAGCAGGGGGCAAGACGTCGACACACGTGCCGAGCCGGAGAACAAGCCGCCGCTGATGCTGCGGCACCCGCGGCGCACGCTCGCCGTCGTGGGCGTTTTCGTCGCCTTCCTGATCGCCTTCAGCTTCAGCCTCGAGAGCAGGCTCGAGCCGAGCACGCTCGAGATCTCCGGCACCGAGGCGCAGCGCGCCGACAGCCTGCTGAGCGAGAACTTCGGCGAGTCGGCGCCGTTCGTGATCCTCCTCCGCGGCCGCCCAGCCGCGCTCGATCGCCAGGGTCCGGAACTGATCCGTGCCCTGCGCCGCGACCCCAAGGTGACGACGCTCTCGCCCTGGGACCGGGGCCAGGTCGAACGCCTGCGCCCGACTCCGCGCAAGGCGTTGATCGTCGCCGACTTCCACGTCGGCATCCACGAAGCGGTTGAGGACAAGGTGCCGCATCTGGAACGCACCCTGGCCGCGGTCGTCCACCCGCCGGTGCAGGCGACGCAGAGCAGCTTCGCGACGCTCACCCGCACGATCCAGGACGAAGCGATCTCCTCCGCCGAGCGCAGCGAGCTGATCGCCCTGCCGATCCTCCTGATCGTCCTCCTGCTCGTCTTCCGCTCGCCGGTGGCGGCGGCGATCCCGCTCGGCTTCGGCGCCGCCGCGGTGCTCTCCTCGCGCGGCCTGCTCTCGATGGCGACCCACTGGTTCGGCGTCGACGCCCTGGCGCTGACCGTCTGCACGATGATGGGCTTGGCGCTCGGCGTCGACTACTCGCTGCTGATGGTCTCGCGCTTCCGCGAAGAGCTGGCAGAGGGCGCCTCGCCGCTCGACGCCGCCTGGGAGACCCGCCGCACGGCCGGCCGCACGACCGTCTTCGCCGGCAGCACGCTGGTTCTCTCGATGCTCGTCGCGCTGATGGTCGTGCCCGGCGCGCTGCTCGCCTCGCTGGCCGCGACCCTCGCCCTGGTCGTCACCCTGACAGTGGGGATCGCCTACGCCGCCGGGCCCGCGATCCTCGTCCTGGTCGGGCCGAACATCGACCGCTGGCGCGTCGGCCCGGCCCCGAACGGCGAGCGCTCACGCCTGATGGCGGTCGTCTCGGCGGCGCTGAAGCGCCCCGCGCCGGTCGCGATCGCGATCGGCGTCCTCGTCCTCGTCCTCGCCTCGCCGGCGCTCGCGCTGAAGACCGGCCCCTTCAGCCTCGGCGAGCTGCCCCACGACAACCCGGCCCGTCAGGACGCCGAACTGATCCAGCACTCCTTCGGCGGCGGCTTCGAAGCGCCGTTCGTGCTCGTCGCCAAGACCGACGAAGGGCCGATCACAGAACCCTCGACCCTCGCTGCGCTCGGCCGCTGGCAGCGCCGGATCGCCGCCACCGAGGGCGTCGAAAGCGTGATCGGGCCGACCCAGGTGACCAAGGCGGTCGAACCGCTGCGCAAAGGCCTCTCGACGACGCTCAACTCCAATGGCAAAGTCGGACCGCTGGCCAACCTCAGCCGCCTCGGCCGCAACCTGGGCCAGGCGTCGCGCGGCGTCTCCCGCCTGCGCGACGGCATCTCGAAGGCGACCTTCGGCGCCGGTCTGCTCGCCGAGGGCTCCGGCCGCGCCGAAGAAGGCGCCCTCGCAATCGCCCAGGGCCTGGGCCAGGCCGTCGGCGCGACCCAGGAACTCGCCGAAGCGATCGAAAAGCTGGCGAAGGGGACGAAACGCGTGGCCGAAGCCCAGGAAGAAGCTGCCGTTGGCGCCTTGGCGATCAAGGTTGGGCTGGAAAGCATCCCGAAGAACCTGCGCAACAACGCGCTCAATCGGACGCGTCGCCTGGAAAAGTCGCTCGAAGAAGACTCCGAATCGACCGTACCCCGCCTGCAGGCGGCCGCGCAGGCGACCAGCGAACAGATCGCCACCGCCGAACAGCAGCTCGAAGGGATGACCGTCGGCAAAACCGACCCCAACTACGGGCCGGCGCTGGAAGCGGTGCGTCAGGCGGCGGCGGCCTCCAACGGGCTGCCCGGCGAACTGGCGGCCTTGGGTGAACGGCTCGATCACGACGCAAGAGAAGCGCGCCTGGCCACGCTCACGCTGAAAAGCGAAATCGCCCATCTCAACGAAGTCTTCTCCGGCTCCAAGCGCCTCCTCGAAGGCGAGTACGCGCTGCGCAAAGCCAACAACGAACTCGCCCACGGCGCCGCCAGGCTCAACCGCGAAACGCAGAAGGCGCCCGAACAGCTAGAACTGCTCGGCTCCGGCGCCTCGCAGCTCGCCGCCGGCCTCACCAGCCTCGTCGGCGGCACGACCGAACTGCAGCACGGCCTCGGCGAAGCGTATTTCCGCTCGCAGCCGCTGCAGACGGGCCTCAGTCGCGCCACCGTCCGCGTCCTCTCGCAGAGCGCCAGGCTCAACCGCCGTGCTGACCGCCTGCGCCGCACCTCGCCGGGGATCTTCGACAACGGCTTTTTCGTCCTCTCGGCGCTGGCCGGCACCCGCGGCCAGCTGCACGACCGCGCTTCCGAAGCCGTCGACCTCGAAGGCGGCGGCCAGGCGGCAACCGAGCTGATCTTCTCCCGCTACCCGTTCAACTCCTCCGGCTCGATCGCCCTCAACGACCGCCTCGACGAATACGCGCAGAAACTGAGCAAGGAAACCGGCCTGCACACCGGCGTCGCCGGCGGCCCGCCGACCCTCAACACCTACAGTCGCGTCACCCGCGAACGGATCCCGATCGTGGTCGCGGCGATCACCCTCGCCACCTTCCTCGTCCTGCTGATCGTGCTGCGGGCGCTGCCGCTGGCGGCGATCGCCGTCGGCCTCAACCTCGCCACGGTCGGCGTCGCCTTTGGGGTGCTGACGATCCTCAACCACGTCCCCGACGGCTGGCCGCTGGGCGGCCGCACCTACGTCGACGCGGTCGGCGCGACGATGATCTTCGGCGTCGTCTTCGGGCTCTCGATCGACTACGCCGTCTTCCTCCTTGTCCGCATGCGGGAGCACTACGACCGCAACGGCGACAACGCCGCCGCGATCGATTATGGCCTCGAGCACACGGCGCGGGTGATCACCGGCGCCGCCGCGATCATGATGGCCGTCTTCATCGCCTTCGCCGGCGCCCCGATCGCCACCGTCAGCCAGCTCGGCATCGGCCTCACGATCGCCGTCCTCCTCGACGCCACCGTCGTCCGCATCGTCCTGCTGCCGGCGTTGATGCTGCTGATCGGCGAGCGCGTCTGGTGGCTCCCACGCCCCCTGCAGCGCGTTCTGCCCCGCCTCAACGTCTAGCGGGGCTCCTCATTCCCTTCCTCTCCGGGTCGTAACGCATATCCCATGCATGACATGGGATATGCGTTACGACCGGAACCGGAGTTTGGGCGTCAGGTCTTCGGCGTGCACTTCCCCTTCACGACGGGGGTCAGCGATTCGCCGTCGAGGAATTCGAATTTGCCGCGCGCCTTCCACTTCTTGCTCGGGCAGCTGGCGTTGACGTAGCCGTGCTTCTTGCCCTTGTACTTGTAGGTCTTCGAGATCTTCACGCCGAAGCTGGTCAGCGCGCCCTGGCCGCCGGCGATCAGCGGGATGCTGACGTCGAGGCGGGCGCCGAAGCCTTCCTTGTTGTAGTTCTTGACGGCGCCGATCAGGACCAGCGTGGTCTGCACCGGGGTCTGGCTGTAGTTATGGAGCAGCACCACCGGCTTGCCGCCGTTCGGCACGCCGTTGAAGGCGACGATTTTCGTCGTCACCGGGAAGACTTTGGTGCCGACGACGAGGTTGGCCGAACCCGTGCCGGTGCCGATTTTCGCCTTTTTGCAGGCTTCTTCGGCCGCTTCGGTCGACGTGTTCTGGATCTTGCTCGCGTCGCAGGTGGGGTAGCCCTTGGCGAAGATCGAGAGCCCTTTGGGGAAGTCGACGATCGCCCGCGTCGCCGGCGAGGGCGTGCCGCTGGGGTTGGTCGTCGACGAAGTCGCCGTTTTCACTTCCAGCGTCACCGGCTGCGCCTTCGTCTTCGAGCGCTTGTTCGGCTTGATGTTCATCGAGATGCTTTGCGTGTTGCCGTCGGCGCCGGTCAGGGTCGGCGATTGGTAGGCGACGGCGTACGCGGCGACCGCCACGGTTACGCCGAGCGCCATGGCAACGACAAGGGTGAGACGTTTGCGCATTGGCTCCAGCTCCTCTATCCGTATTTGGCTGCGCCTCCCGTACCCTGATAACCACGCCGCACGCCCAGAGTAGCGCGTTGATTTCCAGTTAAGGCCCGCCTGGCTCAGCCGTGGCGGCTGGCCCCTCGGATACGATCGTGCTGCCGTTCCGCCGGGTTCGGAGGCCGGGGAACCGCAAGCGACGATCCGTGGCTGCTAATCCCTCAGGCGAGGACAGGGGCCCGGCGCAAGGCCGGAGGTTCTCCCCAGCGCGAATTGCGGCGATTGCCGCCCTCGCGGCCCTCGTCATCGCCCTCGGCGTCGTCATCTTCGGCGGCAACGGCGACCACAAGTACAACCTCCTCTTCCAGAACGCGAGCCAGCTCGTCCCCGACAACCCGGTGCTGATCGGCGGCCAGCAGGTCGGCTCGGTCGAAGAAATCACGCTGAGCGACGACAACCTCGCCGAGGTCGTCGTCAGCGTCGAACAGGAACTGCACGTGGGGACGACGGCGACGATCCGCGCCACCTCGCTCTCCGGCGTCGCCAACCACTACGTCTCGATCAGCCCCGGGCCGAACAGCCGCCCGGCGCTGGACGAAGGCGCGACGCTCGGCCTCGCCTCGACGACGACGCCGGTCGACATCGACCAGTTCTTCAACACCTTCCCGCCGCCCGTCCGCCGCGCCCTCGGCCAGTTCATCGAGGGCAACGCGGAATGGTATGCCGGCCGCGGCGCCGACGGCACTGCCCAGCGCGCCTTCGAATACTTCGGCGTCGGCCTCAACCGCACCGCCGCCTTCGTCCACGAGCTGAACGCCGACGAAGAGCTCTTCTCCCGCTTCCTCGTCGCCTCGGCCAAACTCAGCACCGCCGTCTCCGAACGCGGCGAAGAGCTCTCCAGCGCGATCTCCAACGCCAGCACCGCCTTCGGCGCGATCGCCCAGGAGAACGTCGCCCTCGACAACAGCCTGCAGCTGCTGGCGCCGACCTTCCGCCAGGCCAACACGACCTTCGTCAACCTGCGCGCCGCCCTCGACGACGTCGAACCGCTGATCGACGCCTCCGCCACCTCGACCAAGGGCCTGGCGCCCTTCCTCGCCGAATTCCGCCCCGTGCTGAAACGCGCCACGCCGGTCTTCAAAAACCTCCGCCTCACCGTCCGCCGTCCGGGCGAATTCAACGATGCCGGCGAACTGCTCGCCGACCTGCCGCCCGTGCAGCAGCGCGCTTCGAAGACCTTCCCCCACGCCGAAGACGCGATTGTCGCCTTCCAACCCAACCTCGACTTCTTCCGCGCCTACGCGCCGGACCTGCTCAACGGCTTCGCCAAGCTCGGCCAGATCACCGCCCCCTACGACGCCAACGGCCACTACGCGCGGGTCAGCTTCTCCGACCTCAACATCTTCAAATACAACGAAGGCACCAAACTCCTCGAACCGATCGCGCCCAGCGAACAGTACGACGCCTTCGGCCCCTCGGCGACGCCCAAGGTGCGCTGCCCAGGCGGCGGCAGCCAGTCCGCCGCCGATGAATCCAGCCCCTTCTTCGAACCGCGCTGGCCGGGAGCGAAAGTGACCGCCGCCGACTGCAACCCGGGAGACGCGCCGGGGCCATGAGACGACCGCTGATCATCGGCGCCCTCGTCGCGGCTGCGATCGCGCTCGTCGTCCTGCTCGTCTCCGGCAGCAGTGGCGAAAGCGGCTACGTCGTGCGCGCGATCTTCGACAACGGCGGCTTCATGGTCAAGGGCGAGCAGGTGCGCATCGCCGGCGCCAACGTCGGCGAAATCGAGTCGGTCGGCGTCACCCTGCCCGGCGAAATCGACAGCTACGAAGGCGGCGAGCCGAAGGCTGTCGCCGGCAAGGCGGTGATCACGATGAAGATCACCGATCCCGGCTTCCAGGACTTCCGCGCCGACGCCTCCTGCCTGATCCGGCCGCAGTCGTTGATCGGCGAGAAGTTCGTCGACTGCCGCCCGACCCTGCCGCGCGCCCCCGGCTCGCCGGAGGCGCCGGAACTGAAGAAGGTCCCCGAGGGCCAGCCGGGCGGCGGCAGCCAGTACCTGCTGCCGCTGGAGAACAACAGCACCAGCGTCGACCCGGACCTGATCAACGACATCAACAAACTGCCCTACGCGCAGCGCTTCCGCCTCATCTTCAACGAACTCGGCGCCGGCCTCGCCGCCCGCGGGCCGGACATCGAGGCCGCGGTCAAGCGCGCCAACCCGGCCCTGCGCGACGTCGACCGGCTGATCGGCATCCTCGACCGCCAGCGCAACCAGCTGACCAAGCTCGCCGCCGACTCCGAGCAGATCCTCGAGCCGCTCTCGCGCGAACGTGCCCACGTCGCCGGCTTCTTCACCAACGCCGGCGCCGCCGCCGAAGCCAGCTCCGAACGCGGCGCCGACCTGGAAGCCTCGCTGCAGAAGTTCCCCGCCTTCCTGCGCGAGTTCCGCGCCACGATGCACAGTCTGCAGGGCTTCTCAGAAGCGGCGACGCCGGTCTTCGACGAACTGGGCAAGGCGGCCCCCTCCTTCACCGCGGCGACGCGGGAGCTGGCGCCCTTCTCGGCCGCCTCGACGGTTGCGCTGAAGTCGCTCGGCGTCGCTGGCGAAGAAGCCGGCCCGACCCTGGTCGAAGCCGACCCGATCGTGAAGAAGACGCGTGACCTGGCCCGCTCCGGCGCCAGCCCGACGACGAAGCTGGCCAAGTTCCTCAACCGGTTGAAGAACAGAAGAGGCTGGGAATTCCTCAACGAGCTGATCTACAACGGCACCGCGACGACCAACGGCTTCGACAAGTACGGCCACTTCGTGCGCAGCTTGGTGACGCTGACCAACTGTCTTGACTACACAATCCAAGAAGTCAGCTGCTCGGCGAAGTTCACTGGGGCCTTCCACGCGGAAGCGTCGTCACTCAATGAAGCTGCTCTTCGCCAGCTGATCGAACAGGAAGAAGCACGCCTGGAAGGCGAAAGCGGCGGCACCTCGGCGCAGGCAAGCTCCCAGCTCCCCCAGCTCACCCCCCTCTCGCAGGCGACGCCGGCCGCGCCGGCGCTGGGCGAAAGCGAAGGCTTGGGCAGATGAGGAACCGCGGCGGCATCCAGGGGGTGGCGAGCAGCCCGACGATCGTCGGCGCGGTGACCGTCCTCGTCGTGCTCGTCGCCGTCTTCCTCGCCTACAACGCCAACAACGGCCTGCCCTTCGTCTCCACCTACAACCTGACGGCGCGGGTGCCCAACGCCAACGCCCTGGTCAAGGGCAACGAAGTGCGGATCGGCGGCGCCCGCGTCGGCGTCGTCAAGTCGGTCAAGCCGGTGCACCTGTCCGACGGCCGCGTCGCCGCCGAGCTCAGCCTCAGCCTCGACAAGAGCGCCGAACCGATCCCGGTCAACTCGACGATGATCATCCGGCCCAAATCGCCGCTCGGGCTCAAGTACCTGAGCATCATCCCCGGCAGCTCTCCGCGGGGCTACAAGGCCGGCGAAACGATCCCGCTTTCCGCCGCCCATCCCGAACCGGTCGACATCGACCAGTTCTTCGACATGTTCGACGCCAAGACCCGCACCGCGATCCAGCGCAACCTGGCCGGCTTCGGCAACGCCTTCGCCGGCCGCGGCCCGCAGATTAATTCCTTCTTCGCCGTCCTCCCACAGGCGCTTGAAAGCGGCGTGCCCGCGCTCGCCAACCTGGTCTCGCCGAGCACCAACTTCGGCGGCTTCTGGCGGGCGCTGGAGGCGCTCTCCGCCACCGTTGCCCCAGTGGCCGAGCAGCAGGCGAGCATGTTCCGCGCCCTCGACCTCACCTTTGCCGCCTTCGCCCGCGTCTCCCGCCCCTTCATCCAGGAAACGATCTCCAAGGGCCCGGAAACGCTCGACACCGCGACCGAAGACCTGCCCGCCTTCCGCCCCTTCCTCGAGAGCTCCGAACGCTTCTTCGCCGCCCTGCAGCCCGGCGCCCGCGCCCTCGCCGAGACCTCGCCGACGATCGCCGCCGCCCTGCGCGCCGGCACCCCGGTGCTGAACGAATCGCCGAAGCTGAACGCGCAGCTGCCGCCGACCGCTGACGCCCTGCTCGCCTTCCAGGAAGCGCCAGGCGTCTTCAACGGCCTCGACCTGCTGATCGAAACCAACGACCTGCTGCAGCCGGCGATCAAGTTCATCGGCCCGGCGCAGAGCACCTGCAACTACCTGGCGATCGACTTCCGCAACCTGGCCAGCGCCTCCAGCGAAGGCAACTCGCTCGGCAACTGGATCAACGCGATCGCCTTCCAGACCCCGAGCGGGCCGAACTCGGAGGGCGGTCCGGCCTCGGCGCCTGCCAACAGCCCGGAACCGAAAGACGAAAAATTTCTGCCCGTCGCCGAAGGCAAAGCCAACCACCTGCACTCGAACCCATACCCGAACACGGCCGCCCCCGGCCAGCCGAAAGAGTGCGAGGCCGGCAACGAGGTTTACAAGAAGGGCGTGACGGTGATCGGCAACACCTCGCGCAACGACGGCATCATCACCTCCGAACAGAGCAAAAAGCAGAAGGAAGGCAAGTAAATGGGGCGCCTGCCGGAGAGAGACGTCAGGGCCGCCGCCAGCAAGGGGGGGCGCTTCCGCTGGCGGCCGAGCAACGCGACGATCGCGGTCATCTTCCTGTTTGTCTTCACCGTCGGCCCCTACCTCGCCTTCACCGGCCACATCCCCTTCACCAGCTACGGCTATGAGCTGAAGGCGACCTTCTCCAACGGCGTCAACATCTCGGCCAACTCACCGGTGCGGATCGCCGGCGTCGATGTCGGCCGCGTGATCGGCGTCGAACGCGACGGCGACGCGACCACGGTCACCTTCACCGTCGAAGGCAAAGGCCGCCCCGTCCACGACGACGCCTTCGCCGCGATCCGCCCGCGGATCTTCCTCGAGGGCAACTTCTTCGTCGACCTCTCACCCGGCAGCCCCAGCGCCCCCGAGCTGAGCAGCGGCGAGACGATCTCGGTCAGCCACACCTCGACCTGGGTGCAGATCGACGAAGTCCTCACCGCCCTGCAGGCGCCGGTGCGGGCCGACCTCAGCCGCCTGCTCGAGGGCTACGGAACCGCGCTCACCCACAAGCCGACCGCGGCCGAAGACAAGACCCAGCTGCCCGAGGTGAAGGGCAAGACCGCCGGCCAGGCGCTCAACGGCACCTTCCGCTACGGCGGCGACGCCGGCCGCTACAGCGCCGAGGTCACCGACGCCCTGCTCGGCACCAAACCGCATGACCTCTCCCGCCTCGTCGCCGGCGCCGGCCGCGCCTTCGGCGCCCTCGGCCGCCACGAGGAGGACCTCAAGGGCCTGATCGTCAACTTCAACACCTTCACCGGCGCCCTCGCCGCCCAGTCGACCAACCTCACCTCCACCGTCCGCAACCTCGCCCCCGCCCTGCAGGCGGCGCACAGCTCGCTGGTCAGCCTCAACGAAACGCTGCCGCCGCTGCGCGCCTGGGCGATCGAGATGAAGCCGGCCGTCGAACAGTTGCCCGCCTGGATCGCCGCCGGCAAGCCCTGGATAAAGCAGGCGATGCCATTGCTCTCCGGCAAGGAGGGCGGCGGCACGGCGAAACTGCTGCGCCAGGCGACCCCCGGCTTCGCCGCAGCCGCCCACTACGGCAAGGCTCTCGCCCTGCCGCAGCTCAACCGGATCAGCCTCTGCACGACCAAGGTCCTCGTCCCCACCGGCAACCAGGTGATCGAAGACCAGTTCTCGACCGGCCAGCCCAGCTACCGCGAGTTCCTCTACACGTTGGTCGACTTCTCCGGCTGGGGCTCCAACTTCGACGGCAACGGCCCCTTCGCCCGCATCCAGCCCGGCGGCGGCAACGTGCTCGTCGAAGGGGACGATCCGTTGGGCAACCTGACGACCGACAAGCGGATCTTCGCCCACACAGCCGCTGCGCCGATCGGTACCCAGCCGCAGCTCGGCGGCATGCCGCCGCACAAGCCGGAAGTGCGCTGCGACTCCAACCCGGTTCCCGACCTCAACGCCGGCTTCGGCCAGCCCGGCGCTCCCAGCCCGGAAGCGATCACGCCATGAGCCGCTGGTCCCACTTCCGCTCCTCGCTCTCGCGCCAGTCGCGAGGGCGCAGCAAGGACACGATCGCGATCACCGTCCTCGCCGCGCTCGGCATCGTGATGACGCTCTGGATCTTCACCCAGCAGAAAGCCTCGCTGCCCTCCTGGGTCCCCTTCGTCGGCGAAGAGTTCGCCCACGTCACGGGCGAGTTCACCACCGCCCAGGCCGTCACCCCGGGCCAAGGCCAGGCGGTCGACGTCGCCGGCATCCAGATCGGCAAGGTCACCTCCGTCGACCTCGAAGACGGCCACGCCGTCGTCGGCATGGACATCGAACCGAAATACCTCGACCTGATCCACCCCGACGCGACCCTGCTGCTGCGGCCGAAAACCAACCTCAACGACATGGTCGTCGAGATCGACCCCGGCGCCGGCAAGGGCCACATCGAGGACGGCTACCGCTTCCCCCTCTCGCGCACCGAACCGAACGTCAACCTCGACGCCTTCCTCGCCACCCTCGACGCCGACACCCGCCAGTACATCCAGCTGCTCGTCGCCGGCGGGGCCCAGGGCATCGGCGGCCGCGGCCGTCAGCTCTCCGGCGCCCTGCGCCGCCTGCAGCCCTTCGCCCACTACGTCGCCGACCTCAACCGCGCCGTCGCCCGCCGCCGCGAGGCCGTCGCCCGCGCGATCCACGACTTCAGCCTGCTCACCGTCGAACTCGGCCGCCACGACTCGCAGCTCGAACGCTTCGTCACCTCCTCCAAGGCGGCGCTCGGCAACTTCGCCAACCAGCAGCAGTCGATCGAACAGACGCTGGTCGAGTTCCCCTCCGCCCTCTCCGCCGCCCAGGCCGCCTTCTCCGCCTCCGACCGCTTCTCCACCGCCGCCCGCCCGGCCCTGCTCGGCCTCATCCCCCAGGCCCAGGCCCTGACCCCGGCGCTGAAGGCCAACGCCCGCTTCTTCGAACAGACCGTGGCACCGATCCGGGATCAGATCCGGCCCTTCACGCGGGAAATCCGCCCCGTCCTCGTCCACGCCAGGGAAGGCTCGGCCGACTTCGGCAAGAGCGTGCGCGGCTTCGGCGAATCGCTCGGCTCCTTCAACTCCTTCCTCAACGAACTCGCCTACAAGCCGAAAGGGTCGAAGCAGAGCTTCCTCTTCTACCTGCCCTGGCTCAACCACGACTTCAACTCGACCTTCAGCCTCGACGACCCGGCGGGGCCGATCCAGCGCGGCCTCGTGATGATCTCCTGCAACGGGACCGAACTCGGCTACCCGTTTGCGCGGGAAAAGCCGTACATCGAATTCCTCCTTCGCGGAGCGAATGTCCCGCGCAAGACCGAACTGCCCACTATCCCACCAGATCCGGAATCCATAAAAGAAGGCATAGAAGCGACCGGCTGCGGCCCTGAATCCGAAAAATGAGCAAGAAGGCACCCAGCACAGCCCAGCTCCTCGTCATCGCCGGCTTCGCCCTGTCCTGCTTCGGCATCCTCCTCTTCCTCTGGATCACCTTCGGCGGCCCGACCCCCTTCAAGGCCAAGCCCTACCAGGTCGAGATCCCCTTCAACGAGGCCACCCAGCTTGCCCAGCAGTCCGACGTGCGCATCTCCGGCGTCTCCGTCGGCAAGGTGCAGGACATCGTCCTCGCCCCCAACGGCAAACAGGCCCTCGCCAAGGTCGACATCGAAGACAAGTACGGCCCGCTCCCCAGCGACACCCGCGCCATCCTCCGCACCAAGACGCTGCTCGGCGAGACCTACGTCGAACTCACCCCTGGCGACAAGGAAGCCCCATTCCTGCCCGACGGCGCTGAACTGCCCGAGGCCAACATCGCCGAATCGGTCCAGCTCGACGAGATCTTCCGCACCTTCAACCCGCGCACCCGCGCCGCCTTCCAGACCTGGCAGCAGGAAGCCGCCGCCTCGATCGCCGGCGAGGGCGCCAACCTCTCCTACGGCTTCGCCCAGCTCGAACCGGCCTTCGTTCAGTTCGACCGCCTCTTCCGCGTCCTCGACAGCCAGCGCCTCGCCGTCAAGCAGGTCTTCCGCAACGGCGCCACCGCCCTCTCCGCCCTGCGCGGCCGCCAGGGGGAGCTCGCCACCCTCATCCAGAACTCCAACGAAGTCTTCTCCACCACCGCCGCCCGCGACCAGGACATCGAAGCCGCCTTCCGTGCCTTCCCCACCTTCGAGGACGAGTCCCGCCTCACCCTCGAACGGCTCAGGTCCTTCTCCGAAGACGCCACCCCGACGATCCAACAGCTCGTCCCCGTCGCCGAACAGCTCTCGCCGACGCTAGTCAGCCTTTCCAAGTTCGCCCCCCAGGCCAAGGGCTTCTTCGAAGGGCTCAAACCGGTCGTCAAGCGCGCCCCCAAGGCCTTCCCGGCCCTGCGCAAGCTCTTCCGCGACCAGTTCCCGCCCCTCCTGCGCGCCGTCGATCCCTTTCTCCGCAACCTCAACCCTCTAGTTGCCGGCATCGGCCTCTACAAGCACGAGCTCACCGCGGCGATGGGCAACGTGGCGGCGATGTCGAACGCATTCCTGACGGTCGAAAACGAACGAGGCGAACACACTCACTATTTGCGCGTGATGGGTCCGGGAAGTCCCGAGTCGCTGGCGACCTTCCCAACGCGGACCACGACCAACCGCACCAACGCATATGCTCAGCCGCTCACTCTCGAACAGCTCGCATCCGGCCTTCCTGTTTTCGACGATCGCGGCTGCACGTCCGGGGTTACCGCGTCGCTCGATCTCGAAACACCGAAAAACCCAACTTTCAAGGAACGCACCAACGAAACCCGTCCCGGCAAAACCCCCGAAGAAAACGAAAAAGCCAACGAAGAACGCGCCGTCAAATTCTTCGAAATCATCAAGAGGTACGCATACGCCGGCCAGGAAGACTCAGCCGCCGTCCCCGCCCCCGGTTGTACCCAGCAGGGACCCTTCAACCCTGTCGGCCGCTCCGGCACTGCGACGACATACCAGCACTTCTACGAACAGAGCGAATAGGCTGGTCCATCAGGGGGTGTCCTTGATGATTACCTGGTCGGGTGGATTGCTTATGTGATCCCTCCGAACAAAGACATCATCATGAACTTGAACCATTACGGTTTGTCGTCCCGTGTAGAGCTGAGCAAGCCGCGCCGAATCCTGCGCAATTCCTACTATTAGGCGATCAGTTTCACTAGGTCGTAATCTAAGTGGAGTGAGAAAGGCCGTAAAGAGGCCATGCCTAGCAATTTTTGCGACTGTATCGCAAGTTACTCCGACGAGCTTTCGTTCCCGCTTTTGACTCGACACTAGGCATATGTATTGATTACCGGGTACAGCCCATATAGCAGCTAGGTCGTTTGCTGGGAGGCGCTGACTAAGTGACCAGTTAAGTCCATAAATAGGCCGTCTCAATATATGTCTAATGAAGAAAGGTAGACGCTCTGGCGAGCTCCGGAATATCCTAAACGCTTCGCGCTCTGAATCTTGCAGGCGCGTGATCACTGGCAAATCTACCGCTCTATTCCCCGAAGCTGATTTGTTTCTCCTGTGTTGGTCAGAAGCTCCATCGGATCCGGCCATCAGCAAAACTACAGTAAGCGAGAGCAATATTAGGAAAATCGCAGCGGCCAAGCCTGCGTGGCGCTGGCTTGGCCGCTTGCAAAGCACCGCATTAATCACCAACGCCGCCTAGCAGCCTTCGTAGCACACCTCGTTGCCAATAAAGACACCTGTAAAGCTTAGGTTGTTATTACGTATTACACCCTTCCTTTTTTTCCCATCGTTTACTGCGTAAACGTAGGCGGCTGGGTGCGATTCTTTAGCCCCGCATACCCACGACTGCAGGAGTACGTTTTCACTATTGGCAAAGTCCACGCATCCTGCCCGTTCTTCAGTTGATACTGATGCGTTAAGCAGGTAGTTCCCAGGTCCCCAACAGCGGTCACCCGAGTGACCGTAGGGCTGCAGAGTTACATGGTCACAAAATGCCACAAGTGCCGACGCTCGAGGAACGGCGACAGCAAGGTACAGAATTCCCACCACGGCAAACGTCATAAATAGAGCCGTTACATAGCGGAAGCGAAGCGGGTTCCTAACTACTGCCGATTGGTTCATGTTGTTCCTTTGATTACACAATTGACATGTAGTAGGAACCTTCACACCCTGACAGCTACTTTGATCTAGCAATACGTCAAATCATCTAATGTCCGATTTGACGCCGGTCAAGTTGACCCGGATCAACGTCCGTCAACCTCAAAGCCGCTTCTACCTCAGCCATACAACCAGCAAGGGATCTGCCAAGCTTGTCTTCGACGACTCGAAGCCGGTTTTTAACCGTTTGCCGCGTAACGTCGAGTACGGTGGCAGCCGAAGCCGCATTCCGTTCGGCGGCAAAGTAGGCCCGGAGTGTTGTAAGGAGATTGGCCCCACCGTCAGGCTCGCTCAGGAGGGGGGCGAGATACATCTGCCGGAACGACTCAGTAAGCAGAGAGTCCTGAAGAAGGGCGGCGAGGATCGGATCGTCGCCGTAGCGGGAGAAGCAGTTGCCCCGCTTCAGACTCAAAAGCAAAGCGGCCCTGGCCTGTAAATGCGTAAGCCGCCAGCCCCCGAGGCCCCTACCGATCTCACCTACTGCCACCGCTGACTGAGAGGGCCAGCCTTCGGATACAAGCGTCTCCATCGCAGAAATGTCGGGCTTGCTTCGGCGGCCGAGCCACGCCCAGACGGGAGCGTCTGGGGGGCCGATGATCAGGGAAATGCAGTCGAGATCTTTGGCCAGTCCCTTGATTGCGCTGTCCGAACCGGGGCCGCGGGCGACCAGGCCGATGTGGAAGCCATTGAAGTCGTAATTGAACTGCGTTAGGTCGACCGGTTTGCCTTCGAGCAGTTCGCGAACTTGTCTGATTCGTGCCGATTCGGGCGAGGCCGCTAGCTTCTGGACCTCGTCGTCGTACTGATCGCCGATGTCGGGAATGAGCCGCCTGATTAGAGTCGAGCTGACCCGCCGTATCTCACTGTAAGCAGTGGATCCGAGCACCCCCTCCGCGGCGGCAGCCTCTTCGAGGAATACGTCGAGCAACGTGTAGCCGCCGACGTAGCGCTCGATCACGGCGTCGAGTTTCACGCCGTTGCGTGCAGCGAGCCTCGCCTGCGCGTATAGGGAAGTCGGCAGCGGGGGCGCGCTCCGCTCGCTGCTTTCGATGCACTCGATGCCGTACTCGAGCGCCACCGGAACAGAGTCCCTCAAGCCCACCGTGTACTCGGGGTCGACGCTCTCGTCTTGAGAGAACGCCCCCACGCTGGCGAGCAGCTCCTGTTCGATCTCCTCCTTGCGTGCCCTCAGGCGTTCCCCGATGACCTGGCGGGCCTCGGGGAGCGAACGTTTCGAGCTACGAGAGCGACTTGCTGACGATCGCGGCGAGCCCACTCGTTAACTGCCCCTGCTGCAGCAACGTTTAAGTTTCATTGGCGGGCAATCTAACACCGATTCTCATGTTTATTAAAAACTTCTCTATCTATGCTGGAATCTAGTCCAGTATTCCCTGGTTCAGCGCGTCCGCCAGTTCCGCCATCGCCCGGTGTTCCAAGCTGGCTTGCGCGTATCCGTTGGCCTCGTCTGTACCCCTCGCCAGCTCGGCTACGTAGTCCCGCAGCTCTTCGTCATCGGGGAAAGCTCCTTCGTTGAGGCCGGCGAGCAGCGCGTCGTAGATCGCGACTTGGCGCGTGGAGCCCGGCGGGCCCTCGAGGTCTCGCCGCAGGTCGGTGAACAGGTCGACCAGGAACTGCCGCGACTCTCGGGCGATCGGCTTCTTCGGGGACTTCAAGGCGTTGGTGGTCATCGACCCGCGACAGTCACGACCTGGTGGCCGGCCGCCGACGTCGCCGGCCGATCAACGACGGTTACAAGGCCGACGCCGCGCAGGATCGTCAGGTGGTACCGCGCCCCGGGAAGCGTCAAGTCGAAAGCCGCCGCCAGCTCTGCCTCCTCAGCGCCCTCTCTTCTGTCCATCAGATAGCTGAGCATCCCGACGCGCTTGGGGTGCCCCAGCGCCCCGCGCAATAAGGGGCCTTCTGCATCCGTCTGTTCGCTTGAGATTGACAGAGTGCCATCACGATTTCAGATCGCCGCAGGCGTGACAAAGCCGACCTTCGTTAACGCTCACCGTTTGCTGATCGGCACTCGCGGCGACTCCTTGGTTATCCGTGCGCCCGCACGCTCAAAGGCCATCAGCGAAGCCACTACGATCACGCCAGTCTCCCCCGACCTGGCCATCCGGTTAGTCGCTCTAACCTCGATGTCCTGCACGCTTTTCAATCTTTCCAGGACCTCAAAATCGCCATTCCAGCAGGCAGTAAAGAATTCATCGAGTTCGATCCTTCCCTCTGCGTCGAGGCAAGGTTCATCCGAGACAAGGCAAAGGGCTTCATCGCTGGCCATCTTCCTTTCGCGGTACGACGCTAGGGCCTCAGCTACGGACCACTGGAGATGCACGCCAATGGCTTCGTGTCGTTCCCCCAGCGACAACTGACCGAACTCGTTGCGGTCCATGAACGGCCGTTTGATCGCTCGATAGACCGCCCTTTTGAAGTTCTCCCTCCCCTCATAGCCGACAAATTCGATGCAGCCCGCGTCGTAGAGGTCGCGCAGATGATTGGTCACGTGTGATGTGTCCTCGCCGATCATCTGAGCAATCTCAGCTGCGCTGAACTCTCCCTCGTGGAGGATGATGAGCGCTTCGTGCCGGATGCGGTGGTTAGTGGGGTATGTAGGCGCTTCCTCTGGCAACCGCGACCGTTCTTTAGCTGGCCTCCGTCCCGGCTTCAGCTCCGCGTGCTTCATGCCCTCGCTTTCCCCTCGATCAAATCCATTGAAGTTCTTTAGGTGACCCGAGCATAAATCTTCGCCCTCGCTTAAGCGCGCTTAGCGCTAACCGAGGGCCCAACGCTAAATTTTTCCTTAGCATCTCTCCTTTGGCCCTGGCAATTCGCTGGGCCTGACAGGCGGGAGGGGGTGAGCAAGGGATGAAGATCGCGTCCGCGGGTTCGATCGTGCCGCTTCTGCACACGCTGAAGACGAAGTAGGCATCTCGTGATGCGAGCCGGCCTTCGGTCGCTGCGAAAGTCGGAGGCCGGCTCCAAAAGTCCATTGCGAATGGAGCCACGACAGGCCGTTGGTTGCCATGAAGAAGGGAGATGAGCACGATGAAGCTTGGATCGTCCGAGCCGGCTGTGCCGCTGCTGCGCATCTTGAAGCAGCGGTAATCGGCCTGGGCCGGCCTTCGAGCACCCACAAAGGAAGGCCGGCCCCAAATCCGTTGCCGGTAAGCATCAAAGCCACGGGAGGTGAGAGGCAATGAAGATCGCGTCCGCCAATTCGATCGTGCCGCTTCTGCAAACGGTGAAGACGAAGTAGACGACTGATGGATGGCCGGTCCTCGGCCGCTCGCATAGGACCGGGGACCGGCCCGATCGTCAGCTCACCTGAAGCTCGCCCGCCGTCCGGAACTGCGGAGGTTGCCATAGGAAACTTCACAAGTCAGGAAAAAGGCTACCGCTTGAGCCGGTGGCGGGGTCTCGACTCGGTGTTCCACGCGACCCCCGCAGACAAAAACATCCGATTTGTCTGCGATGCTCTAGCGAATGGCGGAATCGAAACAAGGGGCGCTCGAGTTGATCGCAGCACCTGTGATCGAGAAGCGAGGCCGAGGCTTTGAGGTCGCAGATTGCGACCTCAAACGGTGGTAGGGGTGGGCGCCGCTATGTCCCGTTGCGATCATGCGGGCGTTCGTAGAGCTTCGCCGCGTTGCCAGCTCCTATGCAGTTCTGCAAGAGCGGCTAGGGGAGCTCGAGCGCGAGACTGCGGCGAGATTCGGTAAGCACGACCGACAGTTGAGCTAGATCTTCGAGACCCTGAGGCAGCTGATCAACCCGCCGGCCCGGCCGAAGCGCCCAGTCGGGTTCAGGTTTCCGAGGACGAGTAGCGGCCTCATCGCAGGTGGCCTAGTTTGAAGTTCGCCTCGCTTGACGAAGGCGTTCCAGAAACGGTCGTTTCTGCGCACCACACGCGCGTCCGGGCCGTTCAGGCTGGCCGACTATGGGCGGCGAAAGAGCAGAGGACGTCCTTTTCGACATCGCATACGACGAGTCCGCACGTGCACTCGCGGAGCAAATGTCGCTGATCGACAGCTTCCACACCAGAGCGGGATTGTTGCTGTCGGCGGGTGCTATTACGACCTCCGTGCTTGGCGGCCGGGTCCTCGACGACGGGTCAGTTGGACTTGCGTCGTGCTCGGCGCTCGCTGCGTTTTTCGCGCTGGCCCTTCTCTCGATGACGATCCTCTGGCCTCGCCAACAGGAGTTCGCCGCCGACGTCGCCCGGATTATCGGGAATCACATCGTGAGCGGCGATGCTGGATCGGCAATCGACCTGCAGTTGATGCTGACGATCCAGATGCAGCGAAGCATCGCGGCGAATTCTGCCGAGCTCACCCAGATGGCGTCGTTCTTTGGGATAGCCTGCGGCCTATTGCTCGTCGAGGTTCTCTCTTGGATCACCGCCATCGTTACGAGCGTCTAAGATCTCGATGATGACAAAAGATTACGGTTCAGATCCAAAGCCTTCTCCTCGGAAGTCGTCGGAGGAGTTGCCGAACGTGATGCTCCCCATCATGTATGGCTTCTCCCTGCGCTACCTGCTTCCAAGGCGCTGGTGGCCGAAACCCCCCGGCCGCTCTTGAGTCCCGTGTGCTGCTCGATCGTCGGCGTCAACGCACGAGCAGGTCGCTGACCGAGACGCCCACTGCTTCGGCTAGAGACTCGACGGTGGCGATGCGCGGGTCGCGCTTGCCGCTCTCGATCCTCGACACCTCAGTCGGATGAACGCCGCTGCGTTCCGCCACGGCCTCCTGCGTCAGGCCGGCGTGTTCACGGGCCTGCCGGAGGTTCCTGCCAAGGGCCCGCTGGATGTCGGCCCTGCGTGTATCGCCACCCACGCCCGGGATCGTCTGGCCTGGCGTCCCACTTCTCCATAGGAAATTTCACAAGTCTGAGAAAGCTATCGCAGCACCGACTCGACGCGGTCGACAGCCTGCTTGCGCTCTCGACCGTCGTCATCTGCTCCACGTCGAGATCCGTCCGGCCTGCCAGCTTTCTCCCCGAGATCGAGCTGAGCGAGGAGCCCACGAAGGTGCTTTGCGAGATGATCGGTGTGGTCGACGCCGGTCGCCTGGGCAACCAGGTCGGGCACCTGACTGCCGAGGAGATGGCGGCGGTGGACGACGCCCTCGAGCTCGTCCTCGATCTCGCTTGAGCGAAGTCCCGGTCCCGTTCGCGGCTTTCCTCTTAATTTGCAGAGACGACGCTGAGACGGCACAGAGCTGTCTGATTTTCTAGGGATTCCCGCCGGTTGCCGCCGCCGCGGGTCCTTAACTAGGTCGATGGCATCCGCGCCCACAGCCCACGTCCCGCCGCAGAACATCGAGGCTGAGGAATCGGTGCTCGGTGCGATGCTGGTCGCCGAGTCGACGCTGACGCGCGTGATCGACGAGGTGAAGCTGAACGCGAGCGACTTCTACCTCGAAAAGCACGCGACGATCTTCACCTGCGTCCACGACCTCTACGCCGCCTCCAAGCCGGTCGACGAGCTCAGCGTCAGCGAGGCGCTGACCCAGCGCAACCAGATCGAGGAGGCGGGCGGCAAGCACTACGTCTCCGAGCTGGCGGCGAAGGTGCCGGCGGCGGGCAACGCCAAGCACTACGCCGAGATCGTCCAGCAGAACTCGCTGCTGCGCCGCCTGCTCGGCGCCGGCCAGCAGATCCAGGGCTGGGTGCACGAGCGCGACGGCGAACCGCGCGAGCTCTCCGAGCGGGCCGAGAAGCTGCTCTTCGACGTCGCCCACAAAGAGCAGGCGAGCGACTTCAAACTCCTCTCCGAGATCCTCCACGACGAGGTCGACCGGCTCGAGAAGCTCTCTACCGGCGAGCTCGAGCTGACCGGCACCCCCTCCGGCTTCCGCGACGTCGACTCGATCACGGGGGGGTTCCAGCCGGGGAATTTGATCATCGTGGCTGCACGGCCGGCCATGGGAAAGTGCAATTCCGCACAAAGTCTGGTCTATGACCCTACTACTGGGGCGCGGCGTCGAGTCGATGAGCTGTTTCGCGCGCATATCGGTGGGGAGGAGGTTTGGGTCGCTTCGCTCGCCCCCGATCTGAAGATGAAGCCGGCCAAGGTTGCAGCGATCGAGTGCAACGGTCGCAAACCGGTCTACCGGCTGACGACGCGCCTCGGTAGGTGGACGGAGGCGACCGCGAACCACCCAATCCTGACCAGCTCTGGATGGGCTGAGCTGGGGGATGTCACGTCCGGGACCCGTATCGCTGTTCCACGCCGTCTTCCCCGGCCGAGCCGGACGGTCGAGCTTCCCGACGCCGAGGTTGTGCTGCTCGGCGCGCTGATTGCCGATGGCTCGATTACAGGACAAACGCCGGCCTACTGCTATGGCTCGGACTCCGGCGTGGTTGGAACCGTTGAGGCAGCAGCCGAGGCATATGGCGTTCGATTTCAGCCGCTCCGGGGGGAAGCTAAGGGGAGCTCATATCTGAGTTCGGGGCATGGATCAGGGCAAAACCCGGTGACTCAAATGCTGCGCCGCCATGGCCTCATGGGCCTGCGCTCAGCCGAGAAGTTCGTCCCCGACGCGATCTTTGGCCTCTCCGACGAGCAGATCGCCCGCTTCCTTGGCGTCATGTACGCCTGCGACGGGCACGTCTATTGCAGTGACCGCCTCGCCCAGATCGGCTACACGACGATCAGCGAGCGTCTTGCCCGCGACGTGCAGAATCTCCTGCTGCGGCTAGGCATCGTCGCCACGATCCGGACCCTCAAGCGACCCGTGTACGAGGGCACCGGCAAGGTCGCTCGCGAGATCCGAATCACCTCGCAGGAGAGCCTGCGCAGGTTCTGCGAGCTGGTGCCCATTCCCGGTAAGGAGGACAAGCAGGAAGAGGTCTTGGAGCGCCTAGCCGCCGCTCCCCGGTCGACCAACACCGACACCTTGCCGACCGAGATCTGGGACGAGATCCTCTTCGCGAAGGGCGACCGGTCTTGGGCCGACGTCAGCGAGACGACTGGCCGTCCGCGCAGCCACAACTGGCATGTCGGCAAGCGGAGCCCTTCCCGTGGCCTCGTCGCCGAGCTGACCACCGCCGTCTTCTCGCCCGCCCTCGAGGAGCTCTGCGACTCCGACATCTGGTGGGACGAGGTCGAGTCGGTCGAGTACGTCGGCGAAGAAGAGACCTACGACCTCGACGTGCCGGGTCTGCGCAACTTCGTCGCCGACGACATCGTCGTCCACAACAGCGCGATCGTCGCCAACATCGCCGAAAACGTCGCGGTCAAGCGCGACCTGCCGGTCGCCTTCTTCTCGCTGGAGATGTCGGAGGTCGAGCTGGCGCAGCGCTTCATCGCCTGCCGGGCGCGGATCTCCGGCGACAAGCTGCGCAAGGGACAGGTGTCGCAGAAAGACTGGCCGAAGGTCGTGCGCGCCTGCAACGAGCTGGAGGCGGCGCCGCTCTGGTTCGACGACTCCTCCGACCTAGGCGTGCTGGACCTGCGGGCGAAGGCGCGGCGGCTGCACGCCCAGGAACAGGACAGGGGCGGCCTCGGTTTGATCATCGTCGACTACCTGCAGCTGATGCGCTCCGACGACCCCCGCGCCAACCGCGTCGAGCAGGTCGGCCAGATGAGCCGAGGGCTGAAGATCCTCGCCCGCGAGTTGGAGGTGCCGGTACTTGCGATCTCCCAGCTCTCCCGCGCGCCAGAGCAGCGCCACCCGCCCAAGCCAATGCTCTCCGACCTGAGAGAAAGCGGAAATTTGGAGCAGGACGCGGATCTCGTCGCCTTCCTCTACCGCGAGGACTACTACCGCGATCCCGACGACGAGCCGGACGGCCTCGCCGACCTGATCATCGCCAAGCACAGGAACGGGCCGATCGGCTCGCCGAAGCTGGTCTTCCTCGACCGCTTCCCGAAGTTCGCCGACTTCGCTGGACGCGAGCAGCCGATCGAGCAGCCGGCCGGCGAGGGCCCGCCGCTGGACGACGTCGCCGCGGCGGGGCCTGAGTTCTGATGCCAGCCATCGCGCGCAGCGAGCCCTTTCGCGCTCCGAGTGCCTGCACGCTGGGGGTCTGCGACGGCTCGGGCTGGATCCTCGGGCCCGAAGACGTTGCCCGCGAATGCGAGTGCCGCGCCGAGCGGCTCAAGCGCGGCCGGGTGCGGGGCGTCGCCTCGGTGATCCCATCCCGCTACCGCGGCGTCTCCTTCGATCGACCCCCGGTCTCGGACATGGAGCGGGACATGGGCAGTCGGGGGGTCGTTCGCGCGGTCCGCGCGTTTACCGATCGCCTCGACGAGAACCTCGATGCCGGCCGGGGCCTCTGGTTGATGGGCGATACCGGGACCGGCAAGACGACGCTCGGCATGTTGGCCGCGAAGGAGGCGCTCGCCGCAGGCAAGACGGTCGCCGTCTACTTCACACCGAAGCTGCTGACGCAGATCCGTCAGACCTACCAGGCGACCGATACCGAGGACGCATACGACGCCTTCTTCAAGCGCCTCACCTCGGTCGATCTCCTCTACATAGACGACCTCGGTTCCGAGCGGCACACCGACTGGGTCGTCGAGCAGCTCTACGCGCTCGTAAATGAGCGTTACGAGAACCAGCGCTCGATGCTCGTCACGAGCAACGCCACCGTTGAGACGAGGAAGGGCAAAGAGGCCATAGCTCTGGTCCAGCAGGGGCAGGCACAGCTGCGCGACCAGATTGGCTCCCGCACCGTCTCCCGCCTGATCGAGATCTGCGGCGATCCCCTGCCGCTTTTCGGCCCTGATCATCGCTTTGAGGCCCACCCGGTCCCATAAGCCTCTCTGCGCGAGCTCCATACCGTCGTAACGCATTTCCAATGAAATGCATGGCATATGCGTTACGACCGGGAGGCGGGACGGGTCGACCGTCGGTCTGGCCAGGTCGCCTAGCCGCTCAACCCGGCACAATCTCCCGGTCATGCCGGGACTAGCGATAGTCGGCGCCCAGTGGGGCGACGAGGGCAAGGGCAAGGTCACCGACCTCCTTGCCGAGGGGGCGGACGCGATCGTCCGCTTCCAGGGCGGCAACAACGCCGGCCACACGATCGTCCGCGACGGCGAGGAGTTCAAGTTCCATTTGATCCCCTCAGGGATCCTCTATCCCGACAAGGCCTGCGTGATCGGCAACGGCGTCGTCCTCGACCCGCGCATCCTGCTCGGTGAGATCGAGGGACTGCGCCGCCGCGGCGTCGACGTCGGCAACCTGAAGATCTCCGCCAACGCGCACCTGATCATGCCCTACCACGTGCTGCTCGACACGGCGGGTGAGGTGAAGCTGGGCAAGCTCTCGATCGGGACCACGCGCCGCGGCATCGGCCCCTGCTACGCCGACAAGGCGCTGCGCCTCGGCATCCGCGTCCAGGACCTGCTCGACGAGAAGATCCTCCGCACCAAGATCCGCGCCGCGCTCGAGCCCAAGCAGCAGGCGCTGCGCGAGCTCTCCGTGCAGCGCCGCAAGCTGCGCAAGGAGGCGGGCGAGGGCGACCGCGAGGCCGCCGAGCAGGCGATCGAGGACGCGCCGGACCCGCGCCTCGACCTGCACGCGATGACCGAGGAGCACGTCAACTACGGCCATCGCCTCGAGCCCCACATCGCCGACACCGCGCGCCTCTGCTGGGACGTGCTCGACGCCGGCAAGACGGTGATCTTCGAGGGCGCCCAGGCGACGCTGCTCGACCTCGACCACGGCACCTATCCCTTCGTCACCTCCTCCAACCCGATCGCCGGCGCGGCGACGGTCGGCGCCGGCGTCGGCCCGTCCGACATCGACGAGGTATGGGGCGTCGCCAAGGCCTACGCGACGCGCGTCGGCGCCGGTCCCTTCCCGACCGAGCTGGAGGACGAGGTCGGCAGGCACATGCTGGAGAAGGGCCACGAGTACGGGACGACGACCGGCCGCGAGCGCCGTTGCGGCTGGATGGACCTGGTGGCGCTGCGCTACGCGGTGCGGATCAACGGCATGACCTCGCTGGCGATCACCAAGCTCGACGTGCTCAGCGGCCTCGACACACTGCGCGTGGCGGTCCGCTACCGCTCGCGCGAGGGCGCCCTGCTCGACCGCTTCCCCTACCACCAGTCGATCCTGCACTCGGCGAGCGCCGAGTACGAGGAGCTGCCGGGCTTCGCCGCCGAGCTCGACGACTGCCGCAAGGAATCCGACCTGCCCAAGGAGGCGCGCGACTACCTCGACTTCGTCTCCGACTTCGCTGGCGTGCCGATCAGGCTGGTCGGCGTCGGCCCCGGCCGCGACCAGGTCGTCTGGCGCGACTGACCCTTCCGGTGCGCTTTATGTGGTCATAGACCACATAAAGCGCACCGGAAGCTAGGAAAGGGGGACGCCGGCGAGGGCGGCGACCTTCCAGCCTTCTTCGTCGGTCATGTTGATCGCGTAGACGGTCCCTTCCGCGTCGCGATAGAGCAGGAAGCCCCGGTCGCCTTCCCTGCGCAGGCTGCCCGCGTCGACGACGGTGGTTTCCCGTGCTACCTGCGGCGACAGGCTCGGCGTGATCGCGGCGAGCGCCGGGGGACAGCTCGTCTGCCCCTGTTTCGCCTGTTCGGCCAGCTGCGCGAGCTGCCCGGTGACCGTCTGAGAGAGGTTGGCGCACGCCCGGCTCCATTCTTCGCGAGCGCGGGCGACGTAGAAGTCGTGCAGCGCCCCCGCCGCTTCTTCCAGTTCCGATTCGCTCGCCTCGTCGCCGAATTCCTGGATGCTGTTGTCCCCCCCCTTGACGCGGAACTGCCCGGAGCCGCCGCCCGAGACCTGCAACGGGGCGACTGGCAGCGAGCGGTTCGGCTCCGTTCCGCCTTCGTCGCCCTTCGGCTCGGAGGGCTGCGACTTCCCCGAGCCGCCCTTGCCGCCTGCTTGCGCTTCGTCGGAGGCCTTGGTCGTCATCGAGCCCGTGTCGGAGTCCGAGCCACCGCAGGAGGAGAGGAGGCCGGCGAACGTCAGCAGCGCAGCCGCCGTCAGCAGCGCAGCGATCCGTGTCCCCCACCTGCTCACGCAGCGATTGTATTGCCCCCGCTCTGCGGTCCCGTCAGGTTCGTATGCAGCGGATACGCCGGAGTACAGAAATCGCTACCGGGACCCTTCGTGTTCTACAGTTTTCAAAGGTGGCTACGGGAAGACGCACGGCGAAACTGAACGAGCGGTTGCCGCGGGGCCGGCACGGCCTGCCGCGCGAGACCGTGACCGAATCTCAGCGCAATCGCATCCTGCAGGCGATGATCGACGTCGTCTCCGAGCGCGGCTACCCAGAGACCCGCGTGGTCGACGTGATCGGCGTCGCCGGCGTTTCGCGCAAGACCTTCTACGAACTCTTCTCCAGCAAGGAGGACTGCTTCCTCGCCGCCTACGACGTGCTGCTCGGCAACCTGCTCGGCGACACGGCGCGCGGTTTCGAATCGAAGCCCGGCTCCTCCTGGGCCGAGCGCGTCGCCGCCGGGCTCGGCGAGCTGCTCAAACACCTGGCCGAGCACCCCGACGAGGCCCGCTTTTCGATCGTCGAGGTGCTCGCCGCGGGCCCCAAGGCTCTGGCCCGGCGCGACGCCGCCCTGCGCCAGTTCACCGGCTTCCTCGACGCCGGGCGCGCCGAGACCTCGGTCGAGCTGCCGGGGATCACCTCGCTCTCGCTCGCCGGCGGCATCAATGAGTTGCTCTACACGGAGATTCTGCACGGCGCCGCCTCGCAGCTGCCCAGCCGCCTGCCCGACCTGATGTTCTGGATCACGCTGCCCTTCCTCGGCCCCGAGGGGGCGGCGAAGGAGCGCGAGCGCACCCGCCTCTCGATGCTCGAGAGCTGAGAAATCGCGTGTTAAGGCGCTCTTTTTTATGAATGCGAGGGTTTATCGAAGACGGGATGTTGGTAATTTGGCCCCTGGAGGGATACAAGGCTTTTCGAAGGCCGGGGTCTTTTGACGGCCAGGCCGCAAAGGAGAGAGATAGAGCACATGCGTAAGCGACTGACTTGGACGCTCGTCCTGGGCACGGTGCTCGCCGTAGCCTGCGCCGGGATAGCGACCGCAACCAAGCCGACGATCATCAAGGAAGGCAACCTCGAACTGATCCTCAACGGCGGCTTCACGCCGAAGAAGCTGCCGAAGAACAAACTGGCGCCGATCCACCTCAAAATCGAAGGCGCAATCAACTCGCTCGACGGATCGCACCCGCCGCCCTTGACTGAAGTGATCGTCGAAACCGACAAGAACGGCACGATCAACGCCAAAGGGTTGGCCAAGTGCACCGCCGGCAAACTGGCCGCGAGGACCACGGCCGCCGCGTTGAAAGCCTGCAAGCCGGCACAGGTCGGTGAAGGCAAAACCGATGTCGAGATCGCATTCCCCGAACAGAAACCGTTCATCATTCACAGCAAGCTGCTGGCCTTCAACGGCGGGGTCAAGGGCGGCAAGACGACGATCTACATCCACGCCTTCCTCTCGAACCCCGTCTCGGCTGCGGTTGTGACAACGGTCAAAGTCTCGAAAATCCACAACGGCCGCTACGGGACCAAGTCGGTCGCGACGATTCCGCCGATCGCCGGCGAAGGCGCGGTGAGGAAATTCCAGCTCGAATTCTTCCGCATGTTCACCTACAAGGGGAAGAAGCAGAGTTACCTGCTGGCCAAGTGCCCAGACGGCAAACTGCAGGCCAAAGCGGAATCCATCTTCCGCGAAGGTCCGCCGATGGTCGGCACCTTCAAGCGGCCCTGCACCCCGGCGGGCTGATCCAGACTCGACTCAGGGCGAAAAGGGGAAGAAAAAGGCGGCCACCGGCCGCCTTTTTCTATGCGCATTTGGATGAAGGAAATAGACTGATCGGAAGATGGGCAAGCGACTGAGGTCGGCACTCGTCCCGGGTATCGCTTTCGGCTTGGTCTACGCAGCTCTTTTGCTCGTCGGCTGGCCGGCCGATCCGGCCGCCTCCTCGAGCTACTGCTTGCAGGTCGCTTCCACCTGCCGCGGCGAAGGCAAACAGGTCGAAATCGACCCAAACGTCATCTCTTTCAGACCGGCCAAGCTGCCGAAGAGGAAACAGGCGCCGGTCCATCTCGACATCGATATGACGATCGGCATGTCCGACGGCTCCAATCCTCCGCCGTTGCGGGAACTGATCCTCGGAATCGACAGGAACGCGGCACTCGACGCACAGGGCCTCCCTGCCTGCGGACTCAAGAAGATCAAGGAAGCCACCACCTCGCAGGCGCTGAAGGCATGCCGTCCGGCGCTGGTCGGAGGGGGGAAGACGAATGTCGAAGTCGCCTATCACCCTCCTCTGCTCCCGTGGAGCAAGCTGCTCGCCTTCAACGGCGGAGTCAAGGACGGAAAGCCGACCGTCTACATCCACTCCTACCTCGTAGCTCCCATCTCGGCGCCTCTCGTGATGACGGCCAGGGTCTCGAAGATCCTCAAGGGACGCTTTGGGACCAAGCTGGCCATATCGATCCCACCGATCGCCAATGGCTCCGGGTTCGTGAGGAAATTCCAGCTTGACCTGCTCCGGTTGTTCGCCTACAAAGGCAGGGAGCGGAGCTTCGCGAAGGCGCGCTGCTTCGACGGCAAGCTCTTCGCCAGAGCAACATTGGCCTTCTTCGAAGCCCCGCCGGCGACCAGCACCTTCGTGCTTCCCTGCACCGTGAAGGGCTGATCGGTCGCCGCATGCGCAGGCGCTGGATCTCGATACTCGCACTCGCGACCGCCCTCGCCGTCGCCGGTGCCGGGATCGCGACGGCCCACCAACCGACGATCATCAAAGAAATCTCCCTTTTACCGGTGGAACTCAATGGCGGCTTCAAGCCGACAAGGCTGCCGAAGAAGACACTGGCGCCGGTCCACCTCGACTTCGAAGGGAAGATCAACGCGGCCGTCGGCTCCGATCCCCCGCCGTTGCGGGAACTGGTCCTCGAAATCGACAGGAACGCGGCACTCGACGCCAAGGGGCTGGCTGTTTGCAGGATCAGGCTGGTCGACTTGTTGGCCGTGCCGGACCCGTGCAGGGGAGCGCGCGTCGGGACGGGGGAGATGGAATTCGAGATCGCATTCTCCGAAACGCCTCCCTTTGCCGCGAAAAGTCACGCGGTCGCCTACAACGGCGGGAAGCGCGATGGCGTGACAACGATCCTGATCCACGGCTATCTCCCGAACCCGGTCTCGGCCTCGGTTTTGATCAGGGCCGAGATCACGAAGACCGACAACGGTCGCTATGGAACCAAACTCGTCGCGACGATTCCGTCGGTAGCCGGTGGCTCGGCCTGGATGAAGAAATTCCGGCTCGAACTCTTCCGCCGGTTCGCCTACAAGAGAAAGAGACACAGCTTCGTCAAGGCGAGGTGCTTTGACGGCAAGCTTCAGGTCGGCTGGGAGGCGACTCTCGCCGACGGCACCGTCTCCGACGGAAACTTCAAGCGGCCCTGCACCCCAGGGTGATCTCCCTCAGGCCATGGACGTCGAGACGCCGTCCGCGGCCGGAATATGCCCCTCCGCCTCCTCGCGGCGCTCGCCGCGGCGCAGCATCCGCTGGGTGAGGATGGCGATGCTGAGGATCGCCGTGGCGCCGAGGCTGAGCTGGATGCTGAGCAGGCCTTTGCGGGTCCAGTAGACGTCGCGCAGGTCGAGCAGCAGGGCGGCCTCGTCGAAGGTCAGGCCCATGCCGATGCCCGTCGTCACCGCGAGGCGCTCTTCCAGCGCCTCGTCGCGGGTCAGCAGCGCTGTCGTGCCCGAGGCGAAGCCGATAAGGATGCCCGGCACGAAGTGGTGGATGTGCCGGCCGCCGAGCCTGACGTTGCGGAACGGCCACCAGCGCTTGCGGATGCCCCAGGTCGAGAGGCGGACGAGGGCGAAGGAGCCGAGGAAGCCGGCGAGCAGGTTGAAGAGGACCGTTTCGCTGCGCGGCGTCGCGGTGTAGCCGCTGACGGCGACGTTGACCGTGTCGATCGCCGCCGCGGGTGCCGCCTCGGCGAGCCCGTCCGAGCCGTCGCGCTCGTGGGCGCGGCGGCGCAGCATGCGGCCGAACTGCCCGGCAAGCACCACGCCGGCGCCACCAAGTGAGACGGCGGCGAGGGCGGCCGTGGCGCGGTCTGAGCGGTTCAGCGTTCCTCGGCGACGATCGTCTTGACGGTCGCGGTCGTGCCGTCGGCCAGCTCGATCTCGACCATGTGGGTTCCGATCTCGCGGATCGGCTGCTCGAGCAGCACCTTGCGCCGGTCGATGCGCAGGTCGCGCGCTTCGCGAATCGCGTCGGTGATCTCCTTGGCGCCGACCGAGCCGAAGAGCTTGCCGTCCTCGCCGGCCCTCTGGTGGATCGTGAGCACCGTTTTCGCGAGCAGCTCGGCCGCCTGCTCTTCGCGTTCGGCGCGGCGCTCGTCGGCCTTCTCGGCCTCGGCGCGACGCCGCTGCGCCTCCTCGAGCGCACCCGGCGTCGCAGGCGCGGCGAGTTTGCGCGGGATCAGGTAGTTGCGCAGGTAGCCGGGGGAGACGTCGACCGGCTCGCCACGCTGGCCGAGCTCCTCGACGTCCTCGAGCAGGATTGCCTGCGTCATCAGCGCTCTCCGACGTAGGGCAGCAGCGCGATCTCACGTGCCCGCTTGACGGCGACCGAGAGCTGGCGCTGGTGCTTGCGCGAGAGGCCGGTGACGCGGCGTCCGCGCGTCTTCCCCTTGTCGGAGAGGAAGCGGCGCAGCAGGTTCAAGTCCTTGTAGTCGACCGCTTCGGAATTGATCCGCGTGTACTTGCGCGGTCGCGAGCGATCCGCACCGCGACGCCCGCGACGCGGTGCTGCACTCCCTGTTTCGTTGCCTCGGGCCATTCGAGCTCGGAATCCTACAGAAACGCGGTTCCAAGCCCGAACGGCCGGGCCGCGGCCCTAGAAGGGGATGTCGTCGTCGCTGCCGCCGCCGGTGGTGGCAGCCGCGAAGTCGGAGGAGTCGGCGGGGACGTCGCTGCTCGGCGTGAAGCCGCCGCCACCGTTTCCGTTGCCGCCGGAGCCGTCGCGGGAGCCGAGGAACTGGACCGAGTTGGCGACGATCCGCACCGCCTGGCGCCGTCCGCTGCCGTCTTTGGCCTCCCACTCGCTCCAGTCGAGGCGCCCTTCGACCGCCACCGGGCGTCCCTTGGAGAGGTAGTTGGCGCAGTTCTCGCCTTGAGCCCCCCAAACGGTGACGTCGAAATAGTTGGGCTTGTCCTCCCATTCGCCGGACTGCCCGTTCTTGCGTCGGCTGTTGACCGCGACCCGCAGGTCGCAGACGGGGGTGCCGCCGCCGGTGCTGCGCAGCTCGGGGTCCTTCGTCAGGTTTCCGGTAATCACCACTACGTTGATGTTCGAAGCCGCCACGGCTCTCAACTCCTCCGAATCGATGTCTGGACCCCAGTCTAAGAGCGGCGGCGGCGCCTCTCGTCCCCCTCGTACCGCAATCTCCGCACGAAAACCCTGCCGATGGGCCGAAAAGTGGAGCCGGAGTGGACTTTTAGGCCCGTCGGCGAACTACTCGGCGGGGGGAGCGGGCTCTGGGGCCGGCTCGGCTGCCTCGGGGGCAGGGACCTCGGTTGCCTCGGGAGCGGGCTCAGGGGCCTCGGAGGCGGCTGCCTCGCCGCTCTCCTCGGCCTCCGCCGCCTCGGCTACGTCCTCGTCCTCATCCTGCGACGCGACGCGAGGGGGGCCCTGTGGACCGCGCTCACGCGGGCCGTGGGCCGGTGCGGCGGCCGCGGGCGGCACCATCACCGGCGCGTCGACATCGACCTTGAAGATGCGGAAGCGCAGCACGCCGTCGGCGATCTTCAGGTTGTGGTTGAGCTCGTCAAGCAGCGCGTTGGACGCCTCGAAGCGAAACCAGCGGTAGTCGGCCTCGTTGCGCAGCGCGATCTCGTAGGCCATCTTGCGCAGGCCCCATTTGTTCTCGTGCTTGAGGGTGCCGCCGTTCTCGATTCGCCCACGCACGTCCTGCGCGAGCGCGTCGCGCCCGGCCTCGTCGGGGCCCGGGTCCAGCATCAGGACCAGCTCGTATTCACGTGCTGCTGCCAAAACGGCGAGGGACTATAGCTAGTGCGGCGCAAACTCCATCGAGCCGTCACCGGGCGGCGTGGGCGGTGACGGTGGGGGTTCCGGCGTGGGCGGTGGTGCCGGCGGAGGTTCGGGTGGCGGGACGGGCGGAATGGCGGGCGGGTCCTGGCGTCGAGTGGAGGAATGCGGCCGTGCGCGAAAGTGCTGCCTCGGGCACCGGGACCCTCCGAAATGAGGGACGCGGCCCTGCCCTCGGCAGCCACGCGCAGCGTCCGCACCCCCACTCGACGCCTCCCGCCCGAGATTCCGTTTGGCCGCAGCTTCTGGCTTGGCCAGCTCTCGTCGCGGCGGAGCCACCGCGATACGCGGCAAGCCCACATCCGCCGGTACCGGCGGAGGAGCTGGTGGCTTCAGCAGCGCTGGAGCAGCTCTCAGCGCAAGCAGCACTATTCCCATGGCGAGCAGCACCCGCCCAGCCATCGACCATCGAACCCGTAGACCGCTCACCAAGAGCTAAGGCTTTAGTCCGAGGAGTTCGCCCCCGCTTGGGAGAGGGGATTCTGCACCCCTCCGAACGGCTTGTACTTTTCCGCAGCTATCCCCCGTCTAGTACCAGGGTCTCAACGGCGGAAAAGTTGAGTGAGGAGGGGTGCAGAATCCCATCCCCTCCACCATCAACCAACCGCCTGGCGCAACTCCTCGATATCCCGCAGCTGGTCGTCGACCCAGTCCCCCGGATTCCTCGCATAGATGATCTCCTTCAGGTGCTGCGCCCGCATCCGCCGCTCCTCGGAATCCATGGTCAGCGCCCGATAGATCGCATCGGCCTGCTCCTGGATGTCGAAGGGATTGACCGAGAGGGCGCAGTCGGCGAGCTCCTCGTGCGAGCCGGTGTTCTCGGAGAGCATCAGCACGCCGTCGCGAGTATTGACGGCAGGGGCCTCCTTGGCCACCAGGTTCATGCCGTCGAAGAGCGAGTTGACCATCAGCAGGTCGAAGTGCTTGTAACGGGCGACCGCCTCGGGGAAGTTCTCGTAGACCTTGAGGTCGATCGGCATCCAGTCGGTGGTGCCGTGGCGGTGGTTGACGACCGCGACCAGCGCGTTGATCCGCTCCATGTACTCGGCGTACTCCTCCACGTCCTGGCGCGAGGGCTGCAGGTGGGCGATGAAGGTGACCTCTTCGCGGAACTCGGGGTGCTGGGTGAGGAAGGTGTCGAAGGCGGTGAAGCCGCGCAGCACGTTCTTCGAGAGGTCGGCGCGGTCGACGCGGATGATCAGGTGTTTGCGCCGGCGGGCGAGCACCTCCTCCTCGGCAGCGGCGACCTCGGCCGATTCCGCCGCCCGTTTCAGTCGCTCGGCGTCGATCGAGAGCGGGTAGGCCCGCGCCCGGGTCTCGCCCCCGGCGTGATGCACGACGCAGCGCTCGTAGTCGACCTCGACCTCGAGCAGTTCGTCGCAGCAGCGGATGAAGTTGATGCAGTAGGCGTGCGTGTGGAAGCCGAGGATGTCGTTGGCGAGCACGCCGCGGAAGATCGCCTCGCGGATTCGCCCCGGCAGGATTCGCCAGCTGTCCGGTTGGGACCAGGGGATGTGGACGAACTGGTGCAGGAAGGCGTCGGGCCGCTCGGCGCGGATCATCGCCGGCGCCGTGTAGAGGTGGTAGTCGTGAAGCATCACCAGCGGCCGCTCGCGCCCCTCGATCTGGCGCAGCACGGCGGCGGCGATGTCGCGGTTCACCGCCTGGTAGCCGAAGTCCCAGGCGTCGAGCTCCTCCTGACGGATGTCTGGTGCATTGGAGAGGTCCCAGAGGTAGTGCTGGATGAACCAGAGGATCGGGTTGGCGATCGCGTTGTAGAAGCGGTCGTAGGCCTCGGCGTCGCTGCCGACGAGCAGCACGCGGTAGTCGATCCCGTCGATCGAGAGGTCGACCGGCCCGCCGTCGCGCTCTTCGGCGACGGCGACGTCCTCGTCTGTCATCGCCGAGGCGATCCAGAGCGCGTCGCGGTGTGAGACGAGGCCGGAGAGCGCCGTCACCAGTCCCCCGCCGCCGCGGCGCACCGTGCGATTCCCCTCATCGTCGCGCTCGAAGTGGGCGGGCCCTCGATTGGAGACGATGATCAGCGGGTCGTTGTCCACCACGACCCCACCCTACCCCCGCTAGGTGCCCAGCTCGGCGAGCAGCTCCATCCAGTCGCGCAGCAGGCGCGGGGAGAGGAACTGGTGGCGGGCATGTTCCTTGCCCGCCCGCCCGAGGCGCTTTCCCAGCTCCGGGTCGCCGAGGATCTCGAGACAGCGCTGCGCGCATTCCTCCGCCGAGTCGACGAGAAAGCCGCTCTCGCCGTCCTCGATCTGCAGCGGGATGCCGCCGACGTTGCCGGCCACCGTCGGGCGGCCCTTCCAGAGCGCCTCGGTGACGGTCAGGCCGAAGCCCTCGCGGATCGACTTCTGCAGGCAGACGTCCGACTGCGACTGGAAGGCGTTGACCTCGATCGCGCCGACGTTGTTGAGGTTGTTGAGGATCTTGATGTCTTCGTCGCCGTCGGCGTACTCGAAGGTGTGCTGGAAGAACTCCCAGCCCTCGGGGTCGTCGGTGGCCATCGAGCCGACCAGCGCCAGCTGTACGTCCGGTACCTGCTCGTGGACGATCCGGTAGGCGTCGATCACGCCCATCGGGTCCTTCCAGGGGTCGAAGCGCGAGACCTGCGTCAGCAGCGGTCGGTCGACGTCGATCCCGAACTGACGGCAGACGAAGGCGGCGTCGTCGGGCGAGAAGGCCATGTTCTTCGGCGAGAGCGGGTCGATCGCCGGCGGGATGATCTTGACCCCGTTGTGGCCGTTGACCCCCTGCGGCACGTAGTCCGGCATGTGCCAGACGGTCGCGTCGTACTCCTCGATCATCGGCAGCAGCCGCGCGATCGGCTCCGGGTTGGGCTCGGAGAGGTCGATGTGGCAGCGCCAGATCCAGTTGCGCCCCTTTTCCTTCGCGCCGCGGCGCAGGCCGATCGGCTGCGGGTCGTGGACGATCACCGTGTCCCACTCCCCCCGCAGCCCCTCGGCGTTGATCGCGTTGATCTCGTCGAAGACCTCCCACTGCTCGACGCTCAGCGTCTCCTCGGCTCCCTGCAGCGAGTTGTGCAGGAGCTTGGTCGCGTTGAAGAACTCCTCCTTGCCGAAAATCACGTGCCAGTGGGCGTCGAGGCCGACGTCGCGCATCAGCGGCACGATCGTGTAGAGGATCTCCGAGACGCCGCCGCCGAACGCGGTCGCGCTGACGTGCAGGACGCGGTGGTCCTTCATCGGCTCGGCGAGCTCGCGGATGCGTTCGATCGTCTCCTTGCCCGCGATGTGGGTGTAATCGGAGAGGGACTTCTGGCCGAGCGTGACTTCCTGAAGCATTCCGCGAGTTCTATCGGCAGCAGCGGTCGGCCGCTTAGCCTCCGGGGCGCTTGCCCAGCGTCACTTCGACCTGCTTGCGCTCCCCGTCGCGGAGGACTTCGAGCGTCACCTTGTCGCCGGGCTGGTAGAAGGAGATCAAGTGGGCGAGCGCGTCCGGCCGCACGACCTTGTGGCCATCGACGGCGAGGATCACGTCGCCGCCGACGCTGTAGGCCACCGCCTGGAAGCGGACGCTTTCGTCACCGTCGCGCAGGCCGGCTTCGTCGGCCGGACTGCCCGGCACGACTTCGGAGAGCAGGCCGCCGTAATCGGTGTCGAGCTCCAGCTTGCGCGCGAGCTGGGGGTAGAGCGTCTGCGTCGAGACGCCGATGTAGGCGTATTCGGCGCTGCCGTCGCGCATCAACTGCGCGAGCGAGCGCTTGACAGCCGAGATCGGGACGGCGAAGCCGACGCCGTCGTTGGCACCCGACTGGGTCTCGATCTGCTGGTTGATGCCGACCACGCGCGCGCCGGCGTCGAGCAGGGGCCCGCCCGAGTTGCCGGGATTGATCGAGGCGTCGGTCTGGATCGCGCCGTCGATCTGGAACTTGGTCAGCGATTCGACCGAGCGGTCGGTGGCCGAGACGATGCCCAGCGAGAGCGACTGCTGCTCGCCGAAGGGGCTGCCGATCGCCGCCACCGGCTGGCCGACGACGAGGGCGCGGTCGTCGCCGAGCTGCAGCGGGTGCAGGGCGAAGCCGTCCGGCTTCACCTCGAGCAGGGCGACGTCGGCGAAGGGGTCGAAGCCGACGATGTCGGCGGGGAGCACGTTGCGATTGGGGAACTCGACGTAGACGGCCTTGGCCGGCTTGCGAGGGCCGCTCAAGTCGTCGGTGACGACGTGGGCGTTGGTGACGACGTGGCCGCTGTCGTCGAGGACGAATCCCGAGCCCTCGGCGGCACCCCCGCCGGCGGCGAAGACCGAGCGAATCGTTACCACGCCGGGGGAGGCCTCGCGGTACACCTTCGCGGCGTCGAAGCCGGTCTCAGCCGACTCGACGATCACTTCGGGACGCTGTGCGGCCCGGCCGGCTTCTTCGCTGCCGCTCCCCGTGTCACCGGAGCTGCCGCAGCCGGCGAGCGCCAGCGCGAACGTGAGCAGTACTCCGAGGATGACGGGTCGCTTGATGCGCATGGCTAGGCGGCTGTCTTCAGCGGCCCGCCGGTCGGGCTCGCGGGGAGCGCCTGCCCGCCGCGCGCCAGCGGCAGGTCGAGCGTGAAGGCGGTGAAGCGCTTGCTGGAGGCGATCGCGACCCCGCCGTCCATGCGCTGGGTGAGCTCGCGCGCGATCGCCAGCCCGAGGCCGGAGCCGCCCGCCGAGTCGGCCGTGTAGAAGCGCTCGAAGATGCGGCTCTGCATGCGCCGTGGCACGCCCGGCCCGTCGTCGGACACGGTCAGCTCGGCGCGGCGGTTGGCGGCATACGTGGTAACGGTCACCTTGGTCCCCTCGGGCGTGTGGGTGAGGGCGTTGTCGAGCAGGATACGGACGACCTGTCGCACCCGGTCGGGGTCGCCGCTGGCGAACACCGGCTGGGCGGGGGTGCGCAGCTCCAGGCGCGAGCCGTGCCGGTCGGCGCGCGGCCCGAACTCGCGCGCGACTTCGCGGCCGAGGGCGCTGAGGTCGAAGACGCCGCTCTTGATCGCAACCTCGCCGGCGTCGAGCTGGGAGAGGTCGAGGAGGTCGCCCGTCAGCTTGGTCAGGCGCTCGATCTGCTCGCGCATCAGGTGCACGAATTCGGTTCGCTCCTCGGGGCTGGGGTTCTCCTCCTCGAGCAGCTCGACGAAGCCGCCGAGGCTGAAGATCGGGGTACGCAGCTCGTGCGAGGCGTTGGCGATGAACTGCTTGCGGGCGCTGTCGAGCTCGGCAAGCCGCCGCTGCATCTCGTTGAACGTGCGCGCCAGAGACCCCAGCTGCCCGGCCGCCGCGATTGGGATCGGCGTCTCGAAGTTGCCGTCGGCGACTTTGCCCGCTGCCTCCTGCAGGCGGCGGATGCTGTCCGAGACGACACCGGCGAAGTAGATGCCGACGAGAAAGGCGACGAAGACCGCGATCAGGCCACCGATCAGGATCTGCTTCTTGACCGAGCTATCCCCGCTGGCGGCGGCGCCGACCGCGACCGTGTAGCCGTAGACGACGAGGACCGTCCCTGCGGCGATCGCCACCGCGACGACGGTGACCCGGTTGCCGAGTTTGGTCGGCCGGAAGCGCCGCATCGTGGGTCCTACTCCTTGAAGCGGTAGCCCACCCCGCGTACGGTGAGGAGCAGCTGCGGCTCTTTCGGGTCGGCCTCCAGCTTCTCGCGCAGGTGGCGGATGTGGACGTCGACCGTGCGCGGGTCGCGGTACTCGGAGTCTCCCCAGACGTGCTCGAGCAGCGTCTCGCGGCTGAGCACCCGACCCGGGGAGCGGGCGAGCGCAGCAAGGATTTCGAACTCGACGTACGTGACACCGATCTCTTCGCCGCGCAGGGTGACCATGCGCCGCTCGAAGTCGACCGTCAGCTCGTCGCGTTTGATCGTCTCCTCGTCGAGTGGCTCGGCGACCATCCGCGAGCGGCGCAGGGCGGCCTTGACGCGGCTGCGGAACTCGCGCATCGAGAAGGGCTTGGTGATGTAATCGTCGGCGCCGACCTCGAGGCCGGCGACCTTGTCCATCTCACCGCCCTTGGCAGTGAGCATGATGATCGGCACCTGGCTGCGCGCGCGCAGCTCCCGGCAGACTTCGACGCCGTCCATCTGCGGCAGCATCAGGTCGAGGACGACGAGGTCGAAGCGCGCCTCGTCGAAGCGCTGCAGGGCTTCGCGACCGTCCCGTGCCGAGGTCACGTGGTAGCCGTCCTTGCGCAGTGGGTAGCTGAGCAGGGTTTGGATCGAGCGCTCGTCGTCGACGAGCAGGATGCGGGTGGACCCGTTGGGCATGCCCAAAGGGTATCCCGCTACCCAATTGGACAGATGTGCGAGTACCAAGAACTAATGAATTCGGGTAAGAATCCCGATATGAGACGCAGAATGCAGCCAAGGCAGCTGAAGAGCCTCGTGGAGTCCGGCCACTACAAGCCCGAGCCCGTGCTCGTCGCTACGGCGATGCTCGAACGGCGCGGTATGCGGTCGTTCCTGGCCGGCGAGGGTCTCACGCAAGCTGGTCGAAGCCGCCCCGCGGTCGGAGCAGTCGGCCGCCAGGCAGCCTGAACTCGACGCCTTCGCCCTCGACGACCTCGCCGATGGCGGTGAGAAGCAGGTTTTCTCCTGCCTCGTGCGCCTCTCGCTTCGCCTGTGAGAGGCGCTCGGGGGGGATTGCGGCCAGCAGCTCGTAGTCCTCGCCGCCTTCGAGGGCAAGGAGGAGCCCCTCGCCGGCGGTGCTCAGCACCTCGATAGCGCCGGCAGCGATCGGTATGCGTTCGCCCTCGATGTGCAGGCCGACGCCGCCGCTCTCTGCGAGATGGAGCGCGTCGCCGGCGAGGCCGTCGCTGAGGTCGATCATCGCCGTCGCCCTCGCGCGCGCGAGAATGCGCCCCGCGCCAAGTTGCGGGTGCGGCTCGAGCTGGCGGGCTCGTAGGGTCGCCGCAGCGTCCGGAGCCCGTTCTTCGAGCCGGCGGTCTTCCAGCAGGGCGAGGCCGGCGCGGGCGCCACCGACCTCGCCGGTGAGCACCAGCGCGTCGCCCGGCCGCGCGCCAGCGCGGGTGACGAGGGCGCCGGCGTCGTCGGCGTGGCCGACCACCGCGATCGAGAGGAACAGCTCGCCGGCGCGGGTGACGTCGCCGCCGGCGAGAGCCGTGCCGGTTTGCTCGGCGAGGGCCGCCATCCCGTCGAGCAGCTCGAGGCAGCCGTCCTCGTCAAGGTCGGACGGCACGCCGAGCGTGACATAGGCCTCGCCGGCCTCGGCGCCCATCGCCGCCAGGTCGGAGAGGGCTGTGGCGAGTGCCTTGTGGCCGATCTGGCGCAGGCTCGCCTGCCCGCGACGGAAATGAATCCCGTCGACGACGGCGTCGACGGAGGTCACCGTGGCGCCACCGGGGACGGTGATCGCCGCATCGTCGCCTGAGCCGAGTCGCAATCGCGACCCGGCGGGGGGAAGTCGTTCGCGGACTCTGGCCAGCAGCTCGAACTCGCCCATGCGCTCCATTCTCCCCACTAAGGTGCTGCGGACGTGGACGAGCGCAAGCAGCCCCTTCTGCACCGGGTCGGCGAGCTGGGGGCGCGTGTGGGGACTCGGCCGCCGCGCAGCAAGAGAGTCCGCCTGGCGCTGCAGCTCGGCGTCGCCGTCCTCGTCTTCGGCTTCCTCGTCCTCACCGTGGTCGGCCAGTGGTCGGAGATCCAGGACAAGGGCGTCCACTTCCACGTCCTCTGGTTGCTGCCGGCGCTCGTCGTCCTGCTCGTTTTCTTCACTCTGAACGCGCTCGGCTGGGACCTGCTCCTGCGCTTCCTCGGCTACCGGCTGGGGGCGGGTCGCGCGCAAGTCGCCTGGGGCCAGCCGCTGCTGGCGCGCTATGTACCCGGCAGCGTCCTCTACGTGCTCGGGCGCGTCCTGCTTTCAGAGCGGGCGGGGGTGCCGCGACGCCTGACGCTGGCCAGCATCGTTTACGAACAGGCCCTGCAGGCGACCTCGGCCGTGATCGTCTCCGCCTATTTCCTGATCGACCACCCCGACCTGCAGGGCCAGCCGCTGCGCTGGGGCATCCTCCTGCTGATTCCAATGGCGCTCACCCTGCTGCACCCGCGGATCTTCGGGCCGCTCGCCGACCGCGTGCTTCGTGCCTTCGGCCGCGATCCCCTGCCGGCGACGATGTCGCTGCGCGGCGTCATCTCGGTGCTCGCCTTCTACACGCTCAACTGGGGGGTGATCGCGGTCGGGCTCTTCTGCGTCGCCCGCTCGGTCAGCAGCGTCTCTCCCAGCGACATCATGGTCGTCGGCGCCGCCCAGGCCTTCGGCTACGTCGCCGCCCTGGCGACGCTCGTCGCGCCGGCCGGGCTCGGCATCCGCGACGCGGCCTTCGCCTGGGCGGTGAAGACGGCGGCGCCCGGCAACAGCTTCGCGGTGGCGTCGCTGATCGCGATCGTCGTGCGTGGGGTGCTGACGGTGGTCGAACTGATCTACGTCGCAGCCGTCACGGCATTGGGGAGGCGTGAGGGTTGGAGCATCCACACGGGCGTCCTGCATGCGAGCCCCGAGGAGGCCGAGGCTGTAGTCGAAGAGGTTTAGAGCCGAGCAGGGGGTGCCACTCGCCCGGACAATTGCCGGTCTAATGAGACCCGGCAATTTGAGTATCCGCCCGTTCGAATGGCACCCCCTGCTCGGCTCCCGACGCGTTCGCCAGGACTCGAGCTTGCGCGGCCGTCATTCAGCTCAGCCCTCCCGAACTGCATCAACTTCTCCACCCAGCAGAGGGAGAAGTTGATGCAGTTCGCCAGAGTCGGCTGGCTGAGCTGGTTTGTGGCTCACAGCGGAATCCTTGCTCCTAGCTGGTAGGCGGTCAGGGCGAGGAGGAGGAGCTTGAGAGGGGTGTCGCGGGACAAAGCCGCAAGCGGGAGGGGCCAGAGGAGGTACCAGGGGAGGAGCCAGGCGGTGGCGAGGAGCATGGCGGTCGTGGCCCAAGCTGCGGCCCGGAGCCAATCGCCGCCCCGGTAGGTCCAGAGCAGGAGGTAGGTGACGAGCAGGCCGAAGGCGACGAGGGCGATCGCGCGGGCAACGTCTGGATCGAGACCGGTGAGACGAGCCGCCGTGATCGGGATGCTCATGTGACTCGTGCGGCCCTGGTTCTCGCCGGCGAGGGCGAAGGCGTCGAGCCAGTTCCAGCCAAACGCCGCGTAGGCGGCCACCGCGATCGAGAGCATGGCCACGCCTGCCCCCATCCACAGCCTGCCGACGGGCCTAAAAGTGGAGCCCCGCTCCACTTTTAGGCCCGTCGGCAGGTGGAGTGAGGCGAGGAGGGCGAAGGGGGCGACGATGGCTGCCGAGGCCTTGACGGCGATCGCGGCCGTGAGTGCGACACCCGCCGAGAGCTCGCGGCCGCCGAGCATCGCGGCGACGCCGACGGTCGTCAACAGCACCGCAAAGGCGTCGTTGTGCGGCCCGCCGACGACGTGGACGATGACCAGCGGGTTGAGGGCGACGAAGGCAGCGGCCCGCAGTGGATCCACGCCACGCGACGGCGCCAAGCGGGCGACGATTGCGGCCGTGGCGAAGACGGAGAGCGCCGACGCCCCCTTGAGCGCGTGGACGGCGGTGCCGACAGGCAGCCAGGCCAGCGGATAGGAGGCGAGGGTGAAGAGCGGCCCGTAGGCGCTCGTCGCATCGGTCCATTCGACGTGCGCGAAGGCGGGGTCGGAAGGCGCCGCCCAGGGCGTGTGCAGGTAGGGATCGATCCCATGCAGGACGCCGAGCCGCGCGTAGTCGACGTAGCTGTAGACGTCATGCGAGAGCAGCGGCGGCAGCGAGGCAAAGAGGACGAGGAGGACGGCGATCGCACAGACGACCCGATGCCCCAGCCTCGGCGCCCAGGCAACGGCGCCGACGTAGGCCACGAACCCGATCCAGATCAGGCCGTAGGAGAGGCCCGGCGAGAGGCTCAGCTATTCGCTCCCGGTCTTGCCCGCGGTGCCGCCACCGCCGACGCCGGAGGAGGGAGGGGGAGGCGGCAGCGGCGTCGGCTTCTGCCCCGCTCCCGGCGCGTAGGCGTCCGGGTCGTAACCGCCGGTCGCTTCTTCGCCCAGCCGCCGCGCCGTCGCATCTTCTCCCTTATCGCTCGACACCCCGCCGGGGCGCGGCGCCGGGGCGGTGAAGCTGCCGAAGAACGGCGCCCAGCTGATCGGGTGCTTCGGCTTCTCGAATTCCTCGCAGGGCACTTCCGCGCCGGAGTAGACCTGGTGCCAGATTTCGGCCGGGAAGGTGCCGCCGTAGACGGTGATCCCGTGCACGCTGGTCATTTCGATCGCGTTCGACTGCGGGTAGCCGACCCAGACCACGGTCGCGAGATTGGGCTGGTAGCCGGCGAACCAGGCGTCGGTCTCGCGGTCGGTCGTGCCGGTCTTGCCCGCCTGTCCGGCGCAGCCGGTGTAGGCGGCCGTGCCTGTCCCTTCGGTGATGTTGTCGTGCAGCAGGCGCGTCACCTCGTAGGCGACTGCTTCGGAAACGACGCGCCGCGGCTTCTCCCGCGTCGGTCGCTCGTTGCGCCCGCCGGGGAATTCGACGCGGCGGATCGCCACCGGCTCGTGGCGGATGCCTCGGTCGGCGAGCGTTGCGTAGGCGCTCGCCATCTCCAGCGGTGAGACGCCGACCCGCAGACCGCCGATCCCCTCGGCGGGAATGCCGTCGAGCGGGCTGGCGATGCCCAGCGAGTGCGCCGTTTCGGCGACCTGCCGCGGTCCGACGTCGAGGTCGAGCTGGGCGAAGACGGTGTTGTCGGAGGCGACCGTCGCCTGCTGCAGGTTGACCCGGCCGAGGTAGCCCTCGTCGGCGGTGTGCACTTCCCAGTGCCCCCACCTGGGCAGGTCGAGATTGAGAGGTTTCGAGGTGTAGTAGGTCGAGTAGGGGTCGATGCCCTGCTTGATCGCCGTCGTCAGCACGAAGGCCTTGAAGGTCGAGCCGGGCTGGCGGTGGCCCTGCGCCGCGAGGTTGAACTGGCTCGACCCATAGCTGGAGCTGGAGCCCATTGCCTCGATCTCGCCGCTGCCGGGGTCGATCGAGACGAGCGCCGAGGAGGGATCGGTCGAGTAGGGCAGGGTCGAGCGCATCGCGTCGAGCGCGATCCGCTGCAGCTTCGGCTCGATCGTCGTGTAGACGCGCAGGCCGCCACCGCGCACGGTTCGCGCCCCGTAGCGCTCGATCAGCTCGTGTTCGACGTAGTCGAAGAAGTAGGGCTGGCGGTGGGCGAAGTAGGAGCCGGACGCGTCGAGCTCGAGCCCGCGGCGCTTTGCCGCCGCCGCCCGTTGCCCGGAGATCCAGCCGAGCTCGGCCATCTTCGCAAGCACCTCGTTGCGCCGCGCGCGGGCCTGGGCCGGGTGGAGGATCGGGTTGTATTCGGTCGGCGCCTGCGGCAGGCCGGCGAGCAGCGCGATCTGCGGCAGGCCCAGGTCCCAGACCGGCTCCGAGAAGTAGATCTTCGCGGCGGCCTGGACGCCGACCGCGGTTGCCCCTGCGACGGTCCCGTAGGAGGCGACGTTGAGGTACTGCCCGAGGATTTCCCTCGATGAGTGCCGCTTCGCGTACTCCAACGCCAGCTTCGCCTCGATGATCTTCCGCTCGAGAGTGCGCTCGGGGTTTCGGATGCAGAGGTTGCGGACCAGCTGCTGGGTGATCGTCGAGCCGCCCTCGACCGCCCCTCCCGCTTCCACGTCCTTCAGCAGCGCCCGCGCGATCCCCTCGAAGTCGATTGCGCCGTGTTCGTAGAAGCGCTGGTCCTCGATCGCCACGGTCGCCCGCCGCAGCTGCCTCGGCACCCGGCCGATCGCCACCGGCTCGTGCGCTTCATCGGAGTGGACGAGGCCGAGCTTGCTGCCGTCGCCGGCGTAGAGCACCGTGTTGCCGGTGCCCCCGACTTTCTTGCAGCTGGCGAGCGAGGGTGCGTCGGCAGCCACGTTCAGCACCCAGGAGGCGATCGCGAACACCGCTATGGCGAGGACGGCGACGATGCCGCCGCCGACGAGGAGAAGCTTGCTGCCGATCCCCCCGCGGCGGCGCTGGTGCCGCCGGTTGCGCTGCGTCATTCACCTAGTTTCGCGCTTCATCAAGCCTGCGTGTCCTCGGTCGAGAGGTTGTGGACGATGCCGTCGACGAGCATCTGGTTGGGGATCACGACCGAGGTGCCGTCGCCCGGGTTGACGTAGGTGTAGGAGAGGGTGATGTCGACCACGCGGCCCGTCACCTCCTCGAAGGAGATGCGGTCGCCGATCTTGATCGGCTGCGAGACCGCCAGCTGAACGCCGGCCACCATGTTGCCGATCGTGTGCTGGGCGGCAAAGCCGATGATCGCCGCCAGCACCGCGGTCGAGGCGAGGATGCCGGCTGCGAGCCGCTTGAACTCGGTGAACTGGCTGAGCGCGAGCGCGACGAGGACGAGGAAGACGACGAGCAGGACGAGCCGGCGCAGGAAGCGCAGGCGCGTCTTAGTCGAGCGCGATACCTGTGAGACTGCCGGCGACATGGATGCCACGGTATCCGCCAGCCCCCCGGTTTCGAGGCCGAAGTTCCCCTACGCAACCTGGGGACCGTGGACCGGCGTGCTCGGCGTCCTGCTTGCGCTCGGCACCGGGATCTTGCTCTCGATCCCCGTCGTCATCGCCTCCCCACCGGTCGACGGCGAGCTCACCGACACGGCGAATGCGCTGGCGCAGCTGGCGCAGGCGCTCGGCTTCCTGCTCGTGCCGGTCGCGATCGCCACCGCGCAGGGCGTGGACCCGCGTCAGGCGCTGCGGCAGCTGGGGCTGCGCCGCTTCCGTCCTTCGGCGCTGAAGTGGATGGCGGCGGCGATCGGGGTCTACCTGCTCTTCTCGTTCGCCTACATCGCTCTCTTCGGCCCGCCGCACCAGAAGGACATCGCCGAAAGCTTCGGAGCCGTTCCGGTGCAGATCCTGCTGATCGTGATCGCCGCCCCGATCGGGGAGGAGGTCTGTTTCCGCGGCATGCTCTTCGGCGGCCTGCGCACGCGCCTGCCCCGGATCGCCGCCGCCCTTATCAGCGGCCTGGTCTTCGGCGCCCTGCACGCGACCACCGGCCTCAGCGCGGTGCCGCCGCTGATCGTCTTCGGCTTCGTCCTCGCCCTGCTCTACGAGCGCACGGGCTCGATCGTGCCCGGGATCCTGCTGCACATGCTGAACAACTCGGTGGCGCTGCTCGGGCAGTAGCGGGCAAAGAAACGGCCCGCTGAGCGGGCCGGATCTGGTGAAGCCGCATAAGCGGCAGCAACCGCCTGATAACCAGACCCAGGCTACCAGGATTACTCGCTGGAGCGGCAAGGAAAAGGCGTGTTGGAACTACCCGCAGGCCGCGTGATTTTTGCACCTCGTCTGACCTTTGCGCGTCCAGCGAATCTTCTGACGAGGGCGGGGGACTCGAACCCCATTCGAACCGTCAAGTCCGAACTCCTGGTTATCAAGCAGTTGCCGCGACCTCGCGGCTTCACCCTCCGCTGCGGCGAACATAGACAAGGCATTTCGGGATTCAAGGGACGTCGCTCTAAATTCACAAAGAATTGACTCTTTCGTCACACAGCCGAGCCATTCGACAGAATCCCGGGCCCATGACTCGTCGCTTCATCCCAGCATTGGCGGTTCTCGCGGCGCTCGCCATCCCAACCGGCGCGACTGCCGCCGAACCGAAAGCTGGCCCCCCTACGCCGGACGCGACGGTGAAGATCAAGGTCGGCCACCTGCATGGCGGTCGGGCGCAGATCTACAGCACGGTGCCGGTCAAGGGGACGCTCGAGCCGTTCGTCGCCGGGCAACACGTCGCGGTGAGCTTCTACCTCAAAGGCCACAAGCTGCTGGCCAGGAACGTCGCCGTGCAGCGCAAGAGCGAGAACGTCGGAACCTTCCAGGCGAGCATCGTCGTCCGCAAGGACGGTAAGTACGCGGCTTCTGCAAAGCACGTCGCCACCGCTGCGCTCGGCGGCGACAGCACCGTGCGCAAGAGTTGGCGGGTCAGCTTCCCGGCCCTGCACCCGGAGGATTGCGGCCGCGTCGTCAAGGGCTTCAAGAAGGCGATGGCGAAGATGGGCTACGCCTCCGGCGGCGGGCGCTGCTTCAACGGCCGCACCGGCCGCGAGGTCCTCGCCTACCGCAAGGTGAACGGCATGGCCCGCACCGAGCGCGCCGGACGCGGGCTCGTCAAGGACGTCTTCGGCGGCCGCGGCGGCTACCACGTCCGCTACCCCGGGGCTGGCGAGCACGCCGAGGTGTCGCTCTCGAAGCAGGTCCTCGTCCTCAGCAAGGGAGACAAGCCGTTCGCGATCTACCCCGTCTCCACCGGCAAGTCCTCGACTCCGACGGTGACCGGCCACTACACGTTCTATCGTCGCGAACCGGGGTACAACTCGCACGGCATGTACTACTCGTTCTACTGGCACAACGGCTACGCGATCCACGGCTACGCGGAAGTGCCTGACTATCCCGCCAGCCACGGCTGTGTGCGCACCTTCATCGCCGACCAGCCGCGGATCTACTATCAGCTGAACTACGGCGAGAGTATCTTCGTCTTCTAGGCATGAAGGTCTTCGTCGCGGGAGCGAGTGGGGCGATCGGCCGGCCGCTCGTGCGGCAGCTCGTCGCTGCCGGGCACGAGGTGACCGGGATGACGCGGCGCGAGGATCGTGCGGCCGAGATTCGCGAAACAGGGGCGAGCGCGGTCGTCTGCGACGCCTTCGACCAGCGGGCCCTGGAGGCGGCTGTGGGGGCGGCAGCTCCCGACGTGGTCGTCAACCAGCTGACCAGCCTGCCGCGGGACTACAACCCCCGCAGGGCTTCGTTCTACGAGGCCACTGACAGGGTTCGCCGCGAGGGGGGGCACAACCTGATCGAGGCCGCCCGGGCGGCGGGAGCGCGACGCTTTCTCACCCAGAGCATCGCCTTCCTCTACGCGCCCGAGGGCGAGTGGGTGAAGGGTGAGGACGGCCGTCCCTTCGACGACGCGCCAGGCCACTTCCGCTCCGCGGTGGCGGCGATGCTCGAGCACGAGCGCGAGGTGGTCTCCGCGAGCGGTTTCGAGGGCCTGGTCCTCCGCTACGGTCAGTTCTACGGGCCGGGAACCTACTACGCGAGGGACGGACACCTCGGCCGCGAAGTCCGCCGCAGGCGCTTTCCGATCGTCGGCCCGGGAACCGGGACCTTTTCCTTCTTGCACGTCGAGGATGCGGCGGGTGCAACCGTCGCTGCCCTCGGTCGCGGCGCTCCTGGCGTCTACAACGTCGTAGACGACGAACCCGCTCCGCTTCACGAGTGGCTGCCGGTCTACGCCGATGCCCTTGGTGCCAAGCTGCCACGGCGGGTCCCGGTCTGGCTGGCGAAGCTAGTGGCCGGCGGCTCTGTCGCGGCGATGGCGGTCGAGCTGCGCGGCGCCTCGAACGCAAAGGCAAAGAGCGAGCTCGATTGGCAGCCCCGCTACGCGAGCTGGAGTGATGGCTTCCGTGACCCGGCTGCCCTCGGTTAGCGCCCCCTAGGATGCGCGCCGTGGCCGACCTCAATGCCGCCAAGCAGGCCCTGCTCGCCGAGCTGCGCGAGCACTCGCTCGTGATCGGCGAGGTGACGCTGTCGAGCGGCGCCACCGCTCAGTACTACGTGGACGCGCGCCGGGCGCTGTTGCGGCCCGCCGGCTTCCTCGCGGCCGGGGAGCTGATCGCGGCAGTCGCGGCCGAAGTCGGGGCGACCGCCGTGGGCGGCCCGGCGACGGCGGCGATCCCGCCGGCATGCGCGGCGCTGGCGGCGCCGGCGGGCGCCGATCTGGTCGGCTTCTTCGTCCGCGGCGAGCGCAAGCAGCACGGCCTCCAGCGCTGGGTCGAGGGCCCAGTCGAGCCGGGCGCCCGCTGCCTGGTGGTCGAGGACACCGTCACCACCGGCGGCTCGACGGCGCGGGCGATCGAGCGCGTGGTCGAGCAGGAACTGGAGGTTGCCGGCGTCGTTGCCGTCGTCGATCGCCTCGCCGGCGGCGACGAGCGGATCGAAGCGGCGGCAGGGGCTCCCTACAGGGCGCTGGTCACGATCAATGAGATTTACCCCGAGCGGCCCGATCGCGACGCGATCTAGGTCCTCTGGGTTGGAAATCCCAACTCTTCGCCCGCTCCTCTGAGGAGTAGAAATGGCTTGTGAAAAGGCCTTTTAGGCTCTTTTCACAAGCGCCGTGGATAGTTATCATGACAGCAATACTCAGATGATTCAGATGACTATTCCAAGCCTGAGCCTCCATGACGACATTGAGATTCCCCAGCTCGGCCTGGGCGCTCTCTGCCTCCTTTCAGAGGATACTCAAGAGCTGGTAGAGGTCGCCCTGGATGCTGGCTACCGGCGCGTCGACGTTGCCGCCGCGCAGGGCAACGAGGAGGGAGTCGGCTCTGCTCTCGCAGCCTCCGGGTTGCCGCGCGAGGACTACTTCATAGCCACCAGGCTTGCAGATGTGCCCGCCGGTCGTGACGAGACGCTGGCCGCCTTCGAGGGAAGCCTCGAGCGGCTGGGGCTCGATCACGTCGACTTGCTGCTACTCGACCGGTCCGCCCCGCCCGGATTCTTCGACGCCTGGGGTGCCCTCGAAGAGATACACCGCGAGGAGGCAGCGCGTGCGATCGGCGTCGCCAACTTCCGCATCGAGGACCTCGAGCTGCTCAAAGAAGAGATGAGGATGCGCCCGGCCGTCAACCGGGTCGAGCTCCACCCCTGGTTGCAGCAGGCGGAGTTGCGCGCCTGGCACTCCGAACAGGGAATAGTCACCGAGGCATGGAGCCCGCTTGCCCAGGGCGCGCTGCTCGACGACCAGACGATCGTACGGATTGCCGAGAGCCACGGCAGGACTCCAGCGCAGGCGATCGTGCGTTGGCATATCCAACTCGGCAACGTGGCGATCCCCAAGGCGGTGACCCCGGAGCGGATCCACGAGCTGGTCGCCTGCTTCGACTTCGAGCTCTCCGAGGAGGAGATGTCCACGATGGCAGGCATGGAGCGCGGCATCCGGATCGGCCCCGATACGGCCGAACTCGCCTTGCCCTAGCTGCATACGGTTCCTCACGACCGGTACCAGCCGGTTAAGCTTTTTCGCATTGCTCTCAAAAATTCTTGAGCTGCGATGACCGAGCTGGTGCAGAACCTGATCGATGCCCTTGCGCTCGGCAGCCTCTACGCCCTGATCGCCCTCGGGGTAACGGTCGTCTACACGGTGATGGACATGATGAATTTCGCCCACGGCGAGTTCATCATGCTCTCCGCCTACGCCCTCTTCGTCCTCGCCGGCGTCCCGTTCGGCGTCGCCGTTGGCGGGGCGCTCCTCACCGGTGTGCTGATCGCGGTCCTCGCCGAGCGGGTCGCGTTCCGTCCGGTTCGTCGGGCCGACCTCTCGGCCCAGCTGGTCACCTCGCTGGCGGTGGCGACGATCGTCCAGAACGCCGTCGTGGCGATCGTCAACGCGCGACCCAAATCCGTCGCCACGCCGTCCTTCGTCGGCGAAACGACGCAGATCGGCTCGCTCTCGGTGCCGAACCTCGAGTTCGTCACCCTCGCCCTGACCGCCATCGTCCTCGCCGGCCTCGGTTGGATGCTCTATCGGACGCGATCGGGGCTGGCGATTCGCGCGGCGTCGGAGAACTTCGACATGGCGCGCCTGCTCGGCGTGCGGGCGGATCGCGTGATCGCACTCTCCTTCGCGGTTAGCGGCGCCCTCGCCGCCGTCGTCGGCGTGTTGCTCGTGATGCAGACCGGCCAGGTATCGCCGACGATGGGCCTGACGCCGGTCCTGGTCGGCTTCGTCGCGGTCGTGATCGGCGGCTTCGGCAGGATGTCCGGCGCCGTCATCGGCGGCCTCTTCCTCGGTGCCGTCTCCTCGTTGCTTGGCGCCTATCTGCCCGATGGACTGGTGCCGTTCCGCGACGCGATCGTTTTCAGCCTGCCGGTCGCAATCCTGATCTTCAGGCCACATGGCCTGCTCGGCTCCGCCGTCGGAGAGGCGCGGGTGTGAGCGCCGCCAGCCTGCGAACGCGGCGCTCGGTTGCCGTCTCGCTGCTCATCCCGCTGGTGCTGATTACCGCGACGGCGCTGGTCGGTGCCGACGGCACGCCGTCGCTGCGCGGCACGGTGATCACGATCCTCAGCAACATGGTCATCGTCCTCGGCCTGCAGGTCTTCATCGGCAACAGCGGCGTCTATTCCTTCGGACAGCTCGGCTTCGCGGCCGCCGGCGCCTATGTCGCAGCCTTCCTCACCCTGCCCGCGGCGTTCGCGGCCCTGCAGGTGCCGGGCCTCCCCGACCTGATCGCGGACGCGCAGCTCGGTCCACTGCCGTCGACGCTGATCGCCGCCATTGCCTGCGGTCTGTTGGCGGCGGTCGTCGGCCTGCCGCTGATGCGCACCTCGACGCTGGCGGTTCCGATCTCCACCTTCGCCTTCCTGATCGTCGTCTACAACGTGCTCGCCAACTGGGAGGAGGTGACCGGCGGAACCAGCGGGCTGGTCAGCATCCCGCGCACGACGAGCATCGAGTCCGCCGCGCTCTGGGCGAGCGTGGCAGTGGTCGTGGCGCTTGCCTTCAAATGGTCGGCGAGCGGCTACCGCCTGCAGGCGACCCGCGAGGACGAGGTCGCCGCCCGCTCACTCGGGATCAGCGTCAACGGCGAGCGACTTCTCGCCTTCGCCCTCAGCGGGGTTCTCTGCGGCGTGGGCGGGGCGCTGGCGGTCCACCAGTCGGGGGTGCTCAACCCGGCGACCTTCTACTTCGGGGCGACGGTGACGACGGTGACGATGATGGTCCTCGGCGGCGCTCGCAGCGTCTTCGGGGCGGTGCTGGGAACGGTGACTCTCTCGACGGTCAACGAGATCCTGCGCAACGTCGAAGGTGGGGCGAACGTGCTGGGGGTCGTCTCAATCGGCAACACGCCGGGCCTGGCTGCAATCGGCGTCGGCCTGATCCTGCTGGCGACGATGATCGCGATGCCGGATGGCCTCAGCGGCGGGCGCGAGGCGGGTGAGCTTCCCTGGCCGCGCCGGCTGCGCAGGACGCGAGTCGCCGCCCTGCCGGCGCTCAGCGGCGCTGCCCCGGTGGAGAAGACCGCCCGCGACGGGGAGCTGCGCGCGCGGGGGATCTCGGTCGCGTTTGGCGGCCTGCAGGTGCTGCGAGGCGTCGACCTGACGCTGCGGCGCGGAGAGGCGCTGGGCTTGATCGGACCGAACGGTGCGGGCAAGACGACGCTCGTCAACGTCATCAGCGGCTTCCTCGTGCCCAATTCGGGAACCGTCAGCCTCGACGGAGTCGACGTCAGCGGCCGCTCGCCGTCTCGCCTCGCCCGTGCCGGCCTCAGCCGCACCTTCCAGGCCGCACTTCCCTTCCCCCACCTGAGCTGTCTCGAGAGCGTCGCCGTCGGTGCGATGGGGGTCGGCGTCGGCAGGCGGCGTGCGGTCGCGGTCGCCGCCGAAGTTCTCGACCGGCTCGATCTGCGGGAGCTGTCCTCTGCGCCCGCCGGTTCGCTGCCGCCGGCCGGGCAGCGCCTGCTCGGCGTCGCCCGAGCGCTGGCCACCCGCCCCCATTACCTCCTGCTCGACGAGCCCGCCGCCGGGCTCAGCGAGGGTGAGGGCGAGCAGCTCGTGGAGATCCTCGGTGGCGTGCTCGACGACTTCGGCTGCGGAATCCTCCTCATCGAGCACGAGATGAGCGTGGTGATGAGCCTCTGTCCGCGCGTGCAGGTGATCGACGACGGCGCGACGCTGCGGGTCGGCTCGCCGACCGAGGTGCAGGCCGACCCAGCGGTCGTCGAAGCCTATTTGGGCAGCTCCTACTCGGTGGCGATCGGTGCTTGAGCTGCGCGGGATCAAGGTCGCCTACGGCGGCGTCGAGGTGGTCCACGGAGTCGACCTCGAGCTCGACGGCGGCGAGGTCCTGGGGATGGTCGGGCCGAACGGCGCCGGCAAGAGCTCGGTGCTGCGCTCGATCTGCGGCCTGGTGCGGCCGAGCTCGGGGGAGGTGCGCTTCGAAGGCCGGGTCCTCAACGGGATGGCGCCGGAGCGGATCGCGCGGCTCGGAATCGCGCTGGTGCCGGAGGGCCGCCACGTCTTCAAGACGCTGACGGTGGCTGAGAACCTGCGCATGGGCGAGATGGACGGTCGCGAAGATCGCGCTGCGGTCGAGAGAATGCTCGAGCGCTTCCCGATCCTCCGCGAGCGAGCCGGCGAGCACGCCGACCGTCTCTCGGGCGGCGAGCAGCAGCAGCTGGCGATCGCCCGCGCCCTGCTCGGCCGGCCGAAGCTGCTGATGCTCGACGAGCCCTCGCTCGGGCTGGCGCCGAAGACGATCGACCTGATCTACGAGCTGCTGGCTGGACTGCGCGAGGAAGGTACGACGATGCTGCTGGTCGAGCAGAACGCGACGCGGACGATCGATTTCTGCGATCGCTGTCTGGTGCTTGGCAGTGGCGTCGTCCGTGCTAGTGGTGGGCGCGAGGAGCTGCGCGAGGACTCCGAGGTTGTGCACGCCTACCTGGGAGGGGCAAGATGATGGAGAGACCGAACCGGGAGGAACGATGAGCGAATACAGCCCCAACGGAGCCCCGAGCAGCGAGGAGGTCTCCCGCGCGATGCGCCGTTGCTGGCAGCCGGTCGCCAGGGTCGAGGACCTGCGGGACGGGCCGCAGCGAGTCGTGCTGCTCGGCGAGACGCTGGCGGTCTTCCTCACCGAGAGCGGTGCCCCGGCCGTGGTCAGCGACCGCTGCGCCCACCGCGGCGCCTCGCTCTCGCTGGGAGAGGTGAAGGGCGACGGCATCCAGTGCCCCTACCACGGCTGGGAGTGGGACGGCGCCGACGGAACCTGCACCCGGATTCCCTCCTTGGCCAACCAGGAACAGATCCCGCCGCGCGCGACGATCCCGGCCTACCCGGCGCGCGAGGAGTGGGGCCTGGTCTGGACGGCACTGGAGGAGCCGCTCGGCGAGCCGCCGACGGTCCCCTGGTTCGAGCCCGGTCCGGGGCGGTGGAAGCACGGGACGCCGTTCGAGCTTCCCGTGGGTTTGGGAGTGATGATCGAGAACTTCCGCGACGTCGCTCACTTCGCCTTCGTCCACAGGGACACGCTCGGTCCCGTTGCGGAGGTGGTCGAGCCGCTCGAGCCCGAACGCGACGGAGTGGTGGTCAAGATGAGCCGCGGGATGGGAACCGGCCCAGGCGGGGACGGGACCTGGGATTCGATACGCGAAGGCCACGGCCACGTGATCGCGCCGAACTTCACCTCGATCAGGATGATCATGGCGAAAGGCGAGCGCTGGCTGCTGCACGCGGCGCGCGCGATCAGCGCCACCGAGTCCGTTCACTACTGGGCAGAGGGTCTCAGCGATGACTTCGACGAGCTCACGCTCGAGGAGGCGATCGAGTCCGAGGAGCGGCTCTACGCCGAGGATCGGGTGGTGTCGGCGTCGGTCCAGCCGCCGGAACTGCCGCTGGCGCTGGACGCTGACGTCAACACCCTGGCCGACCGCTTCACCCTCGCCTACCGGGAGGCCTTCTCCGAGTTCGTACGCCGAGCGCTGGTCGGACGCCCGGCTAGCTCTGTTCGAAAGTGAGCTGAACGTTGTCGGCGCGATAGATCAGGCGAGCGAACTCGAGCGGGCGCTCGCGCTTTGCCCCGTTCGGTTGGCCGAACTGGACGAAGCGCCCCATCAGGGCCGAGTTGCCCGCCGTGGAGTTCAGTTGGGACGCAGACCATTCGCTGAAGAAGGTGTGTTCGATCAAGACGGTGCTGCGGGTGAGCTTCAGCTTGCCGGGCTTGGGAGGCTCGGCGTCGTTCGCCAGCGCTTCGACGGTGGGGAGGAACCAGGGAAGGCGGGAGATCGAGGAATAGGAATCGACGACGAAGGCCGAAGGCTTTCCGGCGTCGACCACCGCCGTCACCTGGGCGATCTCGCCCTTCGACTTGCCCAGCTCGAGGAACTTGGCCACGGTCTTGTCGGCCTTGCGCCGGCGGGCGCTGACCACGGAGACCGAGTGGTCGCTGCGCTCCTCCGTCAACAGCTTCACCAGGCCCGCCGTGGCGAGCTGGGGACGCGGCGCGGCGACGAATGCGCCCGAGCCTTTGACCCGGAAGATCGAGCCGTCGCCGACGAGGAGCTCGAGCGCGGGCCTGATCACCGCGCGCGAAACTTTGAACTCTTCCTCCAGCTCGCGCTCTGTGGCAAAGCGCGAGCCGGGCGCCCAGGTCCCGCCCTCCAGCATTCGGTGCAGCTCGGCGGCGAGCTGGAAATAGAGCGGTACCTCGCTCTTTCGGTCTAGCTCACGGCTGCCGGCAAGCGAAACCTCTGCGGTCTGCCTTGGCCTGCCCCGCGAGGGCTTGTAGGGCTTGGCCATTGCATATTAAGGATACCCGCCATTGACTAGTCAAAGCGGTTTTTATATTAGCCTTCGTATTGGGGCACGTATTTGGGCTTGATCTTGGTGACCAGCTTCGGCTCCCCGTCGGAAAACACGTATATCGACCAGGTGCCGTTCAGGTAGTGACTGTCTTTCGTGTAGGCGGCCTTGCCGAGGATCGTCTGGTGCGGCTTTTCTTCCAGGACGTCGGCGAGGGCGTTGCCCTCGACGGTTCCAGTTTCTTCGATCGCGTCGACGATCAGCTGGCCGGCCGTGTAGGTCGCGAGAAGGACGCTGGAAACGTCGGTGTCGGCCCCCTTTTCTTCGAGCTTTTCGTACAGCTCGGCTGCGGCTGGCGTGGGCGGGTCATAGGAGGAGCCGTTGGCGCCGTAGTAGATGTTTTCGGTGTTGGAGATGCCCTTCGTCCAGAAGGTGCCGTCGAACGAGCCGGTGCCCATGATCGTCAGGTCGACGCCGGCATCCCGAATCTGCTTGACCGCGGCGGCTCCGCCGGGCGGGTAGGAGCACATCACCACGACGTCGGCGTCCGATTGCTTCAGCTGAGCGACCTGACTGGCGACCGACTCGTCTTCGTTCTTGAAGTCGACCGACCCCGAGAGCGATCCGCCGAGCCGTTCCCATGCCTGCTGGAAGCCGTTGCAGTAGGCCTTGCCGTAGATGATCGTCGTGTCGCGGAAGAGGAAGGGGTGTTTGAACCCCTTCCTGTCGAGGAAGGTGGCGTCGGCGCTCGCCTCGCTGAGCAGGTTGGGGTAGGGGCTGAAGGAGAGCCGGCCCGTCGTCGGCGGGCCGAAGCCGGGCTCGTTGGCGGAGAGGGTGAAGTTGAGCATGTCGTTTTCTTCGGCCACCGGAGCGGCCGCGGCCGCGGTGAACCCCTCGCCGCTGAACAGCAGGACGTCGGCCCCCTCTTCGACCACCTGCTGGGCGGCGATCGGCGCTCGCTGTGGATCGGAGCGGTTGTCGGCCTGGATCACCTTCAGCTTGTGTCCGTCGATGCCACCTTTGGCGTTGACTTCTTCGACCAGCAGTTCGACCGCGGAGATCGCGCTATCCCACGGCGCCAGGTAGCCGCTCTTGGCGATCGCTGCGCCGAGCACGATCGGAGTCGGCAGCCCTTTCGAGGAGGCGTTCCCTTCAGAGCTGCTACCGCACCCGGCTAGGAGGATTACCGGCACCGCCGCAAGCGCGCAGAGAAACAACGCAGATTTGAAGCAGCGACCCATTGCCGACCGCTAATACATTATCGATCAATCATCCACCATGGATAAACTGCGCTGTCCCCCTGACGCCCCGAGCAGGATTCGAACCTGCGGCCTACTCCTTAGGAGGGAGTCGCTCTATCCAGCTGAGCTATCGGGGCGGGATTCCGACAGCGTAGAGCCTGATCACGGCCTTCCGCCCGGGTCAGCCTTCGGTTGCCGCGTCGAGGTTCTCCAAGTCCACGAGATCTTGGCCGCGCCCGGCCGCTTGCTTCATCGCACGCAGATCCTCCACCGAACAGACTGCCACGTTGACTCCGAGTACTTTGGCCTCGGTTGCACGCGAGAGGAGCTCGTCGAAGCTCGGAACGCCCTCCAAGCCCTGCACGATGTCGAGGCGACCAAGGTCCGTGTCGATCGCCATCTGTTCGCCACTTGCCAGCTCCGCCGCGATCGAGAAGGGGGTGCCGAGCAGCGCTTCCCCCCTTTGAACGTGCCCGCCGGCCGCGACCGCAACCTCAGCCACAAGCCTGAGGTTTTCGGGGTCGGGCGCGACGACGATGTCGATGTCCTTGGTGGCCCGCACGACGCCTCGAGCCCCGAGGGCGAGACCGCCGATCACCACGAACCTGGCCCCCGCCTCTACTAGCCTCCGCAGGATCTCGTCGAATGCCGCCGATGTCATCGCCGCTGTGCGGAGTCGGCCATCTTCAGCAATGCATGGCTCAGGGCGATGGTCTCAGCCAGATTCACGCTCATTGGACGTTGTGCGTCCTTGCGAAGACGGCCCAGGCGGACGGCCTCTGCCTCGGCCGCTGCGTCTTTAGACGGCTTGCTAGCCCGCTGGATGGACTCCATGGACCAACACGGTAGCGGAGCGACAAGGGCCTCGGGCGCAATTGGCAGCGCTGCCCAAATCGGTGTTCATCGTGGGTAATCGAGACAAATCCAATGCCGCCGGGGATCGACGCATTCCGCTCTGCAGCGATGAAAAGGGCGAATCCTCAGATCGCTTTTAGGAGGGAGTCGCTCCAGGCAACGAGGCCGAATGGGCGAGGATCAATCGTGCTGATGCAGAGCAGTTGCGTGCTTCTCACTTGGCCTTGACGCCCACTCAGCGGCTGGAACTGGGCCAAGAGCTCTCGAAGCAAGCCGTCTCGCTCCTTGCCGCTTCCAAAGGCCCGCAATGTCCCAAGACGAGCCCTCTGGTCCTGATCTCGTTGGCGTCGAGCATCTGCGGGTAAACAGTTGCCGCGGCATCATCGACATCATTCGCGGTGGTTCTCCTCCCCTCGACTTCGACACGGTTTCCGATTGAGCAGACACTGTGGAGTGGGAGGGTCAGATGGTCCGGGTCGCTGCGCTGCCGAGTGTTGTCAGCTTCAAGCGATTTGCCAGACGAGCCGATTCCCGGCCTCGATTCATAGTCCGTAACAGGGCGAGAAAGCGATCTCGCTACAGTGCTCCGCATGGCTGAGACGCACGAAAATCGACGCTGGTTGGCGCTCTACGTCCTCTGCGCGGGGATGCTGATGATCGTCCTCGACGTGACAATCGTCAACGTCGCCCTGCCAACGATTCAGGACAGCCTCGACTTCTCGCAGAGCAGCCTGGCCTGGGTCGTCAACGCGTACCTGATCCCCTTCGGAGGCCTGCTGCTGCTGGCCGGCCGGCTCGGCGACCTGCTCGGGCAGCGGCGCATGTTCCTGATCGGCCTCGGGGTCTTCACCGCCGCCTCGCTGCTCTGTGCCGCCGCCGAGAATCAGGCGATGCTGATCGGCGGCCGCTTCTTCGCTGGCGTCGGCGGCGCGATGGCCTCGGCCGTGATCCTCGGCATGATCGTGACCATGTTCCCCGAGCCGCGGGAGCAGGCGAAAGCGATCGGCGTCTACGGCTTCGTCGCCTCCGCCGGCGGCTCGATCGGCCTGCTCCTCGGCGGCGCCCTGACCCAGGCGATCAGCTGGCACTGGATCTTCATCATCAACCTTCCAATCGGCATCGCCACCGCCTACGGCGCCCTGCGCCTGGTCGACGGCAAGCCCGGGATCGGCTTCAAGGCCGGCGCCGACATTCCCGGCGCGGCGCTGATCACCAGCTCGCTGATGCTCGGCGTCTACACGATCCTCGGCATCAACCAGCACGGCTGGGGCTCGGCCCAGACCCTGATCCTCGGCGCGATCTCGTTCGTCCTCGGCGCCGCCTTCATCGCCCGCCAGGCGCGGATCGAGAACCCGCTGATGCCGCTGCGCCTCTTCCGCTCGCGCAACGTCGCGGGAGCGAACACGATCCAGGCGCTGCTCGTCGCCGGCATGTTCGGCATGTTCTTCCTCGGCGCCCTCTACCTGCAGCGGATCCTCGGCTACGACGCGCTCCAGGTCGGCCTCGCCTTCCTGCCGGCGACGATCGTGATGGGCACGCTCTCGCTCGGCTTCTCGGAAAAACTGATCATGCGCTTCGGCCCGAAGACGACGCTGATCCCGGGCGTGATCGCGGTCGGCATCGGTCTGCTCCTCTTCGCCCGCACCCCGGTCGACGGCACCTACCTCACCGACCTGCTTGCGCCGATGCTGCTGGTCGGCCTCGGGGTCGGCACCGCCTTCCCCTCGCTGATGACGCTGGCGATGTCCGGCGCGACCCAGGAGGACGCGGGACTTGCCTCGGGCCTGGTCAACACCAGCATGCAGGTGGGCGGCGCGATCGGGCTGGCCGTCCTCGCCACTCTGGCGAGCGAGCGCACCGACAGCAAGCTCGCCGACGGCGCCGGGCAGCTCGCCGCTCTCAACTCCGGCTATCACCTCGCTTATATCGTCGGCGCGATCCTCGTCGGGATCGCCACCGTGGTCGCGGTGACGGTGCTGCGCCCCGTGCCGATGCCCTCGCCGGAGCAGATGGCCGCCGAGCAAGAGCGCGGCCGCGAGCGCGAGCCGGCCTACTCCGAGGCCTGAGCCCCGCGCATCGCCGCGCCGAGCGCCTGGGAGATCTGCCCCGGGTCTTCGACCTGCGGATAGTGGGCCAGCTCGGGCAGCTCGTCGACCGGCACGCCGGGCCGCAGCTCGCGCAGCGCGGCGAGCACCTCGGTCGTCGCCACCGGGTCGAGCAGTCCCCAGGCGAGGCGCAGGTCGCCCGGCCAGTCCCGGATCGCGCCGTGCCAGCGCTCGGCGTGCTCTTCGCGCTGGTCCATGTAGGAGACGAGCCGGTGGCCGAGGGTGCGACCGCCGGCGTGGCAGACGAGCGACCACTGGTCGGCGGCCTCCTCCTCGCCCAGCGGGTGTGCGGCGGAGAAGACCGAGCCGAACTGGTGGCGGAAGAAGCGCTCGCTGGAGAGCCGGGCGACAAGCGGGCCGAGGGGGCTGCGCAGCAGCTTCTGCGCCGGCGTCGGGCTGGCCTTTTCCAGGACCATGCTGCCGTTGAAGAGCAGGATGCCCGTCACGTCCATCTCCAGACGTCCCTCGAGGTCGCGAGCCATCAGCTCGTTCGCCACCGAGGTGCCCATGTCGTGGGCGAGGACGAAGACCGGCCGCCCGTCGCCGTAACGGCGCACGAGCTCCTCGGTCAGGTCCGCCTGCCAGAAGAGGCTGTAGTCGTGCGAGCGCGGCTTGGCCGAGAGGCCGAAGCCGAGGAAGTCGAAGGCGAGCACGTTGCGACCCGGCAGCTCGCCGAGCAGCAGGTGCCAGTCGTAGGAGCTGGAAGGGAAGCCGTGGAGGAGGAGCAGCAGGGGTCCCTCTCCCTCCTGACGGAAGGCGTGGATCTGGTAGTCGCGGAACTGGAGGCTCTCGCCGCGCGCCTGCCAGTCCCGGACACGCTCGGTCAGCCCCTGCACGCGAGCGATCCTAACTCGCTTTGCGCAGCCGACTGGCTAGAAGGCGAAGACGAGGGTGCAGAACAAGCCCATGCCGATGCAGTAGATGCCGAACGGCGTCAGGCGGTTGGTCTCGAAGTACTTGAGCAGGAACTTGACCGCCAGGTAGGTGGTGAGCGCCGCGGCGAGGGCGCCGAGCAGCGCTTGGCCGCGCACGCCGTCGCCGGCCGCGCCGAGCAGTTCGGGCAGCTTCAGCACTCCGGCGGCGCCGATGATCGGGGTCGCGAGCAGGAAGGCGTAGCGGGCAGCGTCCTCGTTGGAGAGCCCGGTGAGCAGGCCGCCGCCCATCGTGATCCCCGAGCGCGAGATGCCCGGAATCAGAGCCGCTGCCTGCGCGCTGCCGATCGCCAGCGCCTGCTTGAAGCTCATCCTGGCGATGCGTGGGTCGGAGTCGCCGAGGTAGTCGTCCGGCCGCGGCGGCCTTCGCCGCAGGCGCTCGAAGAGCAGCAGCAGGATGCCGTTGACGATCAGGAGCGCCGCCGCGGTCTGGGCCGAGGCGAAGAGCGTGCGCAGCGGGTGCTCGAGCAGCAGTCCGAGCAGGCCGGCTGGGATCGTGCCGATGACGATCACCCAGGCGAGGCGGGCGTCGCTGTCGCCAGCGGAGATCTCGCGGTCGCGCAGCGAGCGGAAGAAGCCGCGGAAGATCCTCTTCCAGTCGTCGAGGAAGAGGAAGAAGAGGACGATCGCGGTCGCGCAGTGCGTGGCGACGAGGAAGGCGAGGAAGTAGTCGTCGTTTTGGTGGATGTTCCAGCCAAAGAGCTGCGGCAGGACGACGCCGTGACCGAGGCTGGAGATCGGGAACGGCTCGGCGACCCCCTGGACAAGGCCGAGCACGATCGCCTGGAAGTAGGTGATCGGTTCCATTCGGCAGCCTATTCAGGCCCGTCTAAAGGGAAGATGAGAATCCAGCGATGGCCCATGTCTCCGACAAGGTGCGCGCCGCGTGCGCGAGGGTGGCTCGGCTCGCGCGCTCGGTGAGGATCGACAGGAGCGCGATCGCGGCCTACGCCCAGGAGCTGGCCGCGTCTGCGGAGGCCGGTGCGTCGTATTCCATCGACGGCGACAGGAATAGCCGGGCCGCCTTCGTCATCTGCCTCGACGCGATCAACTTCGGCTCCGGCTGGTGGCCGACGATCCGCAAGCGCGACGGCCTCAGCGGCTACTCGACGATCGAGGCGGGGCTGGTCGAGCGCTTCCGGGAGGAGGGGGCGTGGACGGCGGAGGAGCTGACGCAACTCGCCGCCGCCGACCTCGCCTCGGTGACCGACCAGGACACCGACCATCCATTGATGGAGCAGTACGCCACGGTGCTGCGCGACGTCGGCGAGCGAGTGCTGGCCGGCCACGGCGGCAGCTTCGAGTCCGTGGTCGACGCCGCAGGCGGCTCGGCCCTCGTCCTCACCGACCTGCTCGCCGGCTGGGAGGCGTTCGCCGACGTCTCGGAGTACGAGGACCAGCCCGCGCCCTTCTTCAAGCGGGCGCAGATCGCCGCCGCCGACGTCGACCGTATGGGCGTCGCCGAGCTGCGGGACGTCGATCTCCTCACCGCCTTCGCCGACAACCTCGTCCCGCACGTGTTGCGGGTCGACGGTGTCCTCCGCCTCGACCCCGAGTTGGAGCGGCGGATCGATGTCGAAGAGTTGCTCGTCCACGGCTCCCCCGAGGAGGTCGAGCTGCGCGCCTGCGCCGTGCACGCGATCGAGCTGTTCGCCGACGCGCTCGACCGGCGACTCTCGCCCGCCCAGGTTGATGCCGCGCTCTGGAACCGCGGCCGCACCCCCCGCTACAAGTCCCGCCCCCGTCCTCGCTGCCGCAACACGGCCTACTGATCCCACCCCCACCCCCACCCTTCCGGGTCGTAACGCATATCCAATGCGATGCATGGGATTTGCGTTACGACCGGGGGGAGGTTGGTCAGCCCGCCGCTTCGGCGCGCCGCAGGCCGCCTTGGGCCCAGAGGCCGAAGAGGACCGGCAGGGTGATGCCGACGGCGAAGGCGAGGGCGACGACAACCGGCTCGCCAGAGATGAAGCCTCTCCCCGCCTCGAGCAGCGCGGTCACCGGGTTGACCGAGGCGACGGCGTGGATCCAGCCGCTGAGCAGGCTGAGTGGGACGTAGACCGGGGCGAGGAAGAGGATGAGGAAGGTGGGGAACTGCATCAGCGGGCCGCCCTGAATCGAGCGCACCCGCATCGCCACGCCCGCGGCCCACATCGTCGCTGCCAGGTTGGTGAGGATCGCGAGCAGGAAGAGTCCGACGAGTTCCACTCCCTCGCCGCCGACCTGCATGCCGGCGACCAGCGCCAGGATGGTGAGCACCGCCCAGGTGACCAGTGCCCGCAGGATCGCCGCCAGCGTGTAGCCGGCGACGATTCCTCTGCGGTTCGAGGCGGCGAGTAGGTAGCGGCGGGCGAAGCCGCTCTCGAAGTCGCGTGCCATCGCGAAGCCGGTGAAGACGCCGCCGAAGGCCGCCGACTGGAGGAGGACGAAGACGTACTGGAAGGCGGTGTAGCCGCTGGGGAAGTCGAAGCCGGGCACTTCCCCCATCGCGGAGAGGCCGCCGGCGAAGGCGACGAAGAAGAAGAGCGGGAAGATCAGCGCCGGCAGCAGGAAGGCCGGGTTGGTGAGGAAGTTGTGGAAGCTGCGCCAGGCGACCGCGCCGGCGACCGCGCGGAAGCTGGCCGGGCGCCGCTCGGCGCCGCTCACGTCCGCACCAGCCGCGTCTTCAGGGCGCGGCTCGCCGCCAGCATGCCGACCAAGAGCACCATGCCGGCGATGCCGAAGCCGAGCGCGAGTTTGTCCAGCTCCCAGCCTTCGAAGAGCAGCGAGCGGAAGGCCTCGAGCAGGTAGGTGACCGGGTTGACGGTGGCGACCTTGCGGAACCAGTCGGTCTGAATCAGGTCTAGCGGCAGCGCCATCGCCGAGATGAAGAGGAAGACGAAGAACATAGGGAAGAGGCCCTGCACGGCCTCGCCGGAGCCGGTGCGCAGGGCGGCGAAGAGGCCGATCGTGCCGAAGGCGACCGTGATCGAGACCGCGAGGGCGACGATCGTCAGCGCTCCGGGGACCCCGGTGACGAGTTCAGCACCGGCGATCAGTCCCACGGTCAGGTAGGTCGCCGCCTGCACGAAGCCGAGCACGACGGAACCGGCGAGCAGACCGCTGAACAGGGCCGCGCCGCGCAGCGGCGTCAGCGCCAGCCGGTTGAGGAAGCCGGTCTCGATGTCGCGCGCCAGGTCGGTGCCGGTGTTCATCACCGAGAAGAGCGCGCCCTGCATGAAGGGCACGGCGAGGGCGAAGGTCAGGTAGGAGCTGGTAGGGAACCCGGGCAGGTTGGTCGCCTGCGCGAGTCCGTTCGAGTTGACGGCAAGGAGGAAGAGGGGAAAGACCAGCGCCGGCACGATCTGCGCCGGCTGACGCAGGGTGCGCAGCACCGAACGCCGCGCCAGCTGCCCGACCTGCGTGCGCAGGTGGCCGCCGCTCATGAAGCGCCCACCGTCTCGCTCGTCCCCCCCTCCGCCTCGGCCGGCTCGTCCTCGCTCGCCCCCTCGAGCGAGCGACCGGTCTTGGCGAGGAAGACGTCGTCGAGCGAGGGTGCGTGGAGCTGCAGGCGCTCGATCGCGATCCCCTCCGCGTCGAGCGCCCTGACCACCTCGGCCAGCTCCGCCTCACCGCTCTCGAGGCGCGCGGCGGCGGCCTCGGGCGGTGCGCCCGCGGCCGCTCCGAAGCGCTCCAGCACGGCGGCGAGCCGCTCGCGGTCCGCTCGCTCGCGCGGCACCGCCTCGACCGTCGGCCGGCCGATCTCGGCCTTCAGCTCGGCCGGCGTTCCTTCGGCGACGATGTGCCCGTGGTCGATGATCCCGACCCGGCCGGCGAGCGCGTCGGCCTCCTCCAGGTACTGAGTGGTGAGGAAGACGGTGACTCCCTCCTCGGAGGCCAGCCGGCTGACCTCCTCCCAGAGGGCCGTGCGGCTCTGGATGTCGAGCCCCGTCGTCGGCTCGTCGAGGAAGAGGATGCGCGGCCGGTGGACCAGCGCCAGCGCCAGGTCGAGTCGCCGTCGCATGCCGCCGGAGTAGCCGCCCACTTTGCGCTCGGCTGCCTGCGAGAGGCCGACCCGCTCGAGCAGCTCGGCGGACCGCGCCTTGCGCTCCGCCTTGTCCAGGCCGTGCAGGGCGGTCTGCAGCCGCATGTGCTCGCTGCCGCTGAGCAGCGGGTCGAGCGCCGCCTCCTGCAGCGCCGCTCCGATCGAGGCGCGCACGCGCGGCCCTTCGCGGACGACGTCGAAGCCTGCCACCCGCGCCGTCCCTTCGGTCGGCGGCAGCAGCGTCGTCAGCATCAGCACCGTCGTCGACTTGCCCGCCCCGTTGGGCCCGAGGAAGCCGTAGATCTCGCCCTCCTCGACCCGCAGGTCGATTCCGTCGACGGCGCGCGGCCCGTTCTTGAACTCGCGCACGAGCGCCTCGGCTTCGATGCCCCTGCCGTTCTGCTCGCCACTCGCCATCGCGGGCAGGCTAGCTGAGCCCCACCCCCGGCGAACTGCATCAACTTTTCCATCTGCCAGGTGGAGAAGTTGATGCAGTTCGGATCGGTTGGCTTGTTTTCATAGGATCGGCCGGTGAAGCCCGTGACCGTCTCAGTCGCCGTCGCGCAGCCGGCCGAGGAGGTCTACGACTTCCTCGACGTGCTCGCCAACCACGAGTCCTTCCTCGACCACTTCCTCGTCGACTGGAAATTCTCGGGAGCGGCGCGCGGGGTCGGCGCCAAGGCCGAGGCGCGGGCGAGCGCGCCGATGTCTCAGGACTGGACCGAGTTTGAGGTGGTCGAAGCGGAGCGGCCGAAGCGGATCGTCGAGGAAGGGGTCGGGCTGAAGGGGAAGCGGCGGACCCGCGGCACCTACCGGCTCGAGTCGCTGCCGAACGGCGGGACCGAGATCTCCTTCGAGCTGGCCTGGCTCGAGGCGGCTCGGGCGGAAAGCCTGATCCCGCCGCTGACCCGTGCCTTCGTCAAGCGCCCCAACGCGAAGGCGCTGCACCGCCTGGCGAAGCTGCTCGCGGAGGATTGAGGCGCGCCCGGCCCGGCTCAGGCGACCGCGACCGCGGCCCCGAACAGCTCGGCCGAGGGGATGCCGATCACATCGCCGCGGAAGCGCTTCTCGCGGCCGTAGACGACCCAGGTGGTGTCGATTTCGCCGATGTCGAGGTCGAGGCGCAGCTCGTCGGCGTGGTCCTCGACGTGCTCCATGTGGGTGAGGCCGGAGTCGTAGCGGCCTTCCAGCAGCTCCTCGGCGACGATCGGCTTCGAGGGCACGTCGATCACCTCCTCCCACTGCGAGAGGTCGACGTAGCCCTTGGTCGCCGGCACGATCCCCAGCGAACGCGGCTTCTCGACGTCGCGGCGGCTGAGCAGGACCAGGTGCTTGGTCGGGTAGATGAAGGTGTCGACGACGAAGATCTCGGTCCAGTACTTCTCGGTGATCTCGTGCACCTTGGGATGGGCGCTGCACTGGACGAGGAAGCCGTTCGGTGTCTGGCGCAGGATCTCGAGCCCCTTGAAGAAGTCGGTGATCAGGACCATCCCGTAGTCCTCGACGCCCTGGAACTCGAGGTAGCGCTTTACGGCACGCTCGTGGCAGGTTCCCTCCGGCCCCAGGGTGATCACGGTGATTCGGCCGTCTGCAACGCTCCCGCCCATCGGTGAAAAATGGTATTCGACTAAACAGGGTCGGTCAACTATCAAGCTCCGCGTGTCTGCTGACAGGGTCGGGACGCATCGTCAGCACGACCATGTCATCGCGCAACGGGCCGCCGCTGCGCTCGATTGCGTCGCGGCGGATCGCCTCGGTCATCGCCGCCAGGTCGAGCTCGGCCAGCGAGTGCGCGAGCGTCGCCAGCGCTGCGGGGCCGCGATGCGTGCTCGGCGGGCCGGCCTCGAACCAGCCGTCGGTCGTCAGCACCAGGGTCTCGCCCGGAAAGAGCTCGCCCTCGTAGCGGGGGGTGGGGGCGCCTGCCCAGGCCCCGAGCAGCGCCCCGCCGCCCAGCTGCCGCGTCCCAGGGGCAGTGACATGGACGGCTGGGGGATGTCCCGCCGCGGCAAGCTCGAAGCTCCAGTTGATGCCGTCGCGCCGCAGTCGCAGCAGCAGCGCCGTGGCGAAGTCGTTGAGGCTCGACCGCTCCAGCAGCAGCTCGTTCAACTGTTCGAGCAGCTCGACAGGCTGCTCGATCTGGCGGGCGAGGCCTCGCAGCGAGTGACGCAGCGCAACCGAGACCCCGGCCGCCGCGCCACCCTTGCCCGCCACGTCGCCGATCATCACCCAGCAGCCGTCGTCGGTGGGCAGGACGTCGTAGACGTCGCCGCCGATTTCCATCCCCTCGCCGAAGGCGTCGAAGGAGACAGCGATGTCGAGGCCCTCGATGTACGGCGGCTCGGGCGGTCGTAGCCCGCGCTGCAGGCTGGCGGCGATCCGCCCCCGCTCCTCGTAGAGGCGGGCGTTGTCGAGCGCCAGCGCCGCCCGGTCGGCAAGCTCGCTCAACAGTCCCAGGTCGCTTGCGTCGTAGCGCAGGTCCCCGCTTGCATGCAGGAAGGAGATCGCACCGAGCGTCGAGCCGCGGGCGAGCAACGGCGCCACCGCGGCCGACTGGTAGCGGGTGTCTTCGATCAGCTGCCTGTGCGCGTCGCTCTGGACCACGTCCCTCATCACGTCGGGCGCGGTCAGGTCCCGCCAGATCATCGGCCGTCCCGCCGCGATCACCTGGGCGACCGGGTGGCGGCCGCGCGGGTCGAGCGGCGAGCGGCGGCGGATCTCCTCGAGCGTCGCGGCGGCCTCGGGGCTGGCGGCGGCGACGATGCTGTCGCCGATCCAGCCGTCCTCGCGGACGAAGTCGAGCACGCAGAACTCGGCCAGCTCGGGCACCGCCGTCTCGACGATGTTGCGCGCCGTGCGCTCGAAGTCGAGCGATGCGTCGAGGCCGCGCGTCGCCGCGACGAGGAAGTCCTGGGCACGCCGCCGCCGCATCTCGTCGGTGATGTCGCGGGCGATGATCGAGGCGCCGACGATCCCGCGGTCCGGATGCTCGAGTGGGGAGACCGTCAGCGAGACGTCTATGCGGACGCCGTCCTTGCGAATGCGCTCGGTCTCGAAGGTCTCGACCCGTTCTCCGCGCCGCACCCTGGCGAGGATCTCCCGTTCCTCGCCCTGGTGGTCGGCGGGGATAAGGAAGGAGATGTGGCGGCCGATCGCCTCCGTCTCGCTATAGCCGTAGAGGCGCTCCGCCGCCGGGTTCCAGGAGGTGACGACCCCCTCCAGGTCCTTGCTGAGCACGGCGTCGCTGGCGCTGCGCACGACCTGGGCCAGGTGGTGAGGGTCCTCGCTGCGCCGTTGCGGTGCGGCGGCGTGCTGACGGTGCGCCGAAGCCACCGACTCAAGTTACTCCCTGCTCAGAGAAAGCTGCGGGCCCGCTCGGCCACCAGCTCCGGCCGCTCGTCGGCGATGAAGTGCCCGCAACCGGGAACGAGCTCGACCTCCATGTCGTCGGCGTGCTTCTGCCAGCCGGCGAGCAGGTCGGTGTGGATCGCGCGGTCGTCGGTACCGAAGAGCATCCTGGTCGGCACCGTGAGGCGGTCGTCCGCGTAACGCCCGCGCAGGACGGGGCGCAGCTCGCGCAGGTTGAAGGTGCGGTACATCTGAACCGCCGCTCGTGCCCGATCCGGCTCGGCGAGCTTGTCGGCGAAGGTCGCCAGCGTGCTCTCGTCCCAGAAGCTCGGGTCGGCTCCGCCGGCTCGTAGCGCCAGGCGCACGAACCGTTTGCGCCGATGCGCGAGGTAGCCGATCCAGGGGGCGATGATCAGCTGCTGATAGAGGAGGCGGCCGGCGTGGGGGAGGGCGTTGCGCGGCCGGATCCAGGGGTGGGGGATGTTGAGCGCCAGGTAGCGGTCGACGCGCTCGGGGGCGCGCAGGCAGAGCAGGAAGCCGACCCAACCGCCCCAGTCGTGGCCGACGAGGCTCACCCGCTCCAGACCCAGCTCGTCGAGCATCGCGAGCACGTCGCTTGCCAGGTTCTCCTTCTCGTAGCCGTGCCGCGGTGCATCCGACCAGCCGAACCCGCGCAGGTCCATCGCCAGCGCCCGCCCGCCGTCCTTGGCCAGCGCCGGCATCAGGTGTCGCCACTCGTACCAGTGCTGCGGCCAGCCGTGCAGGAGCAGCACCGCGTCGCCGCCCTCACCGGCTTCGGCGACGTGGAAACGGACCCCCCGCGCCTGCACCCAGCGGTGGCTGACCCCCGCGACGGTCGGCATTTCGCTCACCGGCTAAAGGCTAGAGCCTGGGTGCCGGTTAGCTTCCCCTCGATGCCCGACGTTGTCGTCCTCTTCCTCGCCGCCTGCGGCACGGCTCTGGCCACGGGGCTGGGGGCGATCCCCGTCTTCTTCCTCGGTGCCAGGGCGGCGCAGCTGACGCCCCTGCTGCTCGGCTTCGCCGCCGGCGTGATGGGCGTCGCCTCGGTGGCGGGGCTGCTGGCTCCCGCGCTCGAAGAAGGCTCGGTCGCGTCGGTTCTCGCCGGGCTCGCCGTCGGGGCGGCGCTGCTGGTCCTGGCGAGGAGGCACCTCGACGCCGACGCCGCCTTCATGGGACACACCGGGCCGCGCGCACGAATGTCGGCGCTCGTCTTCCTCGTGCTCTTCGTCCATAGCCTCCCGGAGGGCTTCGCGGTGGGCACGGCGTTCGCCTCCGACCGGGCCGGTCTCAGCCTCTTCGTGATCCTCGCGATCGCGATCCAGAACGTGCCCGAGGGAACCAGCGTGGCGATCCCGATGGCGGCCGAGGGCTTCAGCCGCACGCGGCAGTTCTGGGTCGCGGTGGGGACGAGCGCGCCCCAGCCCGTCGGCGCTCTGATCGCCTTCGTCCTCGTCGAGCAGATCGAAGCGCTGTTGCCCTTCTCGTTCGCCTTCGCCGCTGGGGCGATGCTGACCCTGATCGCGGTCGAGCTGCTGCCGAGCGCCTACGCTGACGGCCACCGCCTCGGCGCCAGCGGCGGGCTGCTGGCCGGCGCCGCGCTGATGCTCGTCCTCAGCTCCCTGCTCGGGGTGTAGTTGTGTCGGGTCCGGTCCAGGGAATGCGCCGCGGCAGCCAGCGCGGCACGTTGCGCTTGAACTCCCGGTACTCGTCGCCGAATCGCTTTTCCAGGCCGGGCTCCTCGTAGACGAGGAAGCCGACATGGTTGAAGGCGAAGAACGCGGCGCACCAGATCAGCAGGGGAAGCGAGCCGAAGAGGGCGGCCTCGCCGGCGAGGAAGGCGACGACGCCGGAGATCATCGGGTTGCGCAGGTGGCGGTAGGGGCCGGCGACGACGAGGTGGCGAGTCGGGTCCCAGGGCGCCAGCGTTCCGTCGCCGATGCGGGCGAAGAGGCGAACCGTCCAGAGCCAGAGCGCGAAGCCGGCGGCGAGCAGGGCGAGGCCGAGGATGACCGGGAGGAAAACGACGGCGCCTTCGAGCCCCCAACCGACGTCGGTGCCGGTGGTCGCGAGGACGAGGATCGGCACCAGCACCGTCACCACGCCTGGGAGGGGCAGGATCGCGCGGGCCTGTCGCGATGCGGTCACGGTCACCACACTATGTGGCAGGATCGCTCATCCGATGCGCTTCGCTGCCGATCGCCCGCTTGGCCTCGCCCCGGCGACGGTGCTCGACTACCGCGAGCTGGCGCGCCGCCGCCTGCCGCGCCAGCTCTTCGACTACGTCGACGGCGGCGCCTACGAAGAGGCGACGCTGAGGTCGAACGTCGCCGACCTCGAGTCGGTGCTGCTGCGCCAGGTCGTGATGCGCGACGTCAGCGTCCGCGACCCCGCGGTCGAGGTGCTCGGGCAGAAGCTGGCGCTGCCGGTCGTCCTGGCGCCGGTCGGCCTCGCCGGGATGCTGGCGCCGCGGGCCGAGGTGCAGGCCGCCCGCGCCGCCGAGGCGGCGGGGGTGCCTTTCATCGAGTCGACAGTCTCGATCTGCCCGATCGAGGAGGTGGCGAAGGCGACGAGCGCCCCGCCCTGGTTTCAGCTCTACGTGATGCGCGACCGTGGCTACGCCGAGGAACTGATGGGGCGGGCCGAGGCGGTCGGCTCGCCGGTCCTCGTCCTCACCATCGACCTCGCCGTCGTCGGCGCCCGCCACCGCGACGTCCGCAACGCGGTCGTCGGCCGCCCTAGTCGCTGGGCGAAGCTGCGACGGGCGCTCGATCTGCTCTCACACCCGGGCTGGATCCGCCGCGTCGCGATCGGCGGTCGGCCGCTGACCTTCGGCAACCTCGAGAACGCGGTCCCCGGCGCGCGCTCTCCGGCCGCCTTCAAAGAGTGGGTCGACTCGCAGTTCGACCCCAGCGTCACCTGGGACGACGTCGCCTGGGTGCGCAACAACTGGAAGGGCAAGCTGGTCGTCAAGGGCGTGCTCGACCCCGAGGACGCGCGCCGCGCGGCAGACGCCGGCGTCGACGGGATAGTCGTCTCCAACCACGGCGGCCGCCAGCTCGACTCGGTTCCCTCGACCGTTCGCGCCCTGCCCGACGTTGCCGATGCGGTAGGAGACCGAGTCGAGGTGCTTGCCGACGGCGGCGTCCGCAACGGCCTCGACGTGGTGAAGATGACCGCCCTCGGCGCCCGCGCCGTCCTCATCGGCCGCCCCTGGGCCTGGGCCGTCGCCGACCGCGGTCAGTCCGGCGTCCGCCACGTCCTCGCGGTGATCAAAGCCGACATCGACACCGCCCTCGGCCTCACCGGCCAGACCTCGATCTCAGGTTTGGACCGGTCGGCGCTGTACCCGCGTTAGCTTGGTCAGCTTAGGCTCTGGCCTACTCTTTGCTGCCGAAAGGTTGGGCTGGCGCAGCTAAACTACAGTGCACTGATGGTTTTCTCCCCACCCCTCGATCTCTGTGGCCAATATTACCCTGACCATCCAGTATTCGTCCCTCCTGAAAATCCTGACGCGACAATATGGAGATACATCGATTTCACCAAGTTTGTGTCGCTACTCGATAATAAACGTCTATTTTTCGCGCCAGTAGCCTTACTAGATGATCCTTTTGAGGGTTCCTACCCAACTCCCAATCTCGCGGCCAGGAAGGAATTCTGGGCAGAAAACCCTCCGGCCCCTCCGGATGAGTTTTATGCGGAAGCGGCCAACAACATTCGCAAGTCGATCTTTGTCAATAGCTGGAATCTAAGTGAGGTTGAGAGCGCCGCGTTCTGGCGTCTCTACGTTCCGCCGTCTGGTGGTGTTGCAATTCGCTCAACGTTTCGTCGGCTTACTGACTCCTTTTGCATTTCAACCGATAGTGATAGCGCCCGAAACTTGGGCCAAATCCACATCGGGCAGGTCCAATACATCGATTACGATCAGACTGTACTTCCGGAACATAACGCTTTCTATCCCTACGTACACAAGCGGCGAAGTTTTGCTTTCGAGTCCGAGCTGCGTGCAGTAATGTCGAAGTTCCCACTAGTGGAGTTTCAGGATGGTGAGAGGACGCCATTCGACCTTGAGAGAGCTGAACCGACTGGTCTCAGAGTTTCGGTAGATCTTGACCAACTTATTGGTTCAATCCACGTGTCGCCATATGCTCCACCATGGTTTGCGAACCTAGTAAGCTCGGTCGCTGAGCATTATGGCTGTGCTGCTTCGGTCAAGCAATCAAGTCTCAGCGCTCAGCCAGTTTTTTAATTGCTGCGCAGCCAGAATCTACCTCGGTACAAGCGCTGTGGACACCGAAGTCACCTAGATGCGGGCTGGCGTTTCTCGGTATGCCTCGAACCCTTGGGTCTTCGAACGCTTGGTGTGAAAGAGACTGGTAAGCATCGTGGCACTCGGCGAGATCGCTCACGCCGGAGGCTCCCGAGCCGGCGGCTGCAAGCGCTTTCTCCACGGTGGCATCTCTGCCCTCTCGAGCCAACAGCAGCTTCAGCGCTTCGCGGACGACGGCTGCCTTTGAGACCCCGCGTCGCCGTGCCTCCTTCGCGAGGTGGCAGCCTGGTCCTCAGGCAGCTGGATGATGGTGCGGACCATGGGTAGTTGATATCGAGTGCGCTTTAGCGATGATGTAATCGCCTATTCGCGCTCGTCTTCCCACGCGTAGGACATCGCGATTCGCTGCAAGGCCGTCGGGTGCGTTCCGTAGAGGAGCTGGGCCCAGCCGGGTGGGTCGGGATTGCTCAGGCTGGTGATGGCAAGGCGCCGCATCGCGCTGCGCTCGGCAGCCGGGTCGCGGGTCGCGACCAGCGCCGACCAGTCGGCCGCCGCCTCGTCGTGGCGCGAGACGAGGTTGAAGAGCGGCGTGGCGAGCAGCTGCAGGACGACGAGCAGGAAGAGGGCTAGGGGAACGGCCTCGGGACGTGCCATGCCGCCGCGGCGGCGGGTGAGGAGCGCGATCAGGGCCGTGGCGGGGATGAGGAAGAGCGCCAGCCAGCCGACCCGTCTCAGCGCGTCGTCGTGGGCGAGGTGGCCGATCTCGTGCGCGAGCACGACGCGGACCTCGGCGTCGCTGAACCTGCCGTCGAGCAGGGTGTCCCAGAGGATCACCGTGCGGGTCGCGCCGAATCCGGTGGCCTCCGCGTTGGGGGCCGTGGTGAAGCGGTGGACGTCCTGCACGCGCAGCCTCGTCTCGCCGACGCCCTCGCTGCGCTCGAGGGCACGAGCGTCAGCGACGAGTTGCGGATCGTGCAGCGGTTTCGTGCTTGGGATCAGGTAGGGGCTGACGTAGGTGAAAAGAAGCGCCAGGCCGACGAACAGGGGCGCCGCGACCGCCCACCACCAGCGCCGGAAGACGCCGGCCAGGCCCATCGCGATCGCCAGCGCCAGCGAGACGAAGAGGAAGGTGGAGCCGAGTTCGAGGAAGCTGCCGATCGCCCACTCGACGTAGCCCTGGTGCGAGATGCCGTGACGCCGCTCCCACCAGACCGCGGCGACGCCGAACGGAATCTCGGCCAGCCAGACGACCGCGAAGCCGAGCATCCCCAGCAGCATTCCGGTGCCGACCCGGCCCGCGGCGGACTCGCGCATCAGGCGGTGCCCGCGCTGCGCGTACACCGCAAGCACGACGAGCAGCGTCGCCAGGGCCAGCAGTCCCACTATTTCGAGGAAGCGCTCGTAGGAGGCGCTGCGCTGCAGGAACGAGTCGGAGAAGAAGCGGCTCGCCTCCAGGTGCGGCAGGTGGACCGAGGCGGGAACTGTGGAGCTCCAAAGCGCCTGCGCCGCCCAGATCCAGAGGGCGGCGGCAGCGAGGACCGCCAGCGTGGCGGGCCGGGCCAGGCGGGACGCCAGCCGCCGCACCACGCTCACTCAGAGAGAAGGGGCGCGGCAGCCGGGTTCGGCGCCGAGGCCTCGGGCGGCGTTGCCAGGCAGGGCCCGCTGTACGGGTAGGCACCGGTGACGAAGAAGAGGTAGCCGTTGGTCTGTGCCATGTAGCGCAGGGCAAGGGCGCCGGCGTTGCGCAGGCCGAGTGGCATGCGACCGGTGAAGAGGGATGCGAACCAGCCTAGGAAGGCGACGACGTAGGCCAGTGAGGCGTAGATGCTGGCGATGGCCAGGGCCGGGAGCGCCAGCAGCAAGCGGAAGGCGACGGTCCAGCGGTTCTGGGGCTCGCGGCCGGCGACGCGAAGCTCGATCGGATAGCTCCCGACCGCTCCCGTGAAGCCGGGGAAGGGATTGCCGATCAGGTAGACGTAGGCCCCGACGTGTAGCTGGTAGCGCAGGTAGGCGGCGAGGAAGCGGTGCAGCGCTTCGGGGGAGGTGCCGGCGACGAGGGTCGCGATCCAGTTGACGACCGCAACGAGCAGCGCCACCAGTCCCCATAGCGTCAGCCAGACCAGGTGGGGAATCGCAAGCAGGAGGCGGAAGAACACGGTAAGGCGACTGCGGCGCAGGTCGTCGTCGGTCTCGACGCTCAGCGGATCGGCCCGGGTTGGAAGCGGCCCGATCGCAGTGAGCGGGTCGCTCGATGGGTAGCGATCGGTGAGGACCAGCAGGTAGGCCCAGAACTGGGCGCCGTAGGAGATCGCGAAGGCGATCGCGTCGCGCAGCCCGCGCGGCATGCGCCCGCGGGCGACGGCGTAGAACCAGCCGAAGATCGCGGCGACCACGAGGAGGCCGACGCCCCCGGTTCCGCCGTATGTGGAGTTGTATTCGCCGGTGTTCGAGCCCACCAGCACCGCGACGAGGAGCGCCGCCGGCAGGGCGAGGACGAGCCGGAAGGCCACCGTCCAACGGTTCTGGCGCTGGGGCGGGTCGATCTCGAGGTCGATCGGGTAGCCGGGTCGCCCGGTTGCGCCGGGAAAGGGCTCGGCTGCCAGGTTGAGGAAGGCGTAGACGTGGGTCGCGTACCTGACGAATCGGGCGAGGAATCTGTGCAGCGCCTCATTCGGGCGCCCCGTCACGAGCGTGATTGCCCAGTTGAAGATCGCGATGACGAACGCTCCGATCGCCCAGATCCCAAGCCAGATCAGGAACGGCAGGGCGAGCAGGAGACGGAAGAAGACGCTGAGGCGCCCCCGCTTCAGATCATCCGACACCGTCAGCCGGATCGGCCGCTCACCCATCGAATCCATTCGTATCCGGACCGTCGGACATGTCACCACCCAAGGCGACGACCTGTCTCGAGGCCTCCAGGGAGCGTGCGACGTTGCGGGGCCGGAACATCGGGTTGAGGATGAGCTGGGCGAAGTTGGTCGTGGCGGCGATCCCGTTGAGAACGGCGACGAGAGCGTCGCCTTCGATCGCGAAGTAGATCGCCGCAGCTCCGAGAAGGACTCCAGCGATGACGGGAAGCCGGCGGACCAGTGCCGACTGGGCCACCATCCGGTCTTGGCAGTTCTCGGCCAGCTCTATAGCGGCGGCCGCCATGCGCGGATCCGCCGGCGTGCCGCCCCTGGCGAGTAGCCGGTTTACACGCCATCTGTTGCCATAGGAGAGCGATTGGAATGTCGGCATCGTCACCGGGGTCACGTCACGTCCATCTTGCCTGTGCCGGCGGATCGTCCCTCGTGCACAATGGGGCCATGGGTCTGCCCCCGCTCGGTCCCCTGCCGGATGGCTTCGTGGCCACCGTCGAGGCTTTGCACCGGGTCGCCGAGCGGATCGTGGCCCCGGCGCGTAAGCCCGACAACGAGATCTCGCTGCGGGCAACGCCGGGCGGCTTCGGTACGCCCACCTTCGAGTTCGAGGGTGCCGAGCACCAGGTGAGGGTCGAGGGCGCCGAGCTGGTCCACACCGCAGGCGGGGACGAGCGACGCGCGCCGCTGGACTCGCTGGCGACCGCGGCGACCGCGGTCTCCGAGCTGCTCCCCGCTGGCACCGAGCTGGACGACGACCCGCTCGGCATCGACGAGGTCTCCTCGCGGGCGCTGGGCGCGTTCTACGCATTCGCCGCCGCAGCGCTCGCCGAGCTGGTCGCCGAGGCGGGTCCGGCCGACGCCCCGACCCCGCCTCGCCTCTGGCCCGAGCACTTCGACGTCGCGGTCGAACTCGGCTCCGAGGCCGACGGCGTGCGCGCCAACTACGGCGCCTCGCCCGGCGACGAGAACCACGGCGAGCCCTACCTCTACGTCGGCCCCTGGACGGCAAAGGTCTCGGGCGAGCTCTGGAACGCGCGCGGCTTCCCCGGCGCCGAGCTGGGCTACTCGGAGCTGCTGGCGGCGGCCGATCCCGCCGCCGCGGCGGTCGACTTCTTCAGAAGCAGGCGCGACGCGCTGGCATAGAGACGACCGACGACGAAGGGAAAGCAAGTGACCGAGCTGACCGAGAAGCAGGAGCGCCTCTGTGAGCAGAGCGAGACCGACTACTCCGACCTGAGGGCCTTCTTCATCAACTGCACGCTGAAGCGCAGCCCCAAGGTTTCCAACACGCAGGGCCTGATGGACATTTCGATGGAGATCATGCGCCGCAACGGGATCGAGGTCGAGTGCATCCGCGCCGTCGACCACGAGATCGCGACCGGCGTCTGGCCCGACATGACCGAACACGGCTGGGAGCGCGACGAGTGGCCACAGATCTTCGAGAAGGTGATGGCCGCCGACATCCTCGTCCTCGGCATGTCGATCTGGCTTGGCGAGAAGTCCTCGGTCGCGACCCAGATCGTCGAGCGCCTCTACGGCAACTCGCACCTGCTCAACGACGCCGGCCAGTACGCCTACTACGGCCGCGTCGGCGGCTGCCTCGTCACCGGCAACGAGGACGGGGTCAAGCATTGCGCGATGAACACCCTCTACTCGCTGCAGCACCTCGGCTACGTGATCCCGCCGCAGGCCGACGCCGGCTGGATCGGCGAGGCGGGACCGGGACCGTCATACCTCGACGAGGGCTCGGGCGGGCCGGAGAACGACTTCACCAACCGCAACACCACCTTCGCCGCCTGGAACATGATGCACCTGGCGCGGATGCTGAAGGACGCCGGCGGCATCCCCGCGCACGGCAATCAGCGAACCGAGTGGGACGCGGGCTGCCGCTTCGACTTCCCCAACCCGGAGCACCGCGCCTGAGGCGGCTTCAGGAGACGCTCGAGAGAGCGATCGCCACGGCGAAGCCGAAGGTGGTGGCGAGGCCGGCGCTGCGGCCGAGCTCACGGGTCGCGTCGGGGATCATCGAGTCGATCAGCATCACCAGCAGGGCGCCGGCGGCGAACCCGTCGATGGCCGCCAGCAGGTCGCCCGAGGTCAGGTCTGCGATCCCGTAGCCGGCGGCGCTTGCCAGAGCGCAGATCGCGGCGACGACCACCCAGAGGGTGAGGACGGTCCGCGGCTTCGTCCCGGCTGCCCGCATCTCGCTCGCCGAGCCGATCGCCTCGGGCAGGTTGGAGACGAAGATCGCGACCAGCAGCCCGACGCTGACGCCCTCGCCGGCCGCCAGCCCGATCCCGAGCACGAGCTGCTCGGGGATGCCGTCGAGGAAGGCGCCCAGGGCGAGCGCCGTTCCGGCGTCCCCGCCCTGCGACCGGCCGCTGCGCGATCGTCCGGTCGAGAAGCGCTGGGCGATCATCCCGTCGAGGCAGAAGTAGGTCAGCGCTCCCGCTGCCAGCCCGACCGCCGTGGCCCCCAGCCCGCCGACCTGCAGTCCCTCGCCCGCGAGCTCGAAGCTGACCGCGCTGATCAGCGCCCCCGCCCCGAACGCCAGCACCACTCCCACCTGCCGTTCCGACCAACGCCGCTCCAGCGCCAGCAGGGCGCCGATCACGAGCGAGGAAGACGCCAAAGCGCCCCAGCCGAGCGCGCCAGCCATGGGGCGAGGATAGTCCTAGCTTCTCGGGGTCTTTTCTCAGCCCGCCTCGCCGGTCGCGACCCGCTCGACGTCCAGGCGCGGCAGGCGCCGCTCCAGCCAGTCGGGGATCCACCAGTTGCGCGGACCGAGCAGCTGCATCACGGCCGGGACCAGCACCATCCGGACCACGGTGGCGTCGAGGAAGATCGCCGCCGCGAGCCCGATCCCGAACAGCTTCAGGAAGACTTCCGGCGAGGCGACGAAGGCGAGGAAGACGACGACCATGATCGCCGCCGCCGCGGTGATCACCCGCGCCGTCTTCGCCAGGCCGTCGGCGACCGAGCGGCGGGTATCGCCGTCCTTCAGGTACTCCTCGCGGATCCGCGAGATCAGGAAGACCTCGTAGTCCATCGAGAGGCCGAAGAGGATCGCGAACATCATCACCGGCATGAACGGCGCCACCGGCACTTCGTGATCGATCCCGATCAGTTCGCCGACCGCGCCGCCCTGGGCGACCAGGGTCATCACGCCGTAGGCGGCGCTGACCGAGAGCAGGTTCATCACCCCAGCCTTGAGCGAGATCAGCGGCGAGTGGAAGGCGACGAGCAGGAGCAGGAAGGAGAGGCCGACGACGCCGAGGATGAAGAGCGGCATGCGGCCGACGATGTAGTCGCTCTGGTCCTCGAGGGCCGCGGTCACGCCGCCGACGTGGGCGGTGACCCCGGTGCCGGCGAGCGCGCCGGGGACGGTCGTGTCCCGCAGCTCGTTGACCAAGTCCTGGGTCGCCTCGTCCTGGGGAGAGGTGGTGGGGATGACGGTGATCAGGGCCGCGGTTTCCGCCTCGTTGATCCGCGGCTTGGCGACGAAGCTGACCCCGTCGTTGGACCGGATGTCCCTCGCCAGACGGTCGACGTCGCCGCGCGCGCTAGGTTCGGGCAGCTCCGCGACGATCACCAGCGGGCCGTTCGTGCCGGGGCCGAAGCCCTCGGTCATCAGGTCGTAGGCCTGGCGGGTCATCGTGTCCTTCGGGTCGTTGCCGGCGTCGGGGAAGCCGAGGCGCATGCCGAGCGCCGGCGCCGCCAGGGCGAGCAGAACCGCCGTGGCGAGGATCGCTGCCGTCCAGGGACGCCGCTGGACGGCGTGGCTCCAGCGTGCGGCGGGCGATTCTCCGCTGCCTTCCGCCTTCAGCGTCCGCCCGAGCAGGGGGATCCGCAGGCGGTCGACCCGCGGGCCGAGGTAGGAGAGCAGCGCAGGCAGCAGCGTGACTGCGGCGAGCATCACGACGAGCACGGCGAGCGAGGCCGAGATCGCCACCCCGTACATGTAGGGGAGGCCGGTGAGGAAGAGCCCGAGGACGGCGATGACGACGGTGCAGCCGGCGATGATCACGCTGCGCCCAGCGGTGGTGACGGCCTCGACGACCGCGTCGTGGCGGTCCTTGCCGTCTTTCATCGCGGTGCGGAAGCGAGTCAGGACCAGCAGCGCGTAGTCGATGCCGACGCCGATGCCGATCAGCCCGGAGACGGCGGTGGTCCAGTCGGGGACGCCGACGACGTTCGCCAGCAGCAGGATCAGGCCGCCGGAGGTGATGCCGAGGCCGATCAGGGCGATCGCCAGCGGCAGGCCGGCGGCGACGACGGAGCCGAAGGCGATCAGGAGGACGATCGCGGCGCCGAGGAAGCCGAGCCCCTCCGGGCTGGCGCCTTCTTGCGCGCGGTAGATCGGATCGCCGCCCAGCTCGATCTCGAGGCCGCCGCCACTGTTCTGTTCGGCGGCGTCGACCAGCTTTTCGCCGTCGGCCTTGGTCACCTCCCAGCCGGGGATCGTCAGCGGCAGGGTGGTGGTTGCGATCTTGCCGTCGTCAGAGACGCGGATCGCCGTCTGCTTGCTGATGTGTTCCACCTGGGTCGCCTCGGCGAGGAAGGCGTCGACGCCCCTCCTCGCCGCCGGGCTCATCGCTCCCGCCGGGTCCCGCCAGACGACGTAGACCTCCTGGCCGGAGTAGCCGTCGAATTCGCTCTCAGTCAGTTCGCTCGCGACCTTGGACTCGGAGCCGGGCGTGTTGTAGTCGGCTTCGTACTCCCCCTTCAGGGCGGAGCCGAGGCCGATGATCACGACCGCGGCGACGATCCAGGCGAGCACCATGCGGCCGCGGTAGCGATAGGCGATGTCGGCGAGGCGGGTGAGACGACGCGTCATGCGGAGATCCCCTTTCTCGGTGGTTCGACTGGATGCTGGCGAAGGGAAGTGGAAATCATTTCACGCAGCCGGCACGGGCTTGCAGCACTTCGCGCTCCCGCGCGTTGCCGCCCAGCTCGGCGGCGCGGGCGAATTCCAGCGCCGCCTCTTCGGCGCGGCCGAGTCGCTCGAGCAGCTCACCGCGGGCGGCGGGCAGCAGGTGGTAGCCGCGCAGGGCCGGCTCATCGGCGATCCCGTCGAGCAATTCGAGGCCGGCGGCGGGGCCGAAGGCCATCCCGACCGCGACCGCGCGGTTGAGCCGCACCACGGGTGAGCCCGAGATCGCGTCGAGGGCGTCATAGAGGGCGGCGATTCGCTCCCAGTCGGTCTGCTCGGGCGCGCGGGCACGGGCGTGGCAGGCGGCGATCGCCGCCTGCAGGGTGTAGGGACCGAGCGGCCGGCCCAGCGATTCGGCCCGCTCCAGCGCCTTCAGCCCGCGGCCGATGAGGACGAAGTCCCAGCGCGAGCGGTCCTGCTCGGGCAGCGGGATCGCCTCGCCGCCGGGACCGGTCCGGGCGGGGAAGCGGGCCGCCGTCAGCTCCATCAGCGCGGTCAGGCCCAGCGCCTCAGGCTCGCGCGGCATCAGGCCGACGAGGACGCGGCCGAGCCGCATCGCCTCCTCGCAGAGGTCGGCGCGGATCCAGTCCTCGCCGGCGCTGGCCGCGTAGCCCTCGTTGAAGATCGCGTAGATCACCTCCAGCACCGAGGCGAGGCGCTGCTCGCGTTCGGCCGGGCCGGGCACCTCGATCGGCACTCGCGCCTCGGCCAGGCTGCGCTTGGCGCGGACGATCCGCTGCGCCACGGTCGACTCCTTGGCTAGGAAGGCGCGGGCGATCTCCGCCGTCGTCAGCGAGCCGACCAGGCGCAGGGTGAGGGCGACGCGCGCCTCGGTCGCCAGCACCGGGTGGCAGGCGGTGAAGATAAGACCGAGCAGGTCGTCGTCGATTTCGTCGGCCGCGGCTTCGGCGGGGTCGTGCTCGCCGAGGCGGGCGCGCAGCTCGACTTCCCGTGCCAGCTCCTCCTCCTTGCGGGCGGCCATCTCGCCGTGGCGCAGGCGGTCGATCGCGCGGTTCTTAGCCGTCGCCATCAGCCAGGCACCGGGGTTGTCGGGGACGCCGGCGCGCGGCCACTGCTCGAGCGCCGCGACCAGCGCGTCCTGGGCCAGGTCCTCGGCGACCCCGACGTCGCCCGTCATCCGCGCCAGCCCGGCGATCAGCCGGGCTGACTCGATCCGCCAGACGGCGTCGATCGCGCGGCGGGCGCCTCGCTCGCTCATCGTCCTGCCCGCCGCGCCCGTCCGGTCGCCTACTGGTTCTGCTCCGCCTGGGCGCGGATCCGCTCCTCCTGCTCGCGCAGCTCGGGCGTGAACTCCTCGCCGAAGTCCTCGGCCTCGAAGACCTGGCGGATTTCGATTTCGCCCGGCTCGTCGTGCGGGTTGGGGCAGCGCTTGATCCACTCCACCGCCTCCTCGAAGGAGCGCACCTGCATCAGCCAGTAGCCGGCGATCAGCTCCTTCGTCTCGGCGAACGGCCCGTCGATCACCGTCCGCTCTCCGTCGCCGCCGAAGCTCACCCGCACCCCTTTCGAGGTCGGGTGCAGCCCCTCGCCGGCCAGCATCACGCCCGCCTTGACCATCTCCTCGTTGAACTCGCCCATCGCGGCGAGCAGCTCCTCGCTAGGCATCTCGCCCGCCTCGGAATCAGCACTTGCCTTGACTATCGCCATCACCCTCATCGTCGGTCCTTTCTCTCGTATCCGCGGAAGCTCGGTAGACCCGATGCTCCCACCCTTTACCCCTTACGACGAACGAGGGCGACGGAAATCGACAGGGGCGCCATGACCGCACAGGAACATCAGCGGGTTCGGCACTTCCTCAGGCAGGCATCCTTGGTCGAGGATGCCGGTCGAGGTGCGTCAGCGCTCGCAGCCCCCGATCGAGTCCGCGCCAGCGCCACCGCGGCAGCGGTCGAAGCCACTTCCGCCGCGCAGCCGGTCGGAGCCGCGACCGCCCTTGAGGACGTCGTTGCCGCTGGAGCCCTTAAGCAGGTCCGTGCCGCCGCGCCCGAGCAGACGGTCGCGTCCCGTGCCGCCGAAGACGCGGTCGGAGGCGGAGCCGGCGCCGATGAAGTCATTGCCCGCCCCGGCGCAGATCAGGTCGCGGCCGGACCGGGAGACGACGCGATCGCTGCCACCGAGCGCGGCGATCACGTCCGGCCCCGAGGTGCCGACGAGGAAGTCGTTGCCGGGGGTCCCACTGATCGTCGCGGTGACACCCCTGCAGGTGGGTGGGCCGAGAACCCTGGTGGTAGCCGTGGCTTTGTTGTTGGCGTTGACGGAGTCTTTCTGGTCGCCCTTCACGATCGCCGTGTTGCGGATCGTGCCCGTTTTGTTGGGGGCGACGACGATCGTGACGGTTGCCGGGCTGCCCCCGTAGTTGACCGCGGTCGGTGTCAGCGAGCCGATCGCACAGGTGACCTTCCCGCCCTGCGTCGCGCAGGCGCCGGAGGGACCAGTGGCCGAGACCAGACTGACTCCTTTGGGAAGGTTGTCGGTCACCGTCACGCCGGTCACCGGCGCGGGCCCGAGATCTTCGACCCCGATCGTGTAGGTGAGCTGGCCGCCGATTCGCACCGGGTCGGGGCTGTCCGCCTTAGTGATCTTCAGGTTCGCGGAATCGGATGGCGCGGCGGCGCCCACGTTGGCGATGGCGGCAACAGCCAGCAGCGCAACTGCCAGCGCCGTTCCCAACCAGGTCAACCTGCCTCGCTTGGCTGCTCGCCGCATCGGGTCCCTCCTTTTTCAACCCTTCTTTGCTCCATAGGCCTATTACCCCGCCAGGTCCAGGTCAACACCGAAAGGAGATGGACGTGCTTGAGCACGTGATCCGAACCGAGACGAATGGCAGGCAACCCGGGAGCAGCTGCTCGAGCGCGAGAAAGAGCTTGACCTGGCTGGACGACAAGCTGGCGCGGCCGCCGACGATCATCGTACCGACGGTGGGACCGTGGCAGCTAGGCCTGTCGAGCCAAGCAGACGACTATCGGCTGGGGCTTCAGTGGAGCTAGCCGGACGACTCTCGAACCCTGAATTCCTGCGGAAGATCGAGGGGTTTGATCCAGCATTTGAGCATAGTGTAACTCCCATGAGTTACACTAGCGGGCGATGCCTTCCAAGCACCCACGAATTGCCGTGACCGCAGACCCCGAGCTGGGGGAGGCAATGGCGCGAGTTCGCGCCGCCACCGGCACCCGTGAGGCCGACGCGACGCTGCTGCGCCGCCTCGCTGTAGAGGGCGCAGAGGCAGAGTTGGAGGCCGGGCGCAACCGCCGGGTCGCGGCCGAGGCTCTGTTCGAGGCGATGGAGGCTGAGCAGTTTGACCTCGACCTCGAATCAGTCGATCGCCTCAACGCACCTCCTGCGGCCTGATGCCCGGCCGACTCTGGGACGGCAGCGGCCCGGTGTTGGCAGATACCTCTGCCTGGATGCAGGCTCGTCGGGATGCCAAAGGGCGGATGCTGTTGTTGGAGGCGATCGAGCGCGGAGATGTCCGCTGGTGCTGGCCTGTGCGCTACGAGCTAATGGTCGATGCGCGAGGGGCGGACGGGATTGCCGCCGCCGAGCGCACGCTGGAGAGCTTGCAAGAGGTTTCGGTGGATCGCAGCGTACAGCGAGCGGTTCTGGCGACCATGCGCGAGTTGGCAGCCGGTGGCTCTCACGGCGCCCATCGCTTTCCTCTCACCGACCTGACGGTTGCTGCCGCAGCACAACATGCGGGCATCGACATCCTTCACTTCGACCAGCACCTTGAGCGTCTTGGCGACCATCTCGGTGTCGGGTCGCACTGGATCTCGGACCCCTCGTAATGTCTATGTCGGGGGAGGAGTGGACGGCAGACGAGCAGAAAGTCCGCCACTATCTCGGACGGGCTGACGAGTTCCCGCATCGCACAGAAGGAGAGCGAGTCCTTCTGGAACAAGTTCCTCGCGACGCTATGCGAGTCCTCGATCTCGGCACAGGCGATGGCCGCCTGCTCGCTCTTCTGCGAGCAGATCGTCCAGAAATGCTCGGCGTGGGCCTTGACTTCTCCGAGCTCATGCTTGATGAGGCTCGCAGGCGTTTCGCTAGTGAGGACCGCATCGAGTTGGTCGCGCATGACCTCGCGGAGCAGCTGCCCTCATTTGCACGTTTCGACGCCGTCGTCTCATCGTTTGCCATCCACCACCTTGAGCACGAGCGGAAGCGCTCACTGTACGGCGAGGTGTTCGATCTACTCAAACCCGGCGGGATCTTCGCCAACTTCGAGCATGTCGCCTCGCCGACCATCCGTCTCCACATGGCGTTTTTCGCAGCGATTGAAGAACCAATCGAGAACGAGGATCCGTCCGACCGCCTGTTCGACGTCGAGACTCAGCTTCGGTGGCTTCGCGAGCTTGGCTTTGATGACGTTGACTGCTACTGGAAGTGGCGTGAGATGGCGCTGCTCATCGGCGTTAAGCCAAGTCCGTGACCTGATTAGAAAATCACGGTAGTTCGGACTGCGAGAAAGACCCAGGGCTGCATTTAGCAAGCAACTGGACAATGGAGCTAGCCGGACGACTCTCGAACCCTGCGTTCCGCTTGAAGCTTCGAGACTTGCTCGACTGCGACGGAAGACCAGACGAGACGCTACAGGGGGATTGATCGACGCAAGGACTCAACCGCACCGCACCGATTGTGGCTCAGCCGTTCCGCCCCTTGGTCCGATTGCGGCAAAAGCAGGGAATTCCGGTATTTGCGCGAATCAGGGACAGCGGCTGTCCCCCGGAATCGCGAACGCAGTAGACTCCCGCGATTCCGTCCGCTGAGATAGCCAGAGTCTTGGCTGTTGACAGCTGGACCGGGCCATGAGCAAATGTGAATGATGGCTACGCAGACCCCTCCAGAACGAGCCTTTCCTGACGAGATCCTCGATCTTCGGGATGAAGGGGTTCCGCTACCGGCATGGTATTCCGGCCCTCTGTACCAAGGCAATGGACCAGAGGCCGCGAAGAATCAGCTTGCAAGACTCATGGGTTCAGAGCCCGATCGAGTCATCGAGGATATCGACGCTGAAATTGAAGAGTTGTCGGCGCCCCTCCCTTCAGACTTGGCCGAGTTCTAATCGGCTACGCCTATCGTGACGGCGAGCCTCGCGGTACAGGCAAGATCGTGCCTCGGGCTTCTAGCTGCGGATGCTGATTGGATCATTCGACGCAAGCACAGGGTCGAGTTGCTCGAACCCACGTTGTTCCGCCATCATCTCAGCCTGGACTTCGAGTTGCCGGCGGCAGCCGCCGAAGTAGACAAAGGGGCTCGCCTTGTCCCTCTCACGCTAATGCGCAAGTCCCCGGGTGCCTTCTTCCGGTTCGACCTTAGAGACGAGGTTAACCGCTCACTTCCCTTTCCAACCCGCACCGAGAATGGGACGCTCTCTGCGGCAACGCTACAGCTACTTGCGCGAAGCATCGTCGGCCCAGACGAGTTCAAGAGAGGACTTGCGGAAGAGATCCGCTATATCGCACACGCATCAAAGTCGGATGCTCTCAGCCTCATCGTGAATGAGTGGATGAGGCAGCCGAAGTCCAAATGGGGTCGCCGACAAAGACTGATCCGTGTAGAGCAGGGCGTCCGGGGGAAACTCGCGCAAGACCCCAACTTCTGGTGGTTGCTGCGGGCGCTTGCACACAGCTCGATTGTGGCTCTTCCGGTTGAAGGGTCAATTGGCGATCGACGTTTGATCAAGCTCTCCTTCGACGAAGTTGTCCCTGACCTCACGAGTGGGTCTATTCGTCATCCCATTTCGTTGTTCCGAGCGCTTAGTTACCGCACGGGTTATCGCGGTTTTCAAACTAGCTTTGTGATCCCGTGGAGCACGGCCCGAAGCTTTCACTTTGAGGTCCATTCTCCCTCTGGCCTAGAGGTGATTGAGGCAGGATTGAGCGGCCGAGAACCGGAGATTCCCACGAACCGTGCACATATCCATCTCTATGCGCCGTTCGAGGCGAAAAAGGCCGAGCGCAATCGTGTACGAACACCGTATGTCCAGTTCCGTCTTCGAGGTACGGCGCTTAGCCCAACGGCGGTGGTTGCGGCAGGTGGGATCACCGCGCTCATGTGGCTGTGCGCTTATGAAGCCTCTCGACTCGAAGGAACAGGACTTGGTCCGAGCACATCCGTGTTGCTTCTGTTCCCTGCCCTCATTGCGAGCTACCTGGCTCGGCCTGAGCATCCTTTGACAGCGCGGCTGATGAGGCTGGCACGCGGAGTGCTCTTCGGAATGGGACTGCTCACGATCTTTGGGGCCGCCCGTCTCGCGATCATCACCAAAGAGCATCCAGCGACAGCGGATGAACTGAGAAGTTACTTCACGATCCTAGCCTGGATAGGTGGTGCTGGCACGGCGCTTTTGGCGTTGAATCTCATCTTTCCCCCTAGACTGCACAGCTTGATGGGGCGTACTGTGCGCTGGCGGCCTTGGCGGTAAGTATCGACTGGCTAGGCAGCCAGCCCCCGTGTCTCAAGGTGCTGGGCTTGGGCTACCCAAGGGGATGGATTGACAGGAGTGATGCGCGCGAGATCGTTGAGATCTCCAAGTAACCAAGCGATGGAGTTGGGTGGACGTCTGTCGAACCCCGACTTCCTGGCTCGATTGAAGCAGCTTCTAGACGGGATGTCTTCAGACTCCGGCGCTGAGCAGTAGCCAATGCCTCTCTAAAGAGCGGCCAACTGCGTTCGCACGCCTTTGGGCGCCAAGCTCGTGCAGTCAGTGGCTTCGATCAAGGATCTGAGGTTGCCCCAGAGGGCTAGGCGAAACGCCGCAACGTCCAAAGCGAAATGACGGGCAAGCGCCGTCTCGACGTTGCCAAGGGCACCGGGGCGCGCTTTAGCGCCGCTTCTCTTGTCCCCGAAGGGATGATCGGTCTCGGTAAACAATCGGTCCATTGGGATGTGCTGGATATTTGCCTCTTTCTTAAGCATTGCCGCGTTCACGGAGAAGAAGCAGCCCATCTCGACGGCACGTAGCGTCTGCTCTCTATTCCCAAGCCACCAATGAAGAACCGCCCCGTTGACGGGGTGCGCTTCTAGTTCGTCCAGAACCTCCTGGGTCGCGGCATAGCTATGGATGCTGGCGATACGAGGCGTCTTCTGGAGGGTGGACAGGACAGCTCGCAACGTTGCCTTTTGCCGTTCCATAGGAACGCGCGAGCGACCATCAAGACCAATCTCGCTCACGAAGGCAGTCTTGGCGATCAACTGAGCAAAATGCGAGACGTCGAATTCCGCCTGAGCCTTGGCAAGAGCCGGGTGGCAGCCAACCCCCCAAACAGTTCGGCTATCGCGTCGCCTTAGCGCTAGCTCGGCTTCGTCCAGAGAGCGCGTTGCCGCGAATATCACAGCCTGAAGGTCGAGCAGATCCGCAGGTGAGATCCGCGGATCTATATGTGCATGAAGATCGAGCGAGAGCAGCCGCGTCATGCGAAAAGCTCTCCAAGCTCCTGGGAACCTCTTTGACAAAGGTCGAGGGCATCGGCCGCGCTGTAGCTGCTCGGCAGACTCAGCGCGATTACGTCGCGTGACTTCACCCCCCGAGCAACGAAGCGCCTCACTGCTTCCTCGATGGAGTTCTTGTCGAGCCACGCCTGCAGTTTGTCGTCGTCGGCAGCATCGATGTATTGGGTTTCATCGGGTACCTCAGCTGCGGCGAAGGCGGCTCGCCTAACGACGCAGCCAAAGCAGACTCCGCAGGGAGTTGACGACGAAACTTTGAAAGTACGTTGTCCGGTGTGCGAGCACGAATTGGTTGTGCTCAGAAAGCTCGTTGCCGCAGAGGTGCCGATCAGGTCCGCCACTCGGTGGAACATCTCTCCCTTCGTGTTACCAGAGAACGGGTTCGTGATCTCTCCATGCGCTCCAACGCCGTTGAGCAGGGATGAGAGGTCCGCCAAGAAGGCCGGGTGGGTCGTCCGAGTCGAAAGGCTCCCAAGCCGCTCCATGCCCAAGGGCGGATTGAGCGAGGCAAAGCCATTCTCCGGAATCCACAACGGAACCTGATGGACCGACGCAACGGCTAGACCAAGCGCCAGAAAAAGGAGCGAACGGGATCGGGTGCTTTGCTCGTCAGCGAATTCTACCCCGTCAAGACGCTTTCCCCGTCGTCCAATATGGAACTGGAAGTGTTGCTGTTCCTCTCCTGGCACGAGTTGGGCGATGGAGTCGGCAATGCTTCGCTGCAAGGGCCCCAGCACGCCGCTATTGAAGTGGGACACCAACGCCTGTCGTTCGCCATCCTTCAACTCGGACCGAGATAGCAAAGCACCGACTGCTGAGTCAGCACCTCCGCTTAGAAGGACTACCCGAGCGGGCGCCGGGGGCGATTCGTCAACGGCCATTTCCGTTGGGGCGTTGTCCTCAACGAACTCGAAGGTCCAATCGTCACCTGTTAGGAGATTTACGACCGCCTCCAACTCGGAAGCTGAGGCCTCCCATTGGGAGAGAGCGCGGACGGGCACGGTGACCTTAATGGAGCGGCGATTCCAATTCGATCCGCCACTCTGTCGAGGCACCGAGCGATCAGCAGCGTAGACCGCCACCGCTATGCGCACGAAGTCAACGTTAGGATCGGCAGCCTCTCCGATCCGCCCAAGGCTGGGGCCAAGGTGCCCGAGATTCGCGAGAGAGGCCTTGATCGTGGAATCTTTGTCCGCCAACCAGCAAAGGCCGCCCTTAGCAGTCTGCTCGTCAACGGTGCTCGGCTCAGCAAACTGAAGCTGGAATTCCCGCATCAATCAGCCTCCATGATTTCGCGAAGCGTTTCGATGCCTGACTCGATTGCCGCAGCAAACTCTGCCTCGGTCGTACCGTCGATAGAAAGAGGGGCGCGCGCGGCAAGAGCCTCCGCTGCCTCGCGAACCTCGCTTTCCAGAAGGTCTCCGTTCGCGTGGCGGCTGGCCTCGTCCGAAGTCTCCACAAGTGCAGCATCGGCAATGATGATCGCGACGGTGTGCCGGACGATTTCCTCGGGGGTCGGCGAGTTGTCGCCGTCTTCGTCAATCACCCATTCGGCTACCTCCGCAGCCACAAGCCGCTGCTCATGGTCCTCAATAGTGCTGTCGGCGCGTGCTCCACAAGCGGCCTCAACGATTTGCCGCACCACTTCAATCGGATCATCAAGGGCAGCGAGTTCTGCGTAATCAAGGCCAAACTGAGCGAGGGTGTCGACGTCCCCCGAACGAAAAGCTCGCGCTGCTGCTGCGGCGCGGCCGGCAGTTTTTGCCGATCCTCCTACCGAGCGACTTGGTCCGCCGCCGCTACGACCGCCACCAGATGACCCCGACCCCCCGCCACCGCCTCCGGTGGGACCATCACTGTGCCCACTGCTCGCAGAGCCAGGCCGAAGCAGCGGCAATACATTGAGAAGGGTGTCGGGATTGAGTCGCGGGGTGTCCTGGTTAGGGTTCTCGCCGAGGGGAGAAGTTGGCACCTCGTTCAGCCAGTCCTCGACCCCTTCCCTGAGGTCCCTACCAGCTTGTCCACCGCTCCCCGAGTACGCGCCGACCGTGCCCATTAGGTCTCGTTTCGCTTCTGCTCAGTGCTTTCGATGGCCTTCTTTACCTGACTACGCACCGCCCCACCCTTCCATTTCTCAAGTACCGCATAAAGCTCGGCAGGATCGTCGGGGGCAAACAGGAGGGGCGTCGCTGGTCGCAACTCCTCCGGCGGGAGCATAAGTAGGGCTCGGCACGCGGTAGCGACAGAGTTCGGATGCGCACGGGCAAGGCGGAGAATTCCAGTGACACCAGCAACCTGTTTGGCTGGCTGATCCCGGATGGTACGCCCGAGATGAAGGATGAGTTCATCTGACTCGGTGCCGGGCAGCGAAGCCAGGTCCTCGTCAGTTACCGCACGGCGATCGGCTTTGGAAGATGACTGGAGATTCGCAGCGATATCCCGCAACCGCTCTGGAAGGGCCTTGTCCAAAAGTGGGGTTCCGGCAAAGGATGCAGCCAGGTAGAGGTAGGGGGACAAGTCGATCCCTGCGAGCGCGGGGGGAAGCTTCGCCCATCGCAGCATTCCCTCGGAGAAGGTTGGCTCGGATGAGCCCTCCGCATTCTCGTCCTTGTCTTGGGTGTCGTCCGTGGAATCTGACGTGGACTCGGCGGAGTTCTCGCCCCCGTCGGCGGACGCCGCTTGATCGCTTGATCGACCGGCTGCCTCCTCGAGTTGTTCCAAGCGATCCCTGAGAGAACCCTGCGCAAGCCAATCAAGCAGCAGCTTAAAGTCGTCAGCAAGAAGCTTCTCAAGGAGCATCAGCTTCGCCACAACGGCCGTCTCCAGGTCGATTCCCCGGCGAGCAGCAATCGCCTGGCGAACCCGAACATCGTTCAGAAAGCGCTTGATGCGGCGGGGATTCCCCCGGAGCTTCTCGTAGAGGATGGGGGTTAGGCGGCTTGCAAGGGCAAGAGGCTCTGCGGCGTCTATTCCGTCCGCGATGATCAAGTCGTCAAGATTGCCGCCACTTTGCCGGAGCTCGGCGCAACCCTCGATCAGCGGTTGCACAGCCTCCCGGTCCAGATTCTGTTGGAGCTGGAGAAGGAGGATGAATGCCTGGGTATCGAATCGACTGAGTGCCGGTATCGGAAACGTCGTCTGAACGATCTTGTGGAGGTAAAGCTTCGCGGGCTCCTCGCCCTCCTGCTCAGACGAAGGCCGACTGTTGAAACGCGTTGCGATCGCGTCTGCCACACGATCCTCGTCCGCCGCGATCACAAACGACATCTTCGGAACTGAGAGGAAAAGGCGAATCGCCTCCAAGGTCTCGATCACCGTTTCTGGAAGGCACCGATCAAGATCGTCAACCAGCACGGCGACGGCAACTACGTGCGCAAGAGCCTCGGAACTAACGAGCATTTGGAATTCGTCCCGAAACGCCTCAAGGCCTCGATCTTCATCATCCTTTCCATCGTCTGGTTTGGGCTTCACGAGCCCAACGACCTCGTCGACCGAGGGAATCTGGAGCGCCAGAGAAGTCTTAGCGGCGAGCTTGATCGCCTTGGCCCAGTCCACCCGCTTGGCTAGTCGACCCAGCATTTCCTTGGCGGCTTTCTTGGCATCCTCGGTGCCGCTCTGAGAATCCTTGAGCTCTTTCCCTAGCGCCGTCAACACCTCGCCGATCAGGCTCTCCTTGGCGCCCGTGTTGGGGTCATAGCGCCAGGGGTCGGTTTTGATGACAAGAACCTTCGCCGACTCCTCTGCCCGCTGTCCCAACTCACTCTCGACCAATCCCAAAACGGTGGTCTTGCCACTTCCCCAAGGACCTGAGAGACCTAGCGCGACCGGATCAAGGGCCTGATCCAAGAGGGCATCGGCAATCGTGGCCGCGACTGCGTCGAAAGAAAGAAGATCCGTCTTTGCGGGGTCGTCAGACCACAGGGCAGGGGCCGATGAGCCGTCAGCCATCGGCGCCCCATCCAATCCACTGTGTCTCGATGAACATAGCTCCAGTATCTACCTGGTCCTCAGAGCGGTCTAGGAGAGTTTGCTGCCAGTTAAGCCAAGTACCTACGATGAACGAAGGGGCGGCGGCTTTTCCTGTGCGGTTTACGCAAGGCAGTAAATCGCTAGTTGCGAACGCTTCCCCGTTCGCTCTACGGTGCCAACCGTCTGAAATTTCAAGTGCCCCGGGCGGCGGTGGAACGCCCCCGGGGCCGGCACAGGAAGGGGTACTTCCCATGCACGATCAGCGTAGCTGTCCCGAATCCAAACGGCTCTCCACCGCCGAGCAGGACCGGATTACCCGGCACACCGTCCTGATCACGGTGATCGACTTGCATCCCGCCTCGGTCACCGTTTCCGAACTCATCCGCCAGCTGACCCGCACGTCTGAGGACTTCGGCGAACGCGACGCGATCGAGCAGGCCGTGATCGACCTTGCCGGATTCGGCCTTCTGCACCACCACGACTTCCGAAAGCGCCCCGACACCTTCCTCACGCCAACCCAGGCAGCGCTTTGCGCCTACGAACTCCTGAGCGAGGACGAGGACTGATGGACGACCTCAAAGTGATCGCCAGCGGCGACACCGTCGCTGTCGTCCTGTCGGATGCGCCCGAGTCTCAGACCATGACCTTCGAGGGCATCGGCCTCAAGGAGGGCAACGCAGCGCCAGTCGCGGTGCTGCGCACCGGCTCCGAACGGATCACCTACCCGCTCGGTGAGCTGCGGATCGAGCCGGGCAAGGACGACTAAGCCTGGGCAGGGAGAGCCCGGCGGGCCGGAGCTCAGGCCATAGGGAGGCCTCCCAAAGGGGCACCCTGCTCTGGCCCGCCGGACTCTCCCACCCTTCGGGAGGCACTTAGCCCTTGTCCGACAGCCGCTCGGCTCGGACAAGCAGCTCCGACGGCCGCGTCTCAAAGCCGTCCGCGATCTTCCAGACGGTTGCGAGCGTCGGCGTCTTGGCGGCGCGCTCCAACTTGCCGAAGTAGGCGCGGTCGATCCCACAGGTGAGCGCCGCCGCTTCCTGGCTCAGTCCTCGTTCTTCGCGGAGTGCTCTGAGGGCGTCGCCAAAGGCCTGGGGACGGGAGCGGGCCATCGCGGAGGCACCCTTCCTAGTTGCGGCTTACTGCGCCACGGTCTAAAGTACCCCGGCCGTAAGGACTCAGGACGTACCAAAACGACAGAGGAGAAGGACGTGGCACGACAGCGGCATGAGGCACCCAACCCAAAACAGGTCCGGACCATCGGAAGCTCGTCGAGGCTCCGGAGCTGCACTGTTCTTCTGGCCGTCGCACTGGGTGCCTACCTGCTGCCGGCGACCGCCAGCGCGGAACTCTGCAGTCCCACCAGCCAAATCTGCATCGTCAACCCGCCGACGGCCGCAAGCCCGTGGGTCACTCCGCAGCTCGTTCAGCTTCGCCTGCCCTCTGACGCCGATCCCTACTACTCCCATGCCGCCTGGACACAGCCAGGCACGTTCGAAGGAGAATTCCCGCGCGGCCTAGGGCAGAACACGTATCCCGAACTCGGCCCGAGCCTCAAGCTGATCGAAGCCGGTCCGCCCGGTGGCACCAGCTTGTATCAGGCGATCGTGGAACCGGAAGTCCGGGTTGACCCGCCGCGCAACATCTTCGCGCCTGCCGACGGCACGCTGAACCTCATGGTCGAAGCCAAGCACAATGACGAAGCCTGCGGGTGCCTGAAAGAAACCAGCGCGACCTTTGCGGGACTCCCGATCCTCGGCACGGTTGGGGGCTTCAAGTGGCGCATCGTCCGCCGCCGCACGCGGTACGCGGCGGTGATGTCCTTCTATGCCCGGTCGCCGCTCCGCCTTGAGCAGCTATTCCACATCTCCGGCTTCAACGGGCAAGAAGTAGATCTCGGCCACCTGTTCGTCACCCGCCGGAAACTCGGGGTCGGGCCGCAGAAGATCGTCCAGAAGCTGAGCACGAAATACGTCGAGCGCCACTGTGCTCCGTATCGCCGCTGTGTGCTGTTTGCCGAGGCTGAGCTTGGTGCGCCATTCATCAACAACAACGCCCCGTGGTCGCAACAGCGCGTGGTTAAGGGGCGGGCAAGAAAGTAGACAGCCCGGCCGGGCCTCGCGGGGCCTACTTCCGATGGTTTGCGGTGGCCGCGCCAAATCCAGCGAAAGATGAAAACCCGTGAGACTAGCGACGCTATGAAGATGGCGGAGAGGCAATAGAAACTCCTTCGTTCTTCTTAGGTTTGCGCTTAGACTTGCAACAACTCACTCGCTGGAATCAAAGGGAGGAATAGTTCGATGGGAACCACTTTGCCGGCTCTGCCTGACATTGACGAGGTGGGCGCACGCTCCGAAGCGGACGACGCTTGCTTTGCGGAACTGCGGGCAGTCTTGGAGCGGCACGACGCGCTTGGCCGTTTCGGGATTACGCTTCTGCATCAGCACTTCGATATTGGGGATGATGAGTTGCTTGTCGAGGAGGTCGATGTTGAGTCAAGGACACTCACCATCTGCCCGGTTTCCCGTGCGGAGGTCACTGGTGCACGCGTGAAGGAGACAAATTGGCGGCTCGACTCCGATGCCGCCGTGAGCGCATGCACGCCTGTTCAGTACTGCTACGTCGATAACAAAAACGACCATCACCGCCGGAGCGGGCACAAGTAGTAGCGGACTACGCTCGCAGCAAACTCTCCAGGTCACGAGCGGTCTGATCTGGTTGGTTGCGCGTCGTGTTGATAGCGAGATCAGCATGACCTTCCTGCTGGGCACTCGTACGGAGGAAATCGAGGATGTCCGGAGAGAATTGACGACGCTGGGGTCGGCTCCGATTGCGCACTTGATGGGCCTGCTTGGCTGCGTCGAGCCGGACGATCAGCACGGACCCGACTGTGGAAAGACCCTCCCGGTAAATCTCGCCAAAGCGGCAGCCGAGATAGTCGAGAATCAGCACCTGCACCCCGCACTTTAGAAGTGGCCGAGCCAGTCGCACCGCCGCACCCGTCGCAGCTTCGTCGCGTAAGCGCTCGCCCGCTTCGTCACCCCGCTCAGATTCATGGGCGAGATATCCGGCCTGCGTTCGCAGTTCGTCGACCTCGATCAATGTCCGCAGCGTTGGGGCAGCGAGCAGGAGTTCGGTCACAGTCGATTTTCCGACTGCTGGCGGACCTGAGACCACAAGTGCATTCACCTTCTCATCAAGCCACGTTGCTTAGGAGAGCGCAAGCGCATCAGGCATAGCTATTTTCGGTGGTGCGCGGTGGCATCGCGCCAAAACCAGCGAATGACAAGGGCAGCGATTGGGAAGGCCGCGATATATAGCGCGATTTTGCCGAGTTCACGCGCCATTCCATGCATGCCGAGATTGCCAAGTATCCAGCCCACGCCGTAAAGCCCAATCGCGATGGCGATTAGCTTGCCAATCCATCCGAGAAAGAGGAATCGGGTCCAGAGGGAGCCGAATACGGCGCGTCCCATGCCTATTGACACAGCCTCGATATAGGCGCATAGTGACGGGCTGATCTTTCACAGGCTCCACTTCCCATGCGTCTGCTGAGGCGCAGTCCATAGCCCCGATCACGGCCAGTCGGTCCCGGAGTTACGGGCTGCGATCCGCAGCACGACCATAAGGAGGTAGAGCCGATGACCCGTCTACGACGGATCATCGGAACCGCGCTTCTGTGGGCCACGTCCCGGCGCTTCAAGGAAGCCCGGATCGACCGCGCGCTGCGTCGGATGACCCGGTCCTTCTCAACCCCGTGGCCTGGCCGCTTCAACGCTACTGGCTTCCAGACCCCGCCCTCGCTGGGCGAACCCTGGATTTCCGGAGCCTGACGCGACACCACACATCGACGGGGGAGAGTGCGAACGCTTGCATTACCGCAGCGCTCTCCCCCGTCCCACGATTTCAGCCGCCTTCTTCTTCATCGAGGATGTCGATGTTCTCCCTGGCTTCCGGTGCTGCCGTCGGATGCCCGGAGTCCACGAGCTCGGCCCATGTCGCCCGCGCTTTCTTCCTGTCGCCCAGGGTGAGGTAGGCCAGCCCGAGATTGAGCTTGGCCTTAGGGGCGAGGTCTTCATCCCCCCAATCGACAACTTTCTGAAACGCGTCCCGTGCCTCTGGCAGGTGGCCGGTTTCGGCCACGAGCAGACCCAAGTTCAGCATCGCCATCGAGCGGGTCGGCTCTGCGTCTGAGATTTCGGCGGCGAAGCGGAACGAGTCAAAAGCCTCCTCGGGGTCCCCTAGCTGTTGTGCGATCACGCCGAGGTTGAGGGCGGCCTGGGGTAGATGCGGCGGGTCTGGGAGCGTGAGGACGGCGCGGTATGCCTCTGCCGCTCCTGGCAGATTGCCGCGCGCCGCGCGCAGCTCGGCCAGCGCGATCCCCGCCTTCGCGGATGCCTCCTCGACCCGATGGGTCAGCGCAATCGCCCATGCCTCTTCGGCTCCATCGAGATCCCCGGTCTGTTTCAGAGCGGTTCCTAGATTGACGGCAGCGTTAACCGCCACATCGGGATCGCCGCCTACCATCGCCGCGCGCCAGGCCTTCGCGGCCTCCTCCCGCTGGCCGCGCTCAAACAGCGTCTCGCCCAAGACGAAGTAGTCGTACGGGGTCTTCTGACTCACAAGATCAGCAACCCGGTCGTGACTGCGAACAAGAGGATGATGATCGCTTGGGCTACCGCCACCACGCAACTGGAGCCCGCCGACTCCTTCACCATCGAACGGTGCCGGCGGTATGCTTCCTCGCCTCCCGCCATGCCCAACACGGCATCCGTGGGTCCGCCAAGCTCATCTAGGCGGCCCTGGTAATCGGCGATCAGTCGTCTGGGTTCCGAGTACGCCGCAGCGAGCGGCGTAATGAGCCAGGTCGCCATAAAGAGGACGTCGGGGTCTTTCGGAGCGGCCTTCACAGCCTTCTTTACGAGGTCAATCATCGGGTCCTTGAGCGCGGCCCACGCGACTTCTTTACGTGCGCCTTGCTGCTGAAGCTCGAAGGCTTCCGCAATAAACCCCATAGCCTCTTGCGTTCCCATTTCGCCTCTGTCCCGTTGCTGAATTCGGGAGCCTACTTCAAAGAGGTGGGTTCTCTGACAATGACCTGAGTCCAAACGCCGTCGGCATATCGGTCGGGAAAGCAGAGTGAGCCGTCAGCGTGAACCATGTGGAAGTACGTCACCGACTCACCGGGAAGCTGCGGCGCCAGCATCGGGACCTTTACCACGGCGGTTTCGCCCGGCTTCGTGACAGGGACCGGCGTTCGCTCCTCGCGACTGATCGCCGCATACAACGGCGCTCTTGGGCCGACCTGCTGGAGAAATCGCTCCTTCCAGGTGACGCGACCGATGTTCCGAATCTCCCAAGCTGGTGTGAAGCGTTGCAGCGGCGCGAATATGGGCTCGCCGCGTGCGGGGATGTAGCGCACGAACTGAGCCCGGTCGCCGGGTGCGGTCCTTGCCTCGGCCACGGTGCGAATTTCCGCCGTGTCGGCCGCGCGCTCCGCCATCGCCCACGCCCACATTGAGCGTAGGATGCCTTCGCTCCCAACCAGCTCCTCAAAGCGCGTCAGGAGTCCAAAGCTCGGGAGGCGGCGGGCCTGCTCGATGTTCGAGATATGCGTTGCCGAGCAACCCAGCTTGGCGGCCGTTTCGTGCTGGTCGAGTCCCGCACCTTCCCGAAGCTCACGCCACCACTGAGCCAGGCGTGAGTGTCCCGTCTTTTTCGGTGGTGGCTGTTTAACCGGCCGTGCCATTCAGCTTTCTACTCAGAAAGTAACCCCTGGATGCAAGCGCGGACGCTTGCTTTCCTCGGCTTCATGGATCGTCTCATCGGACTCCTCGTCTTCCTGTTCCTCTTGGCGTTGGCCTTGCCCGAGGTTGCCGCCACCGCGCAGGAGGCAATCCCGGTGCTCGTCATTGCCCTCGTCGCTCTGGTCTTCATCCGTTCGCTGGCATGACTCCAGCGAGTCCATTTCTGCAATTCGGCTGCTGCTTGCTGGACGGCGTTCAACAGTTGAACAACACTGGAAACAGTGTTCAACACTTGAGCAAATGAGTAGACAGCAGCGCCAGAACGATTCTCAAAGCACGCCACGGATCACCGTGTGGTCTGAGCTTCGTGATCCGATTGATTGGGACAAGTACATCGCGGTCTTGATCGCGATGGCACTGGCCGAAGTCGAAGAAGAAAGAGAGGGGCGGGAGCGTGACTGAGGCGCTGATCCTCTTGGCGCTGATCGGCGTCCTCGTCTTCGCCTCCCGGTTGCTGAACGAACCCGGCGAGGCGGTGGAGGTCCAGCTGACCTTTCCCCGGACGGTGAAGGCGGATCAGGTTCTCGCGGCGGCGCGGTCACTGTCGGGTCTCTTGCCCCCGTGGTGGCGACTCGATCCGGCTCCGTCCGTGACCCTTGAGATACGAGCGACGGCTGAGGGCGTCCATCACGTCCTGACGATGCCAGCGAGCCGCACCGAGTACATCACCGGCTCGCTTCGGGCGGCGATCCCAGGGCTTCGCGTTGACGATGAACCGACGAGACCTGCTCGCAGCCTGACTCTTGCCCGCGAGCTACAAGCTAAGGGCGGTGGCGAGCTTCGCACCGACACCATCGCTAGTGGCAATGCGGGCATCCTCGCGAGCCTGCAACCGCTCGGCTCGGACGAGCGCGCGGTCCTCCAGTACGTCATCACGCCGACCGCGACCAACCCGCTCGCCAGAGCGGCGGCGCGGTGGATCGCTTCATGGTGTGGGATCGAGCCCGAGCCCGAGCCGGTCGAGCCGCAGTTTGCCGTGGCGATCCGGGCAGCCGTCGCGGCTCCATCCGCTCCGCGCTCGCGGCAACTGATCGCGCGATTGCTCGGCTCCTTCCACGCCCTGAACGGTCCTGATGCTCGTCTGGTGCGGCGGCTGCTGCCGAGCCAGGCGGTCGCGGGCCGGATCGAGCGCATGGCTGCCGGCCGCTCGATCATCGGAGCCGATGAGTTGGCGGCGGCCTGGGCGGTGCCGGTGGAGGCCCCCGAGCTTCCCGGTCTGACGCTCGCCAACAGCCGCGAGCTTCCGCCTGCGGCGAACGTGCCCCGGCGCGGCCTGGTCCTGGGCGACTCCACCGTGGCCGGACGCTCCCGGCCGGTCGCCGTCACCCAGGCCGAGGCGCGGCGCGGGCTCCACGTCTGCGCCCCGACCGGCGCGGGCAAGTCCACGATCCTGACCGGCCTCGCCATGCAGCTGATGCAGGCGAAGTCCCGCCCCGGCCTGATCGTGATCGACAGCAAGGGCGACCTAATCGCGGACCTGGCCGACCGTATCCCGGCCGAGCGCCGCCGCGACGTAATCGTCTTCGATCCGGCCGACGCCAAGCCGGTCGGCTTCAACCTGATCGGCGGCAGCGGCGAGTCCGACCTGATCGTGGATCACGTCGTGGCCGAGCTTCGTCACCGCTACGGGGCGGCCGGACTCGGCCCGCGCTCTGAGGACATTCTGCGGGCCTGCCTCACCACGCTCACCGCGAAGGGCGGCTACACGCTCTGCGAGGTCGAGCCGCTGCTGACGAATCCGGCCTTCCGCCAAAAGCTCGTCGGCGGCCTCGACGAGCCGGTGCTTGAGTCCTTCTGGGCCTGGTACGGCTCGCTGTCCCCGGCCGCCCAGGGCGAGGCGATCGCGCCGCTGGCGAACAAGCTCCGCACCTACACCCTGCGCCGCCGCGTCCGCGCCGTGATCGGCCAAGCCGACGGGCTCGACCTGAGCGCAGCCCTGGAAGACGGGAAGATCGTCCTCGTCTCGCTCGCCAAGGGCCTCGTCGGCCAAGACGCCGCCGCCCTGATCGGCGCGGCGATGGTCTCCCGCCTCTGGACGGCGGTCCAGGCCCGCGCCGGACTCGCCCCGGCCGACCGCCGCCCCGCGACGGTGATGTGCGACGAGTTCCAAGACCTCGCCGCGCTCTCTCCCGTCTTCGGCGAAGCGGTCGCGCAGAGCCGGGGCTACCGGGTGGCCTGGACGCTCGCGCACCAGCACCTGGCCCAGCTTGATCCGCAGACGCGGCAGGCGGTTCTCGCCAACTGCCGCTCGCGGGTCGTCATGCAGACGACCGCCGCCGATGCCTCGACCTTCGCCCGCGAGTTCGCTCCCTACCTCCAAGCGGCCGACCTGCAAGGGCTCGGGCCTTTCGAGGGCTACGCGGCTGTCTCGGTCGGCTCGGCGGTCGCGCCCCCGGTGAGCATCCGCACCCGTCCGGCTCCCGATCCGCTCGGCTCGGCCGAGAAGGTCCGCGCCGCCTCCCGCAAGCGCCACGGCAAGAGTGCTGCCGACGTCGATGCCGCGATCCGCAAGCGCACCCAAGGCTCCCGCAGGTCTGCTCCGGTCGGCGAGCGACGGAGGGCATCGTGATTCGGCTCGGCCTTCATTTCGCGTCTGCGAGGCGCGGGCGCATCGCAAGCCCCGCTGCCGCGCACGGCTCGGATCGCGTAACGACTATCCCACCCCAAACGAGGAGGGATTCGTGACTCGGCGCTATGCCACGAGGAAGCGAATCGCCCACCTCGAGGAAACCCTGAGCCCCAGGGAGCGGGCCATCATCGACACCCTGGACCGGCTCCGGGTTGCCACTACCGAGCAGCTTCGCCGCATCCACTTCGCAGACCTCACGGCTCGCTCCGCAGCTCGACAGGCTCCCGCGCTCCTGGGCTCGCTCGCCACTCGCCAGGTCGTCGTCAAGCTGGAGCGCCAGGTGGGCGGCGTCCGTGCTGGCTCCAAGGCGGCGGTCTGGTCCCTGGACACCATCGGCCAGCGGCTCGCTTCATCCTGCGGTCCTGCCGGCGGCCATCATCGGCGGCGTCCCTGGACCCCCTCGCTCTCCTTCCTTGCGCACCGCCTCGCCGTCTCGGAGGTCTTCGCGAGCCTCGCGGAACGTGAGCAGGCCGGAGCGGTAGAAGTCCTCGACTTCGCCGCCGAGCCGCTGTCCTGGCGGCGCTTCACCAGCGCCCACGGCGGCACCGCCTACCTTAAGCCCGATGCGTTTGTCCGGCTCGGCGTCGGCGAGGTCGAACGCGCGGCATTCGTGGAGATTGACCGCGACACCGAGTCGCGTTCGACGCTGGCGGTGAAGCTCCGCGCCTATCGCCAGTATTGGGAGACGGGCCGCGAGCAGGAGCGCCGTGGCTACTTCCCGCGTGTCGTCTTCGCCGTCCCGAGCGAGGAGCGAAAGGCGGTGCTGGTTGATCTGTTCGCAAACCAGCCGACAGAGACGTGGCCGCTCTGGCAGGTCGCCCTCGCCGACGATCTCACTGAGGTACTGATCGGGGGCAAGCCGTGAAGGCGCTGCCGCGCAACACGATCATCACCGGCGATGCGCGGCGAGCGCTGACGGACCTCCTGCCCGAGTCGGTGGATACCTGCATCACCAGCCCGCCCTACGTTGCAGCCCTCCGCGATTACGGTCGCGCCGGTCAACTAGGCCAGGAGCCGACGGTGGCCGAGTACGTCGAGAACCTGCGGGTGATCCTCCGGCAGGTCCGGCGGCTGCTGAAACCGACCGGCTCGCTCTGGCTGAACCTGGGCGATGCCCACTCCCGCCATCCCCGCCAGGGAGCGCCCGCCAAGGGTCTACTGCTCGCCCCGCAGCGAGTCGCGCTCGCGCTTGCCGAGGACGGCTTCCTAGTCCGCAGTTGCGTGATCTGGCAGAAAAGCAACCCGATGCCGCAGAGTGCGCAGGATCGCCTCAGTCCGATCTACGAGACGGTGATCTTCGCGACGAAGGAGCCGAGCTACTTCTTCGACCTCGACGCGATCCGCATCCCGCACCGCTCGGCCCAGCGGATCGGCCAGGCTTCACCGGCCAGCCTCGGCCGCCTTTACCAGGGCCACAATGACGGGCTCGGAAAGCTCCGCGCGGCCGGTCAGGTCGGCAACCCGCGCGGCAAGAATCCCGGCGACGTCTGGACGATGGCCACCGCTGTCGACCGGCTCGGCCATCAGGCCACCTTCCCCGAGCGATTGATCGAGCGGCCGATCCTCGCGGCCTGCCCCGAGCGGATCTGCGTGCAATGCGACCGCGCCTGGACCCGGCCGACGCGGATCGTTCGCCGCCGCACCAGCGAGGGCGTGATCCAGGTCCGCAAGACCGGCGAGCTTCGGCGCTGCGACTGCTTCGCGCCGAGCCGACCCGGCGTCGTCCTCGATCCCTTCTTCGGCACCGGCACCGTCGGCCTGGTCGCGGCGCGGCACCGCCGCGATTGGCTCGGCATCGAACTGAACCCCACCTTCACCCGTCTCGCCAGGCGGCGGTTGCAGAGGTCGGGATGCGGACCTTGAGAAGCAGGCGGCGGTGGATGGCTCCGCGGTGGACGGAAGGGTGTGCACGCCTTTCTGCTCACCGCCACAGCCATTCACTACCCGAAGGAGGTTCCAGGGTGAGCGACAAGAGCAAAGCCCAGGAAATCTACGAGCGCGTTGAGGCGGTCGTCAAAGAGCAGGGCATCACCAAGAAGGAGGCCCAGGTCGTCGTCGGCAAAGAGTTCGACATGAAGCCGAGCTCGATCCGCGGAGCGGAATACCAGGCCCGGAAGGAACTCGGCCTGACCCGCACCCGCGTTCAGGAGACGACGCCAGATAACGCGGTGGAATCTGCCATCGCCACGCTGGAGAAGGCTCGCGATGCCATCGACGCCGAGGTAGACGCCGCGAAGGAGCGGGCCGATGAGGCCAAAGCGGAGTACGACGCGCTGAAAGGCAGCGCCGCCAACCGCAAGGCCGAAATCGAGACCAAGATCGAGGCCCTCAAGGCGTAGTTATGCGGGCGGCCTGAACACACACTCATGCGTTCAGGTCGCCCCGCTTCCCCCTGCTTGGCTTCTTGCAACCGCTTCAAAGCAGCGAGACAATGTTCAACAGTTGAACAACGACCCCATGACTTCTAAATCACAGCTTGGTAAGTACATCGCCAAACGCCGTAAGGCGCTCGGTCTCACCGCCGAAGCGCTTGCGGAGAAGGTCGGAACGAGCCGGTCTGCTCTCCACTACTGGGAAACAGACAAGTTCCTGCCGAGCGTTAGCCAGTTGGAGGCGTTGGCTCAAGCACTGGAAGTGAGCTATGAGGAGCTGTTTGAAAAGGGAGGCTATGACCCTGACCTGCTGCCCGACCCAGAGCCGTATTTCCGCCTCAAGTTTCCGGGCGCTTCGGATCGCAAGCTCCGCGAGGCAAAGCGTCTCTTTGAGCAGCTTGAAGCTGCGGAACGAAAACGAGGGCGGCGATGAGGAGTGCTGTTGCCGAATGTCGCTTGCTGTGTCCGCGCCGAGCGCTCGCGCCGTGGGAAGTTCGATCCATTGCCGAGCGCCAGGCGCACCGTCTGTTGTCCCAGCTGCGAATCACCGAACCGCCGTTTCCGGTGGAAGCCGTCGCGGCGCTGCCGCGTGTGGAGGTCTACTACCTGCCAGCCCGTCACCTGTCCGGCGCGGTCAGTTGGCGGCATGGCAAGTGGCGCATCCTCATCAGCAGCAACGACAGCCGGGGGCGGCAGGTCTTCTCACTCGCGCACGAACTCAAGCACTTGATCGATCACCCAATGCGGGAAACGATCTACAGAGATTCGCGGTTCGGCTCGGCCGAAGCCGCCGCCGAGCGGGCAGCCGACTACTTCGCCGCCTGCCTGACGATGCCGCGGGCCTGGCTCAAGCGCTGCTTCTACGACGAGGGGTTCCGCGACCCCCAGGTTCTCGCTCGCCGCTTCCGCGTCAGCGCCCCGGCCATGTGCTACCGCTTCGACCAACTGGGGCTGCTTGAGCCGGAGGTTGTGCGGTGAACCCGACGACGGCAGCGGCAACTAAGCAGGCATTCGCCCTCCTGCGTGTTTCGTCGTCAGGGCAGACCCGCCGCGCCGGGGCTGACGAGGGTTACTCGATCGAGATGCAGCGCGAGGCCTGTCTTCGTAAGGCTGAAAGCCTCAGCGCGACCGTAGCCAAAGAGTGGGTTGCTCCCGCCGAGTCGGCCAGTCGCGGTTTCTACAAGACGCTACGGGACATGATCGCGGCTCTCAAGCTGCGGAGCGACATCGATTACGTGATCGTCTACAAGCTCGACCGCTTCGCCCGCGATGAGTTGACGGCCTTTGCTGCTCACGCCGAAATCAGAGATTCCGGCGCGGAGTTGATTTCGGCCACCGAGAACATCGACGACTCCCCGCAGGGAATGCTCCTGCACACCGTTCTTGCCGGGATCAACGCTTACTACTCCCGAGACCTGGCAATCAAGATCACCGACGGGCGGGTCACGAAGGCCAAGCTCGGCGGCACCCCTGGGCGGGCTCCCCTTGGCTATCTCAACAAACGCAAATGGGATGGGGCGAACGACATTCGCTATATCGAGATAGACGAAGAGCGCGCTCCGCTGGTGCAGTGGGCCTTTTCCGCGTACTCGACTGGCGATTGGTCGCTGAAATCCCTGGCGGACGAGCTTTACCGTCGCGGCCTGCGCTCACGGCCAACGCCGAAACGGCCAGCCGGGAAAGTTCCCGTATCCGCGCTTCACCAAATGCTGCGAAATCCCTATTACGTCGGCATCATCGAATTCAGGGGCGTGAGGTACGAGGGCACGCATCCGACCTTCATCCCTCAAGAACTGTTCGACAACGTGCAGCGGGTTCTCACGTCACAGCAGATGGCTGGCGATCGGTCCCGGAAGCACCAGGGCCACTATCTCATCGGCACCGTCTATTGCGGCCTTTGCGGCAAGCGGCTCATGTACACGAAGTGCACCGGCCGCCACGGTCGTAAGTTTGAGTACCTCGTCTGCTCAGGGCGCCACAAGGAAAAGACTTGCGGCCTTCCTTATATGCCCGTGGAGAAGGCTGAAAAGTTCGTCACCGCCCACTACGAAACACGGATTCCGGTTGATGCCGAGCGGGTCGCCGCTTTGGAGCCATCGTTGACCGAGCAGTTCCGACGGGTCCTTGGATCGCGGCAGAAAGAGGTTGAGCGCGTCGAGCGGCAGGTGGACAAGCTCAGGGGGCAGCAGAAGCAACTCGTTGATAGCCACCTTGCCAATCCCAAGGCGGTGCCGCTCCACGTCCTAGAGGAGAAGCAAGACGAGCTAGATCAGGAACTGAAGGCTGCGGAATCTCAGCTTGGCCGTGCCAAGGGAGACGTTGAGGAAGGCGAGAAAGCCATCGGCCGAGTCCGGCAACTGCTGGCAAAGTCTCCCGCTGCGTACCGCCAAGCCACGCCGGTATTTCGCCGTCAGATTAACCAAGCGGTTTTCGCCAAGGTCTTCCTGGGTCAAGAGGGCGTTACCGGCACCCAGCCAACTGCCGAATTCGCGATGGTCCTCAAAGAGGACCTAGCGTCACGGCTTCGGAAACTGGCGGGCCAGAGGAATCTCGATTTTGGCCGGGGTTCGACCGAGAGCGATCTAGTGGAGCTAGCCGGACTCGAACCGGCGACCTCCTGGGTGCGATCCAGGCGCTCTTCCAGCTGAGCTATAGCCCCGAGAGGCGAGGTTGGGAGGATCGTCCCAGGTGCCTCGCAGGGCGAAGGATAACCGCATAGGCTTTAGGTTCCCCGGGAATCGCGCTCATGGGCATCCTTGACGAGGCAATTCGAGAGCATCTGGAGCTGAAGCGCCAGCACGGCGCCGGCGACTCCGAGCTGAAGCAGCTCGAGGACGAGGCGTTCGGCCAGGCGGAGCGGCCAGGCGACGAGGCGGCGGCCGATCCGCTCGCCGAGGCCCCGACCGAGTTCATGGCGCAGCCCGACGCGCCCGAGGAGACGCCCGCTCGGCGGGAGCCTTCGATCGCCGACCTGCAGGAGCCGCCGCCCCCGCCGGCAGAGGAGTCGGAGGCCGAGCCGGCCTCGCACTCGACCGAAGAGCGCCAGGCGATCGCCGAACAGCCGACGGAACTCTTCGAGGTCGACGAGAAGCTGGCCGAGTCGCCGAACCCGACCGACGAGGAGCTGGTCGAGGAGGAGGTGGCGGAGCCCCGCCTCTCGTCGGCCGATCCGCTCGCCGAGCTCGAGGAGGACGAGGAGGCGGAAGTCGCCATCCAGGGCCCGGCGCCCGACGACGACGAGGACCTCGAAGACGAGGACGACGCCTTTTGGAACGAGCAGCGCCTCTCGGACGAACTCGACCAGGCCCTGGAAGGCCCGGCCGACCCGGAGCCCGACCTCGCCGGCGACAGCCCCGAGCCGGAGGACGACGAGGAGCTGGAGTCAGACGAGGCTTCCGTCGCCGACGCGCCGCGCGAGCGCGACGAGGACGTCCTCGAGGAGACCCCCGACTTCCTCGAGGAGACCCCCGAGGACGACGAGCTCTGGTTCGAGCAGAAGCCACCCAAAGACTTCGACTTCGACGACTGAGTCTTTTTGCAATCTCGGCACAGGTTTGCCGGAGATTCGCCGTCAATCGTTTATCTGCACGAGGTACGGTCGGCCCTCGATGGCCTCTCTGAAGCGAAAGGGCGATTTGGCGGAGATGAAGGTCGCCGCCGATCTATTGGATCGAGGCTGCCAGCTCTCGATCCCATTCGGGGAGGATTGCGACTACGATCTCATTGCCGACACGGGGTCATGCCTTCATCGAGTTCAAGTCAAGTACACCGAGTCGGATGGACGCATCATCCTCGTGAGGTGTCGATCGCATTCCCTCACCAAGGGAAAGATCCGGCAGACGAAGCACTACACAGCTGAGACTGTGGACTGGATCGCGGTTTACGATCGGACCACCGATCGTTCTACTACTGCTCCGCAAGCGAGCTAGGAGAGGGCAGGTCTGAGCTAAGTCTCCGCCTAGGCCCGGCGCGCAATGGTCAGCGCATTGGGATTCGCGACGCAGAGGAATACACGGATCCGGATCTCGCTTTGGATCCGCGAGTGGAGCCAGCCGGGATCGAACCGGCGACCTCGTGCTTGCAAAGCACGCGCTCTGCCAACTGAGCTATGGCCCCGCTCCCAAAGGATTGCAGGAGGAGACGCCTTTATCCCGCCAGCGCCCGCTCGGGCAGGTTCTGGTCGGCGTGGTAGCTGCTCCGCACCAGCGGCCCTGACGCCACCGACTCGAACCCCAGGTCGTAGGCGGCCTTCTCCAGCGCCTCGAACTCCTCCGGGTGCCAGTAGCGGACGACCGGGAGGTGGTTCTCGGTCGGGCGCAGGTACTGGCCGACGGTGAGGACCTGGACGCGGTGGTCGCGCAGGATGCCGAAGGCCTCGACCATCTCCTCGAAGGACTCGCCGAGGCCGACCATCAGGCCGGACTTAGTGACGACGCGCTCGCCGCCCATCTCCTTGGCCATCTTCAGCACCCGCGCCGAGCGCAGGAATTTGGAGCCGCGCCGCGCCACCGGGTAGAGGCGCGGCACCGTCTCGACGTTGTGGTTGAAGACGTCGGGCCGCTCGTGGATCACCTTCGCCAGCGGCATCTCCTGGCCGCGAAAGTCGGGGGTCAGGATCTCGACCTTGCAGCCCGGCGCCTGCATGCGGATCGAGCGGATCACGCCGACGAAGGCGCTCGCCCCGTAGTCGGGCAGGTCGTCGCGGTCGACCGAGGTGACGACGGCGTGACGCAGGCCCATCCGCTTCACTTGGTTGGCGACCCGCATCGGCTCCAGCGGGTCGTTCCAGGTCGGCACGCCCGTCTTCACGTTGCAGAAGCCGCAGCGCCGGGTGCAGACGTCGCCCAGAATCATGAAGGTCGCCGTGCCCCGCTCCCAGCACTCGCCGACGTTGGGGCAGTTCGCCTCCTCGCAAACCGTGTGCAGGTTGTCAGAGCCGATCATCGACTTCAACCGCCGGTAGGTCGGCCCGCCCGGCGCCGGGACCTTCAGCCAGGGCGGCTTGCGCGCGCGGCGGAAGGGGACAGTGCCGTCCGCCTCCGCCGCGGTGCCGCCCGGCTTGGCGCGCGAGCGTGTGACGTGGACGCGCTCGATGGACGCCGGCTCTGCGGTCTTTTCGCTCACAGAACCCCGAGCCTAGCGTTGTCGATGCCGAGATCGGCAGGGGTCGCGCTCGCCGGGGTGCGTTCGTACACCTCCGCGTACTGCGCGGCAACCGTCCCGGCGAAGGCGTCCAGGCCCTGCTCCGCCCCCAGCTCGCGGCTCAGCGACGTCACCCGGCAGCCCTCGATCCCGCAGGGCACGATCCACTCGAACGGCTGCAGGTTGTTGTTGACGTTGACGGCCAGCCCGTGCGTCGTCACTCCGCGGCTGACGTGGACGCCGATCGAGCTGATCTTGCGCGCTTCCTCTTCCGCCGACGGGCCTATAAGAGGAGCCGGAGTGGACTTTTCGGCCCGTCGGCGGGATGACCCGGGTGGCTCGCCCTCGGTCCAGACTCCGGTCAGTCCCTCGATCGTCGTCGCGCGCACCCCGTGGGCGCCCAGCGCCTCGATCGCGACCCGCTCCAGGCGCCGCACGTACTCGTGCACATCGTCGCCGTAGGGGCGCAGCGAGACGATCGGGTAGGCGACCAGCTGCCCCGGCCCGTGGTAGGTGACGCGCCCGCCGCGGTCGGTGTCGCGCACCTCGATTCCCTGCATCTCGTACCACTCGCGCGCCATCGGCAGCTCGGCGTCGTCCGAGCGGCGCCCGCGCGTGTAGACGGGCGGGTGCTCGAGCAGCAGCAGAACGTCCGGGATCGAGCCGTCCTCGCGCGCGTCGCGCAGCCATCGCTGGGCAACGGCGGCCTCCTCGTAGGGGACGAGACCGCAGCGGACGACGAGGACTTCGGCGCTCACGGTGGAATCGTTGCATGGCGCCCACCTATCCTTGGCGCTGTCCCCAATGGTCCAGTCCAAGTCCCTCAGGCCCGACTGGCTCCCAGCCGTCGCACTCAGCGCTCTTCTCGCGGCTGCGATGCTCGCCTGGAACCCACAGGTCGGCGACCTCGCAGCGCAGGTCTTCCGCACCGAGCTCTTCCAGCACGCTGGCCTCGCGATCTGGAACGGCAGCTGGTACGGCGGCCACTACACGCTCACCTACAGCGTCCTCTTCCCGCCGCTCGCCTCGCTGCTCAGCCCGCAGCTGGTTGGCACGCTCTCCGTCATCGCCTCCTCTTACCTATTCGACCGCCTCGTGCGCGACCGTTGGGGGGAGCCTGCGCGCTGGGCGACCCTCTGGTTCGCCGCGGGCGTCGTCACCCTGCTCGCTGACGGGCAGCTGACCTTTGCCCTGGGTGTCGCCTTCGCCCTTGCCGCTCTGCGGGCGCTGCAGCTAGGTCGCGGGCCGCTGGCCCTGGCCGCCGCCGCGGCCTGCGCGCTGTCGAGCCCGGTCGCCGCCGCTTTCCTCGCCGGCCTCGTCGCGGTTGGCGCGCTCGAGCGGGGCCGGCCGCTGAACCGCGCCGGGGTTGCGGCAGGCGCCCTCGCCCTCGCCCTCGTCGCCCTGCCGAACCTCGCCTTCCCCGAGCCCGGTCAGTTCCCCTTCGCCTTCTCCTCCTACCTGGCGATCCCGCTCTGGTGTGGCGGGGCGCTCTACGTCACCCGCGGCCTCGGTCGCGAGGAGCGCCAGCTGCGCTGGGCGCTCGCCGGCTACGTCGTTGCGGCGACGCTGCTCTGGCTGGTGCCGAACCCGCTCGGCGGCAACGCGGTGCGCCTCGGTGCTCTCTTCGGCGGTCCGGTGCTGGCGGCCGTCGTTCTTGCGCACCGGCCGCGGCTCGATCGCTTCTCTGTGATGGTCCTCTCGCTCGCCCTCGCCGGCGGTCTCTACTGGCAGGTGACGGCGAGCGTCAGCCAGATCGCGCGCAGCGTCGGCGATCCCTCGACCTCGGCCGGCTACTTCGAACCTGTGGCGCACTGGCTGCGCGCACACGGCGGCCCGGGGATTCGCGTCGAGGTTCCGCCGACCGCCAACCACTGGGAGTCGGCCTATCTCGCCCCGCGGTTCGAGCTCGCTCGCGGCTGGTTGCGCCAGCTCGACACCACCCGCGATGACATCTTCTACGGCGACGACGAGCCGCTGACTGCCGCGACCTACGGTCACTGGTTGCGCCAGAACGCGATCTCCTACGTCGCCCTTCCGGATGCACCGCTCGACTACTCCTCGGTCGCCGAGCGCCGCTTGATCCTCTCCGCGCCGTCCTACCTCGACCCCCGCTGGAGCTCGCCACACTGGCGCGTCTACGCCGTCCGCGATCCCGAGCCGCTGGTGCAGCCGCTGGGCGCCGCCACGGCCAAAGTCCTTTGGGTCGGCCGCCAGAGCTTTGGGCTCGACGTCAGTCGTCCCGGTGAATTCCTTGTCCGCGTCAACTTCACGCCCTACTGGTCGATTTCACGTGGCGCGGGTTGCCTGCTGCGCCGCGGTGACTGGACCGTCGCCCGCGCCGCCCATTCCGGCGTCTTCCATGTCTCGGCCGACTTCTCGGTCGGCCGCGCTTGGAATGCGGTCACCGGCGCGAAGAAGACCTGCTGAATCGTCCCAGGCTGCTCCGGGGAGCCGGAGGGGCGCTCAGGGCTGGCCGGGCGGCAGGCCCGCGTCGCGCATCGCCAGGACGAACTTTGCGAATTCCTCCTGGAAGTCGTGCAACTCGAAGCGGTGCCCGGCACCGTCGGCGGCGGGCGAGACCGTGCCATCGACCCCGCGCCGTTCCCGCCGCGCTTTCGCCCGCCACTCCGTCATCTCCTCGTGCAGCGCTCCACGGTCTTCGATGTCCTCCCTCGGCTCTGCTTCCAACAGCATCCCCAGGTGCGGGGCCATCTGCACACGTTCGGGCATCGACTGCAGCGCGTGCTCGGGGTTGGAAGCGAAGCGCCGCAGGATCGTCGCGATCAAGCTCGTGTGCTCGAAGGTCTCGTGACAGACGAACTTGCGCACCCTTGGTCCCACCACCAGGGCTGGCACCCTCACCCCGAGGGTTGAGTAACCGGAGTTCTTGTCCGGCGGCGGCGGGGGTTCGACGTGATCGTAGAAGCCGCCGTGCTCGTCGTAGACGATCACCAGCGCGGTGTCTTGCCATTTGGGGCTGCTGGCCAGCGCCTCGTAAAGCTCAAGCACGAGCGATTGGCCAGCCCGTACGTCCGAGGGGGGATGGTCGTCGTTGGAGTCGGGGTCGAAGACTTTGAGGTCGATGAAATTGGGGTCGATCCAGGAGACGTCGCGCAGCTCGCCTTTGGCCGCGTCGTCGAGGAAGCTGTCGTGGGTGACGATCGCCGCCTCCAGCGCTTCGGTCACGATGCTCAGCTTCTTGCGGCTGAAATAGGTGAAGTTGTCCCGCTTGATATGGCGGAAATCGCGGTAGAGCTTGTCGGCGGCGCGCAAGGTCGCGGGGTCGTGCGAGTACCAGCGCCACTGTGAATCGTGCAGCTGGCGGGTGAAGGCCTCCACCTCGAAGATCGGGGCGCCGGCGATCCCTCCCACCAGCGGCAACCCCTTGATGTCCTTCAGCAGCTCGCTCAGCAGGCCGGGCTTGTGGCCGATCGACGGCCCCTCGCGACCGGCGAGCGAGTACAGCCGGTTGGGCCAGGTGTCGCCGGGAATCGAGGAGTGCCATTTGTCGCATACGCAGAAGTTGTGCGCCAGGTGCCGATAGACCGGGAGATGCTCGCCGCCGAAGTGACCCATTGGGACCTTGAGGAACTCCGGAGTCAGCTCGACCGGGTCGCCGTCCTCGTCCTTACGCGTTTCAGCGAAGTTCTTGACGAACCCGGTGTTTCCGCCGCGCAGCTGCCTGTGCACGCAGCTAGGAGAATGGCAGGGGTCGAGGATCTTGGGCTTGTGTCCCGGCGGCGGATCGGGAGCCGTTTCTCCGGGCTCCCATTCGAACGGGTCGTACCGGTTCCCAGCCGAGTCTAAGTTGGGTTTCGCCGAGCCGAGGCCGTCGACATCGAGACCTTCCGTCTGCAGAAAGCCGAGCATCTGGTCGAAGGAGCGATTCTCCATCATCAGCACGACGATGTGCTTGACGGACTTCAGCCGCTCGAGGCTCTCCTCGTCGTCGGGGGGAGCGGTTTGGGTGGGGGACGGGCTCACGAGGGCCGGGTCCCCATGGGAGGGCGAGCTATTCGGGCCGACTCCTCCTCGCGGACGCCGTAAGCCGCGGCGCTGATCGCCTCCGCCTGCTCCGCATCCACGGTGTCCTTCGCCGTCTCTTTCATAGCCGCCACCTGGCGCCTGGCAATGTGAGCCTCGTGTTCGGCGACCGCAGCGTTTTTCACCTCCCTGGTGGCTTTGTCCGCGGTGTCGCCGGTGATCTTGATGCCGAGGTAGGCGCCGACGACTGCCGAGATGATTCCGAAGGCCGAAGTGGTGACAGCAACGAGCGAGTCTTTTTCGTCGCCGAGCTGAGTCAGCGTGACTATTGCCAGTGCGGTGACAGCAATGACACCAACGACCACTGCGATCAGGCCGCCCAGGCGTCTGACGGTTTCGGAGTTGCCAGCATCGTCGTTGCCTCCCATTGACCCAATCGCCGCCGCGCCAATCAAAAGCGCGCCTGCCGCGAAGAGGACCCCACCGAGGGCCTGCAGGCTTACCCCAAGCACGACCGCATCGCTGTCCTCGAGGGCAAAGGCCAAAACTGCCCCTACCAGGGCAAATGAGAAGCCGGCTATCAGCATATAGCCGGGCCGCTTCGCTGCCTTTTCAGCCTTCTCGGCTGCCTCTTCGGCCCTCTTTACCGCTTCTTCCAATAACGGGACTAATAACGGTGCGGTGGGTTCGCAATCGCCCATATTGGGCGCACCATCTCAAATTAGCTGCTAATACACAAGAGTGTTTTAAAAATTAACTAGCTGGTATGACAGGTAATATTTAGAGAGCGAGGGCCAGTGGCTCTTCGAGAAGAGTGCGCACCCTGGCAAGGAACTCGGCGGCTTGGGCGCCGTAGAGGATGCGGTGGTCGCAGGCGAGGTTTACGCGCATCAGGTGGGCGGTGGTGGTGTGGCCGTCGCGAACGACAGGACGCTCGGCGATCGCGCCGACGGCGAGGATCGCCGCCTGCGGCGGGTTGATCACGGCGGCGAAGCTGTCGATCCCGAACATCCCCAGGTTGGAGACCGTGAAGGTCGCGCCCGACAGCTCGGGCGGAGTGATCTGCCCGTCGCGGACTTTCTGCGCCAGGGCGCGCGCCTCGGAGGCGATCTGCCGAAGCACCTTCGTGTCGGCGTCGAAGATCGTGGGGACGACGAGCGCGTCGTTTGCGGCCACCGCGATGCCGACGTTGACGCGCGAGTAGAGCTCGAAGCGGCCGTCCCGGTATGCCCCGTTAGCTCGCGGGTGCTCGCGCAGCGCCAGCGCGCAGGCCTTGACGATCATGTCGTTGAAGGAGGGCACGACGCCGCCCTCGCCGGCCGAGGCCTTGATCTGCCTCCGTGCCTCGACCAATCGGCTCATGTTCACCTCCGCCTCGAGGTAGAAGTGCGGCGCCGTCGCCTTCGACTCGGCCATGCGACGGGCGATCGTTGCCTGGAGTTTGGACGGGTCTTCGTGGGACACCGTGCCCTTGGCCGTCTCGACCGCGGGTCCGGACGGTTGGGCCCCGGGACCCGGCGAGGGCGGGGTACCCCTCGCCCCGACAAGCGCCTCGCCAGTTGGCTCGCCGCTTTGAGTATCCGCCGGTTCGAGGGGCACCCCGCCCTCGCCACCCGCGGCAGATGCCTTCTCGACATCCCCCTTGACGATGCGGCCACCTGGACCCGAGCCACGCAGTCGAGAGAGATCGAGCTCTTTCTCCTTGGCGAGTCGGCGAGCTATGGGCGACGCCTTGATCCGACCGTCTTCGGTCGCAGCTTGTGGGGCGGCGTTGATCGGCCTCTCTTCCGCGGGTGGCGAGGGGGCGTCCTCTGAGCTCTCGCCGATCCGCGCGATCACGCTCCCGATCAGCAGCGTCTCGCCCTCGCCCGCCACGATCTCGATCAGCGTTCCCGCCACGTCAGCTTCATACGCCATGTTCGCCTTGTCGGTCTCGATCTCCACGAGCTCATCACCCACAGCCACGTCGTCGCCGACCTGCTTGAACCACTGCAGGATCGTTCCCTCCTCCATGGAGTCCGAGAGTCTTGGCATCACGATGTCAGGCACTGGGTTCCTCGCTCCGGATTCTCGCGGTGGGTGGCGTTGTAGGGGGGACCGCCCCCGAGGAAGCTTTAGCTACCGCAGGGGGCGGTGGGTCCCCTGCGGCGACAGGACCCGCCGCGCCAATGCCAATCACAGCGACCCCTCCAATGCCGCAAGCGCGGCTTGCACCACGTGCTCCTCGTGCGGAATCGCCGCTTGCTCCAACCGCCGCGAGTACGGCATGTGTACGTCGGCGCCGGTCACCCGCTGAACCGGCGCGTCGAGGTGGTCGAAGGCCTGCTCGGTGATCAGCGTCGCCAGGTTGGCACCGACGCCGCCGTGCGGCCAGCCCTCCTCGACGATCACGACGCGGTTCGTCTTGCGCACCGACCCGAGGATCGTGTCGAGGTCGAGCGGGCGCAGGGTGCGGGGGTCGATCACCTCGGCCTCGACGCCGTGCTCGTGCGAGAGCACCCGCGCGGCGTCCTCGGCCACGTGCGCCATCTTGAGAATGCCGACGATCGTCACGTCGCCGCCCTCGCGTCGCACCGCCGCCTCGCCGAAGCGCAGCACCTCGTCGCCGTCCTCGGCGACCTCGCCCCGCCGCCCGTAGAGGCTCTCGTGCTCGATGAAGATCACCGGGTTGTCATCGCGGATTGCGGCCTTCAGCAGCGCCTTGCCGTCGGCCGCCGTCGAGGGGCAGGCGACCAGCAATCCCGGCACCTGCAGGAAGAGCGCCTCGAAGCTGTGCGAGTGGGTCGGGCCGAGCTGGTGGCCGCCGCCGCCCGGCATCCGGATCACCATCGGCACCCGCGCCTGGCCGTTGAACATGTAGGGGATCGCGGCGGCGTGGTTGACGATCTGGTCGAGCGCCAGCAACGCGAAGTTGACCGTCATCAGCTCGACCACCGGCCGCAACCCGGCCATCGCCGCGCCGACGCCGGTGCCGACGATCGTGTTCTCGGAGATCGGCGTGTCGCGCACACGCCGCTCGCCGAACTCCTCGAGCAGCCCTTCGGTCACCTTGAAGGCACCCTGGAAGACGCCGACGTCCTCGCCGATCACGAAGACCGCCTCGTCGCGCCTCATCTCCTCGGCCATCGCGTCACGCAGCGCCTCGCGCATCCGCAGCGTCGCCATCAGTGGTCCCTCCGGTAAGTCCGGTGACGATTTGGTGAGCGAAAACCGAGCTGGTCGCGGACGCAGGGAGGCCGAATAGTTTCAACTATTTGGCCGACTGAGGACAAAGGCCAGCGACGGTTTGCAGCCGCGAAATCGGTGTCGGAATTTGCCTGAGGGACCACTCAGTCCTCGACCTCCTCGGCGACGGGGGATTCGCCGCCCTCCTCGGCCACCTCCGGCTCGACGCCCTCCTGGGCATCCCCGTGCTCGGCTGGATTTGGCCTTGATGGCTGTCGCGGCCCGTCCGGCTGTCCCGCGTAGGCCGCCCCGGCTTCGGCGAGCTCGCGAGCCGTCGCAGGCATCTCCGCCTCGTGCTCGCCCCGGTGCGGCTCGGGGCTGCGCTCGTCGACCGCGTACCAGCCCTCGGTCTCTCCCACCGCGTAGAGATTCTCGTACAGCGTGTCGAGTGCCGGCTCGGGCGAGGTGTCGGCGAACTCGACGGCGCCCAGCACCGCCTCGGTCGCCTTGTCGCGCACCTCCTGCACCTCGCGCTCGCCCAGCACACCCGCTTCGACGCAGCGCAGCGCGAAGCCCTCGATCGGGTCTTTCTCCTGCCACTCCTCGACCTCCTCGCGTTCCCGGTAGACCTCGGGATCGGCGGCGGAGTGGCCGCGGTAGCGGTAGGTGAAGGCCTCGATCATCGTCGGTCGCCGCTCCTCGCGCGCCAGCCGGACGCCCTCGGCCACCGCCTCGCGCACCGCCAGCACGTCCATGCCGTCGATTCGCCGCCCCGGGATTCCGTAGCCCTCCGCCTTCTTGGAGAGGTCGGTCTGGGCGGAGTGGCGCTCGACCGAAGTCCCCATTCCGTAGAGGTTGTTCTCGACGAGGAAGAGGACCGGCAGGCTCCAGAGCGCCGCCAGGTTCATCGTCTCACCAAAGTTGCCGGCGTTGGAGGCGCCGTCGCCGAACATGCAGACGGTGACCGCGTCCTCGCCCTTGTAGTCGGAGGCGAGCGCGAGGCCTGCCGCGATCGGCAGGTTGCCGCCGACGATCCCGTAGCCGCCCATGAAGCGGTGCTCGGCGTCGAAGATGTGCATCGAACCGCCGCGTCCGCCGCTGGTCCCGTCGATGCGGCCGAAGAGCTCGGCCATCACGTGCTTGGGCTCGGTGCCGCGGGCGATCGCGTGACCGTGGGTGCGGTAGGTGCCGATCAGGTAGTCCTCCTCGCGCATCGCCGCGGCGACGCCGACGATCGTCGCCTCCTCGCCGATCGCCAGGTGCAGGAAGCCGCCGGCCTTGGCGCGCTGGTACTGGCGCCCAGCCTCCTCCTCGAAGCGGCGGATCAACGCCATCCGCGCCAGCAGCTCGTAACAGGTCGAGGCGTCGGGGAGGTCAGCCATCCGCCTGAGCGTAGCTCGCGGCGGCGACCGCCTCCTCCACTCTGTCGTCGCCCCAGAAAACCTCATCGCCAACGACCAGCGACGGAACGCCGGTCACGCCCAGTTCTGCGGCGGCATCGGTCGCCTCGCGCAGGGCGGCCTTGACCCCTTCGGTCTCGATCGCCTTGAGCAGCGCTCGCGGGTGCAGCTCGCAGGCGGCGGCGGCGATCAGCACGTTGTCGGTCTCGGAGAGGTCGTGTCCGGCGGCGAAGGCCTGGCGGAAGGCGGCGAGGGCGAAGGAGACGGTGCGGCCGGTCTGCTTGGCGAACGTCGCGGCGCGCATCGCGGCCAGCATGTTCCCTGGCCAGGGATCGGGCCAGGCCAACGGCGGCAGCCCGTAGGCCGCGGCCCGCCGCTCGACCTCGACCATCCCCGCCGCCCGCTCCGACCCGTTCCCCCAAGAGTCGCGGCCGAAGCGCTTGAACAAACCGCCGAGCAGGATCGGTTGCCACTCCGGCTGCTCCAGCCCGGCCTCGGTGAAGAGCCCGCTGATCCGCTCCGCGGCCAGGTACGCGTAGGGGCTCCCCAGGTCGAAGTAAAAGGTGGCGCGGGGAGCGCTCAAGCGTGAATGGCCCACTTGTCCACGGCCCGGGCAGCTTCCGGGATCGCCTCGGAGATCGTCGGATGGGGGTGGACGATCCCGGCCAGCTCCTGATAGCCGCCCTCGAGCGCCATCGTCGCGACCAGCTCGGCGACCATGTCGCAGGCGCGGTTGCCGACCACGTGGGCGCCGAGGATCTCGCCGTACTTGGAGTCGACGACGAGCTTGACCAGCCCGTCTTTGTCGTCGTAGACGGTTGCGCCACCGACCCCGCCCAGCTTCTGCTTGCCGACCTTGACGTCGTGCCCGGCCTCCTTGGCGGCGGCCTCGGTCAGCCCGACGCTCGCCACCTGCGGGTGGCAGAAGGTCGCCCCGGCGACGAGGTTCTGGTCGACCGGATGAGTCGGCTGCCCCGCGGCATGCTCGACGGCGACCACTCCCTCCTCGGATGCCTTGTGGGCGAGCGCCTTCGCGTTGACCAGATCGCCGATCGCGTAGACCTTCGGGTTCGAGGTGCGGCCGTACTCGTCGACCTCGACCTTGCCGTTCTCGGCGAGCTTGACGCCGGCGGCGTCGAGGCCGAGCCCCTCGACGTCGGGCGCGCGGCCACCGGCGATGCAGAGGTAGTCGACCTCGGTCGCCTCCTCGTCGTAGCCGAGCTTGACCGAGCCTTCGCCTACCTCGACGTCGGGCACGGGCGTCCCGGTCGAGATCGTGACGTTCTGCTTCTTGAAGGCCCTCTCGACGACCCGCGCCATGTCCTTGTCCTCGGCGGGCAGGATCTGGTCGAGCATCTCGATCAGGACGACCTCGGTGCCGAAGCGGCCGTAGGCGGAGGCGATCTCGCAGCCCGAGGCGCCGGCGCCGGCCACCGCGATCCTCTTCGGCTGCTCGGGGAGCGACCAGGCGCCCCAGGTGTCGACGACGCGGCCGCCGAACTCGACCCCGGGGATCGGCAGCGCCACCGAGCCGGTGGCGAGGACGACCGTGCCGGCCTCGTAGACCTCGTCGCCGACCGCGACGTTGCCCTCGGCGGTCAGCGCGCCGTCTCCTTCGATCAGCGCGACCTTGTTCTTGTCCCAGAGCATCTTCACCCCGCCGGAGAGCGATTCCGAGACGGCGGCGCGGCGCTTGCCGAGCGCCTCCCAGTCGAGCGAGACGCCCTCGGCGACGACGCCGAGCTCGGCGCTCTCGCGCGCCTGGTCGTAGATCTCGGCCGTGCGCAGGACGGTCTTGGCCGGGATGCAGGCGTAGTTGAGGCAGCGGCCGCCGGCCTTGTCGCGCTCGACGACCGCCGTCTTCTTGCCCAGCTGGGCGGCGCGGATCGCGGCCACGTAGCCGCCCGGCCCCCCACCGATGACGATCACGTCGAAAGAGTCAGCCACGTTCCTGAGCCTATAGAAGCTTCGTTCCGGTGCGCCTTATGTGGGCTATAACCGCATAAAGCGCACCGGAACGCTGGTTTAGTCCCTCGGCATGCGCGTCGGCATCTGGATGCGCGCCATCGCTTTCACCATGAAGTAGAAGAAGGTGCCGGCGACGGCGAGCAGGGCAAGGGTGGCGAGCACCTGCGCCACGGTCGCCGCTTGCAGGGCGAGGCCGTAGACGGCGCTGAAGATGAGGAAGACGAGGACGAGCTGGAAGCCGAGCACCGCCCAGTAGCGGGCGCGCCACATGCCCCATGCCATCGCGCCCATCAGCAGGGCGGGCGCCAGGGCCTGGGCAAGGCGCGGTTTGTCGCCGTTGACGTCGGCCCCGGCGAGGTAGCCGACGAGGATCGAGAGAACGACGAGCGCTGAGACCACGGCGCCGATCGTCACCACCAGTGGCCGCTCGCCCTCGGCCAGCGGCTCAAGCGCCTCACGCGCTTCGCGGTTGCGCACCTCGGCCTTGGCGTAGCCGCGCTCCATGCGCTCGCGGGGGCTCGCGGGATCTCGCCGCTTGCGCTTTTGCGGCTGGACTGAGTCGGAGTCAGGCACCTGGCGCCGCCTCCCCAAGGGGAGCGAAGGCGTTGCGCAGCTCCTCCGCCGCAGACGCCGGGTCCTCGGCGTCGCGGATTGCCCGCACCACGCACATCCGCCGCGCCCCGGCGTCGACGACCTGTGGGGCGTTGGTCGCGTCGATGCCCCCGATTGCGAAGAAGTGGTGGGGGGCGTTCTCGGCCGCGTGCCGGATCAGCTCCAGGCCGACGGCCGGGCGGCCCTGCTTGGTCGGCGTCTCCCAGATGGGCCCGACGCTTATGTAGTCGACGCCGGATGACGTGCCTGGTCGGCGCATATCTGCGTCCTCGGTCGCTCGCGTGCGGAGCACGCCACGCTCCCTGTGTCCTTGATCTGCTTGACCAGGCACGTCTCCGGTAGCGGCAATCTGCTCTTTCGTATGCGTAGAAAGCCCAATGATTGCGTCGGGTCCCAAAATCTCTCGCGCTTCGGAGACCGGCATGTCGTCCTGCCCGACGTGGACGCCGTCGGCGTCGCAGGCGCGAGCCAGGTTGGGGTCGTCGTTGACGACGAAGAGGGCGCTGTAGCCGTCGCAGAGGCGGCGGAAGGTCTGCGCGGCCAGCTCGATCTCGCGCCGCGGCAGCTCCTTCTCGCGCAGCTGCACGATGTCGACGCCGCCGCTCAGCGCCGCGCGCAGTAGCGGCTCGGGGTCCTGCCCGTGCGGCCGCGCTTCGCAGCAGAGGTAGAGCCGCGCGGTGCGCAGCCGCTCGCGGCGCAGCGGGCCCTTGGCGTCGGGGGAGGCGAGGCTCACCATCCGATTATCGCGCGAGTAACGATTTTCCTAGTGCTAGGAAATCGTTCCGACGGAGTAGCATCGGTTGGTACGGGAGCCCAAGAGGCTGAGAGGGTGGCAACGAGGTCACCGACCGTCTGGACCTGATCCGGGTAATGCCGGCGGAGGCAAGATGAGCGAGAGAAGCGGTTACGACGCGGTGGTTGTGGGAGGGGGCGCGATCGGCCTCTGTTGCGCCTGGAGCGTCGCGCGGCGCGGCGGGCGCGTCGTCGTTCTCGAGCGAGACGCACCGCCGGCGGGCGCGACGCGGGTCGCCGCGGGCATGCTGGCGCCGGTCGGCGAGCTCGCCTTCGGCGAGCCCGAGCTGCTGCGGATGACGCTTGCGGCCGCCAAGCGGTATCCCTCTTTCGTCGCGGAGCTGGAGGCGGCGAGCGGGGTCGACTGCGGCTTTACGCGACAGGGAGCTCTGCACGTTGCCCTCGACCGCGACGAGGCGGCCGAGCTGCACCGCATCCACGAGTTGCAGCGCTCGCTCGGGCTCGGCGCGGAATGGCTGGCGCCGCGCCGCTGCCGCGAGCTGGAGCCAGGGCTGACGCCGTCGTTCAACGGCGGGGTGCACGCCCCTGGGGAGAACTCGATCGACCCGCGGCGGATGACTGCCGCGCTGCTCGCGGCCCTCAAGGGCGAGGGAGTGGAGGTGCGGACCGGGGTGGAGGTGAGCGATGCGGTCATGGACGGCGAGCGCCTGTCCGGCGTCCGCACAGCCTCTGGCGAGGAGCTGCGCGCGGGCTCGGTCGTGCTCGCCGCGGGCGCCTGGTCGGGAGTCGCCGATTGGCTTCCGGGGGACGCCCGCCCTCCGGTGCGCCCGGTCAAGGGACAGATCCTGGAGCTGCGAGCGCTCGACGGCGAGGCGCCCTGCGAGCGGATCGTCGCCTCGGAGCGCGTCTACCTCGTGCCGCGCCCCGACGGCCGCCTCGTCGTCGGCGCCACGGTCGAGGAGCGCGGCTTCGACACCTCCGTCACTGCGGGTGGGGTCCACGAGCTGCTGCGCGAGGCCTACCGCCTGCTCCCCGAGGTCGCCGAGATGGAGCTGGTCGAGGCGATGGCCGGCCTGCGTCCCGGCACGCCCGACAACCTGCCGCTGGTCGGCCCGGGCGCCCTCGACGGCCTCGTCCTCGCCTGCGGTCACTACCGTAACGGCATCCTCCTCGCGCCGCTCGCCGGCGACGCGGTGGCCGAGCTGATCGTCGGCGGCCGTGTGGCGGAGGGTGTGCGATGAGGATCGAGTTGAACGGCGAGCCGCGCGAGCTGCCGGCGGGTTCGACGCTCTCCGACGCCGCGCGGGCGGCGGGGGTCGAAGCGAGCCGCGGCGTCGCCATCGCCCTCGACGGCGAGATCGCCCCGCGCGGTGAGTGGGCCATGACTCCGCTCACGGAGGGCAGCAGGGTCGAGGTCCTGGCCGCGATCCAGGGCGGGGCGGACGGCTGGGAGCTCGGCGGTCGGGCATGGACCTCGCGCCTGATCGCCGGTACCGGCGGCTTCCGCTCGCTCGAGCAGATGGAGCGGGCGCTGGAGGCCGCGGGAACCGAGATCGTCACCGTCGCCCTACGCCGCATCGACCCCGGCGCGAAGGGCTCGGTCCTCGACGTCCTCGACCGACTCGGCCTCTTCGTCCTGCCCAACACGGCCGGCTGCTACACGGCGCGCGACGCGGTCCGCACGGCCCAGCTCGCCCGCGAGGCCTTCGAGACCGACTGGATCAAGCTCGAGGTGATCGGCGACGACCGCACTCTCTTCCCCGACGCGGTCGAGCTCGTCGACGCCGCCGAGACCCTCGTCGGCGAGGGCTTCACCGTCCTCCCCTACACCAACGACGACCCGATCCTCGCCCGCCGCCTCGAGGAGGCGGGGTGTGCGGCGGTGATGCCGCTCGGCTCCCCGATCGGCTCCGGCGCCGGCATCCGCAACCCCTACAACATCGCGATCATCGCCGAGCGGGTGTCCGTCCCGGTGATCCTCGACGCCGGCATCGGCACCGCCTCAGACGCGGCACTGGCGATGGAGTTGGGCTGCTCCGCCGTGCTCGCCGCCAGCTCGATCTTCGGCGCCGCCGACCCGACCGCGATGGCGACCGCGCTGCGCCTTGCCGTCGAGGCCGGCCACTCCGCCCACTCCGCCGGCCGCATCCCGCGCCGCACCCACGCCGAGGCCTCGACCACCCACCAAGGCCTCCCCGAGCTACCCTGAGAGGGATCAGATGCCTATGAGGCCCTCGGCCGTCCTCGCCTGCGGACTCGCCGCCGTTCTGTCTTCGTTGCTAGCCCCGACGAGCGCGGGAGCTGAGCAGACATCGTTCTTCTCACCCCCCCCTGCCACCCAGGCCAGTTCGATCACCGTCGGCCCCGATGGGAACGTCTGGTTTTCAGATTACGCAAGCTCGGGGTATGAAGGGAAAGCGGCTATCGGCAGAATCGCCCCAGGGGGTCTGGTGAGTGAGTTCCCCCTGCCCCCGCAAAGGTCGGCTGGCCAGATCGTCGCCGGTCCCGACGGCAACCTCTGGTTCACCGAGACCCTCTTCAATGAGGCCGGTTTTCTGATCGCGAAGGTCGGCCGCATTTCCCCAGCAGGTGAATTCGTCGACTATCGGCTCGACAATGCCGTTGGGAGCACGAACTCGATCGCTGTTGGGCCCGACGGAAACCTCTGGTTCACGGAGAGGTTCTGGCGTAGTGGGCGGCCTCACTCCGAGATCGGGCGGATCGGTACTACGGGAAAGATCACACGGTTTCTCCTCCCGCCTCAGAACGTCCCAAGGGGGATCGTCGCCGGGCCCGACGGCAACCTCTGGTTCACCGAGCGGACCTTGCCTCGGCGGCGACCAGGGTGGCGGCGCGTACGAAGGGACGCCTCGAGGATCGGCCGTATTACACCTACGGGCCGAATTACCCACTTCCCCCTGCCTGACAAGAGCAGGGTGCCGGTATTAATCGCCGTCGGCCCCGACGGGAATCTGTGGTTCACGGAGGGACCTCCACCCTATCCGCAGCGAGGGCGCAGGAACAAGATCGGCCGGATCACGACGAGGGGGTCAATCGCCGAATTTCCCGTCCCCGGGATAGGAGGAACCGGGGCGATTACGGCTGGGCCGGCGGGACGCATCTGGTTCACGACAGGTCTCGATGAAGGCAGCCGAGTTGCCATCGACTCGATCACGCCAGCGGGAAAGGTCGCTGAACCGATATGCCTCGATGATGACTGTGAGCTGATCCCCAAATCGCTGACGGAGGGACCCGAAGGGGATCTATGGTTTTCCGCCGGCAGGCGACCCATCGGGATTAAAGGCCCCCTTATCCTAGAAGCGGGATTCGTCGGCAAGCTCTCGCAATAGGCAGCAATGGGCAGCGGAGCCGACGCCGACCCTGCCCGAGGCTCTACGCTGGTAGGCGACAAAGTCGGGGAAACGGCGAGCCAAAGCCGAATCCACGACACGCGCCCCCGTAGCTCAGTTGGTTAGAGCGGCGGCCTTTTAAGCCGCGCGGCACGGGTTCGAATCCCGTCGGGGGTACTGCTGGGAGGGATTGCATGGCAACTGACGGGAAGCGCGACAGGGAGCTGCTCCGTTCTCCTTGCGACGTCGAGGAGGAAGACGAGCTCCGTCTCGACCGGATCAAGGCCGAGATCGACATGGGCTTCGACGCCCTGCGCGACGTCGAGGACGGCGTCTCGATCTTCGGCTCGGCTCGGGTGAAGGAGGGCCACCGCTGGTACGAGCTCTGCCGCGAGACGGCCGCTTGCCTTGCGAGCAACGGCTTCACGGTGATCACCGGCGGCGGTCCCGGCCTGATGGAGGCGGCCAACCGTGGTGCCGCCGAGGCGGGCGCGCTCTCCGTCGGACTCAACATCCAGCTGCCGGTCGAGCAGAAGGCGAATCCCTACGTCAATCGCGGCCTCACCTTCCACTACTTCTTCGCCCGCAAGCTGATGTTCGTCCGCTACGCGCGCGCTTTCGTCATCTTCCCAGGCGGCTACGGCACCCTCGACGAGCTTTTCGAGAGCCTTACCCTGATCCAGACCCACCGCATCCAGCTTTTCCCGACGATCCTCGTCGACTCCGAGCACTGGGAGCCGCTGCTCGACTGGGTCGACAAGGATCTCGACGACACCTCGCTGATCTCACCGCCTGACCTGGAGCTGCTGGTAACAGCGGACACGGTCGACGAGATCTGCGGACACGTCGAGAAGGCGACGCGCCTGCAGAAAGAACTGGATAACAGTCGGATTTAGGCTCTCGAAAAAGCAATCGACCCGCCGAGGGCGGGTCGATTGCGAAGGACTGCCATCCAAACTTAACTGGACCTCGCCCTCACGTTCTTGCATCGTAGCGCCCCGAGTGGGAGTCGAACCCGCCAGCCCCGTTTCGTGAGGACGAGGTCCGCGTCCGGCGGCCGGGGCGCACCGCTTTCGCGGTGAGGCGACGCTAGCCGGGTGCGACGCATGAAACAGCACGCGAATCAAACAATTTGCGCGTCGTTTCGGGCAGACCTAGTGCCGGAAATGCCGGTGCTTGGTGAAGACCATTGCCACGCCGGCGGCGTCGCAGGCGTCGATCACCTCGGCGTCGCGCTTCGAGCCGCCGGGCTGGATCACGGCGGTGGAGCCGGCTTCGATCGCCAGCTGCGGCCCGTCGGCGAAGGGGAAGAAGGCGTCGGAGGCGACGGCTGAGCCGGCGAGCAGTGCCTCGGCGCCCTCGCCGCGGGCGTCGCGGCACTTCTCGACCGCGAGTCGCACCGAGTCGACGCGGCTCATCTGGCCGGCGCCGATGCCGAGCGTCGCCCCGTCCTTGGCGATCACGATCGCGTTCGAGCGCACGTGGCGCACCACCGTCCAGGCGAAGCACATGTCGTCCCACTGCTGCTCGTTCGCCTGCGTCTTGGTCACCACCTCCATCAGCTCGCGCGGCTCGGGGTCGCCGTCGCGGTCCTGGACCAGGAGGCCGCCGAGCACCCGTTTGACGTCGCGTTCGGCCGGGTCGCGCTGGCGCCGCTCCTCCTCGCAGAGGATGCGGATCGCCTCCTTCTGCTGCAGGACGGCGAGGGCCCCGTGCCCATAGTCGGGCGCGATCAGCACCTCGACGAAGTTCTCGTGCAGCTCCTTCGCCAGCTCCTCGGAGACCGGCCGGTTGAAGGCGATCACGCCGCCGAAGGCCGACATCGGGTCGCAGGCCAGCGCCTTCAGGTAGGCCTCGAGCGCGTCGGCGCCGACCGCCACCCCGCAGGGGTTGTTGTGCTTGATGATCGCGCAGGCCGGCTCGTCGAAGTCCTCGACCAGGCGGCGGGCCGAGTCGAGGTCGAGCACGTTGTTGAAGGAGAGTGCCTTGCCGTGCAGCTTCGAGACCCGCGAGAGGATGTGGCTGCGCACTCCCGCTTCCGCGTAGAGCGCCGCTCGCTGGTGCGGGTTCTCGCCGTAGGAGAGGTCGAGCACCTTCTCGTAGGCGATCGCCAGGTGCTCGGGGAACTCCTCGTACTCGGCCGAGAACCAGCGGCTGATCGCCGCGTCGTAGCGCGCCGTCTGGGCGAAGGCCTCGTTGGCGAGCCAGTGCCGGGTGGCGGCCGAGAGCTCGCCATCGTTCTCCTCCAGCTCGGCGAGGACCGCGTCGTAGGACTCGGGTTTGACCACCACCGCGACCCCCTCGTGGTTCTTCGCCGCGGCGCGGATCATCGTCGGCCCGCCGATGTCGATGTTCTCGACGACGACCTCATGGGTGACCTCGTGCCCGGCCACGGTCTCCTCGAATGGGTAGAGGTTGACGCAGACGAGGTCGATCGGCTCGATCCCCTCGCGCTCCAGCGTCGCCACGTGCTCGGGGTCGTCGCGGCGCCCCAGCAGCGCCGCATGCAGCCGCGGGTGCAGCGTCTTCACCCGGCCGCCAAGAATCTCCTCCTGACCTGTGAACTCGGAGACGTCGGTGACCTCGAGGCCCGCCTCGCGCAGGGCCGCCGCGGTGCCGCCGGTGGAGAGGATCTCGACGCCGAGGCCGGCGAGCCCGCGGGCGAAGTCCGCGACCCCGGTCTTGTCCGACACCGAGACCAGCGCTCGCCGCACGCGGACGGCGCCGTCGCTCACGGCCGCCTGCTGGGTGTCTGCGGGAGCGTCACTCATCGATCGAGACGACGGACTGATCGCCGCCGATCCTAACCTCGCCGGCCGCGATCATGCGGATCGCCTCGGGGTAGAGCTCGTGCTCGGTGGCGTGGATCGCCTCCTCCAGGGCGGCACGGTCGCGACTCACCGGCACCGGCACTTCGCGCTGGGCGATCACCGGCCCGGTGTCGACGCCCTCGTCGACGAAGTGGACGGTGACGCCGGTTGTCTCGACGCCGGCCTCGAGCGCCTGGCCGATCGCGTCGAGCCCCGGGAAGTCCGGCAGTAAGGCGGGGTGGACGTTGACGATACGGTGGCGGAAGCGGGCGACGAACCCCTCACCGAGCAGCTGCATGTAGCCGGCGAGGGCGATCAGGTCGGCGCGGTGCGTCTCGATCCAGTTACCCATTGCCACGTCCCGCACCCCCCTGTCGGCGTAGCCCTCGATCGGGAAGGAGGCTGTCTCAATGCCGGCTGCTCGCGCTCGCTCCAGCGCCCGCGCGCCGACTTTGTCGGAGCCGACCCCGACCACCCGGATCCCGTCGCGCCCGTGCAGCTTGTCGACGATCGCCTGCAGGTTGGTGCCGCTGCCCGAGGCGAGTACGACGATGCGGAAGTCGTTCACCCGCGCATCATCGCGAACTAGGATCGCGAAGTGATTTTCCTCGAGCGACTGAGGGTACGGGCGCCGGTCTTCCAGGCCGGCCTGGGCGGCGGCTTGAGCCGCCACGAGCTGGCGGCGGCGGTCGCCGAGGCCGGCGGGCTGGGGACGATCGCGGTCAACGGCGCCGCCGCGATCGAGCGGGAGCTGCGCGCCGCCCGCGAGCTGACCGGCGGGCCGCTCGCGGTCAACGTCCTGCTGCCCTTCGCCAGGCGCGACTGGTTCGAGGCGGCGGCGAGCGCCGATGCGGTCGTCACCTTCTGGGGCAAGCCGCGGCGGCGCACCGCCGGGGTCTGGATCCATCAGTGCGGCTCGGTCGAGGAGGTTCGCGCGGCGCACGCCGCCGGCGCCGACGCGCTGATCGTCCAGGGAGTCGAGGCGGGTGGGCATGTGCGCGGCCGCGTGCCGGCGCTCGAGCTGCTCGCCCAAGCCCGCGCCGCGCTTCCGGAGGACTTCCCGCTGCTCCTCGCCGGCGGGATCGCCGAGCGAGCCGACGTCCAGCGAGCCCTCGATGCCGGCGCGAGCGCGGCCGTCGCCGGCACCCGCTTCCTCCTCGCCGAGGAGAGCCGCGCCCACCCCGCCTATCGCGAGCGCCTGCTCGCCGCCGACGCGACCATCCTCACCGAGCTCTTCGGCACCGGCTGGCCGGCGCCACACCGCGTCGTCGCCAACGCGGCGACTGGGCGCTGGCTGGGCGACGACCTGCGCGGGCCAAGGTTGAACCGCGCCTTGAACCGGATCACCGGGCCGGCCGCCCGTTACGTGCCGGCCGGGGTGCAGGTTCGCATGGCGCGTGCCCAGCGCTCGGGCAGCAGGCTGCTCGGCCCGATGGGCCCCACCGACGACGGTCCAGAGAACCTGCTCGACGCCGGCCCCCTTTACGCGGGCGAGACCGTCGCGCGCATCGACGACGTTCGCCCCGCCGCCACGATCGTCGCCGAGCTGACGCCCTAGCCCGAGGCGGGCACGACCGCGACGTCCTCGAGCGCGAACTTGCCGTTCGCCTCCTCGGGATCGCCGAGCGGGTAGTGGCCGCTGAAGCAGGCGTCGCAGTGGTCTTCCGGCGGCGTGCCGACCGCCTCGTAGACGCCCTCCAGCGAGAGATAGGCGAGCGAGTCGCAGTCGAGCTCGTCGGCGATCTCCTGCACGCTGCGCTTGTGGGCGATCATCTCCTCGCGGGTCGACATGTCGACGCCGTAGTGGCAGGGATTGCGGATCGGCGGCGCCGAGATCCGCAGATGGACCTCACTGGCGCCCGCGTCGCGCAGCATGCCGACGATCTGCCGCGTCGTGTTGCCGCGCACGATCGAGTCATCGACGACGACGATCCGCTTGCCGGCGACGATCTCCGGCAGCGGGTTGAACTTGAGCCGCAGGCCGTGCTTGCGCAGCTCCTGTCCCGGCTGGATGAAGGTCCGCGCCACGTAGCGGTTCTTGATCAGGCCGTCGTCGCGGGGTAGCCCCGAGGCGCGCGCGAAGCCCGCCGCCGCCGGGTTTCCGGAGTCGGGCACCGAGATCACCAGGTCGGCCTCGACCGGCGCCTCGCGCCAGAGGATCTCGCCCATCCGCCCGCGAACCTGCTGCAGCACCTTGCCCTCGAGCCGGCTGTCGGGGCGTGAGAAGTAGATGTGCTCGAAGACGCACATCGCCGGCCGCTCGGCCCGCACGACCTGGCGCGTCTCCAGTCCGCGCTCGGTCAGCGAGACCATCTCGCCGGGGTGCACTTCGCGCATCAGCTCGGCGCCGATGATGTCGAAGGCACAGCTCTCCGAGGCGACGACGAAGCGGTCCTCAAGCCTGCCCAGCGAGAGCGGTCGCACGCCGTGCGGGTCGCGGAAGGCGACGATCGCGCGCTTGGTCATCACCACCGTCGAGTAGGCGCCCTGCAGGCGCGGCATCGTCTCGGCGACGGCGTCCTCGATCAGCTTGCCCCCGCTGGAGGAGAGCAGCGCGGCGATGATCTCCGAGTCCGAGGTGCCGCGGAAGGAGATGCCGCGCTCCTTCAACTCGCCCCAGAGCTCGACCGCGTTGGTCAGGTTCCCGTTGTGGGCGAGGGCGAGCTCGCGGCCGTCGTCGCGCCAGACCGGCTGCGCGTTCTCCCAGGAGCCGCCCCCCGTGGTCGAGTAGCGCACGTGGCCGATCGCCATGTCGCCCTCGAGCGCCCGCAGCTTCTCCTCGTCGAAGACTTGGGAGACGAGCCCCGAGTCGCGCAGCGTCGTGATGTGGCCGCCCTCGCAGGCCGCGATCCCGGCCGACTCCTGCCCGCGGTGCTGCAGCGCGTAGAGGCCGAAGTAGGCGAGCCGCGAGACGTCGTGCCCCGGTGCGTATACGCCGAACACCCCGCATTCCTCGCGCGGGCCGTCGCGATCTATCGGGTGCCCCTGGGGCGGAGTCAAGCGCGCTTTCCTCGCGTTGAAAGGACGGAGACGCGCAGGCAGACTGCCTACCCCGGCAGGGTACCAGCGAGCAGGGCGTCGAGCGCCTGTTCGAGCCCAGCGATCGCCGAATCGAGCGGCTCGGGACTGCCGGCGGCGCGGGCGCGGATCAGCGCGCCCTCGACGGTGGAGACGACGAGCCCGGCGAAGGTCTCGGCGTCGCGGCGGCCGACACCTTCGTCGAGCAGGGCCGCGGCGATCGGCTTTTCCCAACTCTGGAAAGCGGCGGTCGCGGTGGCGGCCAGCCCGACTGGCTCGGCCTCTGGCTGCCGGGGGCCGTCCTCACCGGCATCGGCATCGGCCTCGCCTTCCCGACCCTCGGCTCGGCCGCGGTCCGCGACGTCCCCGACGACCGCTTCGCTACCGCCAGCGCCGTCAACGCCGCCTTCCGCCAGGTCGGCGCCGTCCTCGGCACCGCGATCCTCGTCGCCATCGTCGGCGAACCGCAGACGCTCTCCGCCGCACTACACGTCTCCGACGCCGCCTACCTCTTCTCTGTTTTCGCGGCGCTTGTTGCGGGTGGCGCGGCCCTCATGCTGACGCCGAGACTGCGCTCGAGCCGGGGAGTCACCGGCGGGGAAATCGAGCTGGTCGGCACGGTGGCGGCCAGTTATGAGTCACGCTCCGGTTGATCGCCTATTTGGGTTTGTTTTCCGCGCCGGGTTCACTGGTTTCTTCCACTACCTGGGTAGCCGCGGCAGTACCCGCGTTTTTGGCCGCGTTTTCCGCCGATTCAACCGACTTGTTGGCGAAGAGGGTTCCCAGGCCGCCGGCCGCGAGCAGACCGAAGAGAACGCCGACGACCGCGAAGATCTGCTTGGACGTCTCCGGGTTCTTGCTGCAACAAAGCGCTAGGGCACTCAGCACCGTTCCAGCGATGAGCACGAGGATTGAGAGGATGAGAGTTGCCCAGACTGGGTCCAGCGAGGCGACTGGGAGATCCATTTTTCCTCCGGTATTGGCTTACTGAACGTAACGATCCTTAAGATCAGTAATCCCATTATTAATCGTCGAGAGGACGGCCCTTTCCGTGGGGCTGCGAACCGCTACGCGCTGGGTTCGAGGTTCGAGTCGAGCGAGCGCCAGGCGCTCTCGACCGCGTCGAGGCCGACGGTGAAGCTGCGGTCGCCGGCGGCGAACTCGATCGTGGTGCCTCCGACCTCGCCGACATGCATGGCGCCGAGAGCGTCGAGCGCCTCGCGCTCGCCGCTGAGTAGGAAACCGCCCGGACCTTCGCCGAAGAGAGCCTCTACGGGGGAGCAGCCGCGTTCACGCATCGGCTGCAGGTCGACCTCGCAGCCGATGCCGCCGGCGATCGCGCACTCGGCGATCGCGCAGGCGAGGCCGCCGTCGCTGACGTCGTGGGCGGAAGAGAGCTTGCCGGCGCGAACCGCGTCGCGGACGGTTGCGCAGGCCGCCGCGACGGCGGGGACGTCTGGTTGGGGGAGACCCACGTCCAACTCACCGCGCAGCTTCGCCAGCTCCGAGCCCGCGAGGTTGGGTTCGAACGGGCCGATCAGCCCGATCGCGTCCCCCTCGCGGGCGAAGGCGTTGCCGCAGGTGCTAGCCGGGTCGGGCAGCTCGCCGACCATGCCGACGACCGGCGTTGGGTAGATCGGCCCTTCGGGGCCCTCGTTGTAGAGGGAGACGTTGCCGCCGACTACCGGCACGCCGAGTGCCTCGCAGGACTCGGCGAGACCGTTGACGGCACGGTCGAGCTGCCAGGCGGGAATCGGTTTCTCGGGGTTGCCGAAGTTGAGGCAGTTGGTCAGGCCGAGTGGCTCGCCGCCGACGCAGGCGAGGTTTTGCGCGCACTCGAGCACCGCCTCGACTGTGCCCGCGTAGGGGTCGCAAGCGACCCTTCGCCCGTTGCCGTCGATCGAGACGGCGATAGCGTTGCCGGCCTCGGGGATCTGCAGCACCGCGGCGTCGGCCGACTCCGGCCGCCGCACTGTCCGCGAGCCGACCACCGAGTCGTACTGCTCAAAGGCCCAGCGCTTCGAGGCGACGCTGGGAGAGGAGAGCAGGGCCAGCAGCGTCTCCTCGGCCGAGGCGTCATCGGCCAGCGTGCGCCGATTGCCGTAGATCCACCCCTCCGGCTCGGCTGGCTCGAGGTCGTAGAGCGGGCAACCGTCGACCAGCGCCGCCACGGGCATGTCGCCGACGACGTCGGCGCCGCGCAACACTCGTACGTGGCCGCTGTCGGTGACGACGCCGATCTCGGCCGCCCCCGTCTGCCATTTCTCGCAGAGCGCCAGCACCTCGGCGACCTTCGCCGGCTCGACCACGCCCAGCATCCGCTCCTGGGACTCGGAGACCATGATCTCGAAGGGCTCCATGTCGGCCTCGCGCAGCGGCACCTTCGCCACGTCGAGGTCGATGCCGACGCCGCCGGCCGAGGCCATCTCGCCGGCCGAGGAAGTCAGTCCCGCCGCCCCCAGGTCTTGCAGCGAGACGAGCAGGCCCTTCTCCAGCAGCTCCAGGCAGCACTCGAGCAGCTTCGACTCCTCGAAGGGGTCGCCGATCTGCACCGTCGGGCGCTTCGCGTCGTCGCCGTCGCCGAGCTCGGCAGACGCCAGCACCGAGGCGCCGCCGATCCCGTCGCGCCCGGTCGAGGCGCCCATCAGGACGACGGCGTTGCCGACCCCGGCCGCCGCTGCGCGCACCATGTCGCCGGTCTTCGCCAGCCCGACGCACATCGCGTTGACCAGGCAGTTGTGCTCGTAGGGGCCCTCGAAGTAGACCTCGCCGCCGACCGTCGCCACGCCAATCGAGTTGCCGTAGTGGCCGATCCCGCGCACGGCGCCGTCGAGCAGGTGGCGCGAGCGGACTGAGTCGAGCTCGCCGAAGCGCAGCGAGTCGAGGATCGCGATCGGCCGCGCGCCAAGGGCGAAGACGTCGCGCAGGATGCCGCCGACCCCTGTCGCCGCGCCCTGGAAGGGCTCGACCGCGCTCGGGTGGTTGTGCGACTCGACCTTGAAGGCGACCGCGTGGCCGTTGCCGACGTCGACCGCGCCGGCGTTCTCGCCCGGCCCCATCACCACCCGCTCGCCCTCGGTCGGCAGCCGGCGCAGCAGCTTGCGTGAGTGCTTGTAGGCGCAGTGCTCGGACCAGAGCAGGCTGAACATCGCCAGCTCGACGTCGTTGGGCTCGCGTCCGAGCTTCTCGACGATCAGGTCGAACTCGGAGTCGGTGAGGCCGAGCTCCCGGTGCTTGGCGACCTCGACGGTCATATGGGAACCCCGGCCGCGGCTATTTCTTTGAAGACCCTCAGCCCGTCGGTCGAGCCGGTCAGCGGATCGACGGCATGCTCCGGGTGCGGCATCAGGCCGACGACGTTGCCCGCCTCGTTGCGCACTCCGGCGATGTCGCGCGCCGAGCCGTTCGGGTTCTGCCCGGGTGCGTAGCGGTAGGCAACCTGACCGTTGGCTTCGAGCTCGTCGAGCACGTCGTCGGGCGCGTAGTAGCGCCCTTCCCCGTGCTTCGCCGGAATCGAGAGCGTCGCTCCGTCCTCGGCGAGCAGGTCGAGCTGGCGACAGTGGAAGCGCAGGTCCTCGTTGAGCAGCAGCGCGCCGGGGAGGAGGCCCGCCTCGCAGAGGACCTGGAAGCCGTTGCAGATTCCCAGTACCGGCCCGCCGTCCGCGGCGAGCTCGGCGACCGCCTCCATCGCCGGAGAGAAGCGGGCGATGGCCCCCGCCCGCAGGTAGTCGCCGTAGGAGAAGCCGCCGGGGACGACGACCGCATCGATCCCGGCGAGATCGCGCTCCTCGTGCCAGACCAGCCGCGCCTCGCCGAGCAGTGAACAAGCGTGCAGGGCGTCACGTTCGTCGCAGGAGCCGGGGAACTGGAGCACTCCCCAGCGCATCAGGCGGCGTCGATCGGCTCGATCTCGTAGTTCTCGATCAGCGGGTTGGCGAGCAGCTTCTCGCAGAGCTCGCCCAGCCGCTCGGGGTCATCGGCCTCGAGCTCGACCATGCGGCCGACGCGCACGTGCTCGATCCCCTCGAAGCCGAGCGCCGGCAGCGCTCGCTCGACCGCCTTGCCCTGGGGGTCGAGGATTCCCTCCTTGGGCCGGATCAGGACCCGCGCCTTCAGAAGCTGCGCTCCGTGATCCGCTCATAGGCCTCGACGTACTTGGCCCGGGTCTGCTCGACCACGTCAGGGGGCAGCTCCGGCGCCGGCGGCGTGTGGTCCCAACCCGCTTCGTCGGCCCAGTCGCGGACGTACTGCTTGTCGAAGGAGGGCTGCGTCCTTCCCGGTTCGTAGCGGTCGGCGGGCCAGAAGCGCGAGGAGTCCGGCGTCAGCACCTCGTCGGCGAGGACGATCTCGGCGCCGGCGTGGCGCCCCAGCTCGAACTTCGTGTCGGCGAGGATGATCCCGCGCTCCGCCGCGTGCTCGGCGCCGCGCTCGTAGACCTCGATCGAGATCCGCCGCAGCTCTTCCATCAGCGCCCGGTCGCCGACGATCTCCGCCGCCCGCTCGAAGTCGACGTTCTCGTCGTGGTCGCCGATCTCGGCCTTGGTCGCCGGGGTGAAGATCGGCTCCGGCAGCTTGTCGGACTCGAGCAGCCCGGCCGGCAGCTCGATCCCGCAGACCGTGCCGTCGCGCTTGTATTCCTTCCAGCCCGAGCCCGAGAGGTAGCCGCGCACGACGCACTCGACCGGGTACATCTCCAGGCGCCGCACCCGCATCGCCCGTTCCGCCACCTCTTCCGGCACGTCGGCGGAGACGAAGTGGTTGGGGACGATGTCACCGGTCAGCTCGAACCAGAATTCGGAGATCCGGTTCAGCACCTTGCCCTTGTCGGGGATCGGCGTCGGCATCACCACGTCGTAGATCGAGATCCGGTCCGAAGCCACCATGAGCAGGTCGTCCTCCCACTCGTAGATCTCCCGCACCTTCCCGGACGAGTGGAGCTTCAAATCTTGGACCGGCGCCACGAAGCTCGATGCTAGCTATTGCGAAGGTCGATGGTGAGAACAGGTGTCCCTCGTCCCGACAAGCGCCGAGCTAATTAGCTCGGCGCTTTGAGTATCCGCCGGTTCGAGGGACACCTGTTCCCACCATCGTCTGCGATCCTTTGCTCGTGTTGCCGCCCGAGGTCAAAGGCTCCCCGCTGGCGCAGACCCTGAAGTGGGCCTTCCGTCCGCTTCCGTTCATGCAGCGCTGCAGGGAAAGTTACGGCGACAACTTCGCCGTCAAATTCCTCGGCTTCGAGCGGCCGATGGTGATGATCTCCGACCCGGTCGCGATCAAGGCCCTCTACACGGAGCGCTCGCACGGCCTGCCGCCCGGTCGCGAGGTCTTCCTCGAGCCGGTGCTCGGTTCGCGTTCGCTGCTGCTGCTCGAAGGCGCCGACCACCTCGCCCACCGCAAGCTGATGCTGCCCGCCTTCCACGGTGAGCGGATGCGCTCCTACGAGCCGATCGTCGAGGAGATCGTCAACCGTGAGATCGACTCCTGGCAGCTCGATGAGGAGTTCGCGATCCACCCCCGCATGCAGGCGATCACGCTCGACGTGATCCTCCGCGTCGTCTTCGGCATCGCCGAGGGACCGCGGCTGCAGCAGCTGCGTACCCTGCTCACCGGCTTGCTCGAGCAGACCGCCTCGCCGTTCACCCAGATAGCCGCCCTGGCGACGAGGCGCTTCACCGGTCGCGGGCCGTGGGAAAGGTTCGAGGGGCAGCTGAAAGCCGTCAACGACCTGCTCTACGCGGAGATCGCCGAGCATCGCGCCGAGGAAAGCTTCGAGGAGCGCGACGACATCCTCTCCGTGCTGATGGCGGCGCGCTTCGAGGACGGCAGCGGCCTCTCCGACGTCGACCTGCGCGACCAGCTGCTCACCCTGCTGCTCGCCGGCCACGAGACGACCGCGACCGCGTTGGCCTGGACCTTCGACCTGCTGCTGCGCCACGCCGAGCCCTTGCGGAAGCTGCGCGCCTCGCTCGCAGCGGGCGAGGACGACTACATGCGGGCGACGATCACGGAGTCGCTGCGGCTGCGGCCAGTGGTGCCACTCGCCGGCCGCCGGCTCAGCACCGAGCTCAGCGTCGAAGGGCTGACGCTGCCGGCCGGAACCGACGTCACACCGGCGATCTGGCTCACCCACACCCGCGCCGACGTCTACCCCGAGCCCTTTGCCTTCCGGCCCGAGCGTTTCCTCGACGAAGCCCCGGACACCTACGCCTGGATCCCCTTCGGCGGCGGCGTCCGCCGCTGCATCGGCGCCGCCTTCTCGGAGTTCGAGATGCGGATCGTCCTGCGCGAGGTGCTGACCCGCTGTGACCTTCACAAGGCGAGCCCTGCGCCGGAGAAGATCGGCCGCCGCAGCATCACTCTCTCTCCCAAGGACGGCACCCCGGTTGTCGTCACCGCCCGGCGCCCGGCCCGCGAGCGCGACCTCGTCGCCGCCTAAGCGACGGCCGGGTTCTCGTGCGCCCAGCGCGCGATCGTCCCCGAGCCGGAGATCACCTCGCCGTCGTCGAGGACGAGGATCGGCACCTCGTTGGTCCCGCTCAGCTCTTTCACCTCGGCACGGTCGGCGTTGCGACTCCCCCAGGTCGTCGGGACCAGCCGGTACCCGCCCACGACCTTGATCTCGTACTCGTATCCGGCGGCGTCGAGCGCCTTGCCCGCCTTGGCACAGGGATGCGCGAAGGCCGGACCCCGTTTCTTCTGGCCGCAGGTGTAGAGGAGCATCGGCCCGGGACCCTAGCGACAGTCCCTCCTGAGTGAAGTGCTACGATCGTCGCACTATCGTAGAAGTTGCCACAAGAGAGCTGCGAAACAAAACCGCGGACCTGCTGCGACGGGTTGAGGCGGGGGAGAGCATGGTGATCACCGTGCGAGGGAAGCCGGTGGCTACCCTGGAGCCTTATCGGGACGACGTGCCTCGATGGATGCCGCGCGAGGAACTGGTCGAGCTGCTGAAGACGCACTCTGCCGATCCCGGTCTGCTCGACGATCTCAAGCGGCTCGCGGGTGAAACGACGGACGAAGACAGGTTGAACCGCTTGTGGTGAGCCACCGGGAAGTTTCGCGAGGACTCCTCGACACCTCAGTTCTCGTTGCTATCGAGAACGGCAGGTCATTGCGCGTGGAGGCCATGCCCAAGACGACCGCGATCTCAGTGGTGACCAAGGCGGAGCTCCGGATGGGCATTTTCGCGGCGGAGGACATCCAGACCCGGGATCGACGGCTAGTGACCTTCGAGTTGGCTAATCGCATCGTCGCCCTTCCCGTCGACGAGGCCGTGTCAAGAGCATGGGCGCAAATGCGCGCTTACGTAGGGGCTTCCGGTGAGAAGGTCGAAGTCAACGACATGTGGATCGCCGCAACCGCCGCGGCCCACGAGATCCCGGTACTCACCCAGGACCGCGACTTCGACGCGCTCAACGGCGTCGCCGGCCTGACCGTGATCCCGGTCTAGCCGCGCAGCGCTTCCAGCCGCCCGAAGACCTCGGGCAGGTGCGTCAGGTAGGCGTCGAAGTCGAAGATGGCATCGAGGTCGAGGCCGGGTGCGGCCTCGCCCAACAGCTCGCGGAACTCGGTGCCGGTGCCCCAGGCCTGCTGGGCGTTCTCCTGGACGATCCGGTAGGCCTCGTCGCGGGTCAGGCCCAAATCGACCAGGGCGGTCAGCGCCCGTTGGCTGAACAGCGCCCCGTGGGTGAGCCCGAGGTTCTCGCGCATGCGCTCGGCCCGCACGTCCATGCCGCTCGCCACCTTCGCCGCCAGGTCCTGCATGTAGTCGAGGCCGATCGTCGCGTCGGGGAGGATCACCCGCTCCGCTCCCGAGTGCGAGATGTCGCGCTCGTGCCAGAGGGCGACGTTCTCGAGCCCGGCTTGCGCGTAGCCGCGCAGGACTCGGGCGAGGCCAGTAATCCGCTCGCTGCGGATCGGGTTGCGCTTGTGCGGCATCGCCGAGGAGCCCTTCTGCTGGCCGGAGGCAAACGGCTCCTCAACCTCGCGCACCTCGGTCCGCTGCAGGTTGCGCACCTCGGTCGCGAAGCGCTCCAGCCCCGCCCCCGCGATCGCGATCGCCGAGGTCAGCGCCGCGTGCCGGTCGCGGGGAATCACCTGCGTCGCCACCTCCTCGCGCCGCAGTCCGAGCCGCTCCATCACCCGCGCCTCGACCGCGGGGGGCACCGAGGCGTACGTACCCACCGCGCCGGAGAGCTTGCCGACGGCGAGCTGCTCGAAGGCCCCTTCCAGCCGCTTCAGGTTGCGGTCCGCCTCGAAGGCGAAGCCCGCCAGGCGCAGCCCGAAGGTCGTCGGCTCCGCGTGCACGCCGTGAGTGCGGCCGACGCAGAGCGTTTCACGGTGCTCCAGCGCCCGCTCGACCAACGCGTCGCGGTACGCCCGCCCGCCCGCCACCACGATCTCGCCCGCCTCGCGCAGCTGCAGCGCCAGCGCTGTGTCGAGCACGTCTGAGGACGTCAGCCCGTAGTGGATCCAGCGCCCATGCTCGCCGACCGACTCGGCCACCACGTCGACGAATGCCGCCACGTCGTGATCGGTCACCTTCTCCCGCTCGTTCACCGCCTCGACCGTGAAGCTTGCGTTCGCCCGCGCAGCACTCGCAGCTTCGCTTGGCACGGTCCCCTCGGCAGCCCATGCTTCTGTAGCCGCCAACTCCACCTCCAACCAGCACTCCAGCTTCCGCTGCGCCGACCACACCTCGCCAATCGCAGGCCGCGTGTATCTCGAAATCATGAAAGCTCCCGCCCCTCTCCCGTTCCGGTGCGCTTTATGCGGCTATAGACCACATAAAGCGCACCGGAGCAGAAGCGCTGGGAGGAAGCGCTTGTCGGGTGGGTGGCGCGGCGGCGGGGGTCCCCCATTGCGGAGGGCGCGCGAAGCGCGTCCGAGCACATGGGGGAAGGCCGCCGTGACAGGACCCGCCCGCCGAATGCACTCGTCCTAGGCATTGATGATCCGCGCGGCCAGGATCCCGGCGTTCTTGGCCCCGTCGATTGCCACACACGCCACCGGAATCCCCGGCGGCATCTGCACCGCGGAGAGCAGCGCGTCGAGGCCGCCCAGGCTTTTGCCGAGGATCGGCACGCCGATCACCGGCAGGTCGCTGTGCGCGGCGGCGACGCCAGGCAGCGCCGCCGACATGCCGGCGCCGGCGATGATCACCCGCAGGCCTCGCATGCGCGCGTTGGTGCAGTACTCGCGGACCAGCTCGGGATCGCGGTGGGCGCTCATCACTCGCACCTCGTAGCGGATGCCCGCCTCGTGCAGCGCCCCCCCGGCGGGCTGCATCTTCGGCTTGTCGTTCTTCGAGCCCATGATGATCCCGACCAGGGGCTCGTCGACCTCGATCTCCTCGAAGGCCTCCTCGACGGCCGGCATCGCCAGGGCCTCGCCGACCTGGGGCTCGCCCGCTTCGCCGCCGCTGGGCTGGGGCTCCTCTGAGATCTCGCTCATCTCGTCCTTTCGCTGACTGGTTGGCTGGCGACGCGCTCCACCGCCCGCGCGGCAATGTCGGACCGCATCTGCATGCCCTCGAACTCGATTCGGGCGGCTGCATCGTACGCCCGATCGCGCGCCTCGGCCGGGCTCCCGCCGAGCGCCGTCACGTTGAGCACCCGGCCGCCCGCGGTGACGATCTCGCCGTCGCGCTCCGCGGTGCCGGCGTGGGTGACCTCAGCCAGCTCGCCCGCCTCCCCGAGACCATGGATGACGTCGCCCTTCGAGGAGCTCTCCGGGTATCCGGCCGAAGCGAGCACCAGCGTCACCGCCCAGTCCTCCGCGAACTCGGCCTCGACCCCCGCCAGGCCGCCCGGCTCGCGCGCCGCCAGGAAGAGGCCGGCCAGGTCCGAGCGCAGCCGCGGCAGCACCGCCTGCGTCTCGGGATCGCCGAAGCGGGTGTTGAACTCGAGCACCTTGGGACCGGCAGCGCCGATCATCAACCCGGCGTAGAGGACGCCGTGGAAGGGCGTGCCCCGCTCAGCCATCGCGGCGACGATCGGCCGGTGGACGGCGTCGACGATCTCCTCGACCTCGGCCGGGCCGAACCCCGGCACCGGCGAGTAGCTGCCCATGCCGCCGGTGTTGGGACCCTCGTCTCCGTCGAAGATCCGCTTGTAGTCCTGGGCCGGCGCCAGCGGCACGACGTTCTCGCCGTCGCAGAGGGCGAGCAGCGAGAGCTCCTCGCCCTCGAGGAACTCCTCGAGCACCACGGTCGTCTCGCCGAAGCGCCGCTCGGTGAAGAAGACGTCGATTGCTTCCTGGGCTGCGGCCTCGTCGTCGCAGAGGATCACTCCCTTGCCCGCTGCCAAGCCGTCTGCCTTCAGCACCGTCGGGTAGGAGGCCCCCGCGAGCGCCGCGACCGCCTCCTCGCGACTGCGCAGCAGCCTGTGCGCGGCGGTCGGCACGCCGGCCTCGTGCATCAGCTCCTTGGCGAACGCCTTCGAGCCCTCCAGCGCCGCCGCCGCCCGGCTCGGCCCGAAGGCCGACACCCCGGCGTCCTCGAGCGCATCGACGACCCCGGCGACCAGTGCCGCCTCGGGTCCGATGGCGACGAGGTCGACACCCCGCTCCCGCGCCGCGGCGACGATCGCCTCGACATCGTCGGCCGCCACCTCCGGCAGGCACTCGGCGTCGGTGGCGATCCCGGTGTTGCCGGGTGCGCAGAGCAGCTCCGGCGCATGCGTCGAGCGCGCCAGGGCGCGCACGATCGCGTGCTCGCGCCCCCCTCCGCCTACGACCAGGATCTTCAAAGGCTAGAGCGAGCCGGCCAGCTCGTCGGAGGGCATCGCGGTCAGCGTTTGGCTGGTCATCGTTCCCCGCGAGCCGAGCTCGACCGAGACCTTGGCCATCGTCTTCTCGTCCGGCGCCTCGATCACCGTGACGAAGTCGTACTGGCCGAGCGTCGCGTACTGGGCGACGACTTTCGCCCCGATCTGCTCAACCTCCTTGTTGACCTCGGCGACTCGCCCCGGGTTGTTCTTCAGCGTCCGCACTCCCTCGGCGGTCAGGTTGGTCAGCATCACGTAGGTAGGCATCTCGATCTCCTCTCGGCGGGATTCGAGCCTACGTTACGCGATAGCTATTCGTCGTATCCGGCGTGGACGTGATCGCAGTGATCGGCGCGCGCGAACGCCGGGCCGGGGCCGTCGACGTCGAAGCAGTAGATCAGCTCGGTCGGGTGGGCAGGCGCCGGCAGATAGGCGAGCGTTTTCGCCAGTTCCGCGCAGGGTGCGGTCGGCGCCGTGTCGGTGCAGGAGACGCCGTCGACCGCGGCGATGTCCATCGCCCGGCCGAAGTAGTGGTTGGAGACGTTGCCTTCGACCGTGTACTCGGAGTGGTCGGAGCGCAGGGCCGAGATCGTCAGCTGGTGTTCCTGGGTGATCGCGCCGATCAGGCCGACGATGCGCGGGTCGATCGCGCCGCTGGTCAGGTCGTGCAGCTCAAGGTCGTTGGAGAGGGTCAGATTGCTCCAGTTGATCGGGGCGATCACCGCGTGGGGCAGGGACAGGCTCCAGCTCACTGGCGTCGTCGTGCACTTGCCTTCCATCGCTTCCGCCTCGACGAGGACGGCCTGGACGTACCAGGCTGCCTGGTTGTGGGCGAAGACGCCGGCCCGCAGGTCGCCGTGCGACCAGATCAGGCGCGCCAGCGTGGCTGCCGAGTCGGCCGGGTTGGCGTGGCGGATGCGGCCGTCGGCGTTGCCGTCGACGGCGTAGTGGCCCCACTCGAACTGGTCGAGCCCGAGCGGCCCGGTTTCTGCGAGTTGGTCCTTCGACAGGTTGTGGCCGAAGTTCGACTCGAGCCGCGCGATCGCCGCCAGCGCCCAGACTCCCTGGCGACCGAGGCTGTAGCGGGCGGCGGCGTCCTCGAAGGTGCGCAGGTAGTTGGGCGGAACCTGGTCGCGCCAGGCTCGCGGCAGGCTGCAGTTCAGTTCCTGCAACTGCGGCGTCAGAGAGAAGGCGCCGCCGGTGCTGCCGATTCCGCCGTAGCAGGCGGCGTTGGAGAGCACCTCGGCGACGTACCAGTCGGCGTGGTTGTAGGCGTAGATCGCGCCATAGGTGTCGCCCGGCATGCCGGCGGCGCTCAGGTAGGCGGCGGCGGCGAAGATCGCGTCTTCGGGGTTGTAGGGATCGGCGACGCCGTCCCCGTTGGCGTCGACCCCATACATGTCCCAGGTCGAGGGCAGGAACTGCATCCAGCCGACTGCTCCGGCCGAGGAGATGTTGAGGTTGGTGCCGAAGGCCGTCTCGACCTCGTTGATGCCGGCGAGGACGGATGCGCCCTGCGGGCCCAGCCCGTAGGCGCCCGCGGCCCGCTGGTAGACCGGGATCAGGATCGGAGGCACCCCGGAGGCGGCGCAGCTCGAGCTCGGGATCGAGGGGATCGTGAAGGTTGGGGTCGGTGCCTTCGGCGCTGTTGCGCCCCCGTCGCTCTCAGGCGAAGGCGTCGGCTTGGTCTTCGGCGGCTTCGCCGAATGTCCCGGCGCCGTTCCACCGGTGGCGGGTTTGCTGCCCCCGTTCGGAGCCGCGAGCGAGTCGCCTTGTTCGAGCGTCGGCTGCTGGTTGGTCGGAGGTGCCGGCGCCGCCGTTTCGCTGGCCGGCGGGACCGGAGCTTCTCCCGTCGCGGCGGTCGATTCCGGCGCGCTTTCAGCCGCTGCGCTGGACGCCGTCAGCGCCGCGCCGATCGCGGCGGCAAGCAGGATGTTGCGCAGTCGTCCCATCAGCCGTCTATATGTTCGACCTGGAATTCGCCGGACTTCTCGTCCCGCCCGACGTCGATGCGCAGCTCGCTGGTGACGCCGATGCGCAGGAGTGAGACGCTCATCGTGTAGGAGTCGCCGCGTTTAGGTCCGGGGACGATGTTGACGACCTTCGCCTGCGGGACCTCGGTGTTCGCTGGCAGCCGCGGCGGTCGCCGCAACAGCGCATGGGCCAGCTGCGGCGTGGCCGTTTCGGCAAAGGTGGCGCGCACCTCCGGCGTGGTCTTGCCGGTCTCGTAGAGGACGAACGCGCCGGCGAAACGGTGGGCGACTTTGGTTGCGGCGGGCCCGGCCGCCACTATCGGGGCCGCCGTCGCCTGGGGCGAGCTTTCGAGTGTCGTGTCGCCGGTCTGCGTGGTGGTTTCGGCGTCAACTTCGGTGTTCGAGCCCTTCGAGATGGCTCCGTCGGTCGCCGCCGTGAAGTCGGGAGTCGCACCGTGCAGGACGGACTCGGACTCGGATTGGCTGGCCAGGGGCGCAGGCGCCGGGGCCGGCGCGGAGACCTCTCCCAGCTGCGTCGTCGAGCCGCCGCCCGACGCCAGGACGACCCCGAGGGCGACGGCTCCCGCGGCGAGCAGCGCAAGGCCACCGGCACTCGCCGCCCGCAGCGACTCGTCCCAGCCGTCGGTCCGCTCCTCGAGTGGCCAGACGACCCCACGCTCGATCGTCCAAACGGCTCGCTCGAACGGCCACTTGACCGCGTCCGCAATGCGGCGCAGTAGGTCGGCGCCTTTCCAGACCAGGCGCTGCTCGACCGCGAAGGCGGCGTCGGCTACCGAGGAGAGAAACGGCGCTGCAGCGTTGATCTTTGGTCGTCCGAGCATGGAGAGAGGCGTCGTCAGGTTATGTCGGAATCCTGCCTGTATTCCCTTAACACCGCATAATGGGCCGTGCTTCCCAGAGGCGCTATCCCGTCACTTTGGCAGGTGTGGCGCCGAAGGCCAACTCGCCTTCCTCGGCACGCACGCGAACGACGTCCCCTTCACGGAACTCACCCTCCAAGATCTTGAGGGCCAATTTGTCAACGAGTTGTTTCTGGATCACCCGCTTCAGCGGCCGCGCGCCGTAGGTCGGGTCGTAGCCGAGGTTGCCGAGCAGCGTCCGCGCGTCGCCGTCGAGCTCGACTTCGATGCCGCGCTCGGCGACGCGGCCGATCAGCTGGGAGACCTGCAGGTCGACGATGCGGCCGATGTCCTCCTTGGAGAGGCGGTGGAAGATGACGGTGTCGTCGATCCGGTTGAGGAACTCGGGCTTGAAGGTCACCGCCAGCACCTCTTCGATCTGCTCGCGGATCTTCTCGTCGACTGCCTCGCCGACGATCCGGTCCGAGCCCACGTTTGAGGTCATGATCAGGACCGTATTGGTGAAGCTGACGGTGCGCCCCTGGCCGTCGGTCAAACGTCCGTCGTCCATGATCTGCAGCAGCGTGTTGAAGACGTCGGGGTGGGCCTTCTCGATCTCGTCGAGCAGCACCACCGCATATGGCCGGCGCCGCACCGCCTCGGTCAGCTGGCCGCCCTCCTCGTAGCCGACGTAGCCGGGCGGGGCTCCGATCAGCCGCGCCACCGTGTGCTTCTCCATGTACTCGGACATGTCGAGGCGGACGATCGCCTGCTCGGAGTCGAACATCAGCTCGGTCAAACTCTTGGCCAGCTCGGTCTTGCCGACCCCGGTCGGTCCGAGGAAGAGGAAGCTGCCGATCGGCCGGTGGGGGTCCGAGAGCCCCGCCCGCGAGCGGCGCAATGCGTTGGAGACAGCGGCGATCGCCTCGTCCTGGCCGATCACCCGCTCGTGCAGGCGCTCCTCCATCTGGATCAGCTTCTCGACCTCGCCCTCCATCAGGCGGCTGACCGGGATGCCGGTCCATTTGGCGACGACCTCGGCGACGTCCTCCTCGGTCACCTCCTCGGTCAGCATCGTGCCGCCTCCGGCGTGCAGCTCGGCGAGCCTGGCCTCCTGCTCTTCGACCGTCTTCTCCAGTTCCGGGATCTCGCCGTAGCGCAGCTTCGCCGCCCGCTCGAGGTCGGCGTCGCGCTCGGCCCGCTCTGCCTCGCGACCGGCCTCCTCGAGCCGCGCCTTGGCCTCTTTGATCGCCTCGATCGCCTCCTTCTCGTTCTGCCAGCGCGCCTTCATCTCGGCTGAGCTCTCACGCAGCTCGGCCAGCTCGGCGTCGAGCGCGTCGAGCCGTTCCTTAGAGGCCTCGTCGCTCTCCTTCTCCAGCGCCTTGCGCTCGATCTCGAGCTGCTGGGCGCGGCGCTCGACCTCGTCGATCTCGGTCGGCATCGAGTCGATCTCGATCTTCAGCCGCGAGGCCGCCTCGTCGATCAGGTCGATCGCCTTGTCGGGCAGGAAGCGGTCGGCGATGTAGCGCTCCGATAGCGTCGCCGCGGCGACGATCGCCGAATCGGCGATCCGCACTCCGTGGTGGACCTCGTAGCGCTCCTTCAGCCCGCGCAGGATCGCGATCGTGTCGTTGATGTCGGGCTCGCCGACCAGCACCGGCTGGAAGCGCCGCTCGAGCGCCGCGTCTTTCTCGATCCGCTTGCGGTACTCGTCGAGCGTCGTCGCGCCGACCGCGCGCAGCTCGCCGCGGGCCAGCATCGGCTTCAGCAGGTTGGCGGCGTCGACCGCGCCTTCGGCGGCCCCGGCGCCGACGATCGTGTGCAGCTCGTCGAGGAAGAGGACGATCTGACCCTCGGCCTCCTGCACCTCGGTCAGCACCGCTTTCAGCCGCTCCTCGAACTCGCCCCTGTACTTGGAGCCGGCCAGCAGCGAGCCGATGTCGAGCGCGATCACGCGCCGGTCGCGCAGGCTCTCGGGCACGTCGCCGCCGACGATCCGCTGCGCCAGGCCCTCGACGATCGCCGTCTTGCCGACGCCGGGGTCGCCGATCAGCACCGGATTGTTCTTCGTCCGCCGCGAGAGCACCTGGATCACGCGACGGATCTCCTCGTCCCGCCCGATCACCGGGTCGAGCTTGCCGCTCTCCGCCTCCTTGGTCAGGTCGCGGCCGAATTTCTCCAGCGCCTGGACGCTGTCCTCGGGGTTAGGGGAGGTCACCTTGTGCGGGCCGCGCACCTCGGCGATTGCCTTCTCGAGCGAGCCGCGCTCGGGCAGGATCTCCTCGACCCCGGAGCCTTTCTCGGTCAGCGCCAGCAGCAGGTGCTCGGTCGAGATGTACTCGTCGCCGAGCTTCGCCATCTCGGTCTCGGCCTGCTGCAGGACGCGAACCAGTGCCGAGGAGGGACGCACCTCCGGGGCCTCGCCGCTCACCGTCGGCAGCGCCGCGACCGCCTCGCGCGCCTTGGCCGAGATCGCGCCGACGTCGGCACCGAGCTTCTGCAGGATCGGGACGACCAGGCCGTCTTCCTGGGCCAGCAGCGCCAGCAGCAGGTGCGCCGGGGTCACCTCGGTGTTGCGCAGGCGCGCTGCGTCTCCCTGCGCGCCAGCAACCGCTTCCTGCGACTTCACGGTGAACCTATCCGGCTGCATTGCTTTCTCCTTCCAGTTCCTTCAGCCTGCGCTCCAGTGCCAGCACCCTCTGCACGCCGGCCAGGTTCAAGCCTTCGGCGGTCAGCTGCTGGATGCGCTGCAGCCGCTCGACGTCGCGCTGCGAGTAGAGGCGGGTGTTCTTCGGCGAGCGCTTCGGGCGAATCAGCCCGCGCGCCTCGTACATGCGCAGCGTCTGCGGGTGCATGTGGGCGAGTTCGGCGGCGACCGAGATCATGAAGACCCCCTGGTCGGAGTCGATCGAGATGTCGATCCGTTCGCGGCGGATCGCGCTCATCGTGCTCTCGCCTTGCGCAGCAGTTCGGCCCGCGGGTCGGAGCCGTTGAAGGCCTCGGCCAGCACCTCGGCCGCCCTCTCCTGCTCCTCGGTCAGTTTCTCGGGCATCTCGATTTCGAGCCGGTAGCGGATGTCGCCCTTGCCGCGCCCGCGCGGCTTCGGTGCGCCCTCTCCCTTCAGTCGCTGGATCGAGCCGTGCTTGGTCCCCGGTCCGACCTTGATCTTCTTCGTGCCCTCGAGGGTCGGCACCTCGATCGTCGCCCCGCGCAGCGCCTCGGCGACCGTGATCGGCACCGTCACCTCGAGGTTGCCGCCCTCGAGCCGCTTGAAGATGGGCGAGGCGGCGACCCGGGTGACGACGAAGAGGTCACCCGGAGGGCCGCCGCGCTGGCCTGCCTCGCCCTTGCCGGCGAGGCGGATGCGGGCGCCGTTCTTCACCCCGGCCGGGATCTTCACCTTGTAGCGCTTGGTCTGCTGGGTGAGGCCGGAGCCGCTGCAGGTCGGGCAGGGGTCCTCGATGATCTGGCCCTGGCCGCCGCACTGCGGGCAGGGCTGGCTGATCGAGAAGAAACCCTGGCTCTGGGCGTCGATGCCGCGCCCTTCGCAGCGTGGGCAGACGGTTGGGCTGGTCCCCGGTTTGGCGCCGCTGCCGTGGCAGGTCGGACAGCGTTCGGCCTTCGGCACAGTGACGCTGACCTCGGCGCCGTGCACGGCCTCCTCGAAGCTGAGGCTCACCTCGGTTTCGAGGTCGCGGCCGCGCGCCTGCTGCGGCTGGGCGCGCCCGCCGCCGCCGCGGCCGAAGATGTTGGAGAAAAGGTCACTGACGTCGAAGCCGCCCGCCGGTCCGCCGCCAGCCCCGAACGGCCCGGCCCCGCCGGGACCGCCGAAGCCGCCGAACATCCCTCCGCCAGCGTCGTACTGCTTGCGCTTCTCGGGGTCAGAGAGCGTGTCGTAGGCGCCCTGGACCTCCTTGAACTTCTCCTCGGCCGCCGCGTCGTCGGGGTTACGGTCAGGGTGGTATTTCCGGGCGAGCTTCCGGTACGCCTTCTTGATCTCCTCGTCCGACGCCCCCTTGGAGACCCCGAGCACCTTGTAGAGATCCTCCGCCACGCCCTACTCGCTCACCACCACGCGCGCCGGCCGGATCAACTGCTCGCCGAGCCGGTAGCCCTTCTGCATCGTCTCGACGACCGTCCCGGACTCGACCCCGTCCGCGGGCACCGTCGACAGCGCCTCATGCGCGTTCGGGTCGAACTTCTCCCCCTTCGGATCGACCGCCTCGACCCCGTTCCTCACCAACGAGTCCCGCAAGCTCCGAAACACCAGCAGCACCCCATGCGCCAACCCATCCTCCGAATCCCCCTCCGGATCCAACCCCGCCGCCTGAATCGCCCGCTCCAAATCGTCGAGCACGGGCACCACGTCCCTGAGGAGCTCACCCTTTCCGCGAGCCACGGCCGCTTGTACATCGGCTGCCATCCGTTTTCGGTAATTCTCGAAATCGGCCTTCGTCCGCTTGGCGAGATCCAGATACTCATCTCGCTCGCGCTGGGTGTCAGCTAGGAGCGCATCGAGATCCTCGGCTACTTGATCCGCATCTCCCGCGGGTGGCGCCGTAGGGGGAACCGCCCCTGAGGACGCTTTAGCGACCGGAGGGGGTGGTGGGTCCCCTGCGGCGACAGGACCCGCGGGCGGGCGCTCGTCGGACCCTGAGTCGTACCGATGATCCCCCCTCATTTCTCGTCACCCTCATCGACCACTTCAGCATCGACGACTTCCTCCTCGTCGCCGGCAGCCGACCCATCGGCAGAAGCACCGTCAGCCGACGCCGCCTGCTCGGCCTGCGCCGCCTCGTAGATCTGCTGCGAGACTTTCTGGAAGGCGGCAGTCAGCGCCTCGGTCTTGGCGTTGATCGTCTCGACGCTGTCGGACTCGAGCGCCTCGCGCACGCCCTTGATCGCCGTTTCGATCTCCTCCTTGTCAGAGGCCTCGACTTTGTCGCCCAGCTCCTCGAGCTGTTTCTCGGATTGGTAGGCGAGGTTCTCGGCGAGGTTGCGCGCCTCGGCCAGCTCGCGCTGCTTACGGTCCTCCTCGGCGTGCGACTCGGCGTCGGAGACCATGCTCTGGATCTCCTCCTCGCTGAGGCCGGACCCCGACTTGATCTCGATTTTCTGCTCCTTGCCGGTGCCCAGGTCCTTCGCCGTGACGTGCACGATGCCGTTGGCGTCGATGTCGAAGGTGACCTCGATTTGCGGCAGGCCGCGCGGTGCCGGCGGGATGCCGGTGAGCTGGAACTTGCCGAGGCTCTTGTTGCCCGAGGCCATCTCGCGCTCGCCCTGCAGGACGTGGATCTCGACCGAGGGCTGGTTGTCCTCGGCGGTGGAGAAGGTCTCCGACTTCTTGGTAGGGATCGTCGTGTTGCGCTCGATCAGCTTCGTCATCACGCCACCCTTGGTCTCGATCCCGAGCGTCAGCGGCGTGACGTCGAGCAGCAGCACGTCCTTGACGTCGCCGGCCAGCACGCCGGCCTGGATCGCGGCGCCGACGGCGACGACCTCGTCCGGGTTGACGCCCTGGTGCGGCTCCTTGCCGGTCAGCGCCTCGACTCGCTCGCGCACCGCCGGCATCCGCGTCATGCCGCCGACGAGTACGACGTGATCGACGTCGGTGCCGGCATCGGCGAGCGCCTGTTTGACCGGACCGACGACGCGCCCGAGCAGGTCGCCGGTCAGCTCGTTCAGCTTTGAGCGGGTCAGCTTCATGTCGAGGTGCTTGGGCTGGCCCTCGACCGCGGTGATAAAGGGCAGGTTGATCTGCGTCTCCTGCGTCGAGGAGAGCTCGATCTTCGCCTTCTCGGCGGCCTCGTAGAGGCGCTGAAGCGAGTTCTTGTCGGCGGCCAGGTCGACGCCCTGGTCCTTCTTGAACTCGGCGACCAGCCACTCGACGATCGCCTTGTCCCAGTTGTCGCCGCCGAGGTGGTTGTCGCCGGCGGTCGACTTGACCTCGAAGACGCCGTCGCCGATTTCCAGCACCGAGACGTCGAAGGTGCCGCCGCCGAGATCGAAGACGAGGATCGTGTGGTCGGCGGTCTCCTTGTCGAGTCCGTAGGCGAGCGAGGCCGCGGTCGGCTCGTTGATGATCCGCTTGACCTCGAGACCGGCGATCTTGCCGGCGTCCTTGGTCGCCTGGCGCTGGTCGTCGTTGAAGTAGGCGGGGACGGTGATCACAGCGCTGTCGACCGTCTCGCCCAGCTTCGCTTCGGCGTCAGCCTTCAGCTTCTGCAGAATCATCGCGCTGATCTCCGGTGGGCTGTACTGCTTGCCGCGCGCGTCGACGCGGACGTCGCCGTTGGGCCCGGCCTCGACCGCGTAGGGGACGATCGTCTCCTCCTCTTTGACTTCCGCCTCCTTGCGCCCCATGAAGCGCTTGATCGAGAAGATCGTGTTCTCGGGATTCATCACTGCCTGGCGCTTGGCGACGGTGCCGACCAGGCGGTCCCCGGACTCGGTGAAGGCGACGACGGACGGCGTCGTGCGGCCGCCCTCGGCGTTCTCGAGGACGGTAGGCTCGCCGCCCTCCAGCACGGCGACGCAGGAGTTGGTCGTTCCCAGATCGATCCCGATCGTCTTACCCACTATCAAGTACCTCCGAGTCTAGTTCTGTCTGGCCTAGGAAATCTAAGCGCCAGTATGGCAGATTTCTAATGTCTTGCAAACCTTTCCCGCGTATATTGGGTTAGCGGGTAGTGGAGGCGCTCCCAGGAATAGGCCCTGGCCACGCTGAGGGCTACAAAAGAGGAGGCATCTTGAACCACCCGCAACTTCTCCCACGCAGCGGCGCGCTGCTCTGTCTCGTCGCCGCGCTGGTCCTCGCACTGCCGACCGCGGCTGGAGCCAAGGTCGAGCATCCGAACGGTCACGAGGCCAACCACCACGGCAAAGGCAAGAGCCAGGACCGCGGCAAGGGTCACGAAGCCAAGGTCATGACCCGTAACCTCTACCTCGGCGCGGATCTCGGTCCGCCGATCGGCGCGAAAAGCCTCGGCGAATTCACCGAGCTGAACGGCCAGGTCCTGCGCGAAGTGACCGCCAACGACTTCCCCGTCCGGGCCAAGGGGCTGGCGCAGGAGATCCTCAAGAAGAAGCCCGACCTGGTCGGCCTGCAGGAGGTGGCGCTTTGGCGCACCGGTCCGCCGAGTCTCGAACCGCTGCTCAACTCGGCCGCCACTCCGACGGCGACCACGGTCCGCTACGACTACCTGAAGGAACTCCTCGCCCAGCTCAACAAGGGCAAAGGCAAAGGCGGCAAAGGCAAGCCGCAGTACCGGGTCGCGGTCTCACAGGACGAGTTCGACTTCGAAGCTCCCGCCAACGAGAACGGCGTCGAAGGCGACGGCCCCAACGGGGCGATCCCCAACGCCGAGATCAACGGACGGTTGACGATGCGCGACGCGATCCTCGTCCGCAACGGCGCCGGCGTCACCTTCAAGCGCCCCAAGGCCGGTCACTTCGCCAACCTGCTGACGGAGACGATCTCGGGGGTCAAAATCACAGTCACCCGCGGCTGGACGGCGATCGACGCCAAGGTGCGCGGCAGCCACCAGTTCCGCTTCGTCAACACCCACCTCGAGGCGTTCGACGATGCCGCCCAGGTACCCAGCATCCGGGCCCTGCAGGCCGGGGAACTGGTTGCGACCGGCGGCCCAGCGACGAGCAAACTGCCCGTCGTTCTCGTCGGCGACCTCAACTCCGACGACGACACGGTCGAACCGGGGGACCGCCAGGCCTACGAAACGCTGGTCGCGGCCGGCATGCGCGAGCGCAGCACCGACACACCGCTCGGCTGCTGCCTCAAGTCGAGCCTGCTCGCGGTCGGCTCAGGCGGGTCGGTCTCCGACTTCGACCATCAGGTCGATCACGTGATGACCCGCGACCCGAAAGAGGTCAAGCTGAAAGCGTCCTACGTCACCGGCCGCCAGCCGGTCAACGGCTTCTGGGACTCAGACCACGCCGGTCTCTTCAGCGCCCTGCGCTTCGCGCACTAGCGATCTCCGCCGGCGGGGGCGGCTAGCCCTCGCCGGCGGTACGCGCGACGAATTCGGCGACTTCCTTCGACTGCTGCTCGTTGAGGATGCCGGCCGGCATCCGGCCCGGGGTCGTCGTGCTGTCGACGCCTTCTTCGAGTGCACCCAGCACGCGGCCTTCGGTCGATTCGATTGTCGACGCCGCGGTCGGGCCTTCCGGCGGTCCGGAGGCGCCCAGCAGTTCGTCGAGGTCGGGCCCGTAGTTGCCGTCGGTGCCCGCCGCATAGAGCGTGTGGCAGGCGCCGCAGTTGGTCTGGAAGAGGCTCTGGCCGGCCTTCAGGTCCGCCGGGACCTCCTGGGCTCCGGTGTCCGCGTCGCCGTTCGTCCGGAAGGCGAGCCAGGGGATCGCAACGGCGAGAACGACGACCACGAGGCCGAAGACGACGAAGGTTTTCTTGCTCACTTGGCGGACTCCGCACTCATTTGCGTCCGGCACGGTACCAGGGACACATCCGGCGCAGCTCGCATTCGCCGCAGCGCGGTTTCGGACGGCAGACCTCGCGCCCGTGGCGGATCAGGTTCATGTGCAGCTCGTAAGCGTCGGCGGGGTCGGTGACGGCGAGCATCTCGTCGTGGGCGCGCTCGAAGGACGCCTTCTCGGGGAAGAGCCCGAGCCGCCCGCCGACGCGGTAGACATGGACGTCGACCGGGATCTCGGGGATGTCCCAGGTGAACATCAGCACGCAGGCCGCCGTTTTGCGGCCGACGCCCGGCAGCGAGTCGAGGAAGGACATCGACTCCTCGGGCATCGCGTCCTTCGTCCAGTCGAGGTCCGGTGGGTCGCCGAGCTGCTCCAGGATCGCCTGGATGCGTGGCGCCTTCTGCTTGCCGAGGCCGCCGGGGCGGATTGCCTCCTCGACCTCGCTCACGGACGCGTCGCGCACCTCCTCCCAGGAGGGGAACCGCTCTCGCAATGCCGCGAATGCCCGATCCCTATTCCGATCATTCGTGTGCTGTGACAGGACCGTCTTGACCAGCTCGGCGATCGGGTGCCCGTGCGGCTCGTTTACGGGCTGGCCGTACATCTCGCGTAGGCGGTCGCGGATCGCCCGCACGCGCCTTTTGTCCGGTCGTCTCCAGGACATCCGGCAGGACCGTATCGGCGCGCGGGTCCTGTCGCCGCAGGGGACCCACCGCCCCCTCCGGTCGCTAAAGCGTCCTCAGGGGCGGTTCCCCCTACGGCGCCACCCGCGCGAGGAGTGGAGATGGCGGACGGCATAGGGTTCGACCGTGGCGCGTGCGATCGAAGAGGCGGAGCTCGTGGTTGACGGAACGCGCGTCTTCTACCGCCGGGTGCCGGGGGAGGGGACGCCGGTCGTGTACTGCCACGGCAATCCGACGCATGGGGAGGACTGGCTTCCCTTTATGGAACGGGGCGGGCCGGCGATCGCGATCGACATGCCGGGGTGGGGGAGGTCTGCCCGGCCGGATCCAAAGCGGTTCGACTACTCGATGTACGGGCTCTCGGCCTTCCTCGAGCGCTGCCTGGACGAGCTTGGAGTGACGCGACGCAAGCTCGTCGCCCACGACTGGGGATCGCTGGCGCTGATCGGCGCTCAGCGGCGGCCCGAGCTGGTCGAGAAGCTGGTCTTGATCGATGCCGTGGCGCTGCTGCCCGGCTACCGCTGGCACTGGGTGGCGCAGATCTGGCGCCGCCGCGGGCTCGGCGAGCTCGCCAACGCGACCACGACCAGGTCGGGAATGGGACTGCTGATGCGCCAGGCGAGCGGCGACCGCCGCGGGATGCCCCCCGAGTTCGTCGACATGGTCTGGAAGCACTGGGACAAGGGCACCTCGCGGGCCGTCCTCGCCCTCTACCGCCACGCCGACCCCGACCGCCTTGCAGCCGCCGGCAAGGACCTCTCGAAGCTCACCTGCCCCGCCCTGATCGTCTGGGGCGACCGTGACCCCTATCTTTCCACCAAGTTCGCTGAGGCTTACGCCCGAACCCTCCCAAGCTCAACGCTTCAAGTCGTCCCCGCCGCCGGCCACTGGCCCTGGCTGGATGACGCCCGCGTCATCAACGACGTCTTGGAATTCGTCGCTTAACAGCGTTCCTCGGGCGGCTGTCTGTTGGGTTCCCTCGGGCCGGCGGATACTCAAAACGCCGGCCTAATTAGGCCGGCGTTTGTCGGAACGAGGGAACCCAACAGACAGCCGCCTATCCCCACCCGTTAACCGGCGAATTACAATTGCCTGATGTCTCGTGCCTTCGCCGCCGTCACGGCCAAGCTGCCCCAGGGCTGGGGCGACGCTGGGCGGCAGATTGGGATCCTGGTCGGCGTCGACGCCGGCTACGAGCTCGTCCGCGGCATTGCCGACGGCCAGCGCTCGGAGGCGATCGCCCACGGCCAGCAGGTGATCGAATTCGAGCAGGCCACTCACGCGCTCTTCGAGCCCAGCCTGCAGACCTTCTTCCTGCCCGTCCACTGGCTGGTCGTCGTCGCCAACCAGCTCTACCTCAACGCCCAGTTCTCGATCGCGCTCGGCTTCCTCGTCTGGCTCTACCTCTTCCGCAACGAGTCCTACTACTTCGTCCGCAACATGTTCGTCGTCTCGATGGGCCTGGCGCTGATCGGCTACACGCTCTACCCGACCGCGCCGCCGCGGATGTTCCCCGAGCACGGCTTCATCGACACGATCGTCGACTACTCCAACGTCAACCACGACTCGACGCTGGCGAAAGTCTTCATCAACCCCTACGCCGCGATCCCGAGCATGCACTGCGCCTTCGCCGCGATGATCGGGGTGACCGGAGTGCGCGTCTGTCGCAACTGGTGGTCGAAGGCGTGGTGGGCGGCCTGGCCACTGCTGATCGCCTGGGTCGTCGTCGTCACCGGCAACCACTACTGGATCGACGTCGCCCTCGGCTGGATGGTGGCGCTCACCTCGGCCCTGGTCGCCCAGCGCCTGCTCGCCCGCGCCCGGCCGCACGCCTGGGCCTGGGCGCGCAGTCCGGCCCCGCAGGAGGCAGAGGCCTGAGTTGCCTCCGATAGCCTCCGCCTAGATGGAACCTTCGGCGCCCCCGAGGCCGCCCGGTGCCCGCCGCAACGGTCGCCAGGCGCGCAATGGCCAGGAGCTTCGCGCCTACGCCCGCGAGCGCCTGATCGAGTCGCGGCTGACTCCAAACGCGATCTCGGTCGCCGGCCTCGTCGGCAACCTCGTCGCGGCGGTTCTGATCACCCAGCGGCTCTTCTTCCTCGCCGGGATCGCTTTCATCCTCGGCTCGGTGATGGACACGCTCGACGGCCGCTACTCGCGGATGTCCGGCAAGGGGACCCTGTTCGGTGCCTTCCTCGACTCGACGCTGGACCGGATCGAGGAGGGGATTGTGCTGGCCGCGGTCGCCGGCTACTTCGCCGCCACTGGCCAGGATTTCGCCGCTGCGATGTGCGTCGTCGCAGTGCTCGGCTCGCTGATGGTCTCCTACACGCGCGCTCGCGCCGAGGCGCTCGGAGTCGAGTGCAAGGTCGGATTGGCCACGCGTCCCGTCCGGGTAGTCATACTGTCCATCGGTTTGGTCTTCGCCAAGGGCGCCGGGCTCGGCGATTTCGAGCTCCTCGCCCCGGCGGTCTACCTGATCGCGGCGCTGACCGTGGTGACGACGATCCAGCGCGTATGGCACGTCAGAAACCAGCTTTCCAACGAGGCGAACTCCCCGCCTGACCTGTAACCAGTCCCGGCTCCGGGTGTGCTTTGCCACCTAAGCCGAACGAGGAAGGACTTCCAACTTCATGAGCGAGACCAACGGAGCATCTGGCAGCAACGGCGCCGCCCGCACGGACGAGAAGGTCCGCGTCGCGATCGTCGGCGTCGGCAACTGCGCCAACTCCTTCATCCAGGGCGTCCAGTACTACAAGGACGCTGACCCCGACGACGAAGTGCCGGGCCTGATGCACGTCGACCTGGGCGGCTACCACGTCCGCGACGTCGAGTTCGTCGCCGCCTTCGACATCGACGCCGAGAAGGTCGGCAAGGACCTCTCCGAGGCGATCTGGTCGGGTCAGAACGACACGATCAAGTTCGCCGACGTGCCCAATCTGGGGGTCAAGGTCGAGCGGGGCATGACCCACGATGGCCTCGGCAAGTACCTGAAGGAGAAGATCGTCAAGGCGCCTGGCGAAACTGCCGACGTCGTCGGCATCCTCCAGGAGACCAAGGCCGACGTGCTGGTCTGTTACCTGCCGGTCGGTTCCGAGGAGGCGACCAAGTGGTACGTCGAGCAGGCGCTCAAGGCCGGCGTTGGCTTTGTCAACTGTCTGCCGGTTTTCATCGCCCGCGAGGACTATTGGGACAAGCGCTTCCAGGAGGCGGGCTTGCCGATCATCGGCGACGACATCAAGTCGCAGGTCGGGGCGACGATCGTCCACCGCGCCCTCGCCCGACTCTTCCACGACCGCGGCGTGCGCCTCGAGCGCACCTCGCAGCTCAACGTCGGCGGCAACATGGACTTCTACAACATGCTCGAGCGCGAGCGGCTCGACTCGAAGAAGATCTCCAAGACCAACGCCGTCACCTCGATCATGGGGCATGACCTGCCCGAGAAGGACGTCCACGTCGGCCCTTCCGACTACGTCGCTTGGCTGACCGACCGCAAGTGGGCGCACATCCGTCTCGAGGGCAAGGCCTTCGGCGACGTCCCGTTGACCGCCGAGCTCAAGCTCGAGGTCTGGGACTCGCCCAACTCGGCCGGGGTCGTGATTGACGCGGTGCGGCTGATCAAGCTGGCGCTCAACAGCGGCATCGCCGGACAGCTAGACGGCCCGTCGAGCTACCTGATGAAGTCGCCGCACACGCAGCGTCCTGACGATGAGGCGCGCGAGCAGACCGAGGAGTTCATCGCGGCAAACGCGCGGGGCAAGGCGAAGGTCCCGGGCGAGGCGAAGGTCTCGGCCTAGCTCGCCCGGTGCCCGGCGAGCCGCTCTCGATTGCACAGGTCGCGCCGCGCCGGCGGGCGGGCGCCGACCCCGCGAGCGAGTTTGCCGACCGCGTCTCCGCGGAGCTCGAGCGGCGCGGCCACCGGGTTCTGCGCTTCTCCACCGGCGACTCGGTGAAGGGACCGCTGCGTCGCGAGCAGCTCGACGTCGTCCACGTCCACGAGCCCTTCGCGCCGAGCGTCTCCTCGGCGGCGTTGCGCCACTCCTTCTCGCTCAACGTCGCCACCTTTCACGCCCCGCAGGAGCGAGTGCTCTCGACCCAGGTGGCACGGCCCCTGGTCGAGGTCTTCTTCGGCCGCCTCGACGCGCGGACGGTTGCCAGCAGGCAGACCGGCGAATTGCTCGAACGCTACTTCCCCGCCTCCTACGAACTGCTCGAGCCGGGGGGCGACGGGCGCGACTGGACCGATGTGGCGGCCGAGCTGGAGGCGCTCTACCGGCGCCTGCTGGCCCGCCGTCACCCGCCCGACGGCGATCCGGAGGCGCGCCGCCGGATTACCGAACAGCCGCTGATCGAGGTCGACCTGCACATGCACACCGACCACTCCCCGGATTGCGCGACGCCGGTCGAGGTGCTGCTCGAGACGGCCCGCGATCGCGGCCTCGGCGCGATCGCGATCACCGACCACAACGAGGTTTCCGGCGCGCACGAGGCGCGTCGCATCGCCGAGCAGATGGGCGACATCAAGGTGATCGTCGCCGAGGAGGTGAAGACCGCCGAGCAGGGCGAGGTGATCGGCCTCTTCATCGAGGAGAAGATCCCGCGTGGGATGTCGATGGCCGAGACGATCGCCGCGATCCGCGAGCAGGGCGGCCTCGTCTACGTGCCCCACCCGTTTGACCGCTTCCACTCGGTGCCCGACTACGAGCACCTGCTCGACATCGTCGAGGAGATCGACATCCTCGAGGTCTTCAACCCGCGCGTCGCGCTGACCGCCTTCAACGAGGAGGCCGAACGCTTTGCGCGCAAGTACCGGATCGTCCCCGGCGCCGGCTCCGACAGCCACGTCGCGCAGGGGCTGGGCAGCGTGCGGGTTCGGATCCACGACTTCGACGGGCCGGCGGAGTTCCTCGAGGCGATGCGCGACGCCGACATCGTCCGCAAGCACAAGAACCTCGTCTACGTGCAGGCGCTGAAGCTCTTGCAGACGACGGGGCGGCCGAAGGCGCCGAAACGCAGCGTGCCTGATGCCAAGCCGGTTCGGGGCGGACGCCCACGGCGCCGTGGGGTGCGCTCCGTCGGCAAGAGCTGATGCAGGCGGGCCGCGCGAGAGGAGCCGAGCGCGGTTCGTCAAAGAGATCGGCCAGCGTGCCGGCGACCGACGACGAGATCAGGGAGAAGTACCTCGAGCGAGCGATCCGCGAGCTCAATCACCTCAGCCATGAGCTGCAGTCCTGCCCGCACTGCCCGCGCGGCAAGCTGATGCCGGTGCTCGGCTCCGGTCACCCCCAGGCCGACGTCTTCATGCTCAAGCACGCGCCGGCACCGGCGGAGATCGAAGAGGGCGTCGCCTTCTACGGCCGTGCCGGCAACGCCCTGATGAAGAGCTTCAAGCGGCTCGGCATCGACCCGATCGTCGTCTACGGCACCCTCTGCGTGAAGTGCCCGATCGCCGAGCCCGACCTCGCCGCCCCCGAGTGCATGCACCGCGTCGTCGAGGAGATCGCGATCGTGCAGCCGAAGATCCTCGTCGTCATGGGCGAGCCCGCCCTGCGCGTCCTCAACGGCCTCGAAGTGCCGCTCTCACGCTCGATCGAGCCGCGCGAGGGCGACGTCCAGGCCTTCACGCCCACCGTCGACGCCCTCTACACCCCCGACATCGACGACTCGCTCGACGAAGAGGGCGCCAAGCAGCGCTTCTGGCGGGCGTTCAAGACGCTCGGCGAGTGGTACGAGGACCTGCCGCCGTACTGATCGGCGTTCCGGTGCGCCTTATGCCGTCATAGACCGCAAAAGGCGCACCGGAAGCGATGTCTCAGCTCGGGTTGATGTACGCGATCATGATGCCCATCGCATTGTCGATCGCTCCGTGGCCGGCCGGCACGTTGTAGATCGTGTGCAGGCGCAGCGTCTGGTTTTTGCTGATCGTCGCGATCGGGTTGCCAGTGCAGGTCGACATCGAGGAGATGTGTTTGCGGCCGTCGGGCGTTTCGTAGCCCGGGCCTCCGTAGCCGGCAACCGAGTTGCAGAGCAGCGTGCCGCCGGTGCTCTGGTTGGTCAGTTCGTCGTTGACGCCGTGGTCGTGGATATGCCCGGCCGCGGCGATCAGTTTGCCCGAGAAAGTGGCTTTCCAGTCGTAATGGAAGTCGCTGAAGCCCTCCGGCACGGTGATCAGCGAGTCGAGGGTGCACTGGGCCTGATCGAGCCATACCGGACGCAGCGGCGCGCGGCTGGTCGCGTCGGAGCCGGTCGCGTACTTCCAGGCGATCTTGATCTTGACCGTCTTGGTGCTCGTTTCCCAGTTCATCAGGTCGTAGACCATGTTCCAGGTCTCGCTGCTGTTGATCTTGTAGCCGTAAGGCAGCGATTCCAGGTCGAGCGCGGTGCGCTCGTCGCCGGAGGCGAAGAACCGTTCGCCGAGCAGTCCTGGCCCTTTGCCGGCGCAAGTTACGTCGGACTTTCCTTTCGACTGCGCCGAGAACATCGCGTGGTGCAGCATCGGGCCGTTGCTGATTGTCGCCCTGGTCCCGTCGGTGTAGACGAGATCGGGGGTAGCGCCGATCAGCGTGCAGCCGGTGCACGGCTTGGCGACGTTCTGGACGATGACGTTCGAGAGCTCGCCCATGCTGTCGTGGTCGTGCGGGTCACCGCTGCCGGCCGGGATCGTGTAAGGGCCATATTCGATGGTTGTTGTCGTGATCGTGGCGTTCGCTGCGGATGCGAAGACCGCCATCGCCAGGCACGCGAGCAGTGCCATTCGTCTAAAGACACGCATCAGTTCTCCTCCTGTTTGGATAAAAGAACTGATCAATATAGAAGGACTTAGTGATCAGGTCCAGCCGCGGCCGGCCTAACCGGCCGCGGCTGCTACGGCGACAGCACCCATTGCCTCGACCGTGGCACTGGCCAGGCCGCGGACGACGATCGTGTCGAGGGCTGTGTAGGAGGCCAGCTGGGACTGGGTCTCGGCTGGGTCCGCCGCGGCCACGCCGACGGTGCCCTCGGGCTCGGCGAGGCGGACGAAGTGGTTGCGGTAGCCGTCGTGGAGGTCGCGGTAGAACGATTCCTCCTTGGCGAGGCGGCTGGCGGCGTCGGGGCCGACCGCGGTGCGGACGTAACCGAAGATCGGCGGGGTGTCCCGGCCTGCGGATGTGGCGCCGGCCTCGACTCTCTGGTGGGCGCCGTCGGCGAACGCGGGCGTCATCCAGTTGAAGAAGGCGCCGTCGTAGGAGGCGCCGGCGAGTTCGCACATCTTTGGGCCCATCGCGGCGAGGACGAGACGGATGCCGGGCAGCGCCTCGCGCAGCTCGGGCAGCGCCTCGCGCATCCGGGCGAGCGGCTTCTCGCCGAAGCCGGCACCGACTCCGAGCCAGAGGCGCGCCGGGTCGAGGCCCAGGCGCTCGATGTCGGCGGCGATCGCCTCCGGTGGCGTGCGGTCGAGGGCGATGACGGCGACGCCGAGGTCGAGCCCGGGCGCGGCGACGCCGAACTCAGCGAGGGTGTCCAGTCCTTTGGCCCCCGGGTGGTCGTTCGACCAGATCGAGTTGTAGCCCAGCTCCGCGCAGCGCTCGGCCAGCGGTCGAGCGACGTCTGGGTCTAGCCCGGCGGCGACTCCGAAGCCTCTGCTCTGCCCGCCCCTCACGGCGGAAAGCCTATTGCGTGACTTTCGCATGGACCTTGTGACGCTTTTCTAACGTCAACTCAACTACAGACAACAAGTTTCAAGCTAGCCTGGCATCATGGAGGCAATGGCACGGGAATGGAGCGACGACCGGCTCGACGCGCTCAACGAAAAGGTCGATCTTGGCTTCAAGCGCGTCGACGAACGCTTCAAGCGCGTCGATCAACGCTTCGACTATGTCGATCAACGCTTCGACCAAATGAACAAGCAGCTCGACCAAGTCAGCCGGCAGTTCGAACAAGTGGATAAGCGCTTCGAGAAAGTGGACGGCGACATCCGCGAGCTACGGAACATGATTATGGGGATGCAGCGCACGATGAGCCAAGGATTCGTCGGACTCGCGGTGGGGATGGCATCGGGCTTTATTGCCCTCGCCACGCTCATCGTCGTCGCGAGCCTCTAGCCCACGGCACTCTTCTCAAGCAGCGCCACGCACTCGATGTGTGGGGTCTGCGGGAACATGTCGACAGGCCTGACCCGCTTCAGCGCGTAGCCGGCCTCGACCATCTGGGCGGCGTTGGGCGCCAGGGTCGTCGGGTTGCAGGAGACGTAGACGATCCGCTTCGCCTCGCACTCGAGCACCCGGCGGACGATCTTCTGCGAGAGGCCGGCGCGGGGAGGGTCGACGACGACGACGTCGGGCTTGCCCGCCTCCTCGATCAGCGGCCGCACGCCCGTGCGGGCGCTGCCGGCGAAGAAGCGGGCGTTCTCGATCCCGTTGCGCTCGGCGTTACGCTCGGCGTCGGCGATCGCCTCGGGAGCGATCTCCAGCCCCCAGACCTCGCCCGCCCGCTTCGCCATCGTCAATCCGATCGTGCCGATACCGCAGTAGAGGTCGAAGACGCGCTCGGAACCGCTCAGTCCCGCGTACTCGCCGGCGATGGCGTAGAGGCGCTCGGCCATCTCCGTGTTGGTTTGGAAGAAGGCGCCGTGCGACATTTCGAGCCGCAGGCCGCAGAGCTCCTCGCGCAATCGCTCCTCGCCGAGTACGCCGGTCGGCCCGTCCGTCCCGCCCGAGTCTCCCTCGATGACGGTGTGCAGGTCGACCGGCGGCTTGGGAAAGCGGGCGGGGGAGGTGACCAGCCGAGTCTGGATCTGGCCGGTGCGCCACCCCTCCCGTACCACGAGGTTGCGCAGCACCCCGCGGCGGCCGCGCGCGTCGTAGGCGGGGACCGATTCGTCCCGCGCCCAGTCGCGAACCGCGTTGCGCGCCGCGTTGCCTCGCTCCGAGCCGAGCTTGCAGTCGTCGACGTCGACGATCAGGTCCCAGCGGCCGCGCGCGTGGAAGCCGAGGATCGGCTCGCCGTCGCGCTCGCCAAACGAGTACTCGAGCTTGTTGCGGTAGCGCCAGTGCTCGACCGCAGGCTCGATCTCCTCGAGCTCGAAGCCGTCGAGGCCACCGATCCGCCGTAGAGCCTCCTCGACCTGTTCGCTCTTCTGAGCCAGCTGGCGCTCGTAGGGGAGTCCCTGCCAGGGAGCCCCGGGACAGGGCTCGCCGTCATGGACGCAGGCGTCCGCCACGCGCTCCTCGCCGGCACGCAGGATCTCGACCGTCCGTGCCTCGGCAAAGCGCTTCTTCGCCTTCGTCACCTCGGCGCGCACCCGGTCGCCGGGCAGCCCGCCGGCGACGAAGACGACGAGGCCGTCGACCCGGGCAACTCCCCGCCCGCCGAAGGCGAGCGACTCGATCTCGACCTCGAGCTGCTCGCCGCGCCGGTGTGTCCGGGGTCTCTCGCCCGTCGCCTGCTCCACTAACCGAGTTTCTTGCGCGCCCGGCGGGCCGCCTGCGTCGCCTGTTTGCGAACCGGTCCGGTTCGCCCGCCGACCTCGCGGCGCGCCTGTTTGATCAGCCGTTCGAGCTCCTTCAGCAGCGAGTCGGTCTGCCGCCGCCCCTTCTTGACCAGGTCGGTGAGCATCTTCTCGGCGTCGCTGCGCGTCATCCGCCCGCGCTTGACGGCGTCATCCACGACTTCCTGCAGGCGGTCGCGGCTCAGCGTGACGCTGCGCTCGAGGCTGTCGCGAAACTGCTCGACGCTCTTGTCGAGGCCGGTTGTCGCTCCGCGGCCGCCGCCGGGTTTTTTCGTCGCTTTGGCTTTTGCCTTTTTCGCGGCGGGTTTTTTTGCCCCCGTGCCGGCCTTTGCTTTTTTCGCCGACTTGCCGGTTGAAGTTTTTTTCGCCGCCATGCTCTCTGGCCTCCTGGTCGTTTGCCGAGACTGCTCGTCTGACTATCTCATTCCTGCCGCTGCTCGGAGCGGTCGCTTCCGGTTTCGAAGTGCGCTTGCACGGGAGAGTGGTCGGAGAGGCGCAGGGCGAGGCCGTCGGGGCGGCGCAACTCGCGGGCCTCTGGCGGCCAGGCGGCCGTCGGCTCGGCGACGGTCACCCCCCGTGAGAGGAGGTGGTCGATCGCCCTGGGACCGGTCGGGCCTTCGAGCCCGAACCGCTCCCGCAGCACGTCGAAGACACCGGGGTCCTCGCCCGGCCGCAGGTTGAGGTCGCCGCCGAAGACCAGCGGGGAATCGCTCGCCCATGCGACCGCCGCCTCAGCCGCCCTCAGCACGTCCTCGGCGGCAAGCGCCGGTTGGTCGTTCGTCGCGTGCAGGTTGGCGAAGCAGACTCCCGTCGCCACGTAGGTCAGGGCCAGCGCCCGGCGCTCCGGCTTTCCCTCGTGGATCGCCAGCTCCTGCCTTTCGGCGATCGGCCCGAGCGGCCCGTGCAGGCGGACCAGGGTCAGGTTCGAGCCGCCCTCCGCGGAAGCGATCAGGTCTGGGTTGACCCGCGCCGCGAGCGCCCGCAGCTCGCCCAGCGAGTTGCGCGAGGTGAGAACCCGGTGCACCTCGGCGTGGCAGGCTCGGGCGAGCGGCTCGGCGAAGCGGGGCGGGCACTCCTGCAGCAACGCCACGTCCCACTCGGCGTTCGCGAGCATCCGGGCGAACTCGTCCAGCAGGTCGCGGTTCACCTGCACGTGGGTGTCGTCGCGCGCCTCGCTGCGAAGCAACCGCGAGCGCCAGGTGAAGAGCGCCGGATTGGGCGGGAAATCACGCCCGTGGAAGAGGTTCCAGCCGATCGCGGTGAATTGCACGGGCTTAGTATCCGTCGCTTGACCGACTTCCTCACAGGAGAAGAGCTGGGGGCCTTCGAGCTGGGCAGGCTGCTCGATCGTGCGGCGGAGCTGAAGGCCGGCCGTGGCGAGCGTCTCGGAGCGGAGTCGCTGGCGGGCGCCAACATAGCCCTCCTCTTCGAAAAGCCCTCGACGCGGACGCGGATCTCCTTCGAGGTCGGGGTCGCCGAGCTCGGCGCCAACCCGATCGTCCTGCGCGGCGACGAGCTGCAGCTCTCGCGCGGCGAGTCGATCGGCGACACGGCGCGCGTCCTCTCGCGTTACGTCGATGCGATCGTCATCCGCTCGGGCTCCCACGAGGCGATCGAGGAGCTCGCCGAGACGGCCGGGGTGCCCGTGGTCAACGCCCTCACCCCGCTCCACCATCCCTGCCAGGCGCTGGCCGACCTGCTGACGCTGCGCGAGCGCTTCGGCGACCTTTCGGGATTGCGACTCGCCTACGTCGGGGACGGCAACAACGTCGCCCGCTCGCTGGCGATCGCCGGGGAGCTCGCCGGGGTCGAGGTCGTCGTCGCGGCTCCGCCCGGCTACCAGCTCGACGACGGCCACGGAGCGAAGCTGACCGACGACCCACGCGACGCGGCGACCGCCGCCGCCGCCCTCTACACCGACGTCTGGGTCAGCATGGGCGACGAGGAGGAGGCCGACCGCCGCCGCGCCGACCTCGCTCCCTTCCGCATCGACGCCGACCTGCTGGCGGCTGCAAACGACGACGCGATCGTCCTCCACTGCCTGCCCGCCCACCCCGGGGAGGAGATCAGCGCCGAGGTGCTCTACGGCGAGCGCTCCGCCGTCTGGGACCAGGCCGAGAATCGCCTCCACACGCAGAAGGCGCTGCTGGAGACGCTGCTCGCCGACTGAGCGCCGTGTATCCGGAGATTCACATCGGCCCGCTGACGCTGCAGACTTTCGGGCTGATGTTCGCGCTCGCCTTCCTCGCCGCCGGGGCGCTGATCGCCAAGCGCCTGAAGGAGATCGGCAAGCCGGTCGACTGGGCCTACGAGATGGTCTTCTCGGGGCTGGCCGGCGGCGTCGTCGGCTCGCGCGTCTACTTCATCGTCCAGAACTACGACAGCGTCAAGGACGACCTGCTCGGGAATCTCTTCTCCGGCTCGGGCCTGGTCTGGTATGGCGGCGCGATCGGCGGCGCTCTCGCGGTCCTGCTCTGGGCCTGGTATCGCGATTTCCTCGGCTTTGCCCTGCTCGACCTGGCGGCGCCGGCGCTGGCGCTCGGCTACGCGATCGGCCGCTGCGGCTGCCAGCTCTCCGGCGACGGCGACTACGGCAAGCCCTGGGACGGCCCCTGGGCGATGTCCTATCCGGATGGGACGGTGCCCACCGATCGGACCGTCCACCCGACGCCGGTCTACGAGACGCTGGCGATGGGTTTCGGCGCCTGGATGCTCTGGCAGCTGCGCGACCGCTTTCGCACCGGCGTCCTCTTCGCGATCTACCTCCTCTACGCGGGGGCGGAGCGCTTCCTCGTCGAGTTCCTGCGCCGCAACGACGAGGTTGCCCTGGGGCTCACCACGGCGCAGTGGGAGAGCCTTGCGATGATCGTCGCTGGCGCCGCCTGGCTGCTCGTCGTGAGGCAGCGGCACGGTAGCCTCTCGCGCGTGGCTGCGGCGAACGAGATCAGGCCCGCACCGGGGTTGTAGGCCGTGGAGCCGGAGCAGCGGGAGGAGTCCCCGGCGGGGACCGACGCGGGTGAGTCCACCGAGGACGTTCGTCGCCGCAAGCTGGAGCAGTTGCGCGCCGAAGGGGTCGAGCCATTTCCGCGCGAGGGGTTCCCAGACCGAGACAAGATTGTCACGATCCATGACGCTCACGACCCGGCCGAGCTGGGGGAGGGTGAACACTCCGCGTTCAGCTACAGGATTGCCGGACGCCTGGTCGGCCAGCGCGGGCACGGCAAGACCGCCTTCTTCGACGTCCGCGACCTGACCGGGACGATCCAGGCCTACGCTCGCCGCGACGCCCTCGGCGATCAGGCCTTCGCCCGCATCGAAGACCTCGACATCGGCGACGAGGTCGGCGTCGAGGGCGACCTCTACGTGACCAAGCGCGGTCAGCTGGCGCTCGCGGTGCGCGAGTGCACGATGCTGGCCAAGGCACTGCGCGACCCGCCCGACCTCTTCCACGGCATCTCCGACCCCGAGGTCCGCTACCGCCGCCGCGAACTCGACCTGATCGCCAACGAGCGCTCGCGGGAGATCTTCGCGATGCGGGCGAAGCTCGTCGCCGCGATTCGCAACTACCTCAACGAACGCGACTTCGTCGAGCTCGAAACACCGGTCCTGCAGCATCTCGCCGGCGGCGCCGCGGCCCGTCCCTTCACCACCCAGCACCACTCGCTGGGCCGCGAGCTCTTCCTGCGCACGGCGACCGAGCTCTACCTGAAGCGAGCGATCGTCGGCGGCTTCGAGAACGTCTACGAGCTGAGCCGCTTCTTCCGCAACGAGGGCCTCTCGCCGCAGCACAACCCCGAGTTCACGATGCTCGAGTGGTTCCATGCCTGCATCGGCTACGAGGGACTGATGGCCTTTGCGGAGCAGATGACCGCGACCGTCGTAGAGCAGGTGCTGGGAACGACGAAGGTCGAGCGTGGCGGCAAGACGATCGACTTCAAGGCGCCGTGCAAGCGGATCACTCTGCGCGACGCGATCCTCGAGGAGACCGGCGCCGACATTCTCACCGCGAGTCGGGACGAGCTCGCGGCGCTGCTCGAGGACGACATCGATCCGAAGGCGGACTGGCCCTGGATCGTCGACGAGATTCAGGGCAAGCTGATCGAGCCGAAGCTGGTCCAGCCCACCTTTCTCGTCGACCTGCCGCGCGAACTCTGGCCCACTGTTAAGCCGGTGCCTGAGCATCCCGACCTGTTGGGCGAGGCCTTCGACGGGATCGTCGACGGGCTGGAGATCATCGGCGGCGGCACCGACACCAACGACCCCGAGATGCAGCGGGAGAACTTCGTGCGCCAGCGTCAGCGCAGGCACCCAGAGAGCGAGGAGGCGCCTTATCCGAGCGACGACGAGTACGTGCGGGCACTGGAATACGGCTCGCTGCCGGCGAGCGGCTCTGGCATCGGCATCGATCGGCTGGCGATGATCGTCGCGGGCGCGGAGAACCTGCGCGAGGTGATCCTCTTCCCCTCAATGCGCGAGGTCACCGCCGACTAGAACGCGGCGTGCAGCATGCCGCCGTCGAGCGGGATCACGGTGCCGGTGAGGTAAGCGGCCCGCTCCGAGCAGATAAAGGCGACGAGGTCGCCGTACTCCTCCGGCCTACCGAGCCGGGCCGCGGGGACTTCGCGTTGCGCCGCCTCTTCGGCGGCCTCGAGCGAGCCGGCGTTGGAGGCGAGGCGTTCGGTGCCGAAGCGACCGGTGGCGACCGTGTTGACGGTGACCCCGTCGGCGGCGACCTCGCGCGAGAGCGTCTTGAGGAAGCCGACTGCCGCCATCCGGTGCGAGTTGGAGAGGTTGAGGCCGGGAATCGGCTCGCGGGTCGAGCTCGAGCCGACGTTGACGATCCGTCCCCAGCCGCGCTCGCGCATGCCGGGGACGACCGCGCCGGCGAGGACGCGGGGCGCGAGGACGAGCGTGCGGTAGGCGAGCTCCCACTCGTCGAGCTCGTGGTCGAGCGCCCCGCCCAGCGGCGGCCCGCCGGCGTTGAGGACGAGGATCTCGATCGGACCGAGGGTGGACTCGACCTCGGCGGGGAGGACGGCGAGCCGATCGAGGTCGGAGGCGTCGGCGACGAACGGCGTCGCCGCCTCGCCGATCTCGGCAGCCGCCTCCTCCAACTTCTCCCGCGAGCGGCTGACAATCGCCACGCGGGCGCCTTCGCGCGCCAGGGCAGCCGCTGTCGCGCGCCCGATCCCGCGGCTCGCCCCCATGACGAGGGCGACCCGGCCCTCGAGGCCTAGGTCCACGCGCGCTCTCCGGGCTCGCGGGCGCAGAGGTAGGCGAAGATTCCGACGGCGACGACGGCACCGAGCCAGTGCAGGCCGATGAGGACGAAGAGCGCGCTGACGACGCCCGCTCCCAGCGCCCGCCAGAGGGTGGGTGGCGGATCCAGTCCTACGACCCGCGCCGTCACCCAGGCGCAGCCGAGCCAGGTCAGCGGCCCGACCAGCCATCCCCAGTCCTCGAAGAAGCCGTGCGAGAAGACGATCGCCAGGACCACCGAAAGAACGGCGACGGCAACCAGCTGCACGACCGCGACCCGCCAGAAGACTTCGAATCTCACGGCCGCGATTCTGCCACGCCGCCCGCCGCGCCCCCGCGACGCCGCCCGTGTTCCATAATCAGACGTGCGGGCGGTTAGCTCAGTTGGGAGAGCACCTCCCTTACAAGGAGGGGGTCACTGGTTCGAGCCCAGTACCGCCCATCGGCGCGCCGAGCGCTTTTCGCGGTCGCCGGTATCCTGGACTCGATTCCGTGTTTGGGATCGGGAGGATCCTTTGGTGCTACGGGACGGAGGCAGGAATGCGTAGGAAGATCGTCGTTGCAGTGGTGCTCGGACTGCTCGCGCTCGCCGCGACGGCGATGGCGAGCAAATTCCATCGGCACGTCGTCGTCGGCAATCTCGTGCTCGACGCCGAAGGCGGCTTCGAACCCAACGCGCTGCCCCGCCACCATGACGCCCCGATCGTCACGCACGGTGGCGGCACGCTCTCGACCGTGACGGGGGACATCCCGCCGGTCCTCGACACCTTCGTCCTCGAATTCGACCGCCACGGGCACGTCGACACGACGGGCCTCGCGGTCTGCACGAAAGGGAAACTGGTCGCGACCGAAGTCGCGAAAGCGCGCCGCAACTGCAAGGGCGCGATCGTCGGTACCGGCTTCGGCAGCGCGATCGTCGCCCTGCCCGAACAGAAACCCTTCAAGGTCGGCTCGCCGATCACCCTCTTCAACGGTCCGAAGAAGGGCGGCAACAACACGATCTTCGCCCATGCCTATCTGGGTGAACCAGTCGGCCCGACCACCTTCATCGTCCCGATCGTGATCGAAAAAATCCACAAGGGCGTCTACGGCTACCGAGTCAAAGTGAAAATCCCGAAAATCGCCGGCGGCTATGGCCACCCGCTTTCGGGCTCGGCGAAAGTCGGCCGCAAATGGAAGTTCAAGGGCAAGGAACACAGCTACATCAACGCCCGCTGCGAAACGGGCCACTTCCTGGTGCGCGGCGAATTCACCTTCAAAGAAGACAACACCGTCCTCAACGCCAGCTTCTTCCTGCCCTGCAAAGTGCGCAAGGAATAGGCGCACGGTCGACAGCTAGCCCAGCTTCGCCCGCAGCCGCTGCCAGAGTGACGGTGGGCGCGGCTGCGTGCGACGCCACTCTTCCTCGGTCGGCAGGCGCCCGTCCTTGCGTGCGGCCAGCACGCAGGCGGTGTGGGCGTGGCGCCGCCGTTCGCTGTCGCCTTCAGGCTTGAGCAGCACGTGCTCGCTGAGCGCCGGCAGGTGTCCGCCGCAGAGCGGGCAGCGGTAGGTCGCCGGCTTGCGGTTTTGGGCCGGGCGCATCGACCACCAGCGAACCGGTTCGCCGCTGGTCGGTCGCTGGGCCAAAGGTCAGGCGCTGAGAGTCAGCTGCGGGGTCCTGGTGCCGCCGCGCTCGCGCTCCGCCTTCGTCACCACGTCGAAGAAGACGTCGTTGCGACCGCGCCGCACGTTGCGCGGGAAGAGGTGGCGGGCGCCGCGGTGCATGGAAGCCATCGCCCGGAAGGTCCGCTCGTGTGCGGCGCCCCAGCGGATGCCGAAGATCTCGCGCACCCGCGGCGGCAGCGTGCCCTTGATGATGTGGTTCTGGGCGACGAGATTGCCGCGCGCCGGCACCGGGACCGGCTGGCGGAAGGCGACCAGCGGCGCCATCTCCAGGCCGTGCTCGGTCGCCTGCAGATCTGGGGAGTTCATCCTCTCCTCCCACCAGGCGCTGAACTCGCGGTAGCTGGCGGGAACCTCGCTGCGCGGCAGGCCGAAGAGCTCGCCGAAGCGGACGTAGTCCTGCCAGAGCGCCTCGCGCTCAGAGGGGTCGAGTGGCCGCACCATCGTCTCGTACATCGCTCGGCCGGAGTCGGCGATCACGGCCAGGGTCCAGAGCATCAGCTGCGGGTCGAAGGCGGAGTAGGGGGTGCCGGCGGGGTGCGTGCCGGCCGCCTCGGGCAGCGTCCCCTTGATCCGTTCGTGCAGTCGACGCACGCCCTCCAGCGCCCGGTCGGCTTCCTCCTTGGTGCCGAGCAGGATCGTCTCCTGGATCTTCGCCGTGCGGGCGAGGCGCTCGAAGGGCCGGTCGGCCGAACGCGTGCTCAGCATCGTGCCGGTGTAGGTGAGCGGCTCGAGCGCGCCGATCAGCAGCGCCCGCTGCCCGTAGAGCAGCCCGACGGCGCGCTCGCCGTGCACCCGGCGAGCGAGCGAGCGCCCGGGCGGGAAGTAGTAGGTGTCATCGCTGCGGTACGCCACCGGCACCGCGGGATGCTAGCTCGGTTCTAGAACCCGTTCGTGCTGCAGCTCGTGCGCGGCGAAGATGTCGTCGAGGTCCTCCCGGGTCAGCGTCTCGCGCTCGAGCGCGTTGGCCGCGAGGTCATCGAGGCACCTGCGGTTGGCGCTGAGCAGGGAGCGCGCTCGCCGGTAGGCGTTGCGGGCGAGCATCATCGCCGCCACGTCGACGTCGCGACGAGTGCGATCCGAGAGCGCGTAGTCGCCGGTCGGCAGCGCGATCGGCGGCGCCCCCTCGGCGTCGAGCGCGACGCCCATGCCGAACTCACCGACCATCTGCTTGCAGACGAGGTGCACGCGGGCGAGGTCGCCCGAAGCACCGGAGTAGGAGGTACCGAAGACCTCCTCCTCCGCTGCGCGCCCGCCGAGCAGGGTGACGATCTCGTTCTGCAGTTCTTCGCGCGACTCGAGGTAGCTGTCCTCGTCGGGCGAGTGGGCGACGAAGCCGAGTGCCGGGCCGCGGGGGATGATGCTGAGGATCTCCGGCGGATCGCCGCCGACCAGGTGGCGGCAGAGCGCATGCCCCGCCTCGTGGTAGGCGACGATGCGCCGCTCCTTCGGGCTCAGCCGCCGCGCCTGCTGCGAGCCGACCGACTGGCGCAGCAGCGCCTCGTCGAGGTCCTCGCGCGCCATCGCCTCGCGCCCGGCGCGGCCGGCGATGATCGCCGCCTCGTTGAGCGCGTTGGCGAGCTGCGCGCCGGTCATCCCGGTCGTCTTGCGCGCCACATCGGTCAGGTCGAGGTCCGGCCCGAGCGGCTTGCCTGTGGCATGTACGCGCAGGATCGCCTCGCGCCCGGCGCGGTCGGGTGGCGAGACCAGCACCTGGCGGTCGAACCGTCCCGGGCGCAGCAGCGCCCGGTCGAGCTTGTCGACGTGGTTGGAGGCGGCGATAACGATCACCGTGCCCGGGTCGCGCTCGAAGCCGTCGAGCTCGACCAGCAGCTGGTTGAGCGCCTGCTCGCGCTCGCTTGAGCCGCCATCGCCGCCTCCACCGCTGCGCGCACCTCCCACGGCATCGAGCTCGTCGATGAAGATCACCGCACGGCCCGACTTGCGCGCCTCCTTGAAGAGCCGCCGGATCCGGGCGGCACCCCTCCCCACGAACATCTCGACGAAGCTCGATCCCGAGGCGGCGAAGAAGTCAACGCCCGCCTGCGCGGCCACTGCCCGCGCCAGCATCGTCTTGCCGGTCCCCGGCGGGCCGAAGAGCAGCACCCCGCGCGGCGGCTGGGCGCCGAGCGCGGCGAAGCGCTTCGGGTCGCGCAGCCACTCGGCGACGTCCATCAGCTCGTCCTTGGCCGCGTCGACTCCCTGCACCTCATCCCAGAGGACGGGCGCGGTCTTGCTCGCCTTCACGGTCTCCGGCTTCGTCGTGCCCATCGTCGAGCGCATCAGGCGCAGGAAGACGAACAGCAGGCACCCCATGAAGAAGACCCCGAAGACGGGATACCAGTCGAAGAAGAATTCGTGGATGCCGCCGGTTGTGATTGCCTCGATCAAGTTTCGTTCCTCTCTCGGCGGCGTTTCGCCTCAGAAGTGAGTAAGCAGTGTGGGGGGTGGAGGCAATTCCTCCAATCGCATATGCGTCCAGAACCGCCCGGAGGGGCTAAAGGTCGCGACCACGTGCCGTGAATTAGCCACCCATTGGGTGGGATAACTCACGGCACGTCCGTCAGCGTTCGACCTGCGAGCCGCCGACGATTGCCTCCGTGCCGTCGTCGGCGAAGACGATCCAGGCCTTGTTGCCTCCGTCGTAGTCCGGTGCCCAGAGCTTCAGCGTCGCCGGCCGGCCCCAGACGGTCACGCTCTCGGCGCCGGTCTCCTCTTCGCCGCGCCAAATACGCACGAAGGGATTGCCCGCCAGCTCCGCGCCGATCGTCGTCGGCTCGCGGTGCCCCGGGTGGACGACCGTCTCCGGCGGCAACTCCATCAGTCGCATCACCGAAGCGCGCAGGTCCTCGAAGCCGCTCGCGCCCGGCGCCATCGTGCCGCCGACCGTGCCCTTGAAGAGGACGTCGGCGGTGAAGAGGTCTGTGCCGTCGACGAGGAAGGCGACGTGGCCGGCAGCGTGCCCCGGCGTCGATATCGCTTCGATCTCGAGGCCCCCGGTGCTGAGCTTCTCGCCGTTGCCGATCGTCTGCTCCACCTCATCCTCCATCTCCGCCGCTGCCTCGGCGTGGGCGACCATCGGCACGCCGCCCAGCTGCTCGCGCGCCGCCCCCAGGCCGGCGACGTGGTCGAGGTGGGGGTGGGTGACGAGGATGTGGGTGATCTCGATACCGTCGCGCTCGGCCCACGCGAGCAGCGGCCCGACGTCGTCGTTGCCGTCGATCAGCACCCCCTTGCCGCCCGCTTCGTCGGCGACGAGATAGGCGTTGGACAGCCACTGCGGGTTCTCGGTCCGCTCGACGATCACGCGAGGGATTATCCCCTTCCCGCTCGGTCGTGGCGCTCCCGCTTCGGTCGCAACGCATATCCCATGAAATGCATGGGATATGCGTTGCGACCCATATCGACGGAGATCGCGATCCCTGTCAGCCGTAGGGGCGATAGAGCATTCGGTCGCCGAGCAGTTCGGTGACGGTCTCGAAGCGGTAGCCGCGGGCGCGCAGGGTGTCGATGATCGCCGGTAGCGCCGCCAGCGTTCCGTCCCGCGCGCCGCCGCCGTCGTGCATGAGGATGATCGAGCCCGATTGCGCCGCGCCGACGACCCGGCTGTAGACGGCGGCGCTGCCCGGGTTCGACCAGTCGGCCGGGTCGACGTCCCAGGTGATCGTGCGCAGTCCGTCGGCGCCGGCGGCGGCGATCACCGACGAGTCGGCCGCGCCCCCAGGGGGCCGGAAGAGGCAGGTCCGGAAGTGGGTGATCGACTCGACCAGCGTCGTCGTCGGCGCGATGTCGTCGTAGCCGGGATATTCGGTGTGGTGCGTCGTGTGGTTGCCGATCTCGTCGCCTTCGCGCAGGATGCGGCGCATCGTCGACTCGCGGCCTGCCATCTCCTGGCCGATCTCGAAAAAGGTCGCGTGTGCGTGCTTGCGGCGCAGCACGTCGAGGAAGCCGGGCGTGTATTCGCTTGGGCCGTCGTCGAAGGTGAGGGCCACCGCCCGCCGACCGCGCGAGCCGTTGGTGACGAGCCCGGCGCTGCCGCCCGTGCAGCCGACGGCGCGAACCGGGCGCAGGCGGAAGATGCGTGTCCCCGCCGCCGGCAGGCTCTGTTCGCACTCCGCCCCGGAGGCGCCGCAATCGCCGAAGCCCGCGAGCACCCGCCAGCGATAGCGGGCCGGGAGGAGCACCGCGTCCTTGGGCAGCACCGAGAGCACCAGCTTGTCCGGCTGCGGGCGCTTCAGCCGGACGGGGATCTTGCCCTTGGAGACGATCCGTCCGCTGCCGCCCAGGAGCTCGAGGCCCGCGCGCCGATGGGGGGCGGCTCCACCGAGGCAGAGGCGTCGCTCGCCACCCGCCGGCCTGCGCATCGCCAGGCAGAGGTGGCGGGAGGCGGCGTGCGGGCGGGGGAGCGGATCGAGGCCGGCGAGCGCTACGGGCGCGGACGTCTGCAGGCTGAGGATCAGCCTGCGCCCCGCTTGGGACAGCCCGGCGCGCCGCAGTTCCGGCCGGGTCGCGCTCGCTCCGGCCGGGGCCGCACACGTGACGGCCAGCACGACCGCGCCGACGCCGATGCACAGGATCTTGCGTCGGGTGCCGATCGTCTAGATATACACGGGCGACATCAGGTACATCGTCGGAAGATGGATTTCTCGCTGCGCAACGCGACGCGAGCTACCGTGTTCGGTGTTGACGTGAAAGCCAGCCGCACGGCGGTCCCAGGGAACCGCCCAGCGCTTTTCGCGATCTCCGTTCTGATGGCGCTCCTCGCGTACATGCCGACTCCTGCCTGCGCGCTCACCGGCGGTGCCGGACAGACCGGCGCGCAGGCGACAGGCAGCACGCCCTTCGACCGCCAGGGCATGTGGATCTGGTACGTCGATCGCTCGGAGGGCGGCAGCATCCCCCGCATCGTCTCCCGGGCAAAACGCGCCGGCATCGGCACCGTATACGTCAAGTCCGGAGACGGCAGCAACTACTGGAGCCAGTTCAACCCGCGCCTGGTCGAATCGCTCCACCGGGCCGGGATCGACGTCTGCGCCTGGCAGTTCGTCTACGGCGAACGGCCGCTGGACGAGGCGAAGGTCGGCGCGGCGGCGGTGCGACGCGACGCCGACTGCCTGACGATCGACGCCGAGGGCCAGTACGAGGGCCGCTACGCCGCCGCCGACCGCTACGTGCGCGCGCTCCGCGCCCGCATCGGCGCCGGCTTCCCGCTGGCGCTCGCCGGTTTCCCCTACGTCGACTACCACCCGTCGTTCCCCTACTCGGTCTTCTTCGGCCCGGAAGGGGCCACCTATAACCAGCCGCAGATGTACTGGAAGGCGATCGGCACCTCGGTGCGCGCCGTCTTCGAGCACACCTACCTCTACAACCGGATCTGGGGCCGCCCGATCTATCCGCTGGGACAGACCTACGAACGGCCAGGTCGCCGGGAGATCCTCCGCTTCCGCCGCTTTGCCGACAGCTACGGCGGGCTCGCCCCGAGCTGGTGGGACTGGCAGGAGACCGGCCGCCGCACCTGGGGCGCGCTCGGGGCGACGACCAATGGGCCGTTCCAGGGCTACCGCCTCGTCTCGTCTCACCCCCTGCTGCGCCGCGGCAGCCGCGGCGACATGGTCGTCTGGGCGCAGGAGCATCTGGTCGGCGCCGGGCAGGCGCAGCTCCCGGTCACCGGCATCTTCAGCAAGAAGACCGCGGCGGCGGTGCGCGACTTCCAACTCTCGCGCGGCCTGTCGGTCGACGGCGCGATCGGCACCACCACCTGGAATGCCCTGCTGCAGGTCGTGCCGGTGCGTCCGCACTGGGCGGCGCGCGGCGCCCGAGCTAGTAGCGGCGCCACGGCGAGTCGCTTCCTCCCGGCCAGGCGCCCCGCCTCGGCCTCTCTCCCCGCAAAGTCCTACGAGATAGACCCGGGTCCCGCTCCGTGAGCCGGCGCCCGGCGGGGGCGCTTGCGGGCATAGCCATGATTCTGCTCCTTGCGACTCCGGCGGGAGCGGCAGCCGGACGCTCAAATCCGGCTGCCTCCATCGGGGTCTCGCACCCGGCACTGCCGCTGCGGGACACCGTGCTGGAGAAGGCCGACGCCGCGGCGGCGCAAATCTCGGCCTCAGCGTCGTCGCGGCGCTACCCGATCGGCGACGGCAGCGGGGCGACGATTGCCGTCGACATCACCGAAGCCTGCGCGCGCAACTGCTCGGTGGTCGACCCGCAGCGAATCGCCGACTTCATCGGCACGCTGATCCACGGCAGCGAGGTTGAGCTGCTGACGGTCCAGCTCGCACCGAATACGAGCTCGGCTCCGACTGCGAGCTCGGCGCCGAGGCCTGCTACTACGCGGGCGAAGACAAGATCGTGATCGGCGGCTACCAGGAAGTCGACCACAGCGGCAACCCGCTCGAATACGTGCTCGCGCACGAGTACGGGCACCACGTCGCCGCGCACCGCAACCTGCCGGCGCCGTTCGGCTCCGCGGTCGACTGGGGCACCGAGCGCTGGGCCAGCCTCGAGAAGGTCTGCCTCGGCCGGCGCCATGGGCGCCTCTTCCCGGGCGACGAGGGCAGCCACTACTTCGAGGACCCCGGCGAGGCCTTTGCCGAGTCCTTCGCCCGCTACCGCTTCCCCGATCCGCCGATCCGCTGGCAGTGGCTGCCGGCTCTGCGGCCGGACGCCGCCGCCTTCGAGGCGATCCGCGAAGACACGCTCGAGCCCTGGCGGGGGCGCAGCACGATGGTGCTGAAGGGGCACGTGCCGGCCAGGGGGGAGGGCGCAGCCGTCGAGTACCTGCGCACGCCACTCGATGGGACGGTGACCCTGCGCCCCGGCGGCCGCCGGGGCGGCTACGAACTGGCCCTTCGTAGCCGTGCCGGCGGGCTGCTGCGTCGCTTCCCTCACGATCCCGATCCCCGTCGCATCGACTACACCGTCTGCGGCCAGCCCCATTTGCGCCTCGTGATCCGCTCGACCCGCCCCCACGGCCACCCCTTCCGGTTGCGAATCGAGCGACCTTGAGCACCGCCGCGGTCTGGGGCGACGGCAAAGGGAGTGTGAGTCTCCGCTTCGCCTCCTATCCTCAGTCCGATGGCGGCTGACCTTTCCGAGGCCCTTGCGTCGGCGGCGCTCAACGACACCGAGCGCCGCGTGGTCGAGCGGATTGTTTCCGCGTTGCAGGAGCTGCTCGGTGGGGACCTCTTGGCGATATGGCTCTATGGCTCGCGCGCGAGAGGCGAGGCCGATCCCACTGAGACCGACATCGATCGCCGTTCGGATGTCGACATGCTCGCCATCGTCGACGCGACGCGGAACGCGGCGAACGTCAGTTGGGACGTCCTCCCGCTGGTTGAAGAGGCCGCCGACGCGGAGGGCGACAGTCCCGTCTATTTCTCGGTGCAGGTTCGCGACGCCGCCTGGCTGGCGGACCGGCGCGAGATCCGCTCCTTCTTCGTCCAAGAGGTGGACCGCGACAAGATCGTTCTCGCTGGCGATGAGTTGGAAGAGGTGAAAGGGGAATGAGCCCCCGCTCCGAGGAGTTCATCGAGCAGGCGCGCGATCGCGCCAAGCTCGCCCGCGAGGTTCTCGCCTCCGGCCATCGCGAGGGGGCTGTCAGCGCTGTCTACTACTCGATGCTCTATGCGGCTCGGGCTTCGCTCTCGGAGGGCGGCGAGCATGCGCGCACGCACCGCGGCACCTGGAACCTCTTCCGCGAAAGCTATGTCGTGACCGACGCCTTTACGACGCCCTCTTCCAGCTTGCCCAGCAGGCGCGACAGCCCGCGAGGGAGCTGACTACGAAGCGGCGACGCCGAGCGAGGAGGAAGCCCAGCGCTACGTCGAGGGCGCCGCCGAGTTCCTTGAAGGCATCGAGCGGATGGTCGCCGCCTGACCCTGAGATAATCACCGCCGGGCGCTTGTCGCCCATCCCTGGGGGCGTAGCTCAGCTGGTTAGAGCGCCGGCCTGTCACGCCGGAGGTCGCGGGTTCGAGTCCCGTCGCTCCCGTGTTTCGAAGTGCCTGCATTTGAGGGTGGGTTTGGCCTGGTTTTCCGGCCCGGTTTCGACCTTCCGAAAAGGCCCAAAATCGCGTTTGTGCCCATTTGTGCCCAATGGGCCGGGTAAACGCCTCGGCTGCATCGGGTTCTCCCTACGATGCTCGGCATGGCACCGCGAAAGCCCGATCCGTTCAAGCCACCCGATGACGCGGCGTATTCCAACGGGCAGGTCAATCGCGCAGGGCAGCTATTGCGCCGCTTCTACGCCCGCCCTCCCGTGAATGAGGGGGAGGACACGTTTGCGGGTTTCGATATCGAGGAGCTGGTTGACGCGATGATCGCGGTGACTTGGTGGCGTGGCCTACACGCGAAGCCGCTCTCGAAGGTTGCCGCGAATCTGCGCTACCACGTTGCCGCCGAGAACGCCGAGGTCGAAGGGCAAATCGACGTCACCCAACGCCTCAAGCGGCGACCGACGATCTTCAACAAGCTTGAGCGTGAGCCCACCATGCAGCTCACCCAGATGTGGGACATCGGCGGGGTCCGCGCTCGGCTTCCTTCGCTGCCTCACCTGCTTGCCGTCTCGCGTCGCCTGCGCAAGACCTGGACCGTGGTCCGAGTCAAGGACTACATCACCGAGCCCCGCAGCTCTGGCTACCGCGCGATGCACCTGATCGTCAAGCGCGACGGGCGTCTTATCGAGGTGCAGTTGCGCACGATGCTCCAGGACGCCTGGGCGAACCAGGTCGAGAAAGACAGCCGTCAAGCTGGCGTCGGCTTCAAGTTCGGGAAGGGCGAGGAGGTCGTGCACGATTACTACCGCGTTGTCTCCGATGCCTTCGCGGCACTCGACCGCGAGGAGGATTTGAGTCAGGAGCAGGTCGCTGCTATCAATGAGAGTTACGCACGAGTCGCGGAGAGGCTTGAGCGCCCCCCGCTGAAAGAAGATCGCTGACGTGAACGCAACTGAGATTCAGCATTTCCTCATCATCTACGACATCCCAAGCGGGAAGGCGAAGGTCCGCAACTTCGGCACCGATTACGACGGCGCGCAGGCCGCCTACGCCGAGATCGAGGGGGAGATGAGGGATCGCGACGACCTGGACATCGTCTTGGTCGGAGCCGATTCGCTCGACACCGTGAAGCGCACTCATTCCAGCTATTTCCGGGCCGAGGGCAGCTTCGAGTCACTGCTCCCCGAGGGTGTCCTCAGCCGCTGAGTCGGGTCTGGGCGGCTCGCCCTGCGCCCAATCGCCGTTGTTGAGCAGCCCGCCGAGCCGGGTCCGAGGTTTCATCCCGGTCACGTCGGTATAGACGCGGAGGGTCATACGCGGGTCACGGTGCCCCATCTGCGCGGCGGTGATCGCCGGGTGCTCGCCAAGCTCGGCGCGAAGGGCCGCATAGGTTCGGCGCAGCGAGTGGAAGGTGACGCCTTCGGGGATCGGTGGCCGGTCTTCTGCGGCGAGCCGTTCGTTCGCCCGTTCGACGGCTGCGTAGAGGATTCGAGTGCGGACGCTGTTGCGCTCGCGTGGCTGCTCGCGGATGCGGCCGGCGAATACGAAGTCGGCGGGTTGCCGCCACTCGGCGCCGCGCTTGTGCTCGCGGAGGAGTTGCACCAGCTCCGGTTCGAGGACGACCTGGCGAACCCCGGCAGCGGTCTTGGAGGCGGCGACCGTGAGGATGCCTTCGCGTAGGTCGAGGTCGCGCCAGCGCAGGTTGACCAGCTCCGAGATGCGGAGTCCCCGCCATGATCGCGGTCGCGATCAGCGTCCGGTGCTCGCCCGCCTTCTGCAGGAGCACCTGTACCTGCTCGCCGGTGAGCCGCACCCGCTTCGGCTCGGCCTCCTTCAACTTCTCAACCTTGGTCTTGACCGGGTTGTTCGCGATCAGCTCGTAGCGGAGCGCCGCATCGAGAATCTGCCCGAGCCGCGTCAGCGTCTTGTTGATAGTTCGGTTGGAAAGCGGGCGCTCGACCAATCCCTCCTCGCGCTCACGCACCTTGGTCGCCTTGTAGCGGTCTACTTCCTGCGCGGTGATCTCTGAGAGCCGGTGATCCTTGAAGAACGGCAGCAGGTGATGGCTGAGCGCGAGTTCGTAGTCCTCTGCGGTGCGGGTCGCGAACTCGTGGCGGCGCGACTCAAGCCACTCTGAGGGGAACTCGTGGAAGGTCGGCTCCGGCGGCGGCTCGCGCGGTTCGCTCCGTTCGGGAGGCGTCCAGATGCCCCGCCGCACGTCCGCGAGGATGTTCGCCAGTTCTTCGGCAGCCTTCCCGCGCGTCCAGCCTCCGGCAGTGGAGCCGAGCGTGACGTAGCGGCGCTTACCGTAGGCGCGGAAGCGCAGGGCGAAGCTGCGGCCACCGGCCCCGTCGTTCTCGACCACCTGCCCTGTCGCCTTGCGTCCCATCCCTACTTAAGCGGCCGGGGGAGAGCCGTTCTCCCCTTGTCCTCGGATCGGTAGCAACGGAACCTCGCCCCCTGATCGACGCGGTGGCTGGCCCGCCCGCTTACCTGAGCGGGTGGGCGGGTCAGCCACCGGCTTGCCGTCAACCCTCCGCAGAACCCGTGCAGCGACCTCGGGGTCGAACCGAAGCCGTGGCTTCGTCCCGTTGCCGAGCTTGACCGCACCCAGCTCGATGGCGTGCGAGTAGACCCAGGAGCGCTCGATCCCGAAGCGCCGCGCCAGCTCGCCCGCGTCGACCAACTTGCGCTTGCTGAGTCCTCGCTGTTCCAGAAGCGCGACCACTCGGCGGGCGATTTCCTCGACCGTTTGAGGGTCGAGCTTGATTCGCGTGGATGCCATTTGCTTCTAATGTCCGCCGGAGGGCGAAAATGCCCCGCGAAATTGAGCAATCGAACACCTGTTCGGGGTTCATAATGTGTCGCCTGTCGGGGGTTGATGGCTCGGCAAGGGCCGAGGCGGAAAACCGACGGCGTTTCGGCTTTTTGGGCAGAAGGGGTCGGGGGTGTGGAGTCGTTGCGGATGGGGCCTCTCGATTCGTGCTTCATCGGGAGTTCCGGTAGCTCGATGTTTGGAGGAGGTGGTGGAGCGTCAGCCTCGCCCCCGCCTCGGCCATCGGCGCTCAGCGCTCCGTGAACCGGCCGAGGCGAGTTCCACCGGGGGCCCAGCCCATCCCGTCCAGCAGTTCTTCCGGTGGGATGTCGAGAGAACCGGCGAGCTTGACGACGGTGTCCACGCGGGCAACCCGTTCGCCGCGCTCAAGCTGGCCGACTGCCGTGCGGTGCAGGGATGCTCGCACCGCCAGCTCTTCCTGAGAGAGCTTGGCCCGCCTGCGGCAATACGCCAGGTTCTTGCCGAACTGACCGGCGACTCTCATCCCTCGTCCCGTTCCACGAATCCTCCAGGCCGGTAGTTGCCGGGACTCCAGGTGATTCCGGCGAGCAGATCGTCGGCGGAGACATCGAGAGAGGACTTCAGCTTTACCAGCGTGTCGATGCGGCAAAGGCGCAAGCCCCGCTCAAGTTGGCTTATCTCGGTGCGGTGCAGGGAGGTGAGGTGGCTCAGCTCCTCCTGGGAGATATCGGCTCGCTTGCGGTGGCGGGCGAGGTTGTCCCCGAAGCGGGCGGCGAGGTCGATCATCGGCTCTCGCCGCCCGCGATCTGCCCGAGCAGGCCATGCAGCGCCTCGTGCTCTGAGACGACGCGCTTGTACTCGTTACTGCGGTCGATGATGTGGGCAAGGTCACCGAGCACGTCGCGCACGTCGGCATCGGGAACGATCACCAACTCGTCCAGCGCCGCGAGGAGCCGCCCGTAGGCAGAGTCCTCGCGGCGCAGGCGGTCCGGATCTTTGAGCTGCTTCGGGTATTCCTTCAGCTCTTGTCGAACCCCCGAACGGGCGCTCTTGAAAAGCCCACGCAGGAAGTGGACCTGATCGGCGGGGATGTTGAGGGCGACGGCCGCGCTGCGCCCCGTAGGGTTCTCGTTAGCCATGAGGAGGTGTCTGCTCCTTGTGGTCAGGCCCTCGGTTGGCGTTGACGCGCCGCCGGGGGCCGCTTCTTGAGGCCGGTAGCTCGCTACCGTTCCCGCTGCGACGGGGCGAGTTCCGCTTGACCCGTCGCCACGGGGCCGGCGTTCCAGCGCGCGGCCCCACTTATGTTTAGGGCGGGAGCGTAGCAGTTTCCCCAAATCTATTGTGAATCCGCGCACACCCCAAGACCCGCAGGCTCAAGTCGCGCTCGGCAAGGCGATCCGCACGCTGCGAAAGAAGCAGGGCGACAGCCAGGCAAGGCTGGCGAAGGAGGCGGGGATCACGCCGAACATGTTGTCCCTGATCGAGCGCGGAGCAGGGAATCCGTCCTGGGTCACCATAAAGGGAATCGCCGCGGCGCTCGATATCCAGGTTTCGGATCTGGCGAAGCTGGCCGAGTAAAAGGAAGATTGAGACAGGGGTCGCAGGTTCTGTCCCAGATCGGCACTGATTCAGAGGGGTATCCCCGTGGTGAGCGAAACTGCGGCCCATGCCCGCAGGGACCAAGATTCGCTACATGGGGAACAAGGTTGCTCTTGCGAAAGATGTTGCGACGCTGATCTCAGACATAGAGGCATCTCGACCTCTTGTCGATCTATTTGGTGGGATGTGTTCGGTTGCCGGTGCAGTCTCCAATTCTGCGCGCCAGGTCTGGATCAACGACGCACAGCACTACGCCAGCCTGGCTGCACACTGCCTGCTGCGAAGCCAGGATTTGCCGCCATCACGAGACAGGGTTGTTTCGGTGTTGAGTCCGGCATATCGAAAGAATCTCAACACACTAGGTCGGCGTTTCAAGCAAGACTTGGCGACCGAGCGACGCATTCTCAGCCGCGACTCTTTCTCCGCTTATCAACAGGCTCAAGTGGAATGGAAGCATGTTGGTAATGATGAGGTGCTCGCAGCTGAGGCGGCAAAGTTGCGTACGCAAGGACAAGCTGGCCCACATCGTCTGGCGACGCTAACGTTTTCATGGGGGTATTTCGGACTTCGTCAAAGCATCGAAATAGACAGCGTGCGTGCCGCGATCGATGCTTCGATTGGCTTGGGGCTCCTTACTTCGGACGAGGCGGCATGGTGCCGCCTTGCACTCCTGCAGACCTGTAGTCGTGTGGCAAGCACGCCTGGCCATTTCGCTCAATTTCTGACCGGGGCTAATGCTCAAAGCTTTGCCCGAATACGATCTGCTCGCCGCAGATCAGTCTGGGATGGCGTTCTAGATGATCTCGAAATCCTGGAACCGTTCGGAACCAAGCGATGGCGTAAACGAAATCGAGTGCTTACTGGTGACGCTCTTTCAATTTGGCCCATCCTCGATTGCGCCAACCTGCCCCCCGCAGTTTTCTACGCAGATCCGCCATACTCAAAGGAGCAATATTCACGCTTCTACCATGTTCTGGAGACTCTTGAGCTTTATGACTATCCCGAGGCGACCGGGACCGGGCGCTATCGATCCGGCCGCTTCACTACTCCGCTAGCCCAGAAAAGCGGCGTCTTGCGAGCGGTTCAGCGACTTTGTTGCGAGATTGCGGCACGAGACGGCGTGCTTCTATTGAGTTACCCATCGAGTGGCTTGCTTACTCGCAGTCTCGACGTGGACATACAGGCACTGTTGGGCGAGTACTTTCAAGATGTGAGCTTGCCCATAAGTATGTTGAGCAAGCATAGTACGCTTGGCGCTCGCCATGGAGAGGCACGTTGCGACGTAACCGAGTACGTCTGGCTTGCCAAGTAGACCGGGAAATCATTATGGCCACGAAACTCAAGGACATTTCGCCCGAGAAGATCCGTCGAAACCCTGAGAATCCGCGGATGCACTTTCGAGAGCCTGGCTTGAACAAGCTAGCCGAGTCGATTGAGGAGTCAGGCGGAGTGCTGGTGCCTGTGTACGTCTATCCAGATCCAGACGAGGCAGGGATGTACACGCTTGTAGACGGCGAGCGTCGGTGGCGCATGGCCGTACGGTTGGGCCTTCCTACGGTTCCGGCCCTGGTGCGGGACGGTCCTCCCGATCCGGCGGAGAACATCGTTGAGATGTTCAATATCCACAAGGTTCGCGAGGACTGGGAGGACATGCCTACGGCCCGAGCGCTGCAAGAGGTAATTGATCGCAAGGGTACCGACGACGCTGATGACCTGAAGCAGATCACCGGCCTTTCGAAGGAGCAGATCGCACGCTACCGGTTGATCCTGGATCTTCCGAAGCGCTACCAGAAGCTGATTGAGGAAAACAAGGTGCCGATGAACTTTTTCGTCGAGTTGGATCGAAACGTGATCCGACCGTTGGCTAAACGCGCGACCTTGTCGAAAGAATTCACTCCGGCGAAACTCCGGAAAGCCTTCCTCTCAAAGCGCACTAGTGGAGCGCTAAAAGATCTGATTGACCTCCGGAAGGTCAAGCCGATTATTGATCGTGCGGCACAAGATGCCGGTGAGCCTGATGACACGTCTCAACTCGATGGCTTCCTGCGAACGCTGTTTACAGATTCGACAGCAACCGTTGACGAGGTCTACGACGCCTCAGTTGCATTTGCAGTGGAGAGTGACAAACTGGCTCAACAGTCTGCGCAACTGCCGAAGGCGTTTGCGCAATTGCTTGAAAAGGCAGAGTCCGACGCGGAGCGAGCAGTGATACTTGACCAGCTACGAATTACTCGCGACGCGCTTTCCAAGCTCATTGACGAGAACTCTTAAGAGTGACTATGGCGGTGATCGGTGACTTCGATCCCGAGGAGTTCCAAGGCGTTTATCGGGGTCCCGGTGACGATGACAGGGCGAGAGTGCTGGCCGAGATCCAGTCGCTGCACGGTAAATGGATCGTGCCAGTTGACACCGTTGTCATGGGTGATGTCAGCTGGCGACCAGACTTGGTGGCACCAAAACAGCAGCTTCTACATCTAGCGCTCACTGGCGACATTCCCCGTGCGCTCATGCGGCGGATGCAGGCGGCGCAAAAGCACGGGTATCAAGTAACTGTTGGCCTTGGCTCTCACCGCCTAGACCTCGGGACCCTCCTGGCTCTCCAAGAGCTGAACGCGCGGATCGTTGCAGTCGACTGGGATGAGGAGCAAACATCGGTACGAGGCCATAGGTCGGTTGCAGATTGGATTGCCACCGAGCGGATCTCACTGAGTCCGGCTGACCTACGTTGTCTGGCGGCGGCCCGACTTGGTATCGCCGAGACAGAGGCGACCAACGAAAGAGGCAGGCTTTATGAGGAGGTGCTCTGCCTTGTGTTTAGCCAGGTGCCGTGGCTTACCGTGGATGAGCACGCTTATCGAAATGAATCTGAGGAGATAGACCTAGTTCTCGGCGTTCATGCGACGGGCCACATCGCGGAGCTGGCAAAAGGGGCTGTCGCCATCGCAACTGCGAAGAACGAGAACAAAGCCACGGGTTCAGCGACAGTGAAGTACTTGAAGGAGCAGATGGCGAATCGCAAGGGTCGCTGCAGGCTTGGATTTCTGTGCTCCGCCACCTCGATCTCTCCGGCGGCGAAAACGGAGATTCTTCGAGGTTCGCAATCGTCGGACGTAGTTATTGCGCAAGTCGATCGCGAAGATCTTCTAGCACTTCTAGCTGATTCAGAGCATCTAGACCACGGTGTCCAGGCTTTGATCCGGCGTGCAATTGACTCCTAGCGTCTGGGTCGTAGTAGGCGGGCATGATCGGCGTCGATTCTGGATTGCTACCACTCCTCGCGCAGTCCGTCGATCCGGCTGCGCAACGTGCCGCTGGTGGCGAGGCAGCCGGAATATCGGTTGACCAGCTCCTCAATTCGCGTCAGGACGACTCGACCGGCTCCGTCGGCTTCGACTCGCAGGATGTCGCCGGGCTCGAATCCGCCTCATGGAACGGGACGGCCGGGATCGTCATTTGGCGCCCGCCGGATACCCTTGCCGTGTGTCTCGCCCGTTCGGCCACAGACGGAAGCTACCGGCCGTCCTGATGGACGTTCTTGACGAGCTGGTCGCTTCCGAGCAGGTTCGGGCTGCTTTGGAATCGGACACGGGCAAGCGAGTCGAGCTTGCCGAGGTCGCGCGAGAGGCGGGCTTCGATCCTGCGGAGTTCGACCTGTAGTCCCGCGCTCCGAGCCGCCGTTTTGGGCACTACTGCCCAAAAGCCCTCAAAGCGTCCGCAAACTGCGGCTATTTCTTGACCAGGCCGGTGTCGTCCGCAGACCCTCGGATTCCGCTTGGAATAGCCGAATCCGGCCGGTTTTGCCGTCCTCCCGGTCGCTCCTGTCACGCCGGAGGTCGCGGGTTCGAGTCCCGTCGCTCCCGTGTCTCGAAGTGCCTGGGTCCGGGGGCTCTTCGGACTTCCGCCGACGCCGGCAGTGCCAGGGCCGCGACGTACTCGCTCCCCATCGGGACGTCGAAGATCGACCAGCGCTGCGGCTGCTCCTTGCCGGGGGTGTCGAGCGAGACGACCCCACTGGGCTGCTCATCGAGGGGCACGGCGAAGCTGCGCAGGTCGAAGCTCAGGCCGGCGCCAGTCGCCTTGGCCAAGGCCTCCTTCCGCGTCCAGCAAGTGAGGAAGCGGCGGTCGACGTCGGCCCCCTCGCCCTCTTCGACGAAACACGCCTCCTCGGGGGCGAAGCGGCGCCGGGCAATCGCGACGGCGTCGAGGACGGGACGCAGGCGCTCGAGATCGACGCCCACCTCGGCGCCCTCGGCGATGCAGATCAACGCGAGGTCACCCGAGTGGGAGACGTTGAAGCCGAGCCGATGTCCGGCACCGGCGAGGCGCGGCTTCCCCGACGCCCCCTCCTCGATCGCGATCGACTGCGGGACCTCGCCGAGCAGATCCCCCAGCAATCCCCGCAGGGTGCCGCGCGCGACGACGAAGCGTCGCCGCGCCTGTGCGCTCCCGAAACCCTCCGCCCTCGTGAGCTCGTCCGCGGCCAGCTCCCCCAGCAGCTGTGCCTCCGTCTCCGCCCCGACGTCGAGCTCGACGCGCCAGAGATGCACCGGGGCAGGGGCCATCCCCCGATGCTATTGGGCGTGATCCGAGCCACCCGACCCCTCCCACGGCGATTCGCCGCGCCAACCGCCTGGTCGCGGAAGACGTCTCCCGGTGGCGAAAGCTGCGCGGGCTCGGCATCCTCGACACGCTCACCACGGCTTCAACTCCAAAGGCGAATACGTGAGCAAATTCGGCAGCTTGGGCACCGGCAACGGCCAGCTTGTGTCCCCAAGGGGCATTGCGATCGACTCCTCGGGCAACCTCTGGGTCGTCGACCTAGGCAACAACCGCGTGCAGGAGTTCAACCCCAAAGGCGAATACCTGACCCAGTTCGGCTCGGCGGGCACCGGCAACGGCCAGTTCAACCAGCCCTACGGCATCGCGACCAACCCCTCAGACGACCTCTGGATCGCCGATACTTTCAACAACCGGGTCACCAAGTGGAGTCGTTGATCCTGGGCTGTTGAAAGGGTTGCCGCCCCCGGCGCCTGGGTCGCGGACGCAGGGGCCCCGGTATGCCGAGGTTCGGCGCAGGTAGGCGCACCGCACCGCACCGGAGGAGACCGGGTGTCGCAAATCGATCCTGGGTACAGGATCGTCCAAAATAGAGGATAGGGGGTGTACAATCGTGTTTACCGGAAACACCGTTGTCCGCTCTAGGAGTAGCTTATGCCCCCCGCTCGATCCGTCAATGGCAAAGCGTCGCCGTCCGAACGCACGAAAGAGCTCGACGAGCTGATCGAGCAGGAGCGGCTGCCCGCCGGCAGGGAGGACCTGGCCGAACCGCCCGTCGCCCACTCGCAGCGCGAACGGCTGCTGGTCGCGGTCGCGAAGACGACCGCCGAGCAGGGATACAACGCGACGACGATCGGCGACGTCTGCACCGCCGCCGGCGTCTCTCGCGCGACCTTCTACGAGTTGTTCAAGGACAAGGAGGACTGCTTCCACGCGGCGATGGAGCTCTCGCTGGCCGACGCGATGGGCTCGATCGTCGCCGTCTACTCACCAGACAAGCCCTGGGCGACGATGGTCCGCGACGCGGCGGCCGCCTTCCTCGAGCTGCTGGCGAGCCGGCCGACCTTCGCCCGCATGGCGATGATCGAGGCGCCCGCGTCGGGGGAGCGCGCCTTCGAGCTCTATGCCTCCGGCAAGCGCGTCCTGCAGTCCCTGCTCGAACGTGGTCGCGACGATCCGGTCGAGGAAGAGGCGATTCCGACCAGCGCCGCGCGTGCCGCCCTCGCCGCCGCCGAGTCGCTGATCGTCGGCCAGGTCCTGACCGGCAACACGGCGCGCCTGCCGGAGCTGCTGCCCGACATCGTCTACATCACCACCCTTCCCTACTTCGGCCAGGAGGAGGCGCTGCGCCAGGCGCGCGAGGCCGAGCGGGAGCATCCCGCGGCGGACCGCTGAGTTGGCGACCGAGGCGAGGCGCCCAAGGCCCGAACGCTGGCGACCGCCGCGAGGGCGGCACCGGATACCGGCGGAGGTGATCGCGCGCTCGCAGCGCGAACGGCTGCTCGACGCGGCGATCGACGTCGTCGCCGAGAAGGGTTACGCGAAGACGACGGTCGCCGATCTGACCAAGGAGGCGGGCATCTCCCGCACGACCTTCTACGAGATGTTCCCGGACAAGGAAGCCTGCTTCCTCGCCTCCTACGACGCGGCCGCCGACGTGCTGGCGCGGCGGGTCGCGACGGCCTTCGAAGCCGGAGGCGATTGGCCCGCTCGGGTACGGGCAGGACTCGAGGCGCTGCTCGGCTCGCTCGCCGCCGAACCGGCGGTCGCCCGGCTCGCCCTGGTCGACTTCGGCGCCGCCGGGCCCGCCGCGCAGCGGCGCTACCGTGCCGCCCTGCAGCGGATGACGCCGCTCTTCGACGAGGGGCGCGACTTCGCCCCCGAAGGGCGCCGCCTGCCGCCCAACACGTCGCGGATGGCGATCGGCGCCGTGGTCGGGCTGATCGCCGACGAGATCGAGGCCGGCCGCGCCGAGCAGCTGCCCGATCTCCTGCCCGACGTCCTTCTCGCCGCCCTCTCGCCCTACCTCGGTCCCGAGGCAGCGCGCGCGCGGGTGGGGCCGAGGGAGCGATAAACGACGACGTACATCACGAACTATAATGAGAAGACAGTCAAGTTTCCAACTCTCTCCCACGGATGGCAACTGACATCGAAAGTCGCAGGGACGCGCTTCTCACGGCGATGATCCGGGTCGTCGGCCGCAAGGGCTACGACGCCACCTCGGTCGCCGACGTGATCGCCGAGGCGGGCACCTCGAGGACGACCTTCTACAAGAACTTCGACGACAAGCACGACTGCTTCATCGCCGCCTACGGGCGGATGGCCGAACAGGTCTTCGCCACGATCGTCTCCGAGTGCGACGGCGAGCAACCGTGGACCTCGCGCGTGCGCAGGGGCCTCGAGACGCTGGTCGAGATCTTCGCCCTCGAGCCGGAGCTGGCGCGGACGGCAGTGGTCGAGGTCGCCGCGGCCGGGGCCGACGCCCGCCAGCTGCACTGGGACGCGATCAACCGCTTCCGCGGCTACATGGAGGCCGGCCGGGAAATCGAGCCCGGCAAGGAGCTGCCCGAGCAGATCTCGGTGATGGCCGTCGGCGCCGTCTCGGGCCTGATCTTCGACGAGCTGATCGCCGGCCGCGCCGAGCAGCTCCCGGAGCTGATGCCGGACCTGCTCTTCGCGATGCTCGTTCCATATATTGGGCCGACGGCAGCGGCCGATGAGATGCGCCGGGCCGCACAGGCTGCATAAGGCGCGCAGGCTTCCCAGACATCCATGTTTATAGTGCGCTCGTGCCCGTGCAGGGGCCAGCGAGTGGCGATCCAGGGAGGCAGGAGCCCGAGCGGCAGCGCCGGGACGATTTCCCGCGCGCTTTCGAGGCTGCTTTCGCGCGTCTCCAGGTCGTCGTCGAGGAGGCCTACCTCGCAGAGAGCGAGTGGCCCTGTCAGGTCGCGGCCGCGATCCGGGCCGGCTTCGATTTCGCCGCCACCGACCCGGTCGTCGCCGACCTGCTGACCAACGAGGCGCTGGCCCGCGGCAGCGACGGCCTCAGCCGCTACCGGCGCCTGATCGACTTTTCCGCCGGCCTGCTCGCGCCCGGCCGCGACCTGGTTCCCGACGGAACCCTTTTGCCCTCGACGCTCGAGCACTCGCTGGCGGGCGGCATCACCCTGCTGGTCGCCCAGCGCGTCGACCAGGGTCGCGCCGGCGAATTGCCGCAGCTCGCCGGCGACGCGATCCAGTTCGCCCTCACCCCCTACCTCGGCATGCGCGAGGCGCACCGAATCGCGACGAACTGATATTCCAGGGCAATCGAGCTCGGGCCCGACACCAAGGCAGTCCTGCTGCTCTCGGCGGCGATGTTCCTCTGGGCCCTGCTGCTCGGCGTCTGGAAGTTCCGCCAGATGGACGCCGCCGAGGACGGTCTCGCCCACCCCTACGTAGACGTCGCCCACCGAGCGGCGCTGCTCTACAGCTTCGCCCTGCTCCTCGTCGCCACCTTCGTCGAGCTCAGCGGCTGGAGCACGCTGGTCAACCTGCTTGCCGCGGGGGCGCTCGCCTTCTACTTCTTCGCCGCCGTCGCCGGCTACGCGGTGCACGGCTGGCGCCGCGACACCGACAATCAGTTCCGCCGCCCGGTACGGAGCCTGGAGGCCTTCATGGCCAGCCTGATCGTCGCCGAGATCGGCGGCTGGCTCGTCCTTGTCGCCGGTTTCCTCGACGCCCAGGTCTTCTAGCCAAGCCCTTCCGGTGCGCTTTATGCGGTCATAGACCGCATAAAGCGCACCGGAACAGAAGGGATCAGCCGGAGACGACGCAGTCGCGGCGGTCGGTCATCTTCAGCGGTTCGGTGTTGGGGAAGACTTCCAGCAGGGTGTCGGCGATCAGCCGGCCCCGCGCGGCATAGCCTTCCGAGGTGAAGTGGATCCCGTCGGGGATGAACCATTTGTCCTTCGCGTCGGCGGCCCAGTCGTAGATGCGCATGTTCGGGTAGCTGTCGCAGGCGTCGAGCAGCGCCGTGTCCCATGACTTCATGTTCGCCTCGGCGTAGGGGCCGCTGGCGACGAGCGTTTTGACGTTGACCCAGAGCGTCGGTTCGCCGCCGATCGTCGACATCATGCTGGCGATCCGTTCGTCGTAGCCGAAGGTCGAGCCGGCGGCGACGTTGGCCGCCTCGTTGGTGCCCATCGCGATCACCCAGCAGCCCTTGAAGCCCTCGTTCTTCCAGGCTTTGGCGACTTCCTGGGCGTTGGCTTCGCCTTCGAAGTTCTCGTATATCGAGCGGGCGCCGGCGACCTCGAGGTGTTGCGTCGTGGCGCCGACGCGTGCGTACTGGGCACTGATCAGCTGGCTCGGGTTAGGCAGGTATTCCGTCGAGACGAGGCCCTCCGAGGTCGAGTCGCCGATGTGGACGACCGCCTTGCAGGAGGTCGCCAGCGGCGCCCGGCGGACTTTCGCCTTCACCGTCTTGGCGACGGTGGCGATCGCTTTCGGCTCGTTGGAGACGCCGACGCCGGCGACGCCCGCGATCGCGACGGCGAGGACCAGCGAGCCGGCACCGATCAGCGCCCAGCCGTGGCGGGGGAGCGGCGCCCGCTGCCAGCTGCCGGCCCGCCACTGGCGCCAGAGCCTTTCCAGGGCGCCATGGCGGATCGGGTCCTCGACGTAGCGCCAGGAGAGCTCGGCGATGCCCATGATCGCGGCGACCTGCAGCGCTCCGCGCAGCACGCTGGGCTCGTGCGCCCCCTGCGGGCTGGTGAGGACGACGATCGGCAGGGTCCAGAGGTAGATCCCGTAGGAGCGCTGCCCGATCCAGCGCATCGGCCGACAGCCGACGATCGGACCGAGCCGCGAGGCCGGGTGGGCGAGGGCGGCGACGGCGAGCGTGGAGCCGATCGCGAGCAGGGCGAAGCCGCCGCGGTAGAGGAAGGGCGTGAACTCGCCGACGGTCCAGAACATCAGGCCGATCGTGAGCAGGCCGGCGAGCCCGACGCCGTCGATGATCCAGCGGGCGCGGGGGGCGACGTTCGCCCGCAGGCGGTGGCTCGGCCAGACCATCGCCAGGGCGGCGCCGAAGAGCAGCTCGAGGGCGCGCGTGTCGGTGCCGTAGTAGACGCGCGAGGGATTGAGCGAAGGGCTGTAGAGGATCGCCATCAGGATCCCCGAGCAGAGGGCGAGGAACAGGGTGACGCCGGCGAGGTGCGGACGCACGCCGGTCGTGTTCTTCAGCTCGGGGACGAAGCGGACTCCGAGCATCAACAGGAAGGGCCAGAAGATGTAGAACTGCTCCTCGACCGAGAGCGACCAGAGGTGGTTGAGCGGCGAGGGCGGGGCGAAGCGTTCGAAGTAGGAGACGTGGTGGAAGATCAGCCACCAGTTGTTGAAGTAGCCGACCGCCGAACCCGCGGCGTCGCGGAAGTCGGAGGGCTGGTGGGGCCCGATCGTCGTCACCCAGGCCATGACGACGATCAGCATCAGGAAGAGCCCGGGCAACAGCCGGCGCGCGCGCGCCGCCCAGAAGGAGCGCAGCCGGCGCCCGCCCCGGTTGAACTGGGTGAGGAGGATGTCGGTGATCAGGTAGCCGCTGAGGGTGAAGAAGACGCCGACCCCGAGCAGGCCGCCTTCCGCCCAGCCGAAGCCGAGGTGGAAGAAGATCACGCCGAGCACGGCGATCGCGCGCAGGCCGTCGAGCCCGGGCATGTAGCGCTCGCCGCGCTTTACGGGCTCAGGCATAGGAACCGATCATGGTAAGCAGGATTGACAGTCCCAGCGAGCGCAGCAACGAGCCTTGCCGCTTGGCGAGCCTGCCCACGGGCGTCAGGTGGGGGGCCGATTCGAGCGCCGGCTCTGCCGAGCGGCGGCCGAGGAAGGCGAAGCAACCCTCGACACCGCGAGCGATCAGCCGAGCGCGGTAATCGGCCCCTTCCGGGGTCGGATGCAGGCCGTCGGCTTCGAGCAGCTCCGGCCGCGTTTCGGCGGCTTGAGCCCAGTCCGGCATCTGGGTACCCCGCCGCGAGGCGGCGAATGCCTCGACGGCGCGGTTCTTCCCCGTGTCGTCGACCCCGTTGACGGTGAGGCCGTGGATCGTCGGCACGACCATGCAGCGTTCGCCGATCGTCGCGGCGACCGCCGCCAGGTTGCCGGCGAGGATCTGTGGGTATCCCGGGTTGTCGTTGGTGCCTGCGTCGAAGACGATCACCGACTGAGAGGAGTCGTAGCTTTCTTCGAACAGTTCGCGGATCTGGTAGCTGTTGTAGCCGCCTTCGGCGTTCACGGTCAGCGGGACGCCCGGCAGGTAACGCTTCAGATAGGGAGAGGTGAGCACCTCGAGGCTGTCCCCCACAACCAGCACGCTTCCACCTCCGGCAGCCCGAGCCGGAGCGGCCAGCGCCGCGAGCAGAACGGCGATCGCGATCGCGATCGCCGCCACGGCGATCTTCGCGATCGGCTGCGGCGGTTCGGACACGGCCGGCGGCGCGGACGCGTCGGCAACTCCTCGTCCGGGCGTCGCGGCGCGAAAGACGAGCGCGGATGCATGTCGGAAGATGCTCGGCTCCTTCGTCGATTCGATGGCTGACCTGCGCCGAAAGCTAGCGGTCGGGATCTCCTACGAGGATTACCTGGGCGAAGTGCAAGAGGCGCGCGCCGCCTACGCCGCGATTCCCGACGACCGGCTTGGGCTCGGCTGCCTGCTTGCGGCCGGCACGCCGGGGGAGAGAGCGCTCAACCGCTACATCGCCGCAGCCAACGCCTGGGGCGAATGCCTGGCCATCACCGCCTGCGACACGGCGAGCGTGGAACCGCGGCTGCAGCAGGAGTGGGCGCGCGCATCGGTCCTGCTCAGCACCGCCCAAGCCGGGACCTAGCTCGCGCGGCGGGCGACGTAGAGGACCTTCTTGTGGATCGATTCGTCGAGCGGCTGGCGCGGCTCACCGTCGACGTCGAGCCCGTAGACCTCGACGCACTCGAGGCCGGCGTCGGCGAAGGCGGCGAGCACCTCGGCTTCCGGGAAGTGCCGCTGGCGGTGGAAGAGTGTCTCCACGCCGGGAGTGGGGGAGCCGTCGGGCAATTGGGCTTCGAGGCGCGATTCGCAGATCGATCCGGGCTCGACGGCGGCATCGGCCAGTCCGGTCCAGACCAGCCGCCGGCCGTTGCGCTCGACCACCTCGGTTTCGGCGAAGAAGGTGCGGTAGGCGAGCAGCGAGTTGAGGTCGAAGAGCAGCAATCCGTCCGGCGTCAGATTGGCGCCCATGCCGGCCAGCGCCGCGCGCAGCTCGTCGCCGTCGAGCAGGTAGTTGACCGCGTCGTCCAGAGCCCAGACGAGGTCGAACTCGCCGAACACGGGCAGCTCGCGCATGTCGGCGACCGCGAGGGTCGCCTCGTCGCCGGCCTTCTCGCGGGCGATCTCCAGCATCGACGGCGAGAGGTCGCAGGCGGTCACCTGCCAGCCGCGGGGAAGCATCTCGAGGAAGCTCTTGCCCGTCCCGCAGCCGACGTCGAGCAGGCGGCGGCCGTTGAGGCCGTTGCGCTCGAGGATCTCGATCAGGTCGGCGGTCCAGAGGTCGTATTCGTGGTGGGCGGTGAAGTCGTCGTAGACCGGCGCCATCGCCTCGTAGGTTCGCTCGGCCCAGCGATTGTCGGCATTCGAAGCCATTGCTTGCGCCACCTTCTGGGGACCCGGGCCTTGCTACAAAAAGTTTCAACAATAAATTTTCCCCTTTTGCTTTTAGAAGTAGTACGGTCGAGCAATCAATCTTTCATCGACATCCGGAGCGAAGGCCGACGAAGGCTGGCAGTGGGAGGAGATGCAGCGGTTCTGCGTGCGCCTCGCCCGCCGCTATGCGAGCGACCCCGGCGACGCTGAGGACATCGCCCAGGACGCCCTGCTGCGGGCCTGGCGGCGGCGCTCGACGCTGCGCGACGCGAGTCGGCGCAAAGAGTGGCTGGCGACGATCGTCCGCAACGAGGCATTCCGCGAGCACTCGAAGGTGCGCCCCGAACCGGTCGCCGAGCTCGAGGTGGCGGAGTACGACGATGAGGACGAGACGAACTTCACCGCCGAGCGCGCCGGGCTGCACGCGGCAATCAAGGGGCTGAGTGAGCGCGACCGCATGATCCTGCTCCTGCGCTACGGCGAGGATCTCACCCAACAGGCGATCGCGCGCCGTCTCGGCCTCCCCGACGGCACGGTGAAGGTGCGCCTCCATCGCCTGCGCCACCAGCTGCGCAAAGTGCTGATCGAAGCTCGCGAGCGTTCCGAAGGCGCCTAATAGGCGACGGCCTCGGCCGCCCGGCGCATCTCGCCCGCTGCCTCTCGCGGACCGACGTAGGGGACGAGCACGGCAAAGAGCAGATCGGGCAGCAGCTCGGGCAGCTCCGCGGAGCGGCCGGCGCGCAGCTCTTCGAAGATCACGCCCGAGACGGCTCCGGCCGACATCAGCGCGATGTTGCCCGGCAGCTCGCGCTTCCCGGCAAGCTCGCTTCCCTCTTCCAGGTACTCGGCGAAGCGGCCGAGCGTGTCCCATTGGCGCTGCCTCGCCTCGGCCCCGCCCGCAGCGACCTCGACCACCGCCGTGCGGGCGGCGTCGGCGTCGGCGGCGAACCGCTCGACGATCGTGCAGAGGCCGCGCTCGATCCGCTCGCGCCACTCGAGCTCGCCGTCGCAGCCCGCCCGCACCTCGGCGAGCAGGCGCTCGACCAGCATGTCGTAGGCGGCGAGGAAGCAATCGTCCTTGCCCTGGAAATGGCGTTCGAAGGTGGCGGGCGATACGTCCGCCTCGGCGGTCACCTCGTCCACCGAGGCGGCCCGGTAGCCGCCGCGGCCGACGACGCGAACCATCGCTTCGAGGATCGCTTCCCGGCGCGCCCCCGAAGAGGGCAGCCAAGACCAGAGCTGGAGACTGCGCAGTACGTTCAGCATCGCGGCATGGGTCCTCGGGCGTTTACGCTTCTTTCTGGCGCCCTCCCCCCTGGAAATTGCCGCGGGCTATGTGCTCGACCAGCCTGTCAAAGAGCGGCCCGGAAAGCAAGCCGCCACCCGGATGGAATCAGCAGATGCGGCGCTGTTTTTCGCCGGCCGCCTTGGCCTGGGGCGAGGCCTTGCCGCTCATCTTGGCCAGGGCGGACTCGATGTCCTCGCTCAGCATCGCCGCCATGTCGCGGCTGAAGTTCTCCTTGACCACCATGCGCAGGACCGCGACCGACTCGGCGTTCGGCGGCAGCGTGTAGGCGGGGACGATCCAGCCGCGCTCGCGCAGCCGCTCGGAGAGCTCGAAGACGTCGACGCCGTCGGTGGGACGGACGACGACCACCGGCAGGTAGCGGGCGTCGTTGAGCAGTTCGAAGCGCCCTGAGTCGGTCAGCGCCTTCTCAAGATGGCTGGCGTTCTCCATCAGGTTGTTGACGATGCGCTCGTAGCCTTCACGGCCGAGACGCAGGAAGTTGTAGTACTGCAGCAGCACGGCATTGCTGGCGCGGGAGAAGTTGAGGCTGTAGTTGGCCATCTCGCCGCCGAGGTAGTTGATCTTGAAGACGAGCTCCTCGGGGACGACGTCGAAGTCGCGGAAGACGACCGTGCCCATGCCCGGATAGACGAGGCCGAACTTGTGGTTGGAGACGTTGATCGAACGCACCTGCTCGAGGCGGAAGTCCCATTCCAGCTCCGGGTAGGAGAAGGGGGCGATGAAGCCGCCGCTGGCGCCGTCGACGTGGATCGGGATGTCCCACCCTTTCTCATCCTTGACCTGGCGCAGCAGCTCGTCGATCTCGGCGATTTCGTCGACCTGGCCGGTGAAGGTGGTGCCGAGGACGGCGCCGACCGCGATCGTGTTCTCGTCGATCTGCTCCTTGACTTCCTCAGGACCGATGATGTGGCGGTCCGGCGAGAGCGGGATCACCCGCTGCTCGACGTCGAAGTAGCGGGCGAACTTCTCCCAGCAGGTGTGGACGTCGGCGCCGAAGACGACGTTGGGACGGGCGCCGTCGTCGCCGCGGCGCTTGCGCCAGGTCCACTTGTGGGCGAGCAGGCCGAGCATGATCGCCTCCGAGGAGCCGATCGTCGCCGTGCCGCACGCTTCGCCGTCGGGGGGAGCGTTGAAGAGCCGCCCCATCATGCTGATCACGCGATGGTGAATCTCCTCCGTCTGCGGGTACTCGTCCTGGTCGACGAAGTTGCGGTTGAGGGTCTCGGTAGCCAGCTGCTGGGCCTCGGGCTCCATCCAGGTGGTGACGAAGGAGGCGAGGTTGAGCGCCGGGTTGCCGTCGAGGTTGAGCTCGTCGTGGATCAGCTGGTACGCGGCCCGGGCCGGCATCGATCCTTCGGGGATTGCGTGCTCGGGTATCTCGTCGGTGAAGTAGCGGCTGCCGTAGGTGGTGTTGCGAAGGGTGCCCTCTTCGCCGTCTCCGCTGCGGATCTTGCGCATGGTCACGGCGTGCACTGTACACGCGGGCGAGGGTGGGGTCGCGAACTTCGGACCGGTGTACAACGACCGCTGGGGCGGGCGCCGGGAACATTTGGCAATGGAGACTGCGACTCGCCAGATCGTGGCCTTCGGTGGCGGTGGCTTCTCGATGGAGTCGGGTAACCCGCTGCTCGACGAGTACGTGCTCGGCCTGGCGCGCGGCGAGCGGCCACGGGTCTGCTTCATGCCCTCGGCGAGCGGCGACGCCGATCATTACGTCGTCCGCTTCTACCGCGCCTTCCCGGCCGAGCGCTGTGAGCCCAGCCACATCTCGCTCTTCCGCCGCGAGCAGGGCCCGGCCGACCTTCGTGCCCACCTGCTCGCCCAAGACTTGATCTACGTCGGCGGCGGCAGCGTCGTCAGCCTGCTCGGCGTCTGGCGCGCGCACGGGATCGACGCGATCCTGCGCGAGGCCTGGGAATCCGGCGTCGTCCTCTGCGGACTTTCAGCCGGTTCGCTCTGCTGGTTCGCCGAGGCGCACAGCGGCTTCCACGGGCAGCCGCGGCGGGTCGAGGGGCTCGGCTTCCTGCCCTTCAGCAACAGCGTCCACTATGAGCGCGACTCCGACCACGGCCTCGCCTACCACGCCCAGCTGCGCGGCGGGATGCGTGCCGGCTACGCGGCGCAGGACGGCGCCGCGCTGCACTTCACCGGCAGCGACCTCTGCCGCGTCGTCGCCTCGCGCCCGGCGGCGAAGGCCTACTGGCTCGACCCGGCACCGGCCGGGATCGCCGAAGTCGAGCTGAAGACGACCTATCTCGGCGAGGCGCCGGCGTCGTCGACCGAGACCGCGGCGATTGCGGCCTGAGGTCTGATGATCCCCAGCATCCTCGCCCTCGGCGGCCACGACTTCACGTCCCGACCCCCCGATCGGGCCGTCAGCGAGCTGATGCTGAGGTTGGCGACGGAGCGGGCCGGCGGTCGGCCGAAGATCTGCATCCTGCCGACCGCCAGCGGCGACACCGCGGAGCAGATCGGCCGCTTCTACGCTGCCTTCGACGAGCGTCCCTGCGAGCCGTCGGACGTCTCGCTCTTTCGCCTCGGGCGGCGGCCGGTTGCCCTGCGCGACCACCTGCTTGCCCAGGACCTGATCTACGTCGGCGGCGGCAGCCTCGTCAACCTGCTGGCCGTCTGGGAGGCGCACGAGCTGGAGGCGATCCTCAGCCTCGCCTGGCGCCGGGGAATCGTCCTCGCCGGACAGAGCGCCGGGGCGATGTGCTGGTTCGAGGCGGGCATCACCAAGTCGTCCGGCAGGCCCGCCGCCGAGGCCGGGCTCGGCCTGCTCGGCGGCAGCCTCTGCGTCCACTACAACAACGAGCCGGAGCGCCGCGCCGCCTACCTCGACGCGGTCTCCAACGGCATGCCCGGCGGCTACGGCCTCGACGACTACGCCGGCCTGATCTGGGAGGGGGCGGGCCCGCCGAGCGCGGTCACCGCCCGCCGCGGTGCCCGCGCCTACAAGGTGAGCAAGACCGACACCGGCGTCGTCGAGTCGCCGCTCCCGGCCCGGTTCCTTCCCGCCCCTGCCCCCGCCGCCCTCCGCGAGGACATCGCCGAGTTTCGGAGGCTGAAGTCGATGCGCCGGCGGGCGGGGTGGTTGGCGTAGGTCAGACCTCGCGCAGCAGCAGAAAGACGGCGAAAGCGAGGATCATCGCGCCGAACGACCAGGCCCAGATCCGAACATGGGCTCCGATCAGGCCATAGTTGCGTGGCTTCCGCCCCTCCGTCTCTTCGGAATACAGGGGGTCAGCGGTCTCGGACAAATCTACCCGCTCGCCGTCGGCCAGCGAATTCGCGAGCAGAGCCTGCGCTTCCTCGGATTGGCTGGCGTGAACCATCACGCGTTGCGAGCCCCCGCCGGGGTTGAGCCAGTCGACACCGAGGAGGGGTCCGTCTACGCCCACCTGTTGCAGGATGCTGGGGATGCCGGCGCTCTCCAGGAGCCCCTGGATCATCTCGGCTTCGGCCCGGTCGGTGGCAAGGGCGACGCCGACCAGCTCTTCCTCGCCGGCGTTCATGCCGGTCGAGCGCTTTACCCGGCCATCCCCGCCGCGGGCGGCGCAGTCGGATCGGCCGACTCTGCTCCGGGATTCTCGCGGGCGATGTAGTCCTCGGCCAGCAGCAGGTTGTCCTTGGAGCGTTCGACGACGTTGAGGAGGTCGCCCATCAGCGCCACCTCCTCGACCTGCTCCTTGACGAACCACTGCATGAACTGCTCGGCGCGGTAGTCCTTGGCCTCGCGCGCGAGCTCGAAGAGCGCGTAGATCTCCTCGCCGACCCGCTTCTCCTGCTCTAGCGCGGCCTTCACCGGCGCCACCCCGTCGGCGAAGCTCGTCTGCTGCGACTTGATGTCCGGGATGTGTACCTCCTCGCCAACGTCGAGCAGGTACTGGACCATCATCATCGCGTGCTCGCGCTCCTCCATCGCCTGCCTGTAGAAGAAGGCGGCGAGGCGGGGCAGCGTTTCCGCGTCGTAGTAAACGGCGGCGCCAACGTACTGCTGCGAGGCGGCGAACTCGTTGGCGATCTGCTCGTTGAGGGCGTCGGCAAAGCTCTTCTCGGCCATCTGTTCCTTTCTCAGTCGTCCCAGCGGAATCCGGTTGGGGTCAGCTTAGGGTCGAGTGGGCTGATCGGGAGTCCCGGCGGAGGCTCCGCTTCGTTGTAGCCGCGCGGGGCGGTGTCGTTGGGCGTGTCGGGGTGGAAGAGGGCGGCGAGGACCTGGATCTGGCCGCGGCCGACGCCCAGCTCCCATTGGCCGCCCCCGTAGGCGCCGATCCCGTGCTCGGCGCAGTAGTCGTAGGTCTCGCAGAGCTGGCGCAGTCCGCCGACGCGCGAGGGCTTGACGTTGACCATCTTCGGCGGCCAGGGCAGGGCCTCGATGTCGGCGATCGAGTGGATCGGCGCGTCCCAGGTGAGGCGGTCGCGGGCGGGCTCAAGGATTTCGCGGGTCTCGTCGTTGACGTCGGGGTCCTCGATCCAGGCATCGGGGAGGGCGGCGAGCAGCTTGGCGTACAGCTCGGGGTCGGTCTCGACGTCGACGACGGTGCCCTTGTAGAAGCCCTTCAGGTCGAGCGAGTCGACGGCGCCGGTCTCGACCAGCTCGGCGATCAGCTCGTCGGTCCAGTCGTTGGTCGGGTCGAGCTTGAAGCGCAGCTCGGGGTAGCGGTCGAGCTTGCGGCGCAGGGTCGCGATCGACGAGGGCTCACCTTCGGCGCCGCCGAGGCGCATCGAGCAGACGAAGTTGACGGGCTGCGGCTCGCGGCCGACTGCCTCGGCAAGGCCCTTGCCGGCCTGGCGCAGGGCGAGGTCGAGCGCCGCGGACTCGAAAGCCCAGCGCCGGTAGAGGCGCGAGACGTCCCGCTGCGGCTCGGCCGGGAAGGTGTCCTCCTCCGCCATCAAACCGCAGAACTCGCCGAGAGTGGCAAAGCCGGTGATGTCCAGGGACGGGCCGGCGTCCTGGAAGGCGATGTGGTCGACCGCGTCGTAGGTGACGTCCTCGCCGAGGCCGTCCTCGCCGCCGCCCCACATGTGGATCACGGTGCTCAGCCGTTCGAAGCTCGGCAGCTGCAGTTCCAGCGGTTGCAGCTCGTAGCCCTCGATCTTCAGCGGCAGGACGGCGAGGGCGTCGAACGTGGCCACGGGGCGATCTTATGCGGTCAGCGGCGCGACTCAGGCAGGCGCGAGAAGCTGAAGCCCCGGGACGCGGTCGAAATCCGAATCGGAGCTCGCTATCAGCGCGCAGCCCCCCTCGATCGCATGCGCGGCATGGAACGCGTCGCGTGGCGCGAGGCCGGGCCGGGCCATCAGGGACTTCGCGCGGCCGACCACCGCGTGTTCGGTTGGCTGCAGCTCCAGGCCGAGCAAGTCGACCGCCCGCCATGCTGCTACCAACCGGCGACGCATGGCGGTCATGACCGCAGCGGGGTCATTGCGATAGGAGGAGAGCGGATCAGCGGCCCCGTCGTCTCGGAGCCAGGCGAGGATCAGGCGGTATGCGAGCTCGTCGACGACGAGGCTGCTGATAACGCCGGCATCGTCCATCACGCTGAGCACTTTCGTGCGCCAGGCCTCAACCGGGCCCAGGGTCCCGCCGCGTTTTGACCGCAGGTGCGCGTAGACGAAGTTGGTGTCGAGGTAGCAGCGGCTCAAGGTGCTCGCAGCGCTCGCTCCAGAGCTGGGTCGGGCGGCTCGGGCCAGCTGCCCGAGAGAACATGCTCCAGCTCGTCGGGCTGGGCCTCTCCTGCCACCCCGGCTGTCCTCTCCCACGCCCCTCTCGCCTCGGGTCCGACGTCCCAGAGGGAGCCCGGTCCCACGCCCAGTGCCCGCGACAGCTGCGCGATCGTGTTGAGGTCGACCCGCGTCGCCCGGCCGGCCAGGATGTTCCGCACCGTCTTCGGGTCCAGGCCCGCCTCCTCGGCAAGTTGGCGCGCACCCCAACCGCGCTGCGCGGCCAGTTGCTCGACTCTCCACGAGATTTTGGTCATGGGAACATCATACCTTCTAAAGAAGATGCTCCCAGCATTTGAGCCTGGCAGACTCGGAGCCGTGAAGCACGATGCTCACGGGTACTGGTTGGAGGAGGCCGGGGAGTCCGAGCCGCTGCCGGCGCTCGAAGGAGAGCGGAACGCCGACGTCGCCGTGATCGGCGGCGGCTACACCGGGATGTGGGCGGCATGGCATCTGAAGCAGCTGGAGCCCGAGGTGGATGTGGTGGTTCTGGACGCGGACAGGTGCGGGCACGGGCCGAGTGGGCGGAACGGCGGCTTCTGCAACGTGATGTGGTTCTCGCTGCCCAACATGCGCGGGCGCTGGGGGGATGCGGAGGCGCTGGCGGTGGCCCGAGCGGCGGAGGCGGCCGTGACCGGGATAGGCGAGTTCTGCGAGCAAGAGGGAGTAGACGCCTGGTACACGCCCGGCGGCTACCTGCAGGTCTCGACGGCGGAGGCGCACGACGGGGTGTGGGCCGATGCGCTGGCGGCCTGCCGGGAGCTTGGCGCCGGCGGCGCGGTGCAGCCGCTCTCGGCCGGGCAGGTGGCCGAGCGCTGCACCTCGCCGGCTTTTCGCGCCGGCGCCTTCTACCCGACCTCGGCGACGGTGCAGCCGGCGCGGTTGGCCCTGGGACTGCGCGAGCGGTTGCGGGCGCGCGGCGTCGCCGTCCATGAGCGCTCGCCGGTGACGAAGCTCGTCGGTTCGGCGCGCGGCGTCGAGGCGCACACCGCGAGCGGGCTCGTCAAGGCGGGCTCGGCCGTGCTCGCCGTGGGCGCTGCCGCGACCGCCCCTCGCGGGCCGCTGCACAACCGGTTGACCGTCGCCTCCTCCCACATCGTCCTCACCGAGCCGGTGCCGGACCTGCTCGAGGAGGTCGGCTGGACCGGCGGCGAGTGCATCACCGATAGCCGTGCCCTGATCGACTACTTCCGCACGACGCCGGACGGGCGCATCCTCTTCGGCTGGGGCGGCGGCCGGATCGCGATGGGCGCGCGCCTTCACGGCAGCTCCGAGCTCGACGCCGACGTCGTCTCGCAGGTCGCCGCTCGCCTCTGGGATTACTTCCCCGGTCTGGGGCATCGCGCGATCACGCACACCTGGGGCGGGCCGATCGACGCCTCGCCCACTCACCTGCCGCTCGTCCTGCCGCTGCGCGGCAACCGCGCCTTCACCGCCGCCGGCTACACCGGCAACGGCGTCGGCCCGTCTCACATGGTCGGCCGCACCCTCGCCTCCCTCGCCCTCGACCGCCGCGACGACCATTCGCGCCTCGCCTTCATCGACCCTTCTCCACCCCGCGTCCCTCCCGAGCCCTTCAGCTGGCTCGGCGGCGAAGCGATCCGCGCCGGCATCATGCGCAAGGAGTCGGCAGAGCTCGCAGGCAACGCTCCGGACCCGGTGAGCTCATTGATTGCCCGCGTCCCGGAGCTGATCGGCTTCCACATCGGCCGCTGATAGGGGGACCGGGTGTCCCTCGTCCTGACAAGTGCCGGTCCCGGTCCCCCTACCAGCGCGAAGTGATGACCTTGGAGCGTGTATAGAAGCGAACCGCGTCGGTGCCATTTGCGTGGAGATCGCCATCTATGGAGTCATTCCAGCCCGAAAACGGGAACCAGGCGACGGGGGCGGGGACGCCGACGTTGACGCCGAGCATGCCGGCTTCGGCCTCGTAGCGGTACTGGCGGGCGGCGGCTCCCGAGCGGGTGAAGATGGCGCCGGCGTTGCCGTAGCGCGAGCCGTTGAGGAAGTCGAGGGCCGCGTCCAGGGCGTCGACCTCGACGACGGTGAGGAGCGGGCCGAAGAGCTCGTCGCGGGGTAGCTCGGACTCGTGGTCGTCGGCGATCGCGATCGTCGGGCCGAGGAAGGTGCCGGCGGGACCGGCATCGCCCCGACCGTCGAGCAGGAGCTCCGCATCGCTCTCCGCGCGGCCGATCGCAGCGGCAACCTTCTCGCGTGCCGCGGCAGAGACCATCGGGCAGACGTCGGTGGCGGGGTCGTCGCCGGGACCGACGGTCTGGTCGGAGGCGGCGGAGACGAGCGCATCGCGCACTTCGGCCCGTCGCGCGGCGTCGCCGACGACGACGCATACCGATCCCGCGAGGCAGCGCTGGCCGGCGGCGCCGAAGGCCGAGCCCATGATCGCCGGCATCGCCTCGCCAAGATCGGCGTCGGGCATCACGACCAGCGAGTTCTTCGCTCCGCCAAGGGCCTGGACGCGCTTGCCGGTTCGCACCGCGCCTTCGGCGACGATCCGCGCCGTCTCGGCGCGGCCGACGAAGGAGATCGCGTCGATCCCGGGATCCTCGAGGAGCGCGGTCACCGCCTCGCGGCCGCCGTGGACGAGGTTGACGACGCCCGGTGGGATCTCCTCGATCGCGGCAACGATCTCCACGATCAGGCCCGCTGGCCGCGGGTCCTGCTCGGAGGGCTTAAGGAGGAACGAGTTGCCGCAGGCGATCGCATAGGGCAGGAACCAGAGCGGGATCATCGCCGGGAAGTTGAAGGGCGTGATCGCGGCGACGACGCCGACCGGCTGGCGCACCAGCTCGACGTCGACCCCTTCGGCCACCCCCTCGAGCGTCTCGCCCTTGAGCAGGTGGGGGACCGCCGCCGCCGACTCGACGGACTCGATCCCGCGTCCGACCTCGCCATCGGCGTCGACGAGGGTCTTGCCCATGTCGGCGCTGACCAGCGCGACCAGCTCCTCGCGCCGCGACAGCAGACCGTCGCGCAGGGCGAGCACGGCACGCGCCCGGCGTTGGGGCGGCACGTCGCGCCAGGCGCGTTGGGCCGCTCGCGCCGCCTCGACCGCCGAGCGCACCTCGCCTGCGCCCGAGAGCGGCACCTCGGCGACGACCTCGCCCGAGACGGGATCGACGTCGTCGAGCGTCTTCACCCCATCGGGTTCGCGCCACTCCCCGCCAACGTAGTTCTTCAACACCCGCACTTCCTGCCGACGGGCCGAAAAGTCCACTCCGACTCCACTTTTAGGCCCGTCGGCGGTCGTTCCGTCGGCGGTCATGTGGCGGCTGCGACGCCGGCGGGAACCGGTGGAGTCGCCTCCTGCTCTGGCCGCACCGAGGCCATCCTTTCGGCGCGGCGCTGCTGCCAGAGGACCAGCGCGACGGCGATCGCGATCAGCCCGAACAGCATCGTCGCCAGCACGTTCACCTGGACCGGGACGCCGCGCAGGCTCACCCCATAGACGTAGAGCGGGAAGGTCACGGTCGTGCCCGAGTTGAAGTTGGAGATGACGAAGTCGTCGATCGAGAGCGAGAAGGCGAGCAGGGCCGCCGCGACTATCCCTGGAGACAGCAGAGGCAAGGTGACGGTGCGGAAGGCGGTCAGCGGCGCCGCATAGAGATCGGCCGCCGCCTCCTCGAGATGGCGGTCGAAGCCGATCAGCCGCGAGCGCACGACGACGACGACGAAGCTGATCGAGAACATCACGTGGGCGATCAGCAGCGTGGTGAATCCGAGCGCGAACGAGGCGTAGATGAACATCGAGAGCAGGGCGGCGCCGATCACCACCTCCGGCGTCGCCATCGGGATCACTATCAGGAGGTTGGTCAGGTGGCGACCGTGGAAGCGGTGGCGGACCAGGGCGATCGCCATCAGGGTTCCGATCGCGGTCGAGATCAGGGTTGAGATGGTGGCCAGGCGCAGGCTCGTGAAGAGCGCTTCGTTGAGATCGGGAAGCGAGAAGGCGGTGCGCCAGTACTCGGTGGTGAAGCCGTGTTCGAGCCCGAAGGTGAGTTTGCCCTTCGGCGTGGCGCCGAAGGAGAAGATGGCGATGACGACGATCGGGATCAGCATGTAGGCGACGGCGAGGCCCGCGTAGATCGGCAGCGCGTTGCGTCTCAGCCAGGCCCAGGCGCGAGACAGGGGTGCCATCAGGCCGACTCCTCCTCGTCGCCCATGAAGGCGCCGGTGCCCGCGAAGCGGATGTAGACGGTGACGATGGCGAGGATCAGCGCCATCATCAGGAAGGAGAGTGCCGCCGCCTCCGGATAGTTGCGCTGGTTCAGGTAGAGCGACTGGATCACGTTGCCGACCATCGCCTGGCCGGTGCCGCCGAGGATCTGGGCGTTGACGTAGTCGCCGAAGGCGGGGATGAAGGTGAGCAGGACGCCGGCGACGATCCCCGGCATCGTCAGCGGCAGGGTCACCTTGAGGAACGCCTGCCGTGAGGAGGAGTAGAGGTCCTTTGCCGCCTCGACCAAGCTCAGGTCAAGCCGCTCCAGGTTGGCGTAGAGCGGCAGGACCATGAAGGGCAGGAAGTTGTAGGTGAGACCGGCGATCACCGCGCCCGAAGTCGCCAGGACGCGGCCGTCGGGAGGGACGAGCGAGAGCGTCTGCAGGACGCTGACCACCGGGCTCGAGTCGCTGAGGATCGTCTTCCAGGCGATCGTGCGGATCAGGTAGGTGGTGAAGAAGGGGGCGATCACCGCGAACAGCAACAGCGCTTTGTAGCGGCCGGCGCGGAAGGCGATTGCGTAGGCGAGCGGGTAGGCGATCAAGAGGGCCAGCAGCGTCGCCGTGCCGGCGTAGAAGAAGGAGCGGACGATCTGCTCGGTGTGGCCGGAGAGGGAGTCGGGGAAGTTCGACCAGGCCCAGTCGAAGGTGTAGCCGCTGGTCAACGAGCCCGAGCGCAGCGCCAGTTCGCCCATGAAGTACATCGGCACGACGAAGAAGACGACGAGCCAAAGCAGGCCCGGCGCGAGGAGCCAGTAGGGGACCAGGCGCTGCCTCAGGCTCACGCTCTCACCCAGTCAGGACTTCCTGCCAGGCCTCGTTGACCCGTTCCAGTTCCGGTGGCGTGATCTGGCCCGTGCACTTGCGGGTGAACTGGTCGGTCGGGAAGACGATCTCGCTTTCCGCCAGTTCCGAGCCCCGCTTTTCGAGCAGCTCCTGCACGCCTTTCACCGGCGAGATGTATTCGACGTATTCGGTGATGTCGACCGCCACGTCGGGTCGGTAGACGAAGTCCATCCAGGCGAGCGCCGCCGCGGTGTTGGGGGCGCCCACCGGGATCACCATGTTTTCCATCCACTGAGTGCAACCCTGGGTCGGCATCCGCCATTCGGCGTTCGGGTTTTCGATCAGCGAGGCGTCGCCCGACCAGCCGATCGCGGCGACGAGGTTACCGGCGGTCAGGTCCTCGGTGTACTCGTTGCCGGTGAAGCGGCGGATCTGCCCGGAGTTGGCCGCGTCGCCGATTTTTTCGATCGCGTGGAGCCACTGGTCGGCGCTCGCCTTCGCCGGGTCGACCCCTTCGCCGAGCATCACCAATGCCGGCGTTTCGCGCAGTTCGTCCAGCATCGTCACCTTGCCCTTGTATTTCGGGTCGAAGAGGTCGTTGACCGAGTGGATGTCTGGCGCCTTCGAGGTGTCGACCCAGATCCCGGTCATCCCACCCTGCCACGGCACCGAGAACTTGCGTTGCGGGTCGAATCCCGGGCTCTTGAGGCTGGGCAGGAGGTTTTCGAAGACCGTCGGCAGGTCGGCATGGTCGATCTCCTGCAGGTAGCCGAGGTCGTACATCTGCTTCGCCATGTAGTCGGCGACGACGAAGATGCTGCGTCCGCCCGATTCGCCCTGTTCGAGCTGGGGCTGAAGCTTGCCGAAGAAGCCGTCGTTCGAGTTGATGTCCTCGATGTAGTCGACCTTGACGCCGGTCGCGTCTTCGAACTCGGCGACGGTGCCGTTCTTGCCGGGGTCGATGTAGCCCGGCCAGTTCGAGATCGTCAGTTTGCCGGTCGCGGGACCGCCCTTTGCCGTCGTCACGTTTTCGCTGTTGCCACCGCCGACGGTGCCACCACCGCATGCGGCCAGTCCCAACGCCATGGCCAGCACGGCAATAGTCACGGCAACGGTCACCACCGCTCCTAGACTCCTACCTGGACCTCGCATCTCAGTCACCCTTTCCGGTTGTTCCCAGCGCCACCTCGCGTGGCTTGCCCTCTTCTGCCCCAAAGTCCTCGGCCTCGCCGCCGGATTCGCGCACCAAATGCATGTGCTCGGGCTCCCATGAGAGCGCCACCCGCACCCCGCCGCCGGGAAGCGCCTGGCGTTCCGCCTCGCTGGCGTTGGGGACGAGCACCGTCATTCGCACTCCCTCGCCGAGGTCGACCACGATCTGGGTCGCCGTGCCGAGGTAGACCGAGCTCTCGACCACTCCCTCGACGTGGGGCAGGCCGTTCGGGCTCGCCTCGCCGTCGCCGAGCGCGTCGATGTGCAGCTTCTCCGGCCGCACCACCGCGTAACAGCGCGCCCCGACGCCGAGTCCGGCACCGTCGGCGCGCACCGTCGGCCCCTGGTCAAGGCGCACCTCGCCCGCGCTCGCCACGGTCGCGGGCATCAGGTTGGAGACGCCGATGAAACCGGCGACGAAGGTCGTCTGCGGACGCTCGTAGATCTCCTCCGGGGCGTCCACCTGCTCGACCCGACCACGGTTCATCACCGCAATCCGGTCGCTCATCGTCAGCGCCTCCTCCTGGTCGTGCGTCACGTAGACGAAGGTGATCCCGACCTCGCGCTGGATCCGCTTCAGCTCGATCTGCAGGCCCTTGCGCAGCTTCAGGTCGAGGGCGCCGAGCGGCTCGTCGAGGAGCAGCACCTTGGGCAGGTTGACGAGCGCGCGCGCCAGCGCCACCCGCTGCTGCATGCCACCCGAGAGCTGCGCCGGCCGGCGCTTGGCCTCGGCGGCGAGGCCGACCCGCTCGAGCTCGCGCGAAACCCGCTCGCCGATCTCCGCCTTCGGCACCCGCTTGCGCTTGAGGCCGAAGGCGACGTTGTCCGCGACGCTGAGGTGGGGGAAGAGGGCATAGCTCTGGAAGACGGTGTTGGTCGGGCGACGGTGGGGCGGAAGCTGGGCGACGTCGGCTCCCTCGATCCGGATCTCGCCCTCGCTAGGGCGCTCGAAGCCGGCGATCATGCGCAGAGTCGTCGTCTTGCCGCAGCCGCTGGGCCCGAGCAGGGTGAAGAACTCGCCCGCCGCCAGCTCAAGGCCGAGGGAGTCGACCGCGACGAGCTCGTCGAAGCGCTTGGTCACGTCGATCAGCTCGACGCTCGCATCACCAGCCTCCATGTTCACCCTCCTCTCGACACCGATGGATTGGAGCCCCTCGCGGTAGCTCTACCCGTTTGGGTATCGGTAGTACGCGATGTAGTGGCGAAGTTAGGTGGAGTCGCCGTAATTCACAAGGGGCGGATGTCCCAAAATCGAACGCTTCGCCTATACACTTTGTATAAGTCAAAGCTGGTAGAGCACCGAAGAGAACATTGCAAAAAGAGGATTCCAGCTCTACCGTTATCCATAGCGTCGTAATGAGAGGAGAAACGGATATGGCTGTAGCGTCGCGACCCGCAGCAAGCCCGGGCGTGAACTCCGATCTTCAAGAGCAGGCCCGACGTCACCTCTGGTTGCACTTCTCTCGCATGGGCTCGTATGGCCCGGATCACGAGATCCCGATCATCACCAGGGCCGACGGCTGCTACGTCTACGACGAGCACGGCAAGCGCTACCTCGACGGCCTCTCGGGGCTCTTCTGCGTCAACGCCGGCCACGGCCGCGCCGAGCTGGGCGAGGCGGCGGCGCGCCAGGTCGAGGAGCTCGACTTCTACACGCTCTGGAGCTACGCGCATCCGCGGGCGATCGAGCTCGCGGTGCGAATCGCTTCGCTGGCGCCCGGCGACCTCAACCGCGTCTTCTTCACCTCAGGCGGTTCGGAGGCGGTCGAGTCGGCGCTGAAGATGGCGCGCAACTACCACCGCCTGCTCGGCAAAGGCCAGAAGCACAAGGTGATCGCGCGCGAGATCGCCTACCACGGCACCACCCTGGGGGCGCTCTCCGCCACCGGCATCACCGAGCTGCGCTCGCAGTTCGAGCCGCTGACGCCGGGCGGCTGCCACGTGCCGAACACGAACGTCTACCGCTGGCCCGAGGACCGCCACCCGCTCTGGGCGGCGACCGCGATCGAGGAGCGGATCCAGTTCGAGGGCCCAGAGACGGTCGCCGCGGTGATCCTCGAGCCGGTTCAGAACGCCGGCGGTTGCTTCGTCCCACCCGACGGGTACTTCGACCGCGTGCGCGAGATCTGCGACCGCTACGACGTGCTGATGATCTCCGACGAGGTGATCTGCGCCTGGGGTCGCCTCGGCCACTGGTTCGGCTGCGAACGCTTCGGCTACGTCCCCGACATCGTCACCGTCGCCAAGGCGCTGACCTCGGCCTACGCGCCGATGGGCGCGGTGATCGCCTCCGACGCCGTCGCCGCGCCGTTCATGGAAGGCGACGCCTCCTTCGCGCACGGCTTCACCTTCGCCGGTCACCCGCTCGCCTCGGCGATCGCGATGGCCAATCTCGACATCTTCGAGCGCGAGGACCTCTGCGGTCACGTCCTCACCAAGGAGACCGAGTTCCGCGGGATGCTGGAGACCCTGTATGACCTGCCGATCGTCGGCGACGTTCGCGGGGCCGGCTACTTCCACGCGATCGAGCTGGTCAAGGACCGCGAGACGAAGGAGAGTTTCAGCGACGACGAGGCCGAGGACCTGCTGCGCGGCTTCCTCTCGGGCGAGCTCTACGAGCGCGGCCTGATCTGCCGTGCCGACGACCGCGGCGACCCGGTAGTCCAGCTGGCGCCGCCGCTGATCGCCGACACGGAGCAATTCGAAGAGATCCACGACGTCCTCCACGACGTGCTCGGCCGAGCCTGGGAGCGGGTCCGACGATAGGCGCGCGCATGCTCACCGTCCAAAGCCTGCTCGACGACCTCGGTCTCGAACTGGCGGCTGGCGATCACGCCGCCGAAGCCCCAGTGCGCTGGGTCCACATCTCCGAGCTGGAGGACCCGACGCCATGGCTCTCCGGCGGCGAGCTGATGCTGACCACCGGCATCCCGCTCGACACGGCGGCGAAGCAGCGGGCCTTCGTGCGTCTGCTCGCCGACCACAACCTCGCCGGTCTCGGTTTCGGCACCGGTTTCAGCCACGAGAAACTTCCGAAAGCGATCCTCGAGGAGGCGCGCAAACGCGACTTCCCGCTCTTCGAGGTGCCCTACTCGACGCCGTTCATCGCGATCACCGAGAAGGCCTTCGCCCGCCTCGTCAACGAGCAGTACGAGGTTCTGCAGCGCGGCATCGCGGTGCAGCGACGGCTCGAGCGCCTGGTGCTCGAAGAGCGCGGCCTGGAGGAGATCGTGGCGACGATCTCCTCGGCTGTGGGTGGCACGGTGGCGATCCTCGGCGGTCGCGGCGAGCGCCTTGCCGGGCGCGCCTTCCGTCGCCAGCTCTCCGCCGAGGCGGTGAAGGCGATTCGCGAGGAGGCCCTCACCCACACGGCCGACGGCCACCCGTTCGTCCCCTCCCATCCCGCGGTCGCGGGACGGGCCCTCGCCCATCCGGTGATCTCGCCCGGCGGCGGACCGCCACAGGCCTGGGTCGTGATCGTGCGCGACTCGGGCGGGCTGGGGGATTTCGAGCGGTTGATCCTGCAACAGGCCGTCGCAGTCGTCGCGCTGGAGCTGATGCGCCGCCGGGTCGCCCGCGAGACCGAGCGGCGCCTGGCCGGCGACGTGCTCGCCGGAGCCCTCGGCGGGCGGCTGGAGCCATCCGAGCTGCGCCGCCGCCTCGAGCCCTTCGGCATCGGCGACGAAGCCGCGGTGCTCGTCTTCGCGCTCGACGATCCGGCCGCTGCCGAGTCGGCGCTCGAGCGCGCCCTTGCGGCCGACGCCTGCCCGGCGGTGGTCGCTCCACATGCCAGCGGCCGCCGCGAGCTGCTATGCGCCGTCGTCGACGCCGCCGACCGGGACCCGGTCGACCTCGCGGTGGAGGCTCGCAACGCGCTGATCAAAGAGCGGGGCACGGTGCGTGCGGCGGCGAGCCGGCCGGCGCCGCCGGAGAACCTGCGTCACTCCTTCCACGAGGCGCGGTGCGCGTTGGAGGCGACGGCGCTGGGCAACGGCAGCGTGCCCGAGGTCGCCTCGTGGCGCGACCTCGGGGCCTTCACGCTGCTGCTCTCGATCCAGGACGACGAGGCGCTGAAGCTCTACTGCGACAGCGTCCTCGGCCCGATTGAGAACGGCGACGAGGAGTACGGCGGCGAGCTGCTGCGCTCGCTGGAGGCCTTCATCGAGCAGAACGGCCAGTGGGAGAAAGCGGCGCGCGAGGTCTACTGCCACCGCCACACGCTGCGCTACCGGATGCGCAAAGTCGAAGAGCTGACCGGCCGTGACCTCTCGCGGGCGCACGACAGGATCGAGTTCTGGCTGGCGCTCCGAGCCCGGGAGCTGGTCTCGTGATCGTCGGCGTCCCGAAGGAGATCAAGCCCGACGAGTACCGGGTGGCGATCACGCCGGCCGGCGTTAGGGAGATGGTCGAACACGGCCACGAAGTGCTGGTCGAGGCGACCGCGGGAGAGGGGAGCGCGATCCCCGATGCCGACTTCGAGGCGCAGGGGGCTCGCATCGTGCCCGACCCCGAGACGGTCTTCGGCGAGGCGGAGATGGCGATCAAGGTCAAGGAGCCGCAGCCGGCCGAGGTCGAGATGCTGCGCCCCGGCCAGCTCCTCTTCACCTACCTCCACCTCGCCCCCGACCCAGAGCTGACCCGCGGCCTTTGCGGCTCGGGAGCCACCTGCGTCGCCTACGAGACGGTCGAGGACGCGCGTGGCCGCCTGCCGCTGCTGGCGCCGATGAGCGAGATCGCCGGCAAGATCGCCACCCAGGCGGGCGCTTTCATGCTGGAGAAGCCGCTCGGCGGGCGTGGCATCCTGCTCGGCGGGGTGCCCGGCGTCGCCGCGGCGAACGTGATGGTGATCGGCGGCGGCGTGGTCGGCATGAACGCGGCCTTCATCGCGATCGGGATGGAGGCGGACGTCTTCGTCTTCGACAGGTCGATCGACCGGCTGCGTGAGCTGGAGACGGCCTTCGCCGGCCGCTGCTCGACCGTCTACTCGACGACGCTGGCGGTCGAGGAGATGCTGCCGCGCGCCGACCTGGTGATCGGCGCGGTGCTGGTCCATGGCGCCCGCGCGCCCTTCGTCGTGCGGCGCGAGCAGCTGGCGCTGATGAAGCCGGGCGCGGTGCTGGTCGACGTGGCGATCGATCAGGGGGGTTGCTTCGAGACTTCGAAACCGACGACGCACCGCGACCCGACCTTCGAGGTCGACGGGATCACCCACTACTGCGTGCCGAACATGCCCGGCGCGGTGCCGATCACGTCGACGCACGCGCTGACCAATGCGACGCTCCCCTACGCGATCGCACTCGCCGACGAGGGCGTCGCCGGCGCGATCCGGCACGACCCAGGCCTGCGGCCTGGGGTAAACGTCGCCGCCGGCGAGGTAACCCACCCGGCAGTCGCCGAGGGTGTGGGCATGCGCTGCGTCCCGGTCGAGGAGGCGCTCGAACTGCAAACAACCAGCCGACGGGCCTAAAAGTGGAGCCGAAGTGGACTTTTAGGCCCGTCGACCCCGAACTTCTGGAGGAAGCGGCTGATGGCAACGGTTGAGAAGACGAAGCTGAAGAACTTCATCGGCGGCAAGACCGTCGATCCGGCCGAGGGACAGACTGAGGAGGTCGTCAACCCGGCCACCGGTGAGGCGATCGCCGAGGCTCCGTTGTCGACGAAGCCCGACGTCGACGCGGCGGTGGCAGCGGCCAAGGAGGCGTTCCCCGCCTGGGCGGCGACACCGCCGGGAGAACGGGCGCGCGCCCTGCTGCGGATGGCCGACCTGATCGAGGAGCGGGCCGAGGAGATCGCCGACCTCGAAGCCGCCGACGCCGGCAAGCCGCGCAGCGCCGTGCTCGAGGACGAAATCCCGGCGATGGCCGATCCGCTGCGCTTCTTCGCCGGTGCGGCGCGCACGATGGAGGGCCGCGCCGCCGGCGAGTACATGGAGGCGCGCACCTCGTTCGTGCGACGCGAGCCGGTCGGCGTGGTCGGCCAGATCACGCCCTGGAACTACCCGCTGATGATGGCGATCTGGAAGATCGGTCCCGCCCTCGCAGCCGGCAACGCGATCGTGATGAAGCCGGCCGAGACCACGCCTCTGACCACGCTGCTTTTTGCCGAGTGGTGCTCGGAGATCCTGCCGCCCGGAGTCTTCAACGCGATCGGCGGCCACGGCGAGCCGACCGGTGCCGAGCTGGTCAACCACCCCGATGTGGGGATGGTCTGTCTGACGGGTTCGCCCGACACCGGCAAGTGGATCGCAAAAGCGGCCGCCGACACGCTTAAGCGGGTGCACCTCGAGCTCGGCGGCAAGGCGCCGGTCGTAATCTTCGACGACGCCGACATGGAGGCGGCGATGGAGACGATCGCCGGGACCGGCTACTACAACGCGGGGCAGGACTGCACGGCGGCCACCCGTGTGCTCGCTGCGAAGGGCGTCTACGACGACGTCGTCAGCGGGCTCGCCGGGGAAGCCAAGGGCCTGGTGCTGGGCGACACGATGTCCGCCGACACGACGCTGGGCCCGCTCAACTCCGCGCGCCAGCGGCAGCGCGTGGAGGGCTTCCTCGAGCGCAGGCCCGAGCGGGCCGAGGTCGTCACCGGCGGGGTACAGCCGGACCTGCCGGGCTTCTTCCTCGAGCCGGCGGTCGTCGCCGGACTGGAGCAGGACGACGAAATGATCCAGAACGAGATCTTCGGCCCGGTGATCACCGTGCAGCCGTTCAGCGACGAGGAGAAGGCGATCGAGTGGGCGAACGGGACCCGCTACGGGCTCGCCTCGTCGGTCTGGACCCGTGACGTCGGCCGCGCGATGCGAGTCGCGAACGCGCTCGAGTTCGGTTGCGTTTGGATCAACGACCACATCCCGCTCGTCTCCGAGATGCCGCACGGCGGCTTCAAGCAGTCGGGCTACGGCAAGGATCTTTCCGTCTACGCCCTCGAGGACTACACGGAGATAAAGCACGTCATGGTGAACTTGGAATAGGCCCATCCCGGTAGGGGTTCCACTTAACTTTTCGGTGAGCGGAAGTGGCCGTCCGAGATGCGGGGCGGCGAAAAAGTACAAGACGTTTCACCCCTACCGGGATGGGCCTCAGCCGACCGCACGCATACGATCAGCGCCTCGTGACTCGAGCAGGTAGAGGACTAGTGGCTGGAATGGTGCTGCTCAGCGCTTTCTTCGCGCTGGGGGCGGCCGTGCCTAAAGACGAAGAGCCGCGCTGCCATGGTCGACTGGCGAAGATCGTCGGTACGGAAAAAGACGACGTCCTGCGGGGTACGTCCGGCCGCGACGTGATCTGGGGCGGGGGCGGCGACGACACGATCGTCGGCAGCCTCGGCAACGACTTGCTTTGCGGTGGCCAGGGGGCCGACTTGATCCACGGCGGGCGGGGCAACGACATCGCCGACGGCGGCGTCGGCGCCGGCGATCGCGTGATCGGCGACCTGGGAGACGACAAGCTGCTCGGCGGCATGGGCGCCGGCGATGAAGTGGCCGGCAGCCTCGGCATCGACACGCTGAGCGGCGGCCCCGGCGACTTCGACGTCGTCCACGGCGACTACGGCTATGACCGCATGGACGGCGGGCGGGGGAAGGGCGACATCGCCTCCTTCGCGACCGACGTCGGCGCCGGCCAGGGCGGCGGCGTGAAGGTTTCCCTCGCCAAGCACAGGGCCCGCGGCGACGGTCACGACCGGCTTTTCCGTTTCGAGAGCCTGGAAGGCTCGGCCTTCGACGACGTCCTGATCGGCAACCCGCAGGCAAACACGATCGCGGGCGGCGCCGGCGACGACACGATCCGCGGCGGGGGAGGCCGCGACGAACTGCGCGGCGGTGTGGGAAGCGACGGCTGTCAGGGCGCCAAGGGGCGGACCGCCTCTTGCGGGCATGAACGCGCGCCGCACGCCTCGGCTTACGTCGAACTCGACACTGGCATCGGCCCCGCCTGGATGCGGGGCGGTGGACTGGAGATCGTCGGCGGCGGCGGTCCCGATCGCTTCTCGGTCTCCTTCGACGAGGGCTCCTCGATCTTCACCGTGACCGCCGCCAAGGGGATCGCGGTGGGCTCGGGCTGCAGCCGCCACACGGCGGTCGAGGTCGCGTGCGCGGTGGAGGGGCCGGCCCGCTGGCTGATGGCCGACCTCGGGCCTGGCAATGACAGCTTCCAGGCGCTGGGGTCCCTGGCCGGAGCGCAGAACGTTCGAATCGCGGGAGGGCTCGGTGACGACACGATCAAAGGCGGGTCAGAGGACGACCTGATCGAGGGGGGCTACGGTGCCGACAGGCTGTACGGGGGGGCCGGCGCCGATGGCCTGATCGGCAGCAGGCCCGGACCAACCTTCCTCTACGGAGGACCCAACGGCGACCTGCTCGCGGCGGGTGGCGGCTGCGCCGGCGGAGCGCTCGTCGGCGGTCCCGGGAGCGACGACGCTTCCTTCGCCGAGACGCCGGCGCATCCGGGCATCCTGCACGTCTCGTTCGCCGTCCACGCGGCCTGGATTGACGCGATCCGCGGTTGTCACCGGGTCCACCTGTCGCCGACCGACGAGGACATGGAGGGCTCCTTCGACAACGACGTGCTGGTCGGCGACGCGCGGGCCAACGCGATGCTCGGGCAGCCAGGCGAAGACAGCTTCTACGGCGGCGGCGGCGAAGACGTGATTGACGCCCGCGACGGGGTGCGCGACGAATCGATCCAGTGCGGGCGGGGGCATGCGCCGAAGCGGGGGCGGCCGATCGTCGGCCGCGCCGCGGGCCGCGCCCTCACCGATCCCTTCGATCCGACGCCGGCGCTCTGTGCGATCTCGAAGCACGGCCACCCGGTCGACGGCTTGGGTAACGCGGCGAAGAATTAGGAGGGGCCGGATCCCCGCGCACAGCGCTCAGCGCCCGCGACCGTCGCCGTTGGCTACGGCGCACGCTTCCTCCGCGCCGACGAACGGCACGAGGGCGACGTAGGTGGCCAGGGGCGCGAGTTCCTGCAGGTTTTCGGTCCCTCCGCGACGCACTTGGTCGTAGATCAGCGCATAGATCGCGCCGCCGATCGCCTCGCCTGCGATCGGGCTGGCTTCGGGGTTGAGCTCGTAGCCGGGAGCGAGTAGCGCCTCCATCCCGGCGATAACCTCGTCGCGCCGTTCGAGCACGCGCCTGCCCGCGGCGTAGACGTCGATCGCGCCGAGCTTGGCGAAGTCGGGCTCGGCGGCACAGAAGGCGAGCATCGCCCCGATGCCTCCGCGCACGGCGTGGGACCAATCCGGAGCGCGCCGGAATGCCGGAAGCGTGGTGGCGAGCATCTGGGCGGAGCCACTGTCCACGGCGGCGATCATCGCCTCTTCCTTGTCGGCGAAGTGGGAGTAGAAGGTCGAGAGCGAGATCGAGGCCCGCGAGGCGACGTCGTTGACGGTCATCGCCGGATAGCCCTTTTCCGCCACGACCGACGACAACGCCCTGAGAATTCGCTCGGCCGGCTCGTAGGCGCCCCGTCCGGCGAGTTCGGGAGGACGATTGCGCGGGCGCCGGAGCGGTTCGGAGGGCGACTCGACGGAGAGCGCCCAGTCCCACATCTGCGGGATCAGCTCGATCAGCTCCTGCTCCTCGCCGCGGTACAGGCGCGTATGGATGATCTTGCGCACCCCGCCCAGCAGCGCTCGCAGCAGCTCGGGCGGCAGCGGTTCGCGACCCGGCATCCCCCTCACCGTCTCGACCACGAACGCCTGGAACGAGTCGAGGGCGCTGTCGATCGCCTCGACCGCGCGCGGGCCAGCCGCGTAGATCTCGACGAAGCAGAGGCGGGCGGCCGGGGCCTGGTCGACGATCATCCGGACGAGGCTTTCGAACGCCGCCCGCTCGAGTTCCTGGCTCGGCGGCGCGTCGTCCTGTTCGACGACGGACTTCGTCGCCGGCGCGACGAAGTCACCCAGCGCCCCCAGCAGGCACTCTTCCTTGTCCTTGAAGTGCTCGTAGAAGGCGCTCCTGGAAACCCCGGACAGCTCGAGGAGGTCGGCGACCCGGGTTGCCTCGTAGCCCTTTTCCGCGACGACGGCGACTAGGGCTGCGTAGAGCCTTTCCCGCTGGTTGCGCGCAACCTCCTCGTGGGGCAGCCGCCGGCCGGGCGTCAGCTTGCGCTCGCGCAGCGTCGCGGCATCGCCCCAGGGCGTCTTCACCGTCGTCGTCGCACGCTCGTCGTGCGTGTCGCTACGTCCGTGCGTCACGTGGTCGGCCTCCCGCAGATAGTACGTTCCATTCTCTGGTTCGGCAAGCCTTTTGAGGCAAGATTTGCCATTCTGGCACCAGTTTCAGATTCTCAGGCGACGCTCGTTCCCAGACAGACACGTATGGGGTTGATTTATGCGTAAGAACGTGTTTGTATACACGCGTGACTGACGTCCAGCAGACTGCGGTTTTGAGGCAGGACGTCGCGCCGGGATTCGCAGCGGCTCGGGAACGCGCTACCTTCGGCACGCCGCCCGGTCGGCAGCAAATATCTCGCGAGTTCGTCCTGCAGCACCAACGGACACGGATCATCCAGGCCCTGGCCGAAGAGGTGGTCGACAAGGGCTATCGGGACGTGACCGTCGCCAGCATCGTCAAGCGAGCCGGCGTCGCACGGAACACCTTCTACGACAGCTTCGCCAACAAGGAGGAGTGCTTCCTCGCCGCGACCGACCTGGCCGGCGAAGAAGCGATGCGGCGGATCAGTGAGGAGGTCAAGGCGGCGCCCCCAGGCTGGCCCGAGCGGGTGCGCGCGGGCCTGCAGGCATTCCTCGCCTTCGCGGCGAGCGAGTCGGCGCTGGCGCGCGTCTTTGTGGTCGAGTCCCTCTCCGCCGGTCCGGCTGCCGCCGAGCGTTATGAGCGGACCGTGCGCGCCGTGGTTCCCTTCTTCCGAGTCGGCCGCCGCGGCATCGACCACGGGGAGAGCCTGCCGGAGACACTCGAGGAGACCATCGTCGGCGGGATCTTCTGGGTCGTGTACCAGCGCATCGTCACCGGACGTCCCGACCTCCTCGAGGATCTCCTCGAGGAGGTAGTTGAGTTCGCGTTGACGCCGTATCTGGGTGTGGCCGCCGCTCGCCAGGTGGCTGCGCCGTTGCCGGCGTGATCGTGATCTAGTCTTCGGGCATGGCGGCAAGCCCGAACGAGGACGAGGCAGCGGCAATCGCCGCCGCGCTCGAGCGGTTTCTCGCCGAGACGACGATTGCGGTGGGGGCGGAGGCAGCGAGCATTCCCCCATGGCAGCGAGCGGCCCTGCTCGAGGGGGTCGGGGCCAAGGGCGGCCTAGGGGACCTGGAAGGAGAGAGATGGCGGTCGTGAAGATCATCGAGCTCGTCGGCAGTTCGAAGACGTCCACCGACGACGCAGCGCGGCAGGCGCTTGCCCAGGCGCAGGGCACGCTGCGCAACATCCGCGCGGTCGACATCGTGTCGACTGGGATTCGGGGTGAGAACCTGGACGAGTACCGGGCTCATGTGCGGGTGGCGTTCCTGATTGAGGGCACGGAGATCGACTGACGGTGGTTTTGGGGGAGGGGTTCGGCAGTGCCCTCCCCTGACAAATGGCGCGCTAATTAGCGCGCCATTTTGAGTATCCGCCAGTTGAGGGCACTGCCGAACCCCTCCCAACCAGCGTTAGCTAGATTCCCAGATATGAGCTCGTCACCGGAAAGCTCTCGCGCGGAGCCGAGAGAAGTCAGTCGCGAGGAAGCGCGCAAGCTCATTGCCGACGGAGCGCAGCTCGTCGATGTGCGGGCGGAGCATGAGTGGGAGGCGGGGCGGATTGCCGGGGCCAAGCATGTGCCGCTGGCCGAGCTGGGGGAGCGGGCGGACGAGATCGAGAAGGAGCGGCCGGTCGTCCTGTATTGCCGCGGGGGGAATCGGTCGACGATGGCGGCCGAGGCTCTTGCGGAGGCTGGCTACGAGGCGATGAAGCTCAGCGAGGGGATCGTCGGCTGGGCGGAGAAGGGACTGCCTCTCGAGCCCAAGGGCGGGACGGTCGCCGAGTCGGGCGAAGCGGCCTCGGTTCTCGACGCCCGAAAGGGCGACTGGCGTCCCACCTACTCCTAGCGCGCCATTTGTTGCAGAAAAGTTTCAGTTTCGTGCGCCACGTGTGCGCCCGCAACGTTTAGGCTGCAATCATGGAGGCGATGAGGAACAGCTGGACCGACGACCGCTTGGATGACTTCGCCAAGCACGTGGACAGGCGCTTCGACGAGGTCGATCGCTGTTTCGACGATGTCGATCGACGTTTTGGCGAAGTCAACGGGCGTCTCATCCGGCTCGAGGATCGGGTCGAAGCCGGTTTCGACAGGATCAATGGCCGCATCGACCAGCTCCATCGCGTCATCTGGATACTCGGCAGTGGAGCGCTGGTCACGTTCGTCGTCGGCTTCGCCGGGATCATCCTGACGCGATAAATACCCTAATCCCTGTCAGGTTTTGCTATTTTCTTGATTGTGGAGGTTGCCGTAGACCAAGACAAGGAGCAGCGGGGCAAAGGCCGCACCGGGACGCTGGAGAACCCGGAGACCTACGCCAACGTCCCCGGCCACATCATCCCGATCCTCGAGCGCGAGTTCGACGACTTCGACTCGGAAGCCGAGGAGTTCCTCTCCGGGCGCCTGCAGGAGGACCAGTTCATCGGCTTCCGCCTCAAGCAGGGCGTCTACGGCCAGCGCCAGGCCGACGTCCAGATGGTGCGCGTGAAGCTGCCCTTCGGCGGCGTCACGCCCGAGCAGATGGAGGCCTTCGCCGACGTCGTCGAGAAATACGCGCCGCTCAACAAGGGCCACATCACGACGCGGCAGAACATCCAGATCCACCACGTGCCGCTGCGCGACATGGAGCAGCTGCTGCGCGAGATCGCCGATGCCGGCCTCTCCTCGCGCGAGGGCTGCGGTAACACGGTCCGCAACGTGACCGGCGACCCCTGGGCAGGCGTCGCCCCCGACGAGATCTTCGACCCGACGCCCTACGCGGGTGCCTACGTCCGCTATTTCGTCCGTCATCCGACGACGCAGCTGATGCCGCGCAAGATCAAGACCGCGTTCACCGGCTCCGACGAGGACCGGGCGATCACCGGCATCCACGACATCGCCTTCCTCTCGCGCGAACGCGACGGGGTCAAGGGCTTCGAGGTGCGGGTAGGCGGCGGCACCTCGATTATGGCCCGCGTCGCGCCGACCCTCTACGAGTTCGTCGAGGCCGACAACGGCGACTACCTGAAGGTCGCCGAGGCGGCGCTGCGCATCTTCGATCGCCAGGAGTGGTTGCGCGTCAACCGCGCTCGTGCGCGGATCAAGGTGCTGATCGACAAGATCGGCATCGACGCCTTCCGCGAGCAGGTCGACGAGGAGCTCGAAGGCGACTGGCCCGCAGAACGCGACTTCGACGTCGAGCGCCTGCGCTTCGACGACGACGAGGAGGCCAACGCTCCCGCGCGGCACGGCATCCCCGCCTCGCCGAACGGCGACCGCAGCGAGTTCGACGATTTCGTCGAAGCGAACGTCCAGCCGCAGCGACAGGAGGGCTTCTCGGCGGTCGAGGTAAAGATCGAGCGCGGCGACCTGACGCCGGAGCAGTTCCGCGGCTTGGCGGCGATCATGCGCCAGTTCACCGGCGGCTACGCACGCAGCACGGTGCAGCAGAACCTGGTCCTGCGCTGGGTGCGGGACGAGGCGCTCTACGACGTCTGGGCGCGGCTGCGCGAGCTCGGCCTCGACGAGCCGGGCCCGCGCGAGATCACCGACGTGGTCAGCTGCCCGGGCACCGACAGCTGCAAGCTCGGCATCACCAGCTCGATGGGCCTCAACCGGGCGGTCAAGGAGCGGCTGCAGTCGATGGAAATCACCGACCCGGCGACGCGGCGCATCCACGTCAAGATGAGCGGCTGCCCGAACGGGTGCAGCCAGCACCACATCGCCAACATCGGTTTCTACGGTGCCTCGCTGAAACTCGGCGAACGCCAGATGCCCGCCTACATCCCCCACATCGGCGGCAAATACGAGGGCGGCGAGGTCGTCTTCGGGGCCCGGCTCAAGTCGCGGCTGCCGGCCAAGCGCGTGCCCGAGGCGGTCGAGCGCTGGGTGCGTCTCTATGAGGCCGATCGCGCCGACGCCGACGAGGAGTTCAACGCCTTCGCCGAGCGGGTCGGCGCCCCTCGCTTCGAAGAAGAGGTCAAGGATCTGACGCTGCCGGCCGAGTTCAGCCTCGAGACGATGCAGCAGTTCATCGACTGGAATCGGTCCAGCCCCTACAAAGTCGAGAGGGGCGAGGGCGAGTGCGCGATATGAGCGCGGCAGCGACCGAGCGTGCATCTCTGGTTCTTCGCGAGGGAGCGGAGCGCGAGTCATGGCTGTGAACCCCGTCGCGGCACAGCCCCAGATCGCCGATCCGGAGGCGATCGCTGCCCGGCTCGAGGGCCAAACTGCGCAGCAGGCGCTCGAGTGGATGTTCGAGGCCTTCGGCGCCAACCACTACATCGCCTGCTCGTTTCAGAAAACGAGCTCGGTTACCGCCCACCTGGCCTCGCAGGTCAATCCGGACGCCCGCTTCTTCTACCTCGACACCGACGTCCTCTTTCCGGAGACCTATGAGACGCGCGACCGGCTTGCCCAGCACCTGGGCGTCGAGTTCGACCGCTTCCATAACCTGACGCTCGAGGAGCAGGCCGCCAAGCACGGCGACGAGCTATGGAAGCGCGATCCCGACGCCTGCTGCGGGCTGCGCAAGATCGAGCCGATGCGGCGCGCCCTCTCTTCCGTAGACTGCTGGGTCGCCGGCGTCCGCCGCGAGGATTCCGCCAGTCGCGCCAAAACCCCGAAGTTCGCCTGGGACAAGCGTTTCGAGCTGTGGAAGTTGAACCCGCTTGCAGACTGGACCGAGCGCGACGTCTGGAACTACATCCATGAGCACAGCCTCCCGTACAACCCGCTCCACGATCACGGCTACCCGTCGATCGGCTGCACCCACTGCACCCAGCCCGTCGGGCCGGGTGGGTCGCCGCGCGAAGGCCGCTGGGCGGGGCTCCAAAAGTCCGAGTGCGGGATCAACTAGCCGGGCCCAGTTCGCTCGGTAAAGCCCCTTCTACGACCGATTGGTGAGACCCAACGCATGAGCGAGACGATGACCGAGCTTTCCCTGACCCTTTCCGAGCGCCACACCGCCGACTTCGAGATGATCGGCAACGGCGGCTTCGCGCCGCTGGCCGGCTTCCAGGGCTCTGCCGACTGGCAGCGCGTTTGCGACGAGATGCGCACCGCCGCCGGCGACTACTGGCCGATTCCGATCACGCTGGCGACCGACCTCGAGTGCGAGGTCGGCGACGTCGTCGCCCTCTCCAGCGACGAAGGCAAGCCGCTGGGTCGGATTCGCGTCGAGGAGATCTTCGAGCGCGACGTGCGCGAGGAGGCGGAGAAGGTCTACGGCACGACCGACGAGGAGCACCCCGGCGTTGCCGCGATCTACGAGGAGGGCAGCCGTTGCATCGCCGGTCCGATCGAGGTCGACGCGCTGCCGGACCACGAGGAGGCGTTCATGCGCCGCTACCTCACTCCTGCGCAGACCAAGGAAGAGTTCGAGCGCCGCGGCTGGAAGCGGATCGTCGCCTTCCAGACGCGCAACCCGATCCACCGCGCCCACGAGTACCTGACCAAGGCGGCGCTGGAGACCTGCGATGGCCTCTTCATCCACCCGCTGATCGGCAAGACCAAGGCGGGCGACATCCCCGCCGACGTGCGGATGCGCTGCTACGAGGTGCTGATGGAGAAGTACTACCCGCAGGACCGGGTGATGCTCGGCGTGAAGCCGGCGAAGATGCACTACGCCGGCCCGCGCGAGGCGGTGCTGCACGCGATCGTCCGCCGCAACTACGGCGCCACGCACTTCATCGTCGGCCGTGACCACGCCGGTGCCGGCGACTACTACGGCACCTACGACGCGCAGAAGATCTTCGACACGATCGACATCGACGAGCTCGGGATCGAGCCGCTGATGTTCGAGCACACCTTCTGGTGCAACGAGTGCGAGGGGCTTGCTTCGAACAAGACCTGCCCGCATGACCAAGAGGCGCACCTGTTCCTCTCCGGGACGAAGGTCCGCGAGATGCTCGGCAACGGCGAAAGGCCGCCGCACGAGTTCTCGCGCGACGAGGTCGCCGACATCCTGATCGACGCTTACAAGGAGGACTGAAAGAGCATGGCTGGCGAGAAGGGGTTCACCCTCTGGTTCACCGGGCTGTCCGGTGCCGGCAAGACGACGATTTCACGGCTGCTGGAGGGGCACCTGCGCGAGCGCGGCTCGAAGCTGGAGATCCTCGACGGCGACGTCGTGCGCGAAAACCTCTCCAAGGGGCTCGGCTTCTCGAAGGAGGATCGCGATACGAATATTCGCCGGATCGCCTTCGTCGCCGACCTGCTGAGCCGCAACGGCGTGCCGGTGATCACCGCGGCGATCTCTCCCTATGCGGCGATCCGCGCCGAGGCGCGCGAGCTGATGGGCGAGCGCTTCATCGAGGTCTACGCCAAGGCTACGGTCGAGACCTGCACCGAGCGCGACGTCAAGGGCCTCTACGCGAAGGCGCTGGCCGGCGAGATCAAGGAATTTACCGGAGTGTCGGATCCCTACGAGGCGCCGGAGAACCCCGAGGTCGTTTGCGACACCGAAAGCGAAACGGCCGAGGAGTCGGCGCAGAAGCTGATCGAGTACCTCGAGTCGCGGGAGCTGATCCCGGCGACCGCGGTCGTTGCTTAGACCGCCCAGATGTGTTGGGGAGGGGACGGTGGTCCTCTCCCCTGACAAAGCCGCGCTAATTAGCGCGGCTTTTTGAGTATCCGTCAGTTGAGAGGACCACCGTCCCCTCCCCACCCGTTTCCGGTGCGCTTTATGCGGTCTATGACCGCATAAAGCGCACCGGAAGCTCTATGGCCTCGGTGGCACGGTTGGTTCGGCGAGGCCGTAGGTGTCGTAGGCGCCGAACTTCGAGAAGGTCTTGTGGGTCGGGCCGTGGTAGTCGGACGAGGCGGTGGGGATGAGATTGAGCTCCTCGCAGAGCTCCAGCAGGTGTTCCGTCTGCTCCTTCGAGTGGGTCGGGTAGAAGGCCTCGACGCCGTCGGCGCCGAGCGAGCGGATCAGGTCGTCGACCTCGTGGCGGGCGTCGATGTCCCAGTAGGGGTGGGCGACGACGGCGACGCCGCCGGCCTCGTGGATCAGCTCGATCGCCTGCTCGGCGGTCGGCCAGCGGCGGGGGACGAAAGCCTTGGCGCCGGGAACGAGGTACTCCTCGAAGAAGGGGCCGAGGTCGCCGCTCGCGCCGGCGGCGCGAGCGATATGGGGACGGCCGATCGAGAGCGCGTCGCCCGCCTCGTGCACGGCGTCCTCGAGGTGCAGGTCGAAGCCCTCGCCGCGCAGCTTCTCGACGATCTCGCCGGCTCGCGTCACCCGCTCGTGCTGCGCCCGCTCGCAGGCCGGCGCGATCTTCCCCAGGTCGACCCAGTAGCCGCATACATGCAGGTCTTCGGCGTACTCGTGCACGCACGACATCTCGATCGCCGGCACCAGCTCGACGCCGAGCTTCTCCGCCGCCCCCATCGCCTCCGCGACCCCGGCAATGGCGTCATGGTCTGAGAGAGCCAACGTCGTAACGCCAGCTTTCGCAGCTTCCTCGACGACCTGCGCCGGAGCAAGCTGCCCGTCGGAGACCGTCGAATGCGACTGAAGCTCGATAAGCATGGAGCCGGAGAAGCTATTGCAACGCGGGCGGGCGCAGCGGCGCACCCCAGCTCTTCGGTCCTTGGGTCGCGGGGCGCTTATCGAGCCTGAGAAGGGTGGTGGGGCGTCCCCTCAACTGACGGATACTCAAAGTGCCGCGCTAATTAGCGCGGCACTTGTCAGGGGAGGGGACGCCCCACCACCCCGCCCCTCCCATGGCTAGACTGCGCCGCCGTGTTCCAGAAGGTCCTCATTGCGAACAGGGGGGAGATCGCGATTCGGGTTGCCCGCACCCTCAAGGAGATGGGCATCGCCTCGGTCGCCGTCTACTCCGAGATCGACCGCGACGCGCCGCACGTGCGCGAGGCCGACGAGGCTTTCCTGATCGGCCCGGCGGTGCCCGCCGAGAGCTACCTGAACGTCCTCAAGATCATCGACACGGCCAAGGAGGCGGGCGCGGAAGCGATCCATCCCGGCTATGGCTTCCTCGCCGAGAACGCCGACTTCGCCCGTGCCTGCGCCGAGGCCGGCATCGTCTTCATCGGGCCGCCTCCCGAGGCGATCGAAGCGATGGGTTCGAAGACGCGCGCCCGCGAGATCATGGCCGAAGCCGGCGTGCCCATCGTTCCCGGCGCGACCGAGCCGGCGGCTGACTTGGACGCTGCGCGCAAGCAGGCCGAGGAAGCTGGCTACCCGGTCGCCTGCAAGGCGGCGGGCGGCGGTGGTGGCAAGGGCTTCCGCGTGGCGATGACCCCCGACGACCTCGAGGAGGCGTTCGAGGGGGCGGCCCGCGAAGGCGAGAAGTTCTTCTCCGATTCGCGCGTCTACGTCGAGCGCTACCTGGAAGACCCGCGCCACGTCGAGGTCCAGGTCCTGGCCGACGGCCAGGGCAACGTGATCCACATCGGCGAGCGCGACTGCTCGGTTCAGCGCCGCCACCAGAAGGTGATCGAGGAGGCGCCGGGGCCGCACGTCGATGCCGAGATGCGCGAGCGGATCGGCAAGATCGCCACCGATGCGGCGACGGCGGTCGGCTACTGCGGCGCCGGCACGGTCGAGGGCATGCAGGTCGGCGAGGAGTACTTCTTCCTCGAGATGAACACGCGGGTGCAGGTCGAGCACTGCGTGACCGAGATGGTCAGCGGCATCGACATCGTCCGCGAGCAGGTGCTCGTCGCGGCCGGCGAGCCGCTTTCCGTCGCGCAGGAGGACATCGACCTGCGCGGCTGGGCGATCGAGTGCCGGATCAACGCCGAGGCTGCGCACAAGAAGTTCGCCCCCGCCCCGGGTGCCATAACGACTTACCGCGAGCCGGCTGGACCCGGCGTACGCGTCGATTCAGGCGTCGGGGCCGGCTCCGAGGTGACGCCTATGTACGACCCGATGGTCGCCAAGCTGATCGTCTGGGACGTCGATCGCGAGCACGCGACGCGCCGCATGTTGCGCGCCCTCGACGAGTACGAGATCGGCGCCCTGACGACCCTGATCCCCTTCCACAAGGCACTGCTCGCCACCGAGCAGTGGGCGAAGGGGGAGACCTGCCGCGACCTGATGGAGGATCGCGACTGGCTCAAGTCGACCGCTCCGGAGGCGGCGGCTCCCGCCCCCGCCGAGGAGGAGAAACCGGAGCAGGTTGAGCGCGACTACAAGGTGGAGGTCTCAGGCAAGCTCTTCGACGTGAAGGTGATCGGCGACGCCGTCGCCGGCGCCGCGGCGGCCGGGGTCGCCGGTGGCAAGCGTCCGCCGAAGCGCGAGCGCAAAGGCGGCGGCGCGGCTAGCGCCTCCAGCGAGGCGCTGCCCTCGCCCCTGCAGGGCACGGTGCTCAAGGTCGCGGTCGAGCAGGGGGCCGAGGTCGCCGAGGGCGACCTGATCTGCGTGATCGAGGCGATGAAGATGGAGAACGAGATCGTCGCCCACCGCGCGGGCAAGGTGACGGAGCTGAAGGTCTCCGAGGGCGCTGCTGTCTCCAGCGGCGACACGCTAGCGGTCATCAAGTAAACGCTTCTCCGGTGGGTGGCGTCGTAGAGGGGACTGCCCCCGAGGACGCTTTAGCGACCGCAGGGGGCGGTGGGTCCCCTGCGGCGACAGGACCCGCCGGCCAAGCGCTACTGATGCTGCCGCTGGCGTTCGCGCCGTTCCTTCTTCTTCTGGCGGATCAGCTGCTGCCGTTCCTTGCGAGTTAGCGGAATCCGCGCCGCTTCCACGCTGCAGCCCTTGCCGACGCAGTCCTCGAGGCGTTCGGTCAGTTCGTGGTGGAGGAAATTGCGGATCGGGAAGTAGTTGGGCTTGCGGACGAGGTTGTTGAGCTCGTAGGGGTCCTTTTCCAGGTCGTACAGCTCCTTCTCGCCGTCCGGCCAGGCGATGTACTTGTAGGGACCGAGTCGAATTCCCTCGTAGTCTTTCGGCGGCGCCAGGATCGAGGCGGTCGCCGAGCCGCTGGCTTGGGCGCTGGATCCACTGCTCTGATCCTCCGGTTCGGCGATCGCGCCGGCCCCTTCGACGTCGGCGGTCTCGACGAAGGACTCGAAGAGGTAGGGACGCAGCGTGCGCAGCGAAGGATCGCCGAAGAACGGCACCAGCGAGCGCCCGTCGACGCTCTTGTCGGCTTCGGCGTGAGCGAGTTGCAGGACGGTCGGGGCGACGTCGATGTTGCCGGCGATCTCGCTGGATTTCGTGTTGGGCCGGATCCCGGGGCCGCGGATCAAGAAGGGGACGTGGGTGGCCGGCTCGTAGGCAAGGAACTTGCCGCCGAGCAGTCGGTGCTCGCCGAAGAAGAAGCCGTTGTCGGAGGTGAAGATGACGTAGGTGTTGCGCAGGCGATGCAGCGACCCCAGCGTGTTGATGATTTCCCGCACCCCGTCGTCGACGCCGCGCAGCGCCTCGAGCTGCTTGTCCCAGTAGACGCGGTAGGTGTGGATGTCGTTGAGGGAGAGGTAGGGGGCTTCGCGGATGAAGCGCGGCTTGTCGCCGACGTTGCCCTCGTCGAAACCCTGCGAGCGACGATGGGGCGGCGGCGCGCCGTCGAACCAGCCGTACTCGCGCGGCGCCGGCTCGGGTCCCGCCGGATGGCGGAAGTCGCCGTGGGGCGCCGTGTAGTCGAGCTGCAGGTAGAAGGGCTTGTCGGGCGGGGTTCCCGCCAGCTCGGCGTCGGCGATGTTGGTCAGCGTGTCGCTCTCGTAGTAGCAGGGCAGGCCGTTGGCGGGAGCGAAGGGACAGCCCGGGTCGTCGCGCACGCCGTACTCGCGGGTTTCCCAGCTGCCGGAGTCGCCGAAGGGGCCGTCGATCTGGCCGTTGTCGTTGAGTTCGTAGCCGTAGTAGTAGTGGGTGGAGTCAGCCTTGAGCACGGTGTGCCAGGCGTTCCAGCCAGGTGGTATTTCGGTCCCGCTCGAATACGGTTCTTCGCCGTAGCCGTTGAGGAACTTGCCGACGTGGATCGTCCGGTAGCCGGCCCGTTGCAGCCAGACCGCCAGATTGTGTTTGTAGGCACCGCGGAAGGAGAAGCCGAAGTAGCCGCCGTTGGGCTGGATGTTGCCCTTGACCCCGGTGTTGTGCGCGTAGCGGCCGGTGAGCAGGCTGACCCGCGAGGGGCAGCAGAGCGGGTACGAGACGTAGTAGTCGTTGAAGGTCATGCCGCGCTTGGCGATCAGGTCGAGCGTGTTTGGCATCGCCCGGATCGCCGGTTGGCGGAAGGTCGCGTAGAGCCCGTCGTAGGTCTGGTCGTCGGTCTGGATGACTACGAAGCTGGGCCGTTGGGCGCCCGCCGCCGTGGCGCCGGTGCCGCCCACGGCGAGGCCGAGGGCGCAGAGCAGCGCGAGCACGGCGCTCGTCGACGCCAAGAGCGCGCGGCGAGAGGGCCTGATGTGATCGGCATGGTGCATCCGTAAGTAGTAGCCGGGGCTACCTGGCCGTAAACCGGCGCCTCCGGCGAAGTTTCGAACGCTAGAAGAAGCTCAGGACGCGCCGAGCTTTTTGACCGCGTCACGGAAGGTTTTGACGGTCGCGCTTGGGGCTTTGCGGCCGTCGAGCTTCTCGCCGTGGCGGTTGACCCAGATCACGGGCACTTTCATTTTCAGCAGCGGGGCGACCTCGTTGGCGTAGCTGCAGCCGATATGGACCCAGCCTTTCTTGCCGCCGATCCGCCGCGCCGCCTCTTTGAAGTGGACCGGGTCGGGCTTGTAGCTGCGCACCTGCTGGGCGGTCACCACGAGGTCGAGTTCGGTGCGCAGGTGACGCCGCGAGATGCCGAGCAGTTTGTCGTCAATGTTGGAGACGATGCCGATCTCGTAGCGTTTTCCGAGCCGGTCCATCGCTGCGTTGGCCTCGCGGAACGGCAGCCAGTAGGCGACGCTGTCGGGGAGGAACTGGGCGCGCGAGGGCTCGACCTCCCAGCCCAGCTCGCCGGCCACCTTGACGATCGTCCGTCGCAGCACCTCGGCGTAGAGCTCGTAGGAGCCGGCCATGATTTCGGCCTGCACTTCCATGAAGCGGGCGAGGAATGGACCCTCGTCGAAGCTGAAACCATCCTTCTCGGCCTCTTTCTTACAGGCCTCGACGATGCCTTTCTCCCAGTCGATCAGGGTCCCGTAGCAGTCGGTGGTCACCCACTGAATGGTTTTGAGTGCGGGGAGCGGCATGGCGGCGGCGCATGTTATGCGAACGGGCGGCCCGGGCGGCGTCCCGCTTGCCGAGTGGAGTAGGCTGCCGGCCCGCGCCAGCGCGGCGCGCCTGATCCACCATGGACCTCCTCGAGTACCAGGGCAAGCAGCTTTTCGCCAAGCACGGCATCGCCGTGCCGAGCGGCGAGGTCGCCGCGACCGTCGAGGAGGCGGTGGCCGCCGCGGAGCGGATCGGCTACCCCTGCGCGATCAAGGCGCAGGTGCTGATCGGCGGCCGCGGCAAGGCCGGCGGGATCAAGATCGCCAAGGACGCCGAGGAGGCGCGCGCCCACGCCGCGGCGATCATCGGCATGGACATCTTCGGGCCGCGCGGCGAGGGCCCCTTCCGCGTCGAGCAGGTCTGGATCGAGGCCGGCTCGGACATCGCCTCCGAGTACTACGCCTCGGTGATCCTCGACCGCGGCGAGAAGAAGCTGCTGGCCATGGTCTCGGCCAAGGGCGGGATGGACATCGAGGCGGTCGCCGAGGAGGACCCCGAGGCGCTGGTCAAGCGGCACATCGACCCGGCGAAGCCGTTCAACGCGGCCGAGGCGCGGCCGATCGTCGACCAGGCCGGGCTCGACGAGGACGTGCGCGACGCGGCGGCCGAGGTGCTGGCAAAGCTGGCCGAGGTCGCGGCGGAGGAGGACGCGACGCTGATCGAGGTCAACCCACTGATCGTCACCGCGGGCCGCGACGTGGTCGCGCTCGACGCCAAGGTGACGATCGACGGCAACGCGGTCTTCCGCCACCAGGAGCTGGCCGAGGTCGCCGACACGGCTGACGACCCGCAGGAGGCGATGGCGAAGGAGAAGGGCCTCACCTACGTCAAGCTCGACGGCAACGTCGGAATCCTCGCCAACGGCGCCGGGCTCTGCATGTCGACGCTCGACGTCGTCGCCCAGGCGGGCGGCCGTCCGGCCAACTTCCTCGACGCCGGCGGCGGCTCGAAGGCTGAGGCGATCGTCGACGCGCTGACCGTGATCACCTCCGACGAGAAGGTGACGGCGATCCTCTTCAACATCTTCGGCGGCATCACCCGCTGCGACGAGATCGCCAAGGGCATCGTCACCGCGTCCAGCCAGATCGACCTCGGGGTACCGCTGGTCGTGCGCCTCGACGGCACCAACTCCGAGGAGGGGCTGCGCATCCTCGCCGAGGCGCAGCTGCCGAACCTGCACCAGGAGACGACGATGCTCGACGCGGCGCGCCGCGTCGTCGAGCTGGCGGGGACGAGCGCCTGATGTCGATCGTCGTTGACAAGGGGACCAAGCTGGTCGTCTCCGGTCTGACCGGCCGCGAGGGTTCCTTCCACGGCCTACGCAACCGCGCCTACGGGACCGACCTCGTCGCAGGCGTCACGCCAGGAAAGGGCGGTCAGGACGTCGAGGGCGTGCCCGTCTTCGACAAGATCTCCGAAGCCGTCTCCGAGGCCGGCGCCAACACCTCGATGATCTTCGTGCCGGCGCGCTTCGCCGCGCCGGCGATCGACGAGGCGATCGAGTCCGGAGTCGAGACGGTGATCGCGATCACCGAGGGGATTCCGGTGCTCGACATGCTGAAGACCTACTGGAAGGCGAAGGAGGCCGGGGTGCGGCTGATCGGCCCGAACTGCCCAGGCGTGCTCTCGCCGGGCAAGGCCAACGTCGGCATCATCCCCGCCCAGTTCTTCGACCCGGGCAAGATCGGCGTCGTCTCCAAGTCGGGCACGCTGACCTACCAGATCGGCAACGAGCTGAAGCAGGCGGGCGAGGGCAACTCCTCGATCGTCGGCATCGGCGGCGACCCGATCATCGGCTCCGACTTCATCGACATCCTGACGCTGTACGAGGCCGACCCGGAGACCGAGCTGATCGTGATGGTCGGCGAGATCGGCGGCGACGCCGAGGAGCGGGCGGCCGAGTTCATCGCCGCCGAGATCTCCAAGCCGGTGGTTGCCTACATCGCCGGTTTCACCGCGCCGCCCGGCAAGCAGATGGGCCATGCCGGGGCGATCATCTCCGGCTCCTCCGGCACGGCGCAGGCGAAGAAGGACGCTCTCGAAGCGAAGGGCGTGCGGGTCGGCGAAAGCCCGACCGAGACGGCGAAGATCGCCGTCGAAGTGCTGCGGGCCTCCAGCTAGCCGGTCGGGTAGACGGGCTCGGGTCGCAGCCGCAGGCCGCGGACGACTTCCTTCATGCCGCGCAGGGAGTTGTAGGGCCCGTAGGGGACCTGCCCGCAATGAGGGCAGCTGACGAAGTTGACCGCGGTCACGGTGCCGTGGAGGTAGGCGAAGGCGAAGAAGAGGCTCGGCGGACGATCGGGGCAGACGTCGAAGTCGCGCCCCTGGGCGGCGAAGACCCGGGCGTGTCCGCCGGGGATCTCGAGCTCGATCGACTCGGTGCAGCGCCAGGTCCGCATGATGCGGCTGCCCGGGGTCTGGAGGAAGCGCTTCCATCCCCTGCTGGTCCACGAGTTGAGGTAGACGTTCTTGGAGTAGCGGAGGTTCAGCTTCTGCCGCGGCAATGCGTAAGGCCGAGGCGGGGCTTCGCCGCTTTCCAGGCGGGCCACCGGCAGCCCATGGCCCGGATCGAAGTTCCGGCCCAGCCAGTAGATCGGGAAGGTGAGGGCCGGGTCGTCGAGGAAGACTTCGCTCGTGTCGCGTTCGGAGCGCTTGTAGGGAGTCGGGCTTTCGATGTGGGTCTGCTGGCGTTGAGCGAGTTGTTCGACGATCCGGTCGCTGGCTTCGAGAGTGCCGGCGGAGGCGAATACAACCGCCAGGGCCTGTCCGGACCGCCAGACCAGGAATGAGCCGAGATGGCCGTTGCGGAAGAAGCGAGGCACGTGCTTCCAGTGGAAGAGCCGGGTTGCGTCGCCGATCGTCGCGACGGGCGTGACCTCCTGCAACCTTTCGTCTTCGACGAGCGCGTTCAGGATGTTGCCTGAGACCGCGAAGCCCGCTTCGGCCGCTTCGAGGCTACCCGCGTCGAGCGCTCCGGTGCCGACGACGGGGGGGCTCGCCGCGCCCGGCACGCGGTAGGCGCGCAGGTAGATGCCCCAGCAGCCTTTTGGCGAAAACCGTCGGACGAAGCGGGTGACCGCGGGTGTGGATTTGAACGGCCGGATCGGTTTGCAGGAGAATTCGCCCCCCGAAAACCCCTCGAAATAGGGGAGGAAGTAGCCATGCGGCAGGTCGTGCAGTCGCAGCACCATCCGTTCCGCCGGGTCTTCGGGCGAACGGGGCGCGGCGCTAGCGCCCTGCAGCAGTCCGAAAGCCGCAATTGCCCCCAGGAGCGGGATCGCCGCGAGAAGCAGCGCTCGCTTGCATACGCCCCCCAAAGCCCCCGCCATCGGCGCGAGTATAGGTGCGGGTGCTCTTCCGGTGCGACTTATGCCACCCATGGCCACATAAGTCGCACCGGAACAACTTCGATCGGAATCGAAGAGCGCTGCCCGTTGCTAGGCTCGCTGGCGATGGCTGCAGACACGATTTCCTTCGCCCGTGGGGCGCCCAGCGCCGACATCCTGCCCAGGGAGGCGGTGCGGGACGCGGCCGCGATCGCGCTCGCCGAGGACTGGGAAAAGGCGCTCTCCTACGGCACGGGGATCGGGCACCCGGGCCTGTGTCAGTGGATCGCCGAGCGGCACGGCGGTCTCGACGCCGGCCAGGTGATGGTGGCCAATGGGTCGCTGGAGGCCGGCGCGATGCTCTTCGAGCACCTGCTGGAGCCGGGCGACCGGGTCGTCGTCGAGCAGCCGACCTACGATCGGACGCTGCTGATGCTGCAGCGGCTCGGCGTCGAGCTGGTGCCGGTGGAGCTGAAAGAGGACGGGCTCGACGTGGCCGGCTTGGAAGCCGCCCTGGCCGACGGGCCGCTGAAGCTCGCCCACGTCATCCCCAACTTCCACAACCCGGCCGGTTGCACCCTCTCCGCCGAGAAGCGCGTACGACTGGTCGAGCTCGCCGCCGAGCACGGCTTCTGGATCTTCGAGGACGATCCCTACCGCGAGCTGCCTTTCGAGGGCGAGGCGCTGCAGACGATGCTCTCGATCGACCGCGCCGGCCGCGTCGTCCACGCCTCCTCCTTCTCCAAGACGGTCAGCCCCGGTGTCCGCGTCGGCTACCTCGCCGGGCCGGCGGAGGAGATCGCCAAGCTCGCCAAGCGCGCCAACGAGACCTACATCTCACCCAACATGCTCGCCGAGTCGATCGTGCTTGAGCTCTGCCGGTCGGGTGGCCTCGACCGCAACATCGCCTTCGTCAAGGACGCCCTGCGGGCGCGACGCGACGCGCTCGTCGGCGCGCTGCGCGAGCAGATGCCCGAGGCCGAGTTCGTCGTCCCGGGCGGCGGATACTTCCTCTGGCTCGACCTCGCCGAGGGCACCGACACGACGGCGCTGCTCGCCGAGGCCAAGGGCGAGGGCGTCGCCTTCGTCGCCGGCCCCGACTTCATGATCGACGGGGGTGGCAACAGCCTGCGGCTCTCTTTCGCGAGCGTGCCGCCGGAGAAGATTCCCGAGGGCGTTGCGCGGATCGCGCGAGCGCTGGAGCGGGTTCGCGCCGGCTCTCCCGCCTGAGAACTGGACGGAAATTTCGCACCATTGGCCCGGATTCCGTCTAGGATTCCGGGGTCAATCGAGCGGAGGCGGAGTCGTGACGAAGCAGTGGAGGACGAAAACCAGGCTGGCGATCCTTGCCACGGCAACCAGCGCATGCTTCCTTCTGCCCTCCAGCGCGGGGGCCGCGCCGCAGGCACCCGTATGCCCCGGCCCGGCAGGTCCCGGCTCGGCACGCTGCCACGCCCACGTCGTCACCAACGCAAACGGCACCCCGCGGGCGGCGACCGCACCATCCGGCTACGGCCCGGCTCAGTTCCGCGGCGCCTACGGACTGCCCTCCGCAGCGGCGACGGCGCAGACGATCGCGATCGTCGACGCCTACGACGACCCGAACATCGCCAGCGACCTCAACGCCTACAGCGCTCAGTTCGGCCTGCCGCAGTGCAACAGCGCCAATCCGTGTTTCAAGAAGGTCAACCAGAGCGGCAGCGCGAGCGGACCCTTCCCGCGCACCGACGCGGGCTGGTCGCTCGAGATCGCACTCGACGTCGAGGTCGCCCACGCGATCTGTCCGAACTGCAAGATCCTCCTCGTCGAGGCGAGTTCGAACAGCCTCAGCAACCTCGCCGCGGCCGTCAACACCGCGGCCAAACTGGGAGCCAACGAGATCTCCAACAGCTACGGTGGCTCCGAGTTCTCGAGCGAGGTCAACGCAACCTATTCGTCGCCGTACAACCAGCCCGGCATTGCGGTCACCGTGGCTTCGGGCGACAACGGCTACGGGTCCTTCGGCTTCCCGGCCGCCTCGCCCAACGTGATCACGGTCGGCGGCACGACGCTGACGCTCGGCGCCGGCAACACCTACGGCAGCGAGAGCGTCTGGAGCGGAGCTGGGAGCGGCTGTAGCCTCTACTTCGGGGCACCCGCTTGGCAGAGCTTCCTCAGCGCCTGCGCGGGCAAGCGCGGCACGGCCGACGTCGCCGCCGATGCCAACCCGAACACCGGCGCGGCGGTCTATAACACGGTCAGGTACCAGGGCCGTGCGGGCTGGTTCCGGGTCGGCGGCACGAGTCTCTCCTCGCCGCTTGTCGCCGCGGTCTACGCGCTCGCCGGTGGCCTGCCGAGCGGGACGACGGCGGCATCCGGCCTCTACGGGCACCTCGGCGACTCGACCGTGCTGCACGACGTGACCAGCGGCTCCAACGCGACGACCTGCGCGACGATCATGTGCAAAGGCGCGGCCGGCTACGACGGGCCGACCGGCGTAGGTACGCCGAAGGGTCTAGGGGCGTTTTAGACGGCGAAAATCGAGGCTGGCAAGGACGCAGGGAGGCCGACAAAGGGAGCGCACAGACAGTGCGTGACCCGCAGGCGGCCGACTGAGGACGAAGCCAGGCGACGATTTGCAGCCGTCTAACGGCCGTAGCGGTCCGAGGAGAGCACCAGCTGCTCCGGAATCGTCGCCCGCGGCGGCGGGGCTGGGTCGGCGCGCACCGAGACCGTCTCGGCGACGCTGCGCGAGACGCGGTGGGATCTCTCGGCTGAGGCGATCGTGACGCCGTCCTCGCCGGAGCTCTCGACCGAACCCTCGAGCCCCGGGTGCAGGCCGGCGTCCTTCAGGTAGTGGAGCAGCTCCTCGGCCTCGTTCTCAAAGCGCAGCACGGTGACCTTGGCGCCCGGCTCGACGTCGGCCAAGAGCGCGCCTTGCTCGCGGGCGCCCTCGACGATCGGGTGGCCGTGGGGGCAGGTGGTCGCGTCGCCGATCGCTGCCCGCATGCGCTCCTCGAGCACCGGCGACATCGCGTGCTCGATCCGCTCCGCCTCCTCGTGCACCTCGTCCCAGGGGATGCCGAGCACGTCGGTCAGGAAGCGCTCGATCATGCGGTGGCGGCGGACGATGTGGCTGGCGTGCTCGCGCCCGGACGGCGTGAAGTCGAGCGACTTGTCGGGCCTGCGCTCGACGTAGCCGTCGTCGACGAGGCGGCCGATCATCTCGTGCACGGTCGGCGGCGAGAGCTGCATCGCGCGGGCGATGTTGGCGCCGGTCATCGGCAGCCCGGCCTCCTCGAGCCAGAACATGATCTCCAGGTACTCCTGCTCGGCGACGGTTGCCTGCTCCATCGGCCCGATACTACTTGTCGCTCAGCGGCGCTCGACCAGGGTCGAGACGACCGCTTCGTAGAAGCCGTCGCCCATCGCCCCCTCGGTGACGGTGACGTTGTCCCAGGCGGGCAGCGCGGCACGCAGGCCGGGATCGCGCTCGGGCCCGTTGGCGACGACGAAGAAGCGGCCGACCGTGGCGGCGACCTCGAGATCCTCGACTGAGTCGCCGACGCCGATGCACTCGGCCGGGTTGTAGCCGCGGGCGCGGGCGTGGGCGGCGACGGCGCCTGCCTTGCTGACCAGCTTCGGCACCAGGTGATAGGCGTGTGTCGGCCCGTCGACGGCGGGCATCTCGCGGCCGATCGCGCCGTTGTCGAGCAGGCGCAGGTCGTCGTGGCCCTCGGCCTCGAGCATCCGGTTGGCCTCCTCGACGTCGACCTTGCCGCGAAAGAGGTGGGAGAGGACGCGGCCGCTGTGCCAGGGGGCGTGGTACTCGAGCCGCCCCTCGAAGCGCTCGAAGAGCATCTTCGGGATGCCCCGCTGCTCGATCTTCTCGTAGACGGTGCCGTCCTCGTCGGGGACGAGGTCGCCGGTCAGCAGCGTCGTCTCGCCGTCGATCGCGAAGGCGCAGCCAGCCTCGTAGATGTAGGAGGACTGGCCCATCAGGCGGGCGCACTCGTGCACCTGCGGCTCGCGGCGGCCGGACATGATCACGACCTCGACCCCCGCCCGCTGGCAAGCCTCCAACCCGCGCGCCTGGGCCAACGAGAAGCCGCCCTCGGCGTCGCGGAAGAGCGAGCTGCCCTTGCCGAGCAGGGTGCCGTCGAGGTCGGTGTAGACGCAACTCAGTGGCATGGTGCGGGCGTTACGGTAGCCGTCATGAGCGCGGAGCGACCGACGCGTCGCAATCTGATTCTTCGCGAGGGAGCGAAGCGCGATTCTGTATGCATCTGGCGGCGGGACGACGCCCAGCCGATCGGCGCCGGGATCGTCAACGTGACCGCCAACTCGATGTTCGAGGGGGCGCGCAGTGGGACCCCCGAGCAGGCGATCGCCGACGGCAGGTCGCTGGTCGAGGCGGGCTTCGACATGCTCGACGTCGGCGCCGTGGCGGCGCGCAGCGGGCCGCCGGTGGCGGCTGAGGTCGAGGCGGCGGCGCTGGTTCCCACCATCGAAGGACTGTTCGATGCGGGTGTGCCGGTCTCGGCCGACACTTTCTCGGTCGAGGTCGCGCGGGCGGCGCTGGAAGCCGGCGCGGTTGCGATCAACGACATCTCGGGCGGTTCGCCGGAGATGTTCGAGCTGGTTGCCGAAACGGGCTGTGGCTACGTCCTCATGCACATCGAGGGGCCGCCGCGGGTCGACCGGCCCGCGCCTGAGTACGGCGACGTCGTCGAGCACCTGAAAGCGTGGCTGGGGGGGAGAGTCGAGCAGGCCGTGGGCCTTGGGGTAAGCGAGGAGCAGATCGCGATCGACCCCGGACTCGACTTCGACCTGACCACCGAGCAGAACCTGGAGATCCTGCGACGGCTGCCCGAGCTGCGCTCGCTCGGACTGCCGCTCTACGTCTCGCTCTCACGCAAGGACTTCGTCGGCGCTGTTCTCGCCGGTTCCTGGGAGGAGCGCTGGCCGGCGGGCGAGCGCGAGTGGGGCACGGTCGCGGCGGTCGTCCTGGCCGTGCGCGGCGGCGCCGACGTGCTCCGCATCCACGACCGCAGCTCGCTGCAGGCGGTGCGGGTGGCTGGGGCGCTCGCCTGATGGCGCGCTCGCTGCTGGAGACGCCGTGGGCGGTGGCCCTGGATCCCGCCCGACGGGACGGGCGGATCGTCGCCGAGAGCAGCGAGTCGAAGCGCGAGTCGAAGCGCGTGCCGCTGCCGCGCTCGCTCGATGCCGCCCTGGCCGAGCGCCTGCGCGCCAACGGAGTCGAGCGCCTCTATTCGCACCAGCTCGCGGCGATGAAGGCGGCGGCGTCCTCGAACCTGGTGATCACCAGCGGCACGGCCTCGGGCAAGAGCCTCGCCTTCAACCTGCCGGTCCTCGACGGGATTGCCGCCGATTCCAAGCGCCGTGCCCTCTACCTCTACCCGACCAAGGCCCTCGCCCAGGACCAGGCGCGCAAGCTCGCCGCGCTGCGGCCACCCGGCCTGCGTGAGGCGATCTACGACGGCGACACGCCGCGCGAGGAGCGTCCCGCGATCCGCCGCCGCAGCAACCTCGTCCTCACCAACCCGGACATGCTTCACGTCGGCGTGCTGCCCCACCACAAGAGCTGGGGGGACTTCATGGCCAACCTCGGCTGGGTCGTGGTCGACGAGGCGCACACCTACCGCGGCGTCTTCGGCTCGCACGTCGCCAACGTGCTGCGGCGGCTGCGCCGCATCGCCCGTGCCTACGGCTCCGAGCCGCGCTTCCTGCTCGCCTCGGCGACGATCGCCAACCCGGTCGAGCTGGCGGAGGAGCTGGTCGGGACGCCGTTCGAGCTGATCGACGACGACGGCGCCCCGCGCACCGGCCGCGAGATCGCGATGTGGAACCCGCCGCTGATCGACAAGGCGACCGGCACGCGCCGCTCGCCGCTGGGCGAGGCCGCCGACCTGCTCGCCGAGCTGGTCTCCCACGACGTGCGCACGATCTGCTTCCTCAAGAGCCGGCGCGGGATCGAGCTGATTCAGCGCTTCGCCCGGGAAGCGCTGGAGGCGCGGGGGAAGCCGGAGCTGGCGTCGCTGATCGCCCCCTACCGTGGCGGCTACACGCCGCAGCAGCGACGCGAGATCGAGGCGCGCCTCTCGGCCGGCGACCTGCGCGCGGTGGTCGCCACCGACGCGCTCGAGCTCGGCATCGACATCGGCGAGCTCGACGCGGCGATTTGCGTCACCTTCCCCGGCACGGTCGCCAGCCTGCGCCAGATGTGGGGCAGGGCGGGACGCCGGCGGCGCGGCCTCGCCGTCTACGTCGCCGGCCAGGACGCGCTCGACCAGTTCTTCTGCCGCCACCCGGACGAGTTCATAGAGCGGCCGGTGGAGGCGGCGATCCTCGACCACGCCAGCGAGCAGATCGCTTCCCGGCACATGGTGGCGGCGGCCTACGAGATGCCGCTGAGCGACGAGGACGCCGACGTCTTCGGGCCGCAGTGGCGCGAGCGGGCGGAGCGGCTCGTTGCGGCCGGGCAGCTGCGTCAGGCGGCCGGTCGGGTGATGCCGCGCAGCAGCGAGTTCGTCGCCTCGAAGATCGCCCTGCGCTCGGCCTCGGCCGACTCGGTGGCCGTGATCGAGCGGGATTCGGGCGAGATGCTCGGCCTGGTCGAGGCCGAGCGCGCCTTCACCACGATCCATCCGGGCGCGATCTACCTCCACCTCGGCCGCTCCTACGAGGTCGAGCAGCTCGACGTGGCGGGACGGCGGGCGGTCGTCTCCCGCTTCGAGGGCGACTGGTACACGCGGCCGAAGAAGGAGACCGAGATCTACATCGAGCGGGTGCGCGAGCAGCGCACGACCGCCGGCGTCGAGCTGCACTTCGGCGAGGTCTCGGTGAGCGAGCAGGTGATCGCCTACCAGCGCGTCTCGATCGCCGATCAGGAGCCCTTCGACGTCGTCTCTCTGGAGCTGCCCGAGCAGCAGTTCGTCACCCAGGCGCTCTGGTATGTGTTGCCCGAGCGGCTCAGCGGGGCGCTGCCGCCCGACGTCCTGCTCGGCGCCCTGCACGCGACCGAGCACGGGCAGATCGCGGTGCTGCCGCTGATCGCGATGTGCGACCGCTGGGACATCGGCGGCCTCTCGACCAACGTCCACTTCCAGACCGGCCGCTCGACGATCTTCATCTACGACGGCCACCCGGGCGGGGTTGGGATCACGCTGCGCGGTTACGAGCAGTTCGAGCGCCTGCTCAGCGACGCCGAGCGGCTGATCGCCGAGTGCCCCTGCGAGTCGGGCTGCCCCTCCTGCGTGCAGAGCCCCAAGTGCGGCAACCTCAACGAGCCGCTGCACAAGCAGGGGGCTCTGGAGCTGATGCGGGCTATGAGGGGGGAGCAGTGACGGGAGGGGGTGGCCCTCGGCGTCACGAACAGCATGGAGGTTCCGCCGAGGCCCACCCCCTCCCGTCCGGGCGCCTGCGTCAAGTGGCCGTCATCGGCTCCAGTCGCGCGGAGCTTGGTTCGGAGCTGGCGCGGCTCGGCGAGGAGGTGGGCCGGCTACTTGCCGGGGAGGGTGTGACCCTCGTCTGCGGCGGGCTGACCGGGGTGATGGAGGCGGCCTGCCGCGGTGCGACCGAGGCGGGTGGGGTGGCGATCGGGATCGTTCCGGGCGACTCGGTGCGCGAAGCGAACCCTTATTGCACGCATGTCGTCGCCACGGGGATCGGCCACGCCCGCAACCTCGCCGTCGTTTCCTCCGGCGACGCGGTGATCGCGATCGGCGGCGAGTGGGGGACGCTCTCGGAGATCGGCTTCGCCCGCGCGCTTGGGCGTCCCGTCATCGCCCTGCGCAGCTGGACACTGAGCGGCCGCGAGGCGATGGAGGACGCCCCCGGCGTGCTGCTCGCCGAGTCGCCGCGCGAGAGCGTCGATCTCGCCCTCGACGCTCTATGAGCGGATCGTCACCCGTCCTCTGCCGGTCGTAACGCATTTCCCTTGGTATGCATTGGAAACGCGTTACGACCGTTCCAAAGTTGCCGAAGAGCAAGGATCGCGAAGGCGTGGGACCAGGCGAGTGGGGTGGTTGAGGTCGGAATTCCGGTGTGGGCGTCGACCCGCTCGGGCAGGAGGCCGGACGGTGTCTCGTCGCGGCGCAGCGCGGCCATGAGCTTCAGTGCCGCTCGTCGCTCGCCCAGGGCAGCGAGACTCCAGGCTGTCCATGCGGTCGGTGCCGTCCACGGGTCGTTGCCTCCACTCCAGTCTTCGGACGGGACGATCCCGTAGCGGCCGCTTGCGGCGGCAACTCGCAGCAGGGTGTGACGCGCCAGCGGATAGAGGGTCGGGACTTGGAAGGGACGAACCGCCCAGGCGGCAGCGGAGTCGATCCCTGACTCAGGATCGTGCGCTTTCCGCACGAGCGCCCCAGCCGCTCCAAAATCTCTCCGAATCTCCTCGGCCGCCGCAATCGCGTTCCCCAGGTAATCGCTCGCCTCCCCCTCCTGATAGTCCGCGCGTTCGCGCCACGGCTGGGCAGCAACTCGGATGTCAAGGCCAACGGCCTCTGCCGCAGCGTCGACCCACCCTGCCGCATCTCCCTGCGCTGCCCGTCCCTCAACAGGCGTCCCGTCTTCACGGAAGCGCGCTGCCGCACCAAGATCTAGCCCGAGCAGAAAGCGGACGACCTGCCTCGCCTCGCCGCGATACCCCGCCGAGGCGAGCGCCATCGCCACCGCGCCCGCGTCCCTGGGCCAGACGTATTCCCAGCCATCGCGCCGGCCCGCCACGACCGCCCCGGTCCGGGGATTCGTCATCGCCCGCAGGACGAGCAGCGAGCGCCGGTACATCCGCTGCGCCCAGGCCGGCGCTCCCGGCCCGAGCGGTCGCGCCCGCGCCAGCCACTGCGGATCGTTGGGCAGTCGAAACGATTCGTCTCGGGGCCCGCCCGACACGAGCACCGCCGCCACGACGCTCGTCACCGCCAGCACCAATGCTGCACGACCCCAGGCCATGCCCCAATCGAATCAGCCCCGTCGCCCCCCGGTCGCTAGCCTTCCTCTGCGCGCCCTCAGCCGCGCAATCCCCAGGCGAGGTAGCTCAGTTGGTAGAGCACACGACTGAAAATCGTGGTGTCGCCGGTTCGATTCCGGCCCTCGCCATCGCAATCGCATTCCAGAGCCAAAAGCGCCGCCCTCCAAGGCGGCGCTTTTGCGCTCAGGTAACGTGAGGTCGAGCCGAGTCGGGAGATCCGCCTATGACCCGCGTGGAGCTGGCTGGGGTCCTGGGGAGGATCCCCGACGAGTGGCAGTTGCTCTTCGAGTTACTGACGCGAATCAGCGAGGCGATCGGGTTGACCTGGGCCCTGGAGCTCGGGGATCTGATCGCCATGTTGGACCGCTTTGACGGGATGGGATGCCTTGTATCGCTAGGCCGCTTAGCTGATTTTCCACTGCCGGATCTTTCGGGCAAACCGCAAACGCCTGGGAAGCGTCGCCCGTGCCAACTCGTCCTCGAAAGTCTCAAGCTGCGATCGTAGCTTGGCAAGGCGTCCGAAGAGCTGGGCCATGTTCATCTCGGTGTCGGATTCGATGGCGGGCTCCTTCCACGCCTGATGAGCCTCGGCCCCAGCGGTCCTGCGAGCCACCTCCACTAGGTGTCCGTAGGCCTCCGCGATCCGTGCATCTCCGTCCGCGTTCAGGAGGACGCGGCAGGTCGCGATCTCGGCCTGTATCGCCGAGAACTCCTCCGAGAGTCTGATCCGCTCGGAGCTGCGCGCGCTCTCCTCACAGCGACGTCGCCTGATGCGAAACGGCATCTCGCCGTAGGCGATGACGGCCGCGAGCGCCCTGGAGTGAAGCTCACGCCTTCTCTGCCGCTCGGCCCGGTCGCCGTTGATCCAGAGGCCGAGCACGACCCCGAAGAGGCCAACTAGTGCGCTGATCGCGGCGATGGCGACCGGGGCGCTGATCGCACCCGTCACGATCATCGCCCACAACCTCGGCAGCTGGGGCAGTGGGCTTTGCGCGGGTGCTCGCCGGCCATCTCTGCCTTGGGCCACGGACTCCCGCTTCGGCATTCGGCCTCACAGTGGACGTGAATCTTGATGTGCTTGACCAGCTCTGCGATGCCGTCTCGAACGAGCCACCGTGCCTCGGGCGGCGCGCTCGGGTCCCACATGCAGAGCGATCCGTCCTTCCACCGATGGCGCAGGCACTCCGGCCCGTCAATGTGCACAACCGGGTTCGATCGAGCCGCCACGAAGTCGACTCGGACGAGCCGCCGCTCGTTGCTGGCCACCAAGTCGACTCCGAAGCGATAGCGCAGGACGCCGTCGGCGTACTCGCGCTCCATTCGGATCCCGCTGCGCCGGGCATCGGCCTCAAGCAGGTATTGGCCGGCAACGTCGCCCGTGAGCCGGCCTGCCTCCTTGTATGAGGAGAGGCGGATCTGGAGCTCGCGGGCGACTAGCGCCGTCATGGCCTATGCCCCGCCCGAGCGAGTCCTCTTCGGCGCGGTCGCGACGCCGAGCCCGGCGGCGAGAGCACGGCCGTCGCCGCCTCGCAGGCCGCGGTTCATCCGCCGCTTCTCCCGCGCCAAGATCCCTTCGATCTCCGGGCCGAAGAGCTGCTCCAGGTGGGCGCGGGCACCTGCCTCGCTGTCCGCTCGGAGCGCCGCTTCGACGATCGCCGCCATCTCCGCCAGTCGCTCCGCTGCCATCTGCTGGGTGACGCCGTCTGGGAGCTTGATCGGCTCGATCACCGCTGGCGCCGGGTCCTCGGTAAGCCTCGCGGCGATGCTCTGCGAGGCGCCGAGCAGGAAGTCTCGGAACGTCACGCCGATCGGCTGCACCTCGCCGATCAACCTGAGCGCAAGGGCGCTCAGGTTCCACGAGCACATCACCGCGACGCCGCCGTCGGCGGCGTCGCGCTTCACCGCCCGCTTGCTCAGCCGCAGCACGTGGGCGCGGAGGACCCGCAGCCCCTCGGGGTGGCGCACCGTCATCAGGTCGGTGTGCAACTCCGGGTCGGCCGGGTCCCAGCCGTTGCGGCGGCGGTTGGGGATCCAGATCCCGGGGCCGTCGGCGCGATCGAGCCCGACGATCAGCTCAACATAGGGATCGACCGGTCCCCACTCGTCGATCTGGACCGTTTCGTTGCAGAGGAACTTGATCGCCCTGTTGCCAGAGAGGTCGACTTCGGCGGCCGGGTAGTGCCGCCGCAGGCGTGGCAGCACGAAGCGCGAGAAGAGCTCGATGAACGCTTCGGGCCCTCGGTCCTCGCTCGCGTCCGGACCGAAGACGCGGAATGCCTCGTAGCGGCGGTTGACCATGATGCCGCAGTCGACGTCCTCAAGTGGGCGGTTTGTCGTGCCGTGGGCGACGCTTCCGGAGGGGAAGCCCGCTCCGTCTCGCGCCGCGTCGTGTTCCTCGGCGATCGCCAACACGCGATCACGTCGGCGCCGGGCCTCTTCGAGGACGGCCATCGGGACCGAGATCTCGCGGCGGATTTCTTCAAGGGCGTCGTCCGCTCCAACAACTGATGACCCGCTCTCGCGGGCAGAATCTGAATACATAGGGCTACTCCTTACTTATGTGGATATCGAGGGGAGGCACCACACCTCCGCCACCGTCGATCATGCCCACGGCGTCGGACGCGATCGTCGCAGAAAACGGGCGACCCGCCACTCGGTTGGTTAGTCCGAGTCTGGGCGGGCCGCCGAACAGTTCGACAGGAGTAGACGCCCGGATTTGTAACGGATTCGGTCGGCGGATTTCAGCACGCCCAGGAACGGGCTGCAAACGACGCAACGAGACCAATGAGCCGGACCGGGTTTCACGGAGACCGCGATCTACCCCCGAAAATGGAGTCGCGGTTCTGGAGTCAGATGGTCCGGCTCGTCATGGATGACGTGGTCGTGCCAGCTACTGACGAAGCTACTGGATGAAATCCTGCACATGTAGCTTCTAAGTGTGTAGACTTTCATCCATGAGATCGAGCGAGGTGATCGACATCGCGCGTCGTGCCGGCGGGATTTCGTCGGCCGCAGAGTTGATCGAGAGCGGTGTGCGCTGGGAGGACCTGTACCGGCTTCGAGACAGCGGCGAGCTGATCGAGCTGTCGCGCGGCGTCTTCCGCGTCGCCGATGCTCCGGCGACCGCTCACCTCGATCTGGTGGCCGTGTGCCGCCGGGCGCCGGAGGGGATGATCTGCCTGAACTCCGCCGCTAGCTTCTGGGACCTGAGCGACGAGATGCCCGACGCGGTCCACCTGGCGATAGCCCGTGGGAGGCATCGCCCGAGGATCGCCTACCCGCCGACGCAGGTTCATGTCTTCGCCGCCACGACGTTTTCGCTCGGGCGCAACATGCGGAAGATCGATTCGGGCGAGACGATCGCGATTAGCTCCAAGGAGCGGACGGTCGTTGACCTCATGCGCCTGCGCTCGCGTGTGGGCCGCGATCTGGCGCTGGGCGCGCTCCGCAGATATCTCCAAAGCGGCGATGCCAAGCCGGGCGAGTTGCTGGTGCTGGCACGTCGACTGCGGGTCGGCTCGGTCGTGGCCGAGGCGATGGAGCCTCTGCTGGCGTGACCGAGCGCACGCCCCAGCGGGCCTATCTCGATCTTCAGAAGCTCGCCCGCGATCAGGGTCGCAATACACAGCAGGTTTTCGAGCTCTACATCCACGAGCGCTTCCTTGCCCGCGTGGCCGAGTCGCAGTACGCCGACAAGCTCGTCCTCAAGGGCGGGATGCTGCTCGCTGTGCTGGACGTGCGGCGCGGGACGCGAGACGCCGACATGCTCGCGCGCGGCCTTGCCGACGACGAGAGCCGCCTCAAAGCGGTGATTGGCGAGATCGCCTCGATCCCGATGGCCGATGGCGTGGACTTCGACACCGAAGCGATCTCGATCGCGACGATCCGCGAAGGGGCCGAGTACGAGGGCATCCGCCTCGCCTTGCCCGCAAGCCTCGGGGGCGCCGAACTCAAGCTCAGGCTCGATCTGTCTTTCGGCGACCCGGTCGAGCCGCAGCAGATCGATTATCCGACGCTGCTCGGCGATCAGGACTTTCCGCTCTTGGGATATCCACTGGAGAGCGTGATCGCCGAGAAGGCCGACACGATGATGTTCCTCGGCGACGCGAACACCCGCGACCGCGATTACGGCGATGTCTATCTGCTCTCGCAGATTCACCCCGTCAAGGCCGAGTCCATGCGCAACGCGCTCCGCAGCGTCGCCGAGCATCGCGGCCATGAGGTGCGTCCTCTTGGGCCGCTCCTCGAAACCCTCCGCGAGAGTCGACAGCAGCCCTGGGAGGCGTTCCGCGTCCGCGCCGGCCTGCCCGGTCTGCCAGAGCGTTTCGCCGACGTTGTTGATGTTGTCGTCGACTTCGTCGATGGGTTGCAGGGCACGCGCCCCTCGACTTGGAATCCAGCGGCCGGAGAGTGGGAGTAGGGCCGGTAGAGTCGGTCGTCGCTATGACCTAGAAGCACAATGACGAGCAATCCAGCGAGCGGGAGGAGCGCGCCGCTGCCCTCCGTTCGCTGCTCGACCGCGCCGCTGCGTTGCGGGCGCGCCAGCGGGTATCAAGTGATGCCGCCGTCCTCGCTCGTGAGGCGCGCCATTAGCTGGAGTTGCGCACCTCGTCACGGTGAGAACCACCCCACAGCGCCTGCTGTTTACGCTGCTCGGGTCAACACCAGGTAAACACGATGTCCGAAAACAGCCGAAAATCGCGATCGGAGAAATGCTAGAAACGTGATTTAGCAGGGGAAGTGAACAGCCGGAAACGGCTGAGGAAGCTGAAATCGTGGTGTCGCCAGTTCGATTCCGGCCCTCGCCACTATTACCGGACAGTCTGGAATTTAGTCCCGACTTTCGGGGCCTGAAGTCCCCAAGTTCCCCAGTTTTTGGAGAGCCTGAAGTCTGGGATTTATATATCTGATTTGACGTATACTCTCAGCATGGAGGACGCCAGGAAATCGCCTCGCTGCGGGCTCTTGGTCCGCGAAGCGCGTCGTCGCCACAAGCTCGACCAGGCAGAGCTTGCTCGGCGCCTTGGCACCAGCCAGGCGGCAATCTCGCGAATAGAGCGCGATCTCGTCTCTCCTTCGATCGAGACCCTGAACAGGATCATGGAGGCGATGGGCGAGACGATGGTCGTCACGACGACGCCGCTAAACGAGGCGGCTCCCGGCGCCGGGAACGTGGCGATCTCTGAGCTGCGCGCCGATTACGAGCAGCTCACGCCGGCTGAGCGCCTGGAGCAGGCGGCCGAGCTCAGCAGGATCGCCACCGAGCTGGCGATGGGAGCGGAGACCTGATGGCGCGGGGATCCGGGGGCAGCGATCGACGCTCGGGGGCGACTTCTCGTCGCCCACTCGAGGTCGATGAGCTGCTGGAGGTCATCGACGCCCACGAGGTCGACTACGTGATCATCGGCGGGTTCGCGGTTGCGGCCCATGGCCACCCCCGAGCGACCAAGGACGTCGATATCTGCCCCAATCCCAAGCGGGCGAACCTCCGTCGACTTGCCGCTGCCCTCGAGGAGCTCGAGGCAACCCCGATCGACCTCGACGAGCTCGGGGGCGAGTTCGACCTGCGGCCCGACTACGAGGGCCTGCGGCAAGGCGGCAACTGGACCCTGATGACCAAGCATGGCCGCCTCGACGTGATGCAGGCCTTCAGCTTCGCGGGGACCGACGAGGAGCTTGGCGACTACACCGATATCGCCGGCCACGCTGTCTCCCGAGACTTCTACGGCAAGCCACGCAGGTTCTGCGGGTACGAGGACCTGCTGGCGATGAAGCGTGCTGCCAATCGAGACCAGGACCGGATCGACGTCAACAGCCTGAAGCAGGCTCGCCGGGAACTCTGACAGGAAGCGCGCTCGAGCCAGGCCCGGGCCGGGGGGCAGGCCCGATTGAGTGCGGCGTGTGACTCTCACCGATGGCTGTTCGAAAGGGCGTTTGCGAGGTGCGTATAGACCTGTTCGACGCGGCTCGGCTCGAGGATGGGCCTTCTCCGTGAGAAGTAGTGCTCGAGCATGCGGGCGGGGAGGATCGTGACTCCGCTGCGGCGCACCGGTGGCGTGGGGTCGACGAGGTAGGCGCGGCTGAAGACAAGGAGGGGCTGGACGTCAAGGCCGGTGATTCGTTCGAGCAGCTTCTTCTCGGCGTAGGCCTGTTTGAGCATCCTCGGATCGATGTGGTCGATGGGAATGTGTCCACGGTGGCTCTTGGTCTCGATCGTGAAGATCCCGCCGGGGCCGACGAGGATGTGGTCGACGTTGCCGCGACCCAGCGAGACATCGTGGATGGCGTACCAACCGTCCCCCTCCAGCTCGGTGCAGATCGCGCCGACGGCTCGCTCGCCTTCAGCGCCGCGGAGCCAGCGTCCGGCTTGGTCCGAGTAGAGGCGACTGGCGCTGGCCGTCGCTCCGATGACGCCGAGCTCGAAGAGGACGAGCGGAAGTCCCCGCATCCCGATGCCGCTCCAGGCGACGAGCAGCGAGAGAAGGGCGGCGACCCCGATGAGCACTGGCCTCAGGCTCAGTTCGAGTCCCCGTTCCCGTGCGTACTGGCCGGGCGTCCTCAGCGCGGGCTGCGACGAATCGCCTCGAGCCATGACGGTTCATCGGACACAGCAAGCCGAGCTTGAGCGCTGACAGGCTGCCGCCCGGCCGTTAAGGTCGGCGCGATGCGGACCGTGGTGATCACCGGCGCTTCGAGCGGTATCGGAGCCGCTACGGCGAGGGCGCTCGCCGGAGAGGGCTATCGAACGGTTCTGGCCGCCCGCCGACTCGACCGCCTCGAAGCGTTGGCGTCTGAAATCGGCGGCGAGGCGATCGAGCTCGACGTGACCGAGCCCGAGTCGGTCGTCGCCCTCGCTGAGCACGTCGAGGCCTGCGACGTGCTCGTCAACAACGCCGGCGGAGCTCTCGGGCTTGGGCCGGTCGCCGAGGGCGACGAATCGCAATGGCTTCAGATGTACGAATCCAACGTGCTCGGGACGATGCGAATGACGCGCGCGCTGCTGCCGAAGCTGGCCGCCTCTGGCGACGGGCACATCGTGGGCGTCACCAGCATCGCCGCGATCGAGCCCTATCCCGGCGGCGCCGGCTACAACGCGGCCAAGCACGCCCAGCGGGCGACGCTACGCGTCCTTCGCCAGGAGCTGCTCGGGCAGCCGGTGCGGGTCACCGAGGTCGCACCCGGCATGGTCGAGACCGAGTTCTCGCTGGTCCGCTTCGGCGGGGACGAGGAGGCGGCGCGACGCGTCTACGACGGCATGCAGCCGCTCACGGCCGAGGACGTCGCCGAGTGCATCCGCTGGGCACTGGCCCAACCCCCGCACGTCAACGTCGACGAGATCGTCGTCCGTCCGCGCGACCAGGCGACCGCGACCGACGTGCACCGCCGCCGCGGCTCATAGCATCGGCCCAATGCTGATCGAGGGGAGAGAACTCGACGATCTGGCGGCGCCGCTCGATGACCTGCTGCGCGTCGGGCTGGAGTCGCGCTCCGACGAGACGGCGATGGTTTCCGCCGAGCGGAAGATGTCCTGGCGCGAGCTGGAGCAACGCAGCGCCGGCCTCGCTCGCGCCTATCTGGACCTCGGCCTCGAGCCGGGCGACCGGGTCGCCTCGCTGATGCCGAACAGGATCTGGCTGGTCGTCCACTACCTCGCCTGCTTCAAGGCGGGGCTCGTCGTCACGCCGCTCAACTACCGCTACACGCACCGCGAGATCGACCACGCGCTCGAGGTGAGCGGCGCCCGGGCCCTGCTTGCCCACGGCGAGCGCGGGGAGGACCTGGCCGCGAGCGAGCTTGTCGGCGAGTTGCCACTGGGAACCATCTCCTACGGCGAGGCCGGGTTCGAGGCAGCGCATCGCTTCGAGGACCTGGTCGAAACCGAGGCCGGGGACGCCGCCCTGCCCTCCCCGCAGCTGGACGACCCGGCGGCGATCTTCTTCACCTCGGGCAGCACCGGCCCGGCCAAGGGCGTCACTCACTCGCACGAGACGCTGCGCTGGATGATGGCCAGCGCGATCGCCGCCTTCGAGCTGAGCGGTGACGACGTCTTTCTCCCCGGCTCCTCGATGTCCCACATCGGCTCTTTCCTCTGGGCGCTCAGCTCACTCTCGGTCGGCGCCCGAGTGGTCGTCGCCCGCAGCTTCGACGCGCACGAGATGCTGCCGCTGCTGCGCGAGCACAAGCCGACGGTGCTGGCGATGATCCCGGCAGCGCTCGCGGCGCTGATCCGCGACCACGACGTCACCCACGACGACTTCGCTTCCCTGCGCATCTGCCGGGCCGGCGCCGACAAGGTCTCGACCGAGCTGCTGACCGAGTTCGCCGCCCTCGCCGGCTTCCCGATCGACGAGGGCTACGGGATGACCGAGGTCGGCATCGCCACACTCAACCCGCCCAGCGGCCCGATTAAGCAGGGCTCGATCGGGCCGCCGATCGGCGGCTTCGCGATCTCGCTGCGCGACGAGGGCGGGCAGTCGGTCGAGGCGACCGACACCGTGGGCCGCGTCTGGATCAGAACCCGCAGCCGCATGGTCGGCTACTGGGAGGCGCCGGAGGCGACCGCCGAGATCCTCCGCGAGGGCTGGCTCGACTCCGGCGACCTCGCCCGCGCCGATGGGGACGGCTACCTCTGGTTCTTCGGCCGCAAGAAGCAGGTGATCGTCCACGACGGCTCCAACATCAGCCCGCTGGAGGTCGAGGGCGCGCTGGTCGACCATCCCGCCGTCGCCCTGGCCGGCGTCGTCGGCGTCCACGACAACGTCCACGGGGAGAACGTGCGCGCCTACGTCACACTGCGCCCCGAGGCGGAGCGCCCGAGCAGCGCCGACCTGATCGTCCACTGCCGCGACCGGGTCGGCTACAAGGCGCCCGAGGAGGTCGTCGTCCTAGACGAGATGCCGCTCAACCCGACCGGCAAGATCGACCGCGTCGGCCTCAAGAAGCTTGCCGAAGACCACCTGCACCCGCACGGGCTGGACTGAGCGCGCTTCATTGAAGCCTTTTAGGGCCATAGCGCGTAAAAAGCTTCAACGAGTTGTCGGAGCCTCAGGCGCCAGGTAGCCCTCCGGCTCCTCGACCACGGTGTTGACCAGCTCGCCGATCCGCTCGATCTCGACCCGGACCGTCTGGCCGACGTGGAGGATGTTCTCGCTCACCGGTTTGCGCCCGAGGCCGACGCCGGCCGGGGTGCCGGTGGCGATCACGTCGCCCGGCTCGAGGGTGAAGGCTTCGGAGAGGTGGGAGACCTGCTGGAAGCAGTCGAAGACCATCTCGGCCGTGCTCGCGTCCTGGCGCAGCTCGTCGTCGACGTAGCAGCGGATGCGCAGATCCTGCGGGTCGCCGATCTCCTCGGGAGTGACCAGCCAGGGGCCGAGGGGGCCGTGGGTGTCGAAGGACTTGCCGAGCGTCATCGTCCGCGCCCGTCCCTGCCAGTCGCGCACGCTGAGGTCGTTGGCGCAGGTGTAGCCGGCGATGACCTCGTGGGCTCGCTCGACCGGGACGTGTCGACAGCGCCTGCCGATCACGACGGCCAGCTCGGCCTCGTAGTCGAGGAAGGTCGAGACCTTCGGCATGTGGACGTCTGCACCCGGCCCGACCACGCAGGTCACCTGCTTGTTGAAGAAGACCGGCGCCTCCGGCGCCTCCATCCCCATCTCGGCGATGTGATCCGCGTAGTTGAGCGCGATCGCCAGGTACTTGCGCGGCACCGCAGGCGCGAGCAGCCGCACGTCGGCGAGGGGCAAGCGGGGAGCGCCTGCTGCCGCCTTCTCGATCCCACCCCGGCCCACCTCGGCCAGCACCGCCGCCGGTTCGGGCGGGAGCCCAGAGGCGGAGAGGTCGACTGCTTCGTCGCCGGCGACCAGCCCGAGAGCCGGCGCAGCAGCCGATGTCACGAAGCGGCAGAGCCTCACCGGCCTGACTCTGCCAGATCAGTCCTCGAGCTCGTCGATCAACTCCACCACGCGGCGCACGATCTCGTCGCGGGTGACGCGCACCTCCTCGATCGAGCGGCCCTTTGGGTCCTCGAGGTCCCAGTCGAGGTAACGGGTGCCGGGGACAAGGGGGCACTCGTCGCCGCAGCCCATCGTCACCACGACGTCGGCCCACTCGGCGTCCACGGCGGTGAGCTTGCGAGGGACGCGGCGCGAGAGGTCGATGCCGAGCTCGCCCATTGCTTCGACCACCTCGGGGTGGACGCGCTCACCGGGCGTCGTCCCGGCCGAGCGCCCCTCGTGGCGTCCCGCCGCCTCGCGGGCGAAGAGGGCCTCGCTCATCTGCGAGCGGCCGGCGTTGTGCAGACAGACGAAGAGGACGCGGGCCATCAGCCCTCCAGCGCCCCGGCCGCAGCTGTGCCGCGCACGAGCTGATAGGCGAGGGCGCCGATCGCGGCGCCGGCGACCGGCGCGACTATGTAGATCCAGAGGTCGTGCAGTTCGCCCGAGACCAGGGCCGGGCCAATCGAGCGCGCCGGGTTCATCGAGGCGCCGGTGATCGGGCCGCCGAAGAGGGCGTCGAGGCCGACCGTGCCGCCGATCGCGATCGCCGCGCCGGCCCCGACCGCGCGCGTGTCAGTCGCCACGGCCATGATCACGAACATCAGGAAGGCGGTGAGGACGGCCTCGTAGACGAGGGCGCTGCCGTCGCCCACGCTGGGCAGAGTCGTCCCCAGGTCGGCGGGCTGGCTCGGCCAGACCGCGAGCAGCAGCGCCGCGGCGGCGATCGCGCCGAGCAGCTGGGCGGCCAGGTAGGCGAGCGCCTCGCGGCGCGGGAAGTGGCGGGTGAGGGCGAAGGCGAGCGTCACCGCCGGGTTGAGGTGAGCGCCGGAGAGGTGGCCGGTCGCGTAGACCATCGCCATGATCACCAGGCCGAAGACGAGCGAGACGCCGACGGCGCCGAGCACGCCCGCGTGGACCGCGTCGGTGACGATCGCGCCGCATCCGGCGAAGACGAGGGCGAAGGCGCCGAACGCCTCGGCGGCGGCGCGGCGACGCAGGTCGGGGCGCTCCGTCACCGCGAGAAGACCTCGCGCACCGCGTCGAGGGCGCCGGGGACGAGGCTGAAATAGCTGTAGGTGCCGCGGGTCTCGCGCTCGACCACGCCCGCCTCGACCAGCTGCTTGAGGTGATGGCTGACGGTTCCCTGCGAGAGGCCGAGCAGGTCCTGCGCCTCGCAGACGCACACCGGTTCGCCGCCGGCCCGCAGCAGCAGGTTGACGATGCGCAGCCGGTGGCGGTCGGCGAGCGCCTTCAGCACGGCCTCGAGCTCGATCGATTGCTCTTCGCTCAGCGACGAGCCCGCCAGCGGCGTGCAGCACTCGATCACCGGCAATGTGGTCGGAGCCATGCGCGAGAGACTAGCAATTCATCGATAACTATCAATGAATGTCCCACTAGGATTTTCGGCGATGCGCAAAGCCGGTCTCGACCTTCGCCGTCTTGCCGCGATCTACGTCGGCGGCGTGATCGGTGCCCTGATCCGCGTCGGCCTCGCGCAGGCGACCCCGCACGGAGCGGACAGCTGGCCGTGGGGGACGTTCGCCGTCAACATGGTCGGCGCCCTGCTGCTCGGCTACTTCGTCGCCCGCCTGCGCGACCACCCGGAGGACAGCGTCGCCCACCCGTTCCTCACCACCGGCATCTGCGGGACGCTGACCACGTTCGCGACCCTGCAGCTCGAGCTGTTCGAAATGATCGACGCGGGCCACCTCGGGCTGGCGACGGCCTACCTGGCGGCCACCCTCGGCATCGGGTACGTCTGCGTGCGGGTGGGCATCGGACTCGAGCGTCGTCCGCGGGAGACCGAGGCTTGAGCCCAGGCGCCTGGGTCGCGGTCGGTCTGGTGGGAGGCGCGGCCGCCGCCGCTCGCTTCCTGATCGACTCCGCCTTCGCCAGCCGCAGCGATCATCCCTTCCCGCTCGGCATCCTCGCGATCAACCTCGCTGGCACCCTGGCGCTGGGTCTCGTCGCCGGCGCCGCGCTCAGCGGCCAGGCCCTGGTCATCGTCGCCGGTGGTGCGATCGGCTCCTTCACCACATTCTCGACCTGGATGCTGGACTCGCACCGGCTCGCCGAGGCCGGTCACACCCACCTGGTCTGGCTCAACCTCGGCCTTTCCCTCGTCGTCGGCTTCGCCGCGATCGCCCTCGGCCACTGGCTGGGCACCGCCCTGTAGCCGTTTTGTCTCGCGGATCGTCCGCCTCCGGGATTACCTTGGTTCGCAGATGACGCAGGAAGCGCTCGCAGGCTTGGTCGAGGAGGCGGTCTCGCCGAACGGGAACGGCGCGCGACCCGCACGGGTCCCGCTGGCCGAGCTGCAGGACGGGCAGCGGGTAGGCGGCGTCTACGCCGTCCGCGAGCGCGAGTTGCGACGCAAGCGCAACGGCGAGCCCTGGCTGCGGCTCGTGCTCGGCGACGCCAGCGGCGCCTGCGAGGCCGTCGCCTGGGACGGGGCGGAGGAGCTCTACGCGGTCGCGGTTCCCGGCACGGCGATCCACGTCAACGGCCACTTCGAGGTAAGCGAACGCTGGGGAGCGAAGATCAAGCTGAACGCGCTGCGCGCCGCGGCCGACGACGAGTACGACCGCGACGACCTCGCGGTCGAGTCGGAGGTCTCGCCGGAGCGGCTGGAGAGCGACCTGCGCGAGCTGCTCGACACCGTGCAGGACCCCCAGCTGCGCACCCTGCTCGACCGCTTCTTCGGCGAGGACTCCGAGATCTGGGCCCGCTTCCGCGACGCGCCGGCGGCCAAGGTCTACCACCAGGCATATCGCCACGGCCTGCTCGAGCACACGCTTTCGGTGGCACAGGCGGTCAGCGCCGCCGCCGCCTTCTTCCCCGGCATCGACCGCGACGTGGCGGTGACCGGCGCGCTCCTGCACGACATTGGCAAGACCGAGGCCTACAACGACGATCCGTTGGCGATCGATCTCACCGACGTCGGCCGGCTGCAGGGTGAGATCCCGCTCGGCTACTACAAGGTCCGCCGTCAGATCGAGGAGATCCCCGGCTTCGACCCCGGGCTGGCGCAGGCCGTTCTTCACATCATCCTCGCCCACCACGGCTCGCTCGAGCACGGCTCGCCGGTTGCCCCCGCAACCCGCGAGGCCGTCCTCGTCCACATGATCGACAACCTCGGCGGCCGCCTCGGCAGCTTCGACCGCCTCGAGCGTCAGCTCGCCCCGGGCGAGTCCTGGTCGGGCTTTGACCGCGCGCTCTCCGGTTCGGCCTTCTTCGGTACCCGCGAAGCCGCCTGAGAAGCAGCAAAATGCGGCAATCGTGGCGAGCCCGCCTGGGCTCCGCGACTATTCTGCGCTCGTGGCGAAGGACACCGAGAAGCTGATCCGCCAGCTCTCGTTGATCTCGTTCCTGATGGCCCAGGGGAGGCCGGTTTCGGCGCTCGAGATCAAGCGCGAGGTGGAGGGCTACAGCGACATGAACGAAGACGCGTTCGCGCGCCGCTTCTACGCGGATCGCGCCGAGCTGGAGAGCCTCGGCATCCAGCTCGGGGTCGAGAAGCCCGGCGAGGGCTTCTTCGAGGCCGAGCTCTACTCGCTGCCGCCGGAGAACTTCTACCTCGACGCGATCAAATTCGACGAGGACGAGCTGGCCTCGCTGAGCACGGCGCTGATGCTGCTCTCCGAAGGGGAATTCGCCTACGCCGAGCCGCTGCGCCTCGCCCTGCAGCAGGTCGCCTGGGGCCATCCCAACCCGCTCAAGGAGGGCGAACGGGCGCCGGTCGAGATGGCGATGACGGCTTCCGCGGGTGGTCGCGAGCTCTCGCAACGGCTCTCTAAGATCGAGACCGCGATCTCGCGCCGCAAGACGATCGAGTTCACCTACTACACGATGGAGCGCGACGAGACCGCGAAGCGCAAGGTCGACCCCTACCACCTGGTCTTCCGCGGCGGCCAGTTCTATTTGATCGGCTATGCGCACGAGCGCGAAGCGGTGCGCGTCTTTCGCCTCTCCCGCATCCAGGGCAAGGTCGGCTACGCCTCCAAGGCCGAGCACGATTTCTCGCCGCCGGAGGACTTCGACCGGCGCGACTACGGCCAGCGCGCCGACTGGCAGCTGGGCGAGATTCGGGAGACGGCGAAAATCTTCGTCCGCGAGCGGATCGCCTGGCTGGTGGAGCGCGACTACGGTGCCTACGGAACCCTGCGCCCGGCGAAGAAGTCCGACGGCGCGCCCGGCAAAGGCTTGGTGTTCGAGACCGATTACGCTTCGCCGCGCGAGCTGATCGCCTGGGTCCTGCGCTGGCGCCAGAACGCCCAGGTGCTGGCGCCGGACGAGCTGCGCGAGGAGACAGAGAGCCGCCTCGGCATGCTCCACGAGCGTCATCGCAACGGCTTCCAACCGGCCAAGATCGTCGACCGGCCGCTGCGCGAGGCGCCGCGCCGCAACCGCTCCAACGGGCGCGGCGAGGCGGCCATCCGCCCCGAGCGCTTCGCCCGCCTGGTGACGCTCGCCGGCCTGCTGATCGAATCGGCGAAACGCGGCGAGCGACTGGAAGTAGCCGACCTGCGCCAGCGCCTCGAACTGACCGACGAGGAGCTGCAGGAGGACATCGACCTGCTCAACGTCGTCAACTTCGGCGGCGGCACCTACGTCCTCTATGCCGAAATTCAGGGCGGCGAGATCGAGGTCGATTCCGAGCCCTACGGCGACAACTTCGCCCGCCCGGCCAGGCTCCTGCCGCTGGAGGCGAAGGCGCTGGTCGCGGCGATCGACCTCTTCGGCGACCACCTGCCGCAGGGCGGTCTGCAGAGCGCCCGCGCCAAGATCGTCGAGGCGCTCGGCCACGACCCCTCCGAGGAGGGGCTGGAGATCGCCGCTGGCACGGGGGGCGACAGCGAGGTCGCGCGCGTAGTGAACGACGCGATCGCCGCCAGTCGCGTGCTCGACCTCCAGTACTACAAGGAGAACGAGGACCAGTTCACCAAACGCTCGGTCGAGCCCTACCGGCTGGAGAACGGCAAAGAGGGCTGGTACGTCGAGTGCTACGACCTCAACAAAGAGGGCATCCGCCACTTCAAGCTCGACCGGATCAAGGAGGCGACGCTCTCGAAGGACACGTTCGAGCCGCGACCCGAGGTCGAGGAGCTGGCCGGGGTCGAGGGCTGGATGACCCACGGCGAGGTGCCGACCGCTCATGTCGCCCGCGTCTGGGTTTCGCCCGAGCGGGCGCGCTGGCTGCGCGAGGAGCGCACAGTCGTCGAGGAGCTGGCTGACGGCGCCGTCGTCGTCGAGCTTCCCTACGCCGGCACCTCGTGGCTGGTGCGCGAGATCCTGCGCGGCGCCGGCGACCTGGTCGTGCTCGAGCCCGAGGACGCTCGCGAGGCGATCGCCAAAGAAGTGGCGGCAAGTGGGTCGTGAGTGAGCCCATCCAGCAGGGGTTCCACTTAACTTTTTTTGAAGACAGTGGCTGGCCGTCCGAGGTTGTCCTCGCAAAAAAAGTACAAGACGTTTCACCCCTACTGGGATGGGCTCTAAAGACTCCGGCGCCGTAGCTCTCGCGCCCGGGCGTAGCGAGATTGCGAGGGTCGTCGCGCCCAATCCGGGGCCGATGACGCTGGAGGGGACGAACACCTACTTGTACGGGTCGGACCCCTGCACGGTGATCGATCCCGGGCCGGACAATCCCCACCATCTCGACGCGGTGCGAGCGGCGGCGGACGAGCGTGGCGGAATCGGCCTCGTCCTGCTCACGCACACCCACGGCGACCACGCCGAGGGGGCGCGTCACCTGGGCGCCGAGGTGATCCTGCCCGGCGACGGCGAGGAGCACGGGAGCCTGCGGGCGATCGCGACCCCCGGTCACGCACCTGACCACGTTTGCCTGCTCACCGCGGACGGCGTCTGCTTCAGCGGTGACCTCGTTCTCGGCCTCGGCTCGACCTTCGTTCCCCCGGACGGCGGCTCGCTCGCCGCCTACATGGACTCGCTGCGCCGCCTGCAGGCCGAGCCGCTGGAGCTGATCTGTCCCGGCCACGGGCCCTGGATCGAGGACCCGGCGGGGAAGCTGGCCGAGTACGTCGAGCACCGCGAGATGCGCGAGCGCCGCCTGCTCGAAGCGCTGGAGCGCGGCGAGCGCTCACGGGAGGTGCTGCTCGAGGAGGTGTGGGACGACGTCCCGGCCGAGGTTCGTCCGGCCGCCGCGATGGTGATGGAGGCGCACCTCGACAAGCTGGCGGCGGAAGACCGGTTCGAGGACGACCTCGCGCCCTAACCCTGCTTCCGGTGCGCTTTATGTGGTTATAGATCGCAAAAGGCGCACCGGAAGGAGAGGGCTGGCTGGCTAGCCAGTACCCTTGCTCGATGCGCAGCGCACGGGCAGGGCTGATGGCTGGGATCGCCGGCACCGGCCTGGCCGCCGCGACGACGGCCGCGGCCTGGCACTGGCTCGCCCGCCGTCCCCTTCCCAAGCAGAAGGGGACGATCGCGCTCGATGGGCTCGAAGGCCCGGTCCGCGTCCGCCGCGACCGATGGGGCGTGCCGCACATCGAGGCCCAGAGCTCCGCCGACCTCTGGTTCGCCGAGGGGTTCTGCCACGGGCAGGACCGGCTCTGGCAGCTCGACTTCTACCGGCGGGTCGTCTGCGGCCGGGTCGCCGAGATGGCGGGGGAGGAGGGGCTGCCGATCGATCGCCTGATGCGCACGCTCGGCATCCGGCGCACGGCCGAGCGCGAGGCGGCGACGCTCGACCCCGACCTGCTCGGACTGCTGGAGCGCTTCTGCGAGGGGGTCAACGCCGCCGCCGCTGACGCCAAGGCGATGCCCTTCGAGATGCAGCTCCTGCGCCTGAGCTGGAAGCCGTGGCGGCCGGTCGACATCCTCAGCATCGGCAAGCTGCTCGCCTTCGGCCTCTCGACCAACTGGGAGCGCGAGCTGCTGCGCGCCGACATGGTGCGTGCGTTGGGACCGGAGCTGGCCGCCCGCCTCGACACGACCTACCCGGCGGACAACCCCGTCGTCACCCAGGAAGCCTGGTCAGGCGAAGGACTGCCGATCGTCGAGCAGATCGACGCCGTGCGCCGCGCGATCGGCCTCGCCGCCGAGGCGAGCGGCTCCAACAACTGGGCGGTATCCGGTGCCCACAGCGCCACCGGGACGCCGTTGATCGCGGGCGACCCGCACCTGCCCCCGAGCATGCCGGGCATCTGGTACCAGGTCGGTCTCGCTCTCGGCGACCGCTTCGTTCGCGGCGCCTCGCTGCCGGGGATGCCAGGTTGCTACATGGGCCAGAACAACGACGTCTGCTGGACCTTCACCAACGTGATGGCCGACGTGCAGGACCTCTTCGTCGAGCGCATCGAGGGCGACCGCTACCTCTTCGAGGAGGAGTGGCTGCCGCTCGAAGTCGTGCGCGAGGAGATCCCGGTCAAGGGGCGCGACGCGCCCGAGGTGCTCGACGTGCGCATCACCCATCACGGGCCGATCGTCAACGCCGCGCTCGGGGCGGACGAAGCCGAGCCGCTCGCCCTGCGCTGGCAGACGCTCGACCAGGCGACGGCCTTCCGCGGCATGTTCGAGCTGCACGACATCTCCTCCGGACCGGAGCTGGTCGCGAAGCTGGCCGAGCACACCTCGCCTGCCTCGAACCTGATCTGGGCCGACCGCCACGGCTCGATCGGCTACAAGCTGATCGGGCGCCTGCCGCTGCGCAAGGGCGGCTGTCCCGACCTGCCCAAGCCCGGCTGGACCGGCGAGTTCGAGTGGGAGGGGACGATCCCCTACGAGGAGCTGCCGGAGGCGGTCGACCCCGAGAGCGGCTTCCTCGTCACCGCCAACAACCGGATCGTCGGCGACGACTACCCGCACCACATCACCAGCGAGTGGCTGGACGGGTTCCGGGCGAAGCGGATCGAGCAGCTGCTGCGCGCCAGCGACGCCCACGACGTCGAGGGCTTCGAGGCGATGCAGTCCGACAACCTCTCGCTGCCGGGGATCGAGGCGGCCCGCCGCCTCGGTCGCCTGACGCCGAAGGGGCAGCGCGAGCTGAGCGCGATCGAGCGGCTGCGCAGCTGGGACGGGCGGCTCGACCCCGACTCGATCGCCGGCACGATCTACCAGGCCTTCCTCCTGCGCCTCGCCCGCGAGATGGCGCGCGCCGCGATCGGCGACCGCGACCTCTGCGAGCGCTGGCTCGACCGCGCCGACAACGGCTTCACGCCGCACGTCACCTCGCCCTGGCGCTGGCACTCGCACCTGATGGACCTCTGGGAGGAAGGCGACGAGGAGCTGATCGGCCGGCCCTGGGACGACCTCGTGCTGGAGGCGCTGAGCGGCGCCCTCGACGACCTCGGCGACCGCTTTGGCCCAGACCCCGAGGGCTGGCGCTGGGGGCACGTGCACGAGATGGAGTTCCCACACCCCCTCGGCGCCGCCAACCCGCTGCTGCGCCGCCTGCTCAACCGCAGCCTCAAAGCCGGGGGTGCGCAGGAGACGGTGAGCCAGATCGCCTACGACCCCAACGACCCCTACAAGGCGGTCTGGGCGCCGAGCTGGCGCATGGTCGCTGACCCGGCCGCGCCGGAGCGCTCCCGCTGGCAGATGTTCACCGGCCAGTCGGGCCACCCGGCGAGTCCACACTACGACGACCTTCAGCAGGACTGGCTCGAGGGACGCACGCAGCCGATGGCCGGCGAGGGCCCCTGGCGTGAGCTCGACCTCGTCCCCGCCTAGACGAACTGCATCAACTTCTCTATCCAGCAGGTGGAGAAGTTGATGCAGTTCGGGGGGTGTGGGGCGAATCGATTGCTGCGTGCAATGGTTGACGCGGATATGCGCGTCTTTCGTGCAGGGATTGCGGTTGCCGCGGCGCTCGCGGTTCTCGCGACGCCGGCGGCGGCACGAACGGTCCACTTCGACGGCCACAAGGTCTCGGTGCCGGCGGGCTGGCCCGTCTACCGCCTGGCCGATCGTCCCCACATGTGCGTTCGGCTCGACCGGCGCGCGGTCTACCTCGGCCGTCCGGGTGCGAGTCAGCGCTGCCCCTCCCATGCGCTGGGACGACGGCGGGCGATGGTCGTCGAACCCGGCTCGCCACACCGCGCCGCCGCGAGCGCCCTGGAAGCCCCCGGCCCCGAAGGGACGATCGGCGGCACGAGTTACCGCGGGCTCGGCTTCGACGCCTGTGCGGCGCCGTCGCGGCGAGCGATGGCCGCCTGGGGAACCTCCCCCTACCGAGCGATCGGCGTCTATATAGGGGGCCTCAACCGCGCCTGCGCGCAACCCAACCTGACTGCCACCTGGGTCGGCGAACAGGTGGCGGCGGGGTGGCACCTGATCCCGATCTATGTCGGACGGCAGGCGCCGACGAGCAGCTGCACGAGCTGCGCCAAGCTCAGCGCCGCCCAGGCCGGCGCGCAGGGCTCGGCGGCAGCACGCGATGCCGCCGCCGAGGCGCTGAGCGTCGGGATGGGCGCGGGCAGCCCGATCTACTTCGACATGGAGGCCTACGGTCGCACCACCAGCGCAAGTGCGGCGACGCTCACCTTCCTCTCGGCCTGGACGACCGAACTGCACGCCCTCGGCTATGTCTCCGGCGTCTACAGCTCGAGCTCCTCGGGCATCGCCGACCTGGCGCGCGCGATCGGCAGTAGCTATGCGCTGCCCGACGACGTCTGGACCGCCAACTGGAACGGCGCCCAGAACACGTCCGACCCCTTCCTGCCCACCACAGCCTGGTCCAACCACCAGCGCATCCACCAGTACCGGGGCGGTCACAACGAGACCTACGGCCTGGTCACGATCAACGTCGACAACGACTACGTCGACGGCGCAACGGTCGGCAAGTCGGTGCCGCCGCCGCTGGTCGTCAAGCGCGTGCGCCCGCATGCGGCGACGGTGAGCGCCTGGGTCAGCTGCGGCCTGCCCGACGGCTGCCCCGGGCACATGGTCGTGCGCAGCGCCGGGTCAGGGACGGGGAGCCGGGCTTTCGCGCTCGCCGGCGGCCGCTCGCACACCTTCCGCCTGGCGCTCAACTCACGAGGCCGCTCGCTCCTCACTCGTCGCGGCTCACTTCGCACTCGGCTCCTGATCGCGATCCCCGGTGCGCGCACGACGCGCGCCGTGCGCTTCAGTCGCTAGCGCTGGCCGGCGCGGCCCAGTCGTCCTCGTTAGGGCCGGTGACCGCCGTGACCAGCTCGACGATCTGCTCCGGCGCCCTGTCCGGCGAGCCGGCGTCGAAGGGCGGCTGCGGGTCGTACTCGATGCCGAGCTGGACGGCCTGGGCGACCTCGGGGCCGGCCTCGCGGCCGACGAGGTGCAGCGCCATGTCGATCCCGGCCGAGACGCCGGCCGCGGTGACGATCTTGCCGTCCTCGACGAAGCGACCGCCGACCGGGTCGGCGCCGAACTGGCGCAGCTGCTCGAGGAAGGCCCAGTGGCAGGTGGCCCGCCTGCCCTCGAGCAGGCCGGCAGCACCGAGGACGAGCGAGCCGGTGCAGACCGAGGTCGTCCATTTACTTGCGGTGTCGATCTGGCGCAGCCAGGAGAGAACCGCCTCGTCGTGCAGCAGGGGCCGGTTGCCTTCGCCACCAGGGACGAGGACGACATCGGCCTCCGCCACCTCGTCGAGTCCGTAATCGGCGCTGAGCCCGAGCGCACCGCTGTCGGTGCGGATCGGCCCCTTTTTCGGGCCGACGAACTTCACCTCCCAACCGGGCACGGAGCGCAGCACCTCGTAGGGTCCGATCGCGTCGAGCGCGGTCAGCTTCTCGAAGATCAGGATCGCGATCTGCACGATCGACATGATCGCATTTGCCCAACCTTAGGGCGGAGAGATCCGGTTGCCCGACCCTTGGGCAAGGCATGGTATTGGAACAGCCAACGCATATGCCATATTTATGGCATGCGAACCACGCTTGATCTGGACGACCGCCTGATGGAGTCCTTGATGGCCCGCCATCCGGGGGAGAGCAAGACCAAAGCGGTCGAATCGGCGATCGCCGAGCACCTGCGCCGCGGAGCGGTCGACTGGTTGCTCGAGAACGCCGGCAGCATCGAGATCGACGATCTCTCGCAGGAGCTGCGGTCTCTGGACCGGCGAGTCTGACGTGGTGCTCGCGGACACTTCGGTTTGGGTCGATTTCGCTCGGCGTGGGGAGCGTGGTCGCGCCGTCGCGATGCGCGACCTGCTCGATGCCGGCGAGGTCGCGACGTGCGGGCCGGTCGCCGCGGAGTTGCTTGCGGGGGCGGAGGGTGAGGTCGCCGAAAGGATGTGGGGGGCGCTGTCATCTCTGCCCTGGGCGGAGCTGGACACCGCGGGCTGGCATGAGGTCGGCATCGCTGCCGGCCGGTTGCGCCGTGGCGGCGAGACGCTGCCGCTGACGGACCTGGCGATCGCGGTGGCGGCGAGTCGCGGCGGTCATTCCGTCTGGAGCTTCGACGCCGACTTCGATCGCATCCGAGACGCCCTGGAGGATTTCGAGCTCTACCAGCCATGAGCCGCCGCGACCAGATCAAGCTCAGCGACGAGGAGCTGCTCGAGCTGCTCGGAAGCGAGCGGATCGCGGTCGTCTCCAGCCTTGGGCCGCGCGGCTGGCCGCACTCGATGCCGATGTGGTTCGTGTCGCGCGACGGCGAGGTCTGGATCTGGACCTACGCGAAATCGCAGAAGGTGCGCAACCTCGAACGCGACCCGCGCGCCACGGTGCTGGTCGAGACCGGCCACGAGTACGGCGAGCTGCGCGGCGCGATGATCGAGGCCAAGGCCGAGATTCACCGCGACCTCGAGACCGTGCTCGGCTTCGCCGAAGAGCTGACCCTGCGCTATGCCGAGGGCATCTCCTCGGTCGAGGGGGATGCCAGGGCGGCGTTGGAAGCGCAGGCGCCAAAGCGCGTTGCGATCCGCTTCAAGCCAGTCCGGACGGCGACCTGGGACCACCGCAAGCTCGGCGGGACGTACTGAACCTGCGGCTCGTCGCCTACCGGCAGCGCAGCACGTAGCTCATGATCACCTCTTCGCCGCGCAGCCAGCGGGTCACGTCGTCGACCTCGCTGCAGTCTTTCGGCGGCGCGTTCCCGTCGTGCCGGCGCAGAATCATCCAGGTCCCGCGGTCGCCGCGCCAGCGCTTCGCGACGTCGGTGCCTTTTTCGGCGGCGACCTCGACGAGCTGCGGCTTGCCGCAGGGCCAGTTCGGATATTCGAGCTTGCAGCGCGTCCTTACGTCGCTCGGGACGTGCGAACCCGCCTCCGGTCCGCTGGCGAACCAGTAGTCGGTCTCCCACTGCCCGTTCACCCCGTCGATGCCGGCGATCGGGTTGACGTAGGCGTAGTTGTAGGGGAAAAGCAGGGCCTGCTCGGCCATCGGGGCCAACAGCGCGACGACGACCGTCGCGACCGCCGCCGCCCGCCAGCGCCCCCGCTGCTTGCGCGTTTCAGCCCAGATCCAGAGGCGGTGCGCCCCGACTCCGGCGAGGATCGCGACCGCCGGCATCACGTACAGGTGCTGTCGCATGCCGTCGTACATCACGGCTCCGGTCAGGACCGAGCCGACCGGGATGAGCAGCGCCTGCACCAGGACCAGCATCAGGCCGAGATCACTCCGCTGCCAGAGGCGCCCGCTCCATTTCCGCCCTCGCGCTCGCAGCAGGGAGCCAGCTCCGCCGACGGCGCCGCCGATCCCCAGGAGGCCAAGCAGGATCGGAGAGGAGGCGCCGAGCCAAACGGGCAGGTAGTACCAGGGCGGGCGCTGGGGAAGCAGCCGGCCGGCGGTCAGCGTGAAGCCGTGCCACCGGTAGCCGCTCGAACCGGCGACCGAGCGATGCAGCAGGCGCAGCGGGTTGGATGCCGCGTTCGGGTAGAGGACGGCGATCGCGACGAAGCCGGCCAGTGCGCCCCCCGCGACGGCGACGTCGGCGCCTCCTCCGCCCGGGGTCCGTCCCAGCTTGCGCTGCCCGAGTCGCAGGGCCGCGTAAAGCCCCAGCGAGAGCAGGAAGGGTGCGATCAGGGCCAGGCGCGTGCCGGCGCCGATGAAGACCCCGCCGGCCAGCATCGCCCCGATGCCGGCGCTTCGCCGGGTGCCGACCCGTCCCTCGGCGGCGTCGGCGAGGGCGAGGACCAGCGCCACGGTGACCAGCGTGTAGCCGCAGCCGCCCGGGATGTCCTTGGGGTTGAAGAAGCCGTGGCCCGTCCAAGCAGGTATCGCCACCAGGGCAGCGGCCGCCCAGAGGCCGAAGCGTCGCGAGCCGGTGAGCCTGCAGACCGCCAGCCCGACCGCTCCCACGGCGAGGGCGGCGAGCAGCGCGGACAGCAGGTGCCTTACGTCGTAGGCGGCCGGTGATTCCGAGATTTCCCCGCTCGGCTCGTTGCCGAAGGCGACGTTGAGGCCGTGCGCGGTGGCCTCGAAAGCCGGGCCGTACACATACGGCCTGTTCTGCTGTTTGCCCTGGCCGGGCTCGCCGTCGACGATCAGCGCCCGTCGCGTGAACCAGCCGTCGTCGAGCCAGGACTGGGCCTCTTCCGCCTGGATCGGCTCGTCGATCGTCACCCCCGTCGCCAGCGCGCCGGCCACGAGCTGGATGCCGCCGAGCAGGAGCACGACGACCGCCACCGCTGCGATCGGATCGGCTTTGCGCAGGGTTGTCAGGGGACGCCGAGCTATTCGCCGACCCCGCGCCGGGTGATGAGCACGCCGGAATCCTAGGGAGGGCACCCGTTACCTTTCCGCACTCGATGAGACGACGACTGACAGCAATCGCGATTCTGGCCATGATCGCCTTGGTCCTTCCCGCGACAGGAGCGGGAGGGCGAACCGCAAGGCCGCCGCGGGCCTTCTTCGGCATCGACCCGCAGACCGTCCTCACCGATGCGGATGCGCAGTACCTGCAAGCGGGCCGGATCGGCGCGATCCGCGTGCCGGTGATGTGGAACCTCGTGCAGCCCTCGCCGAATGGCGAGTACGACTGGTCGGGGATGGACGAGACGATGGAGCTCGCAACGCGCGCCCACCTGACGGTCCTTCCCTTCCTCTATGGCACCCCGCGCTGGCTCGCACGCGAACCGACGAGGCTGCCGGTCGACAGCGCCCGGGCGAGGCGAGCCTGGGTTGCGTTCGTGACCGCGGCGGTCGAACGCTACGGTCCCGGCGGCGAATTCTGGACCGAACACGCGCCCGAACAGGCCGCCGTCAACTACCTGCCGGCGATCTCGACGCCGACGCCGATTCGCAACTGGCAGGTCTGGAACGAGGCCAATTTCTTCTACTTCGCCTTTCCGGTCTCGCCCGCCCGCTACGCCCGCCTGCTGAAGCTGACCGCGCCGGCGGTCCGGGTCGTCGACCCCGGCGCCAAGATCACCCTCTCCGGGCTGTTCGGCAATCCCGACGAGAGGGGCCGGCGGGGGATGGACTCCTTCCGCTTCCTCGAAGCCCTCTACCGCTCGCCGGGCATCAAGGCCGACTTCGACGCCGTCGCGCTGCACCCATACGCCTTCCACGTCGACGACCTGGAATCGCTCACCGAGCGGGTCCGGCGGGTGATGGTCGCCAACCGCGACCCGGGCGCCCGCCTCTACATCACCGAGATGGGCTGGGGTTCGCAGAACGATCCCAATCAGGTCGCCTTCGAGCAGGGCATCCGCGGCCAGGCTCGCGAACTGCGCGGCGCCTACCGCTACCTGATCGACAACCGACACCGACTCAACCTCAAGGGCACCTACTGGTACTCCTGGAAGGACGTCGCCGGCTCCTGCAACTTCTGCGACTCGGTCGGCCTCTTCCGCGCCGGCGCCCGTTTCAGGCCGAAGCCGGCCTGGCACGCGCTGGTCGCGATCACCGGCGGCGAGGCGCGTCCCTGACCGAGACGCTGAAAGACGGGGCCCGCAGGTTCGTCGGGTCGACCTGGACCCTGGGAATCGTCGTCGCCTTCCTCAGCTGGCCGAGCCACGTGCTCACGCCCGGCGGCGATATCGACGGCGGCTGGCAGGTGGGGCTGGTGATGGCGGTCCATCAAGGGCTCGACTTCGGCACCCAGTTCATCCTCAACGGCGGGCCGCTGGAGTTCGTCCTCCACCCGATGGTCCTCTACGGCGGCACGGCGACGGCCGGGGGCGTCTACCTGCTGGTCACCCAGGTCGGTCTCGGCCTGACCTTCGTCTGGGCGCTGCGGCGCAGCCTGCCGGTCGTCCTCGCCGCCCCGCTGGCCTACGTCCTCCTTGCTCTAGACGCCGACCAGTACGTCCCCGCCTCGGAGCCGATCCTCGCCCTCGTCTTCGTCTGGGCGATCATCTCGCTTGCTCCCGAGCCGCCGGACTTTGCCCGCATGCTGCTCCTCGTCGGCGGCGGGGTCGCCGGCGCCGCGGCGCTGCTGATCCAGTTCAGCGACGGCTTCCTCGTCTTCTTCATGTGCGTGGTCGCGGTCCTCGCGCAGCCGCACGAACGGGCCAGGGGCACGGCGATCTTCTCCGCCGTCTTCGCGGTCAGCCTGGCCGCCTTCTGGTTCGGCACCGGGCAGGGGGTGTCGAACTTCGACGACTATGTGCGGACCGCTTTCGAGGTGCTCTCGGAATGGTCGACGGCGCTGCCGCTCGACGCTCCCGCGGTGGACTGGGCGCGCCCCTATGCGGCGATCGTCATCGCCTCGACGTTCGTCGCCATATTCCTCGGTACCCGCGGCCTGCCGCCGCTGCGCCGCGCGGCCGCCTTCGTCATCGTCGCCGCCCTCGACTTCTCGGCCTGGAAGCACGGCTTCGTGATCGAAACCGCCACCTACGCGGCCCTCTTCACCTGGCTGATGCTGCTCCCTTGGCTCGCCTTCCGCTGGCGCGGGACGGACCTCGTCGTCGCGCTCGGCGCGCTCTCGACGCTGGTCATCTTCTTCTACCCAGTCTCCGGGCACAAACCCTCGGAGCTGACTCATCCGATCGCCCGGGCTCGCGACGGCGTCGACCAGCTGGAAACGCTGCTCCTTCCCGGCCCTCGCGCCGACGCGCGAGCCGAATCGCTCGCCTTCCTGCACGGCTTCTATCGCCTCGACCGCAAGACGTTGGCGCTGCTGCGCGGCAAGCGGGTCTTCTTCTACCCCTGGGAGACCCTGCCGGCCTGGGCCTACGGCCTCGACTGGCAACCGCAACCGCTCTTTCCCTACCTCTCCTACGCGCCCTACCTCGACCACGCCGACGCGGAAGCGATCGCCTCGCCCGCCGGGCCGCAGGCGATCGTGCGCCATAGCCCCTGCGGGCTGCCCTACGCGGCGACCGAACCGGGCTGCGAGGCATGGAACGCAGTCGGCCCCACCTACCTTCCCCACGAGGAGCCGGAAGCGACGATCGCGATGTTCTGCAACTTCGAACCGGTTCGCACGACGCCGAGGCTGCAGATCCTCGAACGGGTGCCGAACCGCTGTGGCCGGCCGCAGCTGCTCTCCGTGCGCGAACTCGGCGACCTCCAGGCCACGCCGATACCGGTGCCGAAGCCCGGAGAGGCGGTCTTCGCCCGCGTTCACGGCCTGAAGCCGAGTGGGCTGGAGAAGCTGCGCACCTTCCTCTACCGGGCGACGAACCGGATCGAGGTCTTCGACGGCAAGTACAGCTACCGGGTCGTGCCGGGGACGATGGAAGACGGAATCCTCCTCCGCCTGCCGCCGAGGCTCAACTTCGCCCCCCCCTTCCCGGCGACTCCCAATGCCTTCTCGATCGCCTTCGAGACCAATCCCGGGCTGGGAGTCTCGGATCCCAGCTATCGAGTCGAATTCTTCGCGATGCCGGTTCGGCAGTCGCGGGCGCCCGCCGCACTTAGTGCCTCGAGGCGATGAATATGCTGCGCGGCTGATGACCTCGCTGACCGTCCTGATGCCCGTCTTCAACGAGCGGGAGACGATCGAGACCGCGATCGAGCGCACCCTTGGCGCAGAGATGGGGGCGGAGGAGCGCGAGCTGGTGATCGTCGACGACGGCTCCACCGACGGCACGGCCGAGATCCTCGCCCGCGAGTGGCCGGCCGAGGTCCGCGTCGTCTCCCATGCGGGCAACCAGGGCAAGGGGGCCGCGATCCGCACCGGCCTCGAGCACGCGCGCGGCGAGTTCACCACGGTGATGGACGCCGACCTCGAGTACGACCCCGAGGAGGTCATCGACCTGATCAAGCCGCTCGCCCGCGGCGACGCCGACGCCGTCTACGGGGTGCGCGGCTTCCAGGCCCACAACGCCTTCAGCTTCTGGTACGTGGTCGGCAACCGGGGTGTCACCTTCGCCGCCAACCTGCTCTACAACTGCTGGCTCGGTGACCTGATGACCTGCCACAAGGCGATCCGCACCGACATCTTCCGCAGCCTGCCGCTGCGCGAGTCGGGCTTCGCGATCGAGGCCGAGATAACCGCCCGGCTGCTGCGTCGGGGGACGCGGATCTTCGAGGTGCCGGTCAGCTATCGCGCGCGCGGCCGCGAGGAGGGCAAGAAGCTGACCGCGGCCGACGGCTTCCGGGTGCTGCGCACGCTGGCGCGCTGCCGCTTCGACAACGCCTGACGACCCGGCTTAGGCGGAGCGCCCGGAGAGCTCGCGCTCGGCCTGCTCGGAGACCCAGGCGTAGGTCTTCTCGAGGCCCTCGCGCAGCGAGATCGAGGGCTCCCAGTCGTAGGTCTCGCGGATCAGGGTGTTGTCGGAGTTGCGCCCGCGAACGCCCTGCGGGGCGTCGAGCTTGTAGCTGCGCTCGAGATCGACGCCGGCGATCCCCTCGACTATGTCGACCAGGCCATTGATCGTGACCAGCTCCGAGGAGCCGAGGTTGATCGGTTCGATCCGCGGCCCGGCTGCGATCGTCAACGTCCCCTGCACGCAGTCGTCGACGTACATGAAGCTGCGCGTCTGCTGGCCGTCGCCCCAGATCTCGATCTGGCCGGAGCCGTTCTGCACCGCTTCGGCGACCTTGCGGCAGATCGCCGCCGGCGCCTTCTCACGGCCGCCGGTCCAGGTTCCCTCGGGGCCGTAGACGTTGTGGTAGCGGGCGACCCTGGTCTCGAGGCCGAAGTCCTCCATGAAGTGGCGGCACATCCGCTCGCTGAAGAGCTTCTCCCAGCCGTAGCCGTCCTCGGGCATCGCCGGGTAGGCGTCGGCCTCCTTCAGCGCCGGCACCTCGGGCGTCTGCTGCTTCTCCGCCGCGTAGACGCAGGCCGAGGAGGAGTAGAAGAAGCGCTCGACGCCGGCGTCCCGGGCGGCGATCAGCATGTGGGTGGAGGGCAGGACGGAGAGCATGCAGAGGGCCTTGTTGCCCTCGATGAAGCCCATGCCGCCCATGTCGGCGGCGAGGTTGTAGACCTCGCTGACGCCGTCAGCCGCCTCGCGGCAGGCCCCGAGCAGGGAGACGTCGAGGACGCGGTTGTCTGCCTCGTCGAAGCGCTGGTGCCACTCGGCAAGCGGCTTGCAGTCGACCGAGCGCACCTCGCGTCCCTGGCGCAGCAGCTCGGCGACCAGATGCCCGCCGATGAAGCCGCCCCCGCCCGTGACGAGAACCGCCCCCCGGTTTTCGGAAGCTGACACCTGGGGCATCTTAATGACGTGGTTATGTTCCTGGGCCCGATGCTGTCCGCCACGCTCTTCTTCCTGGCAGCGCTCGCCGTCGCCCTGGGCGGCGGCCGCCGCGGCCTGCGCGCACTCGTCGTCCTGGCGATCGTGCTCGCCCCGTTGAGGGGCGGGCTGCTGGAGATCGCCGACGACCTCTCGCTCGCCCATTCGGGGCTGACCGTCAACGCACTAGTGCCGGCGCTGGTCGCCGCCCTGGCGATCGGCTGCCTCGTGCAAAAGCGACCGCGCCTGGAGGACTTTCCCCGCCCGCTGCTGATCGGCTGGGCGTTGTTCGCGGTGGCCGTGGCGCTCAGCTTTCTCGCCAAGACCGTCGGCCTGAAGCTCTACGGGATCGGCGTCGCCCAGTACCTCGTCTACCCGACGCTGGCGCTGGCGATCTGGCCGTTGCTGGAGCCGGGCGACACGCGGCGCCTGACCCGGCTGTTGGTCGCGATGGCCTCGGTCGTCGCCGTCACCGTCGTGATCCAGGCGATGGGCGTCGAAGGCTTCATCCAAGCGGCCAGCGCCCAGGTCGACGGCCTGGCGGCCAACCGCTACGCCGGGATCACCGGCAGCTACCTGCACACCTCCGCCTTCCTCGGCACCGCTGCGGTCCTCGTCATGGGGGAGTTTGCGACGGCGGCGGGTTGGCGGCTGCGCCTCGCCGGGACGGCACTGCTCGCCCTCCTGCTCAGCGGCGAGGTGCTCACCTTCAGCCGCTCTGGGGTGGTGATCGCGATGATCGGCGTCGTCGCCCTCTTCCTCTTCGCCGTTCGCGGGCGGCGCACCGCTTTCGCGGTGCTCGTCGTGCCGGCGATCGCGATCGCGATCGCCTCCGGGGCGCTGGCAGGCGTCGCGCCGGGCGCCGCGGGCGAACGCGTCACCTCCGGCTTCAATCCGAGCAGCGATCCCGGCAACAAGCTGCGCAGCGAATCGTTCGAGCTCGGCCTCACCGTGTTCGGCGAAGGGACGACGGTGCAGAAGGCGACCGGGCAGGGGGCGGCGGCGACCGGCAACGCGCAGCAGCTGGTCGACGACTCGGCGCCCCAGATCACCGTCGAGAGCTACTTCCTGAAGCTGCTGGTCGAGACCGGCGTCCTCGGCCTGATCGCCGCCGGGGGCTTCCTCATCTGGGCGGCGATCGCCTTCGCCCTCGCCACCTGGCGACCGCTGGACGCGTGGACCGCGAGCGTCGCGGCTGCCGGGCTCGGTCTCTCGCTCTACAACGCGATCTATCCGGCGCTGGAAACCCAGATCCTGGCACTCGTCTGGTGGCTGTTGCTGGTCATCTGCCTGAAGAACGGCGAGAGGGGCGAGCCGCTGGCGCTCTGGCGGGCCGGTAGGGGGTCGAGCGAGCCCGTTGCCGAGCCTGAGGAAGAGAGCGTCCTGGTCGGATGAGCCGCGCCGGTGCCGGTCCGGTGAGGGTCGCCTTCTTCCCGATGCACCCGGTCGACGATCGCGCGACCGGGACCTTCTGCGTGCTGCCGGCGACCCGTGCCGCCGATCGCGGCGTCACGGGGACGGTCTTTCCGCCTTCCAGCTCGCGGCTGCACGAGGCTTTCTACCGCCGCAAGACGGGCGCCTGGCGCCTGCGCGCCGCGATCTACTGGTATGCGATCGTGCTGCCGCGCCGGCTCGTGCACCTCCTGCGGGCGCGCCGCTACGACGTGATCTTCGTTCAGCGCTCGATGTTCCGCTGGTCCTCGCCGCCGGTCCTCGAGTGGATCGCGCGCAAGCTGGTCCGCCGGCCGATCGCCTACCACCTCGACGACGGGATCTGGCTGGCGGCGCGGGAGGAGTGGTCGGTGCGGCGCTGCCGCCTGGCCAGCGTCGTCGTCACCGGCAACGAGGCGATCGCCGAGTTCGCCCGGGCGGCGGGCGCGCCGGTAGCGCCGATCGAGTACGCGGTCGACGCCGCCGCCTACCCCGTCAAGGAGCACGGCGAGCGCTCGCCGGTCACGATCGGCTACACCGGCATCGCCCCCGAGGACCACCTGGGGCCGATCGCCGAGGCGCTGCGCGAAGCCTGCGAAGCGACCGGCGCGAGGGTGAGGGTGGTCGGCGGCCCGCGGCGGCCGCAGCTGCCCGGCCTCGATCCCCACCTCGACTGGCAGCCCTGGGATCCCGACGACGAGCACTCCTGGGCCGCCGCGTTCGACATCGGGATCATGCCGCTCGCCGACACCGAGATCCACCGCACCAAGGAGCCGCTGAAGATCAAGGAGTACATGGCGGCCGGGCTGCCGCTGGTCATCTCCCCGGTGGGACACAACCTCGGGGTCGTCGGCGACGGCGAGCAGGGCTTCTTTGCCTCCACGCGGGAGGAGTGGCGGGACCAGCTCGTCGAGTTGGCGGGCAGCGCCGAGCTGCGCGCCGAGATGGGCGGCCGCGGCCGCCGACTGGTGCTCGAACGCTACGACCTGCCGCGCATGCTCGACGAGCTAGCCGCGCTCTTCCACGAGCTTGCCGACAACGGCAGCCTCGCCTCGGCCTGAAACGGCCAGCAGCCCGGCCCGCTGCCCGGCTTCGATCGCCGCTCGTCCCTCGCCCTGCGCCAGGTAAAGGGTCCCCCGCCGCGAGCCGGTCTCGTCGACCGCGGCGACCGCCGGGTAGGCGACGGTCGCCGTCGCGGGCAGGGTCAATTGCTCCTGGCTGAGCGGTACCCCTCCGTAGATGTCATAGGAATAGCCGGGATCCGCCGGGACGCGAAAATCGTCGATCGCGACGACGACGTCCTCCCAGCTCGCCAGCAGGCAGTCGATCTCCGCCTGCAGCGGCACGTCCTCCTCCCAGTGCGCGTCGAGGTAGGCGAAGGGGCGGCCAATCGTCCCCTTCGTGGCCAGATGTCTCATGGCAACCGCCGAATCGCCCCAGATCAGCGTCACGTTGTCGAGATCGCGGAGGGCGTGGCGCGCCGCGTAGCGGAAGCGAGGGCTGACCTCGACCGTGTAGGTGGGAGGGCCGTAGCCGGCGATATGGCGTGTGGTGAAGCCGAGGAAGGTGCCGGTCTCGATCAGGGCGCCGGGTGAGAACTCATCCACGAGGAGGTCGATGGTGCGCCGCCGCGCGGCCTGTCCGTTGAACGGCTCGCCGAAGCCGGGCCATGGGCGCCGGCGCAGCAAGCGAGAGCGCCGCGCGAGCGAGAGAGCGGCCTCCAGCGGCTCCCGCAGGGCGGAGCGCGATGCCGGGTCGTCAAGTCGCTCGAGGACCATGCGCAGACACTTTATGCCCCGACTATCGTTCGCTCGCCAGTGACCCCGCCCGCCGAGGAGCCCTCCCAGCCGGTCCCGACGCTGCTTGCGGACGAGCTGGAGGCGACGGAAGTCCCGGACTCGGAGCTCGCCTCCGGCGCGGCGGCGCCGATGGTGGGCAGCTTCGTCACTACCGGCGTGATCCAGGCAGTCCAGGCCGTGATCGGGGTGCTGCTCGCTCGCATCCTCGGCCCCTCCGACCGTGGCGAGCTGGCCGCGGTGATCCTCTGGCCGACGCTGATGACGACGATCGGCAGCCTCGGCCTGGCGCAGGCGGCGACCTACCACGCGTCGCGGGCGAAGCGGCTCGGCCCGGTCGTCGGCAGCGCCCTGGCGATCGTCGCCGTCGACTCGGTGCTGCTGATCGCGATCGGCTGGGCGATCCTGCCGGTCGTCCTCGGCGGCCATGACGACAGCGTCGTCCACGACGCCCAGCTCTTCCTCACCGGCTTCGTGCCGCTCAACCTGCTCGCCGTCTCGATGATGTCGATCCTCAACGGCAGCCACCGCTTCGCCTGGTTCCAGGGCCTGCGACTGGTGATCATCGGCGGCACCGCCGCCGGCATCGTCGCCCTCGCCATCAGCAGTGAGATGACGGTCGCCTCGGCCGCCGGCGCCTACCTCGCCGGCTACGCGATCGGCGCCGTCGTCGCCCTTGCCGTGACGATTCGCTCGGTGGGGATCTCGACCGTCCGGCCCAGCCGCGCCACCTCACGTGGCCTGCTCGGCTTCGGCTTCAAGAGCCTGCTCAGCCAGAGCATGTGGACGCTGAACGAGCGCGTCGACCAGCTCGTCATCTCGGTCTTCTTCAGCGCCGCCAGCCTCGGGCTTTACGTCGTCGCGGTCACCCTGACCTCGCTGACCACGCTGATCGGCTTCTCCTTCGCGCTCGTCGCGCTGCCGATGGTGGCGCGGCTGAACGCCCTCGCCGAACGGCAGCGCATGGCCCGTCTGATCGTCAGCGCGACGCTGATCTGCGCGACGGCGGTCTCGGTGCCGATCTTCGTCGCCGAGCCGGCGCTGATCCGGCTGCTCTTCGGCGACTCCTTCGCCGGCGCGGCGGGGGTCGGCCGGGTGCTGCTCGTCGCCGGGGTCGTCTTCGGCCTCAACCGGGTGCTCGAGTCGCTGCTGCAGGCGATCGGCAGGCCGCTCGAGTCGAGCATCGGCGAGGGGGTGGCGCTGGCGGTGACGGCGGCGGGCCTGGCGGCGCTGCTGCCGACGCTCGGGATCATGGGGGCGGGGATCACCTCGCTGCTCGCCTACACGGCGAGCTCCGCCTTCATGGTCCGGCGCGTCTCGCAGGCGCTCGATGTCTCTCCCGTGACGCTGCTCAAGCCCGAGCGCGGGGCGGTCGGCCGCCTGCGGGCGATGGTCGGGCAGCTTCCTGGCATCGGCGGGCGGTAGCGGGTCGCCCGGCCGCCCGGCGGTAGCCTTCCGGCGGTGCGAGACCTAAAGGGGCTAATCCTCTCCGGGGGTGCGGGGACGCGCCTGCGCCCGATAACCCACACTTCGGCGAAGCAGCTCGTGCCGGTCGCCAACAAGCCCGTGCTCTTCTACGGGATCGAGGCGCTGGTCGACGCGGGGGCGACGGAGATCGGGATCGTGATCGCGCCCGAGACCGGCGACGAGATCCGCGCTGCGGTCGGCGACGGTTCCGCTTTCGGCGCCAGCGTCACCTACATCGTCCAGGATGAGCCCGCGGGGCTGGCCCACGCGGTGCTGACCGCGGAGGAGTTCCTCGGCGACTCGCCCTTCGTCATGTACCTGGGGGACAACCTGCTGCGCGACGGTCTGCGCAGCCTGGTCTCGCTCTTCCGCGAGACGGAACCCGACGCCCTCGTCCTGCTCACCCCGGTCGACGACCCGAGCTCCTACGGCGTCGCCGAGCTCGAGGGCGACCGGATCAAGCGCCTCGTCGAGAAGCCGAAAGAGCCGCCCTCGAACCTGGCCCTGGTCGGCGTCTACCTCTTCAGCCCGGCGATCTTCGACGCGGCGCGCACGCTCGAGCCCTCCTGGCGCGGGGAGCTGGAGATCACCGAGGCGATCCAGGCCCTGATCGACGGCGGCAAGGAGGTGCGCTCGGAGATCGTCAGCGGCTGGTGGAAGGACACGGGCCAGCTCGCCGACATGCTCGAGGCCAACCAACTGGTGCTGGAGGAGCTCGTCACCCGGATCGAGGGCGAGGTCGACGAGGACTCCCGCGTCGAGGGCCGCGTCGTGCTCGAGCCCGGCGCCAGTCTCGTTCGCTCGGTCGTGCGCGGCCCGGCCGTGATCGGCGCCGGCGCCCGCATTGAGGACGCCTACATCGGCCCCTACACGTCGATCGGCGACGAGGTGACGATCCGCCGCGCCGAGGTCGAGCACTCGATCGTCCTCGCCGGCTCGCTGGTCGAAGACATCGGCACCCGCATGGAGGCGAGCCTGCTCGGCCGCAACGTGAAGCTGACCCGCAGCGACGGCCTGCCCAAGACCCTGCGCCTGCTGGTCGGCGACAACTCGGCGATCGAGATGAGCGAATGAGCGATACGCCGTCCGCCGGCGAGATAGTCGACAACCCGGCGCCGCGGGAAACGGCCCTGCGCGACGCGGCCAAGCGCGTCCTCTCGCGCCTCCTGCCCCGCAGCGCCTACCAGCGTCTGCTTGCCTGGAGCAAGGCGCGCGATTTCGCCAGCGGCCGCTTCCGCGAGCCCGAGCTGGAATTGGTCGCTCGCCTGGTCGAGCCGGGCGACGTCGCCGTCGACGTCGGCGCCAACCACGGGATGTGGACGCTGGCGCTCTCACGGGCGGTGGGACGCGACGGGCGGGTCTACTCCTTCGAGCCGGTGCCCTTCACCTTCGGCGTGCTGCGCGCCGTCGCCCGCCGCGCTCGCCTCGCCAACGTCACGCTCGAAAACAAGGGCTGCTCGGACCGGGCGGCGACGATGGAGATGACCGTGCCGCTGCAGCGCTCGGGCGCGAGCGACGACCTGCAGGCGCACCTTTCCGAGCGGCGCACGAACGGTGCCGAGCCCGACGGGGCGAGCGTCACCGTACGCTGCGAGATGACGACGCTCGACGCGGCGCTCGCTGGCGCCGGCGACGTCTCGCTGCTGAAGCTCGACATCGAGGGGGCGGAGCTGCTCGCCCTGCGCGGGGCGGCGCAGACGATCGAGCGCGGGCGGCCAGCGATTGTCTGCGAGGTCGACGCCGATTTCCTCGCCGGCTTCGACCAGCGGCCGGGCGACGTCGTCGAGTACCTGGCGCAGTGGGGCTACGAGCCCAACCGCTACGACGCGGATGCCGGCCTGCTCGAGCGAATCGCCGATCCGGCTCGCATCGGGCACGCGAACGTCGTCTTTCTCACGGACGAGTGGAGCCGAAAGCTGGACGGGGTGCGCTCGTGAAGATCCTGGTCACGGGCGCCGGCGGGATGCTCGGCCGCGACGTCGTGCTCGCGGCGGCCAACGCCGGCCACGACGTCGTCGGCCTGGGTCGGCTCGAGCTCGACGTGACCTCGGCCGAGGCACTCGCGGCCAAGTTCGAGTTCGAGCGCCCCGACGTGGTGATCAACTGTGCCGCCTGGACCGACGTCGACGGCGCCGAGGACGCCGAGGGGGCGGCGATGGCGGTCAACGGCCAGGGTGCGGGCAACGTCGCGGCGGCGGCCGCCTCGGTCGGCGCCTCGGTCGTCTACGTCTCCAGCGATTACGTCTTCGACGGCGCCAAGGCCGACCCGTACGTCGAGACCGACCAGCCGGCACCGCTCTCGGCCTACGGTCGCACCAAGCTCGCCGGCGAGGAGGCGACGGCCGCCGCCAACAAGCGCCACTTCGTCATCCGCTCCTCCTGGCTCTTCGGCACCGGCGGCTCCAACTTCGTCGAGACGATGCTGCGCCTCGCCGCAACCCAGAACGAGGTGCTGGTCGTGCGCGACCAGGTCGGCTCGCCGACCTACACCTGGCACCTCGCCTACGGTCTCGTCCGCCTGATCGAGGGGGTCGAGTTCGGCATCCACCACATGGCGGCCGGGGGCACATGCTCCTGGTACGACTTCGCCCGCGAGATCTTCGAGCAGGCGAAGGTCGAGTGCCTGGTGCTCTCGGCGACGACCGAGATGCTCGGCCGCCCGGCTCTGCGCCCGCCCTACTCGGCTCTGACCAGCCAGCGCGAGCACGCGATCGAACTGCCCCCCTGGCGCGACGGCCTCGCCGCCTACCTCTCCCAGCGCACCGCCGAGCAGGAGACACCGGCGTGAGGCTATAGACGTTCACACCTACTCAGTGTGATGTCACACGAAAGTGTAAAGAGTGTGGGTCAATTGACACACGTGTCTATTTAGCCGGATTTTCACTGCTAGCGTCGCCGACAGGAGGGCGAAGGAGGCGGGTGTCTCCAGGTAGTTGATACCTACCATGTCCGACTAGCCTCGGATCCGGTTCGAGTCCGGCGCCCTCCGCAACATAGACCGCCGTAGCGGTTGAGCTGGCCAGTCCGCCTCTTGGTATAGTGAGTGCGGGTATCAACTGCCTGCGGGGTGGCTCCCCGCTTCGCCAGGCTCGACCCGCTCCGGCGGGTCTTGTCGTTTCGGGATCGCTACCCTTCGGCCGCGTGAGGCTCCTCGTCACCGGCGGCGCCGGCTTCATCGGCTCGACCTACGTGCGGCTTGTCGGCACCGAGCACGAGGTGCGGGTGCTCGACAAGCTCACCTACGCGGGGCGGCGCGAGAACCTGCCCGAGGACGCCGAGCTGGTCATCAGCGCGATCGAGGATCCGCAGGCTGTGCGCGAGGCGATGGAGGGCTGCGATGCGGTCGTCAACTTCGCCGCCGAGTCGCACGTCGACCGCTCGATCGACGACCAGGACGCCTTCGCCCGCACCCACGTGATCGGCACCGGAGTGCTGCTCGACGCCGCTCGCGAGCTCGGCATCGGCCGCTACCTGCAGGTCTCGACCGACGAGGTCTACGGCTCGATCGAGTCGGGGTCGTTCACCGAGACCTCGCCGCTCGACCCCTCCTCGCCCTACTCGGCGACGAAGGCCGCCGGCGACCTGCTCGTCTCCGCCCACTTCCACACCTACGGCACCGAGGCGGTGATCTGCCGCGGTTCCAACAACTACGGCCCGCGCCAGTACCCCGAGAAGCTGATCCCGCTGATGGTCCTCAACGCGATCCACGGCGACTCGCTGCCGGTCTACGGCGACGGGCGTCAGGTGCGCAACTGGCTCTACGTCGAGGACTTCTGCCGCGGCATCCACACGGTGTTGGAAAAAGGAAGGCCGGGCGAGGCCTACAACGTTGGCGGCCCGGACGAGTGCGAGAACATCGAGGTCGTGCGGCGGGTGCTGGAGCTGACCGGCGCCGATGAGTCGCTGATCGAGCACGTCACCGACCGGCCCGGTCACGACCGCCGCTACTCGCTCTCCAGCGAGAAGATCCGCGACGAGCTCGGCTGGGAGGCGCAGGTGCGCTTCGCCGATGGCCTCGAGCGCACGGTCGCCTGGTACCGCGAGAACGCGGCGTGGTGGGGACCGATCCGCTCCGGCGAGTACCGCGAGTACTACGAGAAGCAGTACGGCCGGGCGCTGGGTTGATGTTGAAACGGCTGGAGACGAAGCTCGACGGCGTCATCCTGCTCGAGCCCGCCGTCTACGGCGACGACCGCGGCTTCTTGCTCGAGACCTACCGGCGCGACCTCTGGGCCGAGCACGGGGTCGAGGTCGAGTTCGTCCAGCACAACCACTCGCGCTCGGCCAAAGACACGCTGCGCGGCATCCACTTCCAGACCGAGCCGGGCCAGGCGAAGCTGGTCCGATGCCCGCGCGGCCGGATCTTCGACGTCGCCGTCGACCTGCGCCGCGACTCGCCCACCTATGGCCAGTGGGAGGGATACGAGCTCGACGACGAAACGCACCGCCAGCTCTTCGTCCCGGTCGGCTTCGGCCACGGCTTCGCCGTGCTCAGCGACATCGCCGACGTCGCCTACCTCTGCTCGAGCACCTACGACCCGGCGACCGAGTCGGGCATAGCCTGGGACGACCCCGACGTCGCCATCGAGTGGCCCGTCGCCGAACCGCTGCTCTCCGAGCGCGACCACACCGCACCGGCCCTGGCCGAGGTCGCCGAGACCCTGCCGTTCTAGGCTTTCTCGATGCCGACCACGGTGATCTTCAGCAACGTGCGCGCCGACCACCTGGTGCAGCGCCACCACTACGTCGCGCGCTGGCTTGCCGAGAGGGGGCGGACGATCTGGTTCGACACGCTCGGCTCGCGCAACCCGCGGCCGGCCGACCTGAAGCGGATCGGGGGCGAGCGGGCGGGACAGGACCCGGCTGAGCTGCTGCCCGGCGTCGAGGTCGTCAAGCCGCGCTTCGTGCCGCTCTTCGGCGCGCCCTTCTATGCGGTCAACCGCCGCCTGCTCGAAAGGCAGCTCGACGCGCTCGGCGTCGACCCGGCCGAGGCGACCGCCTGGGTCTACCTGCCGCACCCGATCGTCGTCGACCTGCTCGACCGCCTGCCCTGGGGACGCGTCGTCTTCGACCTCTGCGACGACATCGACGACATGGAGGTCCATCCCGCTCTGCGCGAGGGTGAGGAGAAGCTGCTGCGCGAGTCCGACGTCGTCTTCGCCACCGCCGAGGCGCTGGTTGATAAGGCCAGGCGAGTCCGCCACGGTGAGGTGCACTACGTGCCCAACGGGGTCGACGCCGGCCGCTTTGGCGAGCAGGTCGAGCCCGCCGGCGAGCTGCGCCGCGTCCTCTACGTCGGAGCGATCTACGAGTGGCTCGACGAAGACCTGCTGCTCGCGGTCGCCGCGGGACGTCCCGACCTCGAGTTCCGCATCGTCGGCCCCGTGCGCCGTCCGCTGCCGCGGCTCGAGAAGCTGGCCAACGTCTCGATCCCGGGCTCGGTCGCTGCCTCCGAGGTCCCCGCCGAGATCGCCGCGGCCCAGCTCTGCATCATCCCCTTCCGCCCCGGACCGCTGACCGAAGCGACCGATCCGCTGAAGCTCTACGAGGCGCTGATCGCCGGCCGGCCGGTGCTCGCCACCGCCCTGCACCAGGGCGAGCGCTTCGCCCCCGCCGTGCGCTTGGAGCAGGACGCCGAGGGTTGGCTGCGGGCGCTGGCCGACCTCGACAGCGGCGCCTGGTCCTTCAACGCCGAGGCGCTCAGCGAGCGCGTCGCCCGCGAGGAGGACTGGCGCGAGCGCTTCGCTCGCATGGATCGCGCCCTCGCCGTCGAAGCTGTGCCGGCATGAGAATCGGCATCGTCCTCGGGACCCGGCCCGAGATCATCAAGCTGGCGCCGGTGCTGGCGGAGATCGAAGCGCGCTCGCTCGATCGCTTCCTGATCCACACCAACCAGCACTACGACTGGGAGATGGACGCCCGGTTCTTCGAGGAGATGGAGCTGCCCGCGCCCGACCTCAATCTTCACGTCGGCTCCGGCCGGCACGGCGAGCAGACGGGGAAGATGCTGGCGCCGATCGAGGCGGCGATCGAGGACCAGGGCCTCACCCACGTGATCGTCCAGGGGGACACGAACTCCGGTTTGGCCGGGGCGCTGGCCGGGGCCAAGCTGCTGCGCCGCGTCGCCCACGTCGAGGCGGGACTGCGCAGTTACGACATGCGCATGCCCGAGGAGCTGAACCGGCGCCTGATCGACCACATCGCCGGTGACCTCTTCCCGCCGACCCCGACGGCCCACGCCGTGCTGACGGGAGAGTCGGTGCCCGGACTGGTCCACGAGCCGAGCGGCAACACCGTCGTCGACGCCGTCCTGCACTACGCGCCGGGAAGCCGGATCCCGATCGAGGAGCGCGATCCGACGATCCTGATGACGCTGCACCGGCCCGAGAACGTCGACCACGAGGCGATCCTGCGCACGATCGTCGAGGCGGTGGGCGAGGTCGCAGCCGGTCACGACCTCGACGTGACCTTTCCCGCCCACCCGCGCACCCGCGAGCGGCTCGAGCGCTTCGGCATACCGCTGCCGCCGCGGATCGAGTTCGCGCCGCTCAAGTCCTTCCGCGAGCTGCTCGCCCTGCAGGCGAGCGCCCGCCTGGTGATGACCGACTCCGGCGGGCTGCAGGAGGAGTCCTGTGTGCTCGGCTCGCCCTGCGTAGTGCTGCGCACCCACACCGACCGACCCGAGACGATCGAGGTCGGCGCCAGCCGCCTGGCGGGCGTCGAGCGCGAGGGGATCGTCGCCGCCGCGGAGGAAATGCTTGCGGTCGAAGACCTGGACTGGGAGCAGCCGTTCGGCGACGGCAGCGCGAGCCGGGCGATCGTCGACGCGCTGCTGGCGCCCGACCCGGCGCCCGCCGCAGTCTCAGGCTGAGCCGCGCAGCTTGCCCGTCGCGGTGATGCCGAGGCTGACGCCGAGCTTGGCGCCGATGCCGGCGTAGACCGCCGCGTTGACGAGCGGGTTGTGCTCGGGCGCGTCGAAGCGGCGGTAGAAGCGGCCCATGCCGCGGTGGAAGGCGATCTCCTGTTTGGGACGGCGGCGCCTGCCGCTGGAGCCTCCCTTGACGTGCAGGGCGACCCCCGCGGGCTCGTAGAAGACCTTCCAGCCGGCCTGCCAGAAGCGACGGCACCAGTCGAGGTCCTCCATGTAGAGCCAGTAGCCCTCGTCGAGCAGGCCTACCTCGCGCACCGCCTTAGCCTGGCAGAGCATGAAGGCACCGTTGACCGCGTCGACCTCTCCCGGCTCGTCGTCGCCGAGGTGGGTGGCTCGGTACTGGCTGAGCGCCGCGGAGGAGTCGTCGCTGCGGCCGATGCCGGTGAAGTGGGCGAGGGCGCTGAGCGGGGTGGGGAAGGAGCGCTTGCAGGCGTGGTCCAGCTCGCCCGACTCGGTGACGAGCTTGCAGCCGACCATGCCGATGCGTTCGTCGGAGCGCAGCCGCGCCAGCGCCGCGTCGAGGGTGCCGGCGTAGACCTCGGTGTCGGGGTTGAGCAGGAGGACGGCGTCGGCCTCGTCCTCGCGCAGGACGATGTTGTTGGCGGCGGAGAAGCCGATGTTGTCGCGGCGCAGCAGGCGGACGGCCGGGAACTCGCGCTCGACCATCTCGGGCGTCGCGTCGGGGCTGCCGCTGTCGACGACCGTGACCCGCATCGAGCCGCTCGCCGGGTGCTCGGCGAGCGAGCGCAGGCAGCGTCGCAGCAGCTCTTCGGCGCCGTGGCTGACGACGACGACCTCGAGGTCCATCTAGTAGGCGCCTTCGCCGCGGACCATCGCCCGCGGCGTGCGCAGCAGGATCGCCAGGTCGCCGGTGATCGAGAGGTTGTCGAGGTAGTCGCGCTCCATCGCCAGGCGCTCCTCGAAGGTGAGGTCGCCGCGGCCGTAGACCTGCATCGGGCCGGTCAGGCCGGGCTTGACGGCGAGGCGGACGCGCTGGCGCTCGTCGTAGAGCGCGACGACCGCCTCCTCCTCGGGGCGCGGGCCGACCAGCGACATGTCGGAGCGCAGGACGTTGATCAGCTGTGGCAGCTCGTCGAGGCTGGTCCGCCGCAGCAACCGCCCGACCCGGGTCACCCGCGGGTCGTCGGGGATCTTGAACATCGGCTCGTCGAGCTTCTCCAGGTCGACCAGCTCGGCGAGGCGCTCCTCGGCGTCGGCGACCATCGTGCGGAACTTGAGCATCGTGAACGGCTCGCCGTCCTTGCCGGCGCGCCGCTGGCGGAAGAGGACGGGCCGCCCCGAGTCGAAGAGGATCAGGAGCGCGATCGCCAGCAGCAGCGGCGCGAGCAGGGTGAGCATGGCGACGGCGACCGCCAGGTCGAGCGCCCGCTTCAGCATCAGCGTCGACCAGGAAGGGTCGGAGAAGCGGAAGTCGAGGACCGGCAGCTCGGCCAAGCGGTTGAGCTCGATGCCGGGGCCGAGCAGGCCGAAGTGTTGGGGCAGGAAGGTGAGCCCGAGCCCGGCGGCCTTGCACTGCTCGATCAAGCGCTCGGCGGCCGGCTCGCTCATCTCCTGGGCGGTGACAACGACCCGCTCGATGCCGTGCTCGCGGGCGACCCGGGAGAGGTCTTCGATCGATCCCAGGCGCGGCAGCTCGGCGTTCGCTGCCCCTCCCTCGGCTTCGGCCGAGGTGAGGAAGCCGACGAGTCGCAGGCGGGCCTCGGGATGGGTTGCGACGCGGCGAGCGACCATCTGCGCAGCCGCCGCGGAGCCGACCACCACTCCGTTGGCGACGCCGGTGAAGCGGTGCCAGGCGAAGCGCAGCAGGGCACGCAGGACGAAGGTGCCGACCAGCGTGCAGATGCCGACCAGGATCGCGCTCCAGGGCGACAGGGGGCCGGCCGGGCTGAGCGCCAGCAGGCCGTCGAGGGCGAGGGTGCCGAGGGCGGTGGCGGTGACCAGGGCGGCGAGCTCATCCAGGGTGCTGTGCCGGATCCGGCGGTGATCGTTGTCGTAGAGGCCGTGCAGCTTCAGCACGAGAATCCAGATCGGGCTGAAGAGAACCGCCCAGAAGAGGGTGCCGACGTCGGTCGTCTGCGTCGCTGTCGTCGCGACGCAGAGCGCGATGAGCAGCGCCATCCAGTCGCCGAGGGCGAGCAGCCGCCGGCGCAGGCTGCCGCGGCGTCGCGCGTCGAGTGTGGCGATGCCGCCGCCGGTCTCGGGGGCAGGCGGGGCAGCGGCCGCGCTCTGCTGCGTCGCCGTGGTCTGCGTGGGGCTGTCCTGGAGGTCTCGCGTCATCGTCGCCTCAGCCGCAGTTCCATCCTTCGCGCAGGCACTTCGCTTTTGGGTTCAGTCGCCGAGCGCGCTCCAGGTCCAGTTGCGCCGCGGCCTCGTCTCCAGACGCGTGCTCGGCCTTGGACCGCAGGTAGTACCACTGCCAGTTTTCGCCCTCGCGGTCGATTGCCTTGCCGAAGTTCGCGATCGCCGTCGGGTAGTCGCGCTGCAGTTCGGCGAGCAGGCCGAGCTGCACGTAGGGGGAGGCGGCCCAGGGCTCGATCGAGCGGGCCGTGTCGGCGTGGCTCACCGCGGTCGCGAACTCGCCTTCGGCGGCGGCGCTCTGGCTGCTCTTGATCTCGCGGTCGACGAGCAGCGGGCCGACGAGCGCGATCGCCGAGATCCAGGCGACGCCCAGCCCGGCAAGGGCGAGCCCGTAGCGCCTGCCGCTCGCACGCCTGCTCAGGGTTTCCCCGCTCGGGGCCACCTGTTCGCACCTCACAGCCACCATGACACCGGCGGCGAGGAAGAAGATCGCGCCGAGCGCCGCGATCTCCCAGAACCAGTCGAACCCCGCCCCGACGGCGAAGGCGAGCATCGCGGCGATCAGCGCCGCGTGCTGCTCGCGCTGGGGCTGGGGCGCTGCGCGCCAGGCGGAGAAGCCGAACCAGAGCGGCATCGCGATCAGGGCGAGGACGAGGAGGCCGCCGGCCGCACCGAGCTCGGCAAAGGCCTCGAGATAGAGCGAGTGGGCGTCGTGGACGGCCAGTTCGATCGAACGCAGCTGGGTCCAGGAGAAGACGTAGGTGCCGGCCCCGTGGCCGAGCACCGGGTTTTCTCCGAAGGCGTCGAGCGCGACCCGCCAGAAGTCGTAGCGGCCGGCGCCGCGGATTTCGCCGAAGTGCTGCGAGGGGTCCGACGGGAAGTAGAGGTCGGGCTGCGAGAACTGGTCCCAGGCATGGCCCCCCGCGACGACGACGACGCCGATCGCGAGAACGGCGGCGGCGAGGGCGATGCCGCGCAGGAACCTCGGGTTTCTCGACACGTCGAGCGCCCGTCCCGTCAGCCTTCCTTCCCGCCTTTCCAGGGTTCGCAGCCCGGCGAAGGCGAGCAGTGCCAGCGCCGTCCCGGCGAGCAGGATCAAGAGCACGGTCACGCCCTGGTCGACCGCGGCTTGGTCGGCCACGTTGTTGGCGAGGCTGTGGCGGTCCTGGACGGCGAGGATCGCGGGCACCACGCCGATCGCGGCGGCGGCGAGCGTGCCGAGCAGCCAGAGCCGGTCCCGTGAGAGGGCGAGCAGGCAGACGACGCTGACGACCAGGGCCAGCAGCCCGCCGCGCGAGTAGGTGAAGTAGAGCGCCAGCAGCACGGCGGGCATCGCCGCCACGCTCGCCCAGCGCAGGGCCCGCCAGCCCGCGTTGCGGCTCATCCAAAGCAGGAGCGCGATTCCGGTTCCGCAGAGGGCGCCGTTGGCGTTCCAGTAGCCGAGCGGATAGCGCAGCCGTGCCCCCGTGCCCAGCGCGTTGCTGACCTCCAGCACGTGCGGCAAGAGGCGGCTCGCCAGGGCCAGAAATGCGACCAGCGTCACGGAAATCGCCAGGCCTTCGGCGAAACGTTGGCGCCTCTCTGCGGTTTGAGCGATGAGGAAGGCGGCAAGGAAGAAGCCGAGATAGACGAGGACGCGGTCCGCCTCGATCACGCTCAGCTCGATCGACCCCGACCAGAAAGGCGAGATTGCAGACAAAAATGCAAGCCCAGCGATCAATCCGGAGACCCAGTAGAACGGCCTCGCGAGCTTGGCTGCCGACGCCGCCCCGAGCACGAGCAGGGCGACGACCACGAGCCAGGCCCCGAGGCCCGCTATGTGACGTGCGCTCACGCCAAAGCCGCCACCCGCGAGGGCCAGGCCGACCAGGAGGACGATCGGTGCTAGCAACGCCGCTGTTTGGTCTAACCTTCCCCGGAATGCACGGGATGCGCCAATCCCGGGGCCGGTTGCCGGGCCCCGTTCTCTTTGTGCTGTCAGCGTCTGCTCTGTGGGCATTGATGCTCTTTCCAGCGCTCGCTCAGGCCGAAGACGCGAGCGGAATCCAGTACTCGGAAGCTCCTCCTACGGCCACGGGGGGACACGAAAAGTCCCACCACGAACCCTCGGCCAGGTCCTCCAACTCCGGTGGCGGGGCGACCGCGCCGGGTAACTCGAAGCAGACGAACTCGTCTTCTGGCTCAGGCAAGGGTTCGGGTGCGGGGAATTCATCGTCGAATGCGGGCAATTCGCCTGGCGGGGGCGGCAATGGCAGCACCGGCCAGGGTAACCCAGCGGGCGGCTCGAGCGGAGGAGAAGGATCTTCGTCGCAGCAGACCGACCAACAGCTTTCGTCCGCTCCCGCCTCGCACGACAGTGGGTCCTCGCCGCTGGTCCCGATCCTGATTGCGATCGTCGCACTCGCCGCGATCTCGATCATCGCTCTGGCACTGCGGTCCCGGCGCCAGCGCGGCGAAGGCGGCACGCCCGTCTCGCCCGGGGCAAGCTGACGCCGTGCGGATAGGCGCGCGGCAAGGCAGGTGGGTGCGGAGCGCTCTGTGCGCGGCGCTCGCGACAACGCTGCTCGGGCTGGCGGCCGCGCCCCCGGCCGGGGCCGTCCCGGCCAAATTCTGGGGGGTCGTCCCCCAGAACGTGCCCACCTACGAACAGCTCAGTCGCGCCGGTCGCGGTGGCGTGGACAGCGTCAGGATCCCGATCCTCTGGAACTTCGTCCAACCCTCGCAGAGCGGACCGCTGGAATGGTCCGGCGTCGACACGGTGGTCGAAAACGCCGCCGCCGCCGGCGTCGAAGTACTGCCTTTCCTCACCGGTGCGCCGGAATGGGCGGTTCCCAGCGCCGCCGTTCCCGGCACGCACGGGGGGATCGCGGCTGCGCCCGTCAGGTTGCCCGTCTCGGGCGTCGCCGGCGAAGCATGGTCGACGTTCCTGCGTTCGGCGGTCGAACGCTACGGGCCCAACGGCGCCTTCTGGAAGGCCAACCCGCAGGTGCCGAAGCGGCCGATTCGCACCTGGCAGGTCTGGAACGAGCCCAACTTCAAGTACTTCGTCACTCATCCCAACCCGGGCCAGTACGGCAAGCTGGTGAAGATCTCCAGCGCAGCGATCAAGGGCGCCGACCCCGGCGCCAAGGTCGTGCTCGCGGGACTCTTCTCGCGGCCGCGAGAAGCGGTCTGGAAGGTGAAGCCGCCACAGGCCTTCTTCGCCGCAGACTTCCTGGCGAAGATGTACCGGCGGACGCCGGGAATCAAGTCGAAGTTCGACGGGGTCGCGATTCACCCGTACTCGACCAAATACACCCTGCTGGAACCGGACGTCGAAGAAGTCCGCGCGGTGCTCAAAGCCAACCACGACCTGCGCAAGGGGATCTGGATCACGGAGCTGGGTTGGAGCTCGGAAAAGCCGGACCCCGTCCACGACGCCTTCGCCAAGGGCATATCCGGGCAGGCGCGGGAACTGAAGAAGTCCTTCGCCCTTTTGAGCAGCCACCAGGCCAAGTGGCGCCTGCGGGGCGTCTACTGGTTCTCGCTCGAAGACGGCTCGCAGGCGGCCTGCAACTTCTGCGGCGGTGCCGGCCTCTTCGGTCCCGGATTCGTGCCCAAGCGCTCCTGGTACGCCTACGTCAGGTTCGCCGGCGGCGTGAGCTGAGGACCCGGTCTGAGGTGTGCGAGCGGCGATGAGCACGGGCCTCTCCGTGGTCGTTCCGGCGCTGAACGAGTCCGCCGCCCTTCCCACCCTGCTCGACGAGATCGCTCGCGTTTGCGATGAGTGTGTCGGGGACAGCTGGGAGGCGATCGTCGTCGACGACGGCTCGACCGACGGCAGCTTCGAGTTGATGGAGCAGTTCGCCGCCACCGCTCCGCACCTGTGCGCGGTGAAGCTGCGACGTAACTTCGGCAAGTCGGCGGCGCTGTCGATCGGGATCGCCCAGAGCGTCGGAGAGAGGATCGTCACGATCGACGGCGACGGCCAGGACGACCCCGCCGACATTCCCCGCCTGCTCGCAAGGCTCGACGAAGGCGTCGACCTGGTCAGCGGCTGGAAGCGCAACCGGCGCGACCCCCTCAGCCGACGCTTGGCGTCGCGGATCTTCAACTGGGTGACGGCGCGACTGACCGGCCTGCGGATGCACGACATGAACTGCGGCCTGAAGGCCTACCGGGGGGAGTGCGCCCGCTCGCTCGAAATCTACGGCGAGCTGCATCGCTACATCCCGGTCCTCGCCGACCAGCAGGGGTGGCGCGTGGCCGAGATTTCGGTCAACCACCGGCCGCGACGCCACGGACGCTCGCGCTTCGGCGTCGAGCGCTACCTGCGCGGTCCGTTCGACCTGCTCGCCGTCGTCTTCATCGGCCGCTACCAGTACCGACCGCTGCACCTCTTCGGCGGCCTTGGCGTCGGGCTCACCATGATCGGCGCGGTCATCGAGCTGTATCTCTTTGCGGAGAAGCTCGCCGGCAACGCGATCGGCGGCCGTCCGCTGCTCTTCCTCGGATTGCTCCTGATCGTGGTCGGCGTGCAGCTCCTCACCTTCGGTCTGCTGGCGCAGATGGTGGTGCTCAACAGGCGCAAGATCTCGGGCTCGGTCGAGCCGGCCCAGATCGAGCGGGTTCTCGACGGCGGAGCACCCCTGTCGGAGGAGCTCAGCGGCGGCAATCGGCTATCAGCCACGGAAACGCTCCCACCAGCCTGATCTCGCGGAATCGGCTCGCCAGCAGGGCGAGGAGCGTGCGCCGGTTCCAGTGGTTCACGTGCTCGGGGTGGTTGCCGAGGTTGCGGACGTATCTGCCGCGAAGCAGGCCGCCGATCCGAAACCAGGGTTCGTGGGGCACTGAAACGACCACCTTGTCGCGACTGACCCGAGCGAGCTCGTCGAGTGCTGTGTCGGGCCGGGGGAGATGCTCTAGCACCTCGATGCAGAGGACGAGGTCGAAGCTGTCGTCGCCGAAAGGGAGGTCGGCGACGCTGGCGACCGAGGCGTTTACCCCGGGAACGCGATCGCGGACATGGCGAACCGCCTGCTCGCTGAGGTCGATCGCGGCCGTGCCCTGACGGGGCAGGAAGTCGAGGCGCACGAGTGTCTCGCCCTCGCCGCAACCCGCGTCGAGGACGGAGCTCGGCGCGAGCGGCCCTACCACCGCCTCCAATTGCCTGTAGAAGCGGTTGATCATCCACTGCACGACGGGGTTCCGAGTCTGGAACTTCTCGTAGTTGGCGCTCATCGGCCCTGCCTCGATGCGCCCAGTCTAGGTTGCGCTGGCGCGTAAGATCGGTGGGTTGCCCACCGAGCGTAAAACGAGAGCGGGGTCCGATCCGCTGGCGCAGTTCAGCGACCCGGTCCGGCGCTGGTTCGAGGCCTCCTTCGAGGGTCCCACTGAGGCTCAGGTCGGCGGCTGGGAGGCGATCTCCGGCGGCGCGCACACGCTGATCTGCGCCCCGACGGGCTCCGGAAAGACACTCGCCTCCTTCCTCTGGGGCATCGACCGCCTCGCCCGCACCCCGACCACACCCGTCGACGGGCCTCAAAGTGGAGCCGGAGTTGACTTTTCGGCCCGTCGACGGGGGGATGGGGTGCGGATCGTCTACGTCTCGCCGCTGAAGGCGCTCTCCTACGACATCGAGCGCAACCTGCGAGCGCCGCTGCGCGGTATCGGTGCGGACATTTCCGTCGGGATACGGACGGGCGACACGACGCAGGCCGAACGGCGGGCGATGCGCAAAACGCCGCCCGACATCCTGATCACCACCCCCGAGTCGCTCTACCTGATGCTCTCCTCGGGCGCCCGCGAGATTTTCGGCGGGGTCGAGGCGGTGATCGTCGACGAGATTCATGCCGTCGCGCAATCGAAGCGGGGTGCTCATTTGGCACTGACGTTGGAGAGGTTGGAACACCTGGTTGGCGAGTCGGGGAGAGGGTCGGCGGAGCAACGGCGGGGAGGCTCCGACGACCCTCTCCCCGACTCGCCTATCCAGCGGATTGGTCTCTCGGCGACTCAGCGGCCGCTGGAGCGGATAGCGCGATTTCTCGTCGGCCCTAAGAGGAGCTGCAAGATCGTGGATGCCGGGATCGCGAAGGAGCTCGACCTCGAGATCGTCGTGCCGGTCGAGGACATGGCTGAACCGGGAGCTCCCGCTTTCCCGAGCGAGGACGGCAACCCAGCCGACGGCGAGCCGCTCGCTCACGTGCGCTCGATCTGGCCCGCGATCTACCCCGAGCTTTTGAAGCTCGTCAAGGAACACACGTCAACCATCATCTTCGTCAACAACCGCCGCGCCGCGGAGCGCTTGGCGAAGCGCCTGAACGAGCTTGCCAATGGAGAAGGTGAGCATGAGTTGCCAGCAACTGAGCACGCCGGGGGGGATGGGTCCGGTCCGGCGGGAACTCCTCGCGATAGCGAGCCCGACGGACCGGCCCCATCCCCCCTCAAGGGCGACGCTTCAGCGACCGGAGGGGGCGGTGGGTCCCCTGCAGCGACAGGACCCGCGGGCCAACAAGAAATTGCTCGAGCGCATCACGGGTCGCTCTCGCACGAGGAGCGGACTGTGGTGGAGGAGCTGTTGAAGTCCGGGCAGCTGCCATGCCTCGTTGCGACGTCCAGTCTTGAGCTGGGGATCGACATGGGAGCAGTGGATCTGGTGATCCAGGTCGAGTCGCCGAAGTCGGTGAGTCGTGGGCTACAGAGAGTGGGTCGGGCGGGGCACTCTTTGGGTGAGGTTTCGCGGGGGCGGATATTTCCGAAGTTCCGAGCGGATCTCTTGGAGTGTGCGGTGGTCGCCAAGCGGATGAAGGAAGGGGCGATCGAGGAAACGGTGATCCCGCAGAACCCGCTCGACGTCCTCGCCCAGCAGCTGGTCGCGATGGCGTCGCTCGACGAGTGGGAGATCGACGAGGTCGAGCGCCTGGTCACCGCCGCCGAGCCCTTCCACGAGCTCTCCCGCGAACAGCTCGAGAACGTGCTCGACATGCTCGACGGGCGCTACCCCTCCGACCGCTTCGCCGAGCTGCGGCCGCGGATCGTCTGGGACCGCACGGCGGGCACGATGCACGGCCGCAAAGGCGCCCGCCAACTGGTCGTCACCAACGCCGGCACGATCCCCGACCGCGGCCTCTACGGCGTCCACCTGCCTGACGGACGCCGCGTCGGCGAGCTCGACGAGGAGATGGTCTACGAGGCCCGCCCTGGTCAGACCTTCCTGCTCGGCGCCACCACCTGGCGGATCGAGGAGATCACCCGCGACCGCGTCATCGTTACGCCAGCGCCCGGCGTCCCGGGCGCCGTCCCCTTCTGGAAGGGCGACGGCATCGGTCGCCCGGCCGAGCTGGGGCGGGCGATCGGCGCCTTCGCCCGCGAGGCGGTCTCGCGCGAGCCCAAGGAGCTGGCCAAGGAGTACGACCTCGACCGGCGTGCCGCCGAGAACCTGGTCGCCTACCTGCGCGAGCAGCAGGCGGCGACCCGCGTCGTCCCCTCCGACGAGACGATCGTCGTCGAGCGCTTCCGCGACGAGATCGGCGACTGGCGCCTCTGCGTGCTCTCGCCCTACGGCGGCCGCGTCCACGCCGCCTGGGGCCTGGCGCTGGCGGCCAAGATCCGCGCCGAGCGCGACCTCGAGGCCGACGCGATCTGGTCCGACGACGGCATCGTCGTCCACCTGCCCGACGCCGACACCCCGCCGCCCGCCGACCTCGTCCTGGTCGAGCCGGACGAGATCGAGGACCTCGTCGTCGGCGAGCTCTCCGGCTCGGCCCTCTTCGGCTCCCACTTCCGCGAGAACGCGGCGCGCTCGTTGCTGCTGCCGCGCGCCTACCCCGGCAAGCGTACGCCGCTCTGGCAGCAGCGGCTGAAGGCGCAGAGCCTGCTCGAGGTCGCGCGCGACTTTCCCCGCTTCCCGGTCGTGCTCGAGACCTACCGCGAGTGCCTGCGCGACGTGCTCGACCTCCCCTCGCTGGCCGAGCTGCTGCGCGACCTGCACTCGCGCAAGCTCAGCCTGGTCGAGGTCGAGACGCCGACCGCCTCGCCCTTCGCCTCCTCGCTGCTCTTCGACTATGTCGCCACCTACATGTACGAGGGGGACACGCCGAGCGCCGAGCGCCGCGCCGCGGCCCTCGCCCTCGACCGCGACCTGCTGCGCGAGCTGCTCGGCCAGGAGGAGCTGCGCGAGCTGATCGACCCCGAGGCGCTGGAAGAGGTCGAGGCGCAGCTCCAACACCGGACCGAGGCGGGGCGAGCGGGCGACCGTGACGCCCTGCAGCAGGTGCTGCGCCACCTCGGCGACCTGAGCGCCGAGGAGTGCGCGGAGCGAGTCGCCGAGGGGTACTCGGCCGATTCGATGCTGGAGAAGCTGGTCGATGAGCGCCGTGCCGCGCTCGTCCGCGTCAACGGCGAGGAGCGCTACATCGCCGCCGAGCACGCCGGCCTCTACCGCGACGCGCTCGGCGTGCCGCCGCCGCCAGGCCTGCCGGAGAGCTTCCTCGCCGAGCAGCCCGACCCGCTCGTGACCCTCGCGCGCCGCTACGCGCGCACCCACGGACCGTTCCCGACCGCCCAGCTCACTTCCCGCTACGGGGTCGACCCGACGCCGGCGCTGCGCGAGCTGGAGCGCTCCGGCGCGCTCGTCCGCGGCGAGCTGCTGCCGGGGGGCGTGGAGCGCGAGTGGTGCGACGCCGACGTGCTGCGCCGCGTGCGCCGCGCCAGCCTCGCCCACCTGCGTCGCGAGGTCGAACCGGCCGCCCGCGACCGCTTCGCGCGCTTCCTGCCCAGCTGGCAGAACGTCGACGCCCACCGGGCCGCGGGCGCCGGACCCGACCGTCTGCGCGAGGCGCTCGTGCCATTGCAGGGCGTGACTCTCACGCCGAAAGTCTGGGAGGGCGACGTGCTGCCCCGCCGACTCGGCGCCTACTCGCCGACCTGGCTCGACGAACTCTGCACCAGCGGCGAGGTGGTCTGGGTCGGTGCGGGGGCCCGCGGGCGCAGCGACGGCCGCGTCGCTCTCTACTTCCGTGACGACGTGCGCCTCGCCGGACCGCCGCCGGCCAACGCCAAGCTCGAGCCGCCGGAGGGCGAGGTTCACGACGCGATCCGCGAGCGGCTCGCCGCCGGCCCCGACTTCTGGATCGACCTGCTCGCCGACCTCGACCACCCGGTCGAGGAGCTGCACTCCGCGCTCTGGGACCTCGCCTGGTCGGGCGAGGTGACCAACGACGCCTTCGCGCCGCTGCGCGCACCGCGCCTGCGTGCGGCGCTGCCGCCGGAGAGCGGCGGACGGCGCTTCGCCCGCAGTCGTGCTCGCGGGCAGGCAGTCCAGGGCCGCTGGTCGCTGACCGCGCCGCTCTTCGAGAAGGCACCCGCCGCCGGCCCCCGCCTGCGGGCCCAGGCGGAGCTGATGCTCGAGCGCTACGGCATCGTCACCCGCGAGACCGTGCTCGCCGAGGGCGTGCCCGGCGGCTTTGCCAGTCTCTACGCCGAGCTCGGCAATCTCGAGTTGCTCGGCACCGCCCGCCGCGGCTACTTCGTCGAGGGGCTGGGCGGGGCCCAGTTCGCGCTGCCGGGCGCGGTCGAGCGCCTGCGTTCGTTGCCCGAAGACGACGGCTCCTTCCTGCTTCTCGCCGCCACGGACCCTGCCAACCCCTACGGGGCGGCGCTGCCCTGGCCGAAGCCGCCGAGCGGCCGTCGCCCGGCCCGCACCCCGGGAGCCCATGTGTTGCTTCGCGACGGCGCCCCGGTCCTCTATGTCGAGCGGGGCGGCAAGGGGATCGTCCGCATTGTCGAGCTCGATGCCGAGGAGCTGGTCGCCGCGGTCGCCGCCCTCGCCGATGCGGTCGCCGCCGGCCGCCTGCCCAAGCTGGCGATCGAGAAGCTCGACGGCGAGCCGGTGATCGGCTCCGGCCAAGAGGACGCCCTGCTCGACGCCGGCTTCAGCCGCGGGCCGCGCAAGCTGACCCTCGCCGCCCGCTAGACCTCCGCGGCATAATCCTCGGATGGCCGATCGTCAGCAGGCCCAGAGCCCGGTCGAGCTGCTGCGCAGCGTGCCGCTCTTCGCAGATCTCGAGCAGGGCGAGCTGGAGAACTTCTCGCACGTGGCCGTCGCCCGTTCGTTTCCGGCCGGGACGCGGGTCTTCCACGAGGGCGATCGCTCCGACGCCTGCTACATCGTCCGCGAAGGGAGCTTCCGGGTCACGCGCGAGCACTCCGACGGGCGGGCGATCACGCTTGCGACTCTGGGCAGCGGCGACATCTTCGGCGAGCTGGCGATGCTCGACGGCGAGGTGCGCTCGGCCAGCGTCGAAGCGCTGACCGACGGCGAGCTGCTCGCCCTGCCAGCCGGCGAGGTCCGGGCTCTGCTCGCCCGTCATCCCGAGATCACCGTGAAGCTGGTCGCTGCCCTGGTGCGGCGTTTGCGTACCGCCAATGAGCGGATCTCGCGCCAGTCGTTCCAGACCGTGCCCAGCCGGGTGGCCGGCGTGCTCTCTCAGCTCGTCGCCGAGGAGGCGCCGCGCTCCTCCGAGGAGGGGGGCGTGACGATTCGCATGAACCAGGCCGACCTGGCGCAGCTGGCCGGCACCTCGCGCGAGAGCGTCAGCCGCTTTCTCGCCGACCTCGAGCGAGCCGGCGTCGTCAAGCCTGGTCGCGGCCGCGTCACCGTGCTGGAGCCCGACAAGCTCAGCAACTACATCTTCTAGTAGGAGGGGCTAGCGAAACCCCCGCCCGCGCCTGGCGGCGGCGGACACAGCGCGGTTGCTGCGTCCTCGGTCGGCCAAATAGCGCTGCTATTCGGCCTCCCTGCGTCCTTGCCCCGCTTGGTCCGGCGCTCGCCAGCCGCAGACACGAGTTTCGCGAGACCCTCCTGGCGGCCGGGCTCAGCAGCTGGACGGTTGTGGGTCCGCCCGATCGAGGTTCACTTCGTCGTCCCCGCCACCGCACTGAATCGATTTGTCACGATGGCCGTCGATGGCTTCGATTGAGTCGCTGCCGCCCTTGCTGATGAAGGTGTCGGCGCCGAGGTGCCCCATCATGCTGTTGGGGCCGTTGTCGCCGACCAGCACGTCGGGGCCGTCGGAGCCCTCGAGGTCCTCGTTGTCGCCGAGGATGCGATCAGGGTTGCTGCAGCCGGGCGGGGCGCCGGTGCCACCGAGCGCAACGTGCATATGGGCGTTGGAGCGCCCGTAGGAAGCCGTGTCCTCTCCCGGCCCGCCGCTGTAGGTGTGGCCTTGGCAGACCGCCACCGAGGAGACGAGCAGGTCGTCGCCAGGCCCGCCGAAGAGCTGGTCGGCGCCCGGGTCGGCGTAGAGGACGTCGCTGCCACCGTTGCCGATCAGGGTGTCGTTGCCGCTGTCGGGGCCGTTGTAGTTCTCACCCGCTTCCAGCACGTCGTCCCCGGCTCCCCCGCTGAGGGTGTCGGAGCCGGCGTTGCCGTTGGCCCGCACTTTGACGCCAGCCGGGACGCTTTCGGCTATCGAGATCGAGTCGTTGCCGCCGCCGCCCGTGATCACGACCAGGCTGGTGGCGACGTCGGTCGGGCAGCTGACGGCGTTGCTTCCGGCCGCCGAGCAGCCTTCGCCCGCGACGACGGGACCATTGTCGGAGACGGTCCAGCCTCCGCTGTAGCTGACGTGGATGTCGTTCGAGTGGGAATCCCCCTGCACGATCAGGCTGCTGCCGTCGAGGCCTTGGTTGAGGATCGCGAAGGTGCCGTTGCCGGGCGGGTTCGCTTCCACTCCACAGGAGTGCTCGGTGGCGAATTCGGTGCATTCGTCGGTCCCCGGGCCGCCGAATGCTTCGTCGTTGCCCTGACCGCCATCGAGGTCGTCGTTGCCGACGCCGCCGTCGAGGCGGTTGGATTCGCCGTTACCGGCGATCAAATCTCCCTGTGGCGAGCCGACCACGTCCTCGAAGCCGCGCAGCGTGTCGTGACCGTCGCCTTTGGAGCGCCCGCCGGCGAGGTCGACGGTGACGCTGCCTCGCGTCGCGCTCGCGTAGGAGACGATGTCGCGGGCGCCCGGCCCGCCATCAAGTTTGTCTTCGCCGCTGTCGCCGCGCACCACGTCTTCGTCCCCCGCTCCGCCGCCGACGGTGTCACTGCCGGCACCGCCGTAGACGAAGTCGCTCCCCGGCCCGCCTTCGAGGTGGGGATCGTCGCCAGGCCCGCCTTCGACCTGATCGTTGCCGTCACCGCCGTCGATGCTGTCGTTGCCCTTGTCGCCGAGCAGCCGGTCGTTGCCACCACCACCGTTCTCGTCGTCGCTCCCCTTATCGCCGTTGACGTAGTCGTTGCCCGCCGCGCCGATCAGGACGTCGGGACCTTTGTCACCGAGCAGCCGGTCGTCCCCCCCGCCGCCGACGATGCTGTCGCGCCCCTGCGCGCCGTTGAGCTCGTCGTAGCCGCTGCCGCCTTCGAGATGGTCGGAGCCGGTTTCGCCGAAGAGCGAGTCGTCGCCCCCTTCGCCGTAGAGCTTGTCGAAGCCGCGGCCGGCGTGGATCGTGTCGTTTCCCGGGCCGCCGCAGATGACGTCGTTGCCGTTCGGGCCGCCGCTGATCCGGTCGTCGCCCCCGCCGCCGTAGATCACGTCGCTGGCCTTCTTGCCGACGATCGTGTCGTTGCCGGGCGTACCGACGATCGTCGCGTGCCTGCCGTGGCAGCTTGCGGCCGATGCGGTCCCAACGAATACAAGCGCGCAGAGCAGCGCGACGCCCGGCGCCGCCAGGCGGGCCGCAGTCGCGCGTGTGCGCGGTTTCCCAAAAGCCATCGCCCCTTACATCGACCCGCTGCACGACTTTCTTCAGCTTCGGGTTCGAATAGTCGTCCAATGCCGCGCTGCGCCGTGTCAGATACGCTCGCTTCGCCATGCGGGGCGGCATCTACGTTCTCAACTTCTACTCGCCGGTCTTCGTCGACCAACTGAAGCGCGGTCGCAAGACGGCGACGATCCGGCTCGGCGACAAGAGCAGCAAGTACGAGCGTGGCCAGGTCGTCTGGATCACGGTCGGCTTCCGCCACAGTCCTCGCGAGAAGATCTTCACCGCGGTGATCGACGACGTCGAGGTGAAGCGGATCTCCGAGCTCTCGCCGCGCGACATCGAGCACGAGAACCCCGAGTTCCGCCGCCTCGAGGACGAGGTCAAGTTCCTCGAACAGATCTACGGGCACCCGATCTCGCCCGAGGAAACGGTGACGGTGATCCGCTTCTCGCAGATCGTCGAGCCGCCCGGCGCGCATTTCGGCAACGGAGAGACCCCGCACCACAACTAGTGCCCTGTCTCGTAACGTTGGCCAGGAAATGACGAGGTCCAGGTGCCGACAGGCGAGGACGCAGGGAGTCCGAATAGCAACGCTATTTGGACGACCGAGGACGCGGCATGGCGGCGATCTGGGGCCGTCATTTCCGGTCAGATGTTGCGAGGCAGGGCGCTAAATGGCGGACTACCGCTTCCTCACCACCTGGCTGCTGGAGTCACCGCGCGAGCCGGTCTGGGAGGCGATCTACGACCAGGCGCGCTGGCCCGAGTGGTGGCGCGGGGTGGAGGAGGCAGAAGAGGTGCGGCCCGGCGCGGGCGGCCCCGGCCACGACGGGGTCGGCACCGTCTCACGGCTGGTCTGGAAGAGCCTCTTGCCCTACCGGGTCGAGTTCGAGGTGACCACGACGCGGGTCGAGCGACCGCATCTGTTGGAGGCCGACGCGGTCGGCGAGCTGACCGGCGTCGGCCGTTGGCGCCTCTACGAGCAGGACGGGGTGACGGCGGTGCTCTACGAGTGGAACGTGGCCACGACGAAGGCCTGGATGAATCTGCTGGCTCCGGTCGCCCGCCCCGTCTTCGAGTGGAACCACGACTGGGTGATGGCGCGCGGCGGCGAGGGGATGGCCAAATTGCTCGATTGCCGCCTGCTCGCCAACGGCTGAGTCGCCTCTCCTCCGGTCGCTTACGCGAAATCGCTATCTTTCAAGCACTCCCTGGCACTCTCACCCGAAGAGTGCCAACCAGCAGCAAACTTCTGAACCACACTGACCCAACGATGGAGGTATACGGATGAAGCTGAAGCCCCTCGGGGACCGGCTGATCGTGAAGCCGATCGAGGAGGAGGAGACGACCGCCAGCGGCATCGTCCTTCCCGACACGGCCAAGGAGAAGCCCCAGAAGGGCAAGGTCGTCGCCGTCGGCGACGGCGCGGTCAACGAGGACGGCAGTCGCCGCCCGCTCGACGTGAGCGAGGGCGACGAGGTCCTCTACTCCAAATACGGCGGCACCGAGGTCACCGTCGAGAACGAGGAACTGCTCGTCCTGCGCGAGTCGGACGTTCTCGCCAAGGTCGCCTGATTCCCGCCACCGGACTTAGAGAAACCAAGGAGGACTGAATTCAGATGGCTCATAAGGAGCTGAAGTACAGAGAGGATGCGCGGGGGGCCCTGCAGGCCGGCGTCGACGCCGTTGCCGACGCGGTCAAGGTCACCCTCGGCCCGAAGGGCCGCTACGTTGTGCTCGACAAAAAGTTCGGCGCGCCGACGATCACCAATGACGGCGTCACGATCGCCCGTGAGATCGAGGTCGAGGACGTCTTCGAGAACCAGGGCGCCCAGCTCGTCCGCGAGGTCGCCACGGCGACCAACGACGTCGCCGGTGACGGCACGACGACGGCGACGCTGTTGGCGCAGATCATCGTCCGCCAGGGCCTGAAGAACGTCGCCGCCGGCGCCAACCCGCTGGCCCTGCGTCGTGGGATCGAGAAGGCGGTCGAAAACGTCGTCGAGACCCTGCGCGAGAAGCAGTCCAAGGAGGTCGCCGGCAAGGAGCAGATCGCCCGCGTCGCCGCCATCTCCGCCGGGGACGACGACATCGGCAACGTGATCGCCGACGCGATCGAGAAGGTCGGCAAGGACGGCGTGGTCAACGTCGAGGAGGGTCAGACCTTCGGCATGGAGCTCGAGTTCACCGAGGGCATGCAGTTCGACAAGGGCTACATCTCGCCCTACATGGTCACCGACCAGGACCGCATGGAGGCAGTGCTCGAGGACCCCTACATCCTCATCGCCAACCAGAAAATCGGCTCCGTGCGGGACATCCTGCCGGTGCTCGAGCAGGTGATGCAGGGTGGCAAGCCGCTGCTGATCGTCGCCGAGGACGTCGAGGGTGAGTGCCTCGCGACCCTGGTGGTCAACAAGCTGCGCGGCACCTTCACCGGCGTCGCCGTCAAGGCGCCGGGCTTCGGCGATCGCCGCAAGCGGATGCTGGAGGACATCGCGATCCTCACCGGCGGCGAGGTGATCACCGAGGAGATGGGTCTCAAACTCGAGAACACCCAGCTCTCCCAGCTCGGCAAGGCGCGCCGCGTCGTCGTCTCCAAGGACACGACGACGATCATCGACGGCGGCGGCGATGCCGAGGACATCAAGGGACGCATCAACCAGATCAAAAACGAGGTCGAGAACACCGATTCCGACTTCGATCGCGAGAAGCTCCAGGAGCGGCTCGCGAAGCTGGCCGGTGGTGTCGCGGTGGTCAAGGTCGGCGCTGCCACCGAGACCGAGATGAAGGAGAAGAAGCACCGCGTTGAGGACGCGCTGCAGGCGACCCGTGCCGCGCTCGAGGAGGGTGTCGTGCCGGGCGGTGGCGTGGCCCTGCTCAACGCGCAGGCCGACCTCGACCCGGAGAAGCTCTCCGATCCCGACGAGGCGACCGGAGCTCGGATCGTCTACCGGGCGCTGGAGGAGCCGGTCCGCCAAATCGCCGAGAATTCCGGCGAGGAGGGCTCGGTCGTGGTCAACAAGATCCGCGACCTGAAGGCAGGCGAAGGCCTCAACGCGGCGACTGGCGAGTACGGCGACCTGATCGCCGCGGGCGTCATCGACCCGACCAAGGTCACCCGCTCGGCGCTCGAGAACGCCGCCTCGATCGCGAAGAACATCCTCGTCACCGAGGCCGTGATCGCGGAGCCGCCGGAGAAGGAACCGGCCGGGATGCCCGGTGGCGGCATGCCGGACATGGGCGGGATGATGTAGCGACGCCTGCCCAGGCGTATGCTCGCCTCAACAGGCGAGTGGCTTTCGAGAGGCCCGGCGAATCGCCGGGCCTCTCGCTTTAGGCGCTTTCGAGCACGTCGGCCATCCGGCGAGGTTCGACGCCGAGCGATTCGGCGTCGGCGGTGCCGCGCTCGCTGACCATCGGGACCTCCATCAGCTCTGCCTCCTCCCAGGTGGCGAAGACGGCCTCGCCGAAGAGCGAGCGCAGCGCGATCAGCCCCGAGCGCACGAGCGGTAGCGGCAGGTGAATGAGAGGGCGCGGCCGGCCGGCGATGCGGCTGACCAGGTCGGACATCTCGTCGTAGTCGAGCGTCTCGGGGCCGGCGAGCTCGTAGCGCTTCCGGTCACCCCGACCGAGCGCCTCGACCACGCAGCGTGCCGCGTCGTCGGCCCAGATCGGCTCGAAACGAGCCCTGCCGTCGCCCGAGACCGGCATCGCCGGCAGGAAGGAGAAACGACGCAGCAGCGTCACCCAGGGGTCGCTGTGGTCGTAGACGATCGACGGCGCGAAGACGGTCGTCGCAAGCGACGACGACGTGACCGCTTGCTCGGCCAGCCACTTGGCGCGGAAGAAACGCGTGCGCTGGACGGTCGCGGCGTTGAGCGCGCTGAAGAAGACGAAGCGACCCACGCCGCTGCGCTCCGCCGCCCTCAGCAGGCGCACCGTCGCCAGTCCGTTCAGCTCCTCGATCCGGTGCGGTGGCTGGTCGCGGATCGTCGCCGCCAGGTGGACGACCGTGTCGACCCCGCGCAGCGCCTGGCGCACGAGATACGGGTCGGACATCTCACCGAGGTCGCCGAGCGCGATCTGCACGTCGACGCGCCTTTCTCCCAGCTTGCGCGGCTCGCGCACCAGGCAGCGCACGTCCTCGCCGCGCTCGAGCAGCAGCGGCAGCAGCCGCGATCCAACGCTTCCGGTGGCCCCGGTCAACAGCAACATCGCGGCCGATGCTAGTGGCGACGCGCCGCCGGGGTGCGCAATCTCTAAAATGTGCCTTCGCGCTTGGGCGGGGGCCAGGAGCCTCTTCCCCACCGTAAAACGACCCAGGAGAAAGCATCGAATGACCTACGTCATCGCCGAGCCCTGCATCGGCCAGAAGGACAACTCGTGCGTCGAGGTCTGTCCGGTCGACTGCATCCACCCGACGCCCGACGAGCCCGACTACGACTCGGTCGAGATGCTCTACATCGATCCCGACGAGTGCATCGACTGCGACGCCTGCGTCGAGGCCTGCCCGGTGGACGCCTGCTTCGCCGAGGATCAGCTGCCGGCCGAGTGGGCGAAGTACGCCGAGATCAACGCGAGCTACTACAAGTCAAAGAGCGCAGCCTGAGGTTCAGCAGTTGCGGAGCGCCTCTGCGTAGAAGCGCAGGTAGGCGTTCCAGTGGCGGTCCCAGTAGGCCCGCTCGTGGCCACCGGCCCATGAGTGGGCGCTGATGTCGGCCCCGGCGGCTTCGAGCGTTTCGTCGAAGGCGACGTCGGAGATCGCGAACGGGTCCTTCGTGCCGTAGTCGTTCCAGATCGGGATCGGCCCAAAGACCCCCGGATTGGCGCGCACGGTGGCGATCACGTCGTGACGTTCGAAGTCTTCGGCGTCGTCGAAGGCGCCGGGAGCGCTGGCGCCGCCTTCCAGCCAAAGGGCGGGGGAGTGGCCGCCCACCGCGCAAAACGCCCCGGGGTGCTCGAGCGCCAGGTCGTAGGCGCCGAAGCCGCCCATCGAGATGCCGCCGATCGCTACGCGCTGGGGGTCAGTTCCATAGCGGCGCTCGACTTCCGGGATCACTTCGTCCATCACATATGTGCCCCAGCCGCCCGTCGAGCGGTCGTGCCAGTAGCTGTCGCCGTCGTCTGCGGGGAAGGCGACCACCGGCGCACCGGGCCCGAGCTTCGCCAACGCCGCGAAGAAGGGCTCGTCGCCGCGGAACCAGCCGTCGCCGACGAAGCTGTCGACCGTCTCGCTCTTGCCGTGCAGGAAGACGAGTAGCGGGCGGTGGCCTGGTCCACCATCGCCCGGCACGACCACCCCGACGTCCAGGCTTCTGCCAACTGCCCTGCTGTCGATGTTGAACCGGTGGACCGAGGCGCCGTGCGTGTCTACCGGCGCCAGGACCGTCGCCCGCAGCAAGAGGAAGGCGACGGCCACGCCGAGGCCGACGAGCGCCAGCGCCGCTCCGCGCCGCCTTCTCCTGATCTGCGCACGCGAAGGCTGGCCTGGGCTCATCCTTGCGGGCAGCGTATCCGCGGATTGCTAGCGTGCCCGCCGTGCAGAGCCTGTTGCGCAAGCTGTCCTACCCCCTGCGGCGCTGGCCGCGCCTCACACGCCTGGCGCTCGTGGGTACGGTTTTGGTCGCGGCCCTGATCGCGGCCGCCAACGCCTACGTCCTGCTTGGCGCCGGCGGCGAGTCGACCGCCGACGTCGCCGACGTCCCCCGCGCGCAGGCGGCGATCGTGCTCGGCGCCTTCGTCAAACCCAACGGGAAGATGAGCGCGATGCTGGCCGACCGCGTGCGCCAAGCGGACGCGCTCTGGAAGGCAGGCAAGGTCGATCGCATCCTCGTCTCCGGCGACCACCACACCTGGGCCTACGACGAGCCCGACACGATGCGCAAGGAGCTGGTCGCCGATGGCGTGCCGCCGCGCGTCATCTTCGAGGACCACGCCGGCTTCGACACCTGGGCGTCGATGGTCCGCGCCCGCGGCATCTTCGGTGTGCACAGCGCGGTGGTCGTCACCCAGGGCTTCCACATGCCCCGTGCCCTCTACCTGGCACGCGAAGCGGGTATCGACGCCACCGGCCTTACCGCGGATCTCCATCCCTACGGAATCCAGGGGCAGAAGAGCGACATGCGCGAGATCCTCGCCCGGGTCAAGGCGATCGCCGACACCACACTCGACACACCCGCGATGGGCGGCAAGCGGATCCCGATCGACAGCGACGACGGTCGCGTCAGCTGGGGACCGCCCCCGCCACCCGCCACCCCACCGGCAGGCTCGCCGGGCCGCTGACTACTACGCCATCGGCAGCGGCGTGCCGCTGACCGGCGGCGGCTCGGCCTCGGCGGGTACTGCCTGCAGCACGGGAAGCTCCTGCGGCGTCGCGGCGACGATCCCGCGCGCCGCCTGGCGGATCGACTGCGAAGCCGGTGAGTCGGGATCTGCGGTAACCAGGGGCGTGCCGGCGTCGGCGTGTTCGCGCAGCGCCTCCGAGAGCGGCACCTTGCCGAGCAGCGGAATGTCGAGCTCATCGGCGAGCAGCTGCCCGCCGCCCTCGCCGAAGATCGTGAAGCGCTCGCCGTCGGGGGTGGTGAAGCCCGACATGTTCTCGATCGTGCCGAGCAGCTCGAGGTCGAACTTGGCCGCCATGTCGGCCGCTCGTTTCGCCACCGTCTGTGCCGCCGGCTGCGGTGTCGTGACGAGCACGAACTTGGCCTGCGGCAGCAGCTGGGCGAGCGTCATCGAGACGTCGCCGGTTCCCGGCGGCAGGTCGAGCAGCAGGTACTCGAGCTCGCCCCAGGCGACGTCCTCGAGGAACTGCTGGATCGCCTTGTGCAGCATCGGGCCGCGCCAGACAACGGCCGAGTTCTCCTCGACGAAGAAGCCGATCGACATCACCTTGACGCCGCCGGCCGCTTCCAGCGGCAGGATCTTGCGCTCGGCGTTGACGTCCGGCTTGTGGTTGACCCCGAGCATGCGCGGGATCGAGTAGCCGTAGACGTCGCAGTCGAGCGCCCCCGCCTGGTGGCCTTCGGCGGTCAGCGCCGCCGCCAGGTTGGCGGTCATCGTCGACTTGCCGACGCCGCCCTTGCCCGAGGCGACGCAGATCACGTTCTTCACCTGGGCGAGCGCGCCGGCCGGCAGCTTGCCGCGGCCGAGCGTCTGCTGCAGGCTCGTCTTCTCCTCGTCGGAGAGCACGTCGAAGCCGACCGCGACCTCGGTCACGCCGTCCAGCTCGGAGACCTTCTGGGCGACCGCCTGTTCGAAGTGGGCGCGGATCGGGCAGCCCGCGGTGGTCAGCGAGACGACGACCTCGACCCGGCCGCCCTCCTTGACCTCGATCGAGCGCACCATCCCCAGCTCGACGATCGAGCGCCGCAGCTCCGGGTCGATCACGGCGCTCAGCTTCTCGGTTATCTGGTCCTGCGTCGGGAGTGGCATCTAAGGCCATTCTCGCAAAGGCGCTGGCGCGGCAGCCCGCGGCCTCGGCGTCAGGGGGGAGAGATCCGGGCGCTCGTCCCTTAAGCCCTCCGCATGCAGGCGAACGAAGGAGGAGAGATGTCGGGTGCACGCGGGGGCTTCGGCCGGATCTTGGCGATCGGGATTGCGCTGGCGCTGGCGCTTCTGCTGCTGGCGGCGAAGGAGGCGAGCGCCGGCAAGTACGCGGTCGCCCAGTGCGGCTGGTACGTCGGCACCGACGCCGATTGGGCCGACACCACCGGCGGCGCCAAGTTCCGTCAGGACTCCTGGTGCGTGCCGCCGGCCGGCCAGGACCCGTTCGACGGGGTTCACCTGAAGAGCTTCACCCGCGACGGCCAGACAACCGTTTCGGGCACCCGCTACGCGCGCTGGCGCTGGGAGGCCCCGGTCGGGACCGGGATCACCCAGGTGCGGGGCAGCTGGTGGCATGCCCTGCACGACGGCATCGAGCAGCGTCTGGGCACGGTCGGCACGAACGGCTTCGACGCCTTCACCTCGGCCGCCGCCACCGAGACGGCGCCGCGTGAGTTCGTCGCCGGTTTCGCGACGCCCCGTCCGGCATTCGAGGATCGCCTGCTCTGCGCCCGCGCCGAAGGCAAGTGGTGCAGCCTCGAACCGGGTTCCTGGTCGGCGATTCGCGGGCTGACGCTGACGGTCGAGGACGATCGGGCTCCGGGCGCCGGGATGAACGGGCCGCTCGCCGCGGGGGGCTGGCTGCGCGATTCCCAGGCTCTCTCCTTCTGGGGTTGGGATGTCGGCGGCGGCCTCCGCTTCGGCGAAACGACGATCGACGGAGCCCGCGTCGACTTGACCGAGTACGCCTGCGCCAAGACGACGGTCGGCGGCGAATGGCGGGCGACCCGCATGCGGCCCTGCGAGCTGACGAAGTCCGGCGGCACGACTGTCGACACGGCCCACTTCAGTGATGGACCCCACGTGCTCCGCCACTGCGAGGCCGACTTCGCCGGCAATGCCGGCTGCACCCCCGAGCAGACCGTCTATATAGACAACAATCCGCCGGCTCATCCGCGCAACCTCGGGCTCGCCGGCGGCGACTCCTGGCGGAGGACCGACGACTTCGACGCCACCTGGCAGAACCCCGATCAGGGGCCGGCAAGTCCGATTGCCGGCGCCTCCTGGCGGATCGTCGGTCCGAGCGGCTACGACACCGGCGTGCGCTATGCCGCCGGGCGCGGGCGGGCCGCCCTCTCGGATCTCACCGTGCCCCGCGCCGGCGCCTACACGCTGAGCGTCTGGCTGCGCGACGAAGCGGGCAACGAGGCACCGGCCTCGGCGGTCTCGCTGCCGTTGCGCTTCGACGACCTGCCGCCCTCGGTCGCCTTCGAACCGGTCAACGACGAGGCACCCGACCGGGTCGTCGCTCGGGTCGCCGACGCCGATTCGGGACCCGCCTCGGGGCAGCTCTACTGCCGGCGCGCCGGCAAGAGCGTCTGGCGAGAGCTGCCGACGAAAAGCGAGTCGGGTCCGGGCGGCGGCGAGCTGACCGCCCAGTTGCCGCCGGGATTGACCCCCGGTACGTACTTCTTCCGCGCCGAGGCGACCGACGGGGCCGGAAACTCGACATCGACCACCCGTCGTGGCGACGGCAGCGAGATGACCGTTCGGATTGGGCGTCACGGGGTGAGGCGTGGCAAGGGGGCGAGGAGGACGAGGATCTTCGCCCAGCTGAGCTGGCGCGGCAGGTCCCGCTCACGGCTGACGGTTCCGTTTGGGGCGACTGCGACGCTCAGCGGCCGCCTGCTCGACTCCCGCGGTCGGGGCATAGGCGGCCGCCGGCTGCGCGTCGCCTCCCGGTCCTCGCGCGGCGCCCTGGCCGCGCCTCGTTTCGACTTGGTCACGACCGGTCCCCAAGGCAGCTTCGAGCTGCCGCTCGCTGCCGGCCCATCGCGCCGGATCGCGATCGCCTTCCGCGGCGAGAGGCGTTTCGACGGCTCCTTTCGAGCGCCGCTCTCGCTGCGGGTGCGCTCCGGCGTCGAGCTTCGCGCGACGCCGGAGTCGCTCCAAACGGGCGAAACCGTCGACTTCCGCGGCCGCGTTCGCGGTTCGGGTGTGCCACTCCCGCGTCGCGGCAAGCTGGTCGCGATCCAGTACTTCGAGCAGGCGGCACGCCGCTGGCGCCCGATCCTTGTCACCCGCACCGACCACAGCGGCCGCTTCCGCACCGCCTACCGCTTCCGCTACGTCAGCGGCGCGGCCAGCATCCGCTTGCGGGCGGCTGCCCTGGCCGAGGAGCGCTGGCCGTACGCGCCTGGCTTCTCCGCGCCGGTGACAGTGCAGGTAACCGGGTAGGGTTCTCGCCGATGTCGCAAGCCACCCTCCACACCGGCGCCGGGGCGATCGTGCTCGAGCTGCACGACGAGGACGCGCCGAAGACGGTTGAGAACTTCCGCAAGCTCGCCGGCGACGGCTTCTACGACGAACTGGTCTTCCACCGCGTCATCCCCGATTTCATGATCCAGGGCGGTTGTCCGGAGGGGACCGGCCGCGGCGGGCCAGGCTACACCTTCGAGGACGAGATCAACGAGCACAAGGTCGTGCGCGGCGCGCTGGCGATGGCCAACGCCGGCCCCAACACGAACGGCTCGCAGTTCTTCATCGTCACAACCGAGTCGGCGCCCTGGCTGGACGGCAAGCACACCGTCTTCGGAACCGTCGTCGAGGGCATGGACGCGGTCGATGCGATCGAGTCGACGCCGACCGACGCGTCCGACCGGCCGCTCGAGCCGCAGGCGATCGAGCGCGTCGAGCTCTCGGAGTAGGGACGGCCCTGGTAGGGGTTCCACTTAACTTATTCCGCCTCTAAGTAGGGTGGCTCTCGCTGAGTGGTTAGGTGCGGAAAAGTACAAGACGTTCCACCCCTGCCGGGGCCGTCCCTTAACCCTCGTGGCTGAACCGAACATCCGGTAGCACTCGGTCGAGTCCGCGCGGCATGTACCAGGCGGCGGGGCCGGCGAGCCGCAGGAACACCGGTAGCAGCAGTAGGCGCACGAGGAAGGCGTCGAGGAGGACGGCGATGCCGAGGATCACGCCCATTTCCTTCGGCGGCAGCGGCCCGGAGAGGGCGAAGGTGAAGAAGACGGCGACCATCACCGCGCCGGCGGCGAGGATCGTCCTTCCCGAGTGGGCGAGCCCGCCGATCATCGCCTTGCGCGCGTCTTCGCTCTGCTCCCAGTGCTCGCGCGCTGATGAGAGCAGGAAGACCGTGTAGTCCATCGCGATCGCGAAGATCATCGCGAAGAAGAAGATCGGCCCCCAGGCGTCGAGAAAGCCCTGCGATTCGAAGCCGAGCAGGCCGGAGAGGTGGCCGTCCTGGAAGATCAGCGTGGCGACGCCGAAGGCTGCCGCGGTCGAGAGTAGGTTGGCGAGGACGCCGATCGCCGCGATCAGCGGCGCCTGGAAGGCGACGAGCAGGAGCAGGAAGCCTAGGCCGAGGACGAAGCCGATCGCCAGCGGGGTCTTCGCCGCCAACGCCGCTTCGAGGTCCTGGTTTTCGGCAGCCGGTCCGCCGACGAGCGCCGCGGGCGGCAGCTTTCGTCGCAGGCGGTCGAGCGTTGCGCCGAAGGCTTCGGTCGACGGTCCGGACGTGGGAATCGCCTCGTATAGGACGAGTCCATCGGCGCTGCGCCTCGCCGGCAACACGGCCGCGATCCCCGGATCCCCCCGCAACACCCCGCCGACGGGCCTAAAAGTGGAGCCGGAGTGGACTTTTAGGCCCGTCGGCGGGGGGGCGACGACCTGGAGGTCGCCTGGGGCGCCGGGCCCGAATGCCGCGCTGACCTGCCGGTAGCCGATGCGCGAGTGGTCCCCCTTCGGCACGACCTTGATCGAGGGCATGCCCGTGCGCAGGTTGAGGGCAGGCAGGGCGAGCGCGAGCAGGATGGCGAGGGCGACGCCGCCCAGCGCGGCGGGATGGCGCCAGATCAGCTCGCCCCAGCGGGCGAAGCGCGGCGAGCGATGCTCGCCGCTGTGCGCCCAGGGCAGCGCCAGCCTGTCGATGCGCGGGCCGAGCTTCGTCAGCGTCGCCGGCAGCAGGGTCAGGGTAGCGGCGATGACGAAGAGCACCGCGATCATCACCCCGATCGCCATCGAACGGAAGGCCGGGCTGGGGACGAGGGTCACCGCCGAGAGCGAGATCAGGACCGTGATGCCGGAGAAGAGGACGGCCTTGCCGGCGGTGTCCATCGTCTCGGCGACGGCGTCCACCGGGGAATGCCCCTGGCCGAAGAGCGCGCCGCGGAAGCGCATGACGATGAAGAGGGCGTAGTCGATACCGAGCGCGAGCGCGAACATCAGGGCGAAGTTCATCGCCCAGATCGAGATCGGCGAGATCATGGTGCCGAGGTAGAGGATCCCCGCCGAGGCCATCAGGCCGACGATCGTCAGCATCAGCGGCAGGCCGGCGGCGACCAGCGAGCCGAAGGCGAGGACGAGGATCGCCAGCGTCACCGGCCAGGAGAGGAGCTCGGAGCGCAGCATCGCGTCGCGGTTGGCTTCGTTGAAGTCCGACCACATGCCGGCCGCGCCGGTCGCGTTGGCTTCGACCCAAGGCGCCGCGGCGCCTGCCAGGTCACCCGTGAGGCGGTCGACGGCGGCGACCATGCCGTTGGGGTCCTTGGCCGCGCTGGCGCGGATCACCGCGGTGTGTCCGTCGCGTGAGATCGAGAGGTCGGACTGGGGAGGAGCGACGGTCCCGACCGCGGGATCGGCGGCGAGGATGCGCTCGGCCCGGCGCAGGGTTGACTGAAAGGGCGGCGAGCCGGCGGTCCAGCGGTCGGAGTGGACGACGACCTGGAGGGCGTAGGCGCCGTTGCCGGCGAAGGCTTCGTCGATCCGTTCGCGGACGACTACCGACTCCGAGCCGTTCGCCTGCCAGCCGGCCCCCGAGAGTGCGGTCTCAACGCGGGGGGCGAGGACGCCCAAACCGACCGCGATCACGGCCCAGCTGCCGAAGACCCACTTGCGCCGCTCGGCGGCGAAGCGACCCAAACGCCCGATCGGTCCAAGTGAGCTCATGGCTATCCTCCTAAGTTGACACTCTACAAGTTCACAACTCTACAGTTGTAAATCGGTACAATAACACAATGATGCAGAGCCCGCTCCCCCCCGATGCCGCCGAGCTGATCGCCGGCCGCTTCCGCGCGCTCTCGGACCCGACCCGGCTGCGCATCATCGATCAGCTGCGCCGCAACGACCAGGTCTCGGTCGGAGAGTTGACCGAGACGCTCGGCACCTCGCAGCAGAACGTCTCCAAGCACCTCGCGGCGCTGCGCGCCGAGGGCTTCGTCAGGCGCCGCAAGCAGGGCACCAGCTCGCTCTACCGGATCGCCGACCCGGCCGTGCTCGAGCTCTGCGACCGACTCTGCGAGACGATGGAATCGCAGCTCGAGACGCTCGGCTCGCTACTCGCCGGCTGAATCAGTCTGAGGTTCGCGCCGCTCGCGCCGGCGCAGGATCGCCTCTCCGGGGCGCCAGAGGCTGACCAGGCCGGCGACAAGGGTGACGAGGAAGATCTGGCCGGCCATCATCTCGAGGCCGGCGATCAGGCGGCCGGGCTGGCCGCCGGGGACGAGGTTTCCGTACCCGGTCGTGGTCAGCGTCGTGTAGCTGAAGAAGAGGAAGTCGGAGCTCGCCGGATGCGGATGCCCTTCGAAGAAGGCGCCTCCCTGGACCCTCTCGATCACACCGTAGAGGAAGGTGAAGAGGATGCCCAGCACTGCGTAGACGCTGAGCGCGCCGAGGATCGTGCGCGAGCCGATTTCCGGCGAGGTGACGACCCGGCGCAGGACCGCGGCCATCGCGACGGTGAGCAGCGAGACCTGGATCACCGTGGCGAAATTGAGCCAGGTGCGGTCGTCGGCAGCGGCTCCGATCGCGGCCAGCAGTACGGTGAGCGCCGCGAGCAGCACCGTCACCCGCACGAACTTGTGTCGCGCGTGGGCGCTGACCAGGGCGACGACCGAGGTGGCGCTGGTCGCAATCGTCAGTACGACCGACGTCCAGCCGTGATTCTCGAGCAGCGAGGCGAGCGCGTAGGTGATCAGCACCAGGACGAAGACGAGGCCGAAGGCATCCCTGGCCCGCTCCGCACGCAGTATCCAGCGCTCGCGCCTGCGCGCGCGTCGCGATGCCGAGTCCATTCCGGCACGTTCGGTCGCTCGGCGACGTTTCCTGCCGGGTCCTCCTCCTGATAGACCTCGCCCGTGGGATCCGAGACCTGGGCGGCCGTCGACGAGTACGTGCAGGAGGCGCTGGTTCGCCAGGACGAGATTCTGAAGACGGCGCTGCGGGCGAGTGAGGAGGCGGGCCTGCCGCCGATCCAGGTCTCCCCGGCACAGGGCAAGATGCTGCACTTGCTGGCGCAGTCGATCGGCGCCGAGTCGATCCTCGAGTTCGGCACGCTTGGCGGCTACAGCACGATCTGGCTGGCGCGGGCGCTGTCAGCAGGCGGGCGCCTGATCACCCTGGAGGCAGACCCCCGCTACGCGGAGATCGCCCGGCGCAACGTCGAGCGCGCCGGCCTCGGCGACGCGGTCGACCTACGGGTTGGGCCCGCGCTGGAGACCTTGCCGGTCCTCGACCGAGAGGACGCCGGGCCGTTCGACTTGGTCTTCATCGACGCTGACAAGGTCCACACCCCCGACTACTTCGCTTGGTCGCTGGAGCGCTGCCGTCCCGGAGCGCTGATCGTCGCCGACAACGTGGTCCGCGACGGTCTTCTCGTCGACCCTGACTGCGAAGACCCAGCGATCGTCTCGCAGAGAACCTTCCACGAGATGCTTGCCGCGGAGCCCCGAGTCGAGGCGACCACGATCCAGACCGTCGGCGCCAAGGGCTACGACGGGTTCACTCTCGCGCTCGTTGTCGGTTGATCGCGGATATAAAAAGACCGGAAAATGCGGCTTACGCTTAAAAATTTCTTAGCAATAACTTGGACGGGCTGGTGGAGCTTCGCTGGCATCTCTTTCACCAGCCAAACAGGCGGCTGCACGGGGAGGTCCGTTGACTGCATGGCCTCCCTCCAAGACTAGAAAACCCCTCTAGCAAGCCATTTCCAGCCCTATCAGCGGAGGGGGAGGGATTCGAACCCCCGAGACGCCTTGCGACGCCTGCCGGTTTTCAAGACCGGTGCATTCAACCGCTCTGCCACCCCTCCGGAGTAAACGAATGTCGATGCTGGACGCAGAGGCGCATGACCAGGATCGCTTAAGATGATTCTATTGTCTGCAATGCGTAGATTGCTCATTCTTGCCTCGGCGATGGTCTTCTTCGACGTCGTCTTCTTCTCTGCCATAGCGCCGCTGCTGCCGACGTACGTCTCCGATCTAGGGTTGAGCAAGGCCGAGGCCGGCGTCCTCTCCGCATCCTACGCGGCGGGCACGCTTGCCTTCTCGCTTCCGGCCGGGCTGCTGGCGGCGCGCATCGGTCCCCGGCTCACGGTGATCGGTGGCCTGCTCGTGCTCGGCTGCGCGAGCGTGCTCTTCGGCTTTGCGCATCAGTTCCTGCTGCTTGACGGCGCGCGCTTCGCCCAGGGTGCCGCCGGAGCCCTGATCTGGTCCGGCACGCTCACCTGGCTGATCGCGGTGTCGCCTCCGGACCGTCGCGGGTCCGTGATCGGAACGGCCCTCGGCACGGCGGTCGCGGGCGCGCTGCTCGGTCCTGCCCTCGGTGCGCTTGCCGCCGAAGTCGGCACCGAGCCGGTGTTCAGCGGCGTCCTGGTCGTGGCGGTGGCGCTCGCCGTCTTCGCCGCTCGCCAGCCCAAGGGCGAGTCGCCCGAGCCGCAGGACATGCACGCCGTGGTCGACACGATCCTCACCCGCCCAATCCTGATGGGGACGGCGTTTGTCGCCATTCCCTCGGTGATGTTCGGCGCCGTCGAGGTACTCGCGCCGTTGCGGATCTCCGATCTCGGTGGCGGACACGCGCTGATCGCCGGTGGCTTCATCGCCGGTGCCGCCCTGGAGGGGATCCTTGCCCCGGTCGCTGGTCGCTACTCGGATCGCGTCGGGCGTCGTACGCCTTTCGCCGTCGGTCTGACGATCTGTGTATTCGCGATCCTCGCCGTGGCGGTGGGTGCGACGATGGGGGAGGTAATGGCGGGGGTGATGCTCGCTTCCCTGGGTGGCGGGATCTGCTTCACGCCTGCCTTGACGATGCTCTCCGAGCTCGCTGAGAGCAGCCGCCTGCACCAGGGATTCGCGGCTGGGCTCTCCAACATGGCCTGGGCGGCGGGCCAGGTTGCGGGCGGCCTGATCGGCGGCAGCGCAGCAAGCGTCGCCGGTAACGCGGCGCCGGGCGTCGCGATCGGCGCGCTCCTGATGGTGACGGTCGCCTACTCGCTGCACGCGCTCTCGCCGCCCCCGTCTGTGCCTTCACCCGTGGCCGTTCCCGAGGGTCGCGGATAGGCTCTCCCGAGCATGGGCTCGGGCACCGGCTGGCAGGCGCGAACGGGAGGCGGATGGCGCAACTGGGCCGGCGACCAGTCGTGCGCTCCGGCCGAGATCCTGCGACCGGCCGGACGCGAGGAGCTGGCAGAGGGCGTCGCCGCCGCCGCCGCGGCTGGCCGCAAGGTGAGCGTCGCCGGCAGCGGCCACTCGTTCACCGAGGCGGCGCTGACCGATGGGGCGATGATCGACGCCGAAGCTCTCAGCGGCGTGATCGACGCCGATCGCTCCTCCGGACTGGTCAAGATCGGCGGCGGCACCGTGCTGGCCGACCTCAACGAGGAGCTGAGCCGGCTCGGCCTGGCGATGGAGAACCTCGGCGACATCGACAGGCAGACGATCGCCGGGGCGATCTCGACCGGCACCCACGGCACGGGGGCGAAGCTGCGCAACATCTCCGCCCAGGTCGAGGCGATGGAGCTGGTCCTCGGCGACGGCTCGGTGCGGGAGCTGACCGCCGTGGGCGAGCCCGAGCTGCTGCGGGCGGCGCGGGTGGGGGTCGGCGCGTTGGGGGCGATCTCGGCGGTGACGCTGCGCTGCGTCCCGGCCTTCACGTTGCGCCGCATCGACTCGCCGTGTCCGCGCGAGGAGGTGCTCGACGCCTTCCAGCAGCGGGCCGACGAGAACGACCACTTCGAGCTCTTCACCTTCCCGTATGCCGATTCGGCCCTGGTGTTGGAGCGCAACCGGAGCGACGAGGTGTCTCGGCCGCGCGGCCGGGCGGCGGCCTTCCTCAACGACATCGTGCTCGAGAACTGGGCGCTGGAGGCGATCTCCGCCGCCGGCAAGCTCTTTCCGCGCGCGATCCCGTCGCTCTCGCGCCTGGCAGCCTGGCTGGCGTCGGGGAGCACGGCGACCGACCGCAGCGACCGGATCTTCGCCAACGAGCGCCGCGTCCGCTTTACCGAGATGGAGTACGGCGTGCCGCGCGAGCATGGGCCGGAGGCGGCGCGGCGGGTGATCGAGTGGGTGCGGGCGAATCGCTATCCCGTCTTCTTCCCGATCGAGATGCGGGTGACGGCGGGTGACGACGCCTTCCTCAGTCCCTCCCACGAGCGCGACACCGCATACATCGCCGTCCACCAGTACCGGGGGATGGAGTGGCGCCCCTACTTCGAGGCGGTCGAGGCGATCATGGACGAGTACGACGGCCGCCCGCACTGGGGCAAGCGCCACTTCCATACCGCGGCAACGCTCGCCGAGCGCTACCCGCGCTGGGCCGACTTCCAGGCGGCGCGCGACGAGCTCGACCCCGGCCGCGTCTTCAGCAACGGGTACGCCGAACGCGTCCTCGGCCCCTAAAAACAAACCGGTCGTAACGCATATCCCAGGCATGGCATGGGATATGCGTTACGACGAGCGGTTAGAGGAAGACCTTTCCTTCGCCGCGGTAGGTGGGGACGACGTCGACGATCGTCTCGCCTTCGACCAGGTGCAGGACATCGAAGCGCTCGCACAGCTCTCCGGCCTTGGCGTGGCGCATGTAGACGCGGTCGCCGATTCGCAGGTCGGAGGCTGTGGAGCCGCTGAGCGGAGTCTGCACCTCGCCCGCGCCCTCCTCGGGGTCGAGCCGAAGCCCCTCCGGCAGCCAGGGCGAGGGCAGTCGCGCCGGGTCGCCGCTGCCGGAGGCGAGATAGCCGCCGCCGAGCGCCGTGACGATGTCCGGTGCCGGCTTGCGCACGACCGGAAGGGCGAAACCCGCTGCGGGGGTGAGCGAGAAGCGGCTGTAGTGGTCGAAGAGCGCCGGCGCGTAGAAGCCCGAGCCGGCGGCCAGCTCCGTCACCGCGTCCTCACCGCCGGTCAGCTCGAGGCTGCCGGTGCCGCCGCCGTTGACGATCGGCAGCTCGGCGAAATTGCGGATCGCGGCGACGACCTTGGCCCGGCGCTTTGCCAACTCCTTCGCCGAGCGACGCTGCATCGAGCGGATCGCCGCTCCGCGCAGGCGCCGCCCGGGCGGCTGGTCGCCGACGCCGGCGATCTGTCCCTCGTAGGACATCAGCCCCGCCAGCTCCAGCTGCGGGCGCAGGGCGATTTCCTCGGCCAACGTAACCGCCTGCTCGACGCTGTGGACGGGAGAGCGCTTCGTCCCGACCTTGATCCGCCCGCCCAGCGCCCACCAGCTGCCGTCGAGGTCGATGCAGACGCGCACCGGCGCCGCGCCGGGGCCGAGCACCGATTCGATCGTCTCCAGGTGCTCGAGGCAGTCGACCATCACGATCGGCGCCCCGGCCGGGTTTGCCACCGAGCGCAGCGCCAGCTCCTCCAGCGCCGCCGTGTCGGTCGTCGGGTAGGCGAGCAGCAGGTCTTCGAAGCCGGCGTCCGCCAGCCAGAGCGTCTCCGGCAGCGTGAAGCTCATCAGGCCGCGGTAGCGCTCGTCGCGGGCGAGGATCCGCTCGAGCAGCACCCGGCAGCGGATCGACTTGCTCGCCACCCGGATCGGCTTCCCGCCGCCGCGCCCCAACATGGCGTCCGAGTTCGCCCACATCGCGTCGAGGTCGACGAAGGCGAACGGCGCCTCCACGTCCTCGAAGATCGTTTCGAGCTGAGCGTGCGAGCGGCCGGACACGCCCCCGAGACTAGCCGCGCCACCCCCCGTCACCGCCTACAATCGGCCCCAACGCCCGGAGAGGTGGCCGAGTGGCTGAAGGCACTCGCCTGCTAAGCGAGTAGGGGGCGCAAGCTCTCTCGAGGGTTCGAATCCCTCCCTCTCCGCTGCGAAGCTCTTATTTGGAACCCCGGCCCGACGAAGCGGCCGGGCGGCATTCTGTCCCGAAGTCGCCGCGGTGTGTCTGCCGCCGTCAGGATGCGGAACTCCTCGCGCAACTCGCCTTCGACCGACAGCCTCGGTCCTTCTCCCGAAGGCCGGGGGAGGGGCGCGATCAAGGGATTTTGCGTTGGAAGGGGGCTGATCGAACAAGTCGAAATAAAGAGCCCGCACGTATCGACTCGTTCTAAAAAGGCAAGGAAAGGCTAGAAAATTTCAAAGAATTACTAACTTTATGGTAGTGTCCAAGTACGCATTACCTGAAAAATATGGGTATTAAACTCATAGCCTCCTTGACGTCTATTTAGAAACTCTCTAATTTCGCCATTGCTCAAGGACAACCCTCCTAAAGCAGGAGTCGGCCTTAACATTTTCTCAACAAGCTTCCTACTCAGTAGCGGACATAGCTCCGTATAAACGTTGGCAAGACGACTGGGTGGGATGGCCGGAGGGCTTTTAGCCCCCGGCCGGGCGGTGCTACGCGCCGCCTATTTCTCGGAAAACCGCTGACCGCCAGAGCCCCTTGGGGCTACCTCTGAGCGGTCAGCGGCCTTCCGTTCCTCTTTGCCCGACAACGCGCATAGCTGACTGTCGGGCCCTTTTAATGCCAAAGGCCCCCTGTTGCAACGAGGAAACAACCCTTTGTGACGACTGAGGTTTATTCAGGAATGACACTGGTGGATAATCGGTAAACACGTGCTACCCTTGATGAGCCAACGTTTGTATGAGAGCTAGGCGCCACTGGCGTCGACGCTATTGAGAAAGGAAAATTGAATGAAAAGCGCCGTGGAGGCTCCCACTGCCGACTCCTCCCGCCCCCGCCAGTCGCAATCATTGCGGTCTGCGACCCCACCTCGGACCAGGTCACAGGTCTGCGAGCTGGTCGCAAAAGCTCGTCACCTGACGTTGTTTCAGAGGATTGCGGCGACCGGTCGCGTGTTCGCCGGACAACCAGGCCTCCGTCAGGAGGCAATCGCCGAGCAACCTGCCTCGATGGTGGACGACTGCCCTGACGTCCTCTTGCAGCTGACCGTCGTTGCCTTGCCTACGTCCAGGGATCGGCGGGCAGCTGCCAAGAGGCCAATGTTCTCCGATGAATGGGGTGCATCCGAAGACTGGGGGACGTACGTCGGAACGGGGGGATATTGCCCTCAATAGTCTCCGAGAAGGCTCTGGTTTCGCCGCTGTCAGTTGGCCGTTAAGACCTGGGGCAAGCTGGGCTTGCTGCTCGGCTTGATCCCAGGGAGGCCAATGGTTCGAGAGTTCCCGGGCTAGCTCCAGTCAACCGGATCCAGGCTAGTTCAGTCAAGCCGAGCAAGGCGGGCCTTGATCTCGGGGTTCCAATACCGTCTCATCAGGTCCGTTCCAGCAAGCACGGCGCCCACGATAGCTTTATCGCAACTTTGCTATATATAGCGAGATTGCTATGGAGGGAGCGGCGAGAGCGGCGAAGGGCATAAAGCAACTCGGGCGGCAAGTCGCGATAGAGCTGGCCGATGAGCCCGTGCCCCTCTTCCAAGCCATCGCCGCACAGGTCGCCGAGCGCCGGCGGGGGTTGGACCTCTCGCAGCGAGAACTCGCGGACCTGTGCGGCACGACCCAGTCCGCGATCGCGCGACTGGAGCGCGGCCAGAGGCCACCCCGCGTTGACACCTTGATGCGGATCGCCAGTGCGCTCGACTGCGAGCTGGTTGTGGAGCTCAGATCGAGAACGAGAAAGGGAGGAGATTGAGATGACCACTCGGGTTCCTGTGGAGGAGGTCGAGGTTTCGACGGGGGAGAAGGTACTCGCGGTCATGCTCGCAGTATTCATCTCGGTCGGAGCCATCTGGGCATACGTTCGGATCGACGACATCGGCACCGTCGCAGTGCAGCCCACTCCGGCCGAGCAGACGGCAATCGAAGTGAACGAGGCAGCAAACGCTGCGCACTTCGGTGCTCAGCGCGACGTCAGGGCGGAGCGCAACGAAGTCGCGCGCACTCGCGAGGCCTACCGGACGGCGCTCGATGCCGATCACCCCGCAGCCGCTCTCGAACGAGACTACGTCGGTGCTCAGGCAGCGCTCGACGACGCCGAAAGTCACCTGGAGGCCGCTCGGACAGAGGTCAGTGAGACCGCTCCGGCCGCGAAGCGGGCAGAGTCGCACCTCAGCCAGGAAAGGCAAAGTGAGCAGACTCGACACGATCGCCAAACCTTCCTGCTCAGGCTGGCCCTGCTCGCCGCGATGCTCGGATCGTCCTATTACCTGTTGGCGAGACTGCGGCATCGGCGTTCCCGTTACCTCCCGGCGATCTACGCATGGATCGGGGCATCTGGTGTCCTGGCGATCGTGATGGCGGGCGATTACACCGGCAACTACGTGGAGTTCTCTGAGGCCGGTCCCCTGGCCATCTCGTTGGGGGGCATCGTGCTGACACTTGCCGCTTTTGTCGCACTACAACGCTACCTCGCCCGGCGGGTACCCGCTCGGCGGGTTCGCAAGGGCGAGTGCCCCTTCTGCGGCTTTCCGATCCGGGGCGGTCGTCATTGCGAGGGATGCGGGCGACTCGTGGTTTCGGAGTGCTCGCGCTGTCACGAGCCTCGGCGCGTAGGGGCCGAGCACTGCGCTGCATGCGGGGAGGCTTGACCGCTCAAAGTCAACACCCGGCGAAGGTGGGCTCTGACCTCCGTCATGCGGGTCGCGCATCCGACATTGACCACATTAGAGCGGGGTCAAGGTCGGATGCGCGTGCGGGGATCGGTCAGGCCAGCCGATCAAGTCGGGCCTGGACCTCGGGGTTGGCATACCGTCCCATGATCCCCGCCGGCCGAGGCCCTTACTGCTCGGTCGTCTCCGCCGCGACCCAATCCAGGTAGGAGCGGGAGCCGCCGGCGACCTCGAAGGCGAGCACCTCGGGCACGTCGTAGCTGTGCAGCTCCTCGATCAGCGAGGTCGCTTCCTCCAGGCGCTCTCCCGGCACCTTGCAGAGGAGGAGGAACTCCTCGGCATCCTGCACGCGTCCCTCCCAGCGGAAGGTCGAGACGATTGGGCCGACGACCTGCACGCAGGCGGCCAGGTGCTTCTCGACTAGGGCGTTGGCGATCTTGCCCGCCTCCTCGTGCGAGTCGGTGGTCGACTCGACCTGGAAGACGCTAGGCATCGCGGTGGCGGAGGATCACGCGGCCGCCGCCCCCGGGAATCATCGTCACGTTGCGGTGCAGGGCGTGCTCGGGCTCGGGATCGGCGGCTTCGAGGTCGAGGCGGCGGGCGGTCGCCTCGAGCACGACGCGCATCTCGGCCATCGCCAGGGCGGCGCCGAGGCAGCGGCGGATGCCGCCGCCGAAGGGGATCCACTCGTAGGTGCCGGGCTTGCGGTCGCGCCAGCGCTCGGGGCGGAAGGCGAACGGCTCGGGATAGAGGTCCTCGCGGTGATGAAGCAGGAGGATGCTCATCCCGACCGGCGTGTCGGCCGAGACGCCGTAGTGGCCGAACCGCCATGGGACCGTGACGCGGCGACCGATGAACGGCACCACCGGCCGCGAGCGCATCGTCTCGACGATCGTCGCCTCGATCCACTCGTCGGCCTCCTCGCCGGAGCGGACGGCCTCGCGCAGCCGCTCGTGCGCCTCCGGGTTGCGGACCAGCCGCTCCCAGGCCCAGGCGAGCGAGTTGGCGGTCGTCTCGTGACCAGCAAGCACCAGGGTCAGCAGCTCGTCGCGGACTTCTTTGTCGTCCATCGCCTCGCCCTCCTCGGTGCGCGCCTGCAGCAGCAGCGAGAGGATGTCGCGCCGCTCCTCCAGGCTCTCGTCGCGGCGGCGGGCGCGGATCACCGCGTAGGTCGGCAGGTCGAGCAGCGTCACGCCGAGCTTGGTCATGCCGACCGCCTCTTCGCGCCCGATGTTTGCCAGCTCGCCGAGCTGGGCGAGGGGCGAGGTCGAGGCGCCGACCAGGGACTTGACCGTGATCCGCATCCGGTGCTCGGGCGTGCCGCGCTGCGGGCGGCCCTCGATGCCGAAGATGCCGGCCATGATCACGTCGAGCGTGATCGCCTGCATGCGCGGCGCGATCGCGAAGGGACGGTCGAGCGGCCAGCTGTCGATCTCGCGTTCGGCGGCCTCGGCGATCATCGCCGTGTAGCGGGCGATCGCCTCGCCGTGGAAGGGCGGCAGCAGCAGCTTGCGCTGGCGCATGTGGCGCTCGCCGACCGAGGTGAGGACGGAGCGCGTGCCGAGGATCGGCCGCAGCGGCGACTCGCCGGTCAGCGAGGGAGCCTGCTCCGGCTTCGCCGTGAACAGCGAGCGCACGTGGTCGGGGTGGCTCGTCACCACCGGGCCTCCGGGCATCGCCGTGCGCATGCGGAAGGTGTCGCCGAGGCGGCGGCGGGCGCCGAAGACGTACTCGATCTGCCGCTGGCTGAAGCGCAGCATCTGCGCCGCGCGCGGCAACGGCACGACCGGCGGCTTGGGGAGCGCCGCGGCCTCCTCCGCGCCGATCGGGCCCGCCGGCGACGGCGGTGCGCCAGTCGTCTCGGCGGCGGGAGGTCTCTCAGTCTCTACAGTCATGTTCATGCAAGGCAGGCGGACGAAGATCATCGCAACCGTCGGCCCCGCGAGCTGGGATGTCAGTGTCCTTGGTCACATGATCGAGGCGGGGGCCGACGTGCTCCGCCTCAACTTCTCGCATGCCAATCGCGACCGGCACGCACGGACGATCGAGGCGATTCGCGAGGCGGCCGAACGGGCCGGCCGCGAGGTCGCGGTGCTCGGCGACCTGCCGGGGCCGAAGCTGAGGATCGGCGAGCTGCGCGGCGACGTAGCCGAGCTGGAGACCGGCATGCACGTGAAGCTGACGCCGCAGGAGGTCGAGGGCGACAGGGAGACGATCCCGGTCAGCTGGCCGGGCGTGACCTCGCTGCGCGAGGACGAGCCCGTCTACCTCGCCGACGGCTCGATTCGCCTGCGCGTGCGCGGGGCCGAGGACGGCGGCGTCGACTGCGAGGTAGAGGTCGGCGGCACGCTCTCCTCGCACAAGGGGATGAACGTGCCGGGCGTGAGCAGCCCCGCCGCGACCCCGGGCGACCTCGGCTGGGTCGAGTTTGCGGTTGAGCATGGCGTCGACCTGCTCGCCGTCTCCTTCGTTTCGAGCGGGGCCGATCTGGAGCCTGTGGGCGAGCGACTGCGCGCGCTCGGCGCCGACATCCCGCTGATCGCCAAGATCGAGAAGCAGCAGGCGGCCGAGAACGCCGAGGAGATCGTCGCCGCGGCGACCGGCGGGATCATGGTCGCGCGCGGGGACCTCGGCATCGAGCTGCCGCTGGCGCGGGTGCCGGTCGAGCAGAAGCGGCTGATCCGCGCCGCCGGTCGGCGCTCGAAGCCGGCGATAACGGCGACGCAGATGCTCGCCTCGATGGTGACCGCGCGGCGGCCGACGCGGGCCGAGGTGACCGACGTCGCCAACGCGATCTACGACGGCACCGACGCGGTGATGCTCTCCGAGGAGACGGCGGTCGGGCAGAACCCGGTCGAGGCGGTTCGGGTGATGGACGAGATCGCCCGCGCGACCGAGCCCGACTTGCCCTACGGCGAGTGGCTCTTTGCCCGCACCGACCAGGGGACGCAGGATGTTGCCGACTCGGTTGCCCAGGGGGCCGTCGGGGCCGTGTACCGGTTGGGGCTGGCGGCGCTGGTCGTGCCGACGACGAGCGGGCGGACGGCGCGGCTGGTCTCGGCGCACCGGCCGAAGGTGCCGGTGCTGGCGGTCTCGCCGCGGATCGAGACCGCGCGGCGCCTGTCGCTGCTTTTCGGCGTGACCGCGGTATGCACCGAGCACCAGACGGAGGTGCGGGGCCTGCTCGACGACTGCGCCCGGCTCGCCGCCGAGCACGGCATCGCCGCCTCCGGCGAGCTGATCGCGATCACCGCCGGCCTGCCCGAGCAGGAGCTGGGGACGAACCTCTTCGAGGTTCACCGCGTGCCCTAGGGCACGCGGAGCTGGATGTTGAAGTCGGCGGTGCCGAGCGCACCCATCAGCTGCAGCCAGAGCGGCAGGTACATCTCGGTCCCGCGCGCGGCCGCGATCCCGCCGAGGTCGACGATCGACTCGTGCGGCCAGCCGAACTCGACCAGCAGCTCGGTCACCATCTCCTTCGCCCTCTCGTCCTCGCCGCAGACGAAGACGTTGTGAGCACCGGGCAGCCGGCCTGGGTCGGTCATCACCTGGTTGTTGACCGTGTTCAGCGACTTGACGACCCTGGCCTCGGGGAAGGTGGCCTGGATCCGCTCGCCGAGGCTGTCGTCGTTGCAGACCGTGAGGGTCGGCGGCATGCCACCGGAGAAGTCGAGCGGGTTGGAGACGTCGACGAGGGCCTTGCCGGAGAGATTGTCGGCCCCCCCAGCCTCGAGCGCCTCGAGCGAGGCCTCGCCGGCCGTGCAGTTGAAGAGCAGTTCGCCGGCCGCGGCGGCGTCGGCGAAGGTGCCGCCGGCGGCACCCGGCCCGGCCCCCTCGACCCACTCGCGCAGCCCCTCGCCGTCGGCGGAGCGCGAGCCCATCGTCACCTCGTGTCCGAGCTCGACCAGCTTGGTCGCTATCCGCTGTCCGACTGAGCCCGTTCCAAGAACGCCGATCTCCATCGCCCCTCCTTTCCTCGCTCCTCCTTCTATTGTCCACTGCCGCGATGGGAAGCGAGGAGACAGTCGTCCGGGTCGAGCGCGAAGGCGGGCTCGCGATCCTCACACTCGACAGCCCGCCGCTCAACCTCTTCGACAGCCGCATGTTCGACGGCCTCCTGGCGGGGCTCGCCGCGGTCGAGGCCGACCTGCCGCGGGCGCTGCTGATCCGCGCCGAGGGGCGGGCTGTCTCCGGCGGCGTCAACGTCGCCGAGTTCGACGGCCTGACGCCGGAGCGGGCGAGCGCCCTCTGGGACGAGCTGATCGGCTCGGTCGAGCGGGTCGAAGCCCTGCCGCTGCCGGTCGTCTTCGCCGCCCACGCGCTGACCCTGACCGCGGCCTTCGAGCTGGCGCTCGGCTGCGACCTGATCCTCGCCGCGCGCTCGGCCAAGTTCGGCCTGGTCGAGAAAGTGGTTGGCCTGACGCCGTCGATGGGCGGCACGCAGCGGCTTGCCGAGCGGGCCGGCAGCGGCCGCGCCCGGGAGCTGGTGATGACGGGCGAGCTGTTCGGGGCGGAGCAGCTGGAGGGCTGGGGCGTGGTCAACCGCGTCTTTGACGACGAGGGCTTCGACGAGCGGGCGCAGGCGTTCGCCGCCGAGCTGGCGAGCGGGCCGACCAAGGCGCACGCGATGACCAAGCTGGTCCTGCGTTGCTTCCGCGAGGGCGGGATTCCGGCGGCCGACGAGGCGATCCGCACCGAGGCCGGCGAGCTGTTCGCGACCGAGGACCTGCAGCGCGCGGTCAAGACCTTCCTCGAGAAGGGCCCCGGCCACGCGGAGTTCGAGGGCCGATGAACCTTCCGGTGCGCTTTATGTGGCTATGGGCCGTATAAGGCGCACCGGAACGGAATAGGGTTGCGGCCAATGGCTGACTTCGAGCTGATCGCGCAGGGAATGAACGAGGCGGTGCCGTTCGTCAAGTACCTCGGCCTCGAGGTCGTCGAGATCTCGCCTGGCGAGGCGACCGTGCGGATGCCCGAGCGCACCGAGCTGACTAACCACGTCGGCTCCCAGCACGCGGGCGCGCTCTTCACACTTGCCGAGACCGCCTCGGGTGCGGCCTTCGTTGGTGCCTTCGCCGAGCGCCTCGGCGACGTGACCCCGCTGGCGCGCGCCGCCGAGATCTCCTACGAGCGGATCGCCCATGGGCCGATCGACGCCTCGGCGAGGCTCGGCGTTCCGGCAGCCGAGGCCCTCGCCACCCTCGACGCCGAGGGCAAGGTCGTCTTCCCCTGCGAGATCGAGCTCGCCGACGCCGCCGGCGAGCGCGTCGCCACCGCCACCGTCCAATGGCATGTGCGGCTGAAACAGCCCGCCGCCCCCGAAGCCGCCTAACGACCCCGTCGAATCCCTAGAATCGCCCTTCCGGGCCTCGGCCCGATCTCCCGCGCCTGTAGCTCAGTTGGATAGAGCGTCGGTCTACGAAGGCGACGCTCGCTGAATCGGCGCAGCCGGAAAATCCGCCGCTATTAGCCAAGATTTGCGAGCCATGGCTGATCGTTGATAGTAGGCCGCGCCCCGATTCCGCCCTTCTGAGGGTCTGCGCAGCGCGCTGCGGGCTGTGACAAGCCGCGTTTCGATGACGAGGCTGCGGCGACTCGATGCGTAGACGGCAGCTGCTTCTGTGCCTGCGAATTGTCCTTGCCTGCGAAACAGCGCCCCGAAGTGCGAACATTCCGGCATGCCGCCTACATCGAGCACGCCTAGCACCGAGTTGTCGAGCCGTTCAATTGGGGAGTTGACGACTGTCGCCCTCGGCCGGGAGCTGTCGATGGCTAGCGCCTTGGAGTTGGTCGAATCGATTCCGATCGGTCGCCTCGAAACCCCACTCACCGGCAATGGAGCAGTCTCGATCTGGGTTGGCTCGGTTGGCTATGAGCGGTATCGGTCGGTCGAAGACTTCGCTTGTCTGCTGGCCCGAGCCGGGGTCGAGCAGCTGATCGATGTGCGTGAGCTACCGATCTCACGCCGTCGCGGCTTCGCCAAGACGGCGCTCGCTGCTGCTCTCGCCGAACAGAAGATTGAGTACCTGCACCTTCGTGGTATGGGTAATCCGAAGGAGTTTCGGGATCTCTACAAGTCCGGCCAGGTGGCAGAGGGTCGGGCAGGCTATGAGCAGCTTCTGGCTAAGGATCGGGTCGATGATCTTCGGGACCTTGCCGAGACGATTCACGAGAAAAGGTCGGCGCTGATGTGCGTGGAGCATGATGAGGCCGTCTGTCACCGGCAGGTCATTTTCGCCGCCCTTCAGGGTCAGCTGGGACTCGATCTAGAGATCGCCCGAATCGGCTAGCGATAGCTGCTGCGATTTCGGTGGCCACCAAACACCGAGGACAAGAAAGCCATCCGGGTATTGGTGCTGATTCCCGACGATAAAGGCCGTGTCCTTGTCAGCGCCGCACATTTGATCGAGCCACTTTTCGCGGACCAGTTCTTTCCAATCGGCGCGACCTCGAACGTTGCGGAACAGCTGCACGATCTCCCAATCGACAACGGACTGTAGGTGCCCCCGGCAATTGCTGTCTGAGCACCGATAGCGATATTGGAATCGGAAAGGAATCTGCTCAAGGGCTTCCCGCTGCTGCTTCAGCTCACCTGCATCGAGAAGCGATCCCTGAGCTGCCCATGCCTTTGCCATTCTGCCCTTTTCCGGGTCCCGCTCGACTTCTTCAATTACGAGGTCCGAGACCTCGCGCACCCGGAACATCTGCAAGGAGGTTCCCTTCTCGCTCTGGGCTCGACGGACGGCGCACATGGACTCGCCGATTGCGGGTTCGACAATCGGTCGACGGGCCTCCCATCCTTGCTCCGCACCAATCAATGGCGCGATCACTTCGATGGAATCGGCATCCACGCGCCAGGACTCTGGCCTGCGATCCCCGCTCGGCCTCTGAACGCTGGCACGAAATGGCTCGTACTTGCGGAACTGCTGCTTATCCTCAAGCGACCTGAACGGCACTGGATAGAGCCGTATCCATCCGCCGGTATCCAGGTCCAGGCCCGCGATGCAGGAGACCTCGCCGTATTTCCGGCTCAGATTCGGATACGCCTTGACCAAGGGCAGAACTTTGACCTCGCGCATCTGGGTGGAGGCGACCATGGAGCGATGCTACGTGCCGTCTCGGCGGGTCTCGAAGCCGTGGATGCGCTTTGCTCTGAATGAAGCGAAACGCGCCCGACAGGATTCGAACCTGTGACCTTTGGTTTCGTAGACCAACGCTCTATCCAACTGAGCTACGGGCGCTTGGCCTGCTGATGCGGGATTCTGAGACCTTGATCGAGGATCGCCGGGAGTGCCGCCCCGATCTGCCCTTCTGCGCCGAGTCGGCACAGCCGCGATGCAGGATGCCGGATTCTAGGCGAGGCGGGATTGAGGACGAAGCCCGGTGCGCTGGGCTGCGCCGAACGGCTCGCCATGCAAGCGAGCAAGATTGGGCTATGGTTGCCATTGGGCAAGCCGCGCGGCTTGCTTAGCTCAACCGAAAGGAGGCCCGCGTGGGCCAAGCAAATCATGGCTGGTGCAAGCTGTCGAAGCACCCAGAGAAGAAGGCTCTGGAGTGGTTCGATGAAGTCCAGGTTGACGCGCTAATCCGCGATGCCTGGGGCGATGTCGGACATCTGACCGTCTTCGTGAGACGAGACGATGCTGACGAGGAACGCAAGTGGAGCGCGACGGTCTTCGATCACGAGAACCGTCCCCTCGTCACGGCACATGCCGCCACGAAGGCAAAGGTCGATGGCCGGGCAATCGAGGCAGTCAAGGCGCTCGGCCACTCGCCGACCGGCTATAGGAGCAAGGCCGGAAAGTCGATCCGAGAGGAAAGCAAAGAACAGGCCGCATAAGGCCACGGAGGAGGTCGCAGTCGCCCGATCCGATCTGCGGCCTCCTCCGTCCTCTGCCTCCGAAACCCAGGGGCAGGTCCACACGAGATAGGCCGACGTAGCGAGCGCCCCAGATATCTGGTCTCCGCTGTGGTTGCGGCTCGACTCGTATGGCCCGATCTATGGGGCTACTAGTTTGGCTGCCGTACCCACCGAGCAAGTTTGATTCACGGCCTTTACAGGGATCGCTGTCAGGGCTCGAACTTAAAGCCACCGACGATGGTGCTGCCTGGATCCCAGCCCAACCCGTCGAGAAGTTCATCCGGTGGGATGCCAATGGCGCCCGCCAGCTTGATGAGCGTGTCCACGCGGGCAACCCGTTCGCCGCGCTCCAACTGACCGATTGCCGTGCGGTGGATCGAGGCGCACCGCTAGCTCTTCTTGGGACAGCTTGGCCCTCCTGCGGCAGTAGGCGAGGTTCCGGCCGAACTGGTCCGCCAGCGTCTGGGCTTCCAGCGACTTCATCCCTTCTCCACCTCTGTCGGGCCGAACCCGCCGCGCCGAATCTGGCCCGGCTGCCAATTGATCCCGATGAGCAGTTCATCGGTCGAGGTTTCGAGAGAACCGGCCAGCTTGACCATCGTGTCGATGCGGGGAAAGGCGCAGGCCACGCTCAAGCTGGCTGATCTCGGTGCGGTGGAGCGAGGCCATGACGCTCAACTCCTCTTGCGAGAGGTCGGCGAGCTTGCGACAGCGCGCAAGGTTCTTGCCGAAGCGAACGGCAATCGAGTTGCGGCCCATCAGCCCAGTACCCCCCAAAGCTCCTTGATGCGGACGGCTGCGCGGGTCGGCAGGACGAAATCGCCGCTGCGGTGCAGCAGTCCGACGCCGACTAGATCGCGAATGGCGCGGCCGAAGGCGTCGCGCATACCGAAGTCGTCAGGATCGTCCGTGTGCTCGCGGAACAGCTCTGCCTCAGTGATCTGAGTCGGATGGGTTTCGAGCACCGCCATCAAAACGGTGCGCTCGTACTTGGCATCCTCCTGAGCCGTGCCAGGCTCGGTACTGTGATCGTGCATGGGACTTACCTCCCGTGTACGACCCCGCGTCGGTGCTACGGCGCGGGGTCACTTGTTTGCCCCGGCCGTACTCGACAGGGACCTGACGTTGTCAACCCGCTCGAAGGCCGCGTCCAGCGCAGCCGCCAGCGCCTTTTGGGCGGAGGGCAGAAGGTGTCCATAGACGTTGAAGGTCGTCTGGATATCTTTGTGGCCTAGGTGCTCCTGGATCGCCTTCGGATGGGCTTCGGCGGCGATCAGAAGCGAAGCGCAGGTGTGGCGAAGGTCGTGGAATCGAAGCGCGTGCTTGTCAGGAGGCAAGGCGTTGCGCACCGCTGGCTTGAAATGCCGCAAGTACATATTGTGGTGACGCAGCGGTCCTCCGTCCGGGCCGGTAAAGATCAGGGCATCCGGGCCACCACTCAGCGCTTCCAGATGCTCGGAGAGCATGTCGACCAGGAACTTCGGAAGCCCGACCCGACGAGCCTTGCCAGTCTTGGTCGAGCCGAAGATGAGATGACCGCTGACGTCCTTCAATGCCCGCTCGACGCTGAGAACCCCGTGCAGAAGGTCTACGTCTCGCCTTGCAACGCGCCCAACTCTCCGGCGCGTAGACCGGTGTAGGCGGCGGTATAGATCAAGAGTCGGTAACGCGGTGTGATCGCCTCCGCGAGAGTGGCAACCTCGCTGGCCGAGAGGACTACGCGCTCACTGCTTGTCACAGCCGAGGCGCGGGGGAGACGCACCGCATCGCAGGGGTTTGCGATCAGATAGCGTCGCTCTATCGCAACTTTCAGAACGGCTCGAAGCACAGAGTAAATGCGCCGGACGGTGGTGGGGTGACGTTCGACTGCAAGCTCGTTGATCCACTCCTGAATTGCCTCTGGTGAAACTGCGCCGATGCGTACGCCGCTCCAACGTGGGAGGACGTGGCGATTCAGGATCGCTTTGTAGCCTGCTTGGGTCTTCGGCTCCAAATCGAGCCAGGTCGCCTGCCAAGCATCGACCACCTGCTCGAACAGTCGCTGATTGTCCCTGGGGTCAATGTGATCGCCTCGTTGGATAGCTGCCGTTTGCGAAGTGAGCCACTTTTCGGCTTCGCGCCTTGTCTCGAACTGGCGCTCAATCTGCTTCTTCCCGCCTCGCGCAGGGTCGGGATACCGCGCCCGCCACCTAACGCGACCACCCGGATAGGTCCGCTTGTTGATGTTCACGCTGGTGCTTTCGGGAGACGCTTCGCGCGAGCATCCAGCCACGCCTGCTTTTGCTTGAGGCGTTTGTCCTTGCACTCCTCGCAGTAGTGAGAGGCAGTCTCTGCACCTTTGCGAGCGGCATTCTTGCGCGCCTTGACGGTTCCCGTCGTAAGGTCATTGTGAACCGTGAACTGCCTTGCGAGGGGCACAGGCTTTTCACACAACTGACACTTGCCTTCCTTACGGGTTCGCTCTCGCCGCTCATTGATTCCCTTAGCCATCACACTCGCTCCTTAGGGTCGGTCAACCCTGCGACGGTAACTGCGGTTGGGTATGAAATACAAGTGACTTGACACGTTTAGCGGGGCGGAATCGGGGCGCTTCGGCTGTGACGGTGTCTTGAACCCAATCACTACACACAATTGCTGTTGACGAGCGTCGGTTCCCGTAACCGATCCCGCAACGCAGGTAACGGACGTAACGGCATTCTCGCCTGGTGTCCAGCACATATCCTTCCCCCGTTCGCCGTTACCTCCGTTACTTCGGTTACGCCAGGTATCTGCTCCAAGCGCCATATAGTCCATCGCGCTTGTAGCCCTTACGCGCCCCGTCCTTGAACCGGATCGTGGTCGAACTGATGTTGTAGTGGGCGAGAAGGTTTGCGAGGTCACGGGCGGTCATTTCACGTTCGTAGTAAGAGGCCCACGGAGCCTCCTCAATCCTCCTTAGCTGCTTGAGTAGCTCATCTGTTGATATGCCCGTCAGCCGCCGACCGCGCTTGGCTTCACGCTGTTCAAATATTGTGCGAATGTCCCTGAGCAGGCGTAGTCGCATCGACTCTTGGTCGTCCAATCGTTCCTCGGTCAAGAGTGCGACCAGCGCAGCGCGGATCGCCTCACCGACTCCCAGGGCATCGGCAATCGCCACCAGGCACTCGCAACCTTCTTGAGCGCGGTCGTTTAGCTCCTCCGGCATGTTTGGGCGGGCCGCGCCCAAAGACTCGGCATGGATGTCCACCCACTTGATGATTCGCTTACGCAACCTGTCGGCGGCGGGCTTCACGTCGCGACGCCGAAACCTCTCAAGCGCCTCAGTGCGCCTTCGGCGCTCAAGCCGGATGGGGATGGAACGATCCGCAACCGTGTCTGGCAACGCTGCTCCGATGCCTGCCAACACCTTTGGGCAGAAGACGCAGAACTCCGCTATCTCTTGGTCTGGGCCGACGCAACGCGGCACCTTGCTACCGCGCCGATGGCCGGCATTGAGAATGGCGCGTAGTCCCTCGTACTTGTCGGCGGTGCTCGGATGAAAGACCGTGTCAATCTCGTCAAGCAAGAGAGTCGGCGTACTCCCATGAATCGTCCTGAACACCACAGCCTCGGAAGGGAGGATGGCGTTCCACGGCTGCCGCACAATGAGTTCCAAAACTTCTAGCAGCCGGGACTTGCCGCATTGCTTCTCGGGACTCATTACAGACAAGTAGGGAGTCTGCTCGAACATCTTGACGCAATGTGTATGAGTGACCCAGATTGCGACAACCAGCAGTTGGTCCTCCGTCATCACGACATAGCGCCGGATAAAGGTCATCAGCGAGTTGACGATGGGAGTCGGTTTTGATGTGGATTTTTTCGCAGGCCGCTTTAGCTGTTTGCCTTGGACCCTCATACTTTGTCCACCGGCTCGAAGGTATGTTCATCCAGCCAGGAATCCAGCTTCTTGGTGTCGAAGCGCAGCCGTGCAGAGCGACCGTCTCCGAGCTTGAGGAACTGATGCGGCGCTGTTCGACTAGACGTCTGACATGACGTGGGGTCGTGCCGAGGTAATCCGCAGCGGCAGCGACATCGAGAAGACGACGGTGACCGGAATGGACTGTCGTAGCTGGACCTTTGGATCGAGACCCGTTGGTTGCGGGCATAGGACGTGATTCCTCCTCTTGCCGTTCGTACGGCAATCAAGCTGAATCACACTCCTGGTCCGAATTTGAGCCGGGGTCCCGACGTCCGTCAGCGTCCTGTTCAATATGAAGAAGCCAGCGAGGCTTCGATTAGCGGGCACCATAGCCAACGGCCTGGACGGACTAGATGATGGGCCGATGAGCCCTTTAGGCGATCTCTGGTGCTGGCAGAGCGGATCGGATCCGAGCGCTCAATACGCGGCGTCCCGCATTGCTTGAGAAGGACCCCGCCGCTCCCTCGGGCCCTGCACGCCAGAAGTCTGGGCCGGACACGATGTTCTCATCGGCAGTGGTCTCTTGCAGATTGGCTAGGGGTTCCCGCAAGACATCCGCGTATGAGTCGGGATCAACTAGCGAGCCTCCTACTGATCGCACGTACTCGATAAGGGGGATGAGAACAAGGTGCATGACCTGCACACCAGTGACCTTTTGCAACGTGTAGTCCGTTGGATCGTGAAATGCCTCGGGCAGGACCTCTCGAAGCCCTCGCCAATACGCGTCAAGAATTTGCAATTGATTGTCTACGGAGAGCGCCCCGAAGTATGGAGCTGCCAGCAATGCCTTGAGCGAGTTAACCATCCCCGAATTGTTGATCGTCGTTCCGCCCTTTGGTTCACCTGGGAAGCGGATCCGACTTCGCCAGATCTCCGATTTCGCCAATTTCTCGCATAGTCGCTCGCCATCCACCTTCCACGACTGACCGCTCTCGACAATCCCTCGCATTACAGTTGGATCGCTCTCAGCCCGCTGTTTCAAGAGGTCAAAGGCGAGGTCCGTGCGGACTGATTTGGCGGTGCTATTGACGATGTAGAACTGCTCCATCTCCTCCTCGGGGTCTGCACCGAGCATGCAGGCGAATGGAATCTGGAACCCTCCCCAATCCTCTTCATTCGATTCGATCAGACGACTAAGTGCCGCCACTCGATGCTGGCCATCAACTACATACAACGGCGAGGCACCTGGAGCAAACAAGTGCTGATTCGCCTCCTCAACCAGATGAATGTCCGGATCAAAGTCTCGAAGATTCAGCAGGACTGCCGTAGGCAGATCAACGCGGTTGCTCAGAAGATCCGAAACCAGCTTGTTGACACGAGCCTTCGACACCTCCCGCTGATAGCCCGTCTGGCTTCGATGATCTCGGCGAGGGATTTGGAACCTTCGAGTCACTGCTCTTGCAGTTATTACGCCCACCGCGAGGGATGTGCCCTTCCGGCGTGTCTTTGCGAGGGCGACCGGGAAGCGCTCGTCTTCCTCTGCGCCAATCGTTGCGAGTTGAGCGTCGCTGGCTTCCATGATTCTGCGCTCTAGCTTACCAGGGCGGTGCGGATCCGTCGAGAAGGATCCTTGAAGTGGATCCGCTACAATGGATCCAGCCAATATGAAAGGAGGTGATTTGCATGCCGAAGTTCTCCATATATCAGGACCGCGCTGGCAAGTACCGCTGGCGCCTCGTCGCTAACAACGGCGAGAAAGTGGCCTCGTCCGGCGAGGCTTTTGCGTCGCGCTCAAACGCCGCGAGGGCAACCCGCGACGTCAAGCGCAATGCAGTCAACGCGACGACCCCCTGAGTTAAGGGAATCACGGTCTCTAGCCTCTGCACGGGCTATCGAGATCATAAAGTCGTCGTAGGTGTCGATCAGGATGCACCCCGCCTCGGCGGGGTGTTCCTGTCTTTGGACCTTAGCCTATCCGGGAGATCGACCTTGGATGCGAGAGGGTTCTTGCCCCGATTGCGCCCTTCTGAGAAGGGGGAGCGCCGGACAAAGCCAGTGTCGAAAGGGCTACTTCGGTCAAAGCGGAAGACAGATGCTTGCTGGGCTAGATCTCCAAAACCGCTCTGTGGAGCCGAAAGCCTCGCCGCCGCCAGATCGGGCTACGAAACCGAAGGTCACAGGTTCGAATCCTGTCAGGCGCGTTACGGCGATTTTGCGGGTGCCGAGTCCCCCGCCGGCCGCCACCACGCGGTCAGCCGGCGCCCGTCGGGCAGGGTGAACTCGCGGACCGGCAGGAAGCCGAGGCTGCGGGCTGCGGCTTCGACTCGCGAGCGCGTGAGGACTATGCCGGGGGTCCCGGGGCCGCGTTGGCCTGTGACCAGGACGTTGGCCTGCGTTTCCTGGAGCTGGGCTCGGTACGAGGCGGCGGAGTCGCCGTGGGGAAAGGGCTTGAGGAAGAGGGTCGGGAGCTGGCGGGAGAGCGCCAGCTCGGCGCCGAGTGCGATCCGGGTGTTGCTGAGCAGGGGGTCGTCGAAGCCGGAGGCGAGGAAGGGCTCGCCGCCGTGGCGTTCGGCGTAGGCGAACGACCAGCGGGACAGGCGTTCGGCGAAAGGAAGCCACTCGCGCTGCAACTCGGGCATCGGCTCGGTCGGCCCGTTCGTGGGATAACCGGAGTCTTCGACTTCAGCTTCGACGATGCCTCGGCCATCGGCGATCGTCGTCTGGCCGAGCACCGGCAGGTCCGCGGTCGCCGGACTCGCCACCTCGGGTACGAGGCCGCTCTTCATCGTCACGTCGAACAGGGCAACGGCGGCGAGGCAGCTCGCCAGGACGAGGCGAAGCCGGCGCTGGCGGATGCTCGCCACCGCCGCGACGATGAGGACGACGAGGGCCGGCAGCCAGGGAAGGGCGAACGCGGTGCCCTGGTTGCGGCTCGAGGTGAGGGCGACGTAGCCCTCGATCACGACGACCAGCGTCAGCCCCGTGCTCCCCGCCAGCCACGTCCCCAGGACCTCCCAGGAGAGTCGCGGCCGGTCGCCGCGCAGCGCGAACGAGGTCGCGGCGGCGAGCAGGCACGCCGCCAGGACGGCGGCCAGCGGCAGGTAGATTTCGTCGACCAGCCCGCCGGCCTCCCTCGTCCAGTAGCCGATCGAGATCGGCGAGTGGGCGGCCCCGTAGGCGCTCGACTCGGCCCCGTAGCCGAAGTGCAGGAGGTAGTCCCCGACCGAGAACAGGTTCGGCGCGTACCAGAGCGCCGCGAGCGCCCCGCCGCTGACGCAGAGCAAAACGAAGTTGAGCGCCCGCCGTCGCCGGTCGACCGGGCTCAGCGCCAGCGGCAGGACGGCGGCAAGCCCGAAGCCCGGCAGGAAGGCGATGGTCATGCTCCGCGCGAGCACCATCAGCCCGAGCAGCAGCCCGCAGCCGATCGCCCAGCCACGGCGGCTGAGGCCCTCCGACTTGAGCAGCGCCCAGAGAGCGGACGTGAACATCGCCGCGGCCGGCACCGAGAAGTGGAAGATCCGCGTGTAGTCGGTGACCATCGGCGCGGCCGCGACCGACAGTGCCGCGAGCACGGCCCACCACGGCTCGACCAGCCGGCGCGCGACCCCGTAGGTGGAGAGCACGAGCAGGGCGAAGAAGGCCGGCTCGACCAGGAGGCTCGAGTCCACACCCTCGCCGAAGACGACGTTGAACGGCACCGCGCTGAGCGGCACCAGCGGCGCCTGGACGCCCTGGTCGATCACGGTCGAGATCAGCGAGAAGAGCCCACCGCTGCTCAGCGCATGGCTGTTATGCAGCGCGATCGAGATATAGCCGGACTCGTCCCACTCGGTGATGAAGCCGAAGCGGAAGCGGTGCAGCCACCAGACGTCGAGCGCCACCAACGCCATGATCGCCGCGCCCAGCGCGATGGCGGGGGTCGCCTCGGGAAGCTCGATGCGCGTTTTGCGGGCGGGCAAGCGCCCGGATGCTATGCCGCGACGGCGGCTGGAACCCGCTCCGACACGACCGCGGTCGCACCGCCCGAGGGCCGCACGGTGATGTTGCGGCGGCGTGCCACCTCCGCTCGCCCGGCGGGCTGAAGCGCGAGCGTGCGCAGCGCCTCGCGCAGGACGATCTTCATCTCGAGCATCGCGAAGCTCGCGCCGAGGCAGCGGCGGCGGCCGCCGCCGAAGGGAATCCAGGTGTAGGTGCCGGGCGGCTCGTCGAGGAAGCGCTCGGGACGGAAAGCGAAGGGATCGGGGTAGATCTCGGGATCGTGGTGGATCAGGTAGCCGTTGGCGACCAGGCTGCAGCCGGTCGGGTAGTCCCAGCCGCCGACCTCGATCGGCTGGACGACCAGGCGGGGCGCCGCGTTGGGCAGGACCGGCCGGGTGCGCAGCGTCTCCTGGATCGTCGCCGTCAGGTAGGCGTCGTCCTCGCCGTCGACCTCTTCGATCAGGCGGGCCAGCACGAGCGGCTCGCGGGCGAGGCGCTCGAAGGCCCAGGCGAGGGTCGTCGCCGTCGTCTCGTGGCCGGCGACCAGCAGTGTCAGTAGCTCGTCGCGGATCTCCTGATCGCTCATCGGGGTCTCGTCCTCGTGACGTGCCTCGAGCAGCATCGTCAGTACGTCGTTGCGCTCGCTCTCCCCGCCGCGCCGCTCGGCGATCAGCCCGAAGAGCAGATCGTCGACCTCTTCCTGGTTGCGGACGAACTGCGCGAAGGGGCCGACGCGTTCGGCGATCTTCGCCGCAAGGCTGTCCTCGGGCGGTGGCATCAGGCTCAGCGGCCGGTCGCCGAACTCGAGCATCGTCTGCAGCCGCTGCCGCAGGGCCTCGAAGTGCGCCCCGGGATCGAGGCCAAAGACGGCGCGCAGGACGATCTTCAGGGTCAGATCCTGCATCCGCGGGTGCAGCTCGACCGGCACGTCGCGGGGCAGGGCCGCCAGCTCCTCTCCCGCCACCTCCCCCATCAGGCCCGCGAGCCGCTCCATTCGCTCGCCGTGGAAGGCCGGCAGCATCAGCTTGCGCTGCGCCATGTGGGCGCCTTCGTCGAGCAGGATCACCGAGTTGGAGCCGAGGATCGGTTCGAGGACGCGCGCCCCCTCGCCAGGCCGCAGCACGTCGGGTGGGGCCGTGAAGATTGCCTTCACCTCGGCGGGGTCGGTCAACATCACGAAGGGCGGCGCTCCTGGCAGCTTGATCGTGAAGCGCTTGCCGTAGCGCTCGCGGCACTGGCGCAGGAAGGCGAAGGGTCGCGCCCAGAAGCCGATCGCCTGGATCGCCGCCGGGTAGGAGGGGCCGGGGGGTAGGCCAGCGAGCCTCATCTCAGGCGAGTATTCCAGGCACCTCGCGGCTTTGCTGGTAAACCGTCACACGACTCAGGGGAAGATCGTGTTCCGACCCGGCCCCGGCTCGATCGTGTCCGGCCCGGAGCCGCCGCAGATCACGTCGTCGCCGCGCCCGCCGAGGATCGTGTCGCTCCCGCCGAGGGCGGCGATCACGTCGGCGCGCGGCGTGCCCACGATTCGCTCGCCGCGCGAGCTGCCGACAACCGTCGCCCGGCGCGACCCGCAGCGCTCGTGGCTGGTTTGCCCCAGGAGGCGGAAGCGAACGTCCCAGCTCCGCGCCTGGGCGCACATGCAGAAGCGCCGGATCGTCGCGGTGACGGCGACCCCGCCACCGCCGTTGCCGGAGCTGAGGCTGAGCCCTTCGACCGTGGGGGCGCCGAACGGCACCTTCGCAGCCGAGTCGAGGTGGAAGACCCCGCCACCGGCGAAGGTGCGGTCCTGCGAGCCGTCCGGCCCGAGGCGATCGACGGCGATGTGCGTCTGCAGGGTGCCGGCGAGCGTGATCCGGTCGTTGCCGTCGACGGCGATCTCCCCGATGCCGAAACGACCCCCGGCGGGCAGGGTGACGATGCCGCCCTTGCCGAAGCGCCTGTCGAGCTTGCCCGCTTCGGTCAGCTGGACCACTTGCGACGGCTTCCCCTGCGGGTTGACGGCGACGATCAGGCGTTCCTTGGAGAAGACCATCGCGGGAGCGGCGGACCCGCCAAGCTTGACGAAGCCGGCTTTGCCGAAGCTGCGGTCCGGCCGTCCGTCGGGGAGGAAGGCCCTCACCCCGGCCGGATTTAGCTGATGTCCGGCGCTCGCCTTGATGAGGGGTCCGGACAGGTAAATATCCCCCTTACGCCCGACCGCCAGCGCCGAGGGCTCGGGCGTCGATTCGCCGAGACCTATGTCGAAGAAGCGAATCCCGCCTTCGCCGAACGCGGGATCGAGGCCGCCGCCCGCGACGCGGGCGAGGAACGTTTCGGTCGGGTGGGCACCCGCACCCGGCGCGGCCACCCCGGCCAGCAGCACGCTTTCGTCCGATTCCACGCGCAGCCGCTCCGGCGCCAGCGGGCGGGGGACGGGAACGATCGCCGTTCCGCCGAGCCCGAACGACGGGTCGGGCGAGCCGTCCCCGAGCAGCCTGGTGAGCTGGATCGAGGAGCTCCCTCCCATCGCCACGTACATTCGTTCCGCTGGATCCCGCCCCACCGCCACCTCGCCCGGGATCGGGCTGAAGCAGGGAGGTGCGCCGGGGAAGGCCTGGGAGCCCTGGAGTGCTCCGTCGGAAAGTCGGAAGAGGTCGAGCCGCGTGTCGTAGGCGCATCCTGTAGTGCCCTGTCTGTCGCGATGGACGCCGGCCAGGGTCTGGCTGCCGCCCCTCACCAGGTTGTGCCTGGTGGGGATGCGCAGGCTGGAGGCGGAGGAGACGAGGACGCCGCGGTTGCCGAAGCCCCGGTCCAGCTCGGCGGGCACGTAAGCCGCCGCCCGGCCCGTCAGGAGGAGGAGAAGGGCGACGGCGGCGATCGAAAAGGTGACTCGCGGCATGGAATGAGGATAGGGTGCGGGCATGCCAATCAAACTGCACCGCTGTTCGACCATGTGGGTGAAAATCAACGCGCATCCCTGCTGGAAAGTGCAGAAGGCGCTCGACGAGCAGGGGATCGAGTACGAGGTCGTCAAGGGCCCGCTGCGGCCGGGCAAGCGCAACGACCTCGAGCAGCTTTCCGGCCAGCGCAAGTACCCCGTGATCGAGTTCGAGGATGGCCGCACCTATCGCGAGGAATCGACGGACATGGCGGCGCGCATCCGCGCCGGCGAGCTGTTCGAAGGGCCGGCCGGCTCCGAGCCAGCTGCGTAGTGGCCCAACTCCGCTTCCAGATCTCTATCTCACTCGACGGCTTCGTCGCCGGCCCCAACCAGAGCGAGGAGCATCCGCTCGGCGAAGGCGGGGAGGCCTTGCACGACTGGGTCATCGAGCTCGCCGCTTGGCGACGCCCGCACGGGCGGGAGGGAGGCGAGGTCAACGCCAGCTCGCCGGTCTTCGAAGAGATGACGGACGGCATTGGCGCCACGATCATGGGTCGCAACATGTTCGGCGGCGGGCCCGGCCCGTGGGGCGAGGAGCCCTGGAACGGCTGGTGGGGCGACGAACCGCCGTTCCACACGCCGGTCTTCGTCCTCACCCACCACGAGCGCAAGCCGCTCGAGCTGAAGGGCGGGACGACCTTCCACTTCGTCACCGACGGGATCGAGTCCGCCCTGGCGCAGGCAAAGGAGGCAGCCGGCGGCGGCGACGTGGCGATCGGCGGCGGCGGCGACGCCCTTCAGCAGTACCTCGCGGCGGGCCTCGTCGACCGGTTCTGGCTCAACGTCGTCCCGGTCCTGCTCGGCTCCGGCACGCGCCTCTTCGACGAGCTGGTCGCCGCCTCCGGCGTAGCGTTCGAGCAGGCGCGGGCGATCGAGGCGCCAGGCGTCGCCCACCTCGAGTACCGCCGCGCGGCCTAGACCTCGAGCCAGGTGCCCTTGGGGCCGAGGTTGTGGACCGGCGTCCCACCGATCTCGCTCTCGCAGCCCCAGGACTCGTGAATGTGGCCGCAGACGACGAGGCGAGGATTCTTCGCCTCGATCGCGTGCGATGCCGCTGCGCTGCCGAAGTGGTCGCCGGCCCCGTTTTCGTCGCAGTGATCGCGCGGCGGCGAGTGCAGGACGAGGACTGCGTTCTCCGGGCAGAGCGCGAGCATCACCGCTGCTTTCTCCTCGTTGAGATCGAAGCTCCACTCCCACGGTGTCACCGGCACGCCGGCGCCGAGTCCGAAGAAGTCGACGCCGTCGATCTTGGTGCCGCCCCCGTGCAGCACCGTGGCGGCGCTCCAGGCGGCGGTCGCCTCGCGCAGCGCCTCATCGGTCTCGTTGTTGCCGGGCACCAGAACGGTTGGCCTTGCGATCGTCGAGAGCGCCTCGATCGTCTCCTCGAGCCCTTCGTGTATCGAGGCGAAGTCACCGGCGCCGATCACGACGTCGGCCTCGCTCGACATCTCGACCAGGCGCGCCGCCTGACCAAGGTCGCGGTGCAGGTCGCTGAAGGCGAGCAGTTTCACGCGCCCAACCTAGCGGGTCGGCGGCGCCCGGCCTCCTGCTCGTTCGATAATCTCGCGCGCCCATGCCGGACGTCTTCTGGGTAGGAGCGGTGCTCGCGGCGGCGATCTTCCTGATCGGCGTCTTCGCCGGTGCCCGCTCGCACACGACGAGCCTGCTGACGGGGGCCGCGATCGGCGCCTTCCTCGCCATCATGCTCGCCTTCCCGCTGCTGGCGATCGGCATCGCGACCAGCTAGCGCCGCGGCCGAGTAAGAGCCCTCGAATCGGGTAGTCGCGAGACGTACGCGCCCGCGACGACAAGGACACCGACATTGGCCCAGATGACCGTTCCCCGCATCTCCCTGCACGACGGCGTCGAGATCCCGCAGCTCGGCTTCGGCGTCTTTCAGGTCCCCCCGGAGGACACGCAGGAGGTCGTCGAGCTGGCGCTCGACGCCGGCTACCGGCACGTCGACACCGCCGCCGCCTACCGCAACGAGCAGGGTGTGGGCGCGGCGCTCGCCGCCGGCCTTCCTCGCGAGGACGTCTTCGTCACCACCAAGCTGTGGAACTCGCAACAGGGATACGACTCGGCCCTGGCGGCTTTCGACGCCAGCCTCGGCCGCCTCGACCTCGATTACGTCGACCTCTACCTGATCCACTGGCCGGTGCCCACCGAGGACCGCTTCGTCGAGACCTGGCGCGCCTTCGAGCGCATCCACGACGAGGACCGGGCGCGCACGATCGGCGTCTCGAACTTCCGAGTCGAGGACCTGGAGCGGCTCGAAGCCGAGACCGGGACGCTGCCGACGGTCAACCAGATCGAGCTCCACCCGCGTTTCCAGCAGGCCGAGCTGCGCGCCTGGCACGCCGAGCACGGGGTCGCGACCGAGGCCTGGAGCCCGCTCGCCCAGGGCGACCTGCTCGACGAGCCGACGATCGTGCGGATCGCCGAGCGTCACGGCAAGACCCCGGCTCAGGCGATCCTGCGCTGGCACCTGCAACTCGGTAACGTCGTCATCCCCAAGTCGGTGACGCCGGAGCGGATCCGCGAGAACATCGAGATCTTCGACTTTGAGCTCTCCGACGAGGACATGGATGCGATCGGGCAGCTCGACAGTGGTGAGCGGATCGGCCCAAACCCCGACCGGTTCGTCGCTCCATAGCCGCCTGCAGCGCGCAAACTTCGTCGCCGCCACCGCGTTCCTGATCGGCGGCTCGCTGTTTGCGATCGGCGCGGCCCTGGCCCAGGGGGGCGTGGCGGAGACCGCCTGCGCCGGCGTCTACCTGGTCGGCGGGGTCTTCTTCAGCACGGGCGGCTACGTCTCGGTGCTGCAGGTGATCAACGAGCCGTAGGAGGGTGCGACCGGACGACTCGCTCGCTGGCGCTGGTGGGGCCGCCAGCCGCGCCGCCTGCAGTGGCTGAGCGCTGCCGCCCTCTTCGTCGGCACACTCGTCTTCGCGATCAACCTCGTCGACTCGTTCATCCGGGAACTCAGCCCAGCGGCGGAGGACCGGCTCGTCTGGTCGCCCGACATGGTCGGCTGCGCCCTCTTCCTGATCTCGGGGCACCTGGCGATGGCGGGGATCAGCGGCGACTTCTGGCGGGTCTGGCGGCGTCGTGACCTGGGCTGGTGGATCATCGCCGTCAACCAGATCGGCTCGATCCTCTTCATGGTCTCGGCCGTGGCCGCGTTCGTCCGCCCGTCGAGCGGCGACGCTCTGTCGACCGGCATCGCCAACTGGGGGACCTTGACCGGCGCCCTCTGCTTTGCGGTCGGCGGGCTGATGCAGGAGTTCGAGCACCCGCATGGCCCGCGCCGCCGCAGGCCCGCTCAGCTCTCAGCCGTCTGAGGTCGGCGCAGCCGCTGGCGTCCCTCGCCGTAGAGGCGGGTCTCGTAGGCGATCAGGGCCCAGACCAGGACGTTGGCGACGGTGAGCGTCACCAGCGCCGGCATCTCGGTGGCGACGGGGACGAGGATCAGCAGGACGATTGCGAGCAGCAGGCGGCGCCGGTTGATCGTGTGCACGTGCCGGTAGCGGAAGGCGACGTGGCCGAGCAGGTAGAGGGCGAGGCCGCCGAGCAGGGCGAAGGCGGGCACGGTGTGCAGGTGGGCGCTGCTGTGGCCGATCGTCATCTTCAGCCCGAGGGCGACGAGGACGATGCCGGCGACCATCGCCAGGTGCAGGTAGGAGTAGGAGTCGCGCGCCATCTCGTTCTGCACGCGCCCCGGTTCGGCTTCGGCCAGCCGCCGCCCGGAGACGATCGCGACGACGTCGAAGTAGATCCACCACATCGCCGCCGTCAGCGCCACGCCGAGCACGGCGGCGGTGCCGATCCCGAAGTCAAGCGCCCCCGCGGCGCTGACGCCGATCGCGACTATCGACTCGCCGAGGGCGATGATCATGACCAGGCCGTGGCGCTCGGCGAAGTGGCTGGGGACCAGCCGCCAGCCTTCGGAGCCGAAGAAGTAAGGGCCGGCCATGTCGAGGAAGAGGGCGAGCGCCCACAGCGCTCCCTGGGCGAAGCCGTCAAAGAGCGAGGCGGCGGCGAGCAGGACGACGGCGACGGCGGTGCTCGCAGCGAGGCCGAGGACCGAGTGGCGCAGCGCGTCGTCCTCGGGGCTGGCGAGCATGAAAAGCGCGATGTGAGCGGTGCGCACGACGCCGTAGATCAGGGCGAAGGCGAGCGCCAGGCTGCCGAACGCCTCCGGCACGCAGATCGAGACGAGCAGCAGCGCCGCCATCGCCCCGAACATGACTAGGCGGACTGCGCCCTCCTCGGGGTCGATCACGCTGGTCAGCCACGAGTATCCGGTCCAGGCCCACCAGAGCATGCCGAGGACGAGCAGGCCCTGGGCGATCCCCGACCAGGTCGGGTGGTGGGCCATCAGCGCCGTGCACTGGGTGATCGCGAGGACGAAGACGAGGTCGAAGAAGAGCTCGAGCGGCGTCACCCGCTCGCCTTCGCGCAGCGTTGCGCTGAGGAGCGGTCCTCGCGCTTCACCGCTGGTGGCCATCGGCGTCAGGTGTCCTCGGCGGCGTATTCCGCCAGCAGTTCCTGCTCGCGGTCCTTCTTCGGGAAGCAGAAGAAGACGAGGGCGCCGCCGAGCAGGATCGCGACGATGCCGGCCGTATAGGCCCAGGTGTCGCCGTGCAGGAACGAGGCCTTGGCAGCGGCGATGATCTGCTCGGTGTGGCGCGGGTACTGGCCGGCGATGTCGGCGGCGCTGGAGAAGGACTTGGTCAGCTCGCCTTCGACGTTCTGGGTGATCTTGGCGCTTTCCCCCGAGGAGGCGATCGCCGCGCTCGCGGCCGCGGCGTAGCCGGCGGTCAGCAGGGCGCCGAAGATCGACTGCATAATCGCGCCGCCGAGGTCGCGCTGCAGGTCGGCCGTGCCCGAGGCCATGCCGGCGCGCTTCACCGGCACCGAGCTTGTCAGCGAGTGCGAGGCGGGCGTGCCGGCGAAGCCGACCCCGATGCCGATGAAGGCGTAGCCGAGGCCGACCTTCCAGTAGGGGATGCCTTCTTTCCAGAGCAGCAGCATCGTGAGGAAGCCGAGGACGCAGAAGACGTAGCCGACGAGCAGCGTGAAGCGGGCGCCGCGGACCTCGACCAGCTTCGCCGAGCGGGGCGCGACGACCACCATCAGGGCGGCCGCGGGGAGGATCGCCAGGCCCGAGTCGAGCGTCGAGTATTCGAGCACGTTCTGCAGGAACTGCTGGCCGATGAACATCGCGCCCATCAGCGAGCCGAAGACGATGATCCCGGCGCAGGCGGCGACCCAGAAGGTGCGCCGCTTGGCGACGTCGAGGTCGTAGAGGGGAGAGGACGCCCGGCGCTGGCGGATGACGAAGGCGACGACCGCCGCCAGCGCGACCAGGCCGAGCCCGATCGCCAGGCTGCCCTTGCCCGGCACCGGCGCCAAGTTGATCCCGAGGACCAGCGCCGCGACGAGCAGCATCGAGAGGACCCCGCCGAGGTTGTCGACGGGATCGGTCGTCTCGTTGACGTGGGCGGGGACGTAGCGCCAGGCGAGGAAGAGGGCGAGGCAGGCGAGGGGCAGGGTGACGAGGAAGACCGAGCCCCAGTCGAAATGTTCGAGCAGGGCGCCGGAGAGCAGCGGGCCGAGCGAGGCGATCGCCCCGCCGATCGCCGACCAGAGGGCGATCGAGCGGGTGCGCCCGGCGCCCGACCAGAGCGCCGTGATCAACGCCAGGGTCGTCGGGAAGGCCATGCCCGCGGCGACGCCGCCGGCCAGCCGGGCGACGAAGAGGACTCCGATCGACGGCGCCAGCCCGGCGAGCAGCGAGGCCGGGATCGAGAGGCCCATGCCGAGCAGCAGCATCATCTTGCGTCCGTAGCGGTCGCCGAGTGCGCCGAGGTAGAGCACCGAGGTGGCGAGGCCGAGCGAGTAGCCGACCGCGACCAGGTTGAGCGACGTCTGGCCGGCGTCGAAGGCCTTGCCGATGTCGGGGAGGGCGACGTTGGCGACCGCCAGGTTGAGGTTCGCCACCGCAGCGACGAGGATCAGCGCCGCGAGGACGGCGCTGGCGCGCTTGGGGCTGTTCGACTCCATCTGCGCTCAACGCTATCCGAGCTACCGGGGGGTAGGGTGCGGCGGCGATGGCGGACGACCGCAAGCGCCCCGAGGCGGCGCGCACCGAGAAGGTCCTGCCGGGGGTATGGCGACTGCGCCTGCCGCTGCCCTGGCCGGGCGTTCCGCACGGCAACGTCTGGGCGGTCGCCGCCGACGGCGGCATCGTCCTCTTCGACACCGGCATCGGCGGCAAGGGGCGGATGCGTCAGTTCGATCTCGCCCTCGCACAGGCCGGCTTCGGCCTCGAGGACGTGCGCCTGCTCGTCTGCACCCACTCGCACACCGACCACTACGGGCTGGCGGCGCCGATCGTCGAGGGGGCCGGCTGCGAGCTCTGGATGCACCCGGCCTGGGAACACGTCCGCCTGCTCGGCGACGACCCGGCCGCGGCGCTCGAGCAGCGGCTCGAGGTTGCCCGGCAGAGTGGCGTTCCACCCGCCGCGCTGGAGCGCTACCGCGAGTCGCGCAGCGATGACGAGGAGACGGGGATCGACGCGATCGTCGAGCCCGACCGCGACCTGCTGCCCGGGGTCGAGGTCGAGACCGACCTCGGCACCTGGCAGGTCTACGAGACGCCGGGACACGCGCCCTCGCACGTCTGCCTGCACCAGCCCGAGCGCAAGCTGTTGATCTCGGGCGACCACCTGCTCGGCCGCACGGTCCTCTTCTTCGACCATGGTCACTCGCCCGATCCGATCGGCGAGTTCCTCGGCGGCCTCGACGCGATCGAGCCGTTGGACGTCGAACTCTGCCTGCCCGGCCACGGCCGCCCCTTTCGCGATCCGAAGGCGAAGATCGCCGAGGCGCACCGCCAGGTCGACGAGCTGCTCGGCAAGACACGCGAGGCGCTGGAAGAGGAAGAGCGGACGGCGTTCGAGATCGTCGCCGAGATCGTCGGCGCCGAGAACGTCAACACCCCGGTCAGCGCCTGGGTCCTGCAGATCGTCCTCTCCTGCCTCGACCACATGACGATCCTGGGAGAAGTCGAGCCGATCGCCGACACCGACCCACGTCGCTGGCGACGTGCCGGTAGCCTTCGCCGCCGTGGCCAGCTTCACCCTCACGCGTGAGATCGCGGCGCCGCCGGAGACGGTCTTCGAAGTCCTCACCGACCACCGCCGCTACAGCGAGCTGACGCCACTGCGCAAGTCCGAGCTCGAGCGCGAGGGCGAGCCCGCCCCCAACGGCAACGGCGCGATTCGCAAGCTGACCGCGGTCGGCCCGCCGATGCGGGAGGAAGTGATCGCATACGAGGCGCCCAGCCGATTTTCCTACACGGTGCTGTCCGGCCTGCCGGTGCGCGACCACGTCGGCACCGTCGAGCTCGCCGCTGACGGCAGTGGCACGAAGATGGTCTACGCGGTGCGCACGCAGCCGACCCTGCCGATCGTCGGGGGTGTGGTCGTGGCCGTGGTCAAGCAGGCGATCAAGGGCCTGATCGACGGCGTAGCCAAGGAGTCCGAGCGCCGCGCCGGAGGTTGACGGCCCGCATGGGCCGAAGCCTGGACGAGGCCGAGCTGCGGCGCCGCGCCGTCGAGGGTGTCCGCGACGAGGTCGAGGCGTTCGGCAGCGCCGCCGCCGACTCACTGCTGATCCGCCGCGAGGGCCTCTTGGCGGCGGTCGTTCCCGCCGCTCCCCAGCGCTCGATCTTCAACTCGGTCTACTACGACGACCCAATGGCGCTCGCCGCCGAGCTCGACGGCCTGGAGAGCGCCTACGAGTCGCACGGAGTGCGCGCCTGGACGGTCTGGGTGCCGGACGAGGACCGCGAAACCGCCCGCCTGCTCGGCGCCCGCGGCCACTCGCTCGACGCTGCGCCGCGGGCGATGGCGATGGAGCTCGGAGGCCTCGCCGCCGGCCCGCCCGCGCCCGCCGGCGTCGAGGCGGGGCCGGTGACGCCAGCGACCTGCGCTGAGCTCAACGACCGCGCCTACGGTTACGGCGAGGACGGCTTCCGCGCCGGGCTCGGGGGCGAGACGGCGATCCACTGGCACGGCGCCTTCGAGGGTGAGGCGCCGGTCGGCTGCGTCGGCACGATTGCAATCGGCGACGACTGCTGCGTTACCGGAGTCGCCACCCCGCCCGAGCACCGCGGCCGTGGCATCGCCAGTTGGCTGATGGTGCACGCCCTCGCCAAGGCCCGCGACGAGGGAATGGCCACCGCCTCGCTGCAGGCCTCGAAGGCAGGTGCGCCCCTCTACGAACGCATCGGATTCCGCGATCTCGGGTTCGTCGAGATGTGGGAGCTGCGCCGCTGAGCGAGACACCCGACAAAGCGCCGCCGCCGGCGCGCCTCCGCGACGAGGCCAGGCGGCTCTGGCGAGAGCGCAAGCGCCTTGCGGTCGGCCTGATCGTCGGTGGCCTGGTCGCGATCGTCGGCGCCGGCATCCTCGCCTACGAGCTGCTAAAGCGGCCGCCGGACGTCCATAACCCCGACGCCCCCTTCGTCCTGCAGAAACCGCCAAAGCCGCAGGCGAAGACGGTCAACTGGCCGATCTTTGGCCTCAACGCCGCCCGCACGCGCTACCTGCCGGCCAAGGGCGTCAAGCCGCCGTTCCGCAAGCTCTGGCGCTACACCGAGCGTCCCCTGCTCGAGTTCCCGCCGATCTACGTCGGCGGCAAGCTCTACGCGGTCAATAACAGCGGCAAAGCCTTCGCGCTTGACGCCGACACCGGCAAGCTGCTGTGGGAACGCAGGATCGGCCGCCTCAACGCCTCCTCGCCCGCCTACTACCGGCACCGCCTCTACATCGTCAACCTCGTCCCGGGCCACATCGTCAAGCTCGACGCGAAGACGGGGAAGATCGTCTGGAAACGCTCGCTGCCTGGCCGGGCCGAGTCCTCGCCGGTGGTGATCGATCGCACCGTCTACTTCGGCTGCGAGGACGGCCAGCTCTACGCCCTGAGCACGATCAGCGGCAACGTGCGCTGGACGACGGCGCTTGGCGGGCCGGTCAAGTCAGCGCCCGCCTACTACCGGGGCACACTCTACGTCGGCGACTACGGCGGCTACATGAACGCCGTCGATGCCAAGACGGGCAAGCTTAAGTGGCAGAGCGGCTCGCTCGGCCAGGGCTTCGGCACCTCGGGCCAGTTCTACTCGACCCCCGCCGTCGCCTTCGGCCGCGTCTACGCCGGCAACAACGACGACCGCGTCTACAGCTTCGACCTCAAGGACGGCACACTCGCCTGGAGCTACTCGACCGGCGGCTACGCCTACTCGGGACCGACCGTGTCGAACACCCGCCACAGCCCGCCGACCGTCTACATCGGCTCCTTCGACGGCAACATCTACGCGCTCGACGCCAAGGACGGCAGCCTGCGCTGGAGCCGCTCGGCCGGCGGCCAGGTCGTCGGCTCGCTCTCGGCGATCGGCGACGTCGTCTACGTCGCCGAGTTCACCAACAAAACGACCAGCGGCTTCATGATGAAGAGCGGCCGCCGCGTCTTCCACTACCCGCGCGGCACCTACACGCCGGTGATCTCAGACGGGCGCCGCATCTACCTGACCGGCTACTCGAGCATCACCGCACTGCAGCCCTACAAGTACAAGCGCGCCGTCGCGCAGGCGATCGTCGCTCCCAAAGGCCACCCTCACCCCCACAAACACCGAGCTGCATCAAATTCTCCCTCTGCCAGAGGGAAAAGTTGATGCAGTTCGCCTAGCGCTAGGCGCCGACGCCGCCTGGGGGCGGGGCCGGGGCCTGTGGCGGGTTGGGCGCGAACGGCGGGAAGACCGGGCTGTGCAGGGCGTTGCTCAGCACCGCGAGGCTCGCCGGGTAGTTCTGGATCCGGTAGCTGCTCGCGGAGCCGAAGTCCTGGTAGTAGACGAGCATCTTACAGCGCGGGTGCCGTCGCACCCAGACCATCAGCCGCCGCATATAGGTGGGGTCGTCGCCGCTCGAGACCCCGAACTCGGGCAGCGCGAAGGGCTTGCCCGAGAAGCGGTTGTAGAGGCCGGTGAGCGCTTTCCAGTCCTGGTTGTCGGAGTAGAAGTCGGTGCCGACCCAGTCGACGTAGTGCGAGCCCGGGTAGAAGTGGCGGGGCCGGTTCTGCGGCACGGTCGGCGAGCCGGCCGGCAGCGTGCCCCAGATGACCGCGATCGGCGCCTTCGGCAGGCCGCCGACGTCGGCGCGCAATGGCGGCAGCCCCGCCCGCGCCAGGCGTGCGTCGATCGCGTCGAGCTTGCCGCCGCCGTGCAGGACGATGTACATGCGCCGGAAGGCGAGCCGGTACCAGCGCGGGCTGTGCGCGGCGCCGCGCCCGTCGCCGGCGCAGTCGTAGGAGGCGAAGACGTTGATGCAGCGGTTGGGCTCGCCCAGTGGCCGGATGTAGGCGGGCATTCGCTTCTCCCAGAAGAGCCGGTTGAGGCGGACCAGGTAGCCGTCGCCCTGGCCCCGGGCGATGCCGCGCGGCGTGATCAGCTCGTGCCCGTCGTTGTTGTCGGCCGTCGTCACGTGGAGGACGGGCCGCGCCCGGGCTGTCTGCCAGCGTTCGATCGACTCCGGGAAGTCCGAGCCCCAGCTGCGAAAAGTCTCGATGAGCGCCGGATGCTTGCCCAGGGCGCTGCTGAAGTGGCCGAAGTCGGCGGGGTTGCCGGTGTCGCTGACGCCGAAGAAGACCTTCTTGCCGTGCGGCATCAGCTTCGCCGCGCCGGTGCCGGCCGGCGCTCCGAGGCAGAGCGCGACGACGACAAGCGCCGTCAGGCGGGTGCGAGCTCGCGTTGCGCAGGTCATCCGAGCGTCATTCGACCGGGGGAGCCGTGGTCCCTCCCGGCTGGCGGGCGGCGATCGGAGGTGTCGTTGACTAAATGCCGACCCGCCAGCAGAAGGTTGTATCGCCCAAACACCCGAACGCGCGAATCGTTCCGGCGATCCCGCAAACTGGGCCGACTTTCCCTCGGACGTTTGTTTGATGACTTGGGAATTGGGAAACCAGTGGTACACATGCCGCGGGCAGGCCAGGAGAATCGATGACCCCTGTTGGAATCGTTGCAATAGCCGACATCGTGTTGATCGTCTGCGTGTTCGCAGTCGTGCTGAGCACCGGCTTCAGTCAGCGCCGCGAGCAGCGGCGGCTAGCTCGCGGCGCTGACGGTGAGGAGTCCTCGCTCGTCTGAGCCGCCGGGGCAGTAGATCGTGTAGCTGCCCTTGTCGAGCGTCAGCGAGAAGCTGCCCGAGAGGCCGTCGGAGAGGTTCTCCTTCTCGCCCAGGATCGAGTCGCCTTCGAGGATCTCGAACTCGGTTACGGCGCTGGTGCCGGTGTTTTCGACTTCGAAGGCGATCGGCCCCGCCGGCGCCTTTGCCGAGTTGGGGACGCAGCCGGCATCGGTCAGCTTGAACGAGAGCTTCTTGGCACCTGCCGGGATGTCCTCTCCTGAGGATCCGCAGGCGGCGATCAAGATCGTCGCAAGGCCGGCGACGGCGGTTGCGAGAAACGGGCGGAACGGGACTCGGTGCATTGGCGCAGACTCCTTTGTCGGGGGAAGTTAGGGCACCCTAACAAAAACCCCGACAAAGAAAGTCGGATTAGGAATTTGCCTGCTCAGGCGGGGCTCTCGGCGCCGGCGGCGCGGGCCGGGCGACGCCATCGTGTGAGCGCCGGGCGCAGCCTCAGCCGGTCGGGCCAGAGGACGTAGAAGGCCATTGGCACCGCATAGAGCAGGTAGATGGCGGCCTCGCCGACGGTCGGGGTCGGCTGCAGGCCCAGCATCCCGGTCAGCAGCGAGCCGGAGATGGTGCCCGGCTGGACCAGCCAGGTCAGGTCGAGGGCCTGGCCTTGCAAGCTGTTGAACCAGCCCGCCTCGTGGGCGGTGTGGATCGAGGTCGAGAGCAGGCCGGCGGCGACGAAGACCAGGATCAGGCCGGTGACGCGGAAGAAGCGGGTCAGGTTGATGCGAACCCCGCCGCGGTAGATGCCGAGCCCGATCGCGATCGCCGCCACGAGGCCGATTACAGCGCCGGCGCCGGCGGCCGTGGTGTTGGTCGAGTCCTGGAAGGCGGCGAGCATGAAGACCGAGGTCTCGAAGCCCTCGCGCAGCACCGCGAGGAACGCCATCGCGACCAGGGCCATCGCCGAGCCGCTGGCCAGGGCGCTGGCGGCATTGCCTTCCAGCACCCCCTTGATGCCGCGGGCATTGCGGCGCATCCAGACGATCATGTAGGTGACGGCGCCGACCGCGACGAAGCCGATCACGGTCTCGAGCCCCTCCTGCTCGCGCTGGGGGAGCTGCTGGCCGATCACCCGCAGCATCACCGCGATGCCGACGCAGAGCGCGACCGCGACGGCGATCCCGGCCCACATCTGGCGCATCGCATCCTGGCGGCCTTCGCGAACCAGGAAGGCGGCGATGATGCCGACGATCAGCGCCGCCTCGACGCCCTCGCGTAGGGCGATGACGAAGGTGGGGATCATCCGGCTGCGTTCTCCTTGGCCTCGGCTCGGTATTCGGCCACCCGAATTAGGTGACCCTAATCAAGCTAGAAACCTAGCACGCCGGCGCTCATCGCGGCGCTCGGCCCGGGAAGCCACGGCTCGTGCCACTGGCAGATGCCGCGGGTCAGCTTCTCCGCTTCCTTCGGGCCCCACGTCCCCTTCTCATAGGGATGGACGGGTCCCGGCTTGTCGAGCAGCGGCTGCACGATCCGCCAGGTCTCTTCGACCGTGTCCTGGCGGGTGAAGAGCTGATGGCGGCCGGCGATCGCGTCGCCGAGCAGCCGCTCGTAGGGCTCGGGCTCCTCGCCCGGCACCTTTTCGAAGAGCACCTCGAGGTCGGCAGGCTCGAAGGCCTCCTCGCCGGCTCGCTTGGCGAAGAGGCGCATGCGGGCGCCCGGATCGGGCTCGATCCGGACCGTCATCCGGTTGGGGTCGGGCTGCCTGTGCGACCCGCCGACGCCGAGCGGCGGCGGCCGCTTGAAGACGACGCTCACCTCACTCGACTTGGCCGGCATCTGCTTGCCGGCGCGGATGAAGAAGGGGACGCCGCTCCAGCGCCAGTTGTCGACCGCCAGCTCGACCGCGGCGAAGGTCTCGGTGTTCGAGTCGGGCGCGACGTCCTTGACGTCGAGGAAGCCCTCGTACTGCCCGCGCACGTAGCGTTTGGGATCGGCGGTGCGCATCGCCTTGAAGAATTCGAGCTTCTTGTCGCGCACCGAGTCCTGCTGGTTGCCCGTCGGCGGGCCCATGCCGACGAGCGCCAGCACCTGCAGCGCGTGGTTCTGGATCACGTCGCGCATCGCCCCGACCGCGTCGTAGAAGCGGCCGCGGTCGTCGACGCCGAAGTCCTCGGCGATCGTCATCTGCACGTGGGAGACGTGCTGGCGGTTCCAGACTGGCTCGAGCACCGAGTTGGCGAAGCGCAGGTAGGTGATGTCCATCACCGGCTCCTTGCCCAGGTAGTGGTCGATGCGCAGGATCTGGTTCTCGTCGAGCACCTCGCGGAGCTCCTCGTTGAGCGCCTTTGCCGAGTCGAGGTCGTGGCCGAAGGGCTTCTCGATCACGACGTGGGCGTTCTCGGTGAGGCCCGCCTTGCCGAGCCCGTGCACGACCGTGGCGAAGAGCGAGGGTGGGATCTCGAGGTAGAAGACCGGACGCTGCGCCTCGCCGACGGCGTTGGCGACCCGGGCGAAGGTGTCGCCGTCCGCGTAGTCGCCCTGGACGTATGAAAGGCGAGCGGCGAGGCCGCCGAGGACGTCCTCGTCGACGTCCTCGATCGTTTCGGCGATCGCCTTGCGCGCGTGCTCGCGCAGCTGCTCGGTCGTCCAGTCGTCGATCGCGACGCCGACGATCGGGCAGTCGAGCATGCCGCGCGCCTCCAGCCGGTAGAGGGCGCGGAAGGTCATCTTCTTCGCCAGGTCGCCGCTGATGCCGAAAATGGCGAGGGCGTCGGCGGGTAGGGTGGTGGGCATGGAGCTGGGAATGGTAGGGCTCGGTCGGATGGGCGCCAACATGGTGCGGCGGCTGATGCGCGACGACCACCGGCTCGTCGTCTACGACGTCGATCCCGACGCGGTCTCGGAGCTGGCCGGCGAGGGTGCCGAGGGAGCGTCGTCGCTGCAGGAGCTGGCCTCGAAGCTGAGTGCGCCGCGCTCGGTCTGGGTGATGGTCCCGGCCGGCGAGATCACCGAGAAGACGATCGAAGAGGTCGCTGCGGTGCTCGACCCCGGCGACGCGATCGTCGACGGCGGCAACTCCTACTACCGCGACGACATCCGCCGCGCCGCCAAGCTGGCCGAGTCGGGGGTCGACTTCGTCGACTGCGGCACGAGCGGCGGCGTCTTCGGCCTCGAGCGCGGCTACTGCCTGATGATCGGCGGCCCCGATCGTGCCGTCGAGCGCCTCGACCCGGTCTTCGCCTCGTTGGCGCCCGGTGTCGAGTCGGCCGAGCGCACGCCCGGCCGCTCCGGCGACCCCTCCCCCTCGGAGAGCGGCTACCTGCACTGCGGCCCGAACGGCGCCGGGCACTTCGTGAAGATGGTCCACAACGGGATCGAGTACGGCCTGATGGCCGCCTACGCCGAGGGCCTCAACATCCTCGAGAACGCCGACGCGGGCAAGGTGCAGCGCGAGGCCGACGCCGAGACGGCGCCGCTCGAGCAGCCCGAGTACTACCAGTACGACATCGACCTGCCCGAGGTGGCCGAGGTCTGGCGGCGGGGCAGCGTGATCGGCTCCTGGCTGCTCGACCTGACGGCAGCGGCGATGCGCGAATCCCCCGACCTCGCCGAGTTCGCCGGCAGGGTCTCCGACTCCGGCGAGGGCCGCTGGACCTCGATCGCCGCGATCGACGAGGGCGTGCCGGCTCCGGTGCTGACGACGGCGCTCTACGAGCGCTTCTCCTCGCGCGGCCTCGACGATTTCGCCGACAAGGTCCTCTCCGCGATGCGCAAGCAGTTCGGCGGCCACGACGAGAAGCCCTCCTGAGGCGACGATGGCGATAGATCTCGAGGTGGTGGCCGACGATAAGGCTGCGGCGCGGCGAGCGGCGGAGCTGATCGAGGCCGCCGGCGCGGAGACGCTGGCCGAGGGCCCGGGGCCCTTCTCGCTGGCGATGAGCGGCGGGCGCACGCCGTGGGCGATGCTCGCGATCCTCGGCGAATTAGAGGAGATGCCCTGGGAGGCGACTGAGCTCTTCCAGGTCGACGAGCGGATCGCCTCGCCAGGGAGCGAGGAGCGCAACCTCACCCACATGGTGCTGGGGCTTTCGATGGACCATCAGGCCTCGCTGCGGCCGATGCCGGTAACCCAGCGCGACCTCGAGGCGGCGGCGAGCGAATACGAACGCACCCTTCCCGAGCCGCTCGACTGCGTCCACCTCGGCCTCGGTCCCGACGGACACACGGCGTCGCTGGTCCCCGGCGACCCTGTCCTCGACGTGAGCGACCGCCGTGTCGCGGTCACCGAGACCGCCTACCAGGGCCATCGCCGCATGACCCTCACCTACTCCGCCCTGGCGGAAGCAGGCCGGATCGTCTGGCTGGTCACCGGCCCCGAGAAGCGCGACGCCCTCGCCCGGCTGCTCACCGCCGACCCGCTGATTCCGGCCGGCCGGGTCGAGAACCCGAACATGGTCGTCGTCGCCGACGAGCTGGCTGCGCCATAGCGTTAGCGAATTAGCTAACACTGCGTTCGCGAATTCGCTAACATATGTCCCATGCGCTCAACGGCGTCCAAATCGGCGGGCCCCGCTGTATCACTTGTCCGGGACATACGCGACCGCAGCGGCCTCAGCCAGGCAGAGTTGGCGAGGCGCGCAGGCCTGCCGCGCTCGGTGGTCAACGCATACCTGAAGGGCAAACGCGAGCCCGGTGCCGATGCGCTTGCCCGACTCGCCACGGCAGGAGGATTCGAACTGCAGCTCAGACGTCGCCGACCTCCCGTGGATGCGGAACGGGCCGGCAAGATCCTCGTTCAAGTCCTCGAGTTGGCTGAGGCGCTGCCCTTCCGGCCGCGCCCGACGTTGGGCTATCCGCGGCTTGCCGACCGACTTGCCCCAAAAGGGACCGTCGCATGAGCGAGCTCGTCGAAAAGCTCTTTGCCATCCACGACTCGCTTACCGCGGCGAGCATCCCCCATGCTTTCGGCGGCGCGATCGCGCTCGCGTACTGCGTGGAGGAGCCGCGCGGCACACGTGACCTCGACGTCAACATCTTCGTCGATGCCGCTCGGGCGGGGCGGACGCTTGCCTGTCTGCCGCCGGGGGTCATGGTCACTGACGAAGATGTCGCCAAGGTCGAGCGCGACGGACAGACCAGACTCGACTGGGACGGAACTCCCGTGGATGTCTTTCTCAACAACCTGCCGCTGCACGAGGCGGTTGCGGGAGCAGTCGTCTGGGTAGCCCTGTCGGGGCGCGAGGTGCCGGTGTTGGACTGCGCTTCGCTGGCTATCTTCAAGGCCTTCTTCGACCGCACCAAGGATTGGGCCGACATGGAGGCGATCGCCCAGGCGACGCCCGAGGACATCGACATCGCCGCGGCCATGATTTCCGATCTCGTCGGTCAGGACGACCCGGCGGTCAAGCGGCTGGAGAGCTTGATCCCACTTGACGTCGGGTCGGGCCGCAAGCTCCTTCGTTAGGCCGTTTCCAGCGAGACGCTGTGGTTGGCGACGATGCGGCCCTCGGGGTCGTAGGCACGCTTGACCTCAGCGAGACGGGCGCAGGTGTCAGCGGGCAGGATCGCGTCGACGTCGGCGGGCCGTTCGGCGAAGTTGAAGTACACGCCCGCGGCCCAGGGACGCATCGCCTCCTCCAGCGTCTGGAGGTGGCGGGGGATCGCCTCACCCAGCTCCGGCGTCATCGGCATGCCGACGCTGTACATGCCAAAGCCCGCATCGAGATGGGAGAGGGCGCCGGCGTTCTCCGCCGGCCGCCCGGCGGCACCGCCGAGGTGGCGCATCTCGCTGAGCAGCAGGGGCGAGCCGGAGCCGGGCCCGCTCGCCGCGACCCAGGCGTCGATCGCCTCGTCGGTCAGCTCGCCGATCAGCATCCCGTTGCCAAGCCCCGGCACCGGATGCTCGGGGTCCATGTGGATGTGGCTGAGGCCCGCGGTCGGCATCTGGGCGAAGGTGTCCATGATCGGCTCACCCAGCGCGCGCAGCGGCGCGAACAGCGCTTCGCCCTCGGCCTCTGAGCCGGCGAAGGCGCCGTCGATCGTCAGCAGCGGCGTGCCACGCAGCGGCTCGGGCACGTCGGGGATCGGCGGCAGGGTGAGGAAGCGGACGCAGGTGGTGGCCTCCTCGGGCGCCGCCGCCGCCCAGTCACGGTAGGCGCGCACCGCCTCCGCGCCCAGCTGCGCCGGGAAGAGCAGCGCGCCGCCGTAGGCCTCGGCGTAGGGCAGCAGGTCGAGGACCAGCGCGGTGACGATCGCGTAGCCGCCCCCGCCGCCGCGCAGCGCCCAGAACAGGTCGGGATCGTTCTCGGCGTCGACGGTGCGCGCCTCGCCCGCGGCGGTGACGAGCTCTATCGCCCGCACGTGGTTGCAGGCGAACCCGTGGCGGCGGGCGAACCAGCTCATCCCCCCGCCGAGCGTGTAGCCGGTGACGCCGACGTCCGGCGAGGAGCCGGGCAGGAAGCAGAGGCCGTGGGCGTTGGCCGCCTCGCCCAGCTCCGCCGAGAGCGCTCCCGCCTCGACCCGCGCCGTGCCGGTGCCGGGGTCGACCTCGATCCCGCGCATGCGCTCGGTCTTGATCAGGACCGTCCCCGCGAGCGGGCCGAGCGGCGTGGCGCCGTGCCCGGTCCCCTGGCCGGCGACCCGCAGGCCGTTCTCGGCTGCGAAGCGCACCGCAGCGACGACGTCCTCGGCGCTCTCGGCGAAGACGACGGCCTCGGGGTGCTGGTCGGCGATCAGGTTCCAGGCGGCGCGCGCCTCGTCCCAGTCGGAAGCGCCGAGGGTGGCTATGCGGCCGGAAACGGAAAGGCCGGTGAAGTCGCTCATCAAGGCTCCTTTTGGTCAGTCGAAGGTCGTTCGTTCAACCGCGGCTCCGGCCCCCACCAGCAGCTCGCTCACCATATCCGGCGGGAAGAGGCCGTGGGCGGCTATGCCGGGGTCGGCCTCGAGCCGCGCCGCGAGAGTGGCAGGGTCGCCAACCGCGCCGCGGTAGTCGGCAATGACGCCGTCGTCGGGGCTGCGGGGGGCGTCGCGAAGCTCGACCTCCGAGCCGAGGCGAGCCAGGGTCGAGCGCAGGCCGAAGGCGAACAGCTCGAGCGGCACCGGGCCGCTCAGCGAATCGACCGTCTTGCTCGAGTCGGCGATGACGACGAAGCGCTCGGCAGCCGCAGCGACGATCTTCTCGCGCAGGTGGGCGCCGCCGCCGCCCTTGATCAGCCAGCCGTCGGGGGTCACCTGGTCGGTGCCGTCGATCGCGATGTCGAGGCGCTGCAGCTCGCTGAACTCCTCGACCGGGATGCCGAGCCCTTGCGCCTGCTCCTCGGTCGCGACCGAGGTCGCCACGCAGCGAATGCCGCTCAGCTCGCGTGCGGACAGCGCGGGGAGGAGGAAGGCGACGGTCGATCCGGTGCCGAGCCCGACGGTCATCCCGTCCTCGACCAGCTCCGCCGCCGCTTCGGCCGCGATCCGCTTCTCGTCGGCAGCATCCACCGGGCAGGACTCTATGCTCGCGGCGAGATGGACGCGAGGGTTTGGCTGACGGGAGCGAGCAGTGAGCCGCGCTCGGTGGCGTTGCTGCCGGGACGCACCGTGGTGGGGCGCGATCCCGATGCGGCGATCCACATCGACGACGTGGCGGTCTCCTGGAACCACCTCGAGATCGAAAACCGCGGCGGCGTGCTGATGGCGACCGACCTCGACAGCCGCAACGGCTCGGCGATCAACGGCGAACCGCTCGACAAGCCGCGGCGATTGCGCGACGGCGACACGCTGATCGTCGCCGGTTACCGCCTCGAAGTCTCGGACCCGGTTCCCGGGCGGGCCGGTGGAACCGTCGCCGCTGCCGCGCCCTCGGTTCCGCTCAGCGAAGAGGAGCGGGCGACGGCGACGGCCCTCGTCGCCCCCTACCGCAGCGAGGGCGCCTTCGCCGGTCGTCCCGCCACCCGCGCCGAGCTGGCCGAGGCGCTGCACGTCAGCGAGCGCACCGCGCAACGCCGCCTCGACGCCCTCGCCGCCAAGCTCGACGTTCCAGGCGAAGCGGGTCGCGATCGCCCGCGCCTGATCGCCGCTCGGGTCATAGAGCTGGGCCTAGACCGCGCCTGATCAGGTGACTGCACCAGCAACGGCGACATAGCGATCGATCGCTCCAGGCTCTGAGTCCTCGACGTGCGCGATCATATCGGCGCAGCACAAGACTCCCAGGTGATATTTCACCAAGGGAAGATTCAGGCCGAGTGCATCGGCCAGCTCGACCTGATCGATGCCGGTTTTCTTCCCCGCGAGATAACCGAGCATTTCCAGGCGCTTGGGGTGACTAACCGCCTGCTTGAGCGCAGTGTCTTGGAAGCTGGATTCTTGGCTTTGGTCTTGCATTTAGAGAGGACTTTTACTCTGTCTCAGCGTATTAATGAAGCTTTCACACAGGCACGAAAATTACCTCCACATTTTTAGGACGTGCTGAATCGACTAGTCGATCGACTTCGAACTATGTGTTGCTTGGGAGATTCGCCGTTGGCGGCATCTCGAAGAGGAACATCGTGGCTCTCACATTGATGAGCTTGCCCTCGTCGCCAGCAAGGCGTGCCCGCTCGACACTCTCGACTTCGACCTCACGGCCGGCCTTAAGGGCATCGTCTTGGATTTCGCTCAGTTTTATCCAGCCCTGCTCATCGACGCGAAGCGGCGATCGACTGGTGTGGGCCTCTGCACGAGCTTGGAAGGTCCGCGCGTGCCAAGCGACGGCGATATCCCGCAGAACCAACTGTTGAACCCAGAGCGCATACCGTTCCCGTTCGTCCTGGCTCAGCTCGCCCCATTCCTCGCTGCTAAACACTGGCCGCATCACAGCCCTGTAGATGGTCGTTTTCTGCCCGCGCCGAATCTCCGTGTCGATCGCCTCGACCAAGCCCATCTTCTCCAGCTCTCCCACGTCATAGTCCGCCTTGTTGAGCCTGATGCCGAGCTCTCTGGCGATGTCGCTCTTTGACGCTGGGCCTCCGAGCAGGGCAACTAGGGCTGCAAGCTGCCCAGGGTTATGGAGCAAGCGAAAGAGCTGCTCGTCGATACGAACCTCCGGCATCACCGTTTTTGCCACAGCCCTTCCTTTCCTCTCTCGGGTCGATTGAGCGCGCGGGACCTTAGCCCGATTCTCAGTAAGCCGCAATGAGTATTTGGGATAGCTCTGTCTATCCACACGTGTGACTTACCGATCTTGATCGACTAGTCGATTACCCTCGGCAGCTGGGTTCACAACGCTGGCGAGAGGGGGTGATTGACATGCTCGAAAAGGTCGAGGCCATAGTTCCGGCGATCTCCACGTTCAAGCCTGCTTAGCGGGTGTCAGAGGCCGATCCCGGCCTGTTAAGCCGGGATCGGCCACCGTTGACCTTGTCGTCAGCTAGCCGAAGCTACTCGACTAGTCGATCGGCTTCGGCTAGCCTCTCTTCTGCGGTGACGGGGGAGGCAGTGACAGCCGGGCCTGGCGGCGACTGGGCCGAGCGCGCTTTTGACGCGATGGCTCCGCTCTACGACGACTTCACCGCCCACTACGAATACGAGTTCTGGATCGCACAGCTTCTGGCCGTCCTCGAGCGGGAGGGGCTTCAGGGCCGCCGTCTGCTCGATATCGGCTGCGGCACGGGCAAGAGCTTCTTGCCGATGCTGCCGCGCGGCTGGCAGGCCGTGGGGTGCGATGTCTCGACCGCGATGCTCGATCTGGCGCGGCAGAAGGTCGGCGATGCCGTTCGCCTGGAGATCGCCGACATGCGCGAGCTGCCGTGCTTTGGCGAGTTCGACCTGGTTTGGGCCTTGGACGACGCGATCAACTACTTGCTCAGCGTCGAGGAATTGGAGGTGGCGCTACGGGGGATGCGGAGCAACTTGGCGCCCTCGGGCCTGCTGCTCTTCGACGTCAACGAGCTGCTGGTCTACGGCTTCTATGCAGAGGGCGTCGAAGTCGAGCGAGACGGTCGCCGCTTCGTTTTTCAGGGGAATGCGATGGGTGAGGTCGAGCCGGGCTCGATCTGCGAGTTCTCATGCTTCGAGACGCGCCCCGGCGGCGAGGGGCAGGTCGACCGCCGCAACGTCTCCATCCATCGCCAGCGCCATTTCACCGAAGCCGAGATCCTCGCGGCCATCGACCGCGCCGGCCTCACGTGCCTGAGCGTCTATGGCCACGGCACCGACGGCATCCCGTGTCAGCCCTTGGACGGCTCGGTCCACACGAAGGCGATCTACGTTGCCCGTGCCGTCTAGTCCAACAACCTGGGAAAGGCCGCGGATCAAGCGCACGACCGAGCAGTTTCAAGCTCCGAACGGAGACCTCTACCTGCGTAGGCCAAGCGAAACATCCGACATTCGAATCAAAGATCCCAGTCCCGAGTTGAGGCAGCTCCTCGGTTCGCTTGACGGCTCGCGCACGCGCCGGGAGCTGGACGAGGAGTTCGGCGCGGAGTTGGTCGGCGAGTTGATCGCCCAGCTCGGCGAGATGGGACTCGGCGAGGACGCGTTAGACGACGATCTGATCGATCCCCAAGCCCGAGCGCGCTTCGATCGCCAGCTCCGCTACTTCAGCGATGTCTCGACCGGGCAAGCGCCATCGCTATGCCAGAGCAAGCTGGAAGACGCTCGCATTGCGGTCCTGGGCCTCGGCGGCCTCGGCGGCTGGTCGGCGCTGACGCTCGCCTGCTGCGGCATCGGCGAGATGCTGCTCGTCGATTTCGACACGGTTGAGATGAGCAATCTCAATCGCCAAGTCCTCTACGGGGAGGCCGATGTCGGCCAACCGAAGGCAGGCCTGGCGGCCCAGCGGCTCGGCACCTTCAACTCGTCGATCCGAATCGAGACGCGAGAAGAACGGCTCGACAGTGAGGCGGCCGTCACGGCCGCGGTCGAGGGTTATGACTTCGTCGTCAACGCGGTCGATTGGCCTGCCCACGACATCGAGCTTTGGGTCAACTCGGCCTGCTTTGCGGCCGGTATCCCGTACATCGCGATGAGCCACTATCCCCCGATTGCCCGCGTCGGGCCCCTATACGTCCCGGGCGAGACCGGCTGCTATTCATGCCAGGAGATCGCCTACAAACGCTCGTACCCGCTCTATGACGCAGTGGTCGAGCACCAACGCGCCAAGCCCTCGCCGGCCGCGACGCTAGGCGCCGCCTGCGCCCTGATCAGCGGCCAGGTCGCTCTCGACGTCATGCACTTTCTGACCGGTCTTGCGACACCTTCGAGCCTCGGGGTGAGCCATATCTACGACCTCCGCACGATGGAGACCAAGCGGGAGCAAGTCGTGCGGGAGTCGGATTGCCCGACTTGCGGCACACGCTGACTGGCTGTGGTTCGAGAGTCGTCCGGCTAGTTCATCCCGTCTGGCCCGAGACGGGCCAGACGTGGCCCGGTCGGCGACGCGGCTGTCGTTTTCGCGCACGGCCGCAGGGCCGAGCATCGGTGGTGCAAGTGCAATCCACCCGAAAGGGGAGTCCGATGCTCAACCGAATCGCATTCACCGCATTTCTGATCACGCTGGCCATAGCGCTGCCGGCGGCGGCGCAGGCCAAGACCGGCGCCATCGTCTTCTCGATGGCCACGGTCGAACACCCGTGCTGCGAAAGCGAAGGCAAAGCGCCAGAACCGAAAACGGTCGGCGGCCTCTACGCCTCGAAGAATGGCCACTTCAACCAGCTCACCGAAGACCCGACCGACAGCGAACCCGATTTCTCGGCCGACGGCCACACGATCGCCTTCGTCCGCGGCGGGGATATCTGGGCGATGCGCGCCGATGGCAGCGGGCAGCGACAGCTGACCAGCGGTCCCGAGATCGACTCGCGCCCCCTCGTCTCGCCCGACGGCAGGGTCGTGCTGTTCGAGCGGCGGGCGACGGCGGGCGCCCCGCGCGATCTCTACAGCGTTCGCGTGACCATCGGCAGCCTGCATGCGCTGGCGAGCTCGCCCGATGACGACCACGAAGCGTCGTTCTCGCCCGACGGCCACATGGTCGCCTTCGTGCGCAGCGTGGCCGAGACCGGCGGCGGCACGGCGGACGACATCTACTCGGTGAAGCCCTCGGGTGCCCACCTGCGCAAGTTGACCCGCACCGGGGCGATCGACGAGTTCGCCCCCCGCTACCTCGCCAAGAGGATCGTCTACAGCCGTGGCGAGAGCACGGAGGGCCCGGAGGCCTACGCCGACATCTACTCGATGAACGAGAAAGGCAAGAAAGTCCACAAGCTGATCGCCGGCGCCGGCTCGTCCTTCGTCGAGGACGTGACCGCCAACGGGGGCACGATCCTCTTCCGTCGCGATCAGGGCCTCTGGGTCAAGCGCCTCGGCCACGGCGGCCACAAGCTGGCCGAACTTCCCGACCAGTCCCGGACCAACGCGGTGTTCTCCTCCGACGGCCGCAAGGTCGCCGCCTTCACCGCGACCAAAGAAGAGCAGTACCTCTCGGTGATCGACGTCGCCACCGGCCGACGCAGCTTCAGCGAAGTCGCCGGCGGCGAAGAAACCACCATCGGTCCGGTCATCGCCTGGCAGCCGGTGCGGCGCTGAGCCCATCCGGTTCTCCGGGGGGCTCTGCACGGACTCCCCCCGGCTCCAAGCCCGAAGGGCCCCCTCCTGCGACCGGAGGGGGCCCTTCGTCGTTTTGCGCCGGTATAACCGCCGGGTGGGAGAACCTCAGATCGGTTCGATTCTCGCCGGCTACCGCGTCGACTCGCTGCTTGCACGAGGGGGCATGGGGGTCGTCTTCCGGGCGACGCAGGTTTCCCTCGACCGGCCGGTCGCGCTGAAGGTGGTCGCGGGGGAGCTGGCCGAGCAGAAGGACTTCCGCGAGCGCTTCCTGCGCGAGTCGCGCCTGGCGGCGAAGCTCGAGCACCCCAATGTCGTCCCCGTCTACGATGCCCGCGAGGAGGACGGCCAGCTGATCGTCGCCATGCGCCTCATCGAGGGCGGCGACCTGCGCCGGCTGATCGACCGCGAGGGGCGGCTCGAGCCGGAGCGGGCGATCGATCTCCTCGGACAGATCGCCGACGCACTCGACGCCGCCCACGCCGCCGGCATCGTCCACCGCGACGTCAAGCCGCACAACATCCTGATCGACGGCGAGCGCGCCTACCTCTCGGACTTCGGGCTCGCCAAGGACTTCGAAGCGGGAGGGGGCAGCAGCGTCTCGATCGTCGGCACGGTCGAGTACATGGCCCCCGAGCAGTGGCGCGGGGAACGAGTCGGGCCGCCCGCCGACGTCTACTCGCTCGGTTGCGTGCTCTACGAGGCGCTGACCGGGGTCGTCCCCTACGCGCGCAAGGAATCCGACGCAGAGCCGGAGCTGCCGAGAGGGATCGAGGAGGTGATCGAGCGCGCCGTCTCCAAGGACCCCGAGCGGCGTTACGCGACAGCCGGGAAGATGATCGCCGCGGCGCGTGAGTGCCAGGACGCGGCGCCGGCGGTGACCCGAGTGCTGACGGACACCCCGGGTGGGCCGACCCTGCGCATCGAGGGGGACGGCCGCCGTCCCAGTCGCGGCCTTGCGCGCTGGCGCTGGCGGCGCTGGATCGCCGGCACCTTCCTCTTCTGGTTCCTGGGTGGCGCCACCGGCCTCATCGCCCTGATCCTGTTCGCCATAAGCCTCTCGGGAGGCAGCGACGTCTCGGTCTCCTCGGCAATTCCGATCGGACGGGGCCCCCTGCGGCTGGCGACCGGCGAGGGTTACGTCTGGGCGACGAGTGCCCCGGAAGGAACCCTGGCCCGCATCGACCCGGACACCCGCACGGTCGTCGGTGTGCCGCTGCGCCTGGGCCGGGGCATCGCCGGGGTCGCAGTCGGCGGGGGCTCTGTTTGGGTGTCGGACCCACGCCATGGCGACGTTCTGCGCATCGCCGTCGACAGCGAACACGTCCTCGGTCGCATCCACGTCGGCGGCCGCCCCGGGGCAATCGCCTTCGGCGGCGACCGCGTCTGGGTCGCAGACGAGGCCGGCGCCGGGATCACGGCGATCAACGCCGCGGGAGGACGGATCCTCGAGCGCAGCATCGCCCCACACTCGGCGCCGCTGCGCCTCGCGGTCGGCGCCGGCGGGCTCTGGGTGAGCAGCGCGACGACCGGCTCGATCCGTCGCATCGACCTCGGCGAAGCCACCCCCGGCCCTCCGATCCCCGTAGGCCGCGGGCCGTCCGGAATCACCGTCGGCCACGGCTACGTCTGGGTCGCCAACAGCCGCAGCGAAAGCGTCGCCCGCGTCGATCCCACGATCGCCGCCCGCCTCGGCGAACCGATCGAAGTCGGCGGCCGCCCGGGGGGAATCGACGCCGGCACCGACGTCGTCTGGGTCGCCAACGCGAGTGAGGACAGCGTGATCCGCATCGGCCTCGCCAGCGGCGAAGTTGACGGCGACCCGGTCTCGGTCGGTTCGGAACCGGGCGCGGTCGTCGTCGGCGAAGAAGCGGTCTGGGTTGCCAACAACGGCGACGGCACCATCACCCGCATAGAGCCCTGACTAGGATCGAGACGATGGGCCGCGACATCGACCAGCTCTGCATAAACACGATCCGCACGCTCTCGATCGACGCGATCCAGAAGGCCAACTCGGGCCACCCGGGGACGCCGATGGCGCTGGCGCCACTCGCCTACACGCTCTGGCAGCGCTTCCTGCGCTTCGACCCCGCCGACCCGATCTGGCCCGGGCGCGATCGCTTCGTGCTCTCCGCCGGGCACGCCTCGATGCTGCTCTACTCGCTGCTCCACCTGGCGGGCGTGCGCGCGGTCGATCCCGATTACGAGGTCGTCGGAGAGCCCTCGGTCGGCCTCGGCGACATCGAAAGCTTCCGCCAGCTCGACTCGCGCGCGCCTGGCCACCCCGAGTACCGCTGGACCTCGGGGGTCGAGACGACCACCGGCCCGCTCGGCCAGGGAGTCGCCACCTCGGTCGGCATGGCGATCGCCTCGAAGTGGCAGGGCGCCCGCTACAACCGGCCCGGCTTCGAGCTCTTCGACTTCGACGTCTACGCGATCGCCGGCGATGGCTGCCTGATGGAGGGCGTCTCCAGCGAAGCCGCCTCGATCGCAGGCCACCTGAAGCTCGACAACCTCTGCTGGATCTACGACAACAACCAGATCACGATCGACGGCAAAACCAAGCTCACCTATGAGGACGACGTCGCCGCCCGCTTCATGGGCTACGGCTGGAACGTGACACGGGTCGGCGACGCCAACGACACCGACCTGATCGCGACCGCCCTCGAGGAGTTCAAGGGCGAGGAGGCCCGCCCGACCCTGATCGTCGTCGACAGCCACATCGGCTGGGGCTCGCCGCACAAGGTCGACACGCCGGAGGCGCACGGCGAGCCCCTTGGAGAGGAGGAGGTGCGCGAGACCAAGCGTGTCTACGGTTGGCTCGAGGACGCGCAGTTCCTCGTCCCGGAGGGCGTCCGCGAGCGCTTCGCCGAGGGTGTCGGCAAGCGGGGCGCCGAGCTGCGCGCAGCCTGGGAAGAGAGGCTGGCTGCCTACGCGGGCGACAACTCTGAGCTCGCAGCCGAGATCGAGGCCCAGCAGAGACGAGAGCTGCCGGAGGGCTGGGACTCGCAGATCCCGAGCTTCGATCCCGACGAGAAGGGCATTGCCACCCGCAAGGCCTCGCAGAAGGTGGAGAACGCGATCGGCGAGCGCCTGCCCTGGCTGCTGGCCGGCTCCGCCGACCTCACCGACTCGACCTCGGTGCGCCTCTCCTTCGATGGCGCCGAGGACTTCGAGCCGGGCGCCTACGACGGCCGCCAGCTCCACTACGGCATCCGCGAGCACGAGTCGGCGGCGATCTCCAACGGCCTCTCGCTGAGCAAGCTGCGGCCGCTCTGGTCGACCTACCTCACCTTCTCCGACTACGCGCGGCCGGCGATCCGGCTCTCGGCGCTGATGGAGCTGCCGGTGATCCACCTCTTCACCCACGACTCGATCGGGCTCGGCGAGGACGGCCCGACCCACCAGCCGGTCGAGCAGCTCGCCTCGCTGCGCGCGATCCCCGGCCTCGACGTGATCCGCCCCGCCGACGCCAACGAGGTCGCCGAGGCCTGGCGGGTGGCGCTCGACCGCACCCACCAGCCCGTCGCCCTCGTCCTCACCCGCCAGGACGTACCGGTGCTCGACCGGGCGAAGTACGGTTCCGCCGCGGGCCTGCGTCGCGGCGGCTACGTGCTGGCAGGGGCCGAGGGCGGCGAGCCCGAGGTGATCCTGATCGCGACCGGCAGCGAGGTTGCGCTGGCGCTCGATGCTCACGAGGAGCTGGGCGCGGAAGGCGTCCGTTCCCGCGTCGTCAGCCTGCCCTGCTGGGAGCTGTTCGACCGCCAGGACGAGGCATACCGCGACGAGGTCCTGCCGCCGGCCGTCACCGCCCGCGTCTCGATCGAGGAGGGCTCGACCATCGGCTGGGATCGCTACGTTGGCTCAGGCGGGGTAAAGATCGGTATGCACACCTTCGGCACCTCGGCGCCGCTGAAAGACGTCCAAACCAAGTTCGGCTTCACGCCCGACCGGGTGGCGGAGGCCGCAAAGGAGTTGCTCTCATGAAGCCGACCGCGAAGCTGCACGACATGGGCCAGAGTCTCTGGCTCGACAACATCACCCGCACGATGCTGGCCGACGGCACCCTGCGCGGCTACATCGAGGAGCTCTCGGTCACCGGGCTGACCTCGAACCCGACGATCTTCGACAAGGCGATCTCCGGCGGCGAGGCCTACGACCAGCAGATCATCGAGCTGAGCCAGAACGGGCACGAGCCCGAGGAGGTCTTCTTCGAGCTGGCGCTCGCCGACCTGCGCGACGCGACCGACCTCTTCCGCGGTGTGCACGAACGCACCGCCGGCCTCGACGGCTTCTGCTCGCTCGAGGTCTCGCCGAAGCTCGCCGACGACACGCAGGCGACGATCGAGCAGGCGGCGCAGCTCCACAGCCGCGCCGAGCGCGACAACCTCTACGTGAAGATCCCCGGCACGCCGGCCGGCCTGCCGGCGATCGAGGAGTCGATCTTCGCCGGCATCCCGATCAACGTCACCCTGCTCTTCTCGCACGAGCAGTACCTCGCTGCTGCCGGCGCCTACATGAAGGGGATCGAACGGCGGATCGAGGCCGGGCTCAGTCCCGACGTCCCCTCCGTCGCATCGATCTTCATGAGCCGCTGGGACGTCGCCGTCACCGGCGAAGTGCCGGACGAGCTGCACAACCGGCTGGGCCTTGCGATCGGCTTCCGCGCCTACCGCGCCTACCGCGAGCTGCTCGACTCGCAGCGCGTCCAGCGGCTGATGAACGAGGGGGTGCGGCCGCAGCGCCTGCTTTGGGCGAGCACCGGAACCAAGGACCCCGAGGCCTCCGACGTCCTCTACATCGAGGGTTTCGCGTCGCCTTTCACGGTCAACACGATGCCCGAGCCGACCCTACACGCCTTCGCCGACCACGGCGAGGTGGGCGAGCTGGTGCCGGCCGACGGTGGCGACTGCGAGGCGGTGCTGGCTGAGTTCGCCGCGGCGGGCATCGACGTAGATGCCTTGGCGGAGCGGCTGCAGGAGGAGGGCAAGGAGGCCTTCGTCAAGTCCTGGAACGACATGCTGGAGTCGATCGAGTCCAAGCGCGGGGCGCTGACAGGGTGAGCGACACGCTGGGCCTGCGCTCGCGGCCTGCCTGGCAGGCGTTGGAGCGCCACTTCGCCGAGCTCCGCGGCGCCCACCTGCGCGATCTTTTCGAGGCTGATCCCGCGCGCGGCGAGCGCCTCGTCGCCGACGGCGCCGGCCTCCACCTCGACTTCTCCAAGAACCGTGTCACCGACGAGACGCTGCTGCTGCTCGGCCGCCTGGCCGAGGAATGTGGCGTTGCGGCACGCCGCAAAGCGATGTTCGCGGGTGAGCGCATCAACGTCTCCGAGGACCGATCGGTCCTGCACGTCGCCCTGCGCATACCGCGCCAGCGCTCGCTGATCGTCGACGGCGTCGACGTCGTCAAGCAGGTCCACGAGGTGCTCGACCGGATGGCGGCCTTCGCCGAGCGCGTGCGCTCCGGTGAGTGGACGGGCCACACCGGCAAGCCGATCCGCAACGTCGTCAACGTCGGCATCGGCGGCTCCGATCTCGGACCGGTGATGGCCTACGAGGCGCTGCGCCACTTCAGCCGCCGCGAGATGACCTTCCGCTTCGTCTCCAACGTCGACGGCACCGACTTCGCCGAGTGCACCCGCGACCTCGACCCCGAGGAGACGCTCTTCGTCATCTCCTCCAAGACCTTCACGACGTTGGAGACGATGACCAACGCCCGCACCGCCCGCGAGTGGGTGCTTGCCGGCATCGGCGGTGACGAGGCCGGCGTCGCAAGACACTTCGTCGCCGTCTCGACCAACGCCGGGGAGGTGACGAAATTCGGCATCGACGTCGAGAACATGTTCGGCTTCTGGGAGTGGGTGGGGGGCCGCTACTCGATGGACTCGGCGATCGGCCTCTCGACGATGTTGGCGATCGGCCCGGCCCGCTTCGCCGAGATGCTCGCCGGCTTCTACGCCATGGATGAGCACTTCCGCGAAACACCGGCCGGCGAGAACCTGCCGATGCTGCTGGGGCTGCTCAGCGTCTGGTACGGCGACTTCTTCGGCGCCCAGACCTGCGGCGTCTTCCCCTACGACCAGTACCTGCACCGCTTCCCCGCCTACCTGCAGCAGCTGACGATGGAGTCCAACGGCAAGCACGTGACCCTGGACGGCGGCCGCGTCGACTACGACACCGGTGCGATCTTCTGGGGCGAGCCGGGCACCAACGGCCAGCACTCCTTCTACCAGCTGATCCACCAGGGGACCCGGCTCATACCCTGCGACTTCATCGGCTTCATGCAGAGCAACAACCCGCTCGGCGAGCACCACGACCTGCTGATGTCGAACGTCTTCGCCCAGAGCGAGGCACTGGCCTTCGGCAAGACGCCGGAGCAGGTGCGCGAGGAGGGCACGCCGGAGGCGATCGTGCCCCACCGGGTGATGGAGGGCAACCGGCCCTCGAACACGATCCTCGCCGAGCGACTCGACCCGCACACCCTGGGTGCGCTCGTCGCCCTCTACGAGCACAGCGTCTTCGTCCAGGGGGCGATCTGGGGGATCGATTCCTTCGACCAGTGGGGGGTCGAGCTGGGTAAGGCTCTGGCGGTCGCGATCATCCCCGAGCTGCAGGCTGCGGAGGAGCCGGAGCTGCGCCACGACAGCTCGACCAACGCGCTGATCCGCCGCTACCGTGAGGCACGTCGTGACTAACCTGCTCGCCGCGCGCGAGCTGATGGCGTTCACGCTCGGCTTCCACATCGTCCTCGCCTGTCTCGGTGTCGCCCTGCCGGCGATCATCCTCACTGCCAACTACCTGGGGCTGAAGCGGGGCGACGAGGACGCGATGCGGTTGGCGCGGCGCTGGTCGAAGGCGATGGCGGTCACCTTCGCCGTCGGCGCCGTCACCGGCACCGTGCTCAGCTTCGAGTTCGGCCTGCTCTGGCCGCGCTTCATGGAGCGCTTCGGCGACGCCTTCGGCATCGCCTTCGCGATCGAGGGCATCTTCTTCTTCACCGAGGCGATCTTCCTCGCCGTCTACATCTATGGCTGGAAGCGGCTCTCCGGCTGGGCCCACTTCTGGTCGGGCGTGCCGATGGTGATCACCGGCGTCGGCGGCGCCTTTTCGGTCGTCACCGCCAACTCGTGGATGAACCAGCCGCAGGGCTTCACCCTCGACGCTGCCGGCAAAGTGGTCGAAACCGAGCCGTTCAAGATCCTCTTCAACCCGGCCTGGGGTTACGAGGTCCCCCACATGATCCTCGCCGCCTACATGGTCGCCGGCTTCCTCGTCGCCTCGATCTACGCGGTCGGCATGCTGCGGGGGCGGCGCGACCGCCTGCACCGCCTCGGCCTGTTGATCCCGTTGACGATTGCGCTGATCGCGACGCCGGTCCAGCTCTTCGTCGGCGACACCGCGGCACGTTCGGTCGCCGACCATCAGCCGGCCAAGTTCGCGGGGATGGAGTGCATCCAGAAGACCGGCACCGACCAGACCGAGTACCTCGGCGGCGTCTGCACGAGCGACGGGGTCAAGGGAGCGATCGGCATCCCCGGCCTCGACTCCCTCCTCGTCGGTTTCAGCACCGACACGAAGGTCACCGGACTCGAAGACATCCCCCCCGACGAACGGCCGCCGGCGAACACGCTCCTACACCTCTCCTTCGACGCGATGGTCGGGATCGGCACGGCGCTGCTCGCGCTCGGCGCGTGGCTGGCGATCGTCTGGTGGCGGCGGCGCGACATCCCGCGCACGCCCTGGTTCCTGCGTGCGGTTGCGGCCTCGGGCGTAGCCGCGATTCTCGCCCTTTGGTTTGGCTGGATCGTCACCGAGGTCGGCCGCCAGCCGTGGATCGTGCAGGGCTACATGCGCACCTCCGAAGCGGTCACCGATGCGCAGGGGATCTGGTTCGTCTTCGCCGCTGTGGTTTTGCTCTACGCCGCGCTCGGCAGCGGTGCGATCCTCGTCCTCCGCACCCTCTCGCGCCGCTGGCGCGAGGAGGGCGACGAGGCTGCCGAGGCCGAGATTCCATATGCCCCACGGGAGGTGGGGACGTGACACGCGCCGACGTCGCCGCGGCGATCCTCTGGACCGGCGGCACGCTCTACGCGATCTTCGGCGGCGCCGACTTCGGCGCCGGCTTCTGGGACCTGGTTGCCGGCGACCCGCAGAAAGGGGCGCGGCCGCGCGCCCTGATTCAGCGCTCGCTGACGCCGGTTTGGGAGGCGAACCACGTCTGGCTGATCTTCATCCTCGTCGTCCTCTGGACGGCCTTCCCCGACGCCTTTGGGGCCGTGATGTCGACCCTCTACGTGCCGCTGACCCTGGCCGCCTTCGGGATCGTGCTGCGTGGTGCCGGCTTCGCCTTTCGCAAGTCCTTCCGCTCGCTGCAGGTCCAGCGGGCGCTGGGCGCGACCTTTGCCCTCTCCTCGGTGCTGACGCCGTTCTTCATGGGGACGGTCGTCGGTGCGATCGCCGCCGGCAACGTGCCGCCCGGCGGCGGCGATGCCTTCTCCAGTTGGCTGCAGCCGCTGCCGCTGCTGGTCGGCGCGATGTTCGTCGCCAGCGGTGCGTACCTGGCGGCGGTCTTCCTGGTTGGCGACGCGCGGCGGAGCGGCGAGGAGGACCTGGAGAGCTACTTCGTCCACCGCGCGCTTGGGGCAGCCGTCGTCGCCGGCGCCTTCGCCATCGCCGGCATCTTCGCCCTGCACTCCGAAGCGCGCTATGTCTTCGACCGCCTCCTCGACCAGGGTTTGCCGCTCGTGATCCTCTCCGGCATCTGCGGCGTCGGCGTCCTCGCCTCGCTGCCGCGCGGCTGGCGCCGCCCGCTGCGGCCGCTTGCCGCCGGTGCAGTCGCCGCTGTGATCTGGGGCTGGGGCGTCGCCCAGTTCCCCTATCTGCTGCCGACCTCGATGAAGATCAGCCAGTCGGCGGCACCGACCGACACACTTGCCTCGGTGATCGTCGTCTTCCTCGTCGCCGCGGTCGTCGTCCTGCCTGCTCTCGGGCTTCTCTACTGGCTCAGCCAAAGGGAGCTGCTCGGTGAGTGAGGGAGGCGCGGTTCGCGCTGTCCTCTTCGACATCGACGGCACCATCCTGGTCACCGGTGGCGCCGGCGGCGTCGCCTGGCAGCGCGCCTTCGAGGAGCTCTACGGCGTCGAAGCGAACGTCGCCGAACGCACGGACGCGGGCATGACCGACCCCGAGATCGCCGCGATCGTCTTCCGCGAGGCGGTCGGGCGGGAGTGCGCACCGGAAGAGCGCTCCAGGGCGATCGGCTGCTACCTGAAGCACCTGCCCGATGCGGTCGCCGAGTCGGAGGGCTACCGGGTGATGCCGGGCATCGAGGAGCTGCTCGACCGGCTGATCGACTCCGGCCACCTGCTCGGCCTGGTGACCGGCAACATCGAGGCCGCCGCCCACATCAAGCTCGCCCGCACCCACCTCAACCGCTTCTTCAGCTTCGGCGGTTACGGTTCGGACTCGGCCGACCGCACCGAGGTCACCGAAGCCGCCCTGCGTCGCGGCTCGCTCGTCTCCGGCGGCACCCTCGCCGACGGCGCCTGCATCGCGGTCGGCGACACGCCGCGCGACGTCGCCGCAGGTCACGGCGCCGGCATCAAGGTCGTCGGCGTCGCCACGGGCCGCTACTCGGTCGACGAACTCAAACAAGCTGGCGCCGACTGGGCGATCTCCCAGGTCTCTGACGGCTTTCCGACATAGAGGTCATCCCGGTAGGGATGAAACGTCTTGTACTTTTTCGCGGATGCCGCCCTCGGACGGCTCCGGCCGCTGCCGAAAAAGTTAAGTGAAATCCCTGCCGGGATGGCCTCTAAGCAAGGGTGCAGCGGGCCTGGTAGATCGACAGGAACCCGGTTTCAAAGCCGCGACGTGCCATGCGCAGATAGAGGCGCCAGACGCGGATCCGTTCCGGTCCGGCAAGCCGCGTCGCCTCGTCCAGGTTCTCGTCGAGTTTTCGCGCCCAGTGGCGCAGCGTCTCGGCGTAGTCGGCGCCGAACTCCTCGACGTGGCGGGTGACGAAGCCGGCCCGCTCGAGCGCCAGCAGCACGCGCGAGAGGTGCAGCGGTTCGGCATCGGGGAAGACGTAGCGCTCGGAGAACGGCCCCGCCGCGGGGTCGGTGTGTCGCAGGCGGGCGATCCCATGGTTGAGCAAGCGGCCGCCGGGCTCGAGCAGCCCGGCCAAGGTGCGGGCGTACTCGTCGATCTGCACCTCGCCGACGTGCTCGACCATGCCGATGCTCGAGATCGCGTCGAAGCGCTCGCCGGTCAGGTCGCGGTAGTCCATCACCCGGATCTCGACCCGGTCGGCGACGCCGGCCTCCTCGGCTCGCCGTCGCGCCCGCTCGGCCTGTGGCGGCGAGAGCGTGATGCCGATGACGCGGGCTCCGTGACGGGTCGCCGCCTGCAGGGCGAAGCTGCCCCAGCCGCAGCCGACATCGAGCACCCGCTTGCCCTCCTTCAGGGCGAGCTTGCGACAGACCATCTCGAGCTTCTCCTCCTGTGCCTGCTCAAGCGTCTCCGCTCCGCGCGAGAAGATCGCGCAGCTGTAGGTCATCGAATCGTCGAGGAAGAGCGCGAAGAACTCGTTGGAGACGTCGTAGTGGTGGCGCACCGCCTCGGCGTCGCGCTCCTTGCTGTGGCGGTGCCCGCTCGGCCGCAGCTCGGCGGCGGGACGGCGCGGCGGCCTGGTGAGGCCGGCAGCACGCACGACGCCGAGCAGCAGTCGCGCCCTGTCGCCTCCCTCCAGCGCCGGCGGCTGCCAGCCGTCGAGCACCTCGATCACGGCGTCGATGTCGTCGACCTCGATCTCGCCACTGACGTAGGCCCGCCCGAGGCCGAGCTGGCCGGGCGCGCGCAGCACGTGCGCCGCGGCCCGCGGCGAGCGTACGTAGAAGGTCGGTCCGGAGCCGTCGCTGGCAGGGAGCCTCGTCCCATCCCAGAACTCGACCGCGAACGGCCGCTCCGGGATCTTCGACTCGATCTCGCGGCGCAGCGGCGCCGTGCTCGCGAACGGCATCTGCGAAGCATATGATCCGTTCTTCCCAATGGCAGGCTCGGGACCTCTCCCATCCGATATCCAGCCGGTCGCCAACGAGACGCGCGACCGCATCATCACCGGCTTGGTGACGCTGGTCCCGTTCCTCGCCATCGGCCTGGCCGCCTGGCAGGTCTGGGGCGAGGCGCTGCACTGGAGCGACGTCTTCCTCTTCGTCGGCATCTACTTCCTCACCGGAGTGGGGATAACGGTCGGCTTCCACCGCCACCTCACCCATCGCAGCTTCAAGACGCACCCGTGGCTGCGCGGCCTGCTCGGCATCCTCGGCTCGGCGGCGATCGAGGGACCGGTGATCTCCTGGGTCTCCGACCACCGCAAGCACCACGCCTTCTCCGACGAAGTGGGGGACCCGCACAGCCCGCACGTCGACCACGGGCACGGCTGGGCCGGTGCTATGCGCGGCCTCTACCACGCCCACATGGGCTGGCTCTTCATCCACACCCAGCGCGGCAACAAGGAACGCTTCGCGCCCGATCTGATCGAGGACCCCGTGATCAGCTGGGTGGATCGGACCTTCCTGCTCTGGGCGATCGGCGGCCTGCTCCTCCCGTTCGCGCTTGGCTGGCTGATCGGCGGCACGCTCTTCGCGGCTTTCACCGGGCTTCTCTGGGGAGGGCTCGTTCGCGTCTTCGTCCTCCACCACTTCACCTACAGCATCAACTCGCTCTGCCACGTCTTCGGCCGCCGCGACTACGAGACCGCGGACCAGTCGCGCAACCTGGCCCTGATCGCGATCCCGACCTTCGGCGAGGCTTGGCACAACAATCACCACGCCTTCCCCACCTCCGCCACTCACGGCCTCGGCCGCTGGCAGGTGGACATCTCGGCGCTTGTCATCGACAGCCTCGAGCGCGTGGGTCTCGTCTGGGATGTGGTGCGCGTCGCCCCCGAGCGCATGGCGGCCAAGGCCGTTTGATCAGGGCGCTTCTTCGGCTTCGTACCAGTCGATCCAGCCACTGCAGGCCTTGTCGAGCTGCACGATGCGATGCGGCCGATCCGGGGTTGCAACCAGCTCCCCGAGGTTTGCCTTGCCCGTGTAGCCGGTGAGGCGCTGCAGCGTGCTTGGCTGCGCTGCGGTGACCGTGAAGCGGACCGGCGCACCATTACTGGAAATTTTTCCAGCAGTCCAGAACTGACCCTCGTTGACGAGGCTGATCGTGTTGGGGCGCTGCCCGTCGAGGGCGGCCGGCAGCGGCTGCTCGAAGTCCGGCGCGGTGAGGGTCAGGCCAAAGGGGGAGAAGTACTGCAGCGAGAGCAGCCAGCGCCCGGCCGGCAGGTTCAGCGTCTGCGAGGCCCTGTCGCCCGTTTCCAGGGTCGGCGACGGCCCCCAACGGTGTTTGGGACCGATCACGGCGCCGGGGAAGAGCGATGCCCGGCCCCGGTTCGCGGTGAGGATGCGGAGCTCCGGTGCTGCGCAATCGGCGTGGGCGGCGGGCTCGGTCCCCTCGAGCAGCACGTGGCGATCCTCCGCCGTCGGGCCGGTCCGCTTCCAGAGGACGTAAGAGGGCGTCGTCGCGATGCGCCTGAAGTTGGGCGGCGCTTCGCTGTTCCATGCGGGCGCGTCCGGTGATCACGTGGGGAAGCGGTCGAGCGTCGCGTGCGAGAAGGAGTCGAAGTCGATCGGGCTGTAGGCGTCGCCGGTGTCGAAGGGCTTCTCGGGGTTCGCCGCTACCTCGGCGTCCGGGAACTCGACCAGCGGCACGTGGGTGTCGGCGCCCATCAGCTCGTAGGCGGCGTAGCGGTCCTGTCCCGCGTAGAGGACCGGTTCGCCTTCGATCTCGGGGATGAAGGCCTGCAGCTCAGCCCCGTGGCCTGGCGGCCCGATCGGCGCATCGCGCAACACCAGCAAGCTCGAGTAGACGGCTCCGGCCACGAAAGCCACGGCCAGCACCGCCCAGGCAGCCCGCCCAACCCCCGCCGACGGGCCGATACGTCGAGTTCCCCTTGACGTATCGGCCCGTCGGCGGAGAAGAAGCGGCCGGATCGCGACCAGCATCGCCAATGGGGCGGCAATCATCAGCGCCTTCGCCTGCGAGTACTCGCCGCTGGTCGCCAGCGAGGCGAGGTAGAGGAGGGTGCAGGCGCCGAGCGCCACCGGGACCGCAAGCTCGCGACGGCGCAACCACCAGATCGCCCCCACGATCACTGCGAGCAGGCCGATCGCGATCGCCAGGCCGCTCAACTGCGCGCCCCCCGCCGCGTCGAGGCGGTAGTTCGACGCGGGCCAAACGCCGAGCGCCTCGGCCGGTGAGACGGGGCCGTAAGTGTTGGTGCCGGCGACGCGGTTGAAGCCGTGGACGAATGCGTAGGGACCGACCAGCATCGCGGCTAGGACGACGCTGCCCACTACCGCGATTGCAATCAGCGGCTTGGGACGCAGGACCGTGCGCGCCAGCTCCCGCGGCCGTGCGGCACGGCGGATCTCCGGCACGGTCGCGCCCCAGAGGACGAGCACCGCGAACGGCCAGGCGAGGCCGGCGAAGCTGTAGGAGAAGAAGATCCCACCGGCGAGGCAGAGCGGCACGAGCACGATCGGCAGCCAGCGACCCCACCACTCCGCCGACGGGCCGAAAAGTCCACTCCGAGTGGACTTTTCGGCCCGTCGGCGGTCGAGGTCGTGGAGATGGAGGGCGAAGGCGAGGACGAAGAGCGCCTCCGCCGTCTCCTTGAAAGCGCCCTGGGCGAAGTACGAGGCGCCCAGATAGGAGATCGCGACAAGTGGGGCGGCGAGCAGGCGGCGGCCCCAGCCAAGGTCGTCCAGGGCGGAAAGCGCCGCCAGCGCCGTGAGCGTCGCGATCGCGAAGATCTCGCCGACGAAGGCCTGGCCGAGGCCGATTCCCGGCAGGTCCGCCACTGCCCCGGCGAGCGCATGCGGTCCGAGCGGGTAGCCGGCTTCCGGTGCCGGCCCGAGCCCGTTGCGCAGCCACTCTGCCCAGGCGAGGTGCAGGCCGAGGTCGTTGTTGAAGCCGACGCCGAGCAGGCCCCAGCGTCCGTCGACCGCGAAGGGGATCGAGAGGATCGCGACGACGACCAAGGCGAGCCCAACGCCGGGCCACGACCAGCTTGGCCTTTCGCCGCGCCACCAGAGGACCAGCGCGGCGGCGGCGACGAGCAGGACGACACCGATCGTCGCACTCGTCCCGTGTCCCGGCGCTCTCGCCAGGAGTCCCGCGACGGTGAGGATGGTGCCGAAGCCGACCGCCGGGGCCAGCCAGGCGCGCGATCCGTCGTTCCCCGCGAAGCCGAGCACGGCGCGGCCGACCAGCAGCGAGGCGGCGCAGATCAGCGCCGCCGAGGCGTAGGTCCCGATCATCAGGAGCGGAAACTATGCCAGCGACCCGGCGGAGGGACGCCCGCCTCAGTACTTCTCGGCTGCCGCCTCCAGCGTCTCGCGCAAATTGTCTCCGCGCAGCGGCGCCTCGTGGCCGGCGCAGACCGTGGCGGGTTCGAGCGCCGCCAGCTTGCGCACCGACTCCTTCGCCTGGGCGTGGTCCCAGGCCCAGGCCGGGTGCGGCACGCTCGCCTCGCCCGGTGGTAGCGGCCGCCCCAGCCGCGCCGAGTCGATCAGGTAGACGACGTCGCTGACGATCGCCAGCCGGTCGCTCTCGCGCCAGAGGCCGATCAGGCCGGGAGCGTGGCCGGGGAAGTGGACGACGCGGAAGCCGGCGACTTCGTCGCCCTCGGCAACCGTCCCGGCGATCTCGACGGCGCCGCCGTCCCAGCGCCGCATCAGCGTCGGGTAGATCCAGCGGGCCGGCGCCCAGGGCAGCTCCGAGATCTCCATGTAAGGGGCGATCGCCGCGTCGCTTTCGGCGTCTGCGACCTCGTCCGGATGGCAGTGGACCGGGACACCGAGCGAGGGAGCGGTGCCGCGATGGTCGGCATGCGCGTGCCCGAGGACGATCCGCTTCAGGCCGCCGAGTCGCTCGGCTGCAGCTCGAACCTTCTTCGTCATCGACCTGGTGCCCGCGTCGAACTGGACGACGCCGCCGTTTTCCTCGAGGAAGTAGACGTTCATCGCCTTGCGCGCATCCCCGCGCAGCAGCCAGACTCCCTCGGCGACTTCCTCCATGATGAGATCAGCCTAATGCCCGGCATCTGGAAAGTGGGGATGGTGGTGCTGATTGCCTGCCTGCTCGCCTCGATGGCGATCGCCGTCTACCGGCTGACCACCACGCCGACGGAAATCCTCGGCGATGGCTTTCACGGTTTGCCGACCCAAGCCTCACAGGCCGCCGGGTCGCGCCCCCACCCGCGTTAGTATCAGCCGCGTTCAGCGACCGAGCAGCAAGGAGGCGGCGTGTTCACTCGCATCGTGGTTGGGACAGATGGGTCGGAGACCGCCGCCGAGGCCGTGCGTCAGGCGATCGACCTGGCGAAGCTGTCGGGGGCGACCCTGAGTATCGTCAGCGCCTACGAGCCGCTACCGCGGAGCAAGGTCGAGGGCGAGAAGGTCGACGCCCCCGAAGACGTGCAGTACGAGATCGGTCCCCGCGAGGACGTCAACCTGGTTCTCGACGCAGCCGCTGCGGCGGCCCGCAAGGAGGGGGTTGAGGTGCAGACCCATCCCGTCCAGGACGATCCCGCCGACGCGATTCTCAATGTCGCCGAAGAGTCGAAGGCCGACCTGATCGTCGTCGGCAACAAGGGCATGATGGGCGCCCGGCGCTTCCTCGGCAGCGTGCCGAACAATGTGTCCCATCACGCGCCCTGCAGCGTGATCATCGTCAGAACGACCTGACGGCCTCTGGCCATCGCATCTCTGCGTCCTCGGTCGCTCGCGTGCAGAGCACGCCACGCTCCCTGGGTCCTTGACCTGCTTGGCCAGGCGCCGTCAGGGGCCAGGAGTCGTGGCCCCGGCGGCGTCGATCAGGCCGGCGCCCTGACGGGTTTCCGGCTGGCCGAGATCGCGGGCCGTCGAGCGCAGGCGGTGGGTAACCGCGTCGACGCGGGCCTTGCCCCTGCCAACCCGGGGGCCGAGGGTCCCGCTGGCGAGGATCATCGCCGCCACTCCGCTGACGTGTGCGGCCGCCATCGAGGTGCCCTCGTAGTTGCTCGGCTCGCCGAACCTGCGCGTGCTGTGATTGCGCAGCGTCACCTGGTAGATCGGCCCGGACGAGATCGAGGGACAGCCCAGCGTCGGCCCGCCGCCCCCCGGAGCAACGACGTCGACCGCCGTACCGGAGAGCGAGTACGCGCCGAGGCAGCCGCCCTCGGTGGTGCCGCCCACCCCGATCACGTGGGGTGCAGTTGCCGGCTGGGCGACGCATCCCTCCGATCCCAGGTTGCCCACCGAGGCGACGGCGACGACGCCGTGGCGGTAAGCGATGCGCAGCGCTTCTTCGACTGCCGGAACCTGTCGCCCGCAGGCGAAGTTGAAGCTCATGTTGATCACGTCGGCTTGATTGGCGACGGCGAAGCGGATCCCCCTGGCGATCTGGTCGGCGCGACCTCGCGCATGCTCGTCAAGTACGCGGACCGGCATCAGCTTCGCCCGGTAGGCGAGGCCGGTGAGGCCGATGCCGTTGTTGGTCTTCTCGGCGATCGTCCCGGCAACGTGGGTGCCGTGGCCGTTTTCGTCGAGTGGCAGCCTGTCGTTCTCGACGAAGTCGTAGCCAGGGACGAATTGGCCCTTGCCGAAGTCGGGACTGCGAACGAACTTGGGTCGCTTGGAGCGGTAGGCGATTCCGGTGTCGAGGACGGCGACGGTGATGCCCACGGCCCCCGGATGCCCCTCCTTGGCGAGGTTTTCCCAGGCGCCCACGGCATCGATCCCGCCCGGGGAGACGGGCAGCAGTGGGAGAGCCGGTCCCTGCCAGGGAAGGAAGTTCCATTGCTTTTCGACCCAGCCGCCGGGCGGTCCGGCAAGCACGCCGAGCGTGCCGGGGTCGTTTGGCAGGTCGCCGGCATCGGCGGACTTCGTCGCCGAGGCCGTCGCGATGTAGTCGGGGGCCGCGTAGGCGACGGCGGGACTGCTTCGCAGGGCCGTCACGGCCGCCCGCACCCCGACCCCTGGCGGGAGGCGCAGCGTTCGCGGTCCCGCTGCGCCGGCGAGCTTGACCATCACCCGGTGCGGTGCGAAGCCGTGCGCGCCCGCCAGGCCGGTCGCCGCTGTCGCCGATGCGGTTGTGAGAGCAAATGCCGCGAGCAGGGTCGCGGCTGCAGCGATCGGAAGGCGTCGGTTCATCTTGTCTGCGCTGGCGAGGTCCTGCGTACGGGCGAGCCTTCCCTTAACACCGACCCACCCGCGAAGTTGTTCGTCGCACATACTCCCGGATAGATGGCGGATGCGACAACCAAGATGGAGCACGAGAGGCTGATGGCGCTTGCCCTGCAGCGTGCAGGGGAGGCGGAAGCCCACGGAGACGTGCCGATCGGCGCGGTCGTGGCCCGCGACGGCGAGCCGCTCGCGACGGCCGGCAACGAGCGCGAGTTGCGGGCCGACCCCACCGCTCACGCCGAGCTCCTCGCGATCCGCGCCGCGGCGGAGGCGCTGGGTGGCTGGCGCCTTCCCGATACGACGCTCTACGTGACGCTGGAGCCGTGCGCGATGTGCGCCGGTGCGATCGTCCTCGCACGGGTCCCGCACGTCGTCTACGGGACCGCCGACCCGAAGGCCGGTGCCGCTGGCAGCGTCCTCGACGTGCTCGCCGAGCCCGCGCTCAACCACCGGCCGACCGTCCTCGTGGGAGTGCTGGAGGAGGAGTGCGCCGCCCTCCTGCGGGGCTTCTTCGCCGCGCGTCGCTGAGCCAATACCCTTGAAGGCCCGGAGAGGTGTCCGAGTGGCTTAAGGAGCGCGACTGGAAATCGCGTGGGCGGGGTTAACCCGCCTCGTGGGTTCGAATCCCACCCTCTCCGTTCCCGGCCAGGTTTAACTCCTCTATTGAAACCGCGGGCCAGAAGCAGGCACGGTCGCGCATCCGACATTGACCACACCAGAGTGGGGTCAATGTCGGATGCGCGCTAGCACCGATCGGTCTGGAGGCGGTTCCGGGCTCGATCTATGGCGACTGGTGGCGCTCTCGCTAGTTCAAGCCCAGCCGATCAAGCCGGGGCCTGGACTTCGGGGTTGGCATACCGTCCCATGAGCCCCATTCCCCCCTAGAATCGACCCTCTGTGCCCCGGAGGGGTGCCGGAGTGGTTGAACGGGGCAGTCTCGAAAACCGTTGGCCGTCGCAAGGCGGCTCGTGGGTTCGAATCCCACCCCCTCCGCTTTGTAGAGCGCAATCCGGCATGGCGACTGCGATTGCGCCGCCTCGACCTCGCCGAAGGCGAGAGGTCAAGGCGAGTCAACGAAAGTCAGCGAAGGGCTGTTTTTACCCCCTTTCGTTCCCCCCGCGTTCCCCCGAGCCGTTTCCGGTCGCTACCGCGGAATGGTTCGTCGCCGCCTCAAAAGCGTCAATGGGTGAGGTCCGTTGTCAAGAACTCTATGTAAAGTATTCTTGACATGCCTCGATTGGAGTCCAACGTCAGGCAGCATCGGGAAGCAGCTGGCCTCTCCCAGGAGGCTCTTGCTCGCCAGCTTGAAGTTAGCCGCCAGACGATTGCCAACATAGAGCGCGGAGTAAGTGAGCCCCGTGTGCTGCTGGCTATCGCGATCGCGGTCGTCCTCGGGGTTGCGATTGGAGATCTATTTAGAAAGGTTCCGAACCCATGACCCCATACCGCGTCCGCGTCCGCACACGTCGCCATACCCACCCTCGCCTGGGGAACGAGGGAATCTCACAGGCCGGAATCGAGTGGCTGATTCCCGATGCCGTTCTCGTCGGGCGGCAAGAGATTGATTCCCTCCATGTCGACGTGGCGCTGTGCTTTGACCATGAGGATCATCTCGAAGCTGCCAATGAAGTCATTGTCGCTCTACAACGCCTCGGCTATTCGGTCATCAACCTGGAGGTGGATGAACTGATTGACCGCGCCACCGAGACGATGATCTTGTCTGCACTGGGGGTCGGCGGGACCGCTCAAGTCAAGGCGAAGAACCCGCTGATCGCTCTGATTGCCGCGCTTGGGGGCGGCTTCGTGGGGCGTCTGGTGGGGTCGCAGATGAAGCAATTCGAGACCATCTATCGCCTTGTACCGTCAGCCTCAGGATGGCGTTCTGTGCCTGTAGAACCGCCCGAATTTTCGAGAGAGCACGCGACAGTTGCCCCGCAGAGCTACTGACGGAGTGCACCCTCAAGTTTTTCGCCCAGCCGGAAAACCAGCGCGCGACACAGGAGGCTGCACCCGAATTCCAGCTCGTCGTCATCGATGTCGCGAGCCGCTTTTCCATGCACCGATCGATTGCGAGGATTTCGCAGCTTCCAGAGCTTGGCGAACTCTGATTCCGAAATTGGCACGCCATCTTGATCCAGTGCTGCCTTGAGGCGCTTCTTCAGCGGATAGTCGTTCGCAAGGCCGATCAGGTCGTTCAGCCGATCTCGCTGCACGGGATTTAGCCAACTAGGAAGGTCGTCTCGCAAGCGTTGAAGTTCGTCCTTCTCGAAGGGCTTAGGTATGGAGATGGCACCCGCATAGTGCTCCCATGCCTCCCAAAAAGCGACGACGCGATGAATAGAGTCTCCGTCGAAGGATCGCCGGGCAGCCGTCAGCGCCAGACGATCAAGGGGCTTGAGTTCGTGGGCCAGTCCAGGGGCAAGTTGCCCGTGAGCATCGTCGAGCTCCAGCATGGGCCGATCTATCAGGGTGGCCGGGTCGCGAATCCACCGCCTGCCCGACCCCAAGCCCTTGACTGCCATTGCATCTCCGCGATGCGGCAGCACTCGCGTGACCTCTCGCTCATACCGCTGGGGTTGACCGTCCTCCAGACGGGCCAATCCAAACCGAGCACGTACCGCAAGCCAACCGAGTACAGCGTCCACGTCCGCCAATGCGGCACGCTCCGCATCCCAAAGCCGAGTGGCCGTCTTTATGACGACTGCGAAGCAATCGGCATCATCGAACGCATCTCGGAGGTCCGTGGGAAGACTGTCGACATCGAACGCTTCCAATGCTTTCTTTCCGACCTTGGCTGGCACAAGCGTGACCGGTCCCATGGGGCGGCGTGCGGGCACCGTAAGGCCGTGGAGCGCGACGACAACCTCGATGGTCTCCAGCGGTAGCTTGTCGATCTCTGAAATAACGATCTTGTCCTCGCTGAAACCTGCCGACCGTGCCAAGGCATATGCCAAGTCCATGACCGTGCATTGTTCGCTTGCCATCACTCCCAGCTGGGTCTCGGTCATGCTTACACCACGGATGCAATGGACATGAACCATGGCGCCGCGCGGGAGCGCCTTCACAACGGTTCCGTCCCACGCCTTCTCGCCGTCGATCCTGATCTCCATGTCGGCGAGGTAATCAACCGGCTCCTCGCCAGCCTCGCTGAGATCAATTCGGAACTCAGCGGTTGAGAGCTCATCCAACGCTTCTCGCCAGGATGCCGAATAGCCGGTGAGCCGGGCCGCACCTAGATGGACAACGAGATCCTCCGGCGCGTCAGGTGGATCGTCCGTGTCGGATGACATCACTCCTGCCCCTTGCCTTGTGGCCAGCTTCCAACAATGCCGATCAGCTCGTCAACTGGCGGGTTCGTCACCAGCCGTTCCACCTCTGGAACCAAGGCGTTGGCGAGCACCAATGCAACGCCTGGGTCAACAGGTTTCCCAACGGCTTCACGAGCGACAATCTTTTCTGCCAAAGCCAACATCCGAACAGGAAGATGCGCGGTCGCGCTCAGCGTGATCTCGGAAAACTCAGGAGCGGAAGTGACGTCTAGCGTGAGGGAGGCGATTCGGGCTCGCGTTGCCCGAAGGCAGTGCAGCAGGGCCGCCTCGGGATCGCTGCGAGTCAACGCCTCGTTTGCGCTTCCCATCGCCTCGAATGCCCGGGCGCGCATCATCTCCATTCGAGAAGGTGCATCGCCGAACTGCGCTTCGTCGACTGCATCTAGTTCTCGAGTGATCCTCAGCGCAAGCGTCCCGCTCAAGCGAGCAAGCGAAAAGGCTCCGGCTTCCCACCAAGAGGTATTTGCGCCGACCTGTGACTCGGTGATGGCTTCTGAGAGAGGCCCAACGGCTTTCACCAGAAGCTCAAGCGCAAGGAGCTGTGCGTTTTCCAGCTGCACACGCCGGGCGTCGATCTCCTCCGGATCAATTTCAAGCTCGACGGCGTCGTTGGCATCGAGGGGCCACTTGTAGTGCTTTGGGTCGATGCCTTCGTCAACTAGTTTCGCCTCTCGCTCGGAAACAGCAGCAGTCAGCGCTTGCAGGGTTATCGCCCACCGGGTTCTTAGATCCTCGTGAACGTCCTCACATGCTGCGAGGTGAAGAGCCTTCGTCCACTTGCGCTCCATCTCGGAGCTCATGGTCATCGCGTGCTCAAAAACGGCCGCAAGGTCGGCTGCGACAGGTTGGTCTTGGTCCTTTCCCAACCGAGTGGGATCTGACGTAGGCGGCTCGCTCACCGACTTCACTCAAGCATCCGGGGCGGCGGACCTTAGACCCCTCGGCCGGCTGGCGCTGCTCAACTGGGCTCGTTGACGGAGGCCGTTTCGAGCCTGGCAGCGGCCGGCGCCGCTACAAGGCGCCCGCTTCGCGGGGCCTCGCTGACGCGCCCTCGCTGACGCTCGGGTTCCGCGCCGCCTGATCCGCTGCCCGACGGCTCGACGTCTCCCGTCAACGAGCCCAGGAGGTGCGCGATGAGCGCCACCGCAGTTCAGTCCGACACGCCCCAGCTTGCCGTCCTCGGCCGCTACGCCGTTCCCGAAGAAGGGCGGGTTCTCGTCGGCCGCCGCATCGAGGGCGAGGTCTATGTCTACGACTACCCGGTCGACGGCAGGGGTCGCCGCTACTTCGTCGAGCGCGGCTTCGAGTCGAAGGCCGAGCTGGCTGTCCTGATCGCGGACTACCGACGCGAGGCCCAGCGTCTCGGTGCCTGCCCGATGAGTCGGGAGGCGATCGAGCGGGCCTTCGAACTTGCCGCCCTCGCTTAGCCGGCGCCCCGCATGGTCGCACGCTTCGCGTGCGGGGGCGGGGGCACCGGCTCCCGCATCGGGCGGGGGCAAGGACAAAGGAGCACCCCATGACTGACCTAGCGACCCCCCTTCTGGAGGTCGACAAGATCGAGGTGGTCGAGGGCTTCAACCCCCGCACCCACATGGACCCCGACGCGCTCGCGCGGCTCGCCGGCAACCTCGGCAAGACGGACGTTGTGCAGCCGCTCACCGTCCGGCCGATCGAGGGCGGCAAGTTCGCCGTGATCGCCGGACACCGGCGCCTGGAGGCGGCGAAGCTGGCCGGCATCAAGAAAGTGCCGGTTCACGTCCGCAGGAACGGCAACGCTCGCACGGCCGCTCTCTCGGAGAACCTCCACCGCGAGGACCTCGACCCGATCGACGCGGCTCGCGGTCTCACGGAGCTGGCCGCCGAGCTCAACCTGACGACCAACAAAAAGATCGCCGAGGAGCTGGACGTCTCGGATAGCTGGGTGAGCCAGCATCTTCGTCTGCTGAAACTCCCCGAGGCAGTCCAGACCTACATCGCCGAGGGTCACGTTCCGGTCGACGCCGAGCGCGACCTGCGCGGGATCGCAGAAATCTCACCCAGGATCGCGGAGTGCATCTGCGAGCTGGCAAAGCGCCGCAAGGTCAAGAGCCGCGAGTTCGTCGCCAACTTCGGCGACCTGTTCGAGGCCGTCGCCCAGGCGCGCTTCGAGGACCGCCCGACGATGATCGACCCCGGCGCGGTTCGCCTCAGCGACGTGATCGCCGACGAGAAGAAGCGCCGCGACCTCGGTGACCGTCACCTGGCGGCAAAGCCCTACACCCACACCGACAACCCGACGCTGCGCTTCGGCGAAGCCGAGATCGACGCAGCGCGCGCCGCCGGCTGCCTGGTCGAGCATCAGGTCGACCACGGCGAATGGACCTCGACGGTCGCCTTCATCACCGACGTCGAGGTTGCCGCCGACCTGGCCGAGCGCCTGGTCGAGCGGATCGTGAAGGAGGAGGCCGAGCGGAAGAAGCGCGAGGAGAAGTGGCGCGCTCAGTCCCAGGGCCGCGAGCCGCTCACCCCCGAGCAGAAGAAAGATGAGCGGAAGGCCGCCTACAAGGAGCGGCAGGAGAAAGCCGTGGCCGCGCGGAGCTGGAACGGCAGCGTCGGCGACAACCTGCTCAAGCGTCGCGGCAGCGCCAGCCGCAAACAGTTCGCTCTCGCCAGGGTCAAGGCGATGGCGATCGCGCTCATCACCGACAACCCGACTCTCGCGGCTCGGGGTCTGCGGCTCGTCACCTCGCAGCTACAGGAGGTCGAGGTCAAACAGCTCAAGACGACCGGCAAGACCAAAGAGAAGGTCAGCTACGCCGACGCCGAGCAGTCCACGGCCTACCTCGTCAAGCGGGTCATGGACGCCAGCTCGGTCAACGAGGTCACGGAGCTGGTCGGCGACGCGATGATCGCTTCGCTGCTGGCCGACGAGAACGAGCTGCCCCAGTCAAAGCGGGTGCGTGGTGGCCTCCGCGCTTCCGCCGAGGTGGAAAAGCTGCTCTCCGCCGACATCAAATCGGTGCGGCCGCGGCGCCAGCGCCGAAAGGGGAGCAACTAGCCGCATCCGGGGAAGGGTCCGCAGGTTGGGCCCTTCCCCAGGTCGGCTCTCCGGGTCGGGCTGTGGATTGGTCCCGGCCCGGACGCCTAGCAGACCTCCTCCGGCCCGGGCTTCGCCCGAACCTCCCCGGCCCGCTCTGGCTGGGCCATGACCAATCCACAGCCACATCCCAGCGGCCCGCCAACCTCCAAGCAGATCAGCTACCTACGCGACCTCGCGCTCGGCCGGGGTCAGACCTTCGCCTACCCCGAGACCTTCGATGAGGCAGACCGAGAGATCAAGCGCCTGCGGAAGGTGAAGCGAACCAGTCGTGCCGATCGACACCGCGAAGCTCAGGCCGTCAGCGCCGACATGGCGGGTCGCGGTGACGCCGCCAGCGTTCGTAGCCACGAGCTGGGCGGCTACGGCTCCAGCGCTCATTGGCGTTAGCCCGCGTCCGGGCGACCCCTCCTGTAGCGAAGCCAACATCAGCCAACCACGAGCGGGAGGACGTCATGCCACGGCGCTTCCTGCTGACTCGCCGCGAGGCGGCCGAGGCGCTCGGCATGAGCCTCAGCCACTTCCAGCGCCACGTCCAGCCCTACATGCGCTGCGTCTACTCCGGCCAGCTTCGCCTCTATCGACCGAGGGACTTGCAGCGCTGGTCCGAGAACGAGGCGTGCGAGCCCGCCAATCGGCGGTGATCGACTGATGCCGGGCTTCGACACCAATACGCGCTACCAGGGCGTGTTCGCGCGCCACCGGAGTCATTGCCGGGCTGGTCATGGGAAGCCCTGCTCTTGCACGCCGTCCTACTACGGGATCGTTTGGGATCGCAGCGAGCGCCGCCAGCGAAAGACCCCGCGGTTCTCGGGTGCAACCGAAGCCCGCGATGCTCGCGCCGATCTCCTTGAGGCGGTTCGCAAGGGCAAGGCGCCCCGCGAAGCCGGGATACGCCTCGGCGAAGTGCGAACCAGATTCATCAAGGCGGCCCGCGATGGCGTCGCGCTCAACAAGCACGGCCGCCGCTATCGGCGCCGCTCGGTTGACAGCCTTGAGTCGGCCTTGGCGCAGATCCCCGACGAGCTGGCCCGGCGTCGGCTCGGAAAAGTGAAGCGGGGCGACGTGCAGGGGCTCGTTGACGAACTCAACAAGTGCCTCTCCAGCTCGCGTGTGCGAGGGATTATCAACTCACTTCGCGCCCTCTACCGCTTCGCGCAGGATCGAGAACTCGCGGACCATGACCCAGCCCAGCACGTCAGGCTGCCAGCGAGTACGGCAAAGCCGCGCGATCGAGTCGCCACGCCCGCTGAGTTCGCTCGGCTCATCGCGGCTCTGTACGAGACGACGCCGAAGGAACGCAAGGCAGGGAAGTCGCGCGATCCACGCGAGGCGTTGCGCGACTCGGTCCCCTTTGCCCTCGCCGGCTACGGGACGGCTCGTAGTCAGGAGGTCCGCATCCTCGATTGGGAGGAGATCGACTTCGAGACCGACGCGGGCGAGCTGGCCGCCGACGAGGAGGGCCGCAAGCCGGGCGGTTCCTGGCGGGTCGTCCCCTTCGTTGCGCCGCTGCGAACGATCCTCCGCGAGGAGTGGATCGCCCAGGGTCGGCCGAAGAAAGGGAAGGTCTGCCCGTCGCGCAAGAAGTCGCGCTCGGGGATGGTCTCCCTCGACTCTCTCCAGGCGCGCGCCCGCCGGCGATGGCGCGATCTCGACCTTGAGCCGATCGCGCTCCATGAGGCACGGCACACCGCTGCCACCTGGCTCGACCACGCTGGAGTCTCGCCCAAGGTCGCCTCGCAGATCATGGGGCACAAGACGCCGGAGTATCAGCCCGGCGCCGCGCGGATCACGCTGGAGCGCTACACCCACATGCTGCCGGGCGAGCTGGAGCGCGCCCGCAACCAGCTCGACGAGTTTTTGGCCGAGCGAAGCGCCGAAGCTCTGGATAGCGTCCGAGGTCGATGAGCGGGGCATACGAACTTCCTCTGGATTACGTCCTCTGGGCGATCCTCCGCGTCGAGTTCAAGACGGAGGGCAAGGAAGTCACCGACTACGCGGTCATGCTGCTCTACGAGATCGAAGGCAGAACGGAGACGATTCGCCTCTATGACGGCGCCCACGGCCACAACGAGATGCACCGCTACACCCGCAGCGCAGGCAAGCAGCCGGGAACGCCCCTGCATCGCGGTACCCTTGGAAACGGAATGCGGGCTGCGATCGCAGAGATCAAGAGCAGCTACCGCGAGATGATCGAAGGATGGCGAGGCCAGTGACCAACAACTCACAATCTCCCGCCGCGAAGGTGATGGACGAAGCGCTCGACCTCGCCATCGAAGGTCGCTCGCCCTACCCCGAGAAGGCCGCTTTCATCGACGCCGACGAGCCCGGAGCCGGCCACGCGATCGAGCGTGCCGCCGATCAGGGCCTGTCCGTCGTGCTCGTCTCGGCCGACGGAAGCACTCACGTCCTGAAGCCCGAGCTTTCCACCCACTAGGTCCGGCGCTGATCGACGGGCGGCATTTTGCCCATCGTCCTGTGCGCCGCGCGTCGCCGTCTTAGCTCGTCGACCGCGGCCATCCTTGCCTCATGCAAGATCGCGCGCCGGTGGCCGCGTCCGTAACGCAGCGCTTGCGCCATCGTGGTCAAGGAGAACGCTGGCGTGAAGGCCTCCGAGGGACGCAGCTCGTGGTTGAGGACCTGCACCATCGCCTTGGTCAGCTTGCGATCTGCGGCGATCCGCCGCTCGGCCTCGCGGCGTAGCGGCGGGGTCGGCCCAGCGGCACCCATGTCGTGCGCGAACCAGTACATCTCCCATGCGTCCTCGTCGCGCCAGCGCCACCAGTCACGCAGGATTCCGTCCGCTCCGCCGTGGTTGCCGCCAAGAGCACGGGTGATCGCCGCTGCCAGCTTCTCGGACTGGCGAAGGGCGTCGGCGATTCCCTGACCCGGCGTGGGGTCCTTGAAGTGCCCCGCATCACCGACGAGAGCCCAGCCGGGTCCAGCGGAGGGGCGGAAGAAGCCGCGCATGTTGGCCATCGTGCGAACGGGCCCGTCGCGCCGCGCGCCATCCACCCCGGCATGCAGCTCCGGCCAGGCGCGCAGACCGGCCTCATAGACCGCCTCGCGATCGGCGCGGACCTCGTTGCGGCGTGCGATCGAGGGGCAGACGCCGATCAGGGTGAGGCCGCCGTCGGTGGGCATGCCCAAGTAGGTGTGGTCGCCGACCTTGCCGATCCACATCTCGCCGTCGGTCGGGTCGGCTTCGTAGTAGGCCCACATGAATACGCGGCCGTTCGGGGTTGAGTGGTACTCGCGAGCACCGATCATTCTGGCCACTGCGGATCGCGAGCCGTCGGCTCCGACAACCAGAGGCGCCCGCAGATCGCCCGAGGGCGTAGTGACGCCCGCGACACGATCTCCATCCATCACCAGTCCCGTGATCGCGGTTTGGGTGCGAACCTCGGCGCCGGCATCCGCGGCTGCATTGACGAGGATCTCGTCGAGCGTGATCCGGCGCACGCTGAGGCCCGGGGCGCCGGTTATCGCAACCACGTCAGCTGCGGGGACTGGGATGTCGTCGAACAGCATCCGCAGGCGGAGGATCGGCGGCGCCAGCTTCAGGAGAGAGTCGAGGACCCCAATGCGCTCCAGGACCTGAATGCCGGTGGGCTGGATTCCGTGCGTCGAAGGCGTGTCGCTCGGGAAGCGGTCCTTGTCGACCAAGCAGACGCCAAGGCCGTCGCGCGCGAGCATGGTTGCGAGCGGTGCGCCCGCACAGCGGGCGCCGACGACGATTACGTCGAAGGACTCGCTCATTGGGCACAGATCACGAACGAGGCTCCTGCGGTCCTCGCCGCTCGTCCGCGTCGATACGGGGAAACAAGGGTGCGCCGCGCAAGGGGCTGTAGTCCCCTGCCCCGCCGGCGATGGCGATCGTCGACACCAAAGCCAGGTAGACGCCAATCTCGCGGCTGGCGCCAGGCGGGAAGTCGAACAAGATGAACCAGGCGAGCGAGACCGTCGCCGCCACGCCAAGTAGATCGGCTGCCCCGTTCACGGACAGATCGGGGCGAAAGACTCCGAAGCGCCCCCGCGTGAGGGCGGCCCCGATCGCGACCACCCCGACGATCAGGAGGAAGACATCGGCCATCGTGAAGAACTCGAACCCAGTTCGGTCTCCCCCTTCGGTGCCCGCCCAGGGCAGAAACAGGGAGACGATCAGCAGCACGCCCCCTGCACCGACGGTCAATTGCGCCTGCCTCGGCATCTCCTTGGTCATTCCGCTTCTCCTCGCTCTCGTACTCTTGGCGACGGTGTTCGCGAGTGGTCGCGCGCCCGCTCGTGCAGCGCCTCGGCGGTTGTCCGGTCGGCCGGGAAGAGCAACTCGATCGCCAGCTCCGAGGTGGTCACCTCGAACGGAGTGTCGAAGCCCGCGAACATGCCGAAAAAGGAGAGCTCGCTACCGTCGGGAGTGCGCACTCTGACGGGGCCAAGCAGCTCGCCAGCCGCGACCTCGGGTTGGGAGCCGCGCGGGGGCTCAGGGACGGGATAGCCGGCGACCTCCTCGATCAAGGAGGCGAGCTGATCGTCCCCCGTCGTCGCCAGCTGGCGCTCAAGCCGCTTCAGCCAGTGCGCGTGCCAGTCGCCGAGGTTCACGAACAGCGGACCGAGACCACGGGGGTGAAGGCCGAGGCGAATCACGTTGACCGGCGCCCTTAGCAGCTCGGGATCAACCTCAAATCCCTGAGCCAAGGCCAGCATTGCGGAGTTGGTCGCGACCATGTTCCAGAGGCGATCGACCGCGACTGCCGGGTAGGGCTCGTGGCTGGACAGGATCACGTCCAGCGCCTCTCGCACTGGTGCGAGATCGGGGTCGTCGAGCGAACGTTCCGGATAAGCGGGAGCGTGACCTGCCGCGAGCAGGATTCGGTTCTGCTCGCGAAACGGAACCTTGAGCTGCTCGAGGACTTGCAGCAGCATCTCGCGGCCGGGCTTGGAGCGGCCCGTCTCCACGAAGCTCAGATGGCGGGCGGAGATCCCAGCATCGAGCGCGAGTTCAAGCTGAGTCACGCGCCGACGCTCCCGCCACTGTCGCAGGAGCGGCCCGACCTGGAGTTGAGATTGAACCGCTGCCATCGCGGGCGACTCTAGTGCGCCCACATATGCTGGTCGATTACCTCGGGGTAATCGAGATACGCACCGAGCCAGCCTCGGGATTAGTCTGCGCCATGCCCTATCGAGGTTCTTACCTCTGGCAGCTGCGTCAAGCGGTTGGCCACGATCTTGTCCTCATGCCCGGCGCGATGATTGCCCTCCAGCGGGACGACCAGCGCATCCTCCTGACCAAGCGCACCGACGATGGCAGCTGGTGTTTGCCTGCCGGCGCTGCCGAGCCGGGCGGGAGCTTTGCCCGAACGGCAATCGACGAGCTGGCCGAGGAGACCGGGATCAAGGTCGTGGAGGCCGACCTCGTTCCCTTCGGCTGTCTGTCGGAGGCGGAGGCGCACACGATCCGCTACCCCAACGGGGACATCACCCATTGCTTTGCGCTGCTCTTTCTGGCGAGGGCCTGGCAGGGAGACGCTAGCCCCAACGAGGAGGAGACGACGGAGGCGAAGTTCGTCGACCCGGCAGCGCCTCCGGAGCCGCTTCATGCCCCGACTGGTCACGCGCTGGAGCTCTTGCGAAGCTACCTCGACAGTGGCGTTTTCCAGCTCCGCTGAGCCAGCGTTCTCAGATTTTCGATTTGGTTTCGTTCCCCCAGCCGTTCCCCCGAGAATCAAGGAAGCTAGGATTCCGCTTGTTAGAGCCCCGGAGGGGTGCCGGAGTGGTTGAACGGGGCAGTCTCGAAAACTGTTGGCGTCGCAAGGCGCTCGTGGGTTCGAATCCCACCCCCTCCGCTTATGCTCGATCTAGGCCCGAGCTTTTGCAGACTCCCCTGTGTTTGGAATGATTGGACGACGTAGCGCAAGCAAGGAGGGAGATACAAGGTGGGGAAGAAGAGCTTGAGCGTCATCGGCGTGGCCGTGCTGGCCCTGACGATGCTGGCGGCACCGTTCGCCGAGGCGGCGGAAGTGACACGCGAAAGCTACAAGGAAGCGGTCGAGCCGATTTGCAAGGCAAACACCGAAGCCAACAAGCGGATCCTCAAAGGGGTTCGCGCCAAAGTGAGGGCGGGCAAGCTGAAGGCCGCGGGTCGCCAGTTCGGCAAGGCCGGCGAAGCCCTGAAAAGGACCCACGGCGAACTGGCTGCCGTGGCACAGCCGCCCGAAGACGAAGCGAGGCTGGCAAAGTGGCTCGGCTACGTCAACACCGAGGCGTCGCTCTTCAAGAAGGCTGCGGCGAAGCTGAAGGCCGGTAACAAGACGGCGGCCCAGACGATCGTCATCAAGCTCCAGCACAACGCCTCGCAGGCGAACAACCTGGTGCTCGGCTTCGAATTCCACTACTGCCGCTTCGAACCGTCCAAGTTCACCTAGGCCGGCAACCCGCTGCCAGCGACTCTGGGCTAGCCTTGGAGTCGCCAGCGGCGCCAGCCCAGGTAGCTCAGTTGGTAGAGCACTTCCATGGTAAGGAAGGGGTCACGAGTTCGAGTCTCGTCCTGGGCTTGAGGAGCAGCGGTGATCGTGGGTGCTTTCCGCGACCAATTCGTTGCAGAGTTGGCACCGCTCCTTAACCTGGCGCAACTTTTTGTCCGCTGGGGTGCCATCATGGAGGCGATGAGGCAGAGCTGGACTGACGAGAGGCTTGACGACTTCCGCGAGCACGTCGATCAGCGCTTCGACCAGATGGACCAGCGTTTCGAGCGGATCGAAGCCGAGCTTCGGATGCGGGGCACCGAGATCAACGAGGGATTCTGATCGCTGCACCGTATGACTCTCCAGATCGGCGCCGGCATGTTCGGGACCCTGCTGCTCGCCATCCTGACCATGCTCGGCACGCAGGGCTGAGTCTCCCTTGTCGGCATCGCAAGGGAGCGCGTGGCACCGGTAGGCTGCCGTGCCGTGGACTTCGCCCTGACCGACGAGCAGGAGGATTTCGTCGACGCGATCCGGCGCTACTGCGATCACGAGTGCGGGACGCCGGATCAGCGTGAGCGCCTCACCGACGGCTACACCGAGCACCACAACGCGACGATCTACAAGGAAATGGCAGAGCTCGGTTGGCTCGGCCTGACGATCCCCGAGGAGTACGGCGGCTCGGGCGGCGCGATGCTCGACGCCTGCATCTTCATGGAGGAGACCTCGCGCGCCCTGGCGCCGATCGGTGGCTACGCGACGACGCTGATCGTCGCCAGCGCCACCAAGCGCTTCGGCACCGAGGAGCAGAAGGAAGAGATCCTCGGCGGCATCGCCGACGGCGCCGTCGAGGCGATCGCAATGACCGAGCCCGAGGCCGGCTCCGACGTGGGCGCGCTCAGCACTTCGGCCGAGGCCGTCAACGGCGGCTACGTCCTCAACGGCCAGAAGGTCTTCTGCTCCAACGCCCACATCGCCGACCACATCCTCGTCGTTTGCCGGACCACGCGTTCGGCCTCCAAGCACGAGGGGCTGAGCATGATCTGGATCCCGCGCGAGGCCGACGGGCTCGAGGTGGTCCCGATCGACACGATGGGCGGCCGCGACACCAACCACCTCTACTTCACCGACCTCGAGGTCCCCGCCGAGGCGGTGCTCGGCCAGGTCGATCAGGCCTGGACCCAGCTGATGGCCGGGCTCAACGTCGAGCGGCTGATCCTCGCCGCGACGATGCTCGGTATCGCCCAGCGCGTCTTCGACGACGTCATCGTCTACGTCAAAGAACGCAAACAGTTCGACCGGCCGATCGGTTCGTTCCAGGCGCTGCAGCACCGCATTGCCGACATGGCCACCGACATCGAGGCCGCTCGCTTGATGACTCGCTGGGTCGCGACCATGACCGACGAGGACCCTGACCGCATGCTGCCCCGCGAGGCCTCGATGGTGAAGCTCTTCGTCACCGAGGTCGCCCGCAAAGCCGCCCTCGACGGAATGCAGATGATGGGCGGCTATGGCTACGCTTCCGAGTACGACATGGAGCGCCTCGTCCGCAGCACCTTGGTCTCGACGATCTACGGCGGCACCTCCGAGATCCAGCGCAACATCATCGCCAAGACGTTCGGGCTCTGATCTCGGCATACTTCCGCGTGCAGTTGGAGTGAGAGCGCCCGTAGCTCAGTGGTCAACGGGGTTTTAACGAGCCCCAAAGAGCGTCGGTCTTTCAAGCCGAAGGTCGAGAGTTCGATTCTCTCCGGGCGCATTCCGCTGCTTTCCGGGCGGCGCCGTGCCCTTCCCACTGCAGAGCCGATTGCGCCGGTTCCTCTCGAATTGCCGTTCCGCGCCGGTCCCGGCGATTCCGGGCGGTTCCACAGGGTCGTGGTCTCATTCTGGTCTCATTTCCAGGGCTGTCCGGCGGGTGAATAGTCTCCGTGGCGATGGCGGACCAGGCACGAGAGAAGGCGCGGGCAGAGGTACGGCGCGTCCAGAGCAAGATCGAGCGCGCCGAAGGGCAGTTGGAGGACGTTCGAGAGGAGCGCCGCGAGAGCTTCAAGCGGGCGCAAGAGGCCGGACTTTCGCTGGCGGAGATCGGCAAGGCGGCCAATCTCCACCGCAGCCGAGTCGACCAAATCCTTCGCGGGAAGTAGCCGCTCCAGGACTGTCTAGCGTCCTAGACAGTCCTGCTACTCTGCGGGGACCAAAAGAAGCGGCCCCCGGCGGCGCGGTAACGCCAACCGAGGGCCTGACCACAAGGAGGCGTAGCTCCTCATGGCTGAACAGAACCCTACGGGTCGCGACGCTGCCGTCGCCCTCAAACTCCCCGCCAATCACGTCCGCTTCCTGCGCAGCACCTTCAGAAGCGCCCAGGCTGGCATTCGCGACGAGTTGAGGGAATACCCCAAGCAACTCAAGGAGCCGACCCGCCTGCGCCGCGAGGAGGCCGCTTACGGGCGTCTCCTTGTGGCGCTGGACGAATGCGTGATCGTCCCCGACGCCGACGTGCGCGTCGTCGTCGGGGACCTGGCGAAGATCATCGACGGAAGCAACGAGTACGAGCGGGTGGTTGCCGAGCACGAGGCCCTGCACGGTCTGAGCTTCCAGCTCGGGGGAGGGGAGAGGCGATGATCGACCTCGCCGCCCGCTTCGGCGACAACCTGGCCCGCCACCGCAAGCGCGCCGACCTCTCCCAAGAGGACCTGAGCTTCCTCGCTTCGCTGCACCGGACCGAGATAAGCCAGCTTGAGCGGGGGCTGCGTCTCTGCCGCATCGACACGCTGGCAAAGCTTCGCGATGCGCTTGAGGTGTCCGCCGACGAGCTGCTCGCCGGGATCGTTTGGTCGCCGGGCGACTACCAGCCCGGCGGGTTCGTGGAGCGGGACGCGCGATGAGCGTCGCGGCGTTCGCGGATGAGACCAAATCGAGAGACCAACGACGACAGGCAAAGTCGAAAGGCAACTCGGCCAAAGACGAGCGAGAAACAGCCAGAGCGAGAGCCGGCGAGATCGACCCACAGGGACCGATCCATAGGCCCGCCCAACCCCCTCAACGCCAACAACCCCTACAGCCGACACACTACGCACCCTCCGGTGCCGTGCCTGGGCCGCACTTTGATGATCCAGAAGGTCATCAAGGCTCCGGACGCTTTCGGGGAGCCGCCTCGGCCGGGCCTCCGGCGGCCGATTGTGGCACGGCTTCGCCGTGCTGCGGCCGCCTGTATGGGGGCCCGGCCAGGGGACTGACCTTCGGTCTTTTCGGGTCAGCTGAGCCGACGGATTCGGCCGTTGCGATTGACAAGAGAGGCATGGAGAGGAAAGCCCCATCGCCCACCTTCTTCACCGAGCGAAGCCTCGCCGACTACCTCGCAGTGTCGGACCGCACGATCCGCAACTGGATCAGACGCGGCGAACTGTCCTACAAGCTCGGAGCCTCTCGCCGGATCGACCCCGCCGACGTCGATGCCTTCCTTGCCGCGAGACGGGACGAAGCTGCATGAGACGCCGCGAGGTCCCGGTCAAGCGCCGCAACCCCTCGGGCGAGATCGTTTGGGTAGCCCGCTACACCGGCAAAGACGGCAGACGCCACATTGCCAAGCCCCGTTGGAACGGGGGCAAGGGCACCTTCTCGCTGAAGCGTGAAGCCCAGGAAGCGATCGACGAGGCGTACGGATTGTCGGACGCCCCGACACCTTGGGCGAGTACTTCTCGACCTGGCTGACACGGCACCCGCGCTCCGAGCGCACCAACGCCACCAACGAGCACCGGATCGGCCGCGTTCTCGAGGTCGAGATCGAGGGACTGCCGCTGAAGCAGTGGCCGATGCGCGAGCTGCGCCGCCGTCATGCGCTCGCCCTGGGCGACCACATGCTCCGAATCCAGGGACGAACGACCACCGGGGTCGTCGCCATCCTGCGGGCCCTCTCGGCGATGGCCGAGGACGCGATCACCGACGAAGTCGCCGATCTGAATCCGTTCAAGGGAGTCCGGGTTCGCTCCAACGACCCGCGCGCGAAGAAGAAGCGCCGCCCGATCCGCGTCTTCAGCTTCGAGGAGATGCACGCCTTCGCCAAAGCAGCGGGGCGCTACGAGGCTTTGGTCCGCGTCTTCACCGACACCGGCATGAGGCTAGGGGAGGTGCTGCCGCTGCGAGTCGAGGACTTCGACGGCGAGACGCTCAAGGTCCGCCGCACGGCGCACGAGGGCGCGATCCTGGAGGGGACGAAGACCGACCACGGCGAGCACGACGCGGGGAGGACCGTTCCCGTCCCGGCGACCTTGGCCTGGATGCTCGAAGCCCAGATCAACCTCAACGGCCCCGACTGCGCTCTCCTCTTCACGACCCCGACCGGCCGCATGTGGCGCGAGCGCAACTTCTACCGCGACGTCTGGAAACCAGCCCAGCGCGCCTCCGGCCTAGACATCCGCCCCCACGAGTGCCGCCACTCCTACGTCACCCACCTCCGCGCCGCCGGCATCAACGACGCCGACTTGGCCGAGATCGCCGGCCACCGCGTCGAGACGATGCTGGCGCGATACACGCATGCGGTGGGCCGGAGCTTTGGTGACATAGCGTCAATCATCGGATGAGTAAAGCCCGCCATCGAATTCATGATCTGCTTGAAGATCTCTTGACGAGATCCATTGACCCGTACTGCAGGCTCTTGGTTGAGGTGGTAGTGCGACTGGCTTTCCTCTGCGTGCCCGTTGATGTACGGCTCCTTGCAATAACTGGTACGTTTCGTTCTTCTCTGCTTGACCGCCGAAGCAACTAGTCATTGCGTCGATGGAGGGGGCGATAATGGCCGAAAAGAAGAAGCGCCTAGAGAAGTTGACGATTTCTCTTTTTAGAGAGGGCATGAGTCGCGGCGACGTACTCCGCAAGGAGAAGGAAGTGACCGGCCACCGCATCAACTCCATTAACAAATCGGAGGACTCACTTTTCACGGATGCGGTTCCGTTGCATCCGCCAAAATGGGCGAACTACCTTGATCCCCATACCTTGGATGATTTGAAGGCAGTTCTCTTTAGCGCGTCGGCGTCTGCCGTGCTCATATTGGAAGCATCGGAGCGGATCTTTGCTCTCACCTGGGGGCAAGGTCGGCATTTGCTGGAATCCGACGATCTCGTGCAAGACTTCGGCCTGAAGGTCGTCTTGAATACGGTTGCCCCTGATCAGCTCAAGAGCGTGGATGCAAAGACGATTGATGAGAATACGGTCCATACACGGCGGGACGTGAGTCGAGACTCTAACTTTGCTGCGTTTGGCCTCGACCCCATACGAGACCTTCTGCGGGCTGTAACCGGCACGCCCCAAGATTCGGCTCTCGCTCATCGCCTCACGGGCTCCGACACGCTAGGTATTCATACGCGGGAGCAGGTTCCCGATCTGCCGGATCTTGCTAGTCGGCTACTTGTGGCCTACGAAAGCGATGCCTACAAGGAGAACTTCGACTTCATCGATTATTTGCGCCCCGAGCGCAGCCACTCCCGAAAACTCGAACTTGACGAGGCTCTAGTTGAAGCACTCCAGAGCCGTGAGATCGACGATGTCCATCTCGCAGCGCCTGAAACGCTCGACTGGCTTGACATCCAGGGTTTTCAATACCAGACCAAATTCATCAGCGACCAACTAGACGCAGACCCGCGAATAAGCGCTTATCTCGATCTTTACGATGGCTCCGAGATTTCCTTCGACGAGCTCAAGGGGGATCGCCTCGTAGCAATACGTGCCTCCGATGGAGGGGTCTCAAACGAGTGGCAGATCTATAAATCTCTCGTCTATCAGGTTGAGCTAGACGAGTATCTATATGTGCTGTCGGCTGGCGAATGGTTCCGGGTTGATAAGGACTATCGGTCCCGAGTCGAAGTAGAGGTTGAACAGTTGACCAAGGCCACCGACCTTCCCGATGCCGACCTTGGCACGGACGAGGACACCTATAACAAAAAGGCAGCGGAAGCTCTCGGGGCTCTTTGTCTTGATAAGCATCTGATCTACGACGGTGGCCCCGACAAGATGGAGGTCTGCGACATCCTTACGAGTGACGGGCGTTTCATTCACGTGAAGCTGCGGGGTAGCTCGTCAACACTCAGTCATTTGTTTACGCAGGGCACCAATACCGCTGAGCGTCTTCTCGCCTCCGATAGCGACTTCCGCCAGAAGGCCCGGACGATGATTACCGATCTTGACCCGAACTACACTGATGTAATTCCGCTCGACCGGCCGAAAAATCCCGCCGACTACGAGATGACCTTTGCCGTAGTAACGCGGAGCAAACGCAAAACTCCACTCACGCTTCCCTTTTTCAGCGTGATCAGCCTTCGGTCTGCCGCGCAGCGGCTAGGCGCGTTTGGCATCCCCGTGTCGATTGCGGCCATTCCCGAGAAATAGCCGCCCAGGCAAGCCCTGACCTTCGGTCGAAGCGGCCTTCACAGTCTCGAGCCGCTCTGCGGTGCGGTGGCTCCTCGACCTTCAAGCCGAAGGGATCCTCGCCCCTAGTTGCCGCCGCTCTTGATCTTAATCTGACCTGATGACCTCGCTGGATTGGCTCGCTCTTTCGGCACGTCTCTCTCCTCGGCTAGTGGCTCTGATCTTGCTCGGGGGGCTGCTCCTGTTTCCGAACGCAACAAACTCGCTTCTGATGTCAGCGGCACGGGAAGAGGGAAAGCGAGTGGGTGCCCAAATAGAGCGCGTGATCGACAATGCCCTGGACGATCAGAGGCAGTCGGCTTCAGGGGTGGCTAAAGGCCGATGCGGTGTGGGCGGCTGCCGATAACGAGCGTACGATTGACGCATGGCCAAGTCCGAGAAGAACCGCTCAGCACTCTCGCTGCCGGAGGTCCGCCACGACATCGAGCGGATTGCCTCTGCCCATGGTGCCCGAAACGTGCGCCTGTTTGGGTCATTCCGACGGGGGGATTCAGGTGCCGCGAGCGATCTAGACCTTCTTGTAGAGATGGAGGGGGGGCGGAACTTGTTTGACCTTGTGGCGCTCTCAGACGACTTGGAGGATGCTCTAGGAATCGAGGTCGATGTCGTGACCGAGGGCAGTCTTTCTCCCTACCTCCGAGACAGGATCTTGGCTGAGGCGGTTGCACTCTGAAGGACGAGCGCGTCTATCTGCTGCACATCCGCGATGCCATCGACCGGGCGCTCGCCTATACCGAGTCCGGTCGGGATGCCTTCTTCGCGGGCTCGATGATCCAGGACGCGGTAGTCCGCAACCTGGAGATTGTTGGGGAGGCTGCGAAGCGGGTCCCGCAGGAGCTGCGCGAGCGGGCGCCTGGAGTGCCATGGCGAGAGATGGCCGGAATGCGCGACAAGCTTGTCCACGACTACTTCGGTGTCGACCTCGATCTCGTCTGGGACGTGGTCGCCTCCGAGCTGCCAACTGCCAGGGATCGGATCATGACTTTGCTGGACGCACTGGAAAAGGAGAGCGAGCCGGTGGATGGAGAGAGTCAGTCGGAGGCGTGACTTCGGGTCGAAACGACTGGATCGCTTGCTCATGGGCGTCCAGTCTTTCGGATACGCTTTAGATATGGCAAAGAAACAGTCAAATACCCGTATCGTCTCTCCTAATCCCGATGGGGGCTGGGACGTGAACAAGCCCGGAGCCAAGCGGTCTAGTGCTCACCTGCCGACCCAGAGGGAGGCCGACAAACGCGCAGGGGAAATCCTCCGCAACACGGGTGGCGGAGAGCGCATCACCCAGCGCAAGGATGGGCGGATCGGCAGCAAGGACACAATTCCCCCTGCCAAGGACCCGAATCCGCCGAAGGACAAGGAGCACTAGAGCCTTCGTGGCGCTGGCTCACTTTAGCCTCTTTATCGAGTTCACGGTTGCGCAGGGCATAGCGAGGGTCGTCTGCGTTGCGGATTCCAAAAAAGCTTATGATCCGCGCACTGACTTCTACAAGGGCTTTCGAGAGCGAGCCGTTAAGCAGCTCGTCAAAGGTTGGAATGCCCAGGCTTTTCGAAAATCGGTGCAAGAGGCCAAAGCCTCCGGAAAGCAGGCAAGCTACGAGGCATGCCGAGACGGCCTGATTCGATGGGCGCGCAACAAGACCATCACCGCTAGTCGGGCGCCTAACAAAATTTGGGAAGCGGCTGGTCTTGAAGTCAAGGTCAATCCCGAGCTTCGCCTCACGATCGACCAAAAAAAGTATGTGGTCAAGCTTTATTTCAAGGCACCTGAACTTACCGCTGCAAGGCAGGAGAACATGCTCTTCCTTCTATCCGAGACAGCGCCGCAGGGCGTAGAGGCGGCAATCCTCGACGTCCGTCGCGGAGAGCTAGTCACTGCACAAGAACAAGACCCCAACCTCGATGCGCTGATGATCTCGGATGCTGCAGCGTTCGCGGCTTTGCTTTAGCGGCCCGGCAACGTCGATCTTTGGCTCTTCCAATAGGGCGATGGAGAAGAGTCACGGCAAACCGTCAGCTGCAAGGTGCTCACCGACGATCTGATTGATGGGCTGACAAAGAAAGCCGAGGTAGGGCACGACTTGGAGAAGATGCTGCGTCGCCCACGCAAAGGCAAGACCGCAATTAAGGATCGCGAGAGGCTTCGGCGCCTTGCGGAGTAGTGCCCCATTGGCCTCGGCCATGACCTTCCGCCAACGACCGGAACTGTCAAGTCTCATCCCAGTCGCATAGTTCGCAGGCCGCTCTGCATGCGGACGCCGCTCGTCCTTTCAAATTGAAAGGTCGCGGGTGAGCTCGCGCCGGGGTGGCCTCTTACATCCGGTTGCAAAGAGGGAGTAGAGCGCGTTGGATTTGCCTGAGGCGTTTGCGGGGTGTCTCTCCAGAAGGCGGAAGATACCGTGGGTTCCCGAAAAAGTCTGCTTCTTTCACAAACGATATGTTCCGGGGATGCGGCAGGGAGCCGACTCTTCTCAGAAGTCTGTGTATGCATGGATTGCGGCGGCTGGGGTTGTCGGGATACTCTGCGGTGTTTCGGCGCTCTTCCCGGAGAAGCCAATTTCCGTGCCGATCAGCGCGGAAGTGCACCGGAGCGGGGATGTGTCTTTGTCTCTCGCCGGGGCGCCGGCAGACGCTACGAGTCCGGTGTGTGGTTGCACCCACTCGCACGTGCCGGGGGGATGGCGTGGCATTGTCTTGCCAGCACAGGAGCTGACGGTCAGCCGGGAAACCGACGAACCGGAAGCAGCGACTCAGTTCGATCTCTCGAGTCCAGGGACCCAGACGCTTAGTTCTTTGCCTACGCAGCTGGGGATTAACTACCGAGTCGCAATCATCGCCGTGCGCAACCGCGACGTCGGTGTCGATCCATTCAAATTGAAGGGCAGCGATGTCGCCGGATACAGCAGCGAACGCATGGTCACCGATTGGCTGAGCATCATCACGAATGGGCCGCTTCATCTGAGGTCGACCTCAGTCGAGCCTGTGGCCGCTCTCAGTCCTCCCGAAGACCGAGCGGTCTCCCTCGCCTACTCTGGCGACGTCGGGACTCCCGGCGACAGGGAACTGAAGGTCAGCACGAGCTTCAACGTCGATGCTTCCCAACATGGCGTTTACGGTGAGAATGCATTTCCTATCCTCGACGTGCTTGGGCCGTCCGTGACCATGTGGGCGCCTATCGAAGATGTGAAGTTTCCTTACACGCCGACTGCGTATATAGATGCTCTTCCCGTAAGTCGGGAGGGTCAGGAGTATGAGTTCCAGGCCCAGGAGTGGCGAATCGACTCACCACCACCGCCGCCCCCGGGGTGGACCGCTGAGCTTGTCGTGAAGACGCTCTCGCCAATGTTCGCCTCGCGGCTGGCGATCCGACCGGCACACCGCCACAGCCAGCCCAGCGTCTCGGAAGATGGGGGCGCGGGAACGGGCACAGTGACGATCTCAGCCCCGCATGTCGCAAGGAACGCGACGCAGCTGATCCCGAAATTCAAGGCCGCAGATCGCGATCCGAAGTTCTGGATTCGAAACCTGCCCTTCATACCGACCGTTCAGACCGCGCCAGGCCAGCGGATCGGCGCCAGCCCCAGCGAAGTAACCTACGGCGGCGGATCTAAAGAATTCGAGTTTCCGCCGGCCCCTCCACTCACCGGCATCAACGTATTCGGTGAGATCTCCGATCTTCGTTTTTCGGACGCTACCGCCGACTTGACGATTGGCACCGAAAGCCGTCGGATCTCCGCTGGAACGCCACTTGAGTTTCGGAACATCAAGGGGAACGGGATAGTCGGGCACCACATGCTGATCCCGGTGCGGGTAGACGGGCATGAAGCGAAAATCCATGTCATCGGCGAGGCCGACGCGAGAGTCAACGGGCTGCCGGTTGCAAGCGAGCGAAGTTGGATAGCGAACACTCTTTCGGACGAGAAGGTTAGTTGGTTCTTGGCGCTCGTCGCCTCACTTTCGTTCGTCAACGGGTTTCGGCTGTACGCCTCCCGGAATGGGAGAAAGGAGAAGGGTCGCCGGAAGTAGATCCGGCCTCGCAGCTGCCGCGGTGATGATCCTCTGCGGCGGCTCGCTCGAGGGGCGGAGGGCCATCCAGGTCAGGCGCGGATTGATTTTCATGCAACGAGTGCGGGAGTGCCACCGGGAAATCGATGACCTCCGACGGCGGGCGGCCTAGGGGCACAGGGTGGAGCTCATCGGTCACGATGTGAGGCGTTGCGGTTCATTGAATCTTTATCTGTTTGAAGGTCTCATTTCGGTTGCATCGCGCCCCGATCTATGCGGGAGTGTGGCTGCCCCTTCCAGCCAATCTGAAGAAGATCCGCTTTCTAGAGCCGCATGCGCAAGATGCTTCTGATTCAGCGCCGTCCCTCGGCGACCCAGTTGGCCGTCGTTTTGTCGCTGAGCTGGGTCTTGATGGGCCGAGGAAGAATTCGAGGGTCTTTGCCGGGGCGGACCTCACCTTGGGCAATCATCTTTGCGAGGTGCTCCGAAACCCGGTGGTTTTGGCCTGGGCAGCCACGGTCGATCCACTCTTGCGTGTGACGCCTATTCGCAGGGTGATCTGAGATGCCGTCTACGATTCTGGCCATGCAGGTAGTTGACGAGAGCTTGATTGCCGAGGCCGGGCGCCGCTTGGCTGCAGCTGCTCCTAACGCGCAGGTCATCTTGTTTGGTTCCCATGCTCGCGGAGAGGCCGGTCCGCGCAGCGACGTCGACTTTCTTGTCGTTGAGCCCAAGGTTGACAACGCAGCTGAGGAGTCGGTTCGACTTCATCGCACCCTTCGCGATTTGCGCGTGCCAGCCGACGTCATTGTCATCAGCCGTGACTACGCCGAGCGTTGGCGTGAGGTGCGCGGGGGGCTTGTCCACGCGGCTCTCTCGCAGGGCCGGGTTCTGGCCGGATGAGCGCCGCGCCGGACCTGCCGGCGATCTCCTTTCTCTTGCCAAAGAAGATCTCGCTGCAGCCGAAGCACTGGACCGGGCGGAGCGAGTGTCAGATGCGCCTGTGGGATTTCACGCGCAGCAGGCAGTAGAGAAGGCGCTTAAGGCCGCAATCGCGGGGAGCGATGAGGACTTTCCTTTCACCCATGACATTGGGCTGCTGATGCAGCTCTGCGAAGACGCTGGCCTTGAGCTGGCTGCCGATTTGGCCGAGGCCGATCGTCTTACCCCCTACGCTGCGGCTATCCGTTATGGCCTTGGCGATCCGCGCGCAGTGCCGACCTCGGATGCCTTGCGATGGGGCAGCGCTAGCCATCGAGTGGGCAGACGCTGAGCTTCGCTCAAGCTCCTAGTCACATATCGGTCGCATCGCTTCTGCAATCCCGCTCCTCAAGCGGCCCGCCCTCAGCCTTTCAAGCCGAAGGTCGCAGGTTGGGTTGCATCGACATCACGATCCGCTCGGCTACACCGGTAGGGGCTGGGAGAGCCAGGGTGCACCGCTGAGTTTGAAGGCTGCCCAGATTTGGGGGTCGCGGAATTGGGGAGCGAGGGGGGTTGTTGTCGCTCGCCATTCGATGCCGGCGGTGTCGAGCGCGACGCTGGCGGGGTGGTCGGCGGGTAGGTCGGCGAGCTGGCCCGAGCGGAAGAGGTCTATGCTGAGGTCGAAGGCGTCGGTCAGGTGCTTGCCGTCGGCGATCTGGGCATGGAGGCTGGTCATGAAGAGCATTGCCGCTAGGTCGTTGATAGGCCAGAAGGTGGAGACGACCGCCCTCGCTCCCTTGGCGATGAAGGCGGCGTCCAGACCGGAGTAAATCTCGACGCCGTGCCGCAGGGATGGTGAGCGCCCGGTGTCGCAGGCCGAGAGGGTGACCAGCTCCAACCCTGAGAGATCGATGTCGCGGTAGACCTCCGCAGCCGAGACGTGGCTGTCCGGCCTGCCGTCGAAACGCAGGTCGAGTGAGGATGCGAATGGGTCGTTTCGCCAGGCCAAGCCGTGAGTCGCCAGGTGAACGACCCGCCCTCGTTCGATGGCGGCGAGGACATCGGCGCGGGAAGAACGGTCGGGGGTCACAGTGGCCGTTGGGAAGATCGTTTGAGCGGCCGCGACCTCGGCATCCGCCCAGCGAAGTGATCCGTTGTGTGCGGAGACGAGCTCGATCTCCGTCTTGGTCGTGGGGCCCGCGTCGACTAGGGGTCTGAGCAGGGCCAGCGAAGGCGCGTAGCTAACTCGGTACCGATCGCCGAAGATCGAGTCAACGAGTGGGATTGCCTCGAATGGCACGCCGTTCAGGACTGCCCAAGGGAGCACGATCACCTCGTCGACGTCGATCTCGCTGAGCGCTTCGTCCAGTTCCGCGGCAACCGGTCGGGCGGCGCTCAGCAACGCGTCGACGTCGCCGTGCGCACCTTCGAGCCACGGTTTTGCGGCCTCGACCAGAGCGTTGAGGTCGATCTCTTCTCCCGGGATCCATCCCCTGGATTCCCCTTCATCGGCACTCCAGAACCCCTGGATACGGTTGCTCTTAAAGTTGTAGTGAACGACCGCACGGCCATCACGGGCGAAGTCGGCGACTAGGTCTCGGTGAGCGCCGTCGGGGTCTTCCCCGAGGCGGCGTCCAGCGTTGGGTGTGGCTTTCGATCGCGCCTGGGAGTATTCGCGCATCGCCGCGTCGACCCGAGTCTCCATCTGGGACGAGTCCTCGAATGCGTACAGGGTCCGGGCGCGCTCGACCTCGGCATCGAGCAGCCGCCGCATTGCGCCGGCGACCTCGTCGGTGGTCTCGGCATCGCTGGCGATCGCCAGCAGCAGCTCCGACTTTGCGTTCTCCGAAAGACCGAAGCCGGCGAGCACGTGGTCCTCCAACTCATTTCCGGTCAGAAACGGGGCCGGGTCCATGCCAGCGACCAGCTCCGCGATCCGCGGCCGCAACTTTCCGGCGAGCTCCTCTACGACTTGTGTTGCCCGCATGAGCAACTTCAGGCTGCCCGCCCGGTCCAGTTCGAAGATGTCGATTGTCATTCGCTCCGAGACCGCGAGCATCGCAAGCCAACGGCGCGTTTCGTCGGTGTCACCCACCCGGTAGTCCATGCTTAGTGGGTCGTCTTCGTCGGCGGCTATCTGGAGAGTGATCTGGAACGGAAGCTCACCCTCCTCCGGAAGCGCGAGGCCCAGTGGGAGCAGCGTTCCCTCGAGGGGCAGCTCGTGACCCTCGAGGGCAAGCCACATATACGCGGTGGGGCCCCATGCCAACAGGCCAGACCGGGCGCCCGCTGAGAACACGTCGTCCCTGAGACTGTCGGTCGCGAGAGTTACGTCCCTGAACCGATCCGACAGGCCGTTGGGAATCACGAGTCCGGTGCCGAGTTCCGGAAGGTGGATTCGCTTCCGGGTTCCCTCCACCGCCTCCCTCAGCGCCCGCTCCCCGTCTGATACGGGTTCGAAGGCGGTTGCCTCCAGTAGCGAAAGGCGCATTACTTCTTCCTTGATGAACGGGACGAGCGTTGCGCGCAGGTTCGCGAGCTCCGCCTGGGGGTTTTGGTCAGCCGTCTCATTCCGCGCCGCGCCGGCCTCTCGTTCAAGGCTCTTTACGAAGCCGATGCTGGCGCTGAGGTCGGCGATCCGGCGATGGTCTGCGAACGGCTCGGGTCGCGCCGCCTGCGCTGCCGCCATCGCCGCTTTGGTTTCCTCGAGCTCGAGCAGCCGGGCGATGGGTGGCGACTGCTGTGCGCGACTGCGAATCTCTTCGAGAGGGCCCACGGCGGCCGGCTCGTTGAGACCATCGGCCAACGGCGGGACGGCCCTCTCTTCGACCAGCCAGCGAGTGCGCAGCAAATCTTCAACCTGCGCGCGCGGTGTCGACTTCAACGCCTCGTCCGCCCAACATTCCAGCAGCGAAACCTCGACCGTCACCGCATCCCACCACTTTGGACCCGGAAAGCGACCCGTTCGATAGGTGGATATACCGGCGACCGTCACATCGCCATGGTTGACCCCGTCTCGCATCCACCGCCCCGTTGCCACCTTTTCGATGACCTTGTCAAGAAGATGGCCGTTGCTGTGCATCGCGGCGACCGAAGCGGCGATCAGCGCCGCCGTCAGCTCGCGACCCCCGAGCGCCGCCAGGTCCTCAGCGGGCTCCAGACCGTCTCTGGTTAGTTTCTCGCCGACTCGTCGGGCGAGCTTAGCCAGCCAGTCCTCCCGCGATAGCAGGGTCATTCGCGGCGTCCGTTACTCCACGGCCGCCGCGATCAGCTTTTGCCGCGCTTTCGCGGGGTCGAATTCCCGGCTCAGCCAGGCTTCGGTGATCTGCTCGAGGCGCAAGGGCTTGAAGTCGATCGCAAAGACGCCGAGCTCGGGGTCCTTCGGGAACTGCACGACGCCGTAGGAAGTCCAACGGTCGTCTTCGGGCCTCTGCACAAACACCTTCATCGCTGGACGACCCGCCCAGTCGAACCGAATGCGAAGCTCGCTAAGCTCGATCGTGCGCCGCAGGATGTCCGAGCTGAGCGGCGCCAGCGCCGGACCTTTCTCCGCTCGTTCCAGAACCGCATCGACCCAGAGGTGCGCCGCGGCGGTCACCGGAAGTGCCCAGCCCTCCTCCCGAACCAAGCGCTCCAGTTGACCTTCGTCAGCGTGCCGCACCGTCGCCCCAGGCACTGCCTGCTGTAGTTCCGCCACCGTGTGGGCCCCGGTTATGTCGATCAGGAATCCATCGGGTCTTTCCACGCAAACGTGGAGGCAGGTCTGGTCGGCAGATTCGATCGTCACCAATGGCCATCCGGTTCGCTCGGCAAGCGCAAGGGCGAGGCCGTGGCACTGTCCTTGGATGAAGGCGAGCAGTGCCTGCGAATCCAGCACACCGGGTCTCACGATGTAGACGATGTCGGAGGGCCCGATGAGGTTCAGAGTCTGTACTTGCAAGGCAGTTCGCTCGGATAGTTCGAGGCTAATCTGCCCGACGACTGTAGACGACCTCTCCTCATTCAGGTGCATCCGGATGCACCGCTGCCAGTCGAGGTCGTGAGGGATCTGGTCGCCTATCGCTCGCCCGAACTGGATGTGCGACCACGATTCGATCGGGCGCCATCCGCATCGCCGTAGGCTTTCTGGGCTTGGTCAGTTCCGGGCTCGTCGACCATCAGCTTGACCAGAGCGCTGGTATCGAGACAGAGGCTCAGCGCCGGCCCTCAGCGACCGAATGAGCCTGACCTTCGGTAGAACGACCGCAACTGTCAAGTCTCATAAAAGTCACAGATCGCTGCAAGGCCGCTCGCCATGCGGCGGCTGCTTGGCCTTTCAATCCGAAGGAGATCGGCTCTCAAGAGCGTTTCGGCTGCGCGATCGATGTAGGCGTTGGCGTCCATAGATGGCGACCCCGGCGAGAACGCCAGCTCCCCAGAGAATCGAGGCCCAAATACCTACTGCGCCTCCCAGAAAGCCCGCGACAACGACCGCCGTCAAGAGGTCGACATAGGCCCCAAATAGAAGAAGAGCTCGCCGTAGAAGCCTGCCCACGATCAGCTTGCGAGGAAGTCAGCCGGCGAGAAGACGGGGATCTCTTCGGCGAGTCCCAGTAGGTCGCTGTCACCTGAGACGAGGGCAGCGCGTTGGCTGTGGGCCAGAGCGATGAGGTAGTCGTCGTCGGGATCTGCGCAGCGGATGGGCGGTGGGGTCTCGGGGTCTGCCGCCAATTGGGCGTCGCGGCGCAGAAGGTCCAAGTATGCGGTGACGCCGTCGAGGTCGACGTAGCGCCGGAACTTCTCCCGTCGCAGAACCGCCTTTAGCTCGTCAAGCAGCTGCGGCGAAACGATCAACTCGAAGCCACCGGTGCGTGCGGCGAGCAGCAGCTTCGCCGGCCTACCGGTCGGCGTGATCAGCGCTGAGACGAGGACGCCTGGATCAAGGACCGCCCTCGCCACGCCTCTCCCTGCGCATTGCTCGGAGCTCGTCCCGGGCGAGCTCGAGACCCTCGTCTTCGGATGTGGGGGTGACCTTGGCCCAAATATCAGCAAGGTCATCGACACCGAGGTCGCGGCGTAGCGATTCCTCAATCACCTGCGAATCGCGCTTGCCGGTTCGCGCGGCCTTGATCTTGACCGCGCGAAAGACATCCTCATCGAGAGTGACGGTGGTGCGCGCCTTCGTCATAGCTGCATTATTGCATCATGATGCGCTGCGACCGACCGGCCGTTTTGATTGATGGGGTCGTTCGGATGGGTCGGAGGTCGGCCGGCGGACCGGACCCGTCAGCCGATCTTCTCGGCCAGCTCGACGATGATCCCCTCCGGGCCGCGGACGTAGCAGAGCCAGTAGCTGTCCTCGTAGCGCACCAACTCGCCGACGAACTCGGTGCCGCGGGCTCGTAGGCCGGCGACGACGACCTGGATGTCGTCGACCAGGAAGGCGAGGTGGCGGAGGCCAGGAGCGTTCGCGGGCGCATGAGGGTCGCCGGTCTGGGTCGGTGGCGAGTGGAACTTCACCAGCTCGATTTCTCCGTGGCCGTTGGGTGCCCGCAGCATTGCCAACTCCGCCCTGACCCCCTCGAGCGCCACGATGCGGTCCACCCAGTGGCCCTCGACCTGGCCCTTGCCTCCCGTCTCGAGTCCGAGCTCGACGAAGAACTCGACTGCAGCCGCAAGGTCGTCGACAACGATGCCGATGTGTTCCAGCCGTTGGATTGCCATCTGCTCGATGGTTGCATTTAGGTCGCATCGCCGCCGCGATCCCGCTTCCCGCGCAGACGGCATCCGCCCTTTCAAGTTGGCTTGGACGCGGCCAGGCAGCGCAATCTCATAGTTCATCTGTACATGGAGATCGACGATCGCTCGGTATTCGCCTCGCTGGCCAATCTCGACGACCTACGCGAGTTGCCTCCAGCATCGAACGACTGGCCCATGCGGACGAGCCCCGCGCCGACCTGAGGCCTGACTTCGGGTCGAAACGACCGCAACTGGCGGCTCAGAGCCGCTGCGGGAAGGCCTGGGAAGTCTCATGAGGCCTCGCCTTCGTGCCTGGGGCCGTATTCGGACTCCCCTTCCCCTTTTGTCCCAGAATCGAGTTGCTTCTCCTTTGCGCCCAAAAACGGTGAGAACACGAGCGGAACCCGCACTCGGTCTCGCACGAGACAACGTGGGCAAGCTTCTGGGGATCTGATCCTGAGTGGACTGAAACTGCTTCCGCACTGCTCACATACGTACATGCTGACCGAGCGCCGCTTCCCGAAGTGCTCACCGCAGCCCTTTCGTTCAGGGAGCGTGCGCTCTGTCTAGATATCTATCCCGAGCGACTAGATCGCAAACCCTTTAGCCACTTGGCGGAGAGGCATCTGGGGCTGGCGGCCGTTATGTCCTCCGCTCGAGATCGGCTACTTCCTCGGCCTTCTCGTCGGCCTTCTCCTGGGCGCGGTCGAGCTCGTCCTTCTTCTCTCCCTTGCGCTCCTCGCGTTTGCCCTGTCGGCGAAGCGAGGCATCGTCGGCGATGTCGCCCGCGGCCTGCTTGGCCCTGCCGGTGATCTTGTCGAGAATTCCCATCGTTGAACCTGGCCTTTCTTTCGTCGGTTCAGCTCTGCTACCCCGTGGATCAGGTCTAAATCGCTTCCCCTTCAGCTATCTGCCCGCGACAAGCCGCGCAACAGGTAGCCCGCGTTGGCGGGTGCGTAGCCCTTCCAGTCTGGTGCTAGTCAGCCCACCAGTCGCGCTGGCCATCGACGTCCTGGCGCGGATCCTCGCCGAGATTGGGGGCGCCGATGACGAGGATCTCGAGGCCCTCCGGTCCGGCCTCGTAGCCTCGCCACGTACCGGGCGGGACGCGCACCGCATCCCATTCCTCGAGCTCGACGATCTCGTCGTCGAGCTTCATCCGCCCGCTCCCGCGCAGGACCACGTACACCTCCTCCTGCTTCTTGTGCGTGTGGCCGTACGGAAAGCGATAGCCGGGCGGGACGCGCTGGTAGCTCAGCCCGGATTTCTCGAGCTCTAGCGCTCCGGTCGCCATGCGGAACTCCAGGTCCGGCGCGCCGTCGAAGTTGGACCCGACGTCCTTCAGGTCCTCCTTGAGGTTCCTGAGAGTGAACGGCACGGCGCAATCCTATGGCACCCCTGGGCTTGGGTCGCCGACCGATTCTCGCCGGGCGCATCCCGCTGCCTCCGGTCGATTCTGCCGGTGCTCCCCCTCTAACGCCCGCGCCGTTCGGACTCCTCGACGGTGAGCTCGGCCGTGGGGACGGCTTCGAGGCGCTCGTCGGGGATCGGCTCGCCGCTCTGGACGGAGAGGCCGTAGGTGCTGGTCGCAAGGCGCTCTTCGGCGCGCTCGATGGCGGCGAGGCGTTCCTTCAGGTCCTCGATGCGGCCGGCGTCGAGCTCGTCCTGGTAGAGGCCCTCGGAGTCCTCGTCGCTCGGTTCGCGGCGTTCGTCGCTCTCTTCGGGTCCTTCGCCCTCGATCGAGGCGATCTGGGATTCGACCTGGGCGCGCTCGCGGTCGAGCAGTTCCTTGGCTCGCTGAGGGTCCACGGGCACACCGTATCGGGCGGCCTCGAACGCCGCGCCGTCTCCCATCGCGGCTCGCTATCCTTGCCTTCAGCCTCGTGCCTCGGCCCGGGGTTTTCGTTTGTAACGGCGCGAAAGCAATCGAGGGATAAATGGCTCGCGGAGATGTCCGCATCGCAGTGACGCTGGCTTGCGAAGACTGCAAACGGCGCAATTACCAGACCAACAAGTCGCGGCGGAACACGCCCGACCGGATCGAGATGCGTAAATTCTGCCGCTGGTGCGGCAAGCACACTGCGCACAAGGAGACGCGCTAGCGCCGATGGCCAAGAGTCGTGCACAGCGCAAGGCCGAGCGTCGCGCTCGTGAAGAGCAGGAACGCAAGCGCGTAGATGGCGAGCGAACGGCTGAGTCGCGCGCCCAGCACGACACGCAGGTCCCCGTCTCCGGCGACATCGCCGAGATCGAAGCCGTCGAGGCCGGCATCGCCGTCGGCGCCCAGGAGGCCCAGCTCGAGACCCCCGACGCACCCAAGCCGAGCCGCGCCCAGCGCCGCGCCGAGGCGAAGGCCCTTAAAGAGACCGAGAAGCGCAAGCGGGACGAGCAGAAGAAGCGCGAGCGTGAACAGCTCGACCGCAAGCAGAAGCAGGCGGCTGCCGAGCGCAGCCGCGGCGGCGTCATTGGCTTCCTCGCCTCATGCTGGGCGGAGCTGAAGAAGGTCCAGTGGCCCGATCGCGACACGCTCGTGCAGGCGACCGCCGTCACGGTCATCTTCGTCGCCGTCGCCGCGACCTACCTCGGCGTCCTCGACGTCGTCTTCAACTACCTCGTCAAACAGATCCTCTAGCTCCCTAGCGGATCTCCAAAACAAGAAGGCTTCTAAAGAGATGTATCGCTGGTACGTGATCAACACCTACTCGGGACACGAGAACAAGGTCAAGCACAACCTCGAGCACCGCGTGCAGACGATGAGCCAGAACCGCAACGTGCGGCAGGTCGTCGTCCCCACCGAGCAGGTGATGGAGCTGGGCAAAGACGGTCAGAAAGAACCGAAGGAGAAGCGCACGATGCCGGGCTACGTCCTGGTCAACATGGAGATGACCGACGACGCCTGGGGCCTGGTCAAGAACACCCCCGGAGTCACCGGCTTCGTCGGCTCGCGCAACAAACCGGTGCCGCTCTCCAAGCCCGAGGTCGACCGCCTCCTGCATCGCGAGACGGCGGAGCGGCCGCGCACGCAGGCGCAGTTCTCGATTGGCGAGTCGGTCAAGGTCGTCTCCGGCCCGCTCTCCGATTTCTCCGGCGAGATCGCCGAGATCAACGAGGACGCGGCGAAACTCAAGGTGCTGGTCTCGATCTTCGGCCGCGAGACTCCGGTCGAGGTCGGCTACGACCAAGTGAAGAAGATCTAGCCAGGACCGCTACTCTCTCCGATCCCGATGGCGAAGAAGGTCCTCACCCAGATCAAGCTGCAGATCTCTGCCGGCTCCGCGAACCCGGCCCCTCCGGTCGGTCCGGCGCTGGGCCAGCACGGTGTCAACATCATGGAGTTCTGCAAGGCGTTCAACGCCCAGACCCAGTCCGAAGGCGGGACGATCATTCCGGTTGAGATCACCGTCTACGAGGACCGCTCCTTTACCTTCATCACGAAGACGCCGCCCGCGGCGGTTCTGATCAAGGAGGCGATCGGGATCAAGAAGGGCTCGGGCGAGCCCCACGTCAACAAGGTGGGGACGATCACGATGGACCAGGTCCGCCAGATCGCCGAGCGCAAGATGCCCGACCTCAACGCCAACGACCTCGACGCCGCCTCGAAAATCATCGCCGGCACCGCCCGCTCGATGGGCGTCGACGTCGCCTAATGAGCCATGCGTAGGGAGCGTGCATATCTGACTCTTCGCGACCGGAGCATGGCGAAGGAACTGGGGGTTTAGGACGGGATGGCCCACGGCAAGCGCTTCCGCAAACAGCTCGGCAAGGTGCAGCGCGAGCGCGCCTACCTGCCGGCCGAGGCGATCGCCCTGATCAAGGAGACCGCCAGTGCCAACTTCGACGAGACGGTCGAGCTCCACATCCTGCTCGGCGTCAACGTCCGCCACGCGGAGGAGCAGCTGCGCGGCACGCTCGCCCTCCCGCACGGGCTCGGCAAGGACGTCACCGTCGCCGTCTTCGCCCAGGGCCAGCAGGCCCGCGATGCGGAAGCGGCAGGCGCCGACTTCGTCGGTGCCGAGGACCTCGCCAAGAAAGTCGAGGAGGAGGGCTGGACCGACTTCGACGTCGCGATCGCGACCCCGCAGATGATGGGCACGGTCGGCAAGCTCGGCCGCGTGCTCGGCCCGCAGGGCAAGATGCCCAACCCGAAGGTCGGCACCGTCACCGACGACGTCGAGAAGGCGGTCAGCGAGTCGAAGGCGGGCAAGGTCGAATACCGCACCGACCGCCAGGCGATCGTCCACATGTCGATCGGCAAGGCCAGCCTCGAGCCGAACAGGCTGCTGGAGAACTTCAACGCGGTGATGGAGGAGATCGTCCGCGCCAAGCCGTCGGCGGCGAAAGGGCGCTACATCGTCTCCTGCACGGTGACGACGACGATGGGTCCCGGCATCCGCGTCGACGCCTCCAAGGTCGGCGACCGCGACGAAGTCGCCGCAACCCAGACCGCAGAGGAGCCGGTGACGGCCTAAACTGCGCGTCCGCCCAAGACCACCGGCAGCTGATAAGCCCGGTGCAGGTGAACCATGAACAGAGACGAGAAGGCATCGACAATCGAGGAGATCGCCGCCCAGATTGAGGCGGCCGAGGCGATCTTCGCTGTCGACTACCGGGGGATCAGCGTTCCCCAGGCGGCCGAGCTGCGCGGCAAACTGCGCGAAGCCGACGCCAGCTTTCGCATCGTCAAGAACCGCCTGACCAAAATCGCCGCCGAGAAAGTCGGTGAGGAGCGACTCGCCGAGCTGCTGCGCGGTCCGACCGCGCTCACCTTCGTGCGCGGCGACACGGCGATGGCCGCGAAGGCGATCTCGAGCTTCAACAAAGAGCACGAAGTGCTCACCTATCGGGGCGGCTTCATGGGCGAAATCGTCCTCGACGAGGACCGCTTCAAGTCGATCGCCAAGCTGCCCTCGCGCGACGTGCTCAACGGCCAGTTCGCCGGCATCGTCGCCAGCCCGCTGACCGGCCTGGTCCGCGGCCTCGGCTCGCTGATCCAAGGGTTGGCCCTGCAGCTGGGACAAATTGCCGAGAAGGGCTTGGTCTCGGGCGAATCGCCGACGGAGTCCAAGACGGCTGAGGCTGAGGAAGCTGCCGAGGGCGAGGCGGCTGCCGATCCTGGCCAGTCGACAGGCGAGGCTGCTGCTGAGGACACCGCTTCGGATGAGAACGCTGCTGCTGAGGACGCAGACGAGCCCGAGGAAGAGACTTCTAAAGAGGAAGAGGAGGAGTAAGTGGCAACCAAGATTTCGACAGAGGACTGGATCGAGGAGCTGAAGAGCATCTCGGTGCTCGAGCTCTCCGAGCGGATCAAGGCCCTCGAGGAGGAGTTCGGCGTCTCGGCGACCGCAGTCGCTGCAGCGGCGCCCGCTGCGGCCGGAGGCGGCGGCGGAGATGCCGGCGACGGCGGCGACGAGAGCTCGACGGTGGACGTCGTGCTCGCCGAGGTCGGCGGCCAGAAGGTCCCCGTGATCAAGGTCGTGCGCTCGGCCACCGGCCTCGGCCTGAAAGAGGCCAAGGCGCTGGTCGACGAAGCGCCGAAGGCGATCAAGGAGGGCGTCGAGCGCGAGGAGGCCGACAAGCTGAAGGCCGAACTCGAGGAGGCCGGCGCCACCGTCGAGCTCAAGTAAAAGACGCATCGACCGTGCTTGGAACCCAGGCAGGGAGCCAAGTCTGCGGTCGAGTGCGGCTGTGTGTTATTTTTCGCGGTCGCGCGCCAGTGCTGTTCCCTGCCCCATATCTGCGCTGTTTTTAACGTCCCTCTGACCGTCTGAGGAGTCGCCGACTTGGCACGTTCGAACGCTGCCCCCGTAACCCGTAGGAGCTTTTCCCGCCTAGAAAACCCGCTCGAAGTCCCGCACCTGATCGATATCCAGCGTCGCTCGTTCGAAGAGCTGACGGACCCGAAGAAAGGCGGGCTTCGGGAGACGATCAACGACATATCCCCGATTGAGGACTACACGGGGAACCTCGCCATCGTCTTCGGCGAGTTCAAATTCGAGGAGCCGCCGCACTCGATCGAGGAGTGCCGCGAGAAGGACATGACCTACTCGCGGCCGCTCTCGGCGACGGTCGCCTTCCAGAACAAAGAGACGGGCGAGATCCGCGAGCAGGCGGTCTTCATGGGCGACTTCCCGTGGATGACCGATCGCGGCACGTTCATCATCAACGGCACCGAGCGCGTCGTCGTCACCCAGCTCGTGCGCTCCCCCGGTGCCTACGTGATGGCGCCCAAGGACGCCGAAAAGCAGGTCTTCATCGCCAACCTGATGCCGGCCCGCGGCTCCTGGCTCGAGCTCGAGATCGACAAAAAAGGCAAAGTCTTCGTCCGCATCGACCGCAAGCGCAAGCTGCCGGTGACCGTCCTGCTGCGGGCAATGGGCTACGTCGAGGACGAGAAGCTGCTCGACCTCTTCGACAACTCGGTCTACATCCGCCACACGATCGAGTCCGATGCCGAGGCGACCCGCACCGAGGAGGGCGCCCTGATCGAGCTGTTCAAGAAGCAGCGCCCGGGCGAGCCGCCCTCGGTCGACGCCGCGCGCAACCTGCTCGAGCAACTCTTCTTCGACCCCAAGCGCTACGACCTCACCCGGGTCGGCCGCTACAAGCTGAACGCGAGGCTCGACCTCGACATCGACCTCGACACCAGGGTCCTCACCCACGACGACATCATCGCCCTGGTCAAGGAGCTCGTCAGCCTCCCGAAGCTGCTCGGCATCCCCGAGGAGATCGACGAGGAGAACCCGATCAAGGACTACGCGTCGGAGGCGATCACCTACCCGCGCGAGCCCATCAACGAGCACCTCGACGAGTACGAGCATTTCGGCAACCGCCGACTGCGCACGGTCGGCGAGCTGATCCAGGAGGCCTTCCGCATCGGCCTCTACCGGATGGAGCGCGTCGTCCGCGAGCGGCTGACGACCGAAGACTCCGATGCGATCA